>Ga0207831_100009_pt1 | contig 629170 bp, 547 predicted proteins | sample TtanPargueraPR_7_FD_187741 | JGI IMG/M metagenome (GOLD analysis project Ga0207831, IMG submission 187741) | Aerobic enrichment media microbial communities from Bioluminiscent Bay, La Parguera, Puerto Rico - Tt and M1 (2) (SPAdes) | ecosystem: Environmental > Aquatic > Marine > Unclassified ...
GCGGGCGGTGATTTTGGCGCGGCTTCCAGTCCGGTGACGATCACGGCCGGCAGCCTGACCGGCACGGTGACGGTTCCGGTGACCGACGACGGGATCGTGGAATTGGCCGAGACGTTTGTGGTGAACCTGACGAATCCGTCCGGTGCGGGCCTGGACGCTGGTGATATCACGCTGGCGGACGGTACGGGCGAGGCGACGATCACGGACAACGACAGTGCTTCGATATCGTTTGTGAGTACGAGTATATCGGCCGCTGAGGGCTCGGGTTCAGCGACCTTCGATGTTCGTCTGGATACGGCGGTCCAGGGCGGTTTGGAACTGGCCTACAGTACTAGTGACGGCACGGCGGTGGCTCCGGGAGATTACACGGCTACAAGCTCCCCAGCGCTGGTTTTCGCCGGCACGGTGGGTGAGGTGCAGCAGATCACGGTGCCGATCGTCAACGATGGGGTTTGGGATCCGGATGGCGAAACGTTCACGGTGAATCTGGGTGCTTTGTCGGCCATGACGGAGGCGGATCCAGCGGATATAACCGTTGGCGGTCCGGCCACATGTACCATTGACAATATTGATGCCGTAACGTTTACGCTCACACCACCGGCGGCAGCGGTGGATGAAGAAGCGGGCACGCCGGCAACGTTCACGGTGACACGCACCGGTGCGGCCATCGAGGGCGGACAGAGCATTTCCATCGACTACGCCACCCAGGATGGTACGGCCCTGGACGGCGAGGATTACACCAGTACCAGTGGACAGGTCACCTTTTCGGGTACGGAGACCGAGGAACAGTTTACCGTTGCCGTTATCAACGACAACTATGTTGAGCCGGATCAGATTTTCCAGGCATTTCTGACTGATCCGGTTATAAATGAAGTGACGGTCAATGCTGCGCCAGTGGACTGCACCATTGACAGTGGGGATCAGGCCACGGCAAGCATCACCGCTTTTCCCGCATCTGTCTCAGAGGGTTCCACAACGACGGACTATACGGTTACGCTGAGCAATCCTGTCGAGGGCGCGGGCAATGTCACGTTCAATTGGACGGCGACCAATGACGGATCGGCCGACATTGCCCAGGATCTCGACACCTCATCGGGCAGCTGTGTTACGTCCGGTTCCCCGGCAACCAGCGCCACTTTCACCGTGACGACTACGGATGACAACTATGTGGAGGGTGCGGAGGACTTCTATGTCCAACTCTCAGGTGTTACCACCACCCTCACAGCCGCTGCGGATAGTGCTGCTGCCGGCACCGAGGACATCATCTGGGCGACGGGCATCGTCGGACCGACGATCATCGATGAAAACGACCTGACCGATATCAACATTACCCCCCTTGCATTTTCAGTCGCTGAGATGGGAGACGACTATCTCATTGCCAACCCGGCTGCCAGCATGGATATCGACATCACGGTAACCTTCGCCGATTCGCTGACCGCGGTTCTCGGGGGCGGGGTGGTTGAGGTTTACTATGAAACCGTTCAGCTTACCGGGGCCGATGCCGCCACAAGCGGCGCGGACTACACGCCTGTGTCCGGTGGGGTGATTACCTTCAACGGCAGCGATTATTCTGTCGGAGACACGCCATCGAAAACCGTCACCATCCAGGTGCTGAACGATAAGGAGATTGAAAACAACGAAACGTTCCAGGTTCATTTTTCACCTGGCGCTGGTGTTGCCAACCTGAGCGCAACCGATTTCACGCTCACCATCTATGACAATGACGTGGAGATCAGGCCGGTGCAGGTGAGAAACAATGGTACCATCACTATTGGTACGTCGGCACCCTGGTCGCCCTACGTGGCGGACCTTGCTGAAAACGTCGATATCGTTCTCAATTGGGCCCACGGCCTGGATAGCTTTACAGGCGCTAACGCGCCCGCCATCGCGACGATCGGCGCATCCTCAAATACAGGTGCGACGGGTATCGTCGGTTCCGGCGGCGAAGATGTGACCGGTAGTTACACCCACACCTGGACCGTCACAGGGGCACCCGGGGACGTCATTGATGTGGATGCCGAATTCCGCCATGCGATCGCTTTCAATATTGATACCAACGGTACGGCCGACATCACCCCAGGTGGCACAGATGTTACCGGTACCGGTACGCTGATCGTCAACGAAGCGGACACGCCGGCGTTTCATTTCGAAGGTATCTACGATAGCATTAACGACCTCCAATATTGTGTCAGCAACCTTTATGTGGACGGTGCCTCCCAAGGGGCTTTGACGGATTATACGTTCAGTTCCGTCATTGATGACCATACCCTTTCGGTCGTCTTCCGCGAAAACCGGGTTACCGTCAACATCGATCCGGCCGAAGTAACCAGTGCACTACTGCCGGTGGACGAACGTGCCCAGTGGCAGATTCAGACGGTCGCGGGGACGGCGGTCACCTCTTGGACCGACAGCGGTGTTTCCGTGCCCACGGAATGTACGTTCTCTGATTTTTACATTGTATTTAAAGAAATCCCCGGCTGGATTCACCCGGATCCGATCCCTCTCACGATCGACGCGTCCACCACGGGAGAACTGATCTATTCCGGGACCTATCTGCCCAAGACTTACATCCTGACACTCACACCGCCGGATCCTCTGGAAGGAAGCATTTCTCTTTCGCCGGAGGGTGAATCGACAGGTACGGCCAATGAGCACTCATACCAGAGCGGTACTTCGGTTGAAATTTCTGCCATCCCGGCTACCGGGTATGTTTTCTCCACCTGGACAGGTTCGGTAACCGACTCAACATCCACCATTACCGTTACTATGAACAGTGACAAGGCTATCACCGGTGTTTTCACGACACCGTCGGCCGACAATGACGGTGACGGTTTCGACAACTCGGTGGACTGTAACGACAACGACGCGGGTATCTTCCCCGGTGCCTTGGAAATCTGCGGCGACGGGATTGACCAGGATTGTAGCGGCGCCGATGCCCCTTGTACGGGCGATGATAATGACAACGACGGTGACGGTTACACGCCCAACCAGGGGGACTGCAACGACAATGACGACACCGTTTACCCCGGCGCGTACGACATCCCCGGTGACGGTATCGACCAGGACTGCTACGGTGGTGATCGCGCTATCCAGACATCGGAAATCACTTGTGTGGTGCCGGCCGAGACACCCCTGGAGACCCAAGTGAAGGCCGCCCCGCCACTGGTCACCTTCCTGATAGACGACTCAGGGTCCATGGATTGGGAGTTTATGACCGCTTCAGAAAACGGCCAGTTCCGCGATAGCGGTTCCGCCCGCAGTTACCTCTATCCGCGTTATTTTGATGGTAAGTACAACGATAATATATCCTCTTACTCGTCTTATTACTTAACGGAATCCGAGCGGCGCCTGTGGCGATCCCAGTGGACTGGCTACAACAAGCTGTACTTCAACCCGTCCACGGAATACACGCCCTGGCCGCGCTGGAACACCCTGCCCAACACGGACGGTTCTCCGGCCGTCAACGCCGATCCGGACGACCCACGCATGAATCCGGTCAACAGCAGCCCGACCCTCGATATGAACACCACGTTTTTCATGGTCAGCGAGCTATCTTCGGCACCGGACCAGTGGATCGAAGTGAGTACCAGCGATGGCGACAACGGCCGGCGTGTGGCGGTGGATTCCATCCGGTTGATCAAACAGGACTCACCCGATGCCGGCTCTATCTATACGGTGGATAATGCCGACACGAATGGTCTCTGGGGCTTTTATGACGATGTGGGTACATACTGGAGCACCCGCAGTGACAGCGACGCCCAGGGCGGCACCTGCCGCACCCATTATTATGATGGGAGAACGGCCTACTGGTATTTGAAAATACCGCAGGGGCGCTACGATGTTCAGGTATGGGTGCCGAGCATGTGGTATCTGTCACGCTATGTGGACTACCATGCCGAGAGTACTGCTGCACTTGGCGCTGGAGAAATTCGTGATGTCAACAATTTCAACCAGGCAACCAACTATAATGTCTGGCGGACAATTCTTACCGATGTGAATTTTGACGACAGTCAGAGCCTGACATTTACGATTCCGGTGGCCCATTATTTCACCATCGATGACGCCAACGGCAATGGCCAGCATGATACCGGTGAAAACATCTACCTGGTGTCCATGCCGCACAACCATGGGACCGGGGGCTCTTTTGTCTACTATCAGTTCAACGATGATGGTGATAATCTCGTGGAAGACGGTGAATTGGTGGACATTTCCAGTGCCCCCCCCGCCGGGATCATTCCGGTGGACAGCGATGGCCTTCCCCTGAGCTATAACGAAGTGCGCCAGAATTTCGCCAACTGGTATTCATTTTACCGTCGGCGCGAACTGTCGGCCAAGGCCGCCATCGGCCAGGTGATCGACCAGATCGAAGAGGTCAAGGTGGGCATGGCGGTGCTCAACAACCGCAGCTATTACAACCATACCGTCCTGCCGGTGAAAGTTAGCGGTGAGACGGACCAGACCGAGACGCTGCTCAACTGGGTCTATGCCATCAATTCCAGTGGCGGCACCCCCCTTCGTAGGGGCCTTCAGGATGTGGGCCAATACTACGACCAGCACGATGGCGGCAACGACGGCTACATGCCCGGCACGGCCCCATCGCCTTGGAGCAGTGAGGCTGCCGGCGGCGGGTGCCAGCGCGCCTTCGTCATCGCCATGACGGACGGTTACTGGAACCAGTCCGACTATACGGTGGAATCGCCCCTGCGGTATCTGAATGCCGATGCGGACGGTGTCAACCGCGACGGCCAGGTGTCGGGTTACGACCAGGGCGTTTTCTTAGGACCCAACAATGGCAGCAGCCCCAACCTGGGCGACATCGCCATGTACTATTATGAAAACGACCTCAACCTTGGCCTGAGCAATATGGTGCCGACCTACAAGAAGGACAACGCCCCCCACCAGCACATGGTGACCTACGGGGTAGCCTTCGGTGTCACCGGCAATTACAATCCCGATGACTATCCGGACTGTCTGCCCGAGTGCGAGCCTGGCGATATCGGTTGCCCGGATCCGGTTTGCCCGTCCTGGCCGATACCGGTGCCGAATACGATCAGTGTGATCGATGACCTTTACCATGCTTCGATCAACGGGCGCGGCGCATTCTACAGCGCCGACAACGCTCAGGCGCTTGTCAACTCGCTGCTGGCGGTGATGCAGAATATCCAGAACACGGCCGCCACCGGTTCGGCTGTGGCCATCAACGCCCAGGAACTTCAAGGCGACACGGCCCTCTACCAGGCGACCTACATTCCCCGCAACTGGACCGGCGACGTGGTGGCCAAACCCTTGGATCCGGTAACCGGCGGTGTGGTGCAGATCCTGGATGCCAACAACAACTACGTGGACCAGGTGGACTGGTCGGCAGCCGACCAGTTGGATGCCATGGCCTGGACCGCGCGGAAAGTGATAACGTTTAACGACAATTCCGAAGCCGGGGTGATCTTTGACTACACCGCCCTTAGTCCTGCTCAGCAGGGCCTGTTGGATTTGGATGCCACCACGGCCGCCCGGATGGTTAACTTCCTGCGCGGGGATACCACCAACGAGATTGCAAACGGCGGTGCTTTTCGCGATAGGGAAAGCCGTCTGAGCGATATCGTGCATGCCTCCCCGGTGCCTTATCGGTGGGATGAAAGCCTGCCGGGCGTGGTTTTTGTGGGTGCCAATGACGGCATGCTGCACGTGCTCGACGAAACGACCGGAAATGAACGGTTTGCCTACGTGCCGAACCTGGTGTACGCCAACCTCAAAGAACTCACCATCGATCCCTATGTCCACAAATACTTCGTGGACAGCGAGCCCTATATTGCGAAGCTGGGATCTTTGGGATCGACAATTCTGGTGGGCGGTTTAGGACGAGGCGGACGCGGCTATTACTGCCTTGACATAAGTGACGTCAGCAACGCCGCCTTGGATGCCGAGGCCAGTGTCGCCTCCATCGTGAAATGGGAATACCCGGTCAACTCCAACCCGGAAGACAAAACCGTGGATCCGGATATGGGTTACAGCTTCAGCCAGGCCTACGTCGTGAATTCGGCCGCCGGCTGGGTGGTGATCTTCGGCAATGGCTATGACAGCCAGAACGGGGAGGCTGTCCTCTATGTGCTGCGGCTCAACAGCGACGGCAGCCTGGCATCACCAACCCCCACGAAGATTCGCACCTATGTGGGTGACAGCGGTCCCAACTGCAACGGGCTGTCCACCCCGGCCCTGATCGATGTGAACCTGGACGGCCTGGTGGACTTCGCCTTTGCCGGCGATCTGCTGGGCAATATGTGGAAGTTCGACTTGCGCAACAACGATACCAGTAATTGGAGCGTGGCCTACGCCGATGGTTCAAGCATGCCCCAGCCCCTTTTCCAGGCTAAGAATGCTTCGGGATTCCGGCAGCCGATTACCACCAGGCCGGACGTCATGCGTCCGTGCGTGGCGGGCCTCGACGGATACATCGTGCTATTCGGCACCGGTCGGTATTTGGGCATTGACGACTTCGCCGATTCCGGCTCCATTCAAACCCTTTACGGTATTTGGGATTGGGCCGAGGAATGGGAGCTTATGGGCCGAACCCCGACGGACAAATACCTGGGGGCTTTCGACACCAATCGACAGCTTAGCAACCTGGTGAACAATACCAGCATCCCGGAAACCGACCAGACCATTTACACCGTTGATCTGAGCGGTATGGCGAACGGCGATACGGTCACCATCGATGGTCGAACCTTCACGGCGGCATCTCTGACCGATGTCGCTAACCGGGCGTTTCTCGGAACCAACGGACTAGCAACCTGTATCGCAGACACGACTTATGGCGTACCAGGAGTCAGTGTGGAAATTTCACCGACCCAGGCAATCCTGCGGACCGATCCGCCGGGCGGTACGATTGCGCTAACCAGCAGTGGGGGTATTACCACCGACTCGGTGGATCTGAAAGTGTCGCTCCTGAACCAGGGTGTGGTCTATCAGTCGACGGATTTCCTCGTACTGAGCGACAATCCTCTCGACATGTTCGACCCGCGAACCGGTGACGGGCAGCATGTCGGATGGTACTTTGATCTGCCCGGCACCAGCGAGCGACTGGTCAATGATGTCATCCTGCGCGGCGGCATACTATACGCCGTGGTGACAATTCCCTCCGAATCTCCCTGCGAGGCGGGCGGCAACTCCATTATCTACGCCCTCAACGCCTGCCACGGGGGGCGCGCGGACGGCGCCGTCTTCGATATCAATGCTGATGAAATGGTCAATAATGCCGATTTTATCAATATCGGCACGGCAGCCAATCCCATCTGGGTGGCGCCTACCGGCCTGCGACGCTCAGGGTTGCTCTATTCGCCGGCCATCCTGACCATTCCAGGCTCTGGTACGGATGTATTGCACTTCAGCACCTCAGGTGGTAAATTGGAATCCGAGATTGCCGTAACGGAAAAACTCGGCTTCCTGTATTGGCGGACATGGTAGCCCTTGGTCGTCAGACGAGGAGGAAAGATGAAGCATAGATTACTCATAGTTGGCATAATAGCCTTGGTACTGTCCCTGCCAGCCGCCGCCTTGGCTCAAGGAAATACGGCTGCGGTTCAGATCGAGGCCATCCCGGGAGACGGCACCATCGTAATCGGGGATATGACCTTTAAACTTGCTGCCGAGGCACTTTTTCTTGGGAAGGACGAACGGACAGAGATTTCCCTCTCGGGTTTCAAAGAAGGCGATTGGGTGGAGTTCAGTGTGAATTCCGACGGCGAAATCGAAGAAATGTGGTTTAGCTCGGAGTAATAAGAATGCGCTTATTCATACTGGCTGGTTTGCTGTTGATGGTTCTAAGTACCTATCCTGTGGCGGCCGATATTTATAAATATCGCGATGACCAGGGCGTGATTCGTTACACTTACGATCTGGCGGAGGTGCCTGAAGATCAGCGGCCTCAGGTGCAGACATACGAAGAAGCCAAGCCCGAGACGGGGTCTGCTGTACAGACGGAGGAAATCGCTGACGGCGATAAAGGGAACAACGCCGATGACAAGGCTGCCGACACACCTCTTGTCGATGAAGAGAAAATCGACGAATTGAACCAGAGGAAAAAGGATCTGGACCAAGAATTGGCCGATTTGATGGAAGAGAAATACAGCCTGATCAAAGAAAAGGAAAAGCTCGCGGAAACCTTGGCCGGCCGTGACGAGAAGGCGGTTGCTGCATACGATGAAAAGGTCAAGGAATTGAATGATAAGATCGCCGAATACAAAAAAAGACGCGATGCATTTCAAAAAGAAGCGGATGCTGTCAAGAAGGCGGCTGAGAACCCTGATTCTTAAACATAATGTATGGGGACAGGGGGCCCGTGATGGCAGCGTGGACTTGGTGTTGTCGGACCAACAACCCCGAGCTCTCTAAAGCATAATTTTTCAATATTGGAGCCAAAGTGCACCGGCGGTGGATTCAATTTGCGGATCACCGTCGTCGTGTTCGTATGTCTGGATTTTGCGGTCAGAAGAGGCCCGACATGCCTGGGTTCGCGGGGTCATTGAAGTGCCAGTAAAGGTACGGCATTTAACATCCATCCCCAAGGGGTTGAGAAAACAATGAATGACACGGAACTGCCCATCCTTGAGAGTTTGTACGACAGCCAAGGGCGCAACGATGCCCTGATTACCCTGCTGGTGGAGCTTTGCCATTTGCTCAGTGCCTGTCTTCGAAGGGATCATGCTTATTCGGATCGCGAGAGCGAAGCTGATTCCTTTGAAGAAACCATCGATGTGCCTTTGCAGATTGATCCCTACGCACAATTGGCAAAAACCCTGGATAAATTGAACAAGCGATCCGGCCATGACGGTACATTGCTGATTCGCGCCTGTGGGCTTTCATCCAAGGGCAACGATAAAATTTTCCCGGATTATCAGGTTTTTTTCAGCGATATTGTCATGGACCGAGAAACCGTTGCTATGATGATTCGCCGTGTTGGCGAACATATGTCCTACCTCAATGCCCTTATTTCCAAAGCCTTCACCACGTTTGATCACCATAAAGTGATGACGTTCCATCTGAAGCTGCCAGGGAAGGCGCCGGAGCTGTTTGACCGATTGCGTATTTCGATTGCCATAATCGCCAAATATCGCCGTGCCCTGGATAAAGCCGAGGATATTGAAATTCAAGACAATGGCGACACCATAAAATTAGCGGTGATGAAGGACGAAAAGGGACTTCCCGATCCCAACTTGACTATGCTTGCGGGTCTCAATGGCATACGCTCCGATGCCATGAAGGTTTTGGTCAAGGAAGTCTGCAACTGGATAAAGGCCTCCGACACATCCATTGGGGCTCACCGCTACGCCGGTGTCTATGATGCTGTCGCCGGGGTTAAAAATCTACGCCGGAAACTTATTCTGCCCCCCATTGAGCTGAATAATATTCGCTGGCTTCTTATGAATCGCAGTATCGGAAAACTGCCCAAAGCCAAAGCCCAAATAGCCCGGCTCGTCGATGAAGAATTCGAAAACACGTCAGCCGATCAAGCCCTTTATCTGGAAAGCCTTTACGGACGTGATTACAGCCGTGTTAATTCCCGTGAGCTTGGATTCAGGCTCAAACGAATTTCCGAGATGATCGAATCGATTGGTGATCGTCCTAAAAAGAGCATGATTCTCGATGAGATACTGGCCAATATTCAGTGGCGTATGGAGAAAGTCTCCGACGAGGTTGTTAGCCGGCTCAAGGTCGATAACGGACTCCTGACCGTTCAAGATGGCTCAGAGGTTTTTGAAATTGGCCGCCTGCATGTAATGGCTGCCCGTGTTGTCGAATTTTACACAGGACGCCTCAACACGCGTGAAAAAATGCGCCAAATCGGTAAAGGGGGAAATGATTTCAGCCCCCGTGACCTGGATATTATCAGCCGTGACTTCGACATTTCTCCGATGGATGTTAAGGAGATATTGAAATTGTTGAAGCGGTGTTTTGACTCAGAGGGGCGTTTCAACAAGATTGATTTTGAAGAATGTGTTGCTGCGTTTTCACGCTATGAAGCGAAGGTTTTTGAAATTCTGTGGCATTTTTTAAAACAGCCCATGCAGAGAGAAGATCGCCTGGCTTTTCTGAATGCATTGCAGTTATTGTTTATAAAAATGGAAACGCCAGAAAAGGCGCTGCAAGTCCTGCTGGGAGATTTTCTGGAAGAGCCGGATGCTGTCCGTTTCTCGGATCGTAATGCGGTCTTGCTCGCCAATCTTCTGCTCCGACGCTACAATAAAGAATTGGACATTGATATTGAAATTACACCAGAAGAAGTTTTTCTTGTAAAAGAAGGGTTAAACCGTGAGGCGGCCACGGCCGGTTTGATGCTGGTTGACAGAGATCGTGAGGCATTTTTTGAAAAGATTAGAACGATACACCGAAAAATTGTCATGTCTCTGGATCCCGGTTATGATAACGCCGACAAGATGGGGTTGAAATACCTCCTCTCTTTGGAACGGGAAATCCATGTTTTTATCGCTCTGCTGGGAGGTGATGTGGCCCGTTCAGTTTTGCGGAGCGCCATAAATGAATACGGCAATCCGGATGCCGAAATCTACAGGCTGGCCGAAGACAGAGGAACGGTTGAGGCTTTCTTGCAGCATCTTAAAGTACTGGTGCGGGGATTGGGCCGCTCAGGGGAACGCATGGATGAGCGGACACTTCACCAGATAATGGATCACAACGAAGATTTCCTTTCTTTCAGTAAGGATAACCGACATGAGGCTCTTGTGAAAAGGGTAATGCAGTGGGCCGATCGTTCTAAGGAGGAAATTCGAAGCCGCAGTTTGACGGAAATGGTGTGATCGGTTTGGCAATTACATTTTCGATGTGACACTTTTCTGAATGACGTATCTACTATCTCCCCCTCCGCAAGCTCAAACGGTGTACTTCTCTATAGTTGATGCAACGCCATCCCTATCCATGTCGAAGGATAGGCTGATCCCGACAATTTTTCGGAGAATCCAATATTAATGCCTCCTACCGCAATAAATGAGCCATTTGCTCCCAAAGATGTGTGCCGAGTCCTGATCAAACATAAGCTGCTGACCAAGGACCAGGCTAAACAAATTCTCCAGCGTCGAGAAAAAGTCACGGGTGAATTAGAGCGGGAAAACCGTAAGCGAAGTGCCTCCTTTGGGCTTAGAATCAGTAACCCTGTCACATTTGTCGATGTTATTGCGCGTCTGCAGCCTCCTCGCGCGGACGGTCGCCCCGGCGGTTTGGAAGAGGATGCTATTTTCAAGGCTTTGGCCAGTGAATGGAGATTGCCTTACCAAAAAATCGATCCCCTCAAGTTGGACCTTAATGTCGTCACTACCACCATCCCCCGCAACTTTGCCATGAAGCATCTCGTGCTTCCTATCAAAGTCGAAAATGGCGCCCTGACTGTGGCGACCCCCAATCCGTTTAACATGGAGGTTTTGGACGATGTTGCCCGCGTGACCAATATGCGGGTCATGACAACGGTAAGTTCCAAAACGGATATCATTAAACTTATCGATGAATTTTTCGGTTTCAAACGCTCCATCGCCGCTGCTGAAGATTTGTTCTCAACATCGGCCATCGATATTGGCAATCTTGAACAATACGTAAGATTGAAAACCGGTGATGATCTCCCTTCCAATGACCAGCATATTGTCAATGCGGTAAATCACTTGTTTATCTATGCTTTTGATCAGCGTGCTTCGGATATCCATATTGAACCCAAGCGGGAAATCGTCCTGGTGCGGATGCGGATCGATGGCGTGTTGCATACAGTATATCGTTTGCCTAAAAAGGTTCATAATGCGATCGTTTCCCGTATCAAAGCCCTTTCCCGCATGAATATGGCTGAGAAACGGCGCCCCCAGGATGGCCGCATCAAGATGGACAAGGGGGGCATGGAGGTCGAAATACGGATATCATCCGTTCCCGTTGCGTTTGGCGAAAAAATGGTCATGCGCGTCATGGATCCGGATATTCTCATACAGGATCTTGATGGCTTGGGTTTTATGGCGGAAGATTTTCGTAAGTTCGATCAGTTTATTCACATGCCCCACGGTATTATTCTGGTAACCGGTCCAACCGGTAGCGGAAAATCCACAACGCTTTATTCCGCTCTTCGCAAAATTTCTACACCTGAAAACAACATACTTACGGTGGAAGACCCGATTGAAATGATCCATGAAGATTTCAACCAAATTGGTGTCCAGCCTGCCGTCGGAGTAACGTTCGGTTCTATATTAAAAACGATTTTGCGTCAGGATCCCGACATTATCATGATCGGTGAAATGCGCGATCTGGAAACAGCCGAAAATGCCGTCCAGGCGGCTTTAACCGGGCACCTGGTATTGTCCACCCTGCATACCAACGATGCACCCACCAGTATCACCCGTCTTTTGGATTTAGGCGTTCCATCATTTCTTATTCAGGCCACCTTGGTGGGGATCATTGCGCAGCGCTTGCTGCGGGTTATTTGCGAGTATTGCAAGGAATCTTTTGCAATGGGGGCCAACGATTTGAGGGCGGCCGGTATCGAGACGGGGTTGAAAGGGGCTGTCAAACTCTATCGCGGGCGCGGGTGCAACCGATGCCGTCAGACAGGCTATCGCGGCCGATCCGGTGCGTTTGAAGTCATGCCGTATTCGGAAGCCATCCAGAAAATGACAACGCCCAAGGCCAATATCGAGAATATCAGGATTCGCGCCACAGAAGAAGGTATGGTGACATTAAGGGAAAACGCGATTCAGAAAATGTTGGATGGTGTAACAACCTACGAAGAAGTGTTACGCGTTACCAGTGCGCGCAAAGTCATTGTTTAATAGCGAAAACTGAATACATTGGCGGGCAGCGCTGCAAACGAACAAAACGTCCAGAGGGGGCTTGCATCTAAAGCCCCCTCTGGACGTTTTTTTTTTTCACTTGGTATAGGTGTAATTGGGATTTAAAATGGTGTAGCGATAGACGTCCAGTTATCAATGCCTGGTTCCGACTGAACGATCAGTGTCGTGGATGTGTTTTCCTCGGTGTGCAAAACGAAAACTTTACCCAATTTCTGAGGGGGAAGTTTTACGATTTTCTTTTTTCCGTTGATGGCAACGCGATCTTCTTCCTGAATAAAGATCGTGTAGTATTGACCAATTTCAACGCCGTCCATTTCACCCTTATCGATGAAAGCCGTGCGATCTTGGGCGATCAAGTTATGATGATCTTCCGTGGAGATGAGTTTGCCTTTGAGACCAGGTACACTTTCCTTGATTTCAATAATGTCCGGCCGTTTGAGATAGGGGGTCAATAAGTCGTCGACTTCAATTGCCCGAAATGTTTTGTTGACCTTGCCAACCGCCACATCCTGTGTGACCTGGATAATTTCAACCACCCCCATAAGATAATGCTGAATCCCGATATAGGTATTTGTTTCGTTGTCACGAATTTCTTTCAAGGTGCGATAGACAGTGTATTTTTCTCCCACATTGAAATTCTGCCCCTTCTGGGGGGTAATGTAGAGCTCATCATGGTCGCTCATCAGCGTTTTGGCTTGTTTGATATCGAAAATGATGCCACTGGGTTCAAGCGCTTTTTCCCGAATGAAGCCGACGGCATCAATGTCCTTATATTTAAAGGTCTCCCCTTTCATTTGAGGGGTCGCATGGCTTGTCTGCAATCGGTCGACATCCTTCCTTCGGTAAAGTTTGATGCGGTCACCAGGGTAGATAAGATGCGGGTTGGTGATTTGCTGGTTTTCATTCCACATGTCCGGCCAGAGCCAAGCGGAATCGGAGAATTTTTGGGAGAGATCCCAGAGGGTGTCTCCCGGCTGGACGATATAGTAGATACCGGTTTCCGTCTCAATGATATGATCTTCTATGTTGTCTCCGGAAAAGGTGACCGGGGGCAGGCTCAACACCAACACTGTCATGATAATGGCCCCAAGGGCAACTCGGAGTGGGGGGGTTGTTTTCATGTGTCGCTCCGATTCGTTAGAAAGTTATGATAAATAGACCATTTTTTAATTAAATAAGGAATCTATCTATTGTTATCATTATCGTCCAGCCTGCCAATTGTCAAGCGGTCTGACCGGGAACCAAAGTAAAAACCCCCTGCCTGTAAAGGCAGGGGGTTTAATTGTGGTAGCATTTGAGCGCTATTGGTTTGGCTTACATCATGCCGCCCATGCCGCCCATGCCGCCCATGCCGCCCATGCCGCCGCCACCCATGCCAGCTGCTGCTGCCGCAGCATCAGCTTTGTCTTCGGGTTTTTCAGCGATCATGGCTTCGGTGGTCAACATAAGACCGGCAACACTGCCGGCATTCTGCAGAGCATAGCGGGTAACTTTGGTCGGATCGATGACGCCGGCTTCGATCAGATCTTCATAGCTATTGGACGCGGCGTTGAAACCCTGAGCCCCATCCGTATTCTTGACTTTGTCGATGACGACAGAGCCTTCGGCGCCGGCATTGTTAGCAATTTGGCGCAGGGGTTCTTCGATGGCACGCATGACAACATCGACACCGAGTTTCAGGTCCCCTTTGACTTTGCCGCGTGCTTTGTCCAGAGCATCCAGACAGCGGACCAAGGCTACGCCTCCGCCAGGTACGATACCTTCTTCAACGGCAGCCCGGGTTGCATTCAACGCATCCTCCACGCGGGCTTTCTTTTCTTTCATTTCAGTTTCCGTGGCTGCGCCTACGTTGATAACAGCGACACCGCCGATCAACTTGGCCAGACGCTCCTGGAGTTTTTCCCGATCATAATCGGAGCTGGTCTCTTCGATTTGGGCTCGAATTTGTTTGACGCGACCTTCGAGCGCACTGCGGGATCCGGCACCGTCGACGATAGTCGTGTTGTCCTTGTCGATGTTGATGCGTTTGGCTTTGCCAAGATCAGCAATGCCAAGGTTCTCGAGTTTGATACCCAGATCTTCAGAAACAACCTGACCGCCCGTCAGGATGGCAATGTCTTCCAGCATGGCTTTGCGGCGATCGCCGAAGCCCGGTGCTTTAACTGCAGCAACCTGTAGCGTACCCCGCAGTTTGTTGACAACCAGCGTGGCCAACGCTTCACCATCGACATCTTCGGCAATGATCATAAGCGGTTTGCCCATTTTGGCGACCTGCTCCAGAATCGGCAGGAGATCTTTCATATTGCTGACTTTTTTCTCGTTGATCAGAATATAAGGATCTTCGAGCGAAGCGACCATTTTCTCGGGGTCTGTTACGAAATAGGGGGAAAGGTAGCCGCGATCAAACTGCATACCTTCGACCACGTCCAAATTGGTTTCCATGCCCTTGGCTTCTTCAACCGTAATGACGCCTTCTTTGCCAACTTTGTTCATGGCTTCGGCAATGATGTTGCCGATGGTTTCATCGTTGTTGGCTGAAATGGTGCCGACCTGAGCGATTTCGCGCTGGTCTTTGGTTTGCTTGCTCATTTTGTGCAGCTCTTTGACAGCAAACTCAACCGCCGTATCGATGCCGCGTTTGATGGACATGGGATTGTTACCGGCGGCAACAAGCTTCTGGCCTTCTTCATAAATGGCGCGCGCCAGAACGGTGGCCGTGGTGGTGCCGTCACCAGCCATATCGCTGGTTTTGCTGGCAACTTCTTTGACCATCTGGGCGCCCATGTTTTCAAATTTATCTTCGAGCTCGATTTCCTTGGCCACGGTAACGCCGTCCTTGGTGACCGTGGGAGAACCCCAGGACTTATCGATAACGACGTTGCGGCCCTTGGGACCGAGGGTTACTACGACTGCATCGGCAAGCGTTTGAACACCTCGAAGCATGGCTTCGCGGGCTTTCATGTCATACTTGATCAATTTTGCCATTTTTTTCTAACCTCCGTATATTTCTATATTTATTCAATAATTCCCAGGATATCGTCTTCCCGCATAATCAGGTATTCTTCGCCTTCCACTTTGACTTCGGTCCCGCCGTATTTGCTGAAAAGAACGCGGTCACCTTTTTTAACTTCCAGGGGAATGCGTTTGCCATCATCGCCCAAGCGTCCGTTTCCAGCGGCTACAATTTTCCCCTCGGCAGGCTTTTCTTTGGCCGTATCCGGGATGATAATGCCGCCCTTGGTCTTGGTCTCTTCTTCCATGCGTTGTACCAGAACTCGGTCGTTTAACGGTCTGATCTTCATTGCTTACCTGTCTCCTTTTAATACGATAAAATTAATTGAAGCTAACAGCCGGCGGCCGAACCTGAAGAGCGTGTTCGCCGCTGGCAGGATCGGCCCCAAAAGGGTCTTCTATTCCACTGGATATTTAATTTAAAGCGTTATCAATTCTCCTTGACAACATTTTGAATCCAATTGGGTGGTTCAATTATCGAATTTGCGCGGATAATCGTGCCCGGATGGGGTATTGTTTCCATTATCGTATGATGAATGATTACAGCTAATCGGCAGAGCTGCCGGATGTTGAATTTTCGCGCGCGGGTTTAGATTCGGATGTCTTGGTTTGTTGGTCCTTACCTTTAGGGGGTGAATTTTCTGAATGTTTTTTGGCGTAATCGGTGACGTACCAGCCTGTCCCCTTAAGATGAAAGCTGCTGTTGGAAATGAGTTTCCGAAGGTTCCCGGAGCAATGACGGCATTTTTTAAGAGGCTTGTCGGAAAACTTTTGCAGCGCCTCTTCAATCCGGCCACATTTGGAACACTCATATTCGTAAAGCGGCATACCCTGATCCTCCAACAGAATTCTTAAGTATTAAACAACAGCTATTCGCGAGGTGACCACATAAAGTTGCTAAAAAATAGTCAGCAAAATAACGTTGTCAAGGGGGTGGCGGCACGATTTCAATCGCTTAGCTGGCCTTGCGCAAAACGCGGGCATCGGCAGGGCCTAAAGGGGAACAGGCATGACTGAAGCACGGTGTTCGGTGCCCTTGAAGCCATTTTACCGGGTGGGCTGAAGACTGTCGAAATCACTGCGCCAGTGGGCGTAAAATTGAAACACCGCCGCCATATCAGGGATGCGCACGTGCTCCAGGATTTCATGGGTTTTCTCGTGAACCCGAATTTCTTCGGCGTGTTTTTCATCGTCCGACGCAACAAAGCTCTGGAGGAATTTGGAAAATCGTACAATGTGGATCAATTCATGGGTGATGATGTAAAGGGTAAAGGGAAACAACCGCAGTGACGGTGAACGTTCAAGCGCCTCCAGGATGGCATGGTCCTGCAAGCAGATTTTGTAAAAGTCGAAGGTATCCGAGTTCAGATCCGTATTTGACCTGCGTCCTTCATAACGGATGACCTGGGCAAAAGGTCCGGCAATGATTTCCTCCGTCAGCAGATCGGCGGCCGTTTTGACATCGTATTGTCGACGAAGCCATTGTGCGGCCGACAGTTTGTAGTGGTTGCTGACCAATTCTTCAGCCATGGCGACGGCATCATTGATGAGCTCAATCTGGCCGGGTTGGAAGCGAGGTGTCATCATCATTATGCACGTTTGGGGAAAGCACCCATGGGTGTTATAAATTTAGCGGTACGTGGTATAATACTGTCAAACGGCTTTCATAATAGCATGCCTTCGGATTAAATTCAACTATGCAAAACCATAACTATTTGATTTGATATCTAAAAAAGGTTGATTCGACTTGGGTGGGGTGCTTGACTTAAAAAGTACTGGACACTATTTTTGAAAGGGTGTTATATAAGTTCTTTTAATTCAATACCAAAATTCAAGGGGGGTGATCCTTTGGGCAGCGTCATCAAGAAACGCCGTAAAAAGATGAGAAAGCATAAACACAGAAAGTTGCTGGCTCGGACGCGCCATCAGCGCCGAAAGGGTAGATAAGCCCTCCCGATTCGATTTCTGTTGTATGGAGAAAGCACCGTGCTTCAAATATAGGGTGCTTTCTCCATTTGCGTTTATTTGGAGGAGTGGGAAAGGCCCTTCAAGTATCCCAGAAAATCGGAGTCGGTCGAGAGCACGAGGGTGCTGTCTTTGTTTAGCGTCTCCTGGTAGACCTCCATTGTTTTAAGGAAGGAATAAAACTCGGGGTCGACACCATATGATCCGGCATAGATGTCGGTGGCCTCGGCGTCTGCTTTACCCTTGATCTCCTGGGCAATCCGATAGGCTTCCGAGTTGATCAATTTCAATTCCCGCTCCTTGTCTCCGCGTATCTTGCGTGCCTCCCCAATACCTTCCGATCGGAATTTTTCAGCAATTTGTTTGCGCTCGGCGATCATTCGATTATAGACGGACTTTCGAACCTGATCGACATAGTTGACACGCTTGATTTTAACATCCACAAGCTCAATGCCAAATTTGTCCAATTTTGGTTGGGCTTGTTTCAAAATGCCCAGCATGATTTGCTCACGCCCCGTCGTGATGAAGGTTGGTTGACGCTGACCCTCAGTCTCGTCTTTCTCGATACCCACCTCAAAGGTGTCCAATTCACGATTGCTTTTGCGTACAGTTTCAATCAGGCGATAGCTGGTGACGGCATTGCGCACGGCAGGATCGATAATTTCGTCCAGGCGGCTTTGGGCACTGAAAACCGTGTCCACGGTTTGTTTGAATTTGACCGGATCGGTGATGCGCCACCGGGCAAAGGCATCCACCCAGATATAGGTTTTTTCCAGCGTGGGGATTTGGCCGGGGTCGCCATCCCAGAAAAGCAGATTCTTCGGGTATTTATTGACTTTGTCAAAAAACGGCAGACGAAAGTTGAGGCCCGGGTCCGTCATCGGCTCCCGAACAATTTTACCGAACCGTGTGACGACGACCTGCTCGGTTTCGTCCACCACAAAAGCCGATGTGTAAAGAGCCGCAACGATGATGAACACCGCCACGAGGACAACGCTGAGTTTATTGTTCATTGCCGGCACCTATGGATCGTTTCAATGGATTTTGATTGATGTTTAGCAGTGGCAACAGATTGCTCTGATTGTCATCCACGATATATTTCGGACCAAGGCGTGGAAGCAACGTCTGCAGGGTTTCCAGGTAAAGCCGTCGTCGGGTGACATCCTGGGCCTTGACATACTCGGCATATACGGCCGAAAAGCGGGCCGCATCACCTTTGGCTCGATTGACCCGATCAAGGGCATAGCCTTCAGCGGCTTTCACGACGCGTTCCGCATCGCCCCTGGCCGCGGGAATAGCCTTGTTGTATTCCTCCCTGGCCTGGTAGATGGTTTGTTCTTTTTCCTGGGTGGCCTGGTTGACCTCGTTGAAAGAGGGTTGGACCGGGCCGGGAACGTTTGTTCGTTTCATTTCGATGGTCACCACCATGATGCCGGCCTGGGCGTTGTCGAGCTCGCTTTGCAGCACTTCTTTGGCTTCGACCGCTATTTCGTCCCGCTTGGATATGACTTCATTGATACTCCGATCGCCGACCACCAGACGCATCGCGGCTTCCGACATATCCCGGAGCAACTGGGTCACATTTTGCACCTTGAAGAGATAGTCGTAAGGATCTTTGACGCGATACTGAACAATCCAGGGAACAACGGCGACATTCAAATCGCCGGTCAGCATCAGGGCCTCACTGTTGTTTTCACTGACCGCCACCGAGCGGCGGCCACCGGCGCGTTCGGAGCTGAAACCAAACTCTTCCTTCAAGATCCGCCGGACTTTCACCATGCGGGCCGTTTCAATGCCGAAGGGAAGTTTGAAATTGAGTCCCGGCTGAGTGGTTTTGGCATATTTGCCAAACCGTTGCACAATACCAACCTCGTCCGTGTCGACGACATAAACGGAGGAGTAGATTCCCAGAACGACTAGCAGCAAAACAAAAACAATAGGCCCGCCAGGGATTTTGATCTTTTTGATGTTTTTCAGCACTTCGTCCACCTGGGGTGGCGCGGGGCGTCGCCCCTGCTGTTGTTCTTTGAGTTTTTCCCAATCCCAAGTCATTGCGTTTTTCCTGTTAGGGGTTGCGTGATAAAGCCCTGGATACTGGGCTTTGATATCGTTGGCCGTGGCTCCTTTGACAGGGGCATTTCCAATAGCGGGTCGGCGATTTCAAGATTAGGCCCCGTGGCATTTTCCATGATCGCATGGATACAGATTACTCAAAGCATAAGGCATTGGGGAGACCAGATCAATCCTGAGTGTCGCTTTTTGGCGATTCGCCGGGTTAACAAAGACATTTTGAAATTAAGTTACCCCTGTTGGCAAGTCAAGGAAAATCCGGTTCAACTTCTTGTGATATCACGGATTATGAGCTCTCCGAATAGATGAACGGCATTGTGTCTATGCGGTTTGGCCGATTTCCACAGCGCAGGGAAGAATGGATTCCGCGGATCGACCGGGAGCGGGGCTTCGGTTTGACAGAGCGAGCGGTTCATCGCTATAAGCGGAAACAATACCGTAAGAAATTTTAAAGGAGACGCTATCAGTGGTTGGAAAGAAGACGGGCTGTGCGCCGTTGGCGGAATCGATAGGCGACGTGCTGCGAAACTGTCATGGTGGCGAGGGACAAAACGCCCATGCGGTATGGGGCTTCTGGGATCGGGTGGTGGGTGAAACCATGGCCCGTAATGCCCAGCCGGCCGCGTTTAAGCAGCGCATGCTTTTGGTGCATGTGAGCAGTTCGGTCTGGTTGCAGGAAATGCATTTCCGGAAAACCGAATTGATCGAACGGCTGAACCTGGCGGCTGGATCCAGGGTCGTGGAAGATATCCGATTCAAAATCGGTTTGTTGCCAAACAAATGAGATGCTGTTTACCCTATGAGTTGGTCCGCCGATAGGTTTCTCAACGGTCACCTGAAGATATCGCAGAGTCGACGGGGCTACCGTTTTTCCATCGATGCCGTCATATTGGCCTTTCACGCCGTGCCGGCCAAATTGGATGAGCGGATTTTGGATATGGGCACCGGTTGCGGTATCATGCCGCTTATCATCGCCCATCGCCATGAAGGCGTACATGTGACCGGTGTGGAAATCCAACCCGAGTTGGCGGAGCTGGCGCGACAAAACGTCTGCGCAAACGGGTTCCAGTCCCGAATCACCATCCTCGAAAAAGATGTTTCCCAAATGCGATCCCATGATATCGGGCCGTCGGTAGATATGGTGATCACCAATCCACCCTATCGGAAACCGGGCTCGGGGCGCGTCAATCCCCAAAACCAGCGCGCCCTTGCACGGCACGAGATTACCCTCTCACTGGATGGCATGGTCAAAGCCATGCGGCGATTTCTGGTGACGGGGGGCAGCGGATGGATCATATATCCTGTGGAACGGGTGGCGGAGTTGATGACCGCCATGCAGACCCACAACCTTGAACCCAAGTACCTGCGGCTGATTCATTCCCGCATCGATACCGAAGCAAAACGATGCTTGCTGAAAATCGTGAAGGCTGCTCGCCCTGGCCTGATTGCTGGTCCGCCGTTGGCGATTTACGACGCGGACGGGGCGTACACTGAAGAAGTGGCGGCCATGTTTTGTCCCTGAGCCGGCACTCCGGCTTCGGCTTGCATGATGACATTATCCGTTCATCTTTTCCAGGGCATGCATTACCAGGCCGGTGATGACCTTGGGGGCAAAATAGGTTGTTTTACGGGGCATGACGTGCCCGGCGGCTGCAATTCGTTGGACCGCACTGATGGGGGTCGGTTTGATGATGAAAGCCATGTCATATTCTCCGGAGGCGACGCCGTCCAAGGCCGCTTGGGCATCGTGGTTGTAATGCACGCAATCGACATCGTCCAACTGGTCCCGGGATAACCCCAAAATTTCCGGAAAAATAAAATCGGTTAAAAGCGTGACGTCGATATCTTTCATGACCTCCGGTGTTGCCGCGGGATAGAGCGATGCGCGTTTGCCGGGCCGGAGTTCAAGCAAAAACGGTGCTTCGGCGTCCCGCAATGCCACTGCAAGAGCTACTCCCGGTTCGGTTTGACCCAGCCGGGCCAGCAGGTCATCGGTTGGCAGGCCCTGTCCGGGGGTGGTCGCCAATGGCGCCACCTTGAAGAAGGGACGGGCGCGCTCCAAAAACGATTGACGCATTGCGGGCGCGACTTTGGGGAGCAAACGGTGGGCCGGTAAGATCATCAAACCGGGATCCTGAACGCTGCTCAGATACATCAAGGTGTAATTGGCGGGATGGTTGGGCGGCAGATCGGTTCCGGACGCGGCCAGGGCATCCCGATAGGCCAAGGCTGTTTCATAGCGATGATGGCCGTCGGCAATAAAAATCGTCTGCTGCCCCAGATCGGTGGCGATAAGGCGGTGCAACTCAGGTTCGCTGATAACCCACATTCGATGGCGATGCCACCTGTCCTCCTGAAAGTCGATTGCCGGCGGTTTGGTGTTTGCATGGGATATCAGTTGCGGCATGGTCCGGCGTTCGTCTGAAAAAAAGGCAAAAATCGGACTCAAGTTGGTCCGACAAGCGTGCATCAGGGATAAGCGCTCCGATTTAACCTTGGAATAGGTGTGCTCGTGGGGCAGGATACCGCCCTGCTGAAACGGTTCCAGTCCGACACTGGCCATCAGCCCCCATCGGGTATGATTGGCGCCTCCCATCGAAAATTCCGTGGCCGTCAGATAAACCGCCGGCGTTTGTTCCTGAAGCAGCGTACCGTCTTTTAGCCATTCGCGGAGATATTGGCCCGCACGGGAGTGAGGATTGTCGTGCTGGTCGTCACCAGGCTGTTTTTCGCCCAGTTCCAGGCGAATGACATTGTGTGGACTGCGCTTGTGAAGCTCCGCCTGTTCCTTCGCGGAAATGACATCGTAGGGAGGGCTGACCACGTCGGCCATGGCGGATATGCAGTCTGGGTTGTAGCGAATACCGTTGAAAGGCTTGATTCGGGGCATGGTGATATTACCTGCTTGTAAGCTTGGCAGCTAAGGGGTTCCCATCAAAGCGGCAGGGATCCGGGCCATTTTCAATGTCCCTGCCGGGCGATACGCCAAGAATCTTTTGGCGGCATCTGATACTAGATTCGGTGGTCGCCATCAAGAGAAAAACAAACCGGCCCAGGGAAAGAAACCAATGGATTAATCCGTCGGGTAGCCATTGACAGCTTCTCCCAAAAGCGCTAAAAGCACCTTTTACGTCAAGGGCAAGGAGAGGTTGCCGAGTGGCTGAAGGCCCCGCTCTCGAAAAGCGGTATCCTGGCTAAAACCGGGATCGTGGGTTCGAATCCCACCCTCTCCGCCAGCACCGCATCTGACAAGCCCGTGCGTTTTTCATTTTGTTTGACCTGTATGCGGAGAGATGTCCGAGTTGGCTGAAGGAGCACGACTGGAAATCGTGTGTGTCGTTTATAGCGGCACCGAGGGTTCGAATCCCTCTCTCTCCGCCATTTTCTTCCCCAACCGTTGTTAGACGTCACAACAGGAGGGGCTGCCATCGCCCCATTCCCCTGTCCCGATCGATTTTTCCCTTGCCGTTTGCCCTTCGTTTCATTACATTACGCCGCACCGGTAAAGGCCCCCGGTGGCGCCCTTGCCGGTGTTACCCCTTTGACGCCAACTGATTGAAACGCAATGGAATAATGGCTTACCTCGTTCTGGCACGCAAATATCGACCGCAGACCTTTGACGATGTGGTCGAACAGAGCCATGTGACCCGCACCCTGACGAACGCCATCCGGCATGGGCGGGTGGCCCATGCGATCCTGTTTTCCGGGCCACGGGGTACCGGCAAGACAACAATTGCCCGAATTCTTGCGAAATCCATGAACTGCCAGACCGGCCCGACCCCAACCCCCTGCAATGCCTGCCGGTCCTGCAAGGAAATTACCGCCGGTAATGCCGCGGACGTTTTCGAGATTGACGGTGCGTCCAACAACAGCGTCGATCAAATCCGTGAATTACGTGAAAACGTTAAGTACATGCCGGCTTACAGCGCCTATAAGATCTACATCATCGATGAAGTGCACATGCTGAGCACTCCGGCCTTCAATGCGCTGTTGAAGACGCTTGAAGAACCGCCGCCGCATATCATTTTCATGTTTGCTACGACGGAAGCGCACAAAATTCCGGTAACGATTCTTTCCCGTTGCCAGCGTTATGACTTGCGGCGAATCGGTTTCGAAAGCCTGACCGGACACATGGCCCGGTTATGCGATGCCGAAAAAATCGCTATTCCCGACGAAAGCCTGACCCTAGTGGCGCGCGAAGCCGGGGGGAGCATGCGGGATGCCCTGAGCCTGCTTGATCAAGTGATGACCTGTTCCGATGGACCGGTCACCCACGAGCAGGTGCTGAATATTCTGGGCGTGGTCGATCGCCATGTCATTACCGATTTGGCTGATGCCCTTTTGGCGGGTGATGTGGCGCGCATTTTACAGGCAGTCGCTACGGTCTACGACCGCGGCCAGGATCTCAAAAAATTATACGCTGACATTCTGAACCATTTTCGGAATCTTATTGTGATCAAAATGGGGGAGGCAACGGCATCGCTGGTTGACCTGCCTGCGAGTGAAATACAGCAGCTGCGCGAACAGACGCATTCCTATTCGGTCGGTGTCCTCAATCAGGTTTTCAACCTGTTGTACAGGGAAGAAACGCTTGTCCGTCTCACCGTGCATCCCCGTTTGGCCATCGAAATGGTGTTGATTCAGATTTGCCAGATCAAGCCGGCCCTTCCCCTGGACGAACTTATCCAAAATGTTGAATCCCTTCGGCAGGCCGTGATAGACGGCGGCGGACAGATCATGTCAGCTAAGGCTGTTTCCGGTCCTCGAGATGACAGGCCTCCGGAAAGCCCTGCTGCAAGGCAAGACGTTGACCCTCCGAACCCAACATCAGCGAAAAGTGCCGCTTTGGCGATACCCACCGATGAAACCGGTCGTCAGGCCGTATGGGCGCGCATTGTTGAGACTCTGGGCGCGGATTTGCCGGCATTGGCGGCAAATCTTAAACAGTCGTCGCTGATGACTGCAAATGAGAGCGTTTTTGAAATCGAGGTCAACGGGAATGAGTTCAATATCAACCGTGTGAAGCGGCGGGAAAGCATCCGGGCCATTGGTCGCGTGGTTCAGGAATTGTTCGGACACGCGCTGGAGATCGTGGTGTACGGAAAATCGAGCGATCCAACCGCCAAACAAAAAAAAAAAGACCATGAAGAGCGGTTGAAGAAGGAAGCCCTGGGCCATCCGATGGTTTCGGAAGTGGTCGAACTTTTTCAGGGCAAAGTCGTGGATGTCAAGGTCCTTTCGCCAGCCGAAAAGGGTCAATCGGACTAAGAGCACAACGGCACCGGCTTGTTGGTATGCATAACACGCCCTGCCGGTTTAAACTGAGGAGGAATTGCCATGAAAGGCATGGGAAACATGATGAAGCAGGCCCAGAAACTGCAGGCCAAAATGGCCAAAATGCAGGAAGAGTTGGCCGACCGTAGTGTGGAGGGATCGTCCGGCGGCGGAATGGTCAAGGTCGTGGCCAATGGGCGCCAACAGGTATTGAGCATCGCTATTGAGAAAGAGGTGGTGGATCCGGAAGATCTCGAAATGCTGCAGGATCTGGTGCTGGCGGCGGTGAACGATGCCTTGAGCAAATCCCAGGAAATGGTTGCGTCTGAAATGGGCAAGCTGACCGGCGGCATGAATATCCCCGGGTTGTTTTAAAATGAGCCTCAGGGCATGAACGCGATTCCCGTTTGTGCCCGGGCATAGGATGCTGCATGAACTACTACCCTGCCTCAATACGAAACCTGATCCGTCAGATTTCCAAACTGCCTGGCATCGGCGAAAAAACGGCTGAGCGCCTGGCACTGCATATCCTGAAAATATCGCACCGCGATGCCGAGCAGTTGGCCCAAAGCATCATGGACGTCAAGGCGCGGACCCGTTCGTGTTCGCGCTGCCACGCCTGGAGCGATGATGCCCTATGTCACATTTGCCAGGATGCCTCCCGTAACAACGGCCAGTTGTGTGTCGTGGAACAGCCGGCGGATATGGTTGCCGTTGAAAAGTCGGGGGCCTTCCAGGGGGTCTATCATATTCTGGGGGGGGTGCTTTCTCCAATGAATGGCGTCGGTCCCGACGACATTCGCATTGGCGATTTGTTTCGCCGGGTGCGCGATGAATCCCTCAAGGAGGTGGTCATTGCCACCGGTACCAACGTGGAAGGGGAGGCCACGGCGGCCTATCTGGCCGAGAAGCTGCAAGCCCTTCAGGTCTCGGTGACCCGTATTGCTTCCGGTGTCCCCATGGGCGGAGACCTCAAGTATGTTGATCAGGTAACCCTCAAACGGGCCATGGAAACGCGTCATGCCTTCTAAAACGTCTTACCCTTCCATTTTTACCTGCCAAATGTGCGGAGAATGCTGTCGTGGCTACGGCGGTACCTATGTTTCCGAATCCGACATCAAAGCCATTGCGAATTTTATCGGTGAGGATCCGGAGGATTTCAAGGCGCGCTACTGCCAGCTGTCCGGCTCCCGCTATGTGCTGGCGCAGGCCGAAAACGGTTATTGTGTCTTCTGGGATGAGCTCTGCCGCATTCACCCGGTCAAACCCCGCATGTGCCGCAATTGGCCCTATATTTCCGCGGTCCTGGAAGATGTTGACAACTGGCGGATGATGGCCAACAGTTGCCCCGGTATCAAAACCGACGTGTCTGATGAGGTCATCCGTCGGACGGTCGCCCGGAAAATTGAAGAACGGCGGCGGCAACGTCGCCAAGACGCCGAGAACGCGGATTCGGAGCAAGAGGGCTGATGTCCTCCTTAGCTGGATATTATCGTGAGTATCGGCAGGGTTTAACGGCCATTGAACGGGCCGGCGGGAAGCGCCTGGCATGATTGGCGTTTTTGACTCGGGAATCGGGGGGCTGACCGTTGTCCGAGCCCTCATGCAATGCCTGCCCGAATATGACATCCTTTATTTCGGCGATACCGCCCGCACCCCCTACGGAAGCAAAAGTCCGTCCACGGTCGTCAAATACGCGGTCGAAAATACCGAATTTCTTCTTTCCAAAGGCGCCCGCGCCATTGTTCTGGCCTGCAACACCGCTTCCAGCGTGGCCCCGGCTATTCTGCGGCAGCGTTACGATATCCCTTTTTTTGAAGTCATATCACCGGCGGCAGAGATGGCGGTTCAGTCTTCGCGCACGGGGCGGATCGGCATTATCGGCACCCGGGCCACAGTTGCCAGCGGGGTCTACGAGAAAATCATCGAACGATTGCGGCCGGAATGCCGGGTGTTTACCAGGGCCTGTCCGCTGCTGGTGCCTTTGGTGGAGGAAGGGTGGCTGAAGAAGCCCGAAACGGCGATGATCGTAAAAAAATACCTGCGTCCTTTAAAGGACCGGCAAATCGACACCCTGATCCTGGGGTGTACGCACTATCCCCTGCTGATGGATTTGATCCAGGCCAAAATCGGTCGGCGCGTGCGGGTGGTGGATTCCTCCGTGGGTGTCGCTAACCGTCTGCGGCAAGCGATCACGACGGATAAACATTTACAGACGCGCCTGAGCCGCCGGGGGTGCTACCGGTTTTTTGTGTCGGATACCACCGCCCAGTTTCAACACATCGCCAGTTCGATTCTCAAACGCCGTATCCGCTTGGAAACCTTCCATAACTGAACCCGCCCGGGGCCGCTTCACCCTGCCCCGACGTTGCCATGACCACCCCCCCTTCACACCTATAGACCGGCGGTGTAATGTGGGCCCACAATCAGGAGATTGTTGGAGACGGTGGATTGGATTTTTTCCATCTTGCTGCCGAAAACCAGATTACGGATCAGGCCGTGTCCGAAGGCCCCCAGAATTACAAGGGCATCATGCGGCACTTCGTAAAGATTTGTTTCAAATGAACCCTTTTCAAAGAAAACCCACCGGGCATCAAGCTGTTTAACCTCTTCTGCCAGATGGTGATCGCGAATGATGGCTTCGTAGTCCTTGCGGGAACGTTTTTCCGCCTGGGTGAAGATGTCCAGAGGCGTTCCGGTTTCTCTTGCAATCCGCAGACCCAGTTTCAAGGCATTCAGGGCATTGGCTGATCCCCCGAAAAATACGGCCAGTCGCGTCCAGGGCTTGAAGACGGGGCTGGTGACCAAAACGGGAAACCGCGCCGAAGTGACAATGCGCCGCACCCGGGGGCCGATATAGCCCAGGCCGATTTTGGAGGACAGGTCGCTGACGCTGCGGGGGCAGCACATGAAATCGAAATTGGTCGGAATGTCCGGCAGGGTTGACGCGGTAAAATTTTTGGGCGCGAAAAACTTATGCTGCAACTCATGGTGATCCAACATTTCACGCGCATGGGCCTCCGCTGTGGCGGGGTCCGTAAGATAGGAGTCATCCAGGTCAATCTGGACGACATCGTTATCGAAATACATGAGGAACTTGATGTGCTGCGGGATATAGACGACAGGTGTGGCCCCCATCTGTTTGCAGAAATACAACGATTGCAGAAAAGTTTCGCGTCCAAGAGGGGTGTTGCGGAAAATGTGAAAAAGCTGGGTATACATGGCTGTCTCCTTCTACCGGTTAAGATGGTAGGTCTGGACCATCAGCTCTTTGCGGTACTGGTCCAGTAGCGTCGATTTGGAAATCATGCCCAGGAACCGGTGGTTGGCCACAACCGGCATGTTGAACAGCCGGTCGGCGTCCATGCGTTCAAGCACATCCACCACGTCATCGTCCGGCGAAACGGTGGCCACGCGGGCGTTCATCAACTGTCCCACCAGAACCGTGTCGTACATGAGGGGGTCGAACAGGTACGGCCGGATGTCGTCCATATAAATCACACCCTGAAACTGGCGGGTTTGGCGGTCTTCGACCGGAAACAAATTGCGCCGGGACTGCTTGACGATATCGACAAAATCCCGCAATAGCATGTCGGGGTGTACCGTAATGCAATCGGTCTCCAGGAGTTCCCGCACTTCGAGGTCGGCCAGGACCCGGGCATCGGTGCCCGGGCGCAGCACCTGGCCTTTTTCCACCAGGTCTTTGAGATAGAAGGAAGCGGGCTCAAAATAATGGCAAAGGCTGGTCGATATGGCCGACACGATCAAAAGGGGCAGGATAACCTCATAGCCTCCCGTGATTTCGATAATCAAAAAAATGCCGGTGAGGGGGGCCTGCAGAATTCCGCTGATCAGCCCTGCCATGCCAAGCAGGACAAAACACCCCTCCTGAACCCAGTCCACGCCGGGCCACAGATAGACCAATGCCCGATGATAGGCCAAACCGGTAAAGCTGCCGATGACAAGGCAGGGGGCGAAAATACCGCCGGAGCCTCCCGATCCGAGGGTCAGGGCCGTGGCCAGAATTTTGGCCAGGACCGCTATACAGACCAGCCCGAGCCCGGGGGCAAACTGGCCTTCCATCATTTCCCGGATGGCATGGTAGCCTTCCCCCAGCACGACGGGAAGATACAGGCCGATGAGGCCGACCGTGCAGCCGCCGCCGGCAGCACGCAACCAGGCCGGCAACCGAATGCCATCCGCTTTGTGATGGATCGTTCGGATGGAACGGGTAAGCAGGATGGATGCCAGAGCGGTAAAAACGGCCAGGCCGATACAAGCCATGACATCGATTGATCCAATCTCGAAATGGTGATGGGAGAACGGGATTTGTTTGCCTTGCAGCAGATGACTGATTTCGGTGCCCGCAACGGCGGCGATGGCAATCGGTATCAGGTTGGACGCCGCCCATTCCCCCAGAATGACCTCCATAGCAAAGATCAGGCCGGCAATAGGGGCATTGAAAATCGCCGATATGGCCCCCGCGGCCCCGCAGCCCACTAAAGCCACCCGCTGACGGTCGTTCAGGCCGAGTACGCGCGCGATGTTGGATCCGATGGCGGATCCGCTCATGACGATGGGGGCTTCAGGCCCGGCCGACCCGCCGCTGCCAATGGTCAAACAACTCGAGATCAGGCGGGAAAAACTGGATCGAAACCGCATTAAACCGCCATAGCGCGAGACGCTGTAAATGACTTCCGGGACCCCGTGGCCGGCTCCCTCGCGCATGATTTTATTGAGGAAGAGGGACGATAGCGCCGCACCTAATGCCGGGAGTAAAAAAGCCCAGGCTTCGGTGCGGTAGGGACGCAGCCATCCCAATACCGCTACGAGTGCCTGGTTGAGGGCGACGGCTGCAACCCCGCTGCAGACACCGACCATGGCGCCGGCTATGATCAGCAGAAGCCGATCGTCGGATCGGAATACATACCAGGAAGCGGGGAGGCGCCAAGAGATGGGGGAGCGCATGAGTTAAGGTTGCCGCCGATCTGATGGTTCACACGGGCTTTCCATTTGGCTTAACTGCGCCAGGAGCGCTGTTTCGTCAGGCTTCCTGTCGAGAAACGCGATAAAGGTCTCCTGTCTGAGGCAGTACGACAAACGGGAAAGCAGTTGCAGGTGCATCTGAACCGAGGGGGACAGAAGGATAAACATAACGGAAACCGGACGGCTGTCCAGCGCGTTAAAATCGATGGGGGCCTCCAGAAAGCAGGCGGCGACCGCAGGGCTTTCCACGCCCAGGGACTCGGGTTCGCGGGGGTGGGGTATGGCGACCCCTTTGCCGATTCCGGTGGATGTGAGGGCTTCCCGCTCGATCAGCTTCTGAACCAAATGTGGTTTACTTAGTGCGGGTATGATGGCCAACCGTTCGACAGCGGCCTGAAATACTGCGTCGGTGTCCTCTCCGCTTACCCCGTGATGAACCCCGCCGTTGCGTAAGGCGGCGGTAAGGCTGATGTCGTCCGCCTGCATGCATTCCGGCTGCGGTTTCCGATGGGGGTGGAATTTAAGGTCGTGCTGTAACGCCCATCGCTCGAGGGTCTGCTGATCGAACGTACAGATGGTGTCGTGCCGTACCAGGGGGATACGTCCCTGGCGGATCCAGCGTTCGATTTTGCCTTGGGGCAGGTCCAATGCCTGGGCGATTTGGTCAATACTGAGCTTCATGGAGACAACCGTTTGTGGTCAATAAAAATAAACGTAAAAAATAACCCTAATTGGTTATGGAATCAAGATCAAATATCGCATGACCTCAATGCGCCCCCCTAAAACAAGGCCAATCCGTTGCGCTCAGACCGCGTCGTATCGCTTGGAATCCAAAACCAGGAGGGGGCTTGGGGCGGCAAGAATCCTGGCCGCCTGACGCGCGGGGTCACAGCCGGCGGGCTGAAGACGGTGGCGATAGGCTCAGAGGGATTCAAGACTCCGGCAACTGGGGAGCCGCCGGATCGGCATAGCGGACATGGATGTCGCGTTTGGGGTAGGGAATTTCAATTCCGGCCTGGTCAAAGGCTTCTTTGACATGGTCAATAACGAAGGAGATGGTATCCATGCGGCGGCGCGCATTCCGGATCCATACCCGCAGTTGCAGGTCCACGCTCGAATCACTGAAATTGCGGACGACCACCTTGGGAGCGGGTGATTCCGATATCCAGTCCATCTTGCGGGCGATCGCAATGATAATGTCCTTGGCCCGCCGGATGTCTGCTTCATAGGCCACCCCAATGTTGATCCGGACGCGGATGAGGGAACTGATGATCGTATAATTGACGATATCGCGTTTCATGATTTCGTTATTGGGGATGATAATGACGATGTTGTCCGTGGTCTTGATTTTGGTTGCTCGCAGCCCGATATCGATGACATCGCCCCAGGAGGCACTGCCGGCCGGAGCGCTCCAGACCTCGATCCGGTCGCCGACTTCAAATGGGCGGTCAATGATCAGCAGGACGCCGGCAATCAGGTTGGACAGCGTATCCTTGGCGGCGAAGCCGATGGCGATGCCGGCCACGCCAGCGCCGGCAATAAACGGCATGACGTTGATGCCGACAATGTCCAGGGCCACAATAATGGCCGTAACATAGATAATCGCCCCGGCGAAACGGTTGAGAAGATCAAAGATGATATCATCTACTTTGTTGTCGGTGCGTTCGGCAACATTCTCCTCCAGGTAGCTCAGGGCTGTGACCAGCACCTCTTTGGCCGGCGCTGCCAGCATGACGATCAAAATCCCCTGGAATATTTTTTCCAAAAGATCCAGATTGAAAAGACGGGCGACATAGGTGCCGGCAACGATGACCAGACCATAGCGGACAGCTTTCTGTGCGGCCTTCCAGACATTTTCGTTTTCTTTGAAAAAGGGGTAGCGCAGAAGCCGTTGCCCCACCCGCTGAAGGAACCATTTCAGGAACAGTCCAAGCACCAGGACGCCAACCACGACCACGACGGTCTTGTAGGCCGCCAGGCCGTAGGGTGTTTCGGTTCCCGGGAGATTTTTAATCCACTGAAGCAAACGGTCGATTGCGGTCATAGGGCTTTCCGCCATGCCGCTCCCGGCATGCATTAGGCACCGGGGCAAGCATCTTTGTTGTTGATAAAGACTGTCAATTTGAATATCCCCGGCCTTGCGGAAGGAATGCAGGGCCCAGCCGCCGGCGGGGGGATGCGATCATCCGTCGGCGGCTCGGCCGGGTTGGGACAAGGGTTAAACCGCTTCCGAGGCGAAGCCGGCTTTCATGAATTCCCGGTTCAGTCGGGCAATGTTGACAATGGAAATTTCCTTGGGACAAACGGCTTCACATACACGGTGATTGGAGCAGTTGCCGAAAAGGAGGTCGTCCATTGTGTTGACCATCGCGATGGCCCGCTGGGCTGCTTCGGGTTGCCCCTGGGGCAGCAGGGCCAGCTGGGATACCTTGGCGCTGACAAACAACATGGCGGAAGCGTTCGGGCAGGCCGCCACGCAGGCCCCGCACCCGATGCAGGCCGCGGCATCCATGGCCTTCTCCGCTACTTCCATGGGAACGGGCAGGGCATTGGCATCCTGGGGTGATCCCGTATTCACGGAAACATAGCCGCCGGCCTGAATGATTTTATCCAGGGGGCTGCGATCGACCATCAGGTCTTTGATGACCTTGAAGGCCCGGGCCCGCCAGGGCTCGATGGCAATGACATCGCCGTCATTGAATTTACGCATGTGCAGTTGGCAGAGGGTCATGGCTTTTTGGGGGCCATGGGCAATGCCGTCGACAACGCAGCCGCACATGCCGCAGATGCCTTCGCGGCAATCGTTGTCGAAGGCGATGGGGTCTTTGCCTTCATGGGTCAGTTTTTCGTTGACCTGATCGAGCATTTCCAGAAACGACTCATGGGTTTCAACGTTCTGGACCGGTATGGTTTCAAAGCGGCCCTTGTCCTGGGGGCCTTTCTGGCGCCAGACTTTCAGCGTTATATTGATGGTGTGCTCTCCCGTCGTTGTCACTTGTAGCTCCTTTGCGTTAATTCGACATTCTCAAAAACCAGAGGCTCTTTGTGAAACTTCGGCGTGTTGCCGTAGCCATCGTATTCCCAGGCGGCGACGTGGCAGTAATTGTCATCGTCACGCTTGGCTTCGTTTTCTTCCGTCTGGTGTTCCTCCCGGAGATGGCATCCACAGGACTCGTCCCGCTCCAGGGCGTCCAAGGCCATGACCTCGGCGAACTCCAGAAAATCAGCCAATCGTCCCGCCTTCTGGAGGCTGAGGTTGTAATCGGAGGCCGTACCCGGCACCTTCACATCCTGCCAGAATTCTTCGCGCAGGCTTTTGATCTCTTCAATGGCCTGTTTGAGGCCGGCGGCGTTGCGGGCCATGCCCACGTTTTCCACCATGATTTTGCCGAGCTTGACGTGAATTTCACGCACCGTCTGATTGCCGTTGATGGCCAGCAGCTTCTGATCCTGCTCCGTGGCTTTCTGGGCGGCATCGTGAAAGGCCTGGTGATCGGCAGTGACTTCCGACACACCGTTGGTGGCCAGGTAAGGACCGATGGTGTAGGGGATGACGAAGTACCCGTCCGCCAGACCCTGCATGAGCGCGCTGGCCCCCAGGCGGTTGGCCCCGTGATCGGAGAAATTGCTCTCGCCCAGGGAAAACAGCCCGGGAATGGTGGTCTGCAATTCGTAGTCCACCCAGAGGCCGCCCATGGTGTAGTGGGAGGCCGGGTAGATCATCATGGGGGTTTCGTAAGGGTTGTCATCCGTGATGTTCTGATACATGTCGAAGAGATTGCCGTATTTGCGGCGGATAACATCCTGGCCGTCCCGTTTGATGGCGTCGGCAAAGTCCAGGTAAACCGCGTAGCCGGTGGGGCCGACCCCGCGACCGGCGTCGCACTGCTCCTTGGCATTGCGGCTGGCCACATCCCGCGGCACCAGGTTGCCGAAGCTGGGGTATTTTTCTTCCAGGAAATAGCTGCGGTCTTCTTCGGGGATCTGGTTCGGGCGACGGCTGTCGGTTGGGTCTTTGGGCACCCAGACCCGGCCGTCATTCCGCAGGCTCTCACTCATCAACGTCAGCTTGGCCTGGTAGTCGCTGGTATGGGGGATACAGGTCGGGTGGATTTGCGTAAAACACGGGTTGGCGAAAAGCGCCCCCTTTTTGTAGGCTTTAAACGCGGCCCCGACGTTGCAGGAGTCGGCGTTGGTGGAGAGGTAGAACACCGTGCCGTAGCCGCCGGTGGCCAGGACGACCGCGTCGGCGGCATAGCGTTCCATCTCCCCCGTGATGAGGTTGCGGACGATGATGCCCCGGGCTTTGTCCTGAACGATGACGATGTCCACCAGTTCGCGGCGGGTGAACATCTGGACTTTGCCGGCGCCGATCTGTCGGGAAAGGGCGCCGTAGGCCCCCAGGAGAAGCTGCTGGCCGGTTTGTCCGCGGGCATAGAAGGTGCGCGATACCTGGGCGCCGCCAAAGCTGCGGTTGGCCAGCATGCCGCCGTATTCCCGTGCAAAGGGAACGCCCTGGGCGACGCATTGGTCGATGATATTGTTGCTCACCTGGGCCAGGCGGTAGACATTGGCCTCACGGGCGCGGAAATCGCCCCCTTTGACAGTGTCGTAAAACAGGCGCCAGATGCTGTCGCCGTCGTTGGGGTAATTTTTGGCGGCATTGATGCCGCCCTGGGCGGCAATGCTGTGCGCCCGGCGCGGACTGTCCTGGATACAGAACGCTTTGACATCATATCCCAGTTCCGCCAGGGATGCGGATGCCGATGCGCCGGCCAGGCCGGTGCCCACGACAATGATCGAATATTTACGCTTATTGGCCGGGTTAACCAGTTTTGTTTCAAAGCGGTATTTGTCCCATTTGTTCTGGAGCGGACCGCTAGGGGTTTTTCCATCCAGCTGCATTGACGTCCTCCTTAGGCGATAAACGAAAGGTAAATCGGCAGAAACCCGAATCCCAAGCCGAACACCAGGCTGAGAATCAACCCACCCGCATTGATGGCAGGCATGTATTTCGGATGGTTCAGGCCGAAGGTCTGAAACAGGCTCCAGAAGCCGTGGCTGACATGCAATGCGACAATGATCATGGCCAGCACGTACAGACCGACATAGACCGGGTTCTGAAAAGAGGTGGATACGATCTGGTAAATGGTCGTACCGCCCTGGTCCACAAAGAACCGGCTGAAATTGGTCAAATGAAAGATAATAAACAATAGAATCAACAATCCCGTGTAAGGCATGGTGGCCGAACCAATGGTTTTGCCGCCGGGGTTGCGATTGACGGCATACCGGTTGGGGCGGGCTTGAAAGTTCTGCCAGAAGAGAATCAATCCGGCCAGGACGTGGGTCAGAAACAGTCCCAGTAAGCCGAGTTCCGCGACCCCCAGAAGGGGACCCAGGGCATGCAGATGTTCGGCATAACTGTTGAAAGCATCTGCCCCGGCATAGATGGACAGATTGCCGGCCAGATGGACCACAAGAAAGCCGATGAAACTCAGGCCGGTGGCCGCCATCATCAGCTTCTTACCGATGGATGAACCGAGGGTTGCTGTCAACCATTTCATTGTTTGCAATTTCTCCAAACGTTTGGGGTTCAAGGGGATATAACGGGTAAGCCGACTTCAGCTTCAAACCCGCCGCTGCAGCGGAGACACCTGTCTTTATCGATCCGGTTGGTACGTTTTGAAAAATAGGAAGGGCATATGCATGCGGATGGAGGCCAGGCGTTTATCGGGTTGACGGGGGTCTGAAGCATGATTTCCTGCCTGCCGGGCCGTTTGGTGGCTTTTTAGTGCAGCCCTCAAATTCCGACAATTTAATAAACAAGATTCAACCTCTATTTGGTCTGCTCCGATCTGTCAATAAATTTTTGGCGCCACCACTGGTCCGAAGGCTCTGTCAAAATGGCCTCCGCCAGCGCTTGTCCGAAATCGGTTCGCAACCGTTGGCGGACATTGGGTATCCAGGTCGGCGGTGCCGCATGTCCCATATCCGCCAGGTGTTTGAGCTCGATCAAAAACGACAGCTGATCGGCATCATGGGCCAGTTGTGCTTCAAGTGTTTCCGCCCGGTTGAATTCATCCATCAGGTCTTTTAGCGCCTCACCAAAGGGAAGGCCAGCGACCATTTCGTCGACCGCCGCCTCTTCGTCGGCCCGGAGGTAGAATTTTTGAACGTAGTTCAAATCGCCAATCCGGGCCTCAGGTAAATCATGCACGAGACACAGGGTCATCAGTTTGCGGGCATCGGCCTGAGGCACCATGTGGCTGAGTACGTAGGCGATAAACGTGGTGGTAAAGGTATGTTCAGCGACCGATTCGCGGCCGGATCCCAAAAATTGATATCCGGAGCGGGGCAGACGCTTAAGGCTGTGGGCTTCAAACAACAACTGGGCGATACGTTCCATAAAGTTGGCGTCTCCTTGGCCGGGGGATGGCGGTTCCATTGGGTTTGAGGCCGCTTGCAATGCCTGCCGGCCGGGTGTGGTCATCGCAGGGATGCGGTTAACATTCTATGCCGGGTGCTGTGTAATAAAATATACTTAACGCGGTCGCGCTCCCCATCTGAATCAGTCTTCGGGAGCGTTTCCACCCGGTTTCCGGTCTTTGTTCTATGGGGTGTCGCAAGGAAATGCAAGCGTTGCCGATTACCGGCGCGGGAAATGCATACCGTTCCCCCGGGGCTGTTCGACGTCAATGGGGCGGCATCCGGGGCGTCAAACCGGTTGACACCTCAGGCCAATTTGGATAGCGTTCTTTCGTTTAAGCCGCCCAATTGTTCGGACAAACCAGGCCGATGATTTCCGCAAACGACGACATTCGGAGTGATCAATGAATTCCGCCAAACTGGATATTTTCTACATGGTGTTAAACGCTGGACCGGTGGTCCAGATGGTGTTGCTGCTGCTGGTCATGTTCTCCATTTCCTCCTGGGCCATCATTCTCATCAAGTACCGCTATATGCGACGCGCCTTTCGTGAATCGGCCCTGTTCATTGAATTTTTTTGGAAAAGCCGTGATCTTACCGATGCCTTCGCCAAGTCCAAACAGTTGCAGGGCAGCCCGGTGGCACGCATTTTCCGCGTGGCGTACCTGGAACTTCGCAAACTCAGCAAACAAGGGCCGGTCGCCGATGCTGACCAGCGAACAGCCGAAAGGGGCTCGCTGGGGGCGCGTTCGGGCGGCATCGACAATGTCAAACGGGCATTGCGGCGCGCCATCAATACCGAAACGACCCGCATGACCCAGATGGTGCCCTTTCTGGCCACAACCGGCAACACAACGCCGTTTATTGGTTTATTCGGTACGGTATGGGGTATCATGAACTCCTTCCACGGCATCGGCCAGATGGGGTCGGCCAGCCTGGCCGTGGTGGCGCCCGGCATTTCCGAAGCCCTTGTGGCCACCGCCGTAGGGCTGGCCGCCGCCATTCCGGCGGTCATCGCGTTCAACTTTTTCATGAGTAAAATCCGCACCCTGGAATCCGAGTTGATCAGCTTCTCACAAGATTTTCTCAATGTCGTGGAGCGGGATATTTTCCGGCAGAGGGGAGGGCGCTGATGCAGATCGGGGGGCGTGACAGCGGTTTCATGGGGGAGATCAACGTCACCCCTTTTGTGGATGTGATGCTGGTCTTGTTGATTATATTTATGGTAACCGCGCCGATGATGGTGGAGGGGGTCAATGTCGACCTGCCGGAAACCACCGCCCAGCCCCTGGAGTCGGAGAAGGAGCCGCTGGTGGTTTCGATCGACAAGGATGGGCAGGTTTTTATCAACGATTTCAAGACCGGTCGTGACATATTTGCCACCAAACTTGGCAAGGTACTGGAGGCCCGCCAGGATCGAACCGTCTATCTCAAGGCCGACAAGACCATTCCCTATGGCGTTGTCATCCAGGTCATGTCCGACATCCGCAGCACGGGTGTGGCCAAGCTGGGTATGGTGACCCTGCCGGCAATGGAAAAGGGCGCTGATGAGAACTAACGCGCACGAGCAGGCGGGCCATGATTGACGGCCAACGGCTAACCATGGTGTTAGAGAACGGACAAAATACCCGCAGTGTGGCGGCCATGTTTGCCATTTCCGCATTGTGTCATGCGGGCTTTTTTCTGCTGATGGTGTTCATGCCGGCATCGTTTTCATCTTCTTCTTTCCGGCGGCCTCCCGGGGCGATCAGTGTCGATCTGGTATCCCTGCCGGCCGCTGAACCTGCTCCGGCGGCTCCCGCGGCTACGGTTGCACCCCCGCCGGAAGTTGAGCAGGTATCACCGCCGCCCGAGGCGGTTCCCATTCCAGCCCCCAAACCGGACGCGGTGCCGATAAAACCTAAGCCCAAGCCTAAAAAAGTGGTCAAAGCGCTCAAAAAAAAGACCTATAAAAAGGACAAAGTCAAAAAGGCTGTGGTCCAGAAGCCCGCACCGCCGGCTGCCAAACCACGGCAAACAAAAGTGAAAAGTGCCATCGAGTCCATGCGCCGCAAAGTGGCGGATCAGGAAAAAGCCCGCACAGCTGCGGGAACCGGGGGAACGGGCACCGGCACCGGCGGTGGCGGCGGCGGGGCGGCTGTTTTGAGCCGCATTCAGAACTACAAGATCGAGGCGGCCATCGCGGTCAGTCAAAACTGGGCCTTTTCACGGCAACTGGCCGGTGCCGATGACCAGTTGGAGACAAAGATCACGTTTCGCATCCTGCCGAATGGCGACATCACCGAAATCAAAATCGTACAGCCGTCGGGCAACCGCTATCTCGACGAATCCGCTTTTCGGGCTGTCCGGAAAGCCAGTCCGGTGGCGCCTCATCCTGAAGGGGTGAATCGCCCCTATATCGAGGTCGGGGTTAAGGCGACCCCCTCCGGATTCCGTTAATGTAAACGCTGACGCCGGGAGCTGACCGGTTTGATGCGGTTGGCCCTTTGGGGAATGTATCACCGACGCATAAATGAAAGAGAGATCTTCATGATGGGTGTGATGTGCCGATTGAGTCGTTGCTTTTTCGTGGCGCTTTTGCTGTTGACCCTGACGTCCTTACCGGCCCGGGCCGTAGACGAATTTATTGAAATCAATCCCTTTTTGAAGAAAATTCCCCTCGCCATCCCGGATTTCAAACCATTATCGCAGGGAGCGCCGACAGAGGAAACCTCCCAGAAATCGGCCCAGTTGCTGGCGGAAACGTTATTGTTTACGGGCTATTTTAAACTCCTGGACAAAGGCGCCTATCTGGAAGAACCTCGGGAATCCGGCATTACGGCGGCGAGTATCAATTTTCGCAACTGGACGGTGATCGGGGCGGAACTGCTCGTCACCGGCGGCATTCGCCGCTCCGCCGAGGCGGTGGAAATGGAACTGCGTCTTTTTGATACGTTCAAAGGCCAGTCGGTCCTTGGTAAACGGTATCGCGGGCGTTTGCAGGACACCCGGCGCATGGTCAGAAAATTTGCCAGTGAAGTCATTTTCTTCCTTACCGGCAATCGCGGTTTTTTCAACAGTGAAATTGCCTTTGTGTCAACCGGCACGGGCAACAAGGAGATCTACATTGCCGAGTTTGACGGCCGCAACCCGGCGCAGTTTACACGAACCCGGAATATTACGCTTTCTCCGGCCTGGTCGCCTGATGGCAAGTGGCTGGCCTACACGGCCTACCCCAAAAACCGGCCTTTTCTTTACGTCAAGCACCGACGCCATAAACGCGGCTATGAAATCGGCAACAAGGGCCTGAACATCACACCGGCCTGGGTTCCCATGACTGCAATGCCAACTTCTCTTGAGGACATGCGCTTCGCCGCAACACTGTCCTTCACCGGGGACCAGGAAATTTATCTGTTGACTGGAAAAGGGAAAATTATTAAAAGGTTGACGAAAAGTTGGGGCAGTGATGTCTCCCCGACCTGGGCCCCGGATGGAAAGAAATTTGCCTTTGTTTCCAACCGTTCCGGGAATCCACAAGTCTATATCAAAAATTTAGATTCAGGACGTGTCGACCGGCTGACGTTTAAGGGGCGTTACAACACCCAGCCCAGTTGGTCCCCCAAGGGGGACAAGCTGGCCTATGCCGGAATGGAAGGTGGGCGCAACGATATTTTCGTTATTGGTTTCAACGGCCGTCCGCCGGTTCAGTTAACCCATGATACCGGCGGCAACGAGTCGCCCTCCTGGTCGCCGGATGGCAGTATGATCGCTTTTAGTTCTACCCGTGAAGGCCGTTCCCGCATTTACGTCATGACGGCTTTCGGAACCGACCAGCGCCGGTTGTTGACGCTGCCGGGCGAACAAACAAATCCCCAATGGTCGCCTAACAAGCACCTTAACTAATGTGTTTTGGTTGTTGAAAGGAGGAAAAATGCAAAGGAAATTATGGACGGTCCTGGCTCTGCTGGTGCTGGTACCTGGTTTAATGTTGATGACATCGTGTGCCCAGCAGTCGGCGGTGGATCAAGATACCACCCAGAAGACCACGCCACCGGCGGACACGTCCGGAACGACTGACAGCGGGGCGGACCTGCAAGCCGACGCGGCTCAACGAGCGGCAGAACAGGCCATGAACCAATTCCTCAACGAGCACATCTACTACAGCTTTGACAGTGCCCAACTGTCGGCCATGGCGCAGGCCACCTTGAAGCGTAAAGCGGCATGGCTTCAGGCGAATGCCGATGCGACGGTCGCCATCGAAGGCCACTGCGACGAACGCGGCACCAATGAATACAACCTCGCCCTTGGGGAGCGCCGTGCCGAGAGTGCACGCGCTTACCTCGTGGACCTGGGAATTTCGGCTTCACGCCTTTCAACAATCAGTTACGGCGAAGAGCGGCCCCTGGATGCCCGCAGCACGGAAGAAGCATGGGCTAAGAATCGGCGCGGGCAGTTTAAATTGAGATAAGCATGTGCCCGACCTCGGCACTGTGCTGCTCACGCTGCCCATGATACTGCCGAACAATGTTTCCGCAGAGTCTATCATCTGCCCGCTGCTTTTCGGCGGGCAGATTTTTTTTGCCTCGAATACCAACAACTGAAAACGGGAAAGACGTTATGACCAAATCGTTGCTGTGCCTTACGGTTGGACTGGTATTGATGGCCGGTTGTGCGACACGACAAGACGCCATAACTTTGGACAGACGAACGATCGCCCTGGAAAGACAATATGCCGATCTTGAGAAAAAATATACAGCCGTTCGCGAGGACCTCTCCAGCTTCGGTACCGACCGCGATGAAAAATACCAGTCCTTCAGTGACTATAAAGCCGAGATGCGGGCTGAATTTCAGCAGTTTAAAAAGGACTTGCAATTGATCAACGGCCGCCTGGACGAAAGCGATCACCGCCTCAAACAGCATATCACGGATATGACGGCACGCCTCGATGCTTTTGACCTGCGCCTGGCCAAGTTCGATAAATATCTTGATGTCCAGACGGCTGCCGGTGGCGCTGCGGCGGGCGCCGCGATGAGCGGAGGTGCTGAGAAGACGTCCGGTGACATGGCCCTCTATGCCCAGGGGAAAAAAGCTTTCGATGGTGAAGATTACAAGGGCGCAAGGAAATCGTTCGAATCCCTTTTAAAAAAATATCCCCAATCCGACCAGGCCGACAACGCCCAATTTTGGATCGGGGAGACCTACTACCGGGAAAACTGGTACGAGAAGGCGATTCTCGAGTATCAGAAAGTTATCGAAAACTTTCCCACCGGGAACAAAGTCCCGGCGGCCTTGCTGAAACAGGGGATGGCGTTTCTCGAGCTGGGCGACCAGGAAAACGCACGGTTGATTTTCAAAGAATTGATCGATCGCTATCCCCGTTCGACCGAGGCCAAAATCGCCGCGCAGAAACTCAAACAGTAAGCCAGGTGGTGCCATGAGCGGCAGATCTCCAGGTTGCCCATGAAAGTCTTCGGCATTGATCCCGGTCTTGCGGGCACGGGCATTGGTATCGTGCACGGGCAAGGCTTGCACGTCGATGGGTTTGCTTTCGGCAGCATTGCGACGGCTAAGAATGAAGAGCAGTCGCAGCGGCTCGAGAAAATTTACACCAAACTGCTGGGGTTGCTACGGAAAGAAATGCCGGACCTGATGGTGGTAGAAGATGTCTTTTCGCTGGAGAAATACCCCAAATCCGGTATTTTGCTTGGTAAGGTCACCGGTGTCATTCTTCTGGCTGGCTGTCATATCAATGTACCGATCAAAGAGGTCCCGGTGCGGGAGGCCAAACAGGTCCTGACCGGCAACGGCAATGCCAGCAAGGCCCAGTTGGAAAAGGCGGTGCGGCACGCGTTGAAGCTGGATCGTCCGATTCGGCCGTTTCATGCTTCCGATGCATTGGGACTGGCGCTTATCGGTCTTTTCCGGAACCGGGGTTGATAGGGTCGTTCCTCCATTCATCAGCCCATCACGAGATGCCATGATTGGATATATCGAAGGTAAGCTACTGAAAAAAGAAAATGAGCGGGTGTTGATCCTGGCCAATCAACTGGGCTATGAAGTGCTGCTTCCGGCCGTGGTGATGGAGACCATTCAACACAAGGCGCTTGGCGATCCGCTGGAGCTCTATATCTACTACCATCAAACCGAACGGCAACCGAAACCGGTGCTGATCGGTTTTAACATGGAAGTCGAAAAGGAATTTTTTCAATATTTCATTTCGGTTGAAGATATCGGGCCGATGAAGGCGGTCAAGGCCATGAATATGCCCGTGCGTGACATTGCAAGGGCCATTGAAAACGGGGATATTACCGCGTTGCGACGCCTGAAGGGGGTCGGTAACCGTACGGCGCAGAAAATTGTGGCGACCCTCTCCGGCAAAATGGACAAATTTGCCCTTATTCGTAAAGGCGAAGCACCTCCGGTGACGCCTGTGGAAGACTATTCCCAACTCGTACTGGACGTTTTGACAAAGCAGTTGGGCCACAAACCGGCGGATGCCAAACAGATGATTGCCGGGGCCCTTACCCGCAATCCGGCCATTGTCACGCCGGAGGAACTCTTTGATGAAATCTATCGCGGTGAAGAATTCGCATGAGTGATGACATTTTGACCTATTCTTCGGATCGCAAGGGGATTTTGACCGAGAAGGAGACGCCCCAGGATCTGGAAACCGACATCCTTTCCCTACGGCCGGAAAGCCTGGATGATTATGTTGGCCAGGACCAGGCCGTGGAGACCCTTCGCATTGCCATTGAAGCCGCTAAACTGCGCGATGAACCGGTGGATCATGTTCTCTTTCATGGCCCGCCGGGGCTGGGCAAAACGACCCTGGCCCACATCATCGCCAACGAAACCGGCGGCACATTGACGGTGACCTCGGGGCCGGCCTTGGAGAAAGGAGGCGATTTGATCGGTGTCTTGACCCACCTTGAAGATGGCGACATTTTGTTCATCGATGAAATCCATCGGACGCCCAAATCGGTCGAAGAACTGCTTTACCCGGCCATGGAGGACTTCGCGATCGATTTTGTCTTTGACAAGGGGGTGCATGCCCGCAGCCATCGCTACCGCCTGCGTCGCTTCTGTATGGTCGGTGCCACCACGCGGGTCGGGCTGCTTTCGGCCCCCCTGCGGGACCGCTTCGGTATCATGCGCAGCCTGGATTTCTATGCGCTGGACGATCTTGTGAAAATCACCAAACGTTCGGCGGCCCTGTTGAAGGTGCCCATCGAAGAGGATGCGGCCGTGGAACTGGCCCGTCGTTGCCGCGGGACGCCCCGGATCGTCAATCGATTGCTGAAACGGGTTCGGGATTTCAGCCAGGTCCGGGCCAAAGGGCGGATTACCTGTGAAACGGTAGCCGCTGCGCTGGCGTTGGAGGGCGTCGATGACCAGGGCCTGACCAAACTCGATCGTCGCTATTTACAGACGATTATCGATTATTATCGCGGCGGTCCGGTCGGCATCGAAGCGCTGGCGGCCACCCTTCAGGAAGAGACGGACACTCTGGTGGATGTGGTGGAACCCTATCTGCTCAAACAGGGTTTTCTGATGCGGACGTCATCGGGTCGCCGGGCTTCCGAAAGGGCCTACAAGCATTTGGGGGTTTCCTGTCAACAGGGCTTGTTCCGCGAATCATAATGCCATGGGGACAACACCAGCCATTATTTCCCTATTAACCGATTTCGGTGACCGGGATGAGTATGTCGGGGTCATGAAGGGGGCTATTTTAAGCCGGGTTCCCCATGGGGTGATCGTTGATATCTGCCATCATATCGCGTCCCACGATATCCGCCAGGCGGCGGCCATGATCCTGGCCGCCTATCGCCATTTCCCGGAGGGTACCCTGCACGTCATGGTTGTGGACCCGGGGGTCGGCAGTAAGCGCGACATCGTGTTTGCCAGGGCCCGGGCCTGCGGTTTTCTCTGTCCGGACAATGGTTTGCTCAGTGGGTTGCGGTTAGAGGGGATATTGCAGGATGTATGGCGGGTGACCAACAGGGCGCTGTTTGCGGAGGCTGTCAGCGCCACTTTCCACGGCCGAGATATCATCGCCCCGGTGGCAGGTTTTTTGGCTTCCGGCGGGCGCCCGGAATTGCTGGGACCGCCAATGGCCATCCGGGATCTGGTTTGCCTGGATGCGTTGGCGGCACGCCTGGCGACGGATGGAAGCTTGCAGGGCATCGTGGTGAATGTGGATCGGTTTGGCAATGTGGTGACCAATATCGGGCGAGAGCTATTGACATCTTTCCTGGAAGGTGATCTGAAGCAATCTTTGACAATCAATCTCGCGGGGCGCCATCCCATTCCGTTGGTATCGACCTACAGTGACATTCCGGCCGGGAAATTGCTGGCACTGATCGGCAGCCGCGATACCCTTGAATTTGCCGTCAACCAGGGTAGCGCCGTCTCTTTGCTGAGTGTGGCGCCCGGCGCACCGGTGCGCGTCATATGCTTGCGCTAAACTCGGTTTTTGTTTTCTTAAGTGCCCGTTATCGAAAACGATGAAGAAAAACTCAATCGCTTCAAAATTTGAGAAAAGCTGGACCGTGCTGCTGGTCGACGGCAAGGGGCGGGTTCGCCGCATTCGTAACTTCCGGCAGAAATTATGGGCGATTGCCGGGCTCAGTGCCGGTGCACTCATTGTGGCCGCCGTTATGGGCGTTCTTTATGGGGGCATGGTTCAAAAACAGATAGCGCTTTCAGAGGAAGCGGATGCCTTGCGGGAAGAAATCACTGCCCTTCAGCAGCAAAATGAATTGTTGAAAGTCCGGGCTGTGCGTGTGGAGGCTCAAGCGGGGAAAACAGCGCCATCGGCGGCCTCTACACCGCCGCCCGCTAAACCTTCAATTGCAGTCCCAGCCGCTGGTGAATCCGGTGATGCGACAACGTCTTCACCAGCCCCTCCGGTGACGGCCGCCCCATCGCCGGTGGCGGAAGTGCCGGTGACCGCAACACCTGAAAAGAAGCCCGAACAGAAGCCGGAGCCTCGGGTGGATGTGGAAGGATTGAAGGTCGCCTACCAGACCGATACGGAAACAATTGAGGCCCAGTTTGTCATCAAAAACACCGGTCAGGGGTCTGCCGGAGGGCGGGCTGTGGTGGTGTTGCATACCGAAGAGGGGCCTTCGGCTCTGCGATTTTCCCTTCCGTCCGTACCCTTGAGGGATGGCCGACCCGTTGGCAATCGGGGACGACGATTTTCCATATCACGTTTTATGACTTTAAAATTACAACGAAAATTTGCTGAACCCGGTATGCGATTTACATCGGCTGAGGTCTACGCCTATTCTCTGGAAGGCCAAGCGCTCTTGGAGAAAACCTTCGAAGTGGCATTGGATATCCCAGAGAAAAAGGCGCCTGCGACCACCGCACCAAATCCAGAACCTCCGGAGGATAGCGACACGACCGTCGCTCCACTGGGACTCAGTTTGCCGGAACCGAAACCCGAACCCGAAGAAACCAAAGGAACGCTGCCGTGACCCGCAAAAAAAACTTTTTATCGATTGTCGATGATGGGTTCTCGGTGGAAGGCGACATCGAATTTACCGGCGAGTTGTTGATTCGGGGAAGGGTTGGCGGCAACGTCAAGGGGGAAACAGTGACGATTGCCGAAGCAGGGGTGGCAACAGCGGACATGCGAGTCGACCGTTTGACCGTTGGAGGACGTTTTGACGGAGAGGTGCATGCCGCCGATGAACTCGTTGTGCTGCCCACAGGTCAATGCGAGGGGCGTGTTCAATGCCGGAATCTGGTGGTTCATGAGGGGGGGCGTCTCAATGCGGATGTTCGGCAGATCGATCCGAAGGAATCCTTTCGCGAAAAAAAACTTTCTTCACCAACCAAGCCGGTTATTGATCTTTAACGGCCCGATGACGACCCTTTGAGGATAAATTCCGCCCCCACCGGATAATGATCCGAAGGATAGCGGTCAGCGGCTGGAAACCGGATCACACCCGCGCGTCGAACCGCAATCATGCCCCGATAGAGAATCCAATCAATGCAAATCCGGCCGTCACCACCCCGGAAGCCGTGAAATGTTCCTGGGAAGGGGGCTTGCAGGACGTTGCGAAATGGGGCTGACTGTGGTTCGGAGGGTGGCCCGGGTTGGGTGAAGGCTCCATGACAGGCTGAGTTTGGCTCACAGTTGAAATCGCCGCCCAAGACGGCCGGCCGGCCGGCAGCCAATCGGTCGATACGTTGCCGGATGAGATCGGCGCTGGCCACCTGGACGGATTCTTCGAAATCCAGGTGGGTGGCCCCACAGACCAGTTCATCTGACCCGGCATGGAAAAGGCCCAGGGTGCATTGCCGCGGCCAGCGGCTGTCGGGGAAACGGCTGGGGATATCCGGTGTCGCGCTGAGGAAGAAATGTTCCCATGCGTCCAATTGCCACGGCGCGCGATAAAAGATGACGTTGTTTTGCCAGAAGGCCGGGGCGGGAAGGCGTTGCCCGATGCGGTTATAGTCCGGAAGGTTCGCGGCCAGGAAATCGATTTGGAAATCATTGGCCTCCTGGAATAACATGAAGTCGCTGGTGTGCGTTGAAAGGAATTGCCTCAACGGGGCACGGCGATGAATCCAGGCGTTCGCACCGTCGTCCGCCAACCCGAAGCGCAAATTAAGGGTCAGAACGGAAAACGTTTGTCGTTGCGCGTCGTTCATGGAATCGATCCCATTTCAAAGCCACGAAGTGTCGGTTCCAGATCGGCCGGTACGTTTTGGAAATTGTCAAAGGTGACATCGGTGAAGGGCAGGCCCAAACGCGTGCGGATGGCATCAAACATCTGCAGATAATTGGCCAGAATGCGTCGGTGCCATTCAAGACCGAGGCGCTTGGCAACGAGAGGAATCGTCTCCGCCGTGCCTTCGATTTCGATGAAATGGCCATAGGGCATATGGTCCAGGCAGATTTCCGTGGCGCCCATTTCAAATGTCTCGCGTTGTTTTTCATACACCTGGGCGCGATGGTAGCCGAGGGCTGCCAGAATCCGGTGGGTGGTATCGAAGTCCGACACCTCGATTTCCAACTCCTCGTGGGTTTTAAACTGGCGTCCGCCTTCGGGATGCGGTCGTTTGAAGGTCAGCCGGCTGCGGCGGTCCCGGCGCAGCCGCAACAGACATTGGGTGGACAGCAGATTCCGGCCGGCATCGTCATAGCGGAAGTTGGTTTCAAAGACGTTGCCCCGCGAAACGGCCCCGGCCTCTAAAAGTCGCTGGCGTATGGTTTCGAAATCCGTTATCAGGAATTTGACTTCGGTCTCGATCATGACGGTAAGCTCCGTATCCTGGATGTGGCCACGTGTGGATGACGTGACAGGCATGGGGGGGCGGGCCGCAAGGCGCCGCGATGGGAATCGGATCGTGGACCCCGGCCGTGAAATGGTTTCGCTATAGGGGAATTCAACACCGGTGTCAATCGGTGCGTTTAAACTGATGACGGCGGACCGGCATGCGGGTGCGAAACGGTCAATAAAAAAAATATTGACACGCCCTGCCGAATCAATTAATAGTCACAGATTCTTTTATCCATAGGAGTCGAACACGTGAAAAAATATACACCGAGCGCGAAAAAAACGGATAATGAAGGCAAATGGTATGTCATCGATGCGGAGGACGCTGTTCTTGGGCGTCTGGCCACGAAAGTGGCAACGCATCTGCGGGGCAAGCATAACCCGGCATTCACCCCCCATGTGGATACGGGGGATTGGGTGGTGGTGATCAATGCCGAGAAAATCGTTTTAACCGGGCGCAAATGGGACCAGAAGTTTTACCATCGCCACAGTGGCTACGTTGGCGGGTTGACCTCCATCAATGCCCGCAAACTGAAGGAAAAACGCCCGGAAGATCTGGTTCGTTTTGCCGTCAAAGGCATGCTGCCGAAAAACCGACTGGGCCGCCAGCTGTTCAAAAAGCTCAAGGTTTATGTTGGTAATGAACACCCCCATGAGGCCCAACAGCCCGAGACGTTGACATTAAGCTAGTTTGCCAATTGGCCAAAAAGGAACTTAGGGATAGACAAGATCATGGAAAATACGTTTTACGCTACTGGAAGACGCAAGTCGGCCATTGCCCGAACTTACATGACACCCGGAACCGGTAAGATTACCGTGAACAACCGACCGATTGACGATTATTTTCAGGTTGAGACGGCCAAGATGGATTTGTACCAACCGCTGGTCCTCACCAATACCCGCGATACCTATGATATCCAGGTGCGGGTGGTGGGCGGTGGCATCTCCGGACAGGCGGGTGCCATTCGTCACGGTATTACGCGGGCGCTGATTTTGGCCAATCCCGAGTTTCGCGGACCGCTTAAAAAAGCCGGGTTTGTCAAACGTGATCCCCGCGTCAAAGAGCGAAAAAAATACGGACAGCGCGGTGCCCGCGCCCGTTTCCAGTTTTCCAAGCGTTAATTCGCACGCTGGTTGTGACAATTCAAAAGGGGGGCTGTTTAGGCCCCCTTTTTTTGTGCGCAATCAGCGCATTTGCCCCCCTTTCTTTTCCCCGTTTCATGATCTTTTTGCGGCCTATCGATGCCTGAAAAAGTGATCTGCATCACACCTTTCGCTGCCGCTAACCGCTGTTTTTCAATTTATAACTACCTGAATTAAAATTAAAAAATATCATTAATAAAAAATTTTGGAAATTATCGTTGACAAGATTTTACTTTCTTGACTAAATAGGTCGGAAATAAACCCGACTTAAAAAGTCAAGAAAGAAAACGGATGTTTTTGACCCAGAGAAACCAATATGCCCTGAGGGCCATCGTTGAGCTCGCCAAGCGGGTTGGAACGGGTCCGGTCAAGGTATCCGAGATCGCCGAGGCCCAGGCCATACCCCGACGGTTTCTGGAGGTGATTCTGGGACAGCTGAAGGGCAGTGGCCTGGTTACCGCCAAACGGGGGTACCACGGTGGGTATATTCTTATCGGGGAGCCGGAAAAAATTACGGTGGGCAGTGTGATTCGCTATTTGCAGGGGGAACCGGACCCCAAGGATTGCCAAACATGTGTTTTCAAACTGCAGTGCCCGACTGACAGGGAATGTGCCTTTGCCTCCCTGTGGAACCGGGTCAATGAGGCGGTTTTCGGTATTTTCGACGAGACCACGATTCAGGATCTGGTTGAAGGCGAAAAAGTGGTCGAGTCCTGAGGTCTGTTTATTCAATTCACGGGTACATCGATGAGGGTTCAGAACATGGAGAAAGGAAGAAAACTTCTACGATGGACAGGAGTTATGGCCGTATCAGCCTTCCTGCTGGCATTCGGTGCTGCCGTTTACGGGGTTCCGCAACAGGGCGGGGATGATGAGGTTCGCAGTGCCGATATTGTCGTGATCGACACCATGAGGAGCTTCGGCCGGCTGGATCGTCCCCCGGTGGTATACCGGCATGACAAGCACACGGAGGCCCTGCAGAAAAAGGGCAAGGATTGTGCGGCCTGTCACCTGAAGGATGACAAGCAGCGGCTTTCGCAGAAGTACATGCGACTGACGGATTTGGATCGTGACGCCACCATGCGTGTATATCATGATAACTGCATTGCCTGTCATACCGAAACGCTGTCGACCGGTGAAAAGGGCGGACCGGTGACCTGTGGCGAGTGTCATGTGAAATCGCCTACGGCGGTGTCATCCTGGAAGGCCATCGGTATGGACAAATCCCTCCATTATCGGCACGCCAAGGCCCAGGAGAATAAATGCGGCCAGTGTCACCACGAATATGACGACAAGGCCCAAAAGCTGATTTATGTCGAGGGCAAAGAAAGCTCCTGCCGCTATTGCCACAAGGAGCAGCTTGAAGAAAAACGCATGCCCCTCCGGGAAGCTTCCCATCAGGCCTGCATTGCCTGCCACCAGGAAACCCTGGCCAAGAAAAAAGAAGCCGGGCCGGTCAATTGCGGCGGGTGCCACGATCCCGAGAAACAGCTGGAAATTGCGACCCTGCAAAATGTGCCGCGCATGAAGCGCAACCAGCCGGATGTGGTGTTTGTCAAAACCGGTGCCAAATCGGCGATGACGCCCGAGGGGGCCCTGCGCGCCAAAGCGGTACCGTTCAATCATCAGGCCCATGAAACCTATAATGACACCTGCCGCGCCTGCCACCACGCCAGCCTGACCTCGTGTGCCGACTGCCACACGATCAACGGTGCCAAAGAGGGCAATTTCGTCCAACTGGAACAGGCCATGCACCAACTGCGCACCGATGCCTCCTGTCTGGGATGCCACACCAAGGCTCAGGAGGACAAGTCTTGTGCCGGCTGTCATGCCTTTATCGAAAAAGGGCTCAAAAAGGACACGGCCACCTGCCAGGCCTGCCATGTGGAAGGGGCGCCGGCCGGCTCTGAAATTACCGGCAAGCCGGAGGAAGCCATGCTGGCGGCCATGCTGCTGAATGCCCGCACCCCGGTCACCGGAACCATGCCGGTGGACGATATCCCGGAAAAAGTCGTCATCAACAAACTGGAAAAGAAATACCAGCCGGTGGAAATGCCGCACCGCAAAATCGTGCAGGCTTTGGTGAAGGGTATCGGCGACAATAAACTGGCCGCGAACTTTCACGCCGACCCCGGCACCATCTGCCAGGGATGCCACCACAACAGCCCCATCGCGAAGAAACCGCCCCAGTGCGCCAGCTGCCACGGTCAACCTTTCGATGTAAAGAAATCGGATGCCCCCGGCTTGCTGGGTGCCTATCACATCCAGTGTATGGGCTGCCACTCCGAAATGGGGATCGAGAAACCGGTGGGCTGTACCGAGTGTCACAAGGAAAAGTAACTATTAACCGGCTGTAACTGCTTGAGGTAATATCATGGCTATTACGCGGAGAAAGTTTTTAAGTTGGATGGGCGCAGCAGGTGTCGGGGTTACGGTAGGTAAATCCGCCCAGGCTGCATCGAATAAACATTTTACCGGTTACCCCGACGGCATGGGGGTGCTGCACGATATCGCACGCTGTGTGGGCTGCCGATCCTGTGAAGCGGCCTGCAACACCGTCAACCAGCTGCCCCCGCCGGAAACGTCCTTCAAGGATCTCGCGGTCCTGGATCGCAAGCGGCGAACGACGCCGGCCGAATATACCGTGGTCAACCGTTTCGATGCCGCCGGAGAAGGATCCAAGCCGATCTACAGCAAGAATCAATGCAACCACTGCCTGGAGCCCGCCTGTGCATCGGCCTGCTTCGTGAAAGCTTTCAGCAAATCCGAAGAGGGGGCCGTAGTCTATGATGCCTCGGTTTGCGTGGGATGCCGCTACTGCATGATTGCCTGCCCCTTTGAGATTCCCACCTACGAATACGACAAGGCCCTGACCCCGCGGGTGATGAAATGCACCCTGTGTCATCCCCGCGTCCAGGAAGGCAAACTGCCGGGGTGTGTGGAGTCCTGCCCGACAGAGGCCCTGACGTTCGGCAAACGTGAGGATTTGTTGAAAATTGCCCGGGAGCGCATTCGCAGGAATCCGGACCTGTATATCGACCATATCTATGGCGAGCATGAAATGGGCGGTACGAGTTGGCTTTATATTTCCAATGTGCCTTTCCGCGACATAGGGATGCGCGAGGATTTGGGGGTCACCCCGGCGCCGGCCCTGACATCGGGGGCGCTGGGGTCCGTACCGATTGTGGTCGGTCTGTGGCCTGTTTTGCTGACGGGCATTTATGCCATTTCCCAGCGCAAGGATAAAGTCGCCGAAGAGGAGCAGGCCCTGGCCGTAGAGGCCGCGCGCACCGCAACCCAAGACGAAGCCGCTGCGGAGTTGAAGAAGACGCTGGAGATGAAAGAAAAAGAGAAAGAAACCGCCGTCAACATGGCGGTCAAGAAGGCGTTGGAAGAGGCGGCCAAAGCGCAGGAAGAAGCGGCCCAGGCCCGTGAAGAGGCCGCCCCGGAGGCGGCACCCGAAGTTCAAGACGACAAGGATGCGAAGCAAACGGAGGAGGATTCCTGATGTCCGATACAAGAACCCCAACAGGCGGCACCCTGTTGACCCCGTTTAACATCGTGGCCGGCCTGATTCTCCTGATTGGCGCGGTGATTACGGTGCTGCGGTTTACCGGGGGATTGGCCGCCGTATCCAACCTTTCCGATTACAACCCTTGGGGCCTGTGGATCGGCTTTGACCTCCTGGTCGGCGTCGCCCTGGCGGCCGGCGGGTTTGTCACATCCGCCGCCTGCTATATCTTTGGCCTGAAGCGCTATCATTCGGCCGTACGCCCGGCCATTCTGACCGCTTTCCTGGGCTATGCCCTGGTCGTTTTCGCGTTGCATTACGATGTCGGCCGTCCCTGGCGCCTGCCCTATCCCTTCATCGTACAGCCGGGAACAACCTCCCTGCTCTTTGAAGTGGGCGCCTGTGTGGCCCTTTATCTGACGGTGCTCTTTATCGAATACACGCCCGCCGCCCTGGAGTGGTTGGGCCTGAAGCGCGCCCGCAGCATCGTCGTCAAGCTGACGCTCCTGCTGACCATTTTCGGTGTCGTGCTTTCGACCCTGCACCAGTCATCCCTGGGCGCCCTGTTCCTGATCGCACCGTCCAAACTGCACCCCCTGTGGTATTCGGCCTACCTGCCGGTTTATTTTTTCATATCCGCCATCATTGCCGGGCTTTCCATGGTGATTTTCGAAAGCAGTATGGCGCACAAATATTTCCATGACAAGATGGATGACACCCATCTGGCGGAAGCCGACGGCGTGGCGCTCGGTTTCGGCAAGGCGGCTTCTTTCGTTCTTTTCGGCTATTTCATCATCAAAGTGGTCGGCCTGGCCGTGGACAACAACTGGCATTACCTGGTTAGCGGGTGGGGCGCGTGGTACCTGGTGGAAATCATCGGGTTCGTGCTGCTGCCCTGTTATCTTTATGCGGTCGGAGCCCGGGATAAAAATGTCAAACTGATCCGACGGACGTCGGGGCTGGCCGTTCTGGGGATTGTTCTCAACCGGTTCAATATTTCCCTGATCGCCTTCAATTATCACCTGCCCAGCAGTGAACGGTACTTCCCCCACTGGATGGAAATCGGCATCTCGGTGTTTGTGGTCACCGTGGGCGTCCTGGTCTATCGGTTCATCGTAACCCATATGCCGATTCTGTATGAACACCCGGATTACAAAGAAGAGCATTGATTGCCAGGGAGGATAACGTCATGGAAGGCCAAATTTTTACCCTGCAGGATTTCATGTACAGCACCAAGAGCATTACCTATCTGGTCATCGTGGCCGCTTTGATCCTGTTTCCGATCTTCTGGCGGTTTCTGACCAGCAGGGACGAATAACAAGTTGCGGCTGAGGGGGGATATTATTCCCGAGGCGAACCGCATTAATCTTTTTGTTCAAGGAGTCACCCATGTACGCATTTGTAACCGGACCGCTGGCATGGCTGTCGTTTACGGTCTTTATTGTCGGAATAATTGCCCGCATTATCTGGTATTTTCGGGGGTTGAGCTGGCAGTTGGACCGTGTCGCCTATAAGGAGCATATGGCCTACGGTATCAAAGGCGCGATTCGCTCCATTGTCTTCTGGCTGATTCCCTTTGGGACACATAGCTGGCGTTTCTATCCGTTTTTCACCATCTGTGTCTTCACCTTCCATATCGGCCTTCTGTTTACACCGCTTTTTATCTTCGGACACAATGTACTGTTGCAGGAGCGGTGGGGCTTCAGCCTGTGGGCCATGCCGGAAGGCATGGCGGATTTCATGACGGTGGCCGTGATCATCGCGGTGCTGTTCATTATCCTGCGCCGCAATGCCCTGCCGGAAGTCCGCATTTTGACGACGCCATACGATTACCTGGTTCTTGCCATTGCCGTTGCCCCTTTTGTCACGGGTTTGCTGGCGCATCACCAGATCGGCAACTATAATTTCTGGCTGATCGCCCATATCCTCGCCGGCGAGATTTTTCTGGTGGCGATACCGTTGACCAAGCTGTCTCACTTTATCGGATTCTTCCTTTCCCGGGCGCAGCTCGGTATGGACTACGGGATCAAACGCGGTGGAATGAAAAGTAAAGGTCTGGCCTGGTAAATGGCATCAACCCATTCGGTAAGGAACGAGAGTCATGCCTGAAGGAAAACTTTGCAATAAACAAACAGTCGATACGGAAGAGCAACTCCAGGCCCTTCTGAACGACAAGAGCGGTAAGCAGTATTACGAGGAGATGAACCATCTTGACGTGGATGCCAAAGCGCTGTGGGCCACCATCCAGAAGACCCTCAAATCCCGATTGCGCACATGGCTTGAAATTTGTGCCCACTGCGGGATGTGTTCCGACAGTTGTTTTTTCTATATGGCCAACAAGAAGGACCCCACCCAGGTGCCGTCCTACAAGATACAATCGACATTGGGTGAACTGGTCCGCCGCAAGGGACATGTGGACAATGCCTTCATGCAGATGGTAATGGATACGGCATGGTCCAAGTGCACTTGCTGCAACCGCTGCGGCATGTACTGCCCCTTCGGCATCGATATGGGGGTCATGTTCAGCTATCTGCGCGGCCTGTGTTTTACCCAGGGATTCGTCCCCTGGGAATTGAAGATCGGATCGGGCATGCACCGCATCTACAGGGCCCAGATGAACGTGACCACGGAAGACTGGGTCGACACCTGTGAATGGATGGCTGAAGAATATGAGGAAGACTGGCCCGGTCTGACGATACCCGTCGACAAGCAGGATGCCGACATCATTTACACGGTAAACGCCCGGGAACCCAAACACTACCCGGAAGACCTGGCGGAAGCGGCCATTCTCTTTCATCTGGCCGGCGAAAATTGGACTGTCCCCAGCGAGGGGTGGGAGGAGACCAGTCTGGCCATGTTTGCCGGCGACTGGGCCGCCTGCAAAATGCAGGTGGAAAGCGTTTATGACGCGATGGAGCGCCTCAATCCCAAACGCATGGTCGTCACCGAGTGCGGGCATGCCTACCGGGCGACGGTTGTCGAAGGGCCCTACTGGACCGGACGCAAGGATGGCCAGACGCCCATCCCCAGTTTCCACTATGTGGAATGGGTCGCCGAGGCGCTGCGGACGGGCAAAATCAAGATCGATCCGGCCAAGAAGATCAAGGAACCGGTGACCTACCAGGATTCGTGCAACTATATCCGCAATGCCGGTTTGAAGGATGTCGCCCGGGAGATCATGGGCTATATCGCCGAGGATTTCCGCGAAATGAAGCCCAACAAGGAACATAATTTCTGCTGTGGCGGCGGGGGGGGATTGAACGGTATCGGCCGCTACCGGGAACAGCGCAATATCGGCCTCAAGGTCAAGCGCGATCAAATTCTGGCCACCGGCGCCAATCTGGTGATTGCCCCGTGCCACAACTGCTGGGATGCCATTCGGGATCTTGAGGAAGAGTTCGAAATCGGTATCCGGTGGTCGTTTCTCAAACCCCTGCTGATTCATATGGCGATCGTCCCGGACCATCTCAAGCCCGAAGAATAGGCTGTGGTCAGTCCCGATGAGTGGATAGATAATGAATACGGTGACCTTAAAAAGCAACGGCGCGTTGTTTTGCGACGGCAAGCCCGTGATGGATGAGCCGTTGATGTGTCTGGGAATGCAGGTGGCCCTCGATGACGGGGTGACGCTGCGAAGCATTTTCCGCATGATCGAAACCTATCCGCTTCTGGCACGGTTGAATACTTTTTTCCCGACCTATATCGAGCAGTATCGGGAAATGCCGGCCGATGGCTGTCTCTGCGATGATTTCGCCTACGTCGCGTTTGGCAAAACCGTGGAAATGATCGGATACCCGGGCGAACCACGTCTTGAAATCTATAGCGCCTTAAAAGGCGAAGGCGGCGGGGCGCCATGCGAAATTCGCAACTATGAGTTGGAACACCTGCTGGATATGCCGCTTCGTCTGGGCAAACTCCGCCATATTGTTTTTGGTGACACGGTAGACCAGTTTGAGTTCGGAACGGTCTTCAACCTATTTGAATTCATTGACGGCATTGTGTGGGAACTGAGTTTCCACGGCACCCTGCGGGCTTGTGCAATAAGGAGGTAGACATGTTTGAAAAAATACTCTTCGCGACGACCGGTACGCCGACATGTGATCACGCTGCGCACGTCGCGTTCGACTTGAAGAAGAAATACCATTCCGAACTTACCTTGTTTCACTCCATGGGGATGCCTTCCCGCGGCTTCAGCCAGTTTGTCAAAGATTCGCGGACGGGGGAGGAGGAATACCTGGACAACGACTATGCCGACTGGGTCAAAGAAGAACTGAAAACCTATTATGCAAAGCAACTGGCCGAGGCCGAAGGAGTCCTTTTTGAAACCACGGCCGGTGAATCCCATCGGGAGATTCTGCGCGCGGCGCGAAAGACGGATGCCGATTTAATTGTCATGGGGGCCCATTCCCGTGACGAGGAAGCGGGGGCGACGCGCTACCGCAATGTTGTCGGCAGCACCATGCAGCGGGTTGCCAAAGGCGCCAAATGCCCCGTATTGATTGTCAGCCGTCCCTGCACCACCTGCCTGTGGTATTTCTCCAACATCATTTTCGGAACCGATTTTTCCAAAGCTTCCTATTCGGCGTTTCTGTTCGCCTACCAGCTGGCCAAGGCAATCGGAGCCAAACTGCATCTTTTCCATGCGTTGGATATGAGCAGTATTCATGCCGGCAAAGCGGTTTCCCAGGACGAGATCGAACGCGAAATTGCTGAAGCCCGGGAGCGTATCGAAAAGACCTATGTGGCGAAGATGGAAGATTACGACAATTACGAAGTGGAGGTCTGGGAAGGGGTTCCTTACGTTGAAATCCTCAAGTTCGCCCGGGAGCGTAATGGGGATCTGATTGTCATGGCCCATCATACACGCGAGGTCGATCCCGAGGAGGCCGTGCTTGGCAGTACGGTGGAACAGGTGGTGCTGCGTGCGGCCTGTCCGGTGGCCAGCGTGAACCGACCCGATAAAGTGTCCTGATAAGGATAAGCATTGAGGCTGAGGCCCGTGGACCAGGCGGGCAACGTCCGGATGCGGGATGTGATGTTGCTCGGCGGTGGAAGGCGATGGGAGAGAAAACGATCCTCATAGTGGACGACGAGATGGACATGCGCCTGTATCTGTCCACCTTGTTGGAGAGCCATGGTTATCGTCCACTGACCCGGCGGGACGGCGAGGACGGCATGGCCAGCCTCCGTGCGGACCGCCCCGACCTGATCATCCTGGACATCATGATGCCGGGTGACGGCGGGGTCAAGATGTACAGCCGGCTCAAGGGCGACAAGGCCTTCGCGAACATCCCGGTTATCATGCTTTCCGCAGTGGCGGAAGCTTCCTTTCGTCATTTCCTCACGATGCTCAATGCCCAGAAGCGTCATTCCGTGCCGGCGCCCACCGCCTATATGGAAAAACCCGTGGATCACGACCGGTTGATTCAGATCGTTCGGGCGACAATCGGATAATGCGCATCGGGCCCCGATTCTCGTGGCCAGACGAGACGCCTGCCGGAAGGGGCTTGCCGTCCAGACGATTTATCCTTTGCCCCGTCCGGGGCCATTGTACGCTTTGCCTTTCACCGTTTCCAATGATGACGTCGATTCTGACGGCCGCGTGGGCGCCGTGCGATCCATCAGGAGCAAGATAATGACCTTTGATCATCGCATACTGGTAGTGGATGACGAAGCGGATCTGCGCGACATTCTGAAGATCTACCTGGAAGAACTGGGGTACACGGTCGAAACCGCGTCCAATGGTCGGGAGGGGCTGGTGCGTTTTCGAGACTGGCGGCCGCCCATTGTCATGACGGATATCAAGATGCCGGGGATGGACGGCATCGATCTGCTGCAGCGCATCAAGGACGAAGACCCGGACACCGAAGTGGTCATGATTACGGGCCATGGCGATATGGATCTGGCTATCCAGAGTCTCAAGCTGGAAGCCACTGATTTTATCACCAAACCGATTAACGATGACATCTTGGGTATCGCGCTGAAACGCGCCCGGGAGCGGATTGAAATGCGTCGCCAGATCCGGGCCTACACGGAAAACCTGGAAACCCTGGTGGCGGAGAAATCGGCCCAGATCGTCGAACTCGAAAGACTCACAGCGCTGGGGCAGGCGGTTGACTGCCTGTCAACCGCCTTTCTGGATATTGCCGGTGACGTCAAATCCGGCATGGAATTTTTCAATGAAGTCCCCTGCTTTGTGGCCCTGCACAACCGCGAACGGAAGATTGTCTCTTGCAATCAGCTCTATCGTGAGCGTTTGGGGGACATGATTGGGAATGCCAGCGAAGTCATTTATCTTGGGCCGTTTGACGGTCCCGGCGACAGCCCGGTGGCCAAGACGTTTGCCCAGGGGGCGCCCCAGCGCAGTCGACAGGTATTGCGTTACGGGGATGGCCAGACTTACCCTGTGGTGGTGCATACGGCCCCGATCCGCAACAGTCACGATGAGATCGAACTCGTGCTGGAGATCATTGCCGATATATCCGAGGTGACCCGGTTGCAGGCCGAGCTGCGCACGACCCAGCAGCGCTATCATCAGCTGTTCGAAGAGGTGCCCTGCTTTATCGTAGTTGTGGATCGCACTTATCATATCACGGCGGCCAACCGCCGGTTTCGGGATGAATTTGGAAATGATGCCGGGCCGACATGCCACCGGGCCTTCAAACAACGCTTGAAACCCTGCACCGACTGTCCGGTGGCGAAAACCTTCCTGGACGGTCAGTCGCATCACAAGGAGATGGTGGTACATTCCCAGACCGGCGAGCAACTCCATGTGCTGATCTGGACGGCGCCCATCGTCAACGCCGCCGGTGAAATTACCCAGGTGATGGAGATGGCCACGGACATCACCCAGATGCGGCAATTGCAGGACCGGCTCAGTTCCCTGGGGCTCATGATCAGTTCGGTGTCCCACGGTGTCAAAGGGGTGCTGACCGGCATGGACGCCGGTCTCTACCTGCTGAATTCAGGCCGGCAGAAAGATGACCGCGAGCAGATCGGCGAAGGCTACGATATCATGAAGCTCATGACCGAGCGGATCCGCAGTCTGGTTCTCGATGTCCTCTTTTATGCCAAAGAGCGGGCGCTGGCCATTGAAACCCTGGACGCCGAGAGCTTTTTCAATGAAGTGGCCTTTATCGTACACCCGAAAGCCCGCAAGCATCAGATCGATTTGCAGTGTCGCTTTGAGGACGATCTGGGCCACTTCGATGCCGACCCGGTGGCACTGCGTTCCGCTCTCGTCAATATTCTCGAGAATGCGGTGGAAGCCTGTGGCGAAGACGAAGCCGTCAAAGCCCATCGTATTGTTTTCAGTGCTCGTGGTGATGCGGCACGGCTGGCGCTGGAGATCTGGGACAATGGCGTCGGTATGAGCGAAGAGGTCCGTAAGAACCTTTTCAACATTTTTTTCTCGTCCAAAGGGCAGCAGGGGACCGGGCTGGGGCTTTTTATCGCCCGCAAGACCATTGATCAGCACGGCGGCACCATGTCGGTTGTCTCGGAACCGGGAAAGGGGGCCTGCTTCAGCATCGTCCTGCCCCGTTCATTTGCCATGCCCGACGACCCGGATGAGGCGGACCGCTTTCAATCGGGGGAGAGGTCCCGTGAGCAGTAAGCAGCCGGCAAGGACCAGTTTGATTACATCCCTGATTCTGGCCGTGGGGATAACCCTTTTGGTGTGTATTGCCGCCTGGGCCTTTTTCAGCATCCGCTATCAGAAGCAGCGCATGATCGGCGAGATGGTCATGCAAACGGATCGTTTGAGCAACACCATCAAGCTGGGTACCCACTACGCTATGATGCTCAATTCCGGCAAAGATATCGATCGCATTATCCGCAATATCAGCCGGCAGAAGGAAATCGAATACATTCGCATTTATAACAAGGACGGCCTGGTGCGATTTTCCAACCGGGAGACGGAAATCGGTCGCCGTACCACCATCGATTCCGAAGCCTGCCGGATATGCCATCAGGATGAGCCCCCGCGCACCGACTTGGCCATGGATGCAAGGGTTCGCCTGCTGCCCACCGACACCAAAGGGCAGCGCATGATGGGACTTATCAGTCCCATCATGAACGAACCGGGCTGCACGGGCAACTGTCACGTGCACGCGCCTGAAACGCAGGTTCTGGGCCTGCTGGACGTGGTGGTTTCCCTCAATGAAACCGATGCTGAAATCAAGGTGGTGCAGAATGGCATTATCGGTCTGGCGGTCCTTATTTTCATGTTTACATCGGTGATGATCGGCCTGTTTATCCTGCGTTTCGTCAATCAGCCCATCCGAAAATTGATTCGCGAAACCCGGCACATCGCCAGAGGGGACTACTCCCACTCACTCGATGCCGAAGAAAGCTATGAAATGAGTCAGCTGGCCGAAGCCATCACCGACATGGCTCAGCAGATCGAAAACAAGCAGGATGAACTCAACAAACAAAAAGACCGTTTCCGCCAGCTCTTTGAGCAGGTCCCCTGCGCTATTACCGTGCAGGACCGCAACTACCGACTGATTGAATACAACCAGGAGTTCGAGGATACCTTCGCGCCTAAACCCGGCGATTTTTGCTACTACGCTTACAAAGGGCGAACGGAAAAATGTGAAAACTGCCCGGTGGAGAAAACATTTCAGGACGGGGGCACGCACTACAGCGAAGAGGACGGATTGACGAAAGCCGGCGAACCGGCCCACTGGATCGTGCGCACATCGCCCATCCGCAACGAGGCCGGCGAGATCGTGGCCGCCATGGAAATGTGCCTCGACATTACCCACAGTCGTCTTCTGGAAAACCAATTGGAAGAGGCCGAAAAGAAGTATTACGATATTTTCAACAATATCCCCAATCCGATTTTTGTTCTGGACAAGAAAACCCTGGAGGTCCTGGACTGCAACCAGAGTGTCGAGAACGTTTACGGTTTGGAACCCAAAGAAATTCTGGGCGCTTCATTCATGACGTTGTTTGCGGAGGAGGACCGGGCCACCTACCAGGTCCAGATCCGCAACCGTCGTGTCATCAACCAGAGCCGTCAGTATCATAAGGACGGACGGACCATCTACGTGACCATCCGGGTGTCGCCGTCCACCTACCGGAACCGGGACGTCCTGCTGGTTACCACCGGGGATATCACCAAGCGCCTGGAGGCCGAGCAGCAGTTGATTCAGGCCAGTAAAATGGCGACGCTGGGAGAGATGGCCTCCGGGGTGGCCCACGAGCTGAACCAGCCCCTGGCCGTTATCAAGACGGCCGGATCCATCCTGATGAAGAAGATCAAAAAGACGTCGTTGGCCGAGGACGAAACCCTGCTGAGTGTTTCCGGCAAGATTGACACCAATGTCGACCGGGCATCCAACATCATCGAACACATGCGTCAGTTTGCCCGCAAATACGACACCCGCCTGGAAAAGACCCAGATCAACCAGGTGATCGCAAATGCCTTTGAAATGTTTGACCAGCAGTTCAAGGTGCGCGGCATTGTCGCCGAATGGGACATGGATCCCCACCTGCCCGCCATCATGGCGGAGCCGAATCGCCTCGAGCAGGTGTTTGTCAACTTGTTTATCAACGCCCGGGATGCCATCGAGGAAAGAGGGGATTTGCAAGTTGACGGGAAAAACGCTAAGAATGTGCGTATCGTGACACGGCAGGAGGACGAAACCGTGGTCGTGGAGATCTGCGATTCGGGAAACGGCATCCCGCCTGCCATCGCAGCCAAAATTTTCGAGCCCTTTTTCACAACCAAGGAGGTCGGCAAAGGCACGGGGCTGGGCCTTTCCATCAGTTATGGCATCGTCAACGAAATCGGAGGGGAAATTTTTGCCAAACCCCGGGAGGGCGGCGGGGCCTGCTTCGTCATGCGTTTCCCTCTCAAAGCCAAACGAAATGAAACCTACCATTCTCCTGGTTGACGACGAACCCGACATCCGCGAAGTCCTGGCCATCTACCTTGGCGAACTCGGTTATACCGTTCATACGGCGGAAAGCGGGGAAGCGGGCCTGCAAACCTTTCACCGTACGTTACCTGGCATTGTCCTCAGCGACATCAAAATGCCGGGCATGGACGGCATCGAACTCCTGCGGTGCATCAAAGCCCAAGCCCCGGACACGGAAGTCATTATGATCACCGGGCATGGCGACATGGCCCTGGCCATCGACAGCCTGAAGCTGGAAGCCACGGACTTCATCACCAAACCCATCAACGATGACATGCTGGCGGTGGCCCTGAACCGGGCAGAAGAACGCATCGCCATGCGGCGTCAGCTGAAATCCTACACCGAAAACCTGGAACACATCGCCCAGGAGAAAACCCGTCGCCTGCTGGAAGTCGAAAACCTGGCGGCCGTCGGCCGGGCGGCTTCCGAGCTGGCCCACACCATCAAGAACATCGCCGGGGCGCTCAAGGGCGGCATCTATGTCATGCAACGCGGCATCGAAGACGACAACCGCCCTTACCTGATGCGCGGCTGGGGCATGGTCGAGGGCAATGTCGACAAGATCAAGAACCTGGCCATGGACCTGCTGGATTTCGGGAAAGCGGGCAACTTGAACTTGCGACCCGATTCGCCCCTGCGGGCGCTTGAGGAGGCTTTGGAACTGCTCCGCAACCGCGCCGATGAAATGGCGATTGCCATCAAGGTCAACACTGCCCGGGGCATTGCCCCCATGCCCATGGATTCGGAAAGCATTTACCGCTGTCTGGTGAACCTGATCCAGAATGCCATCGAAGCCTTCGAAGAGGAATCCGCCCGTGCGAACGGCCGGGAGATCGCCGTGGAGGTACTTCCGGGTCCGGACGATGGCGTGATCTACAGGGTCCGCGACAACGGTCCGGGCATGGACAACGATACCCAGCAGCATATCTTCAAAGGATTTTTCAGTACCAAGGGGACCCGGGGCACCGGGATCGGGCTGATGATGACCAAGCGGATTGTGGAACGTCACGGCGGTCGCATTGATCTGGTCTCCAGCCGGGGCAACGGAACCTGTTTCACCCTCCAGCTGCCGGGGCATCCACCGGACCAAGGTCAGCAAGGGGCATCATGACGGCCTATTTCATTCGCCGCACACTTCTGATCATACCGACCTTTATCGGGATTACCCTGCTGGTGTTCAGCATCACGCGGTTTGTGCCCGGCGGACCCATCGAACGGATGATTGCCGAAGCCCAGCGGATGCAGGTGGAAGGCGGCGGCGGGGCCGGCGCCGGCGCGGGGGTTCAGCGGCAGCCCCTCTCCGACGAACAGATCGAATTCCTGAAGCAGTATTACGGTTTCGACAAACCCCTGCTCAACAGTTACCTGGCCTGGCTGGGTAAAGTGATCCAGGGGGATCTCGGCATCTCGACCCGCTACCAGGACCCGGTCTGGGAAATGATCCGGTCGCGAATCCCGATTTCCCTTTACTTCGGTTTGATCGCGATGGCCCTGACTTACGGGGTCTGTATCCCGCTGGGTATCGTCAAGGCCATCCGTCACAAGACGGCCTTTGACAATGTCTCCTCGATCATTGTTTTTATCGGCTATGCCATCCCCGGATGGGTGATCGGGATCTATCTCCTGGTGTGGCTGGCGGGCTGGTGGGATGTCTTTCCGTTGGGCGACCTGGTGAGCGAAAACTTCGATGAATTGCCACTGCTGCAGAAACTTCTGGATCTTGCCTGGCATTCGGTGCTCCCGGTGATCGCCTATATGATCGGGGCTTTCGCGGCCATGACGTTTCTGATGAAAAATACCCTGATGGACAATCTGGCCGCCGATTATGTGCGCACGGCCATTGCCAAAGGGTTGCCCTTTCGGCGGGCTGTCTTCGGACACGCCCTGCGCAACAGCCTGATTCCCATTGCGACCTCATTCGGCAATAATATTTCCGTGATTTTAACCGGCTCCTTTTTGATCGAAAAGGTGTTCAACATCGACGGTATGGGGCTATTGGGCTACGAGTCCGTTTTGGAGCGTGATTATCCGGTGGTACTGGGCGTTTTGGTGATATCATCGCTTCTGTTCCTGATCGGCAATATTTTATCGGACTTGTGCGTGGCCGTGGTGGACCCGCGGGTCCAATTCGACTAGAACAACGTCATCAGACGATATCGTCCGTTTCAGCGACGTTGCCGGTAACGGCAAGACGGGCAGCGTTGCCGGTATGTTGAGGCCGGAGATTTTAGCAGATGCCAAGCGGCAATACGCAGGTTTTCCTCATGAACAGGCGGGCGACCGGAACTGAAAACCCAGGGTATAAAAAACAAGTATAAGGCACGATGCGATTCCGAATCAATCCACTGACCATCAAAAAATTCCGCCGGTTTCAATCCATCCGGCGCGGATATGTCTCCCTGTTCGTCATGGTGCTGATGATCGTGCTTTCCCTGGGCGCCGAGCTACTGGTGAACAGCCGGGCGCTGGTGGTGCGCTACAACGGTGACGTCTACTGGCCCACCTATGGCCATCCGGTTCCGGGGACCACCTTCGGGCTGGACTACCAGCACGAGACCAACTACCGTCAACTGGCCCGCCAGTTCGAGGCCGAGGGAGGGGAAAACTGGGTCCTGATGCCCCCGGTGCCCTATAACCCTTATGAGAACGATTTCCGGGAGAATACCCTGCCGCCCTCGCCCCCCTCTTTTCGCGATCGACATTTTTGCGGGACGGATGCTTCCGGACGTGATGTGCTGGCACGTCTGGTTTACGGCTTCCGTCTGGCCATCTTTTTTTCGCTGGCGCTGATGGGGGCAACTTTTGCCACCGGTATCAGCATCGGCAGCGCCATGGGCTATTTCGGCGGGGCTTTCGATCTCACGTTTCAACGCCTGATTGAAATCTGGTCTTCGGTTCCCAACCTTTATGTCATCATCATCATCGCCTCGGTGGTGATCCCCAACTTCTGGATCCTGTTGTTTATCCTGTGGGCCTTCGGCTGGATGGGCATGACCTGGACCATGCGGACCATTACCTACAAGGAGCGGGCCCGGGACTACGTCCTGGCCGCCCGGGCCCTGGGGGCTTCCCATGTCCGTATTATTTTTCGGCATATTTTGCCCAATACGGTCAGCGTTATCGTGTCCTACGTGCCCTTCCAGGTGGCGGGCGGCATCGTGGCCCTGGCGGCGCTCGATTTTTTGGGCTTCGGCCTGCCGCCTCCGGAGCCCAGCTGGGGTGAGCTGCTCCAGCAGGGGTGGGCCAATTTGAGCGCCTGGTGGCTGTCCGGATCCGTGGTGAGCGCCATGGTGTTGACCCTGGTGCTGGTCACCTTTATCGGCGAGGCGGTACGGGAGGCCTTGGACCCGAAAATGCACACCACTTACGAGTAATGGATCCGAAACGGTGAATAGACCGAAACGTATGATCCTCAATTTGCCCGAAAGACATCTCAGCAGTTATGCTTTGGCCGCGTTATTGGTGTTGACCTTGACCCTGACAGGGTGCGGCAACGGGGTCGAGCGGGCCGACGACATGGCGGCAGCGGCGGAACCCTGCGGGACGCTGCCGCCGTATCCCCGGGAACCATTGCCGGAGGGCATCGAATGGCTGACCAATGCCAGCGACCCCGTCTTTGCCTCACCGGAGGCCGTTAAAGGGGGGACCCTGCACGAGGCCCTGCTGTCTTTTCCTCTGACCTTCCGTGTGGTGGGGCCGGACTCCAACTCCAGTTTCCGCGGAGCCATTCTGGGCAACCAGCTCGGCCTGATCGGCATCCACCCCAATACCGAGAACATCATTCCCGAACTGGCCACCCATTGGGCTTTCGGCGCCGACAAAAAAACCATGTATTTCAGACTCGATCCGGAAGCCCGCTGGTCCGACGGGCATCCGGTGACGGCCGAGGATTTCGTTTACACCCTGGAGTTCATGCGCTCCAAGCATATCGTGGCCCCCTGGTACAACGATTATTACACCCGGGAGATCGAGCGGGTCATTGTCTATGACGATCACACCTTTGCCATCGTCGGAACCAAGGCCCAACCGGACCTGCATCTCAAAATCACCATCGGACCGACCCCCCGGCATTACTACTGCCAACTCGATGAAGATTTTGTGCGGCGCTACAACTGGAAAATCGCTCCCAATACCGGCCCCTATCAAATAACGGAATTCAAAAAGGGGCGCTATATTCTGTTTGAACGCAAAGCGGATTGGTGGGCCCGCCATCGGCGGTATTTCAAAAACCGCTACAACGTGGACAAGGTCCGCTACACGGTGATCCGGGATTTCAACCTGCAGTGGGAGTATTTCAAGAAAGCCAAACTGGACAGTTTTGCCCTGACCATGCCCAAATTCTGGCATTTCAAGAGTCGCACGCCGGTGGTGGACAAGGGCTATGTCCACCGGATGTGGTTTTTCAATGATACCCCCCAGTCGGCCCAGGGCCTCTGGCTCAATCAGGATCGGGAGATTTTCAAGGATCCGCGCCTGCGGTTTGCCTTTGCCCATGCCATGAACATCCAGCGGGTGATCGAGACCGTTCTCTACAACGATTATTTGCGTCTGGAGAGCGGTTACGTCGGCTACGGTAAATATTCCAACAACGATATCCGCACCCGTCGTTTCGACCTGGCCCGCGTGGACCAGCTTATGGGGGCGGCCGGTTGGCAGCGGGGGGGCGATGGCATCTGGGCGCGTGACGGTCAGCGCTATTCAGTGGAAGTCTCCTATAGCCGCGAAGAGCACACCCCCCGGCTGGTGGTCCTCAAGGAGGAAGCCCTCAAAGCCGGTATCGAGTTGCGTCTGCAACGGCTCGACCCGGCGGCCCAATACAAAAAAGTCATGGAAAAACGTCATGACGTGGGCTGGCTGGGCTGGAGCACCGGCATGCGGCCCCATTTCTGGGAATTCTGGCATTCGGTCAATGCCCACCGTCCCCAGACCAACAATATCACCAATACCGACGATCCGGATCTGGACCGCCTGATCGACTGCTACCGGGATTCCTTGGACGAGAATGAACGGGTGGTCCTGGCCCTGGAGATTCAGGCGCGGGTGCATGAAACGGGTGCTTTCGTGCCCACTTTCATGGTCCCTTATTTCCGGGAAGCCTACTGGCGCTGGTGGCGGTTTCCGGATCCACCGGCCACCCGCTCGTCGGGCAGCCTGTTCGATCCCTTCAGCGCATCGACGGGGGGACTGTTCTGGTTCGACCCGCAACGGTATGAAGAAACCCGGGAAGCCATGCGCAGGGGCGACATCTTCAAGCCTGTCACCCGTAAGGAAGAGACCTATAAGATGGGATCGTGAAAATTGTTGCGAACGATACTTTGTCATCTGTTAAGATTTTCGGAAGCGAGCGGCACTATTGAATGATGTGATTTTAAATGTAGAAAACCTAACCACCGCATTTGACACGGAAGAAGGACAGCTCCGAGCCGTGGACGATGTGAGTTTCTTCCTGCGGAAGGGGCGCAACCTCGGCATCGTGGGGGAGTCCGGCTGCGGCAAGAGCGTTACCGCCCTGTCCATCATGCGCCTTCTGCCTAAACCGGCCGGTAATATTCTAAGCGGTAAAATTGACTTCAAGGGAACGGAAATTATCTCCCTGCCGGCCGGGGACATGCATGCTATTCGCGGCAACCAGATCGCCATGATCTTCCAGGAGCCCATGACAGCCCTCAACCCGGTGCACACCATCGGACGACAGGTGGGTGAGATTTTTAGCCTGCATTTTCCTGAGATGAACGACAGCGACATTCGCAAGGCCTCCCTGGAGATGCTCAAGAAGGTCGGGATTCCCGAGCCCCTCAAGCGGATGACCGAATACCCCCACCAGATTTCGGGCGGCATGCGGCAGCGGGTCATGATTGCCATGGCCCTGGCCTGCCGGCCCGACATCCTGATCGCCGATGAGCCCACCACCGCCCTGGACGTGACCATTCAGGCCCAGATTCTGAACCTGATCCGGGATCTCCAGGCGGAAACCGGCATGTCGGTGATATTTATCACCCACGACCTGGGGGTAATTGCCGAACTCTGTGACGAGGTCGTGGTCATGTATGCCGGCCAGGTGGTGGAAACCGCTCCCATCCGGGAACTGTTTCACAATCCCCGTCACCCCTATACGCGCGGACTTTTGACATCGATACCGACCCTGGATTCGGCGCACAAGAAACCCCTGAAGGTTATCCACGGCGTGGTGCCGTCCCTGGATGATCTTCCGGCCGGTTGTCGGTTTGAAAATCGCTGCCCGCATGCCCGCGAAATCTGCTCGACCGCACCGCCGCCGCTCGTGGACATCAATCCGAACCATGCCGCCGGCTGTTATTTTGCCAAAGACCTCACGCCCTGGAAGCCGGTCAACACCGGTTCGGGGGACAACAATGGCTGAGATGGACACCATGACCCAACCGCTGCTGACGGTCGAAGATCTCAAAATGTATTTTCCGGTTTACGGCGGGGTGATGCGCCGACGGGTCGCCCAGGTGTATGCGGTGGACGGGGTCTCGTTTACCATTCCGGCCGGTCGGACCCTGGGGCTGGTGGGCGAATCCGGCTGCGGCAAGACCACCGTGGGACGCACGATTCTGAGACTGTACCGGCCCACCAGCGGCCGGGTATCCTTCGACGGCCACAATATCATGACGCTGGACCGGGGCGCCCTGCAGGAACTCCGGCGCGACATGCAGATCATTTTCCAGGATCCTTTCGAATCGCTCAACGGCCGGCATACGATACAGGAAATTCTGGAAGAGCCTTTCCGTATCCATGGCATCGGATCATCGGCGGATCGCCAGAAGCGGGTGCCGCAACTCCTCGAGCGGGTGGGGCTGTCCCGCAATACCCTGACGCGGTTTCCCCATGAATTCAGCGGCGGTCAACGCCAGCGCATCGGCATTGCCCGGGCCATTGCCCTGGAGCCGCGCCTGGTGGTCTGTGACGAGCCGGTTTCGGCCCTGGATGTTTCCATCCAATCCCAGATCATCAACCTTCTACTGGAACTGCAGCGGGGCATGGGGCTGAGCTACCTTTTCATCGCCCACGATCTGGCCGTGGTGAAACATATTTCCGATCGCATCGCGGTCATGTACCTGGGCCGTATCGTGGAGTATGCCGATGCGGCAACCCTCTATGCCTGCCCCCGGCATCCCTATACCCGGGCCCTGATTGCGGCCATACCGGTTCCGGACCCGGATGCCCGCAAAGACCAGCCCGTTCTGGCAGGCGACGTCCCCTCGCCCATGAATCCTCCCAGCGGCTGTCATTTCCGCACCCGCTGCCCCTATGCCGTCGAACGCTGTCGAAACGAAACCCCGGGCCTGCGCCCCGTGCCGAACGGACCGGACGAACAGCACCTGGCAGCGTGTCACCGGCTGGAAGAGATCGGGGCTTCCTGACGGTGCCTGGGATAGTGGGGGGGACACGTGTTTGGCGTTGCCCGCTGCTATCGGATCCGCAAAGGATTCCCCGGCGTTGGGAGCGTAAAACGTGTGCCCAACGTTGGGCGCGGCTTGCCGATGGCGTCGCCGTAATAGTCAGGAGCGTGGCTTGAATCAGCGTTCAATGCCCTAAGCGGATAAGGAAAATCAACCATGCGTTTTAAACGAAATATTGCCGTCATTGGTTTTTTCGCTTTGGCGCTGCTTATTTCCGGAAGGACGTTGCCAGCCGCCGAGGCCATCTCCCCACCCAACGGGCGCTCATCCCAGGACAAACTTGCGGTTGCCGTCATGCACCTTCCGCCCTTCCTCATGAAAGGGGAGGGCACGTCGTGGGAAGGGCTCAGCCTGGAACTCTGGCAAATCATCGCCCGTGAGATCGGCGTTGATTACGCATTGAAGGAATACACATCGGTTGAGACCGTCCGGGATGACATCATCGCCGGCCGGGTCGATATCATCCCTGGATTGGCCGTCACCGAAGGGCATGAGCGCATCCTGGATTTCAGCCACCAGTATCTCCGTTCGGGATTGGCCATCGCGGTGCCGGCGACCGAAAGCACTCCCCGCCTGCTTCGTTTCACCCGGCACCTGTTATCGCCTGACCTCCTGCTGGTCATGGGGGGGATGCTGCTGCTGTCGCTGTTGGCCGGTCTGGTGATATGGTTGGCGGAAGGACGCCGCAACCGTGATTTTGGCGGCGGGCCGGTCAAGGGGACCGGGCATGGATTCTGGTGGGCGGTCGTCACCCTGACCACGGTAGGCTACGGCGACAAGGCACCTCAAACCATTACCGGCCGTCTTGCGGCGATCACCTGGATGTTTGCTTCCATTTTCTTGATTGCCAGTTTTACGGGGGCTATCACGGCCACCATGACGGTCGGCTCGCTTGAGGGCAAGATACGTGGCCTCGCGGATTTGCCGGGTGTACGCGTGGGGGCTTTGTCCCGGTCGGTAGGGAAGTCCTTTCTGAATGCGAAGGGGATCAGCGTCCAACCCTTTGAAAATGTGCAGGAAGGATTGTCCGCCCTTGCCGAGGAGAAGCTCGATGCCTTTGTTCTCAATGAAGCCATACTGAAGTACATGGCCGAAAATGCCTACAAGGGCGATATCGTTGTCTTGCCGGAGACATTCGACCATTATTTCGTGGGAATGGCCATGCCGACCAACAGCATCTGGAAAGAAAACATCAACATTGCGCTTCTGGATGTCATCGGCCGCGATGAATGGGCCGAGACCGTGTCGCATTATTTGGGGGTGCGACCATGAGGGGGACTGGACCGTATGCCGCGGATTCAATCATCCCTAAAATGGATTGACGTTTATGGCGGCCCTTTGCCGCCGAATAGGGCTTGCGACGGTGCCCTTGCCGAGCAGGGGCTATAGGGCCGTAATGGACATTGATGAGCGTGGACCACGCCCGCAATGCTGACCCTTTAAACAATCCACGGTCAGGTTGCGCCACAGACGCTCTGCGAGACCCCCTCACTGCTTTATCCCACCGCAACACAGGGCCTGATAATTCCCGCCCCTTCAAAAGATGCAACCCGGTCGCGGAATTCGATTTCTTTGCTTTTCCATAAAGCGGAATAGAGTGCATTGATATTCATGTTGGATCATGGCCTTCGGAATATTCTCACGGCGTACCAAACTAACTGAAAATGAATATGTTATCGTCTTTTTTTATTCCAGGCAGACGCCTGGTAGGGGAGTGAATAATTATTCATTCTGTTAAATATGCTTCCAATGCAACTCGAAATAGACTGCCAAGCGGTATGAAATCAGAAAATATCAATTTAACATTTTGAATATATTAGCTATTTATTTTTTTTAGGTAAAAGCTAATAAATAATTTTTTATCTTGACAGATGGGAGCAAGATCGATACTTACGAATGAATACCCATTCATAATGTATTTCCTTAATACTTAAGGGGAGGTAAACATGGTGCGAAAGATTAGAAAGGCAGCGGTCATTGGTTCCGGTGTCATGGGTGGCGGTATTGCCGCGCTGCTGGCCAGTGCAGGAATCAAGACGCTGATGTTGGACATCGTTCCCTTCGATCTGACCGAAGAGGAAAAAAAGGATCCTGTTGCCCGTAACCGGATGGTCAAGGCGGGTTACGACAACTTGCTGACCATTCAGCCTGCTTTGCTGATGCAGAAAAAGGACATTGGCCTGATCAGCATCGGCAATCTCGAAGACGATTTCGATCAACTGGCCGACTGCGACTGGATCGTGGAAGTGGTGGTGGAAAACCTGAAAATCAAACAGGAACTTTTCGCCCGTATCGACAAGGTGCGCAAGCCTGGAACGGTTGTCTCTTCCAATACGTCGGGTATTCCGCTCAAGGCCATGTCGGAAGGGTTGAGCGAGGGGTTCCGCAAACATTTTCTGGGCACCCATTTCTTCAACCCGGTGCGCTACATGCACCTGTTGGAAATCATCCCCGGCGAGGAAACGGATAACGATATCCTGGACTTCATGGCGGATTTTGGCGAACGCATTCTGGGCAAGGGGATCGTTTGGGCCAAAGATACCCCCAATTTCGTGGGCAACCGTATCGGGGTTCAGGGCATGGTTAAATCCATGCAGCTGATGGTGGAAGACGGGCTGAGCATTCAGGAAGTGGACGCGCTCTTCGGTCCGGCCATGGGACGGCCCAAAACGGCCATGTTCAAGACCTCCGACCTCGTGGGTCTCGATACCATGGGGCATGTTGCCCGTAACAGCTACGATTTGATCGCGGATGAAGAAGAGAAAAAGGACTTCGTGGTCCCGGATTTCGTGACCCAGATGATCGAAAAGAAGCTCCTGGGCAAGAAAACCCAGGCCGGTTTCTACAAAACCGACCTGACGCCGGAATGGAAAAAAGTCCGCAAGGTCATCAACCCCCAGACGCTGGAGTATGAAGACTGGCAGAAAGTCGATTTCCCCTGTCTGCAGGCGGCCAAGAAAGCCAAGAGCCTGCCTGAAAAGCTCAAAGCCATCGTCTACGGCGACGACAAGGGCGCTCGCTTTGCCTGGAAGGCCGTGGCCGACCAACTGATTTATTCCGCCAACCGGATCCCGGAAATTTCCGACACGGTGGTCGAAATCGACAATGCCATGAAGTGGGGCTACAACTTTGAAATGGGGCCCTTCGAGACTTGGGACGCCATCGGGGTCAAAGAATCCGTGGCCAAGATGGAAGCTGACGGCATGGCCGTACCGGCCAAAGTCAAAGACATGCTGGCCGCCGGTGTCGAGACCTTTTACAAGACCGAAGACGGCAAGCTTTCCTTCTACGATTTTGACACCAAGGCCTACAAGGAAGTTACTGTCAGCGAAAGCAATATTTCCCTGGCCGCCCTCAAAGGTTCCGGCAAACTGGTCAAAACCTGTGATTCCGCCTCTCTGGTGGATCTGGGCGACGGCGTGTTCTGCTGTGAATTCCACACCAAGATGAATGCCCTCAACGCCGAGATCATCCAGTTCATGGACGAGGCCATGGACTATGTGGATGAGAACGGTGTGGGTATGGTGATCGGCAACCAGGCCGGCGGCATGCCGGGTGCGTTTTCGGCTGGCGCCGATCTCAAACAGGTCGGCGAGGCTGTCAAGACCAACCGCCTGGACGAGGTGGAGGACATGATCAAGGCTCTCCACGCCGTTGTTCAGAAAGAAACCTTCTGCCCGTTCCCTGTCGTGGCAGCGCCTTTCGGTATGGCCCTGGGCGGGGGATGTGAGGTTTGTCTGGCGGCCGATCGCATCGTGGCCCATTCCGAACTCTACATGGGATTGGTGGAGATCGGGGTCGGTCTGCTTCCGGGCGGCGGCGGTTGCAAGAACCTCTGGAAAAAAGCGGTCAATTCCATTCCGCCGCATGTCAAGGATGCCGATCTGGCCAAGTTCTTCATCCCAACGTTCATGAACATCGCAACCGCCAAGGTTTCCATGTCCGCAGCCCAGGCGCGGGCCGCCGGATTCCTGGGACCCCAGGACCGCATCGTCTTCAACCGCGACCTGCTCATTGGCGAAGCCAAGAAAGAGGTCCTGCGCATGGCGGATGCCGGCTATGCGCCCCCGCCGAAGAAGAAATTGAAAGTCCTCGGTGCCGCGGCCGAAGGCATGGTGAACGGCGAACTGTTCAACATGCAGAGTGCCGGTTACGTCTCGGAATACGACGTTTTTCTGGCACGGCGGATCGCCACGGTGGTGGGCGGCGGGGATGTCCGCACCAACAGTGCAATCGACGAAGAGGTCATTCTCAATCTCGAACGCGAGGCCTTCATCGATTTCCTGAAACAAGAAAAAACGCTGGCCCGCATCGAGCACATGCTGAAAACGGGCAAACCTTTGCGTAATTAATCCGGCAACCCGGACGTTTCATCCAAGGAGGAATCAATCATGAGAGATGCCTATATCGTAACATCCGTGCGAACCCCCGGTTGCCGAAGGGGCAAAGGGGCGTTCAAAGATACACGACCCGAGGACCTGTTGTCCTTCATCCTGAAATCCGCGGTCGAAAAGACCGCCAATCTGGAATACGGCCAGGTGGACGACCTGATGATCGGCTGTTCTTTTCCCGAGGCGGAACAGGGATTGAACATCGGTCGTATTGCCGGCCAGATCGCCGGTTTCCCGGTGACGGTCTCCGGGGCCACGGTCAACCGCTTCTGCTCCTCCGGCCTGGAAGCCATTGCCCTGGCCTCCCTGCGTGTCATGGCCGGCTGGTCCGACATCACCATCGGGGGCGGCGTGGAATCCATGACCTACGTTCCCATGGGGGGCAATATTCCGCGCCCTCACCCTGAATACACCCGCGAGCAGGCCGACCTGTATACCTCCATGGGGATCACGGCTGAGAATGTGGCCAACCGCTACGATGTCTCCCGCGAAGAGCAGGACGAATTCGCCTACAATTCTCAGATGAAGGCGACCGAAGCCCAGACAAGTGGAGCCTATACCGAAATCGTACCGACGCCGGCGGCTAAATACGTCCTGACCGACAAGGGAACCTATCAGAAAGAAACCTTTCTGCAGGATTTCGATGACGGTGTCCGTCCCACCACAACCAAAGAAGGCCTGGCCAAACTGCGGCCGGTATTTGCCGTAAACGGCTCCGTTACGGCCGGGAATTCCTCCCAGACCACCGACGGCGCGGCGGTGTCGGTCATCATGAGCGAGGATAAGGTCAAAGAACTCGGCGTGAAACCGGTGGCCAAGCTGAAATACTACACCACAGTGGGCTGCCGCCCTGATGAGATGGGTGTGGGACCGGCCTATGCCATTCCCAAGCTGCTGAAACTTGCCGGCATGGACAAAAATGACATCGGTCTTTTCGAGATCAACGAGGCCTTTGCGTCCCAGGCGATTTACTGCATTCGTCAGATCGGCCTGGAAAATGACATGGACAAGATCAACGTCAACGGTGGCGCCATTGCTCTGGGCCACCCGCTGGGGTGCACCGGTGCCAAACTTTGCGCCACCCTGCTGCGCAACATGAAGGATCGCGGCGTGAAGTACGGTGTGGAGTCCATGTGTATCGGGGGCGGTATGGGAGCCGCGGCCCTGTTCGAACTGTGCGACTAATGCCTGAAAGGGTGTTAACCTAACCTTGTAAACCCGTCGGGTTGTGCTGATCACGGCCCGACGGGCGGTTTTTGATGAAAACGACGATGACCGGCGATGCACGCCAAGCCTTTGTGCTTGCGCCCTGCATCGCCGTTTTTTTTTAGGGGTTATCAGGCTTCTTGATGTCTACGTCAGGAAGTCGATCCGTCGGTTGAATCAGCGGAATCGGCCGGAGGAGTCGGTCGCACGGTTTGATCGATGGTGCGGTAGATTGTCCGGAATGTTTCCGGGAACCCGGCCGGTGAGACACGCCCGGCCTCAATAAATTTGACAACCACTTCCTTGGCGGTGCGCAGAATTTGTTCGTCGATGGAGGCCATTCCGTTTATCCTTCCCCTGCGGAGCGTTGGTGAGCATAGGACCTAAACCACGAACCCCGTCTACCTGTCAAGGGCGATTCCTCTAAAGCGAAGTCCCTGCCCCATGCTTTACGGGCAAATCAAAAGAATTGAAATTTATCGGCAATCAGTATAGAACTACCCCGAATTTCAATCGAGAATGCCATATGTATAGAATGCTGCGGGATGCGGCTCGGGAGGATCGACCGGCATCGGGGAACAGAGACTTATGATCAACCGTTTCGGCAAACGTTATGTGGCGTGGTTGGTGGCAATCGGATTGGTGCTGGCCACGTCGGGTTGTTTTTTCAACCTCAGTGACGAAAAGGATTTTAAAAGCTGGTATTTCGGGGATCCCGGCATGGCGGGCGCGCTTGGTGAGAAAAGCTGCGACAGTTATGCGGACCGGATCCATGGCGAGCGCCATCCGTATTACCTGCATTTCAGGACCATGGAAGTGTTCTATCAGCCCCAGGGGGGCACGCGCTACCCGGAACGCAGCACGGCGACCGAATTGGCTGGCGACGACGGACAACCGATCAATGCCTGTGAAATGATCGCTGAGGGGCAGGAAACCTTTAATTTTAACGCGGTCGACGCCGGTTTGGTCGATGCCATCATTCCCTATCGCCGCGCCGCGGCCGAAGAGCCGGCCCGCGAGAACGAAACCGGATCTTACGCGGGCAGTGTGGCCTCGAATGCCGGTATTGCCGCTGTCATGAAGGCACCGGTTTATGTCGTGCATGACGTTCTGAAAACACTATACATTCCTGTCGCCGGCACCTATTTTTTATTCAAATCCGATGGGGATGAAGACGCGGAGATAATCACGGCTGCTGTGGGTCAGGAAGCGCATCGTCCGGTGTCCTCCGATCCGGAGTCACCAGAGGCTTTGGCCCCCGAACCTGCTGTGGAAAGCGACGCAACCGATAACATCAACGATGAGTCAGCCTCGATGAAGAGCGACGATGCTGCCACTGTCGCGGATGAAGCTTTACCGCTACCTTCTGACACGGATACCAGCGCAGAATCAGGGGCGCTTCCGTCCCCGGAAATCGTTGAGGATGCCCAGACCGTCGTCGAACCATCAATTGCCACGGTTGAGGGGGCTCCGGCCAGCCCCTCAGTCGAATCTGTAAATGGGGAAGGCCAAGCGGATGCCGAACCCTATGGTTCCGGAGACGCTGGGGGGCGGGAGGAGGCGGCGCCATCGGATACGGAGCCCTCACCGCCTTCACCGGAAATGGTGGCATCGGCAACGGCTACGGAGGAACCGCCTGTTAAAAAAGGTGAACCACAGGCTTCTGTCGACGAAGGAGAAGACGTCGCCGGGACAGCCGCTATTTCCGAGAGCAAAACGGCATCGCCCCACGCGGTCTCTGGGGCCGAGTCCCAGAAAATGCCCGACACCGGTACTGTGCCGGAAACCAGTGGCCCCTCAGAGGCCGCTCCTATTCAGGAGGAAGATCTGACGGATAGATCGGACGTTGCCGATGCCGATACCGCCCTAGAGGGCGATACGTCGGAACCGCTGCTCCAGGAGGATGTGGCTCCGATTGCGGCGGCAACTCCTGAAGACGGCGTGCCGACGTTGAAAGATGCCGTCGAATCCCCATCAGAAGGACGGACGGTCGGGGCGCCATCCGAATCTTTGGCCAGCGTCACGGAAAGCCGTGAGGTCCTCGCAGACGGGGCCGCTTCGCCGGTAGAGCTCGAAGAGGTCAAATTATCCAGACGCAAACTGAAAAATCAGGTGGCCTTTTTGGGATTTATCAGTCGGGCGGCAACGGTCAATCCGGAGCTCAAGGCGTTTTTCGAAGAACGATTGTGGCCGGCCTTCCTGGATGAGTGCAGCCCGCGCGTCCATTTGCTCCATAGGGGGGATGCGGGTTTTCCGGACACCCTGACCCAGCTGTCCCGCGATCAGTTCGGGCGGTTGAACAGCTTCGAGCTGACCACCCTGGCGCGCTTCAAGGGCATCAACGCAGTGGTGACCGGCACCGTGATCGATATCCGTCTTTCCAATCAGATTGAGGGGGTCCTTTGGTACAAATCACCCGAAGGAGCTCTGCGGGTGGCGATCCAGGTGGCGGTTTACGATGCCGAAACCGGCACCAAGCTGCTTGATAAAACGCTGGTGCACCAGGAGGAGGTGGCCGAATTGGCGCCCGGCAGTGACGGCCGGCTGCGTGAGGAAGATATGGTGACCGTGCAGATTGCGTTGGGTGCCATTGCCGCGGAGATAAGCGAGCTGGTTTGTGATGTTCTTGATGACCAGCCCTGGCGGGGTTATGTCACCGGTATCGACGGTGCCCGTATTACCCTGTCGGCCGGATCGAATTCAGGCCTTAAACCCGGTAATATCCTGACGGTCTATAACAGTCAGATTATTGAGGGCCTCAACAACCAGCAGTTTTTCCTGACGGGGGAGCGGGTGGGGCGCCTGCAGATCACCCACGTCTATTCCGATCGCTCCGAGGCGAATTTGATCGAAGGGTCCCGTCTGCAGGACTACAGCCTGGTCCTCCCGGAAAGATGAGCCGATTTCACGCCCGCTCCGAAGATCTCCATTCTTCGGGAGAGAACGCTTTAGAATTCAGCATTTTTTCATAACCTTCGATGGCGGCCAGGGCTTCCGCCCGTGTGCTGACCTGGGTGATTGATTTACGGAATTGGCTGCTGCCGTATAGCCCTTTCACGAACCATCCCAGACGGCTGCGCATCATCCGACAGGCCTGGCGTTCCCCAATATATCTTACCGAGTCTCGGACATAACGTTTCATGACGTTGAAATGCTGTGCAAGGCTGGGGCTGGAAGGCTTCCGGCCGTCCAGAAGGGCCAGAATGGCGGAAAAAATGAACGGGTTGCCGATGGCTGCCCGCCCAACCATGACCCCGTCACATCCGGTTTGCGACAGCATACGCAGGGCGTCTTCCGCAGCGACAATATCGCCGTTGCCGATTACGGGAATCTTCAAAGCGCGCTTGACGGCACCGATCAGCGACCAGTCCGATTTTCCCCGAAATCCCTGGGCCGCGCTGCGCGGATGAATGGTCAGGGCGTCAATGCCGCAAGCCTCAGCCATATGGGCAATATCAAGGGCCTGCCGTCCGGAGGCATCCCAGCCGCTGCGTATTTTGATGGTCAACGGAACCGCGACAGCCTTCCGCACGGCTTTCAGCAGGGCTTCCGCTTTGTCCGGCGTACGCATCAAGGCGACGCCGGAGCCTGTTTTGACGATTTTTTTAACGGCACAGCCGAAATTGATGTCGATGATGGCGGCACCGGCCCTTACAGCCTGCTGGGCGGCGCTGGCCGTTATATCCGGATCCGTGCCGAAAAGCTGAACCGAAAGCGGGTATTCTTCAGGAACGGTGTCCATCAGCTGCGCGGTTTTTTTCGATCCGTACACCAGTCCATTGGCGCTGACCATTTCCGAGCACACCAGGCCGCAGCCGGCTTCTTTGGCCAGCAGGCGCAGGGGGAGATTGGATATGCCGGCCAGTGGGGCGAATACGATATTGTTGGCCAGTTTTACAGTTCCAATTTGCATAAAACCTGTTTTCCCTAAGCGTTTCTTTTGCCCGGTTCCCGGGGATTGGCATAACAAAACAAACAGTTGTGGTAGCAGGGCTGTTGCCGATACGAACCGATATCCGCAGCGATATTACAGGTGCAGCCGGCTTTACGGCGCTGGCCCGGGTCTTTTTGCAGTGTAAAATCATTGCCGTATAATCGAGCCAGGATATCACCGGGGATACAATCGCCGGCACCGATGCCGGCGTCCGTGGGAAGCTTGTCCAAAATGTCTTTTTCACAACAGGCCCCCAGGGCCATACCCCGCGGGTGTAAGTGAGCCGCCATTTGCATCAGGGTGTCGCATTTGAGGGCAATCGGCGGATCCACCAGATTCACCCCATGCGACGCCATACGGCGTTTAACCTTCCCATACAGGTCTACGAAACTGGTGACGCAACGACGGATGCCGGCGGCGGCCAGTGCCTCGGCGATGTCGTCCATGGCCTCGATATGATTTGGGCTGACGAGATTTTTACCCCGGCGGAAAAAACAGATGGGATCATAGCGCCAGACGATGGCGGTTGGATGGAAGCGTCGCGCCAGCTCTTTGGCCTGGCGAAGGCGTTCTGCCAGAGGTGGTACATGCGGTTCCAGTTCGGGGGACGGCGCATTGATGGTAAAATTGAAGAACAGGCGGTAACCCTTTTGAACCAGTTGACGATCGTAATGCCCCTGCAGAAAGGGGCCGAAATTTTTTGACCAGAAAACAATGCTGTGAACTTCATGCGGGTGCGCCGGTACCCGGCGGCGATACTGGTTATAGGGGTTGATCACATCAAAAAAACCCTTTTGAATGCCCGCCATGAACCATTCCATGTAGAAGGCCGGAATGTCGGTGCGTCGGGAAGCGGACAGAATTGTTTTCAAAGGTTTGGCTGGGGCCATATCGAATTCGGGGAAAAGTCCCATCATTTTGCACTAGAGCTGGCCGGATCAACCATTTCGCCCATTCCGGTACCACTGTGGCTTCGGTGTTGACGCTTTGCAGGCATGGCGCCGCACGCTGAGATCCTGGCATTACCGGTTTTTCTTCAAATCCTTCAGCGAGATGATTTTGCCGTTGTCCGATCGCTCCTTTGGCAGCGTAGCGGGTTCGTCCGACGGCGGCGCCTCTGCAACCGGGGAGATGACTTTTTCCAGGCGCATGCGCTGTCCGTTCATGGTGAACTCCTCGCCATCGATGTAGATGTCCCTCAGGATCCATGTCACCAACTGGGTCGGCACCTGGAGCATAAGCAGCTGGACATGGTACCAGTCGGGTTTGGCATCCGGCAGGATTTCTTCGATCCGTGCGAACAGAACCGGCTGGTCTTCGTGATAGATGAGTACAATATCGTTTTCAACGGCCATGGAGATACTGCCTTTCCGGTTTTGAGCGGTCGTATGGGTTAGCCCCGGCGATCAGGGCTCTTCTTGATAAAGAATTCCAGCGCATTGATCAAGTCTTCACATGCGGGCCAGTTGGTTTGCGTCGCTTTTTTTATATGATATATACGATGCGTAAAATTTTAAAGGGGCGGATCGCCGCCCCGCGTATGCCGCAACTGTGGCTCGGTTGTCACTTAAATTCCACAGGGAGAGTGCTCTTCATGCTGATCAAGCGATGCCTTCGATTAACGACCGTCTGGTGGGTTATGGCAGGTTTAATAATGGGCGGGATGCTCCCGATTCCAGGCTGGGCATCACCGGTAGACCGCCCTGTATTGCTGGTCAAGATTCACGATATCGATCAGTTGCTGCAGGATCTGGAATCCCTGACGTCCTCTGGTGAGGGTACCGCCGTGACTTCACAGACCGGTATGATCAAGGGGATGCTCCAGGGGACCGATTGGATCGATCCGGCCCGATCCCTGGTGGCCGGCATGACATACGACGGACAAGCGACGGCGTGGCAGGTTTTCGTCCCTTTCCGCAGGCCCAATGCGAACTTCCAGGGGGCTTACGGTGCCATTGCCGGGGACAATTATTATGTTATGGGGTTCCCGCCCTCTCCGGAAACGACATTGTCCGCCGCGCAATGCGATTTTTTTGTTCAGGAAGCCAACCGGCCGCTGGAAGCCGCCATCACCGTGGAAGTGGCCGCACACGATATGCTGCGCCAAGCCGAGCCCCAAATCAAAGCTGCCCTTCAGGGCATGGCGGCCAATGCCGGAGCCGGAAACTCACAGGCACCGTTTACGCCCGAGGACATGCAGCGCACGGTTCATGATTTCATGAAGACGCTGGAGCAGGTTCAGACCCTGCGTGTGGGCCTGGATGCGGATCCTGAAGCGCTGCAGTTGCTGTTGGATGTAAAGGGGCTGCCGGAATCCTATCTGGCCGGTTTGCTGACGGATCAAAAACGAGATGGCCGTCTTGCCGGCTACCAACCGAATTATCCCATGCAATTTCGTTCACGCGCTTACAACGTACCGGGTGTCCTGCAAATGCTGGGGGCCAGTTTCGGTCAGATGTACAGCAAAATGGGGTTCGATTTCGACGAACTGGCCGGGATTGCCAAGGGCGTGACCGGTGAAATGGCAGGCGGCATGGCCTTTGATCAGAATGGCATGACCTTCGAGATGATGTATGCCCTGCATGACGCGGTGAACGGCGAAGAATATCTGGCCAATGTTTACCTGCCCTGGTTCGAAAACTACAACCGCCGGATGGCGGCCCTTTGGGAGGGGCAGACCGGCCATCCCATAGACGCACTGTATGAGCGCACACCGGACAGCCGTGTGGCCGGGCATAAGGTGATCGGTGTTCGAACCCGTTTTCCTGCCATGCGCCCGGCCGGCAGCCAGATGCCGCTGAACGCCGGCCTTCAGGATTACCAGACCCGTATGACCGCGGTTAAAGGGCTGATCCTGGTTGCCTCCAGTGATGCCGCCATCGCCAGGATGATTGCCCAGGCGGAGGGCTTGCAGGCCACGCCGGCCCAAGGACCGTTGGCGACGTTTTCAATGGATTTGGGCGCCTACCTGCGTGGCATTCAGGCACTGATGCCGGATTCCGGGCCGGCGCTGAATATTCCAGCCGACATCGGGCACCTGACCGTGCAGGCCGATATGCAGGGCGGGGAACTGACCACCCGCACCCGCGTCAACGTGCGTGATGTGCAACAGGTGGCGGAACTCTTCACGCGTCTTTCGGCCGCCGGGACTGCTCCTCAAGGCGTGGCCCCCTCGGCCACAGCGGACGCAACGGCCGAAACGGTTGCTGTACCAGAGGAGACGACGGCGCCGGCTCCCGACGTCCGGGACACGCCGGCTTACTGGATGGACCGGGGTGGCCTCCTCTCTGCGTACGGCAACTACAAGGGAGCCGTGCGATGTTACCAAAAGGCGTTGGCGCTGGCCCCCGGCCTTTCTGAAGCGCATTTCCAAAAAGGCGTGGCCTATGGCGAGCTGGGCCGTTTTGATGCCGCCATCGACGCCATTTCCCGGGCCATCGAACGGATGCCCACGAACGGTGCCTATTTTTATGGGCGGGCCCGGGTATATCTTTTAGCCGGTGATGAAGAGCTGGCCATGAAGGATTTCATGGAGGCCGGCTTCCTGGGAAATGAAGATGCCCGCGCCTACCTGAAACGCGCCGGGGTGGACTGGGAATAGGTCCCCCGACAATGGTAAGGTGGCTTCCTGCCTTACCGGCGCCTATAACGAAAGCGTTTGAGACCGCTGGTTGGCGGGCGAAGGCTTGCATGCCTGCTGACGTGATCAGGTCCCCATGCCACTCAACTTATTCAACCATACTTTCAACGGCCAGCCGCTGGATAAAGTCCCGCGGCTGGCGTAACCACAACAATTGCCCCAGGGGGATCGGGTTGGGCGGCCGGATCGAAATGATGATGCGCCCGGGATCCTGGCAAAACAGCATCAGAGAGCGCCAGACCGCCTGAACTCCCGGGTTTTTTTCGGTGTCCAAACGCCGCTGCAGATCATCCCGCATGGCCGCGCGAATTTGCTCCGGCCGGCGCCCCTGTATATCGGCCTGATTCGTCAGAATGCGGTTGAATAGCCCCTGATCTTTGTAAAGACAACGTCCCCCGACCAGTTCAACGCCGGGCAGAACCATCAGCCAGTTCAATGGGTTGTTCAAAGCCAGGGCGACCCCGTTCGCATTGACCTTGTCAAGCCGGAAGGCCAGTTGCACGTCGCCGAGGTCGGCGATTTGTGCGGACAGCCCCAGGGACCATGCCGCTGTACTTCCACTCTGGCGATGCCATCCTATTTGCACATTTCCCTGCAGCCTGTGGTTGACGACACCCTGCAGATAGGGTCGCAGCGGCGTCGCCAACGGGTGGGAAGATGCAAGGCGAAAACCTTCCATCAGCACATCGAACTGACGGGGCAACGGTTTGCCCGGACGGAATCGGCGGATGTGAATCTGCTCGAACGGGACGGCGTCCCTCGGATCGTCAAAAAGAAGGGCTGCCCTGTGGATTCGGCATTCCAGTGAAAAATGCGACAGGACGAGCCGATCGTAACGAAGGCCCGTGCATCCGGGAATGTTCCGGATGGATGCCTGCAGGTGACGGCTGACCGTTTGGTGAAGCGCCACGCGGAAGATTCCGTAAAGCAGGGCCGCGGCCATTACCGCGAGAAGGACGACGGCCAGACGTGAAAACCGTGGGGATCCGCAGGCGTGCATTGATCGTTGGCCCTTTCCTTAAGCGCTCACGGGGGAGCACTCTCAACCGTTGGGGACAGCTGGCGGTGTCGCCGGGTCCAGGATATAAGCCTCCGACGATTTGCCGTCCACATAGAGAACCAATGGGCGGGGCAGGCGGATGTGACGCAGATAGGTCGTGCGGGTCAGGGGTGGGTGCGCTTCCAGCCAGTCCCACCGCAGAAACCCGTGCGTGTCATTCTGCAGCGTAAGGTAGCAGATGCCGGACGATGTCAGGTTTTGAAAAAAATGAGACCCCTGGGAGGGGTCGGCCTGCAAGTCCGGATGCGATGTTTCAATGATGGCGCCCACGCCCGAAATATCCTTCCAGGTGACCGGGATCCCCAGCCAGCGGTCGGCGGATCCCCATCGGCCGGGGCCGATCAATAGATAACGTTTCTCCTGCTGTAATAGTTCGCTGTTCAGTCGGCCGATTTCGGCGGCAATATCCACCGTACGGGCGGGGTCAAAGGCCTCCGGATCCACCAGAACGATGTCGGCCATATCGCGGTAGTGGCCGTTGCCCAGCGCCATACGGGAATGGCAGATGGCCGCTTGTTTCTGGTCTTCGGGTATGGTGGTGCTGACCAACTGGTCGAACTGCGGCATGGGGCGGATCTGCAGCAGATGGAATTCGCCGATGCTGTCCGTATTGTCAGCCAGGCTGAGGCCGAATTCGATTTCGACCGGCCCCCCCATGCCGTCCTGGCAAACCCGGAGAAGGTCCGATAGGATTTCCGCCAGCGGAAACAGGCGGTGTTTGAGAATGGGGGCAAAGGTGAGAACCGGATAACCCTGGCGCGACAGGGAGTCCCGAATGCGGTTTTCCTCGGGTAGGTAAGTGCTGCACATGGCGGCAATTGCCGGGTGGTTCCGGCAGTCGTCAATGTCTTTCTGCACGATGACCGCGCGGATATCCGCATCCACCTGCTTACGAGCCGCCTGCATGTCGATGGCGTAGAAGAACCGTTGGGCATTTTTGAGAATATCGCCTACGGTGGAAAACTGGGGCAGCAATTGGGGGTGGGCCGGGCAGAACCGCAAGGAACGCCGTTTGATCTCGTCCGACGCACTGAAACCAAGGCTGATCAGGGCAATACCTTCCTCGGCTTTCATGCGCGAAACCGGATAGAAGTTAAACGAACTGGCTTGTCCGGTAATCGCCGGATAGAACAGGCCCTGGTGTTCGGTACCGGTCAGCTTCTGGACCAGGATGGCCATTTTTTCCTGTTCGAGGCGGTGCCCCGTACTGCGGGCATAGGTGCGGGCGCGCTTCAGATAGGTCGAGGCGTATACGCATTTGATGGCGCGCACTATCTGCCGGCGCCGAACGCCGTTGTCGGGGTGGCAGTTGGGCAGGATCAACGTGTTGTATAGGCCTGCGAAGGGCTGGTGCTGGGCATCCTCCAGGAGGCTCGATGACCTCACTGCCAGGGGATAGCGGGTTTGTTCGAGAAAGAGGCCGATGGCCGCCTCGATATTGTCGGGCAAATGGCTCCGGAGGAAGGTGTCGATCACATCCGCATCTTCCCGATCACAGGAGGCCATGTCCTGCAGGTTGTTTTGCTCAACGAAGGCATCGAAACCCTCGGTGGAAACCACCATTGTTTTGGGGACATCGATGGCCACATGGGGGTAGCGTTCGTCGAGATGAACCAGGGTGCGGATCTGGCTGGCCATGAAAGCCAGCCCCCGGGCCTTGCCCCCCAGGGATCCCTTGCCGATTTTAACGAAATCGGCCTCCGGATCATAGGAATCGGGGGCAAAATCGGTCACCACCCCCCGCTGTCTTCCCCGCCGCCGTTCCTTGAGACAATCCACCAGGTATTGCTTCAGTTCTTCGGTATTGGAAAAATCCGATACCTTGACCGGGCGCAGACGATAAGCCATGAGGATTTCCGAACGGGCCATGAGCCAGCCGGAAAAATGGTTGCGCTTGGCATGGTAGAGAATCGACTCCTGGGGAATATCCGGCAGAATGGCTTCCAACTGCCGGAGGTTGGCGGCCCGTCCGACTTCGCGGCCATCCGGCAGGCGGAATACGAAATTGCCAAAGCCCAGATGCTCCTGAAAGAATCGCCTGATTTCCTCATGCAGGATAGGCGAGTTCTTGTTCAGAAAGACCGCCGGGATCGTTGAAGCCCGCTCCCGGTTGGACTCTTCCGAGCTGAAATTGAGCAGGGGGACATCCGGGGTTTCGCTTTTCATCAATTTCAGCAGGCTGTACCCGGCATCCGGGTCTAGCTGCCCCTTGCGCGGGAAACGGACATCCGAAAGGACCCCCAGGATATAGGGATGAAAGATGCGGTAGAGCTCCAGGGCTTTTTCATAGGAGCTGGCAATCAGAATTTTGGGCCGGGCCCGCATCCTGAAAAAACGGTGCTCCTCGTTGAGGGATTCTTCCATGACCGCCTGGGTCTGCGATACGATTTCCTTGTAGAGCAGGGGCAGCAAAGATGAAATGTAGAGAGGGGAGTCTTCCACCATGATGACGACGCGCACCCGGGCGCGTTCGGTATCGTAGGCCACGTTCATGGCATCTTCGACACTTTTGATAATGGCCAGCAGCAGATCGGCGTTGCCGCTCCAAATGAACACCCGATCGATACAATCCGCGTCAAAGCATTGGGCCGGCAGACGCATCCAATTGGGGTCGGGGGTCAGGAGAAAGACAGGAATCCGCCTGTGTTCGGTTTTTATACGGCGACCGAGTTCATGGGCTGGCAAATCGCCGATGCGCGGCATGGTGATCACCATGTCAAAGGGCTTGCGATCCAGCTCCTGAAGGGCTTCCCGGGCGGTCGACACCCAGGTGAGGTGGGGCGGGCGAGACAGATTGAGGCCGCGATATTCCTGGATGATGCGCTGGGCCAGGCGCCCTTCTTCCTCCATGATGAACGCATCGTAGGGGCTGGACACCAATAGGATGTGGTTCACTTTGCGCGCCATCAATTCATGGAAGACTTTGAACGAGAGATCAAAAACTTCCTTTTGATGATGGGTGTTGAGCGGGGACGGTTGCATAGGCGTCGATCCAATTGATGCTGTTTCGCCACGATTGCCGTTTGTATACCCGATTCGACCCGATCCCACAAGAGAACCGCCGGGGGAGGCTTCGCCTGCGGTCATTCGGCAGGGGGCCCTGTATCCAATTGCGTGTCGGTCGGTGGTGTAGGCGATGTGAAGTAGCAGCCCTGCCGGCTGTTGCGCTGCCGGAAAATCGCTTGAATCAAGTCAAGAGTAGCGCGCTTTTGCATGGCCCAGGCTGGGGCCACGAGCTCGTCCGGGTGGGGATCGCCCGTCACACGTTGGATAACGGTCTGGGGGGGCAGACGCTCGATAAAATCACACACCAACTCGGCGTAGGTCTGTTGCTCCAGACATGTGTACCGGCCTTGCCGGTAAAGGGCTTCCATCGGGGTCCCCCGCACCACATACAACAGATGGAGTTTAACCCCATCGATCTCGTGATCGGCCAGGAATCGTGCGGTGGTCAGCATGTCCTGACGGGTTTCGCCGGGCAGGCCCAGGATGACATGGGCACAGACCGGCAGGCCCCGCTGGCGGGTGCGCGTCAGGGCGTCGGTGAAACAGGCCACGTCGTGGCCGCGATTGATGCGGCGCAAGGTGCGGTCACAGGCGGATTGCAGGCCGTATTCCACCCAGACCAGACAACGGCGGGCATAACGCGCCAAGAGGTCCAGTTTGGCGTCGTCTATGCAGTCGGGCCGTGTGCCGATGGACAAACCGACCACATCCTCGACCGACAGGGCTTCATCATACAGGCGGCCCAAAGTTTCAACCGGGGCATAGGTGTTGCTGTAGGATTGGAAATAGGCGATAAACCGGCGGGCCTTGAACCGTTTTGCCACGGGGATCTTGCTCTGTTCAAGCTGCTCCCGTATGGATAACCCCCTGGCAAACGCCCCGGTGCCGGAACCCGTGGCATTGCAGTAGATACATCCGGTCGTCGACAAGGTCCCATCCCGGTTGGGACAGCTCAGGCCGGCATCCACAGTCAGTTTGTGGACCCGATGGCCGAAACGTTCCCTGAAGTAGGTGTTGAGGTCACGATAGGGTTTTGCCATTGTTGCCTGCCTGTTCTTGACCTTGCCGGTGGGGCGATACTATATCACGGTCATCATCCGGCCGCGCTGCTTTTATGCCCGGCCCGCAGAGCCGCCGGTATCGCTTCATAACCTGCGGGGCTGTGAAAATCAAAACCAAAACATCGGCAGGAATGGGATTACGCATGACATCCTATTTTCGTACCTACGACATCATTGTTATCGGTGCCGGGCATGCCGGCTGTGAAGCCGCCCTGGCCGCGGCGCGCATGGGCTGCACCGTTCTCCTGGTGGTTATCGACCTGGACAAAGTGGCGGCCATGCCCTGCAGTCCGTCCATCGGCGGCATGGCCAAAGGCCAGCTGGTCAAGGAAATCGACGCGCTTGGCGGCCAGATGGCCCGGATCACCGACCAGACGGCGATCCAATACCGCACCCTGAATACCAAAAAAGGCCCGGCAGTGCATTCGACGCGGACCCAGAACGACAAGGCCCGCTACCATACCGCCATGAAAAAAGTTCTGGAGAAGACTCCCCGCCTGGATCTCAAACAGGCTCTGATCGAGCGCCTGGTCGTGGAAGACGGCCGGATTGCAGGCGTTATCGACCACACGGGGTTCGGATATGGCTGCCGGGCGGTGATTGTGGCCACCGGAACGTTTCTCAGCGGGCTTGTTCACATTGGCGATCGGGCCATCAAGGCAGGGCGGGCCGGCGAATTCGCCAGTTACGCGCTGGCCGAAAATTTTCGTGAATTGGGCTTTGCCATGGGGCGCATGAAAACCGGCACGCCGCCGCGCCTCCACCGGGCGACCATTGACTTCTCACGTTTTGAATGCCAGGAACTCCAGCCGGATCCGAGGCCGTTTTCGTTTTTCACCGAGCGCATCCCATTGCCCCAACAATCCAGCTACATCGGCTATACGACGCTGCGGGCCCACGATGTAGTTCGCCGGAACCTGGGCCTTTCGGCGCTTTACAGCGGTGTCATCAAGGGGACGCCGGCCCGCTATTGCCCTTCTTTCGAAGACAAGATCGTTCGGTTTCCGGACAAGGACCGGCATCAGATCATTCTCGAACCCGAAGGCCTGGATACCGAGGAAATATACGCCAGCGGCCTGGGCAACAGTCTGCCGGTTGAGATCCAACTGGCATTCGTCCATTCGGTCGACGGCCTGGAAGAGGCTGAAATCATGCGGCCGGCCTATGCCATCGAATATGATTACGTCAACCCGGTACAACTCCAGCCGACCCTGGAAACCAAACGGATCGCCGGATTATATCTGGCCGGGCAGATTAACGGTACGTCCGGTTACGAAGAAGCTGCCGGCCAGGGGTTGTGGGCCGGCATCAACGCTGCCTGCCGTCTTCAAGGACGCCCACCGTTTCTTTTAGATCGTTCCCAAGCCTATATGGCTGTCATGATCGATGACCTGGTGACACGCGGCACCCGGGAACCCTACCGCATGTTTACCTCGCGGGCCGAATATCGCCTGATTCTGCGAGAGGACAACGCGGATCTGCGATTGATGGAAATCGGTCACGAGCTGGGTTTGATCGGCGATGATACAGTGAAGGACCTGGTGGAGCGCCGCCAGGCGATTCAGGCGGAAACCCAGCGATTGAAAAAAACCGTGATCAAGCCACATCCCGATGTCAACGCCTACCTTGAAAAACAGGGGACCCGCCCCCTGGCCAGCGGTGTGGCCATGGATCAACTGTTGAAGCGGGCTGAATTGACTTACGATGCCGTCGGCACTCTGGCCCCGCCACCCAAATCCCTCCGGTCGGCGGTCACCCGCCAGGTGGAGATCGAAGTCAAATACGAAGGCTATATCAAACGCCAGCTGCAAGAGGCTAAAAAACTCAAGGATATGGAGAAGGTGCGCATTCCCGACAATTTCGACTTTCGACAGGTGCATGGGTTGTCCAACGAACTCAAAGAAAAACTTTCCACGATCCGGCCGGCAACTCTGGGTCAGGCCTCCCGGGTCCAGGGGATTACGCCGGCTGCCATGACCGCCCTGATGGTGACCCTGCGGGCTTTGTCTTGAAGGGGGCCGCCGTTGGCTCAGAGACCGGTCATCATGATGCCTCTCCATATCATATGGTGTTGACATGTGTTAAATATCGATTTATTTTAAAGACTTATAAGTTTGTATGGCGATAATATCAAATTTGCTTTTTTAAGTGCTCAGGCCTCAAGATGCCGGTTCGGTGTCGCCCCGATGGGGCGGACCGGGGGCGGTGGGCCCGGATTCAAGGACAAATGAACACAAACTCTCCAAGTTACCAGTGGAGAGAGGAAGGATACATATGGCAGGTACGGATTACTACGCGGTTTTGGGTGTAACCAAAAGCGCTTCCGATGAAGAAATCAAGAAAGCCTATCGCCGCATGGCCATGAAATATCATCCTGATCATGCCAAAGGAGACCCGAAGGCGGAGGAGCAATTCAAGAAGATAAGTGAAGCCTATGCGGTTCTGAGCGACACGGATAAACGCCGTCAGTACGATCGCTTTGGTTCCGAAGGGTTTCGTCAGCAGTATTCACAGGAAGATATTTTCCGCAACTTTGATTTTGGCAACATTTTTCGCGAATTTGGTTTCGGCGGCGGTGGCTTCAAGACCGGTAAGCACGGAGGGGTGCGGTTTTCTTTTGGCGGTGGAGAGTCTCCTTTTGATTTCGGCATGGGGGGGCACGCGGCGGCCCGGGGTTCCGACTTGGAGTATGAACTGGCGTTAACGTTGCAGGAGGTTGTCACCGGCACCAGCAAAACGCTGGATTTTCAGCATGAAGGACGGGCCGAGCGCCTGACGGTCAAGATTCCCAAGGGTATGGTTACCGGTAAAAAGCTGCGTCTGGCCGGCAAAGGCGCCGCCAGTCCCATGGGTGGCCCTTCAGGGGATTTGTATATCCGTTCCAAAGTGAAACCGGACAGCCGGTTTAAACCGGATGGTCACGATGTGCTCGTTTACCGGGATGTCAAGCTTACGGAAGCGGTGTTGGGGAGTACGCTGGAGATCCCGACGCTGGAAGGCAAGTCCGTGAACGTGAAGATTCCGCCCGGAACGCGGCACGGTACCCGGTTGCGCCTGGCCGGCCAGGGCCTTCCCCAGATGCGGGACGCTGGGCGGGGTGACCTGTTCGTCGTGATTCATGTGGTGCTGCCGAAGCAATTGTCGGAGGAGCAACAGCAGCTGTTTGAAAGATTGGCGGCAACAGGGCTGTAACCAATCAAATTCATTGACAACTCCGATATATTTTAATACCTTTAATGAAGTAAACCTTCAGTTTTTAAGCAAAAATACTATGTCTGAATTTATTCCGGTACTGACCAAAGAAGATATCGACGCCCAAGTCAGCCATGTCGCCCAGTCTATTTCCATTGATTACAAGGACCGCGAATTGATTCTAATTGGCATATTGAAAGGTGCGTTCATCTTTCTGTCCGATTTGATCCGCCAGCTATCCATACCCGTGAAAGTCGATTTCATGTGCGTCTCGAGCTATGGCGACAGTACCTCTTCTTCGGGCCGGATCAAACTGTCCAAAGACGTGGATATCGATATCAAGAACAAAGACGTCTTGATCGTTGAAGACATTGTCGATACCGGACGGACGCTGTCCCATCTGGTGGAACATTTCCATTCCGCCGGGGCGGCTTCCGTGCGTATTTGTACCCTGATTGACAAACGGGAAAGACGGGAAACCGATGTGACAGTGGATTACGCTTGCCACACGGTCGAGAAAGGGTTCCTCGTCGGTTACGGGCTCGATTATGCCGAGTTTTATCGAAACCTGCCGGAAGTCTATCACCTGAAATTATAACCTTTGGGGTGTGTCATGATTCTTACCTGCCAGAAATGCAGTACCAGTTTTAAACTGGATGAAACGTTGCTGAAAGCAACCGGGTCAAAGGTTCGCTGCTCCCTGTGTCAGAATATTTGGGTAGCGTTCCCTCCCGAAAAGCCGTCTGACGTCATCGATGAGCCGGCTGAGGACGGAACGGGTCTTGGTGCGGCAGCTCTTGCAGCGACCGGAGCCGTTGTTGGCGCAGCGATGGCAGGATCAGCGCAAGAAACGACCGACGAAGCCGAGGCGCCGGTGGATAGGCCTCCGGAGCTGAAGTTTTTTGCCGACAGCGAACTTGAGGACGATCAAGGCGACGATGATGAGCTCGTGACCGATGAGATCAATCTCGACGAACTGGACCAGCTTTTGAGTGAGGAAAGCGATTCGCCTGGGCGACCGCAACCCGACGAGGATTTTAAGACCGAAGAACTCAATCTGGCCGATCTCGAGAAAATGCTCGAGATAGAGGCGGATCCGGTTGAACCGGATACGGCCGAAGCGCAGCCGGAGCCAGATGATCTCGACCTGGGAGAAGCCCTGGCAGATGTCCCGCAAGTGGAAAACATCGAGAAAGAAGACAGCGTCATCGAGGAATTGGACCTTGATCTGGAGGATATCGAAAACCTCCTGGAAGAGGATACCGGACTGGGCGATGAAATTGCCGCGGTGGAAGAGAGCACCGGCGGTATCGGCGAGCCTGCTGACGCGTTGGATCTTGATCTGGATGATGCGGGTGTCGATGATATCGAGTTGGATATGGCACCCGAACTGGAAGATTTGCTTGAGGACGATGGCGATGAGCCGATTGTCGACGAAACGGAGGATATCGAAGTGCCGGATGCGGCCGATTTCCTCGATGCCGCCGAGCGGCCGCCTGATACGGACACGGGTCTGGATCAGGAACTGGATCTTGAGCTGGCCCCTGGACTCGACGGCATTTTCGACGAAGGCGAAGACCAGGATGTCGTCATCGAGGAAACGGAAGAACTGGATTTTTCGGAGCTTGGCGCCGATCTGGCCCAAGCGGCAGAGGGGCCCGAGGGAGACGGCGCGCTGGACGCCGAACTTGAACTCGATTTAGAACCCGAGACTGATCAGGCCTTGGATGGGAGCGCCCTCGAAGATGCTCCGCCGGCGTTGGATCTTTCTGATTTGACGGCCAGCCTTGACGGCGAAGACGCGGACGCGGTCAGTGGCGGTGAGGAAATCCCGGAGCCCGAACTGGAGCTGGATCTGGATGAAGGGGAGAGCGAGGGCGCCGAAGAACTCCTTCTCGAAATAGACGATACCGATCAAGTCGGCGCGCCCGGCGCTATTGTCGAAGAAACGCGTGAACTGGATGTCGACGAGCTGGAAGCGTTGCTCGAAGGCGCGGACGAGGCATCAGGAGCGGATGAGGACGCGACATCTGACAGCCTTGAGCTGGACATTGACCTCGATGACCTGGACGGCGGCGAAGATGAACTGGAGGACGCCACCCGCGAATTGGATCTGGATGATATCGAAAAAATCTTGGAGATGGATTCGGCCGACGGCGAAGCCGAACCGCCGGTGGGTGATGCATCCGAAGATCTGGATCTTGACTTGGACATGGACAGTGTGGCGCAACCCGCACCCGATATCGAAGAGACGGGAGAAGAAACGACTGGCACGGGCGGTGAGCTGGATCTGTCCGATTTGGAAAAGATGCTCGATGTGGAGGACACGACTGATACACCAGACGTTCTCGAGGAAGATATGGAGGACCTGGATCTGGATTTCGATCTTCAGCCTTCAACCGAAGAAAGCGAAGACCTGGATCTTGAGTTCGACATGCTCGATGAGGAGCCAAAGGAAGCCTCCGCCCTTTTCGATACGTCAGAATCCGAGGATTTGGGTTTGGACCTGAATCTCGGTGGACCGGAAGGGGCCGACGCCGGAGATCTGGAAGGTGATCTTGATTTTGAGATTATGGACGATGACCTGGCGGTTGAGGAAGTCGATCTTGACCTTGCCGCCGAAGATATCGGTGCGGAAACATTGTCTGAACCGGTAAGGGGCGGTGCTGTCGGTCCGGCTGGAAAACCGGCGGAGAGGGATTTGACGCAGGAACTCATGGATGAGATGGCGTCTGCCGATACACAGACAATGGCGGCGCCACCAGTTCAACCCAAGCCGATCAAGCCGTTGCCGCCGCCGAAGAAAGCTAAGAAGAAATCAAGCAAGAGTTTGGTGCTTTTATTCATTTTGGTTCTGCTCGGGGCGGCGGGCTATCTGCTGCCCAAATATACGGATATTAAAATTCCGGGTATCAAGATGCCGGATCTTTCCGGGATCCCCTACATCGGAGAATTTTTCGGTAGTCAGACACCGGAAGCCATCGTTCCTGTGGAAGCCACCCTCCAAGGCGATTGGGTCCAGAATCAGCAGGCCGGACGGCTCTATGCCATCCAGGGACGTGTGAAAAATGAGTATGCCAGTGCGCGCAGCTATATTCGGGTAACCGGCCGGGTTTATGCCAACGGCCGGCAATTCCAGCGAGCCGCCAAGGCCTATTGCGGCAATGTGTTGACCTCCGAGGAACTTGCGACACTGGCTCTGGCCGATATCCAAAAACGTCTGAGCAGCCGTAGCGGCGCCAACAACAGCAATGTCAACGTGGCTCCGGGCAAAGAAGTTCCCTTCCTGGTGGTTTTCGGTGATCTTCCGCCCGATGTGGAACTGCAGGAGTTCGCGGTGGAGATTTCCGGATCCTTGCCGGTGGCCTCATCCAAATGATTTTTGGGCTTGACTTCGGATAAAGGACTTGTTATTAGCCTGCTTTTTCCTGGCGATGTAGCTCAGCTGGTCAGAGCATGCGGCTCATATCCGCAGTGTCCGGGGTTCAAGTCCCTGCATCGCCACCATTTATAAAATTTTATAGTAATTTCAATTAATTGCTATAAAAACAATAATTTGGCCGACTTTCATGTACACATTCACTGTACACATGGAGGTCGGCCAAATGCGTTTTACAGGCCCAAGTTTCATCATCAGTACATCTTTCGGATACATCTTCCGATTGCGTGTCCCCACCGATCTACAAAATCAAATTGGGTTGACCGAAATCCGTCGATCACTTAAAACTCGAAGTCGGCGGAAGGCAAAGACATTAGCTCGATCTGTCGCTGGCCGTATTCAGACCCTCTATGAACTCTTACGGAATGGAAACATGTCACTGACGCCGGATCAAATCAAATATTTAATCGATGGTTATATTTCAGAGGCTTTGCAGGAGTCGGAATCTGCAAGAGCGAAAGCCACCCCCCTGACCCCCCAGGAACTTCTTGAATACAAGGCGGCAGCCTCTTGTGATCTCAAGGATGCTTGGAGCAACCTGACACATTTCAATCACGATGATGCTAAACCGATTTTGGAAGAACTGATCGCTCAGAATGGTCTCACTCTCGATACTGATGATGAAGCCCATTTATCGCGTGAAATTTTAAAAGCCCGTATTGATTTTCTGCGGTACGAATTAGCCCGCTTGGATGGCGATTATCGCCCGCCGGAAGGATTGTTTTACTCTGGTGCGAAAGAAATGGTCACAGAGGCGACCATTCGCGAAATTTTTCCCAAGGCGAACAAAGGCCCAGCATTGAAAACGATGTTGGCGGGCTATAAAGCTGAAATGCTAAAAGCCCGGCGATGGAGTGTGCGAACGGTCGATGAGTATGAGCGGGCCTATGACATGATGCTCCGGTTTTTCGGTGATCCTCCCGTGGACCAGATCACCCCCGCGCAATGCCGGGAGTACAAAGAGACGATCACGGCCATGCCACCGAACTTTTTAACAATAAAAAAATTTGCCGACGTTGACCTCCATACCGTTCGGGATATGCGATTTCCGAAAACTATGTCAGCGTCGAGCTGCAACAAATATCTGACGTGTCTTTCGCAACTGTTTGATTGGGGGGTGCGCCAGGGGCATCTAACTGCGAACCCGGCCAAAGGGCTGCGATTACCAAGAGCAAAGAAGCCACGCGAACAGCGGAAGGTGTTCGATAACGACGATTTGAAATCACTGTTTGGCTCCCCGGAATACCGAACCGGATCATTCCGTCACGACTGGCAGCGTTGGCTGCCCTTGTTGGGTCTGTTTACCGGCTGCCGCTTGGAGGAATTGTGCCGGTCGCACTTATCCGACTATAGGGATGTCGATGGGCTCCCGTGCCTGGATATCAACGACGAGGGTGATAGACGCCTCAAAAACGAGAACAGCCCCAGGATAATCCCGTTGCACCCTTACTTGTTCGACGATCTGGGCTTTTGCAATTGGCTTGACAGGCTCCGAGCCGATGATCACACAGGGCGAATCTTCCCTGAGCTAAAAGAGATAAGGCATTGTTTTGGCCATTATCCTTCTCGCTGGTTTGGGAAATACAAGAAGGGTTGCGGCATAGCCGACGAAAAAAAAGCTTACCACTCTTTTAGGCATGTGTTTAGCGATCGGCTGAAACAGAATGGTGTTAGCATCTTGATGATTGACGAATTGACCGGCAGGGCACCACAGGGGGAAACCGCATCCAGATACACCGAGCGATACAGCCCCAGGCATCTGCTCGACAAGGGGATAATGAAATTGGATTTCACCGCCGTCCTGGAAGCCGTCAAACCGTTCCGCTGATCATTTCGGCCTGCGATTGTTTGGCAAGTATTTGATTTTACTCAGAGGTAGCGTTTCGCTACCTTTAGGTTTTACCGTGTTTGAAGCAGGGCACCTATAAAAGATACTACGTATCTTTTATAGGTGGCCTCTAACTGTCACACAAAAACGCCCCCTCAGCATTCCACGGCACCCCATCCAACTGGCACATCGACCGGCGGGAAGTTTCACGGATCACGAAAAAAAGGCTTTTCAATGACATGCTGAGGCGATATCATGAGTGCATGTCACTGACATGCTCAAAAGAACCTTCCAGGAGGCCATCAAGTGCCCAAAATTGCGATAAACGGCGCTTGGTGCGCATTTGATATGAATGTTCGTTAAAATCGAAAATACGTTTGACAGGAAGGCGTAAAAAATGATACAATGTTCATAACAAGTCGCAAAATGAAAGAGCCCTGAACCGTCTCCATGCCGGGAGACAACCCAGGGCTCTAAACCATGTAACCCAAGAGGCGGGTCACAACCTGTACCCATCAAAATAGCCCGCCCCAACATGGCTGTCAAGCCACACATCAGGAACGCAGCACCCCCAAAGTAGGATTGCAGTACCGATGGGCCGCGCCCGTAGTTCCGCAGCTTTTGGCGTTGGAGAGCCCATGTCCCAAGATCAGAACCCTGGTCCGGGGCGATAGGCGCGTTCATCGAAAGTCAATTTTAACCGGTACACAAAGCGAGCCAGAGACGCGTCGCCAGCGATCATCTGTGCCCACAGCATGGGGGCGAGCGACAGCGAGCGCAGAGTTAAGCGCAGCAAGCGTTAAGCAGCTATTCAGTTGATCTTAAAAAAAAGAATTTGGCACCGCAGGGAGCGCAGCGACCGCCACGGTGCCCGCCCCGAAGGGGCCAGTACACGCACCACGGAGAACGCATGACCGAAGCCGAATTGATACGCGAGGAACGCCTTGCAAGAAACCGCCAGAAGATCCGAGATCTGTTCGGCTGGGACGGCATCGCTTTCGAATGGCACGTTAGCCTTTCCATCGCGCCCAAGAAACTGCGTTCCCGCAAGCCAAAGCCCCCCGCATTCAAGCCCCGAACGGTCTTACGCAAAGCCGGGACCGCGCCAAAGCCGTTGATGATCCCAAAGCCAGCACCCCTGGAACCAAAGCCTTCCAGGGAACGCCGCCACAGCACCCGGCACTTGGTCCGCGCATTCCTGAAACGCCTCTCAAAAGAGTTCCACATCTCTTTCGCCGCTGCCGGGGTGCTGGTCTATCGCCACGGCAAAGCTGACCACGCACATCTGCTTTTGGTCAGCGACCCCCGAAAGCGAAAACGGTTCGATGACCTGGACAAGCGCAAAGTCCTTCGGAAGCTCTGGCCCCACGGTGACGGCAGGATCACGACCCGGCAGCAATGGCGCAGCATCAGTCAATATCCGACAGCGGGCAAGAATTTCAACCTGGACGGTACTAAGCAGGAAGTTTCCGATCCGATCTACTATCGAAAACCATTGCTCGACGCACTCAGCGCCCCAAAATCAAAAACCACGTTCCGAACATCGTCCGGGGCCAATATCGTGCGAAATACGCGAACTCAGACGTTTTTAACCCTATCCGACAGGAGGTATGAATCATGAAATATCCGAAAAAAGCACCCTTCGCAGCACTCGAAGCCCAACTTCACAGACATGACATCGAAAAACAGACCGTAGCAATCTGGATGGGGATCAGCCCCTCACAGGTCAGCCAGATTCTAAGGGGGCACCGTGTCCCGAAACCGGTCCAGGCGTTCAACTTGCGCGTGCTCACCAGGTTCCTTGAAGCCAGGGGGATCACCGACCCGCCCAGACTGCCGCTTTATCAACCGACCCCGAAACGGAAATCTGAAGACCAGGAGGCGTAATTTATGGAAAACTACCAGCAGCACAAAACGATCAACTTTGAAATTCAGCCCGATGGAACCCCCATCAAAATCGTCGAAGTTCTGCAACTTTGGGACAAGCCGAAGCGCATTGACCCGGCTATGCTCCGAACCCCCGGCGATATCACCACGGTTTCCGGCGATGTAAAAGCCATCGCCGCCCAGGTCGCAACGGGCAATGTCCTTTTGGAACCGGTCGTCATTTTCCACGATGGCCGGCTTTATTGGCAGGCCAGCGACTTCGACCGGGAAGCGGTCATCGAACGCAGCGGCCGTCCGTTGGCATTTATGGTCGTTTGCTTCCACGGCGACGAATCTGACGCGCGTGAATTTGCGATCCTCAGTGGCCACGCCTTGGCCAGGGAGGTGTAAGCATGGAAGTCATCAGGGAACCCACCGGTAAAAAACTGGCAATATTGTCTATCGATGAGGCTCATCGTTTAAAATCAGCGACGGGGCTGGATTTGAAAGATGCCCGCCTCAAAGTGATCGAACAGAAACGACCACTGGAACACGGGAGGAAAAGACCATGACATCATATGACGAAGCACTTGCACGCTACATTGAAAACGGCCGATCCGCCGGCATAGGCCAGGCCCCTGAAAAACAACTCGACGCAGCATTCCGCCGGCAGCACAGCATACCGACACCCCGGCCGAAGGCACCGGCCAAACAACCCCCGGCTACCGACGATCTGCAAAAGGCCGTCAACACCCTGGATGATCTATCGAAGGGTAAGGTTGGCAAGCCGACCAAGCGACCGATTAAACCACGCCCGACGAAGCTGGAAGCCCACCGCCGCCGGATGCAGGCCATTGGCCGAAAGGGCAGGGCAGCATTTGCAGCGGCCATGGTTCGGGCAGGAAAGCCTTTGCGGGAGGTCCGCAGAATCGCCCAGGGCGAGCGATTGCCGTAGTGGGTCAGCTCCGGCCGTTTGTTGAGCGTGAAACGGCCGGGGCATCGCCCGCCGGTGGCTTGTTCCCCCTTGTCGCCGGCGGGCATTTTTCATCCATTCGAAAAGAGAGGTGTAATTATGCGAATGACGAAACGTTCACAAGCACGTGCGATATATTTGGCCCATTTCGGAGCCATCACATTTTCTGAGTTGGCGAAAACAGTTGGCTGTAACCGTTCGACCGTATCACGGTGGGCGCGTGCCGACGATTGGGATGCGGAAGTCGAGAAGATAAAAACGAATTCGGCATGTCGGCTGGCAGAACATTTTTCCGATGGCATTGCAAACCTGCTTGAAGCCGATCTGGGTCGGCTGGAAAAAATTGGGGAATTGATTGACAGCCGGCTCGAAGGGGCGAAAACCATGGCATCCTCAGAGATAAAGCAACTAATTGATGCTGTGGCGCAAAAAGTCCGGGCGTTGCGATTGCTGGCCGGTCAGTCGACATCAAATACAGCGGTGGCCGTCCGGGAGGAACGGCCTGCCAACGATGTCCCACAGCCTAAATCCAATTTTGAAAAGCGTGTTGAGGATATCGCCCGCACCGGTGACCCGGAAGCCCAAAAGGCTTTGATGGCCATCGCAGAAAACTTCTCTAAACTCGATGCGCCTTTAGAGGGCTGACCGCTGCAACGTTGGCAATCATTCCCGCACCAGATGCAACACTGCCTGGAGGCTTTAAGATAGACGAGAAAAAGACGGGCAGGGTAGGATATCCGAGAAGATGATCGTGTGTCATCCCCGACCGCTTTCGGCTGGGGATGACATTAACCTAAAATTGTCCTGGAAGATTTTAATCTTTAAAATTCACAAAAAATTCTTTTAATAAATGGCTTTGAATACAAGATGTATGGCTTACGGTCACCCATGATATTTTCCGTGGTAATACGCCAATTATCTAAAAAATCTGAATGGTTATCAGGGTTTTTGTAGACCTTGTTTCTGAACTCATCGTTAAGCATTGGATTGTCATGAGTAAGAAGGGCATAAAGATTGGCGAAATTTCCCCTCCTTATCTCCCCATCGGGATTCCTTGTGTTGAATTCGAACGTTAGATAGTAAGCGCTCTGGTCTGGATCGCGCGGAGTAGAACGAAATAATAACACTCGTTCCACATGCCCGAGACTTTCGGCCCAATCTTTTGCCCAAATTTGGAATTGGGTCAGATTAAACAATGGATACATATTTTCAGCATTTTTTGCCTTCCATTTTCGATTTGCATTAAAGATTTCAGCTACCACTACCAAAGCAATGCAACCGATAACCACATATAATAATTTCCCCTTCGATATTAAAGAGCCCTCAAGTAGTAGGGCAACAAACATGCCTCCCAACATTCCTCGCGCCCATTCCATGACTTTTTCCATCACCATTTCCTTCGTTTTTAATACCGTTAATCATAGTTCATAAGAAAAATTTTGATTGATGTAGATGAACTTCGAACTTGATAGGGGGATATGGCTATTGAATGTTGATGAAAATGAGCATCATCTCAATATCAACAAAGCATTAATTGTCACCAAGTGCAAGTGCCGACTGGCAGAGACACAGAACGGGAGTTAATTTCCGTATCAGATGTAAAACCAGGCAAGCTGGTTATATGACAAAATTTGGTCGGACACCTCGTTAACTTTCATACAAAAGATAACATCTTCATTCCATCATCATACAATTGCAAAATCAGGCTGTATTCAAAATGATAATTAAATGCCTAAAAAATCTTGACATAAATTTTTATCCATTTGATATTCAATAAATAATTGACCGATGTGCTTCTAATTTAGTTTCTTCCTCACTTAAAATTCTGCTTATTCGATTTCTGAACTCCGCCTCTTCTGACAAATATCTTATGTCATTAATAATTTTACATGAATTAAGCATGGGGGAGGTGCATGATGGCTTTGAGCAAAGGTGTCGATGATATTTCTGTCCCTATAGGTCAGTGGTCGGAAAAACTTTATGATGTCTATAGTTCAAGGATGGAAAAACGGCAGCCAGAAGAGTTTTGGATGAATGTTCTTGCTCATTTAAGTGGAATTGGTGAGGCGATTCGTAAGACTCATTATGACGATTTGATTTATCATGCTTCACATGCACTATCTTGGATGATTTGTTATGTCGGTAAATGTAATAGTAATGATGATCAATTTTTTCATATTACGAATAATTTGACGGAGCTTGTTGGTTTAAAATATCCCACTGAATGTGGGCACTGTGAAAAAAGACCTTGTCTATGTGATGCCATTGGCATGGATGAAGTGTCTGACAAAGCTGCAAAATATGGCAATCTTTATAACAAATGGACTTGGCATATTAAGGATAATGATTTTACGATTAATAAATGGATGGAAGTTTTTAAGGATATTTATGGGGGCCGCATCCATCTTCAAACAATGGATAGTCTTGGTTTTCATTTGTTGGAAGAAGGTGGGGAGGAAGCAAGGGCAATTCGACAGTTGGTTAGGTTTAGGGATGAAATAGAATTGGGTAATGGTATAGAAGAAGGTTTCCTTTCTCGATTAGATAACATTGATTCATTGGTTACTGAATACAAACAGGCCAGTAAAAACATTATAAAAAAAGAAATTGATTACCCCGGTGGCAAAAAAAAAGAAGTAGTTGATGTTACAGTCAATACATCAGATCAGATTAAATATCGAATTGCTTTGTGTAAAATGGATCTGGTAATTGAACTGGCAGATACTTTTTCTTGGTTTTGTGCAGTTGTTTTAAAGTTAAATATGATTCTTAACAATCACAATTTTTATAAGGGGATAAAATCAAATTATGACTTGGAACGAAGATTAAAAAAAGAATATAGTTTCAAAAATAAAGATGGTAATCTGAAATGTTCTTTCTGTAAAAAAAGTGATTGTAAATGTTGTTATATTTAAATTTACAGAGGAAAAAACCTCTATTAAGCATTTAATCTACATGAATCATTTTCTCCTGCTTTATCATTTAATGGCATAAACAAATCTGACGAACATGGTTTAAAATTGTTTGGCCATTTTGTATATAATTTGCACAATAATTTTAATTGTAATGGTGCATCGGGGTTGTATTGAACTACAGATGTATGTACGCTATCGGCACCGCAATATTTTAATAACAAATTGAAATCATTGGCGAAATATCTCGGGCAGTATCCAACCATGGAATATGGTTCATCTGTCCGCAATGTTAGGGCAACCGAATCTTTAGGATTCTGCAAATCAGCCATTAAAAATAGCTTGTCCCCTGGATTTAGTTCTTCAATTCGCTTTTTTGTTTGTTCTGGAAAATGACTTAATCCATGACTGAAAAATTTTACCAAATAGTAACCCTCTGGAGTTGGCTCTGGGCAAGGAAAAAGTTCAATGGAGTCCGTCCTTCGAATACCTCCTGTTAATGATAGAATCATAAAGGGATTCACATCTTTTTCTTGGAGGTTGAGCCATTTAATAAACCTTTTATAATCTGGTCTGGAGCTCGATAACAATCTGTTCGCAAATAATGGAAATAGATCTTCTGATTCATAAATATCATAAATATCTTTCATCCGTCCAAAAGGCATGAAACTATCAGATTGCGTAGCTCCTTTCGTATAATAAAACCTATAAATATTACCTTTTAATTCTAAGCAACCGATAGGGATCCATCTTCTATCAAATGGATCTTGCCAAGATAAAAATAATTTTTTCATTTCAAATCTTTCGCAGAATCAATAAGCCTTCTTTTATTTAAAAACAGGATCTTTTGGCCAAATTCAATGCCAATATCAGATAATTCTGTATTCGGTATATGTTCAAATGCTGACAGGATTTTCTCATCCGATATAGATTCAAGTTTTTCTATCCAATTTATAGCTGCCGATTTTGAATGCTTTGCTGCTTTAATAAAAGCGTCTATAGTTGACAATCTTTTCACGACCGCTCCTGAAGAGAAAAAAGCCGATTTGGCACGTTCTACGTAAAATTGAAGATTTTGCCTTTGGTCATTGGTGGTTAATTTAAATTTTTTTACTTGATCTGATTCATTCCTACCTAAACTTGAGGCATGGTCATAAGTCGGTGCAAGATACGTTTGTTTCTCAGGTGTCCGGATTAATCCCCAGTTTTCATCGTGCCTATCCTGATTGGCTATCCATGCGTCAAACATTAAGTATGCTATAAAAACATCTAAGGCTGATTTTACGTTATTGAATGGATTAAATCCTAAAGGTGGTTTCGTAGAAACACTTTTCATTACAGCTAATACCATTCTCAATGGATGCTCTTTACGCTTATATAATTGTGTGCATTGTGCGTTTTTACTCTTTCGTATAAGCAGTTCATTCCCATGAACCAATCTGCACCCAATCGGGACAAAATTTTCGCTGATAACACCTTTTTGATTCCGCCAACTTGCCAGGTCATATATGGCATGTGGTATCCCTAAAATATCGCACAATCTACTGGAGACAACTTCAGCCCAATTCTCGCCGGTTCCAAGGCGCCCCTCTTTAAAAAGATAATCTTTGCCGTTTTCACCCCTGAACCAAAATTTAAATTTAGTCCCGAGTTGTTCAGGCAAGTCATAAGCATCGTCAGGTACAATATAAAATTCTAACATTTCGAAAGGTTATTTCTGATTGAGTTAATTTACATCTATTATACTAAATGAACGTGACAGATCCGGTCACAGGTATGTCGCCTTTAGACTTTCAGCTTTGTGAATGCCTACCCCAACCTTGCCCACTTATGCAACCATCCATTTCAATCTGCTATTTTCCCTATTGGTTATAAATTCAAGAAAATGATCGTTATTATGCTATTAAATATTTCATAAAAATGTTTGACTAACATACAGTCAAATGATAGCGAATAAATATGTTTTTGACGTTTTCTTGAAATTTCTGACGAAAGGTCCCGAATATGGCACGGAAAAAACAGACCAAGCCCCCGGCGATGCAGCGTCAACCGATAATAAATGTTTCATACCTGAGGGTGAGTACCGTCGATCAAGATACCGAAAAGTTTAAGAACGATGTTTTGAAATTCGCCAATGATCGGGAATTCGGCACGGTTAAATTTGTTGAAGAATCGGTCAGCGGGAAAGTTTCATGGAAAAAGCGCAAGTTAAAAACGGTAATCGACGACCTGGGGCCAAGGTGCCGTTTGATAGTTCCAGAACTTTCGCGACTCGGCCGCAGCACGTTGGAAGTGTTAGAAGTCCTCCAAATCGCCAAGGCCAAAGGGATCGACGTCTTTGCGGTAAAAGAGAATCTTTCCTTGGACAGCTCTATTCAATCCAAAATCATGACGACTTTGCTGGCCTTGTTTTCCGAGTTGGAAAGGGATTTCATCAGCCAGCGCACCAGGGAAGCTTTGAAGGCCAGGAAAGCCAAAGGTGTCCAACTTGGGCGACCGAAGGGGCCAGGCAAAAGCAAGCTCGACCAGCACCGGGAGGAAATTATTGCCAGATTGACGCTTGGCGTCACAAAGAAACGAATTGCCGCCGATTATGGGGTGAGCCCTTCGACCCTGATAAATTGGCTTCGGAAAAATGAGATCGTCATTGAGCCCGCTGCAATCGCGGACCAAGGAAAGGAACCCCGGCAATGAAATCACCGCACCAAATCCGCCCCGCAGTGATCAGCGAACTTGAGCCCGATATGTTGGCAATGCTCCAATACCTCAGCGGTGCACAGCCAATCATAGAGAATTGCGTCCATGCGGCCCCCGAACGCGGCGCGTTGTTCATCGCCAACGGCGGGCAGTACGTTTTCGCGTTGCTGACGGCGGACGATCTGACAGCAGCCGTTCACTATCTGAAGGCCGGTGAAATCACTGGAGCTGAGCTTGTGGCATGTCTCCAGTACGGCCCCCGGATGGCGTTGACGGTCGTTTGACAATTACCAGGCAGACCTAAAGAATCTTTAGGTCTGCAATAATCCACCAAAGGGCACCCTCATTAGGGGGTGCTTTTTTTTATTTGGTAGCTCTTGCCTCTGCCATAGCATAATGAAAACGTCATATGCAGAGACCAGGTCGAAAAGAATTAGGAGGGGGGGCTTGATGATCAGACCAGAGCCGACAAACGGCACTCCATACGGGGAAGGATAGGGGGCGTGGCGTCAGGAGTAGGTTTTCAGATTTTTGAGTCTGGGAATTAATTAATCCTCTTTGCTTTTTATCCATTTTTTTATTTTAGATAAAACATCTTTGTCAATTTCGCTGCTATAGTCTTCAAGCCTGTTAACACGGTCAAGCATGTCACCAATCTTTTGCATATTTTTCTCCGCATCTTTAAGAGAATCATCAACTACTTTTTCAAGCCTCTTATCGGCCCATTTGCTGCAAAAAGTTAATACCATACCAAGAAAAATTCCGGCAAACAAAATACCAAAAAAGCCAAACACTTCGTCCCAGTAAGTTTCACGAGTTTTAGCAATTCCACCTGAATATGATATTTCTTTTACAAATGATTGGTTCAATGATGAAGAAGTTTTTCCAGTTATGTCAACTTCGAAATAGATAAACAACCGCTGTTTAGGAACTATTCTTGGTATAGTGAAAGTAGAAGTTAGGTCACCAGATCCATATGTAAGATCCTTTATGCTTTTACTGGTTAAGTCGCTCTGAATATTGGTGATAGGATTGTTAAACTCCACAGCAATTGATACACCTTTAGCATCACTGTGGCCCAAATTGGTCAGAAACAACATTGTCACGGCCTTGGTGCCTGACGTATAGTAGCTGCCTGTCGAATATTTTAAAAAAGGACTATACCATTCTCTAATTCCAATGTGAGCCATAATTGAGAGAATAGCAGCGCCAAAGGCTGCAACCAGAGTGACTGTCTGCCCTTTTGATAGTGCCATAACCGTTTTTCCCTATTTATCGAAAGATAGTGAATTATATATCCCCCTGAATGTTTTCAAGTTTATCTCAAATTTACTGCCCGAATCTGTAAATGTAATTGTAAAGAGATTTTCATCTCTAACCCACTGTATTGTATAGTATCTTAACCGATTATTGCCTTCAATTTGTCTTTTTATATCGCTATCTTTAAGCTGATAAATACAATGTCGAAATTGCTCATTTTTGACGGTTTCGATATACTTTTCAAAAATGTGTACTTTGTCATAAAAAGGATAGAAAGTATCTTTTAAGGAAAACTGTTTTACCGAATGATAGCCTTGTGCATTTTGGACATTGATATTAATATTTTCACCCGACCCAAGTTTTGCAAATGAAACCAATGTCCATGTTTTTTTTGGTTTTGTTCTTGTCCAATCATTTGGCATTTCAATTGAAAACTTATATAAATCTGAATGAAAAAGTTTAGCATGTACTGTATCTGCAGCCGCAGAGCTGAATATTAGAACCAGAATCGCAACAATGGTTTTGTTCATTTTGACCTCCTACACCGTCGTTAATTTTGTCACTTAAAAATTAAGGCCAGTATTGCCACGATTGCCGATGCAAGTGCAGCCCAAGCTGCCCACTTTGCGGCTTTTGCTGATTCCTTTGCTGCATTTGCCATTGGTTCAATACGTCTGCGTTCAAGCTCATGTCTGCCAGCAGCACCACGCTCAGTGGTCTCAGGATAGGCGGCATGTACAATAACGGTATGCAATGGCAAGGTCTTGTATGTATCCATTTCATCAGGAGTCATGGGGAAGTCCTCATTGAAAGCATCAAAAATGAATGGATATTACGGAGGGAACACTATGAGCCATAACCCATAAGCCTTGCATCGGCAAGCCAATTTTAGTACCCGATAAAGATTCCTAATTATAACACTATATGCGGAGGTAAACAGTTAAGCCGTCATGAAGCACCTCATTTAGCTCAGGGGGGAGGGGTTAAATATAAAAGCAGCATTTTTTTTAGATGCACTATATTAAAAATTGATAAATATAAAATAAGGATTGAATCAGATAAAAAAATGTAATAAATATTCTTTATGTTTTTGTTCTTGTTGTGGTTATTGGTTTTGGTCTAATGAAAAAGCCAAACCTGCCGTGAGACAGGGACGGAAAGCCACGGGTCTCAAATGAGAAAGCCGGGTTGCCAAATGTTTAAGGCAATCCGGCTTTTTATTTTATAATAACTAAAGGAAAATCGATATGGGAAAAGCTGCAAAGTTTAAAGAAAACGCCATACCAAAAAAGATTGTTACGGATGAAGAGGTTGGAGGATCCGGTGGTAAGGTAAGGGGTGAGTGTGGTGAATTGTTAGTTGATCTTATTAGAATAAATTTGGATATACATAAGCAATCAAACGTCGGTGATTCTATATCGGTTTCAAAGGAAAGCGACGGATTGGCAGTGAGAACAATAAATGGAAATTTAGGGTATATAGCATTTCATTATGAAGATGAAGTTAAAAGATGTAAATACAAAAAAGGGTTAATTTTTTCATTGGAGAGAAAACCAATTTATGCTGTGGTTAATTTAATAAAATAATGCCTCTTTTAAATGGTAAAATATATTGATCAAAGTTTATGGTCTGATGAATGCGTGACAAAATGTATTATTTATAATTTGTGTCACGGGTCTCCTTCTGCGCCTTGTAAATGTTTGAATCCTCATATTCAAAATCAACGGAAGTGTTCTGATTGCCAATATATATGCAGGGAAAGAATTATTGAAGATGAAGAAACTGGTTTGGTAATCGATTTCGCTTCATATGTTAGAGACGGCTTACCATTAGAAAAATTAGAGATAAATCAAATCGATTTAGGGCAACCGCCCTTCCTTATCTCGACAAACACCAATAGGCTTCCTGTAGGTTCAAAAGTACCTTTGAATTATGTAGGTATTGATATAAAAGAGATTTTTCATGGTCGTAATGGTTCTTCCGTTCTTGATCGTCCAATTTTTGAGACTGAAAAAGCATTAAGAAAATATTTGCGTATCAATGATGCCCCTACAATTATGGCAATATTAAATGGGAAAGATGATATTTTGGAAAATTTTTGGGCGATGGGAAAGCTTAATCGATTAAAGCTGTATAAATTATTTGAAAAAGCTGGAATTAAATTTGCCACATGCCCTACCTTCTCAATAATAGATGAAACATTAGGTTTTCCTGCTTCACATAATGTATGTATGTTATTAAGGCATAACAGGGTGGCCGATGAAATGCAGCAGGCAGAATTTAATGTTGTGCCAAATATCTATTGGAGAAATGAATCCGATATTCTGAAATGGATTGATTGGATTTCACATCAAGATAAATTATATTACATCTCAAGAGATTTTTCACGGACAAAAAAGGGGGCTCCATTTAAAAAGCAATTTAGCGATTTTATTAAAATAATTGAAGAAGCAAATAAAAAGCTTCATGTTTTTATTATAGGCGTCGGTTGTGTAAAGGCCGCAGCTGTTACAATGAATATTGAAAATGCTGGCTGTACTTGTTCCATTGTGACTCCAGATCCTGTTATGGAGGGTATCGGAAAAGGGGCGGAACTAAAATTAAATTCTAATGGTGATGTTTCTTTTAGTAAAAATTGGGACTTTAATAAAGACGAATTGGCGATGAAAAACATTCTCACATTGAATAATCATATTGATAAGTATTGCGCTAAAAATCGACAGGCTAAATTCAAATCGAATAAAGCTGTATAGTTTAACCAAAAGGCCTTTTCCTGATAATCCTCATCTCATCATTTGCTATTTTTATCCAATTGTTTGAAAGTCCCATGTGTTTGTATTACCGCTGGGTCATACTAACGCGCTCGCGAAATCGCTTTACGAATTAAGTCTGGATCCAGGCCTTGAACAACGTACTTAGCAAGCAATTCTTGATCTGTGATTTCAGGGTTAGCCTCAATATCAGCTTTTATCACGGCCGAACTTAGCGTCAGCGCAACCCGGTAATCAAGATCGGCTTCCTGCTCAGCCGTTAACGGCGGCCAATGCGAAACCCCGCGGAAGCCGGCTCGGATGGCATCAGGCCCGATGTTGAATTTTTTGATTTCTTCGGCTGTGTAAGCGGTGCGATAGGGGTTGTCGGACAGTGCGACTTTATATAGATCTATGCGTTTTTTCAACTTTATTTGCATGTATCCTTATATAGTTCTAAATTATGGATGCGTTGTCCTTCAACATCATAATACTCCCATTCACCGATCGGTTCGTCTTGATCGAAATAACCTATTGTCCTAATTTTTCCTGATTCATAGTAATATACCCATCGGCCCTGTTTTTTACCCTTGTATTTATAACCTTTAACAAGAATAGTTCCCCTTATGCTATACCTTACATAGGGGGACAGCTTCTTGGGTCGTGTTTTTGAGTATGCTTCTTCTAAAGCATAGAATTTCGTTATCTTCCCTTCACTAAGGGACATTGCGCATAAACCAGTTTCTGGATCATCCGGATTTTCTACATGATATTTAAGAATCCATCCTGGTGGAGTTGGCACATTGGAATCACCCATTCTATAGGCTCCATGAGGAGCTTTGTGGATTTCGAAATCCTTCGTAATTTTATCAAATTTTTCTGCTCTAACGGATTTCGTTTTGGTATCGAATACTAACAAATAAATTGGTTCTAATTCTGTTAGAGGGATGAAAAAATCTTTCGGATCTATCTTTTCAATTTTGTTTTTCTCGTTTAAAAATTTACGAAAAAATACGACGGTTTCTTCTAATTTTATAGATTTTGTTTTGGTATCATAAAACAGAAGGTAAGAAGAAGGCTTTTTCACCTGAGTCAGAGAATAAAAAAAAGGATTCGATAAAATAATTTGAAAAACATCTAAACGGGACTTTTGTAATAATGTCAGCGGATTTACTGCTTTTGCTGAATTAGACTCGGGATCGTATATTAGCAGATAGGATGAGGGTGGGGCTTTTTCACTTGTATCGGGTTTTTCTGGAATTATAACATTTATGTACCTTGGTCCATTATCATCATGAAAAATAAGGGATGGGCCTTTTAACTCTCTTTCTATTAAATTTTCATTTATTGCAAAACAGCTAACCAAAAAGAAAGCAAAAAAAATGAATGGTATCTTATGATACAATCAGAAAATTCTCCTATGGAATACTTAACACTGTTTCATACTGCCATGCAGTATTTGTTTCGCTTGGGTGTAAAACCTTCGTATTTATTAGCACTACCCTCACCGAATCGTGAAACTCAAATTCATAATAAATGTTTGCTATTTCACGGGGCCTCAGGAAATCTTTTGATTCTATAGAACATTGATGTAGTATAGGCCACAGGATGTTTTCCTCATCTTCATTTTGAAGTGACCACCCTGCTTTTACTTTTGAATTGGCATCTTCTGTGAGTGGCAAGATCTTTTTGATTGTTATCAAAAGTTTTTTGATATTAATATCTACATTGCCAATATTTTCAATATCTATTGTTAGATGTCCCCAATATTTATTTTCGTCTAACTTAATGACGGCTAATTTATGCGTAAGATTTGCGCGCTCTATATTTTCACCGCGGGTCATAAACCATATGCCACCACAAATGATAGCTATGCTTGTTAGAACTGCACGGATTAGTTCCATCCATTTTTTTACGGAATCTGTATTCCATTGAAAATTATTTTTCATGTTTTCTCATGAAACTTCATATAGAGTATTATAGATTGATTCGCCTCATCATTTAATGTCTTATCACCAAAGCAAATATGTTTGATGAGAAATTCAACATGCTTCTGTATAGTTCAGTGAGTAAAATCTCTGTAGTGCTTTTTGATTTAGGTTGAGTATTTGTATAATGGATGCTCTTACAAAACAGAAAAATGGATATAAGTCAAGTAAAACAGTATGTTAAATTATATTGAATTTAAATTTTTGCTTGGTGGTAAACAATGTTTTAGTTAACAATTTTTAGAAATAAGTACTCAAGAACCATGAATATTTATAGGAAAAAATAATTCGGAAGATTAATCGGCAGTCAGCGGTTTACTGTATCTGTTCTAATACGTTTTACCTTGAAAATTTTGTACAAGTCTACTACACAAATTAGCTATACATATCTTCGCCACCGATGAAAAATATGAAAGTCGGCCTGAGGGAATTAGCCTATCATTACAAATAGTTGCAGAGGACTATTTTGTTTCGATGGATTTCGATAGAGCGAATCCCTGCATCGCCACCATCGATAAGAATTGGCCGTAATCCTCAGGGGTTACGGCCTCTTTGTTTTCGGAGGGTGCGGATGGGGTGGTTTTGGGCGCATCATCGAGGGTGTTCACCGCGCCCTTATCATCGGATGGAATGAGGTGCCCGTAGACATCCACAGTGATCTGGATGGAGCTATGCCCCATGGCATCCTTGATGTAGGTTAGGGAGTGGCCGTCAGCGATAAGCAGCGAAGCGAACGTATGACGAATGCAATGAAGCTTCCTATAGTCCAATTCCGATTTAGTGAGTAAACGCTTCCAGACGTTCCTGGCGCTGTTCTGAGAGGTATAATCTCCCTTGGTATGGAAGATGATCGGTTCAACCTCGTTTGTCCCCGCCTTGAGTGCCTCTTCCTTGCGTTTCCGGTATAGCTCCCGCAAAGTGCTGTAGAGCTGGTTGGACATTTCAACGTTTCGGGCCTTCCCGGTTTTGGTGGACGTAAGCTTGCCATTCCGAAATGATTCTTGAATGACGATGTAACTGCGGTTCCAATTCACATTTTCCCACTTGAGCGCCAGAATCTCACCCAACCGCATTCCGGTTCGAAAGGCTGTCAGGAATAGAGGATAATAGTCGGGTCTGAGCTTCTGGCATGTCTGAAGGATCAACCCGACCTCATCCTTGGAAAAGACCACGATGGGCTTCTTGTGAAGCTTTCGTTGCATCCCCATCCGTTTCATGATGCCAGCACAGGGGTTATAGGTGATCAGTTCATAATCAATCGCGAATTCACAAACCCCACTGACCACGTTTCGAGCGGTTTCGACCGTACTGCGGGATAAGCCTTTGCTGTGGATCTGTCGGAAGGCTTTGAGAATGTCAGAACGCTTTAGTTCATCAATAGGAATGTTCCCCAATGGTTTTTTCAGATACATGCGCAACATGCTGCTGTAACGATTGTAGGTGGTGGAGCGCTTGGACGGTTTGACGTGCATAGCAAGCCACTGTTTAGCCAATTCATCAAAGGTGGGTGGGGCCTCTTTTTCGTTCATGACGTTCTGATCACCCAAAATTAGCCGCGCCTTAATCTTTCGGGCAATTTCATTGGCAAGCTTCTTGTCCTTGCCTACCTTCTTGGATTTGCGCCATCCTTGATGATTAATGAATATCCACCAATCACCAGAACCTTTCGGTTTCTCCCTGACCCTAACGCCCATTTTCATCCTCCCCGTTGAGGTTTCGCCGTGGCCGGTTTGCTTGGAACTTTTCGTCAATCCGCTTCCATGATTCGACTGCGGCATAAAGGGTGTCAATTGCCGCGCTTGTGGTGGGACCGGCAGGGTGGGGGATTTCGGTGGTCAGTCTTAAGGCGTTCATGGCCGTTTCCACTGGCGCACGAACGACCAAAGTGACTTCATCCAAATAATCGATAAATGTGGGGTCGTTTATTTCCCCGTTCGAGACAGTGTGCATGTTGCCCCCTTTCATAAAGAAACCCGAAGGCTTTCCCCTGGTCCACATGATCCAGCCCATAGCGTCACCGCTACAGGAGCCTTCGGGTATTATGCTTAAGAATCGCATGTGGTTGTGGGGTGATTATAGTGTTGTAATTATGTGGTTATGAACTTAATATAGTCCATAAATAGGGTGTGTCAACAAAATCTTGCAAATATGGTCTTATTTGATTATAGGCAGAATATGCCTACCGAAAAGCCCATAATTACCGTTGCCGTAGACCCTGAGTTACTAGAGCGGATCAATGATTTTCGTTTTGATAACCGGATCGAGACGAAATCCGAAGCCATTCGGATCTTGATTGAGAAGGGTCTGAAGGACAGCGAAAAGAAGCGGAAATGATACCGTTTGACAGGGTATTGCGCTTTATCCCATTTTTCGATATGTAATTACCATCCAGCCTGTTGAGGACTCCCGCGACAGACTCGGCTTTAAGTCGGCTCCACCAACACAAGCTTCAAAAGCCTTCAACATATCATTCCTGAATCCGCCGGTTTGATGGTGAACCATGGATTACTCGGATTTCGTAAAAAATTATAACGAACGCAAACTTATAGTCCATGTGGATCATTCACAGGTGTTCGAAGTGATGAGGACACATTACATGCCTCGTGGAGTGAAAATATCCCATACCATATGGTGCTGGATAACCTTTCTAAGTGTGCCACTGGGATTGTTTTGTATGTTTTACTATGCGTGGTGGGTAGGGTTGTTGATGCTTTTTTTCCTAACGCCGGCGTTATGGCAAGGCGGGGTTAAAAAAACAGCTTGCCAAAATGTCATAATGGAAGCCCTTGATAATCAGGAGTTCTATGGAAAAGCGGTTGATAGGGGGTTGCTGATTATAAGGAAAAAATAGAGGCCTTGAATGACACAGCAAGAACAAGAGCTATCCAAACTCAAAAACGAATTGAGGAAGTTGAAGGAGGTTCGAAAGATTCTGCAACGGGAACTCCTGAAGAGGACGCTACGTGTTGTTGACGGCGGAAGGGGGCAAGCATGAAAAAAGCCATGCTATGTATTTGGGCCATGTTTGCGGTTCTATTGCCAATGGCATCCCTTGCGGAAGACTGTTGGGTTGTATCAAATATTCAAGGATACTCAGCATATGCAGATCAAGGCTATAGGTTCCAGAAAGACGGTATCCAAAACAATATATTGATTTGTTTTACCTCGGACGGTGGCACTGTGACTGGCACTGATATGAGATTCGTGAAATTTGGTAAATCCACCTTAGTTGGCTATGGGGGGAATGATAAAGGGAACGAAACGCTTGAAGTTTATCAACTTGACCGGCAGAAAAGAAAACTTCTGTATACTAAATGCAGGATCGGAACAAAGACCGTTATGCCAATTTTATCCGATGTTGTTTGTTCCTACGTGGGAGATGCCACTAAGTTTGATAAATGATCCGATGAAATATCACTTTTGTGTAACATAGGGAATCTAACATCGCTACTGTAGAGTACCACGGCAATAGTAAATTCCAGGCGTTCCACACTCAAAAGAGCAGTGAGGTGCTAATGACAAAAACACCCAAAGTAATCTACGGATCACCAGACAGCCCGCTTAAAATCGGCGGGAAAGAAATTCAATGCTACGTTCTCGATGATGAGACAAGGGTGTTAACCCAAGCAAGTTTCTTAGAGGCTTTGGGAAGACACCGGAAAGCAAATGTACGCAAAAAAGGGGGAGAAGAGCGACTACCCGCAATTCTACAAGGAAAGGCCATTAACCCATTTATATCACAAGAACTTATTGAGAAGAGCGTTCCTGTTAAATTCAAAACAGACCGAGGCGCCACCGCCAGCGGCTACAGGGCAGAAACGCTACCAATGGTTTGTGAAGTCTATTTAAAAGCAAGAGACGCAAACGCCCTGCCCGCAAACCAAAAACACGTTGCAATCCAAGCTGAAATACTTATCAGAGCACTTGCTCATGTTGGTATTATCGCCCTGGTGGACGAAGCCACGGGCTACCAAGAAGTCAGAGCGCGAAGAGCACTTGAAGAAATCCTCGACAAGTTTATTTCAACAGAACTCCGCAAGTGGGCAAAAACATTCCCAGATGAGTTTTACGAAGAAATGTTTAGGCTTCGCGGATGGCAATATGTACCGTGGTCTGTAGCTCGCCCAAGTGTGGTTGGAAAATATACAAACGATCTCGTTTATGAACGCCTTGCCCCTGGTGTACTTGAAGAGCTAAAACGCATAACACCAAAAGACAACAAGGGACGACACAAACACCGGCTCTTCCAGCGCTTAACAGAGGACATTGGACACCCACGCCTTAGAGAACACCTTTCCGCAGTTATAGCCCTCATGAAAGCAAGTAATAAGTGGGACCAGTTTTACCGAGGACTTCAAAGGGCTTTGCCCAAATATGGCGAACAAATGCGCCTTGACCATGGCGTCAACGAACCGGATTAACGGCTTCAACAATTTTTCAAAGAGCATAGGCTCGGCCTTGATAGGTCGGGCCTTTTGTGTTAGCGCTCAAAAGTGCCACCGGACAGATTTTGGAGGTCGCCATGATAGAGCTTCAATACCTTGTTGTCTGGGCAGTATTGATGGGCTTTATGGTCCTGTACAAAGTCCTATAGCCGCAGGGCAACGGTTTGGAGCCTCACGATCTGTACCGTAGCGCCCAAGCTGTATAAGGGAAACGCGGATGCCTCACCCTGAATTGGCCCTGCAAACGTTAACGCTTTTCTATTGCAGTGAAACCCTCACCGTCCGGTGGCACATAAAACCGCCTTGCCCATAGTGGGCATATACAAAACATTTTTCTGGGTCGTGGATTGATCAACAACTATGCGCGTCAATCCCCCTGCTTCATTTCCTCAATGCGCTGCCTGAGATAGATCGCTGTGTTGAACAAATTCTGATATTCTTCGTCGGTCCACCGCTCATTGCCCTTCAGATATTCTTCCTGAACAATCTTTAATGCGCCCTCATACTCTTTGATCGTCGCTTTCATGCTCCTGCTCCTTGGTGGCAATGGGTCCCTTTCTGGATATACCAAGGGGGGGGGGGGACCGGATTCGAGTGTGGCGTGTATCGTATGGTTCCACCCCTGGATTAAAAAAAATTAAAATCTTGCCTATTCTCCATCAATGCCAAGTTCTGATTCTAACGTCTTTCGCTCTCGCACTAATTCTTCTATAGATTGTTCAATCTCATTGTACGAAACGTTAACTGTCGATTGGCCTTCCAGAAGCCTGCGTTCGGTGAAACACTTGTCCATAATAAAACCTGTCTCTCTTGGTTTGGTTTTGCCCTCATCCAGTAGCTCTGATAACCTTGCTCGTGCTTTGGCACCCAAAATTGTAAGCTCAGCATGTTCTTTCTCGATGATTTCTCTTACCATCCTGTGTACCTCACGATCATTCCTATACTCTTCAGCGTCTGTATATTTCTTGACGGTGTGGTTACTTCGGTTCATCAATTTCGATATGGCAAAAGGGGTGTAACCAAGTTCTGATAATACCATCATTCGCGCCACCTCGGTTTTCGTTGGTTTTGTGCCTTTACCCATTGTTTGCTTAACTCCCTAAGAGGTAAAATATTGAAAAAGCTCCACTATATGCCGTAAATAAAAATAATTTCATTAATTGCCCCTGCTCATACTTATAAGTTGGTCGATGACGCTTCCCAAGGCGTCTAAATCCACCTTGCCTGAATTAACTATTCAACCCGGTTATCAGGCCACCGACCTTTCAGCACGGCTATCGGGACCGCCTTCGCCGTTTATTAATATCTACTCTCGCCCGGCGAATCGTCGCTTGAATCATTGGGGCCATCAAAATCCCCACCCGTAGGCCCGTCACCGCTACCACCGCCGGTTGAGCCGCCGAATACATCCCCAAACGTGCTATCCCAAGCATCCGACCAATCTTTAAACATCGGATCGATATTGCTGGTAACCCTGTCGATATGTTCCTGCGCTGATGGCGTGTGCAACATGGCCTGTGCGTTTGATGGGTCTTGTTCCACCATCCTATCCCAAAAAGACCTTTCCTCTTGGGTTAGGGCGAACTGCGGATCAATAGATTTGAAAGTATCCAAAACAGGTTCAGGTATTTCAGGTGTATCCCAGAACTGTAATGTTTCTTCCTTCAGTGGCGTTTCTTCCAATAGTGCCTGAAGTCCTTGGAACCCCATTCCAATCCCGGTCATTTCGTCATGCTGGTCCAACATGCTATTTGTCGCCATGTACTGGCCCATTTCCTCCGGCTGGAATACCTCTGTCGGGTCTTCAACATCGAATTCATAACCCCAATCGTCGGCATGTGCCTTGCCGATTTTTTCATTGCCTACACGGGCGTAAGCCTCAAGTTTCTCGCGGGGAACGTCAGACAAAACCTCATCATACAAGTCCGTCAAACTATCCTTGGCAACACCGGTCGTAAAGCCGGTATCGGCCATGCTAAGCAAACTGATAGGCCCAGGAACCACCCCCCGCCCGACAACCTGAAACGCCTGGCTTGGGTCAGCCCCCATAACACTTGCAACCATTCCCTTGACGACACCGGAGACAAGACGGTCTTTCATCATGCCGGTCGCGGTGTCTGTCGAATAATCGTCTAAAAACGATCTTAACTCAGTGTCGGGGGTGTAAGCAGGCATACTTGGGGCAACAGGATCAGCATTGTTACCAGATACGCCTGCCGCAATGGCTGATAGTGTAGACGGCGCTTCCAGTGGTTGTCGTGTTGGTGTACTCTGGGTAGGGGGTGGCTTTCGGTGATCAATTAAGTCTGAAACGGACGGCATAGCTGATCGTGTAAACGAGGACACCGGTTGTTCGTATCGAGACACCTTGCCGAGTGCCTCTGATTGTGGGTTGTAAACATTCCGTGTGCTAATCATTAATTCATATTTCCTTTCGGATATCCGTTAGTTTATCGCCTCTGTGGCGGATTCCTGTTGTAAAGTGGCCTGTGCCATACTGACTTAGAAAAGAGCTTTCCGATTGGGTGGCGAAGATGTTTGAGGTGCGGATCAAGCCGACGACGATTGAGAAACGGGCCGAACGGCTTCGCAGTAAAAACCCGACAAATGTCGTGAAAAAACCACAGGTATCTGAAACCACACCGGATATTATCAAAAACCGAAAACCCCAAGGTGGTGGGGCAAGGCCAAACGCAGGGCGCAAGCCAAAAGCAACGCCTGCTTCAACCGACTTCGATTCGATGGATGCCCCCCACCCCAAACCAAAGCATGCTTTCTGGATCGAACCGCAAAGGGGGGGTAGGCATTGATATACGGTTTGCATTGTCGCGAAAGTTATCGCCCCCACAAAGAACCGCCTAAAAACAGTTCAAATTTTTACTATCATTACCGGACGAGATAGCGGACGATATTCATTAATATGCCATTGTGGCTATTTGTTGTTATGACTGAGTTTAGAAGGTTATTTCTCCGGCAATTTTGGTCGAAATAGTTGACCGTAAAACCCCATAAAAGAGAGGGCTGTTAGAACTACGGGCTAATTGACCATAGCCACATAAGGCATTAATGCGGGTTATGCAGCCGCCCTTTGGCAGCAACTTGTGAAATGTCCACCGGGAGGCTCCCTCCCGTGCCTGTTGCCCTCTGAATGTCCGACTATGGACCTGTGCTGATCTTTCCTGAAATGGCCCCTCTGTGGCCTCCTGCGCTCTTAGGACTGCATTTCTGTCGGCCTGTGCCGATAACTATGAACCCTATGGTTCAATCTTGGCGTTTTTGTCGCCGCACTCTTTTTTATCGTGTCCGAAAACTTGGTTATTCATTGTGATAATAGTTTATGGGCTTTGCATTCCATATCTCTGCCTCACCGCCCAACCAGCATTGCTTGCAGATGCAAATGCCATAATCAGGCCGCGTGTATAGATGTTTGCTTTCGAATTTTCTTTTGCACTTGCGGCATTTGTAATGATTTTCCTCAAGGCATTTAGATCGTCGTTCTTCTGCGATTTTTAATCTGGCTGGCCAATCCATCGAAATAGATATTTCCCTCTCTTTGATAAGTGCTTTCTGACACCCTTGCATGGTATACATGTTAATACGCGCGTTGACGTGACCCACCCCCTATTTGTTGCGAATCGCCGGAAATGACCGCCATATAGGGAAAAGGTGGCAATTTGGGTACTCAGGGGGTGTCCCACGTTGACGCGCGTGTATCATTGGGGGGTGTCCCACGTTGACGCGCGTGTAGGTGTCTCACGTTGACGCGCGCGAGTTTTATTTTTTGCTTCTCATTTGTAGCCCCTATACGCTGCCCCTGAAATCCCCTGTGGACATCCTTCTGCCGGGTCCGTATGGCAGGATCTCCTATTCGCCATTTTTTGAAATCATCCCTAAGTGCGTAGACCGCGCAATCATGATGACAAAGCCCACCAGGGCTGATAACTTCAATAAACCCTTTCCATAGAAGTTCAGTGAATGATCGACTGGCGCGCCCTTGGCTAATGCCACGGTTCTCCAACTCCTTGTATGTAAGGGTAAATCGATTGTCATCTACACGGTCATAGGAGGGCTTGCCGCCTTTTCGTCTGGCCTGTGTGAATTGACGCTTACCAAGAAATAACATCAGGACTTGCGCGGAACTTGTGCTGACGGTATCCGCTGAACCCTTCTGACCTAGTGAGATGAATGCTGGGCTTAAAAAAATCGAAGCCTCTACGAATGTTCCCATGCCGTATCCATTACCGTTTTTCTTTTTTCCCATTCAGTTCCGCCTCTAAAAATATTGGCCGGTGACACCCCGAGGCGGTGGGGGTCATCTTGTCCACGAAACGCCACTTTCGCGCCGACCAAAGTTAATGTTTTATAAATTTCCACCACCGTTTTTAACAAACCGCCCTAATGTGCCCTGTCATAGCCGTTTTTACCGCACATAGACCCAACTTCGGGGCCTGAAAAGTCATCCGCATACCACCATAGCCACCCCGGCTAGTTCGCCTCTGCGGTTGCCCCTATATGGCCCGAAACGGCCTCAGAATCGGAAATCGTTCTCTTATCAGCGCTGGTATTCCTGAAACAATGCAACGGACAGTCTTCGGTAGGGCAAAGGGACACCTCGCGGGGATTGTCCAGGCAACACCATCGGCAATAATCCCTGATGGCCTTGTCACGCGCCTTCGGGTCTTGATGCCCCTTGCCCATTCGATAGGGGTAAAGGGCACACTCCGTTATTGGACAGTTCCGCACCTCTGCATTGTTCCATGCACTACAGTTCAGACATTTTTCTCTGATGGCCCGCCGCCGGTTCAACTGTTTGACAACGTAACCGCCGTCTTTTGTTTGGATCTTTGCGAAAGTTTTCATCTTCCATCCGTCAATGTTTATCGGCCATAGCCGCATCAAATTCGTTCATAATAAGGCCGGTTAACCGTTCAGCTTCGTCCTGTTGCGTCATGGAAAACTGCTCTAAAAAGCCGTCTATCCATTCACGCTTAACCAGAATCTTGCCTGTTCCGTTGACCCTTGAGTGCCGCAATCCCATCTTTAACCAATCGCGAATTGTCCGTTCCCCAGAAGAACAATATGTTTTTAACCCATTGATATCATACCATTCATGGATCATCAGTTGTTCACCACCTCCTTTTTGAGATTGCGAATCAAATCCTGAATCTTCCATTCAACCTCCGGCGTCATCCTGTGAGAGCCGCCTAGTAATCCGAGCGTATATGGATAACTAAACCCAAGGTATTGGGCGACGGCACCGAATGAGACGCCCATCTCCTTCAATTCCGCCTTGTACTTTGTGGGCTTGGGTCGATACTGCATGACGAACGATGTTGCTTGAGCCTGCATAAGTCCTCCATGAGTGTATGATGTTGATGGTTATCTATTGGGAGATCAAAAAAACTCTCCCCTCTCACTAAACTTCTGAATATTCCTATTTTTCTCAGAATTTACGGCCGCTCTTATAACTTCGCCGATAATTGGCCTGTATTTATTCACAATTTTTGACACGCAAGATTGCGATATGCTTAGTTTCTTTGCTACATCAACTTGCCTGTGACGTCTCATGAAGTAGAGTTCTAAAATTTGTTCGTCGCGTGGAGGTGGAATATTCCGAATGAGTGGACGACAAATTCTATTGTCGTCATACGATACGAACATATTCTCCCTGTCTTGCTGGGATAACCCTTCATCATTATCCTTCAGTAATTCAAAATTCGGACACTTCTCATCATCATCGTAACCTGGACACTCCAAGTACTTTTCACATTCAGTTCAAAGCATATCTTCTCCCATTAATATCGAGCGGTTGCGGTGGCGCACTCCACCTGTTCTGAATGAGACGCAATGATCCTGTTTCCAGATGCAGTGCTGGATTGACGGTAACGCTGATTTATTTTGCGAAGGAGAAGACTTGGGCGGGAAATTTTTTCTTGACAGGTGCCTCAGATATTATTAGAAGGGGCATAGGAAAAAGAGGTTGGCATGCCCGCCAAAGCATATCGCCAACCGTTAGATCCCGCCCGCGAAGTCTTAACCTTCGCGGGTTTTTTTATGTATTCATCGCTGACACCTCCTTTGTCGTTGCCCACCAAAACATGATGCGCTGTTGATATTAATATTTCCAACATAGCCGAAAAAACCATGCCGACTATTTCATCAAAGCGAGAACCGAATGCGGAGAAGGTATTAAAATTGACCGATTGAAAGCCGGATCAATTACAGATGAGCGCTACAACGAGAAATTTCATAAACTAACAAGAACTCTCATACAATATATTGTGTGGCAAGCAATATTTAATACCACATTTACATTTGCCACCTGACGACCACCAGGAAACAGTTTTGTGTCGGTATCGCACGGTCTTGCAATGTGAAAAAAACTATGTGGTTTTAAGTCTATTTTTCAAATCTTCCCGTATTGTATCAAGCTGTTCTTTTAAAAGGTTTACAGCCATGGCTATGGCACTGTCGGTTAACTTCTTATTTTTAGCAGCCATACCGCTGGATTGAACCATTTCATTAACCCTGTTTAAGCCATCTACTGCAAACACAAGGGATAGTGCATCTGCTATTCTATCGGGTTGGCCTCTCGCAAGGTTTATGTGGCGGATAATTAGGTTGCCAACAACGAATTCTAGAAAATCGTTATCAGATAGAGTATCATTTTTCTCTGAAGCTTCGCTAAACCCAATCAATAGTTGACCAGCATATACCTCTAACAACCCGAGTATCGTTGGGTTCACCCCTGTCAGATAGAAATCCTTTTCGGAAATTTTTCCATGTTGAGGGGCAAGACAATCTGGATCATCCAGATACTGACAATAATTTATCTGACTTTCTTTTTGTACGGACTCAATTAAAGAAATGTATTTGGAAAAGAAAAGAACGCGGTGGTCTTGAACTAACGCTTTGAAGTCCTCTTCACTATTCCATTTCCTTAGCAGTCCATAGGATATCCCGTGAGTCTCCTTATTTTCTTCAGCGATGGTCTTAAGCTTTTTATCGGTTAGGGCAACCATCAAACTGCAATAATACTTGTGTTTTGGGAATCCTATCCTTTCGCCTTTTGGCGTTCCTTTACGCACCGGTTCGTCATAGCTATCCATAGCGTCAAGGATGTATGCTTCGAAAAATCCAAATTTTATTACCAAATCAGTGAATTGTAGCATTTCCTGCCTCTGACCAGATTAAGATTAGACCAATATAAGTAACATTATAACACAAAATGTTACTGAGATCAAGAAAAAAGATGGGGTGCCTTAACTTGTGGGATCAAATGCGACTTAATTGAAAAATTTAGCTACAGTGTTCTGTGACCGTATTTGTCACGTTACGGTGATATAGTAGCCGCAAAATCCAGAACCCGGAGGCAGCTATGCAGCATTGGAAACTCTTGGAGCAGGTTGAAAACGACAGCATTGAACCCGTTTATTTGGCGCATACAAGGCGTCTGTTACAATCAGACCTTTGGTCAGCGGAAATAGTGCTTCGTGAACAGGCAGGATTAGAACCAGACCGGATCAGGCAGATGGATGACGAGCGGGAAAGGATCGCTGGGGCAATAAACAAGATCGAAAAACGGATTGAGGGGTTGGCGAAAGTGATTGATAGCACATAATTACATTAACCCTTGCGTGTCGCCTTCTGCTTATTTGGTCACGCTAAAGAAACATGAAAATAAGTTCTCAATTAAGCAGGCGTTTTAGTGTAATGTTTTTCCTTGAAAGTACAGTAATTTAGTAGAGTTAAAATTCTATCGTTCTGTTATCTAAGCCAATTCAATATGCGGGGTTTATCGCATAAATATTGCATGCATAGAAGGAGGTTTGTTCTAAAGAAAAAGCCAAACCCGCTGTGAAGCGGGGACGGAAAGCCACGGGTCTCTCAGGGGCGAATGCCACAGACCTACGGGAGAAAGCCGAGTTGCCTTGGTTACAGGTGACTTGGCTTTTATATTTGGGTGAAGGAGGTAGGGATGAAACTCCAGGCGGTTGTATTGATGGTATGCTTATTGTGCTTTTCAGTTCCAGCCAATTCAGCACTTATCGACCGTGGAACAGGCATGATTTATGATACTGAAACTGGAATTACATGGCTTCAGGATGCGAACTATGCGTACACCACAGGTTACACTCAAGGCCCAGATTGGCAGCAGGGTCGAATGAACTGGTCCGAAGCCAAAACTTGGGCAAATCAGTTAACTTTTGGTGGGTTAGATAATTGGCGATTAGCTTCTGCTTACAAGATTGATGGTAGCGGGTTAGGTTGGGGCTTCGACACACAGAATACTGAATTTGGTAATTTGTATCACGAATATGGAATTAGCTATTACAATCCAGGGCCATTTATCAATATTGGACGTCCATATTTCTCAGATCCTTATGCTGGTAGTGCAGCATATTGGTTAAACGAGGCTGACCCATCAAATGGTTCAACCCCTTCAAATGCTTTTGCAGTATGGCAGACTAATAGTGGAGTGGTATCAGATGGTATAGATGGCCTTAATTATGCTTGGGCAGTCCGAGACGGCGACTACGGTCCTTCAGTATCAACAGACCAATCCTACCTGACTGATTACATCCTCCTTGGTGACACTTTCACCTTCGATTACTGGTGGGAAATGGGAACAGAACCCACAGAATTTAACTTTGACCTAATGATTTACAACGGCACCGGTTGGGAAATATTGGGTGCAGAGTGGACTTTTGGCGGCTCATCAACCGAGTGGCTATCAGCATCTTTGCTGGTGCCCGAGTGGGCCAGAGGTTTAGAAACACAAATCATGTTCAGTATATTTGATTTGGGGCAATCAACCGATCCTACTGTTTATCTGCGGAACATCAGCACGAATTCTGCCCCCGTTCCGGAGCCTTCAACAATCGTATTGCTCGGACTTGGGATCGCAGGCCTTGCAGCATACCGCACAAGGAAAGCCAAACATTGATTCGCTTTAATAGGGACTCCGCATCAGGTTGGGTGGGACTCCAACTGATCTTTCCTTGAACCCCGCCTCCCGGTAGGGCCTTACCACCGCCCCCTGTTTGCAAAGCCTTGCAACTTGTTGCGTATGGAGTGCAGATCAAAGCAAAGCATCTACACCCCATATGATTTGGTGCTAATAAAAACAGCGGGTTACCGGCCCCTACCCACTCCCTGCATCGCCACCACTTGCTTACAATGGGCCGTAACCCCGAGGGGTTACAGCCCATTTTTGTTTGGCTCGGTGGCGCCAGAATGCCCCCGCTTGAGGGGGTATCTTATCGCACGGCCTGCAAAACGAAGTGCTCTTGCCGCTGGTTGACATCTCCCTGTCGACTGACTACTACAATGGTTCGCGTCGTAATTCTACCTGACCATAATGCTACCCAAAAAGGAGGTTGAGGATGAGGAAACAAATTGTCATTGGCCTGATCACCATGCTTTTGGTTTGTTTTACCCTCACAAGCTGTGGCGGCGGCGGGGCGAAAGTCGAGAGCCAGGTGAGCACCCAGACGTTGGGTCAACAGTTGATCGATCTTGAAAAAGCGTACAAAGAAGGTGTCATTACCGAAAAGGAATATAAAAAAGCCAAGGAAGGGCTTCTGGAAAAATACGAATAGGGTGTTCTGTGCCGAAAGGCCCCGATCCGGATTGTGTGAGGCTTTTCGGCACGCCTTACGACAACATCGCGTTCCCCCGACGCTCATCCCGCACCTCATCCGATGCATGGTTGCCATCGCCCACCGGCAGTCGCATGAATCCGTTTCCATTCGATTACAGCCTGCCATCTGATGGGCAACCTGAAATCCGCATCCGCATCTTTAGACCTTGATAATCCATTTGCCCCTGTATTATAATTATTAACTGTCGCCAATTATGGGAAACAGATGCGGGATGGTTTCAACACCCGCACAAAGATGGGTAGCGCCATGTTTACTGGTTTTGAAAAAATTGTCGAAGAACGAATACGTCGTGCCCAGCAGCGCGGTATGTTCGAAAATTTGGACGGTGCCGGGAAACCCCTTCCCCAGGACGTTATTGGCGATACGGTATCTGAAGATTTGCGTTTGTCGTATCGGATACTCAAGAACGCCGATTGTCTGCCCCCCGAGATCGAGGTGAAAAAGGAAATACGTCGGACTGAGGATTTGTTGGCCGACATGGCGGACACGCGGGGGCGCTACCGGATGCTAAAAAAACTCAATTACCTTATCCTTAAACTCAACACCATGCGCGACGGTTCCGCAGCCCTGGATATCCCCCAGCACTACGCCGATAAGCTGATGGGGCGGCTGGAGAACGATGCAACCCGATAAAGGGCGGGGGGATTCCGTCGCCTGTCCGGCCCGCAATCAGGGCCGCTAGTGTGTCTGCTGTTACGTTTCGCAGGGCACTGCCTGTAACTCGGATTGACACCCATCCGCGGTTGCGTGCCATAATGTAGATCGACATGTCCTTGTTCAAGAAAAATGACGGCGACGGCCTCATGAAGAGCGTCATGATGGCCTATCTCATATTGATCCTGCACATTGTGTTGCTTGTGGGCTTGGGAATACTCGTCTTTTTTTTCCGCGGTATCGTCCATTACATGCTTTGGATTGTCCTGTTCGGGGGGCTTGGGATTCTGGCGTCCGGATATTGGTTTTACCGACGCATGAAAGCCGAGGGCCGCAGCTTGCGCGAAACCCTTAATTCCCCCCTGTTCAGGAACAAAACCGTCGAGATCAGCCTGCTGGGTGGATTGGCCCAGTTTCGTGTCGGCCAGTCCAATAGCAGGCCACTTTTGGATCAAGATCAAGCGGACCGCCCCCAGCAACTGGAATGGTCGGGCGACACGCCGGTTCAGGAATTGACGGAATTGGCGCGCCTGCTGCAAAGTGGTCTGATTACGCCGGATGAATACGAAAAAGCCAAGCAGCAACTCTTTCGGTCTTGATGGCCGTCCCGGCAACGGGACGCTGACCGCTAACCCACCTTACGACCCAAAGGAACCACGATGAAAAAACTCAAGATTGCCTTGCTCGCGGGAGGGATTTCCTCGGAAAGGGACGTATCGCTCAACAGTGGTCAACAGGTCTACGAGGCGCTCGACAAGGCACGCTATGAGATCGTGCGCTATGACCCCCAAACCGATTTACCCCGTCTGATGGCCGATGCGGCCGAAATCGACGCCGCCCTGGTGATTTTACATGGTCCTTACGGGGAGGACGGTACCATCCAGGGGATGCTGGACCTGCTGGACATCCCCTACCAGGGAGCGGGCGTCCTGGGCAGTGCCGTGGCCATGAACAAGCTGGTGGCGAAACGGCTCTACGAGCATGCCGGGTTGAAAATTCCCCCTTATTGTCTGGTCCGGCGAGATCCTATCCCGGAGCTCGGAGGGTGCGTTCAGCATCTCGGGTTGCCCATCGTTGTCAAACCGGTGGCCGGCGGATCCAGTATCGGCATGGCCATCGCGACCACCGAGAAAGAACTGCGCGAGGCGGTCGAGGATGCTTTCCGGTATGATGATCGGGTGCTTTTGGAAAAATATCTCGAAGGGACCGAGGTGACCGGCGGCGTGCTGGGCAATGATGAGCCGGAAGCCCTGCCGCTGATTGAAATCGTTCCGGGTGAGGGGCATACGTTCTTCAACTATACCGCCAAATACACGGCCGGGGAAACCCACGAAATCTGTCCGGCCCGTATCAGCGACGCCCTCACCGACAGGGCCCAGGCGTGTGCCGTAAAAGCGCATGAGGCCCTTTTTTGCCGGGGGTATAGCCGGACCGACATGATTATCTGCCAAGACGAGATTTTTGTCCTTGAAACCAATACCATTCCCGGCATGACCGCCACCAGCCTGTTTCCCCAGGCGGCGGCCAAGGCCGGATTGGATTTTACCCGTCTACTGGATCGATTGATTGCCCTGAGTCTCGAAGGGCGATCCCCCCAGGCATCATAAACCTGAGGCCGAGGGCTGCCGGCCCGGGCGAACGATGCGCCCACTCGGTCAGGGGGGATGCCAAGCCGTCCAAGGCATCCTCCGAGGTGTTGTAGGCAGTTGAAACGCGCACTTGGCGCTGGAGACGGTGCCCTTTTTTACGATTCTCGTGGTGTCCTGAAGACGACCCAATATTTTTGCAACCATTTACGATGAGAAGGGAGGTCTGTATGAAAGTGCTGGTGATCGGAAGCGGCGGCAGGGAGCATGCCTATGCCTGGAAAATTGCGCAAAGCCCCCTGGTAGAAAAAGTGTTTTGCGCTCCCGGCAATGCCGGTATTGCCTCCGTGGCCACCTGTGTGCCCATCGATGCCGAGGATGTGCAGTCCCTGTTGGATTTTGCCCAAAAAGAAAAGATCGACCTGACGATCTGCGGCCCCGAGGGTCCGCTGGCCAAGGGGGTTGTCGATATATTTGAGGCGGAAGGCCTGAAGATCTTTGGTGCATCGCAAAAAGCCGCGGAACTGGAAGCCAGCAAATCCTTTTCCAAGTATATCATGGAAAAATATGGTGTCCCCACCGCCAAGGGGCAAACGTTTACACGTGTGCAGGCCGCTCGCGCTTACATTAAAAAGATGGGCGTTCCCATCGTGGTCAAAGCCGACGGTCTGGCAGCCGGCAAAGGGGTGATCGTCTGCCAGACGGAAAAGGAAGCTCTGGACGCCATCGACCGGATCATGGTGAAGAAGGAATTTGGTTCGGCCGGCAAAAAGGCCGTTGTCGAGGAATGCCTGGTGGGGGAGGAAGCCTCGTTTATCGCTTTTACGGACGGCAAGACGGTCCTGCCGTTGCCTTCGTCCCAGGATCACAAAGCGGTTTTCGACGATGACAAGGGGCCCAATACCGGCGGCATGGGGGCCTATTCCCCGGCGCCGATCGTGGATCGTTATCTACACGAACGTATCATGAAGGAGGTCATGATTCCGACTGTCCAGGGGATGGCGGCCGAAGGGCGGCCTTACAAAGGATTCCTCTACGCCGGTATGATGATCGATGGCGACAAAATCGGGGTTCTGGAATTCAATGCCCGGTTGGGGGACCCGGAAGCCCAACCCCTGCTGATGAGGGTCAAGAGCGATATCGTTCCGATCATGCTGGCGATCATCGATGGCCGCCTGGACCAGTGTCGTCTTGAGCTTGATGAACGGGCCACAGTATGCGTGGTAATGGCCTCCGGCGGCTACCCCGGTAAATACGGCAAAGGGCTGCCCATCAGTGGCCTTGACAAAGCGCGTCGCCTGAAAGATGTCGTCGTCTTCCATGCGGGCACAGGCACCAAAGGAAAAGACATTGTGGCCAACGGAGGACGTGTGCTGGGTGTCACCGCTCTGGGCGATACGGTAGAAAAGGCGATTAAACGCGCCTATCAGGCCGTGGCCAAAATCAATTGGAAAAAGGTGCACTATCGCAAGGATATCGGCCAGAAGGCCCTGCAACGCTTTCAGCAGAAACCCGCCGTGGGGATCGTCATGGGCAGCGATTCCGATCTCGGGGTCATGCACGGTGCCGTGGCCATGCTGAAGAAGTTTCATGTGCCATACGAGATGACCGTGGCTTCGGCGCACCGTACGCCGGAACGGGCCGCTGAATGGGCCCGCACGGCACCGTCCCAAGGGATCAAAGTCATTATCGCCGGCGCGGGCCATGCCGCCCATCTGGCCGGGGCAATGGCCGCCCAGTCGACCCTGCCGGTGATCGGTGTGCCCATCGATTCCTCCAGTCTCCAAGGACTGGATGCCCTGCTGTCGACGGTCCAGATGCCCCCGGGCATTCCGGTGGCCACCATGGCGGTGGGAAAGCCGGGGGCCAAGAATGCCGGATTGCTGGCGGTTCAGATCCTGGCCCTTGCCGATGCGGACCTGGCGGCGCGTCTGGCGGCCCACCGGGAAGAGATGGCGGCCCAGGTTGAGCAAAAAGCCGCGACGCTTCAACGGGTTGAGTAAACTCGTCAGAATCGATCCGGTAGCACCGGATCCGGCCGTGATTGATCACACGGTGGCCATCCTGCGCCGGGGCGGATTGGTGGTCATCCCCACACGCCATCTTTACGGCCTGGGGGTGGATGCGTTAAACCCCCGGGCGGTCGAACGTGTTTTTGCGGCCAAGCAACGGCCTCCGGATCAACCCCTGTTGATTCTGGTGGCCGGACCTGACGACGTTCACCGATATGCGCGGGGCATGGACGAACGCACAGCGGTGTTGATGGACACTTTCTGGCCCGGCAAGGTCACGATCGTTGTGTCAGCCCGGGCGTCCCTGCCCGCGTCGCTGACCGGGGGAACAGGACGAATAGGTATTCGCGTGCCGGGGCATCCGGTGTGCCGGTCCTTGACACACGTTCTGGCGGGGCCTTTGACCGCTACTAGCGCCAATATTTCCGGGCAACCCGGTTGCCACCGCATCGCAGATCTGGATCCCGCCATCCTAGCTGCAGCGGATCTGGTCCTGGATGCGGGGCCCTTGGTGCCGGGTGTCGGGTCTACGGTGGTGGATATCCGGCCTTCCGGTGTGCATATTTTGCGGGAAGGCGCGGTGGCCGCGGCCGCGATCCGGGCTGCGATGGAATCCACGGTGGTGCGGCCGTCCTCGGGAGCCCGGCAGGAACCCGATGGGAGCCACTGAGTTTTCCGGAGTTCCTTATTCTATAACGATGCCGTTTCCTTTAGGGTTTGGGTTGACAATTGGAGACAGGTTGTCTAAGAGATAAGTCCTGTTTTTGCCGGAGTGGTGAAATTGGTAGACGCGCCAGACTCAAAATCTGGTGGGCCTTGCGCCCGTGGGAGTTCGATTCTCCCCTCCGGCACCACTTGCTTGCCCAAAGGAGACGACCGAGATGAAGGTTGTCTCCTTTTTTTATGGTGTTCCGCCTACGGCGCCGACTGTTTGTTCCTTCCGCCCTTCAGGTGCTGGTATCATCGTCCTGTAACGCGAATCGTTCGGGAGGTATGACATGGTAAACCGCTGTCTCTGCTTTGTCCTGGTGCTGGTTTTACTGTCGGTCGGGAATTCCGGCAATGCCCATGCCGTAAAGACCATTGGCGGGGTGGACCGCATCAATCCGGCCTGGACCGGGGATTATGACGGCATGGCCCAGCGGCGGACGGTGCGGGTGTTGGTGACCTATTCCAAAACCTTCTATTTCCTGGATGGCGGGAATCAGCGGGGCCTGTCCTATGAATTGATTCAAGCCTTTGAGAAATACCTCAATCGGAAGAAGGGTTCTAAAAGCCCGCTCAAAGTCAATGCCATCATCATCCCCGTGGCGCGGGACGATCTGCTGCCGGCCCTGCTCGAGGGACGGGGCGATATCGCGGTTGCCAATCTCACCGTCACGCCTGCGCGGCGCGAGCAGGTGGATTTTTCCGATCCTTTCATGACCGACGTCAGCGAAATGATGATCACCGGAAAGGACGTCAGGCCCATTCGGGCCCTGGCGGATATGGCCGGGATGGAGGTGCATGCCCGGCCCACCAGTTCGTATTATGAGAGTTTACAGGCCATCCAGCAAAAATTGAAACAGGGCCACCTGGACCCCATGCGCCTGAAACCGGCGGATGAGAATCTGGAGGATGAAGATCTTCTTGAAATGTTGAACGCCGGTCTTATCCCGGCACTTGTCATGGACAGCCACAAGGCCGCCTTCTGGGCGCAGATATTCAAGGAGATCAAACAGCATCCGGATTTTCCCCTGCGACAGGGCGGCCGCATCGCATGGGCTTTCCGTAAGAACAGCCCCCTGCTGAAGAAGCAGATCAATACCTTTGTACGCCAGAACCGCAAAGGGACGTTGATGGGCAATATGCTTTTCAAGCGCTACCTGAAGAATACCCGCTGGGCGCGCAATGCCCTGGCCGAAGAAGATATGATGCGCTTTGAAGGCGTTGTGGATCTTTTCAGGGAATACGGCGACCGCTTCGATTTCGACTATTTAATGGTGGCAGCTCTGGCCTATCAGGAATCCGGCCTGGATAACGCCAAGCGCAGCCCGGCCGGTGCCGTGGGGATCATGCAACTTTTACCCAGCACGGCGGCCGGTAAACCCATCAACATTTCGAATATTGAAAAACTAGAAAACAACGTGCATGCCGGGGTCAAATACCTGCGGCATATTTACGATACCTACTATAAGAACGACAAGGCGGTCGACGTTCCGAACAAGCTTCTTTTTACCTTCGCCTCCTACAATGCCGGGCCGTCCAGGGTCCAATCCCTGCGCCGACAGGCGGCCGGGATGCAACTGGATCCCAATCGATGGTTTCACAATGTGGAAATCATCGCCGCCAAACGGATCGGCCGTGAAACCGTGCATTACGTGAGCAATATCTACAAGTATTATATTGCTTATCGGCTGACGATTGAAAATCTTATGCAGAAGAAGACGGTTTCCAATAATGCAAAGGCATTGTAAACCCGGGAAGACGCTTGGCCCGGCAGGCAAGCCATTGACCCGCGTGCCCGGAATATCAATGTTAACCAGAAGTGGCCAAACCGGGAAATGACGTTCCGGATCTCTTCTCGAAAAATGCAGCCAATGCTCATTACACCATCTGTCCCGGCAGGCACCAAGGATGCATGACAATCCTGAATTCCTGCGCTCACCGGTTTTTACACGTCTACTGATCCTCGCCTAACATGTGCTCTCGCCCTTGTGTACGCCATGGCCGACGGCTCGGCTAACCGCGCTCTGTCTTAAATGATGATATTTTCAGAAAGGTGGATGCCGTATGGGTACCCAACTAACGCCTAAACGCCGGCTGAGTCTCTCCAGCTGGATCCTGGTGGGGATGGCGGCAGGCATTGTTTGCGGCATTGTGTTTGGTGAGTATTGTGCTTTTTTACAGATTTTCGGCGATGCGTTCATCAAACTGCTGCAGGTGACCATCCTGCCTTATATCTTCGTCTCCCTGATTCAGGGCATCGGCGGTCTGACCTATGACCAGGCCAAACTGCTGGCCCTGCGTGCAGGTGGGCTGCTGCTGGTGTTCTGGGCCATAACTTTCGCTGTCATCCTTTTGCTGCCGTTTTCCTTTCCGGAATGGGTGTCGGCGGCCTTTTTCAGTTCTTCCTTGGTGGAAACGCCGCCCACAGTGGATTTTCTAAACCTCTATATCCCATCCAATCCATTTGCGTCCCTGGCCAACAACGTGGTGCCGGCGGTGGTTCTGTTCAGCATCCTGGTCGGTGTCGCCCTGATCGGTATCGAGAACAAACAGACGCTTCTCAAAGGGCTCGCCGCCACCGCCGCGGCTTTGATCCGGGTGACCAACATCATCGTCAAACTGACGCCTTTGGGCGTCTTTGCCATTGCTGCCGCCGCAGCCGGCACCATGACCCTTGAGGAGTTCGGGCGGCTGCAGGTCTACCTTGTGAGTTTCAACGTGGCGGTCCTGCTGCTGACCTTCTGGGTGCTGCCCATGATGCTGGCGCCCATGACCCCTTTCAAATACAAAGACATTGTTGTCCTTTCACGGGATGCTTTGGTAACGGCCTTTACAACGGGCAATCTGTTCGTCGTCCTGACCGTGCTGACGGAGAACTGCAAATCGGTTTTCGAACGGTACGATTTGAGGCGTGACAAAACAGATGCCTACATCGATGTCATTATCCCGGTCTCCTTTAATTTCCCCAACATGGGCAAACTGATCATGCTGGTTTTCGTCCTGTTTGCCGCCTGGTTCACGGGGGCCCACTTCAGCGCTTCGCAATACGGGACTTTTGTTTTTTCCGGCCTGCTGAGCTTTTTTGGCGGTGTCGATGTGGCGCTCCCGTTCATGCTGGACCTCATGCAGTTGCCGTCGGATATGTACCAGCTCTATGTGGTGACCGGCATCATCAACGGACGGTCCGCCACCCTGCTGGCCGCCATGAATTTGATTGTGTTCACCATGTTGGCAACGGCATCGCTGACCGGTGTCATGACTGTCAATAAAAAGCGGCTGGTGAGCTACATCGGATTCAGTTTGCTGATCACCGGCGCCGTAATCGGCGCAACGCGCCTCTATCTGGGGGCCGTGGCCTCCAATGTCTACGCGAAAGACAAATTGATCGCCAGGATGCAACTGCTGATCCATGAAGCGCCCAAGACGGTTTACCGCGACATGCCGCCTCCGAACCCATCCGAACAACAGGCGGGTGAATCGATCCTGGACCGGGTGCGACGGACCGGGGTTATCCGGGTGGGATATCATTCCGACAATCTTCCCTTCTCCTATTTCAACCTGCACGAACAGCTCGTGGGTTTCGACGTGGATATGGCCCTGCTGCTGGCCAGCGAACTGGGCTGCAAAGTCCTGTTTATTCCGTTTCAATTCAGGACGCTCGCCGATCAGATCGAACAGCATGATTTTGATGTCGCCATGTCCGGCGTCGCCATTTCAACGGAAAGACTCAGCCGGATGATGTTTTCGGAATCCTATCTGGAAACCACGCTGGCGTTTGTGACGCGGGACTATAATCGGGAGAAGTTCGCCGCCATTGAGTCCCTGCGCCGGACGCCGAAGATCAAACTGGGCATTCCGAGGGTCATGGGGCATTTCCAGCACCAGCTGACGCGTTATCTGCCGAAGGCCAAGATTGATGTCATCGATTCGCCGCGCGATTTTTTCAGCAACCTGCGCACCGATCTCGACGCCATTATTTTGAGCGCCGAGGCTGGTTCGGCTTGGACCCTGATTTATCCCAACTACCAGGTGGTCGTTCCCAAGCCTGACACCGTGGGCGTTCCCCTGGCCTACCCTGTTGCCGGTCATGACGATAAACTGGCCGAATTCCTCAGCCGCTGGATTGCATTGAAGCGTTCCGGGATGGAATACCGGCGGCTCTATGACCATTGGATCCTGGGGATGGATGCCGAAGAAAAAAAGCCCCGCTGGTCGTTGATCCGCAATGTCTTCCACTGGGTGGAATAGACCTTTTGGGCAAACGAATTCTTCTCAAAATGCCGATTGGGGCTAAGGGCCTTGTTTTATATGGGATTTTCCGATATGGTATCCGCATCCCACCTATTATTCTAAATCTTAGGAAACGATCGTGCCCTACATCGCCTGCCATGAATGCGACTTGGTTCATCGACTCGATGAGATTCCGCCCGGCGGGGCGGCACGCTGTGCGCGCTGCGGCGCTTCCCTGCGCCGCCCCAAGCGTGACAGCATCAACCGCACCCTCGCGCTGACCATGGCCGGCGTGATTCTCTTCCTGGTGGCCAACACCAATCCCTTTCTGGGCTTCCGGATAGGCGTGCAGGTCCGCGAGACCATCCTGGCCACCGGCATCTATCAGCTGTTCCAGCAGGACATGAAAATTATCGCCACTTTGGTATTGTTTACCGTTGTGATCGTGCCGGCCATTCATCTTTTAAGCATGCTCTACATCCTGGTGCCGCTGCAGCTGAATCTCGTCCCCCGGCATTTGGCCCGGGTTTTCAGGTTGTACATGTTCCTCAAACCCTGGGGGATGATGGAGGTTTTCATGCTGGGGATCCTGGTGTCCATCGTCAAGCTGGTGAAGATGGCGACCATCATCCCCGGGGTGGCCCTATATGCGTTCCTGGCCTTGATTTTTGTGCTGGCCGCCATGGCCGTAACCCTGGATGACCATTTGATATGGGAACAGATCGACTATCGCCGTTGACGGATCAGGATCGGACGGCCCGGCGCATGGGCATGGTGGCCTGCCACCACTGCCACCTGCTGTGCCGGCAACCGCCCGCGCCCGCCGATTGCCCGCGCTGCGGCGCGCCGCTGCACAGCCGCAAGCCCAACAGCATCGCCCGGGCCTGGGCCCTGGTGCTGGCCGCGGCCGTGTTCTACATCCCGGCCAATTTGCTGCCCATCACCCACACGACATCGCTGGGGGCGGTGCAGTCGGACACCATCATGAGCGGCGTGATCTATTTCATCCATTCCGGCAGCTGGCCCATCGCCCTGGTGATCTTTGTCGCCAGTGTATTTGTGCCGCTTTTAAAACTGCTGATTCTATCGTTCTTGCTGATATCGGTTCAGCGGCGTTCACGGTGGCGCCCGGCGGAGCGCACCCGCCTCTATCGAATTACGGAAGCCATCGGGCGTTGGTCCATGCTGGATATCTACGTGGTCACCATTCTGGTGGCCCTGGTGCACCTGGGTGCTCTGGCCAACATCGCGGCAGGGCCGGGTGCGCTCTTTTTTGCCGCCGTGGTTGTGGTGACCATGTTTGCGGCGGAAGCCTTTGACCCCCGACTCATCTGGGATGGCATGGAGGATAGGGATGACGGAAAACACTGACGGTTCCCCCAGGATCGCCGATGCGGCCGTACCGGTCGTCAAGAAACGCCGTTCGATTTCCATCGTGTGGATCGTCCCGCTGGTGGCCCTGCTGATCGGTGCCTGGCTGGTCTACAAAGCCGTGACCGAAAAAGGCCCCACGATTAACATTACCTTTGAAACGGCCGAAGGGCTCGAGGCCGGCAAGACCAAGGTCAAATACAAGGATGTTGAAGTGGGCACGGTGCAGACCATCATGCTCGACAACGAGCTTGAACATGTCAAACTGACGGTCGCCATGGAAAAGGGCGCCGATGTCTACCTGACCGAAAACACGCGCTTCTGGGTGGTGCGGGCCCGGGTGGCCGCCGGCCAGGTCACCGGTCTGGGAACGTTGTTTTCAGGGGCCTATATCGGCATCCAGCCTTCCAGAGAAGGCAAGCCGTCGCGGCATTTCAAAGGCCTGGAAAAACCGCCTGTTGTGTCCGGCGACGTCCAGGGACGGCGGTTCAACCTTGTCGCTTCAAAACTCGGCTCCCTCAATCCCGGATCGCCCATTTATTTCCGGCAGATCGAAGTCGGACAGGTGACGGATTTTAAACTGGACCCGAACGGCCAAAAAGTCGAGGTACAGATTTTTGTCGAGGCCCCTTATCATCGTTACGTGCGGCAGCGAACCCGCTTTTGGGTGGCCAGCGGCCTGGATATCAATTTGACCGCCAACGGATTGCGGGTGGATACGGAATCCGTCGTATCGCTGCTCATCGGCGGGCTTGCCTTCTCCACCTTCCCCAATGAAGAACCGGGGCCGGAGGCGGCGGAAGACACCCGGTTCAAATTGTATGACACCTACGAGGCGGCCCGGGACGACCGCTATACCATCAAACGCGATTTGATTGTCGAAATCCAGGACTCGGTGCGGGGGCTGTCCATCGGGGCCCCGGTGGAATTCCGGGGGCTACAGATCGGCGAGGTGATCGACATCGACTTGGACGCGGACTTTGAGAATTTGAATTTTATCGTTCCGGTGCGCATCCGGCTCGAGCCGGAGCGGTTGAAGGTCGCCAGCCCGGCGGGCGAGGACGACCAGCTCGAGCGCTGGCAGCGTCTGGTCGACAAAGGGTTCCGCGCGCAATTGGAGACCGGGAACCTGCTGACCGGACAGTTGTATGTCAAACTCGACATCTTTGAGGATGCGCCGCCGACCAAGATTTCTTTTTACAAAGGTTTGCCGGTTATCCCCAGTGTGCCGTCGGCTTCCCAGGAGATCATGCAGGGTGTTACAAGGTTTGTGAAAAAACTGGACCAACTGCCCCTGGAACAGATCGGTCAGGATTTGCAGCATACGATGGCGGGCATGGACCGGCTGGTGAACGGTCCGGATTTGCGCAACGCGATTCAATCGCTGCGCCAGATATTGAGCGAACTTGAAACCACGACGACGTCCCTGAACGCGGAGACCGTTCCCCGGATCAACACGGCTTTGGCGGAAATGGAGACTGTTCTCAAGGATCTGGATGGTTGGATCAGTGCCGATGCGCCCCTGCAGGGGGATCTGCGGCAGACCCTGGAGGAACTGGCCGCTGCGGCCCGGGCCGTGAGCGACCTGGCCGATTTGCTCGAACGCCACCCGGAGGCCCTGATTCGGGGAAAAGGAGGTGAGGGGAAATGATAGCCCGACGCACGTTTTATTATCTGATGATTGCGCTATTGATCACGGGTTTGTGGATGGGATGCACCGGCACGACACCCCCGGCGGTTTTTTACACATTGAACCCCATGGAGCGTGTGTCGGATCCGGGCCCGATCGATTTACCGGAAAAGATGGCCATTGGGATCGGACCGGTAAAATTCCCGGACGAACTCGATCGCCCCTCCATTGTCTCCCGCACCGGCCGGAATCGGCTCGAGGTCAACGAATTTCGTCGCTGGGGCGGTTCGCTGGAGAAAAATGTCACGCGGGTAATGGAAGAAAACCTGGCCTTGTTGATGAAGACCGACCAGGTCATGGCCCGTCCCTGGGAGCGCTATTTTCAGCCGGACATCCGTATCGCGCTGGATATTCGCCAGTTCGACGGGCGTCTGGGGGAATATGCCTTCCTGAATGCGACCTGGACGATTGTCGATCCGGATGGTGATGTGCCGCTGCTCGTGCGCCGTACCATCATCCAGGAAACCGTGGCGGGCGAGGACTACGATGCGTATGTGGCGGCTCAGAGCCGGGCCCTTGCCGAGCTCTGTCGCGAAATTGCCACGGCCCTGTCCGAACGATTGGCGAACTAGGGGATACCGCTCCCCCATTCTTGCCCCAACCATACCCCCCGCCGGGGCGTCTCCTGCGGCCCGGGCGCCTGCTGGTGGAAACTCACTGGCGAAATGGATTGCGGCTGGTGGCCCTGTCGGATACCACCTCTCCGCTGGCCGCATCTTCCACCCAGAATTCATACTGACCTGCATTCGGACCTGTGCCGGTGATGCGTTGGGTGCGCACGCGGTATTGCCGGCCTGCGCTCAGCAGTGCGTTGACCTCGGAGAAGGTTTTGGCACTTTCGATGAACTGGGGAACCAGCACGAGTTGGTGCAGGCCCGGCCGCAGAATGGCACGGGTGGTCATCAGCAGGTCCGGTTGGGATTCGTGTTTGATATTGACCACCTCGCCGTTCAGGCTGTAGATCTTCACGCCCACATCAGGGGTCAGCAGGGCGGTTTCCGTTTCGGGCAGCCTTGGCCCGGGATACCCGTAGTAAGGTTTGGTACAGCCGCTCAGAATGAACGCGAGCAAAAGAAAACAGAACGCTCGCACATGGATGCCGGATAAGGTCATGGTCGTATTCCCTATTGTATTTGTTGCGCGCGCCAGGAAAAACAGGCTGGCGTGGCATGCTACGCTGGACACTTGGCTGCTTTTCCAATGCCTGTGAACCATAGGCACCCGTTTTCCGGAAAACCGGCCTACAGCCAACCCCGATTTGATTTCTGTTGACCGTTTGGTTTTTTTTCAACCGACTGCCGTAAAAATTATAGCACAGGCTTTCGGCGTTCTGCAAAGCCGTAATGCGGTTGATTGCGGGGGCGTACGACCTATAAGAGCGATAACCCTCTGAACACTCTTTCCCTGTTGCTGTTCAGCTCCAGGCGGTTTCATTCCTGAAAACATGATGGAACAGGGGGAAGACAATTGTTGCATTACTGTCAAACCTGATTTATATATTAGTAATAAAATGATTGGCTCATATAATATGCTCCGTCAAGGGAGAGCCCATGAAGAAAAAAAAGACAGCGGATGCCTTCGAGACGATAACCCTGCCCCGTCCGTCATCCTCGGACCTGCGCGGTAAACAATCGGTTCGCGCGACCTTCCGACTGACCTCCCGGGCCATTGACGCCATCAGTGTCGTTGCCGTTCATCTGGGGATCAAGCAGAAGTCGCTGTTTGAGCACCTCATCGAAGATGCCCAGACCTTGTCGCAGATTGCGCGTCAGGTTCAGGAAAAGGCCTACCATCCCCGGGAACGTGTTCAGAAAACCTATGTCCTCAGTCGTCGCACGTTGGACATGCTGCAGGAAGCCTGTGAGGCTTTCGACGCCCCCCGGGATGCCCTGGTGGAGTATTCCATCCTGCGGTTGATGCCCGTCATCGAAGAAGAGCGGGAGAAGCATCGGCGCCGCAAGGCCATGCTGAAGGACATCAGCGGCCATGTGCGTCAGGGTGAGGCTGTCCTGGCGAAAATCGAGAGGGCCCTGGGGGACGACGATCCCGTCTATCACGGCTACCGTCAGGCCTTGCGCAGCCTGAAACAGGCCGAGCAGGAGATTGCCGCCTACATCGAAAGAGGCAAGATTATCGAAGCCTATTGATCGACAAATGACTGCCATTCGTCAGGTGTTATTTCGCCGTTTTTGTTGCGATCCGCTTCCAGGAAGACCTTAGGGTCGGCCTCCGGAAAGTGGGTTTTGAATTCGTGCCATTCGACGACGCCGTCGCCGTTTTGATCCATGTCGGCGAAAGGCGCGTTATAAACGGGGAGGGAGGCACAGGCGGCCAAAAGCGCCGTCACCATGGCTATCGAAAGACGTTTCGGTATCATAAAGACCATGCCTGAATCGTTCCGGGTGATTGCATGATCGCAGCATACGCCATCCCATGCGGATCTGCAAGCGAGCAACGCGAAAGACACCGGCGGCCGTGATACGGAATCGTGGAATGTCCGATCTGAATGCCACTGTAGGGAGTTGATGTTCAACGCCGGTTAGGGTAATATTTATTATTTAGTGCCCATCCATCAATGGCATCTTTCGGCCCCTGGCGGCGTTCTCGATCGTTTTCAATCCTCGAAATAGAGGACTATTCCTCCGGTTGAAAACGCGCTCGGGCCTTGCCAGGAACCAAAACCTACCATTTATGGACGGACACTATTTAGGGCATCGATTGCGGGCTGAAGGCAGAAACCAATGAAGGAGATCGTTGATGATTTTTATCGGTAAATTTTTCTACCTCACCAACCAGCAGGAAATCGAAGAACAGGACCGCCGCCACGGGGAGTTCGATCTCATTGTCGAAGCCCAGGACGGGGAGGCCGCCTTCCTGAAATTCAAACAGCGCATCGGCGAATTGCGGGATAGTCGCGATTTTTTTCAGGGGCAGACCCGCATCTTTTTTATCCAGTTGCTGGAGTTCGACCGATTCCCCCGAAACCAGGCGCTCATGCTGAATCTCAAGTCGACGGCCGGTGATCCGCTGATGCCCTTTATCGGCTGTTCCATTCCGTCGGATCAGGCCGATGCCTGCCGCATCTATGACTGGAAGAACAACGAGCCGGAAATCGACGGGCAGAATGAGAAGCTCTTCCTGGAATTTCACGTTTGAGCCACGCCGCACCGCCGGCGACGGCCACGCCCCGGCCAAGCCGGCGTCGTTTGGCATCGGCATCCTATGGATCGTTCTGATCCTGTTCAGCTGTTCGGAGCCGCCGCCAGTTTCACAACCGGTGTCCGAAGAGCGCATCGGCACCATCGATGCTTATGTCTTTAAACCGGACGACCAAACCTACCTTGCCGCGCCCCGGGCTTTTGCCCTGGCGCCGGAAATGTCTCCGACCGACGCCCTGACGGCGCTGGGCCGCCATCTCAGCCGGCATTATTTCTCAGATGACGCCGGTGAACCGGCGCTGCGGTTCGAAGCCCTGGGCGTGCATCACGTCCCGGCGCCCTATCGCGCTTATCGCCTGGCCGTCATCAACATGGTCGACCCTGATCTGCGGGCCCTGCAGGATTTTTTCCAGGGATCGGCCGGCGCTCAGACCACCTATTACATGCTGACCGCAACCTTTCTCCAGCCCCATCTCGACCCGCCCCTGGTGGATGGCTTGATCCTGCTGTATAATGGGAATGAATTCCCGCAGACGGATCATGCCAACTTACGGGGCATTGTCGCCGCCGAACGCATAAAACCAATGGTCATGAAAATTCTTCAGCGTCAACCCCGGGTCGGTTCCACCATTTTCGGGTAATGGCGGGTTGAAGCCCTGCCGGGCGGATAGTGCGCCGGGCAGGGCCCCTGGTAATCAGTGTGAGGGCCGTTGGCATCCAAAGGAAGACCTGCGGGCAGACGGCTATTTCACTTGCGCAAGAACCTGCTCACGGATCCGGGCTTCGGGGCCGTCGCCCATTTGTTCACGACCACCCTAACCCGAACATTTCAGGAAATTTTACTACACAATAAATTGTATGCAATAGATCAAGTTCATAAGCGTTATTCGGGCTGAAGGGGTAAGAACCGGGCATGCCCGGGATGATGCGTGGCCATCGCACTGCCAACTGACATTCGGGCGGATGCGGGAACCACGCTGGTTCGGTCAGGCCCATCGGGGGGGATGATGGTTGCGCGGATGCTGGTGGAGGCACTGTTGGTGCTGCACCTGCTCTTTATCGTGTTTGCCGTTGCGGGCGGCTTCCTGGTGTTGCGCTGGCCGCTACTTGTTTGGCTCCATATTCCGGCGGCTGTATGGGCGGCCCTGATTGCCCTGGTGGGCGGTATCTGCCCGCTTACCGAACTGGAAAACAGTTTGCGGCACGGGGCCGGAATGGCCGGCTATCCGGACGGTTTCGTCGGTTCGCTGTTGATTCCCATCATCTATCCCCATGGACTCACCCGGTTTCTGCAGATCATGTTGGGGGTGTCCGTCATTGGCCTGAACGGTGTTGCCTACGGTCTGCTGCTAAAGCGACGAATGCGATCGCGGCGTCGTCCCTGAAGACCGACCTCCGGTTTGACAGGCTGGATTCCTTCAGGTATCCAACACTGTTTCCGATGGATCCGAACGTGACCTTGCCACTTTCAACGAATCCGGGATCGACCCTTTATGGCGATAAGGACCCTTCAACATATAGACTACGGTTTCGGCGGCCGGCCGCTCCTCGTGGATATTGATCTGCAAATCGAGCCGGGTGAACGGATCGGCGTCCTGGGGCGCAACGGAGCCGGCAAGACGACGCTGCTCAAAATCATCAGCGGCGAGCAGGCACCGGATCGCGGCGTGGTGGAATCCCCGCCGGGGGTGCGTGTGGCCCGCCTGCCCCAGGGGATACCATCGGACCTGACAGGCCCTGTTTTCGAAGTGGTGGCCCAGGGATTGGGGGACCGGGGCGCCCTCTTGGCCGAATACCACCGCCTGAGCAAACGATTGAGCCGGGATCCGGCACCCGCCTGCGCCCAGCGGCTGGATGCGGTTCACCAAGCCCTGGACGCGTCCGCCGGCTGGGATGCGGAGCGGGAAGTCCATACCCTCCTGTCCCGGATGACGCTGCCGGGCCATGAAGACTTTACCAACCTGTCGGTGGGATTGCAGCGGCGGGTGCTGATGGCCAGGGCCCTGGCGGCCCAACCGGATATCCTCCTGCTGGATGAGCCCACCAATCACCTGGATATCGAAAACATACGGTGGCTGGAAGAACTGATGCGCGCCTGGCACGCTACCCTGCTGTTTGTGTCCCATGACCGGGTATTTCTGCAGCAGCTGGCCACCCGTATCGTCGAATTGGATCGGGGCCGGCTGGTATCCTGGCGCTGTGACTATGCCACCTATCTCAAGCGCAAGGAGGCCGCGCTTGAGGCCGAAACCCTCCAAAACCGCCGTCAGGACAAGAAACTGGTTACGGAGGAGGGGTGGATCCGTAAAGGTCTCAAGGCCCGACGGCGCCGCAACGAAGGCCGGGTGCGGGCCCTCAAGACCCTGCGGGCCGAGCGGCGGGCCCGGATGGAGCGGGTCGGCAACGTCCGGCTCATGGCCCAGGAGGCCGAGCGCAGCGGCAAGCTGGTCATCGAAGCCGACGGACTGGGCTATGCCTATCAACAGCAGACAATTTTTGCGGACTTCCGGACCGTGATTATGCGGGGCGACAAGGTCGGGGTGGTCGGCCCCAACGGTTGCGGTAAATCGACCCTGCTGAAAGTCCTGCTGGGGAAACTGGCGCCCGAAAGCGGCCGGGTGCGGCACGGCACCCGCCTGCAGACCGCCTACTTCGACCAGATACGCGCCCAGCTCGATGAGGATCGTTCGGTGCAGGCGAATATCGCCGACGGCGGCGACAAGGTGGTCATTGACGGCCGCACCCGGCACGTCATCGGCTATCTCAAGGATTTTCTTTTTACCCCGGATCAAGTCCGGTCACCGGTGCGGGTGCTGTCGGGGGGCGAGCGCAACCGTTTGCTCCTGGCCAAGTTATTTGCCAAACCGGCCAATTTGCTGGTGCTGGACGAACCCACCAACGACCTTGATCTGGAAACCCTTGAATTGCTGGAACACCTTCTGGTGGCTTTCCAGGGCACTATCCTGCTGGTCAGCCACGATCGCGCTTTTCTGGATAACGTGGTAACCAGCACCCTGGTATTTGAAGGGGAGGGGCGGATCGCGGAATACATCGGCGGGTACACGGACTGGCAACGCCAGCGTGTGACCACCGTCCCCGTCAAAGCCGCCAAGAAGTCCGGCGGAAAGTCGCGTGTATCGCCGCGTGCAAAAAAAGGACCTCGGAAACTGTCCTACAACGAAGCCCGAGAACTGGAGCAATTGCCGGCGCTGATCGAAACGCTTGAACAGGAGCAGGCGGATTTGTTTGACATGCTGGCCGACCCATCGTTTTACCGGTCCGAAGGTGAAACCGTGGCGGCGGCCCGGGAGCGCCTGTCCGAAGTGGAAAACGAACTGACAAGGGCCTATGGCCGCTGGGAAGCATTGGACGCTATTGACCGGGGTACGGCCAAACCGGCATCTTGAAAGGAGTGTGTATGACGTCGAGGGATGATACCCACAGCAAACTGATCGGCTACATCCTGTGGATTTTCGGATTCATGGGGGCTCACCGTTTCTATTTTGGCCGGCCCATCAGCGGCACCATTTATTTTTTTACCCTGGGGCTGCTGTTTGTGGGCTGGATCGTCGACCTCTTTCTGATACCCGGAATGGATCGCAATGCCGAGCTGCGATTTACCGCCGGACCGCTGAATTACAATGTGGCCTGGGCCCTGTTGACCTTTCTGGGCATTTTCGGGGTCCATCGGTTTTACATGGGCAAATGGCTTAGCGGTATCCTCTATCTGTTCACCGGCGGATTGTTCCTGGTCGGTATTATCTACGACTACTGGACCCTGAACGATCAATTGACGTTGATCAACAGTCGCGCCGCCAGGGCCTGATTCCCTTCTTTGTGCCGATTGGATGGCGGCATGCCCGGGAACAGGTATCGGCCCGTTTCGATATCGCCCGATCCATCCGGCTGAAAACAGCGCTTTGCCGACGGCCTGGTAGGATGGTATAAACATATCGTGCACGATACCATGAACATCCTGCTGGTTTCATACGGATCCACGGGGGATGTGCGCCCCTTCCTGGCGCTGGGGCTGGCCTTGCGCGCAAAGGGGCCGCGCGTTCGTATCTGCGCGCCGCCGGACAGTGAGCGGATTTTTGCGGAGTGCGGGCTGCCGTTTTCCCCTTTGGGTCGAAGCGTTCGGCACCTGATGGCCAGTCGGGCGGATCAGCTTGTCGCCCGGCCGTTGGCCGCCATGGCACCGATGACCCGCGAACTTCGTCGCGAGCTGGTCACCCAATTCAAGCATCTGCCGGCATTCGCCCGGGATGCGGATATGATCGTTGGCGGCGGGTTGGCGATCGCCGTGCCTTCGGTGGCGGAAGCTTGCGGCATCCCCTATCGTTACGCCGTCGGTATACCGGCCCTGCTGCCATCCCGGTGCCATGCCCCGATTACGCTGCCCTGGCAGAACCTGCCGGCGTTTGGCAACCTTGTTCTCTGGCGCTTGGCCGGCACCCTGCTCGACTGGGGCTACCGGTCGCTTCTGAACCACCATCGTCGCATACTGGGATTGGCCGCTGTTTCCCATATCTTGCCCCACCTTACGGCCAACCTGATCATCGCCGCGGATAAAGAACTGGCGCCTTTGCCCTCCGAAGCGCCTCTTGACTGTTGGCAAACCGGCTACTGGCATCCGCCGTCTAATGATCGGCTATCGACAGCGATCGTGCGATTTCTGGAGGATGGTGATCCTCCCATTTACATCGGGTTTGGCAGCATGGGGGATCCGGCGCCTCAGGAGACCATCGCGCTTCTGCGTCGGGCCGTCAAAAGGGCCGGGGTGCGGGCCATTCTGCAAAGCGGTTGGGCCGGATGGCGTTTTCAAAGCGACGCCGCCTGTCTGTGTGTCACTGATGAGTTGCCCCACGCCCACCTGTTTGCCCGTGTTGCCGCCGTGGTTCACCACGGTGGTGTCGGGACGGTCATGACGGCGGCCCGGGCCGGCGTGCCTCAACTGATCGTTCCCCATCTTTTGGATCAATATTACTGGGGGCGGCGGGTATGGGGGCTGGGCCTCGGACCGCGACCGGTTCCCAAAAACCGTTTAAGCGCCGAGGGGTTGTCGCAGACTTTGGATCGAATGATCACCTCACGAACGATGCGCGCCAACGCCCGGAAATTGTCACGCCTGTTGGGGGGCCGCGATGGCGCCCGGCAGGCAGCGGACCTGATCCTGGACCGTATGGGGAATTGAGGTCCGATGAGACCATTTCTGCAAGGCTTTTCATTTGCGTGTTATTGCCAATTTAGATCTTGATATCATTCAAAAAATGTGTATTGTGCGGAGATCGCAAGTTTTTGAAAAGCGGCTTGACAAGAAGGCCGTGCCCATTATATTCATTTTTGAGATTATACCCATTACGGAGGCTACCTATGCGCCCTCAAAAAGACCGTATCGTTGCGTTCAACCCGGATGTCAGTTATTTCAAGCCACGCGGCATCCCCATGATGTCCCTCGAAGAAGTTCGCCTGACGGTGGATGAATGTGAGGCCCTGCGCCTGTCGGACCTGCTGGATCTATCCCACGAAGACGGCGGCAAACAGATGGGGGTTTCGCGGGCGACCTTTGGCCGGATATTGCAAAAAGCCCGCAGTGTCGTGGCCGATGCCCTGATCAATGGGAAAGCGATCAATATCGAAGGCGGCAATTACAAGATGACCTCCAAGGAACGCATTTTCGAATGCGATGCCTGCCATCGGCGGTGGAGTGAAACGCTGGGCACGGGACGGCCGGACTATTGTCCGCATTGCAACAGCCGCAAACTGTTTCGCGTCAACCAGGGGCACAAAAATGCCGGGGCCGGGCGTGGCAGCAGTGCGAAGTCCAAGGGGCAAAAATAGCGCCTGACCCTTTGGCGGAAACAATGGGGATTGGCCCCGTGGAGGGCCTATCGCCGCTCTATGAATGACGTCTGCGTGCAGTGGCACGCGTGTGAATAGCTAACGGATGTATGAACAGGAGATGGTGTATCATGGCTGAAATTATGAGTTCTCCCGACGATGCCAATAAAAAGCGGCAAAGCCAGGAGGAGCAGGACGCGGCGGTAAAGGATTCCCTCGGACGGATCAAAAATAAACTGGTGGTCATGAGCGGCAAAGGTGGGGTGGGTAAAACCAGTACCTCGGTCAACCTGGCGATTGCCCTGGCCGGCCTCGGCCATCGTGTGGGACTCATGGATGTGGACCTTCATGGCCCGGATGTGCCCCGGGTGTTGGGACTGATGGGCATGATCGGGTTGAGCCAGAACCATAAACTCGACCCCATCCGTTACAATGACAATTTGAAAATCGTTTCCATCGAGTCCCTGACCACCAGCAAGGACGATGCGATTATCTGGCGGGGTCCCATTAAATTTTCCGCCATTCGCCAGTTTATTGCGGATGTGGAATGGGGCGAGCTTGATTTTCTTCTGATCGACGCGCCTCCGGGCACCGGAGACGAACCCCTGACCGTGGCCCAGACCATTCCGGATGCCAAGGCGATTATTGTCACCACCCCCCAGGAGATTTCTTTGGCGGATGTGCGCAAATCCATCAATTTTTGTAAAACGGTCAAGATGGATATTTTCGGTATGGTGGAGAACATGAGCGGCTATATCTGCCCCCACTGCGGGGAACAGGTGGATCTGTTCGGTTCCGGCGGCGGTGAGCGAACCGCCCAGGAGGCCTCCGTGCCTTTCCTGGGGCGGGTGCCTTTCGATCCGAATATTGTGGCCTGCGGCGACAATGGCAAACCCTACCAGGCGACATACCCGGAATCACCGGTGACCCAGGCGTATCAGAGCATTGCGCGCAAAATGGGGGCGCTGGTTTAAATCAATTCAGACGCCGCCCCGACCATGGGCCGGGGCGGCCGAGCATCGTTTAGGAGTGAAACGTATAGGCCGGAACGCTTGAACCTGTATCGACATTAAACGCCGGGAGGTCAACGCGATGGAGAAACTTTTGATCATCGGGTGCAAACGGGCCATGGACGACGTTTGTATTGGTTGTTCCCGCTGTCTGGTGGGGTTGAACCGCAGAGAGGGCAGTTTCAGCCGCTATGCGGGGCAGGAGGTCGAACTGATGGGCCTGCTCAATTGCGGCGATTGCCCGGGGGCGGCCATTGTGCCCCGTCTGGCTCAGGTCAATCTGTGGAACAAGCCCATGGGCGAGCAGGTTACCAAGGTGCATATCGCGCCCTGTATCGTGGATCACTGCCCTTACAGCGAAACACTGATCAAGAAGATCAAGGCCAAAGCCGGCGTGGAGGTGATCGAGGGGGCCCATCCCTATATCCCCGAGAATATTTTCGCCCCCTGACAGACGCGGCGGTGTTTCGGATAGGGGCCGGGTCTGCCATTATCAGCGGGTCAGCATAACCGGGCATCGGGCATGATGGGCCACCTTGCGGCTGACACTGCCGAATACCATGCCCTCGATGGCCCCCAGGCCGCGAGTCCCCATGACCACCAGGTCGACCTGCTGGGCCTCGGCGGCCGCGAGGATTGCCTCCGCTTCCGGTCCTTCCAGCAAGTCTTCCAAAATGGTCATGTCTTTCGGGGCAAGGCGCTTGCGGACCTTGTTCAGGATTGCCTGCCCGGCGGCTTTGCGGCGGGCGACCAGCTTTTCGAAATCCTCGTATCCCAGCAGGTCCGATGTGTGAGGGTAAGCATGCACAAGGAACACGGTTGCGCCAAAGGCCTTCGCCATACCGGCGGCGTAGTCCGCGGCGATTTCACTGTGGTCCGAGCCGTCCACGGCGAGAAGTATTTTACGGAACATGGGAATACCTCCTGTGCATTGTCGGCATGTTGCCCGGGTGCCGGGCCTGCCCATAAAATGCCTATGGGAGCACCCCTTGTCAAAAAGGGACGAAAGGCCGGCGTGCCATGAAACAAGAATGGCTGGCTATCGATCTTCCCCTGACAGACTACGGTGAGGCCCAGGCCCTCCAGGAGGCCTGTGTGGCGGCCAAACGCAATGGCGGGTTGCGGCACGACCTGATGCTGTTGCTGGAACATCCTTCCGTGTTTACCTTGGGTCGCAACGGCGGGCGGGAAAACCTGATGGTGTCCGATGCATTTCTGGATGCCAGGTGCATCGCCGTCATGCCTTCGGAGCGGGGAGGAAACATTACCTACCACGGCCCCGGCCAAATCGTGGGGTATCCGGTGATTGATCTTCAGCGGGCGCGCATGGGGGTTGAAGATTATGTGACCGCCCTGGAAGAGGTGATGATCCGCGTGGCCCGCCGCTGGGATGTTGACGCCCAACGGGATTCTCGCAACAGGGGCATCTGGGTGGCCGGCGCCAAAGCCGGCAGTATCGGTCTTTGTCTGCGGCACGGAATGGCCTTTCATGGTTTTGCCCTGAATGTCAACAATGACCTTTCCCCCTTTGAGTGGATCAATCCCTGTGGATTGGCCGGGGTCGCCATGACGTCGTTGCGACAGGTCCTGGCCATGGAAATTGCCATGGATGAGATTCGTCGGAGTGTTTGGGAAGCGGTGGCCGACGTGTTTGCGGTAAGCCTCAAGCGGTTGTCGCCGACGGCGTTGAACGGCCTGCTGGAGCAGGAGAAGCCCCATGTCAAGGAGAGCTGAATGAGTCATTCATCCCATCGTGCCAGATCGCCCCGCAAACCCCCTTGGCTGAAACGGCGTCTCCCGTCCGGTCCGGTCTATGGCAATATCTGCCAGTCCCTGGGCGACCACCGCCTGCATACCGTCTGCCAGGAGGCCAAATGCCCCAACCAATGGGAATGCTTTTCCCGCAAGACGGCCACCTTTCTCATTCTGGGAGCGCATTGCACCCGCAATTGCGGCTTTTGTGCCGTCGCCCACGGACCCGAGGGTCCGCCCGATCCGGATGAACCTCAGCGTGTTGCCCGGATGGCGTGCGAAATGGGGCTGGCTTACGTGGTGGTGACCTCGGTCACCCGGGATGATTTGCCGGACGGCGGAGCCGCTATTTTTGCTGCGACCATCCAGGCCCTGCGGGACGAAATTCCGGGGGTGCGGGTGGAAGTGCTGATTCCGGATATGCAGGGATCGCGGGAGGCCATCCAAACGGTGGTGGATGCCGGTCCGGACGTTTTGAATCACAACCTGGAGACCATCCCCGCGCTTTACGCCAAGGTGCGGCCCGAGGCGGACTACCGGCGCTCGCTGGGTTTGCTGCAACGCGTGCGCGACCTGGCGCCGGACATGCCAACCAAGTCCGGTTTGATGCTGGGATTGGGTGAGGCGCCGGAAGCCGTGCAGCGAACCCTGGCCGATCTGCGGTCCGTGGATTGCCGCATGCTTACCCTTGGCCAGTATCTGCAACCCTCCCCACGGCACCTGCCCGTCCACCGCTATGTCCCGCCCGAAGAATTCGACCAGTGGCGGGAGAAAGCCCTGCAGATGGGGTTTGCCCAGGTCGCCAGCGGCCCGCTGGTGCGCAGCTCCTATCAGGCCCGTGAACTTTTTCAAGCGGGCCGTGACTGACCTGCCGGTCGCGATTTTCCCGTATAGCTACCCCTCTGATGCGCCGGCGTGCGCTTGCCTGCGGCGCCGTTGTTTTTCCTTGTAATGAATAAGACAGGAAGAACGGTATTTACAGTACAGATCCGGGTCCTGGCAGGCCAGCTGCTCCTCCCCCTGCTGATGGCGGTTGTATTTCATGCAGAGATAGCGAATATCGCCATCTTCCGAGCCCTTTCCGGTCTCTTCGCTGTTTTTCCCCAAAGGATTCGTCGCGTTGGCCATGCTTCCTCGCGCGTTTATTGAACAATGAAAGGGGCAGTGGAGGTACCACCGTTCAGGGCGTTCTTGATGGCGTTTTCCAGTTTGGCGCGATTTACCAGTCCGGTCATTTGCTCAAAGATCTGGCCGTCCCGGAATACCATGACCGTCGGCACCGAGCGGATACCAAACTTTCCCGGAATTCCGGGATTGTCGTCCACATTGCACTTGCCAACGCTGATTTGACCGTCATAATCGGCTGCCAGGGCGTCGATGGTCGGCCCGATGGCTTTGCAGGGACCGCACCAGGGGGCCCAGAAATCCACCAGGACGGGCCGCGCTGATTGAATGACCGTGGTTTCAAAGTTGTCATCGGTAATTTCGGTGATGTTGGTTTCCATTTAAAATTAACCTTTCGATTGAAGTTTTTAACTGAGTCATAAGAGCGATGCCGCAGTGAAAAGTTACACCTTTCGGATTTAAAAAGCCAGATTTGGATGAATGTTTTGTTTGTGCCACCCACGTCTTGAAACGAATCACGGGGGGGACGAGCCTGGCGCTCATCAGAGCCAACAGGAAGATACGGGCGGATTTGACCATGCCGGCCAAAGGCCGGGAAGATGCCGTCTCAAGTTATGCCGGCAACCGGCCGATAATGGTTTGGGGGCCGGATGGTTGCACGTGAATGTCGACCGGTGGGCGCGTTCCTTACCGGCTGTGAATTGGCTGGAGAACCTGGGCGAAAGGTAATCGGGTGGGTCATCTAAACGCTTGTCATGAGTCGGCATCCTGCCACCCCAGCGGGATGATGCCGTTGCCGTCGGAAGATGACAGTGCGGCGGAGGGGCAGCCCGTGCGTATTCTGCTGGTGGCTCGTCCGGGCGACGCCTGCACCCAATACGAGCAAGCGATCCGGCAAACCGGTGCCATGGTGGACAAGGTCGCCTCCATCGATTCCTTTTTCGGTGCCGTCACCCATTTTGCCTACAATGGACTGGTGGTCGACATCCAGACCAAGATCAGGGCCCTGAACGATCATAAGGACCTCGTCTACAGCATTCTGGATCGTTTCCCGGTAATCCAGGTCAATTTTGACCGCCGCGGAAACCGCGTCCGGGCGCTTTTGTACGGCCACCATGAGCGGACCGGTGCTCTGGAAGATCTGATCCGCGAGGCCTGTTGGCACAGCCCCCCGCGCAAGCTCCGTTCGGAAGAACGCAAGCCCTACCACTACAACGTGCTGCTGTCTTTGTCGCCCCGTTTTCATCCGGAGAGGCTGATACGGACTGTTACCATGGATGTTTCCCGCAAGGGATGTTTTCTGTTTTCGTCGGCGCGGTTTCAAGTGGGGGCGCGAGTGTGGATGCGCATCGTGGATTTTTACGACCAGACGCCCATCAGTTGCATCATCCGCCACAAACGTAAATGGGGCGAAGCCATGGTGATTCCGGGCATAGGGGTGGCATTTGAAACCATTACCGACAGCCAGCGTGAATCCTTGATGAACCCGAACAACCCGGCTGATGATCCGAACCTGATTCTCAATCTCGACCGATTAGGGGGCACATGATGAAAGCGGTATACATTAATCCATTCATCAATGCCGTCATCAATTTGTTCCATACCATGGTGGGTTTGACGGTGAACGTCGGTTCGCCCGAATTGAAGTCGGATGCCAAGCCGCATCATGATGTTTGCGGGGTGATCGATGTCACCGGCGAGGTCCAGGGGCGCGTGGTGGTGAGCATGCCGGAAACCATGGCGACCGTTCTGGCGTCCGAGCTCCTCGGCGATCCTATTGAACAGCTCGATGAAGACTGTATCGACGCCGTGGGTGAGATCGCCAATATGATTGCCGGCAATGCCAAGACGGATTTCCCGGAGGGGGGCAATACGATCTCGGTTCCCCAGGTGGTAATCGGTCGCGGAAATGTTACCTATCCTGCCTCAACCCCCGTTATCAGTATCCCCTGCCAGACCGATCAAGGCGCGCTGTCCATCGATGTGGCCTTGAAAGTGTCCGCCTGAAATGCGCTTCGGTTAGCGTCTATGAGTTGCCACGTCGGCCGTTTATTGTGGATCGAAAGAAGTGACCCAAAATGTGTTACGCGATGGGGTGCTAATCCACGTAACCGCTGCCGATGGCCGAGAAGGGAAGATCCAACTCCAGTTCCGGAACCTGTTTGGCGATCCAGGCGGTGAACGTGTTGCTGTTCGGGCCGGGGAAGGCCTTGTAGGTCATTTTCCAAGGGTAGTTTCGGGCGGCTTTGTCGACGGCATCGATTAAAGCATCGACACCTGGCCCCCTGTGCTGCTGCAAAAGTTGGGGTTCGGCCCCATACCAGTGGCGGTCGGGGAGGTCCTGAAAAACTCGTATGACCGGCTTGCCGCGATAATGGCGCCAGCCGACGACGTCGTAAACCGTGTAAGCGGTTTCTCCGGTCCGTTTGGCAGCGATCCAGGTGTGGATGGCAAACCATCCGCGCCATCCCCAGGCGTCGGCGCCATAAATCTGCACGACCGCCTCGGGTGTGGTCGCAGGGTCGGGGGCAATGCCCGCCGAGTCCCGGCTGGCCGTACGCCAATCTCCATCAGACATACATCCTGAAAACAGCAGGACGTTAAGTAATAGAAATGTTGCCTGCCGCTTGATGTTCATCGATTTTGTATCCTGCCGGGTTGGGGTTGCCAATAACGTCCAATATTTCTATCGGACTTGTCGTCGAAAGTTCCAATGATTCATTTTAGTTCTTGTAGATGAATCGTCAAGGGGCTGCCGCGGGTGTCGACTCGGGCGGAAGTGCGCGGGAAATGCCCCCTGATCATTGGCCCTTGTGAAAAAGGGCGACGTCAGGTGGGCTAAAGATAAAAGATAATGTTCAGAGCATGGCGATCGTTTGAGAACATCCGGCTATCCGGCCGTTGCTGATCAGATCTGGCGCGTTCTGAGTGCCCTCTATCCAATCTAAATCCAATCAAAAGAATAGTGGATATTCTTCGGCGATAATAGGTCCGGCGACCCCACGCCCCGCGCAAGATCCGGGAGACGCTTGATGTGCGCCTTAAAATAACATACAAAGGAAGCGCCACACGGAACCGTGTCAGGCGGCCCGCCGGCGGCTTTTCTGATCCGCCTGTTGAATAGCGGGACGCGACCAAAACCCGATAACGATTAACGCTTGCTCGTTCAAACACGAGCTTACAGGATGTCTATGGATAAACCGCTTCCCGATTTAACCACCCGGATAGCCGGGTTGACGCTGCCGAACCCTGTCATGACCGCCTCGGGCACCTTCGGCTATGGCGGTGAGTTTCGTGATTTGGTGGACCTCGGCCGGCTGGGGGCGATCATCGTCAAGGGCCTGTCGCTACAGCCGGCCGAGGGTAATCCGCCGCCCCGTATTGTGGAAACCCCCTGCGGTATGCTGAATGCCATCGGTCTGGAAAATATCGGTATTGACGCTTTCCGGGCAACCCGTCTGAAGTTTTTGCGGAAGCTGGAAACGCCGATTATCGTCAACATTTACGGCCAGAGGGAACAGGACTATGTCGCCCTGGCCGAGATCATTGAGGATGAGCCGGATATTGCCGCCATCGAGGTGAATATCTCCTGTCCCAACGTGAAAGCCGGCGGCATTGCGTTTGGTGTGGATGCCCGGGCGGCGGCGGACCTTACCCGGCAAATCCGCAACTGCACGACCAAACCCCTGATTCTCAAATTGTCGCCCAATGTGACCGACATCACCGTTATTGCGCGGGCGGTCGAGGCGGAGGGCGCCGACGCCGTTTCCCTGATCAATACCCTGACGGGCATGGCCATCGATATCGGATCCCGCCGACCGAAACTGGCCAATATCACCGGGGGGCTTTCCGGCCCCGCCATTCGACCGGTGGCGGTGCGGATGGTGTGGCAGGTGGCCAATGCCGTGGACATCCCGGTTATCGGCATCGGCGGTATCATGAGCGGACGCGATGCCCTGGAATTTTTGATTGCCGGTGCATCCGCCATTCAGGTGGGAACGGCCAACTTCGTGAATCCCGGGGTTACCATGGCGATTATCGATGACCTGTGTGATTTTATGCGGACGCGGGACATCATGCAATTAAGTGATCTGGTTGGCAGTCTCGTATTGCCATCCTAATGGAACCGCCTGTGCGGCCTGGCGCCGGGGTTCGGCGTAGTTGGGGCGCCGGTGCCGACGCGCTGTAACGAATGGAAAGGAGAATTCATGGACTTCAAATCGCTCGATGACATCTTAGATTTTGCCATTTCCAAGGAGGTCGAAGCCGAACAATTTTATCTCAGCCTGTGCGGGGAAGAAACCCTTTCCGGGAATCGCCGGACGTTTGAGGATTTTGCCAAGGAAGAGCGGAAACATGTCAAGATGCTGGAATCCCTCAAGGCGGGCGGTGTTGTCGAAGGCGCCGAAGATTATGAATTTAAATGGATAAAGGATATCAAACGCAGCGATCTCGTATTGGACATCGACTACAAGAAAGGCATGCATTACCGCGATATCCTGATGCTGGCCATCAAGCGTGAGGAAAAGGCCCTGCTGCTATACAACGAACTGCAGGACAAAGCGGACACCGACGACAGTAAAAATGTCTTCAAGATTCTATGCCAGGAAGAAGCCAAACATAAACTGGCCCTCGAGTCCATGTACGACGACTATATGGCGGAAATGGGGGATTGAGGCGGTCTTTGCCCTTCTTCTCCATGAAGGGTGCCAGCAAAAGCATACCGCTTTAAACTGTTTAGCGGAAAAGTAGGTTGCTTGACATTAGAGGCAAGTTTTATTAATTGAACACTCATTCATTTAATGATTCTATTCATAGCGGGAGGTTGCCATGAGGAAGGTTCTGGGGTGGGGGCTGATACTGGCATTGGTGCTGTTCGGCAACGGGGTCGTTATGGCGGGCTCGGTCCTGAGCGAAGCGGACGCGCTCTACGATGCCGGCGGACTGGAAAATTACCTGGCGGCAATTCCCCTTTACGAAAAAGCGGTTGCGGAACTCGGCGACCAGTTCGATGTTCTGTGGAAATGCGCCCGTGCCCATCGTGATTACGGCAACAAGATCAAGCAGCAGGGCGAAGGCGACTGGGAGGATCTGTGCGCCAAACACGGCAAGGCTGGCATGCAGTTTGCCGAGCGGGCCATTGCCTTGGAACCCGAAAAAGTCGAGGGGTATTACTACTACGGACTCAGTGTCGGCATCTACTCCGACGGGGTGAGCATTTTAACGGCCCTTAGCGAGGGCCTGAAGAACAAAACCCAGGAAAGCTTCGAAGCGGCCTACAAGATCGATAAAGCCTACAACAAGGGCGGCCCGATTCTTTCCCTGGGGCGTTTCTGGACGGTGCTGCCCTGGCCCATGAGCGATGAAGACAAAGCCCTGGACTATTTTCGCGAGTATCAATCGGGCGGTTTCCTGGACGGATCGGACGAGGGCAAGATCTACATGGCCGAATTGCTGATGGACATCGGCGGCAAGGACAATGAGGCCGAGGCCCGCTCGATGCTGAAGACGGCTGAGCAGTCATCCGAACGGTATTTCGCCGACTGGGCCAAGCGCCTGCTCGACGATCTGGATTAGAAGCTATCGCAAAAAAGTTTTTTCGCCCGATATCGGCGTTGTGCCCTCGTCTCAAGTCCTCGACATACTACAGTATGCCTGCGGGTTGATTCTCGGCCACGCCTTGATCTCGAACGAAAACCCTAATTTTGAGATGGCTTCTATAGAAAGTAGCGGGAAGTTATTCTGATGAATGGTGTCGTCGTGAAAAGGGACCGAAGAGAGAGGAGAACATCATGATGAAAAAATCCGTGGCCATGATCGCCGTGATCGGCCTGCTTTTAATCGGGGGCAGTTTGGCGTGGGCCGGTGATATGGAAATTGCCGATGTCACTTTTCCGGGCGAAAAGGTGGTGGACGGCAAAACCCTCAAACTCAATGGCGTGGCCCTTAAAACCAAATTTTTCATCAAAGTTTTTGCCGGGGGGTTTTATCTCGAAAATGCCACCCAGGATGCCACCGAGGCCATCGAATCCGAACAGGTCAAGCATTTTGTCCTTCACTATCTGACCAGCAAGGCCACCGCCAAAAAACTCCAGAACGGATTCAAGGAAGCCATCGAAGAGGCCAATCCGCCGGAGTTGGTGGCGCAATACCGTAAAGAGATCGATCTTTACGCCTCCTGGCTGGATCAGGATATGGCCCCGGGGGCCACTTCGGTGACCACTTACGTTCCCGGCAAAGGGCTGACCCTGGTGTTCAAGGGGCAGGAAAAGGGCACCATTGCAGACAAAACCTTTGCCCAGATGTATTTCCGCTATAATTTGGGCGAGGAGGCCGATTCATCCATGCGCGAGGGCTATCTCGGGCAGTAAACCATACGCATTTCCCAAAGGTATGCGGAATACCTTCCGCACATGGAAAAGCAGAGACGCCATCGCGTCTCTGCTTTTTGGGCTTAAAAGGGATAGGTCGGGAACGTTCTATAACCCCTGGCGGGCTTTCACCGGGTGGGCTTTAAGGTATTCGAGACGGTTCAGCCCGTTGATATAGGCTTTGGCGCTGGCGGTGATGATGTCCGGATCGGCGCCTTTGCCCAGCGCCACCAGGCCGTTTTCCCTGAGACGAACCGTCACTTCGCCCATGGAGTCAGTGCCGCCGCTCAAAGCGCTGACGGTGAACCGCAGCAGCTCCGATTGCGTTCCGGTCAGTTTGGCAATGCTGTTGAAGGCCGCGTCGATGGGACCGTTGCCGTAGCCGGCGTTGCGGGCCGTCCGTCCGTTGATGGAGAGTTCCACACTGGCCATGGGCAGCACGGTGGTGCCGCTGGTCACCTGCATATAATCCAACTGGAAGACATCCGATGTTCGCAGGATACCCTCGGTGACCAGCACCTCCAGATCTTCGTCGACAATGTGCTTCTTTTTGTCAGCCAGGTCCTTGAACTTGCCGAAAATCAGGTCCAATTCCTCTTCACTCAGCTCATACCCCAATTCTTTCAGACGGTTACGCAAGGCATGCCGGCCGGAATGCTTGCCCAGGACAAGTTGGTTTTGGCTCAGACCAATGGTCTCGGGCCGCATGATTTCATAGGTCATGGGGTTTTTGAGCATCCCGTCCTGGTGGATGCCGGCTTCGTGGGCGAAGGCGTTGGCCCCCACGATCGCCTTGTTGGGCTGCACCAGGATGCCGGTGATCATGCTGACCAGGCGGCTGCTGGCATGGATATGCTCGGTATGGATACCGGTTTCGAGACCAATGTGATTCTGGCGGGTGTGCAGCGCCATCACCACTTCTTCCATAGATGTATTGCCGGCCCGCTCGCCGATCCCATTGAGGGTGACTTCGGCCTGACGGGCGCCGGCCTGGATCGCCGCCAGGGTGTTGGCGGTGGCCAGGCCCAGATCGTTGTGGCAATGCACACTGAGAACGGCGCGGTCGATATTGGGGGTGTGCTCGCATACATAGCGGACCATCTTGCCGAATTCGTCCGGAACGGCATAACCAACGGTATCCGGAAGATTGACGGTGGTGGCGCCGGCGTCGATGGCCGCCTCGAAAACCTGGCAGAGAAAATCCCAGTCACTGCGGGAGCCATCCTCGGCCGAAAATTCGACATTGTCGGTGTAAGTACGCGCATGACGTACGGCCTCGATGGCGGCCTGGATCACTTCGTCCCGGTTCATGCGCAGTTTGTATTTCAGGTGGATATCGGAGGTGGCGATAAAGGTGTGGATGCGGGGATGGGCCGCATGCCGGACAGCCTCCCAGGCCCGGTCGATATCCTTTTCGGTGGCGCGGGCCAGCCCCGCCACCTGAACATGCTTCAATTTGGCGGCAATCTGGGATACGGCGTCGAAATCCCCTTCGGATGCGGCCGGAAATCCGGCTTCGATGACATCGACGCCCAGTTTTTCAAGCTGCACGGCCAGGCGCAGTTTTTCCGCGGTGTTCATGCTGGCGCCGGGGGACTGCTCGCCATCCCGCAGCGTGGTGTCGAAAATAATGACACGGTTCTTATCCATCGTCATGGCTATACTCCTCATAAGGTCGTGTGTTGCATAAGGGTGCCCGATGCGGCAGATCTTGCACGGCTGTCGGCCGAAAGGCGTTCATGCTGACGATCGGGCTGTCCGGGTGCGTTGGGGCAGGGGGTAATGAACGCCGCGCAGGCTTTTCACCCCTCGGATCAAGCAGATTCAACCGGTGGCGAGGAGCATGGGCCGCAGGGATTGGCCGGGGCGGCTCCCTGCGGCGTTGGACCTTCCGTCGCTTTGTTGGGGGTTCATCAGTACACTCTCTATTCGGAAAGGGCCTGTCGTGAGGCCCGTCCGGTAACGGATCCTCTTGGTTTAGACGGTGGCCCGGTCCGTGTCCGGGGCATCGCTGTGGATGACCGTCGCGCTGTTGGCCGTTTTGGACAGTTTGTATTGAAAACTGTCCGCCAGGGCCTGCCAGCTGGCTTCGATAATATCTTCCGAGACCCCGATCGTACTCCAGATGTGATCATGGTCGCGGGATTCGATCAGAACGCGGACCTTGGCCTCGGTGCCCTCCCGGCCGTCGATGACGCGGACCTTGAAGTCCACCAGGCGCATGCTGTCCAGGTCGGGATAAAAGCGTCCCAGGGCTTTGCGCAACGCATTGTCCAGGGCGCTGACCGGCCCCAGGCCTTCGGCTGCCGTAATCTCTTCCGAATCGCCCACCGCGACCTTGATGGTGGCATGGGCGGAACAGGGCTGATCCCGGTCTTTTTCGATGGCCACGCGAAACGATTCCAGCTCGAACAGGGGCTTGAACTGCTCGGTAAATTTTTCCACCATGATTTTGAAGGTGCCGTCGGCCACATCGAACTGGTAGCCCTGCTCTTCCATTTCTTTGATGCGGTTGACGATCACCTGGCTGTCAAACCCATTACCACCCAGGGTGACCCCCAACTCCTGGGCCTTGTATTCCACATTGCTTTTGCCGGACAGGTCGGAGACGAGAACACGCCGACGGTTGCCGACCTGTTCCGGATCCATGTGTTCGTAAGCCAGGGGCTCTTTCATAATGGCGTTGACGTGGATGCCGCCCTTGTGGGCAAAAGCACTTTTACCCACAAAAGGACGACAGTTGCTGGGGACCTGGTTGGCCGTCTCGCTGACAAAACGTGACAGGCTTTTGAGCTTGGCCAAATTGGCCGGGGCCACGCAGGCGTGCTTCATTTTGATCTGCAGCACCGGGATCAGCGACGTCATATCGGCATTGCCGCAGCGCTCCCCATAGCCGTTGATCGTACCGTGGACCATGCGGGCGCCCGCCCGGACGGACGCCAGGGCGTTGGCCAGGGCCAGCCCGCTGTCGTTATGGGTGTGGATGCCGATTCCCGGAACGGCTCGGCCTGTTTCGGAACACCAGGCGGTGAGCTGCTCGGCGACCTCCTGGGTGGCGGCTTCCACGTCGTGCGGCAGGGAGCCGCCGTTGGTGTCGCACAGCACCACCCAGTCCGCCCCGGCCTCCACAGCGGCCTGCAGGGTCTCGAGGGCATACGTCCGGTTGGCGGTATACCCGTCGAAAAAATGCTCGGCATCGTAGACCACTTCACGGTCGCGCGCCTTGAGAAACAGCACGGTATCCCGAATCATGTCGATGTTAGCGCTCAACCGGTTGCCCATGATTTTTTCGACGTGCAAATCCCAGGTTTTGCCAAAGATGGCCAGCACCGGGGCTTCGCTTTTCAGCAGGGCGTTCAGGTTCGCGTCTTCGGCCGCTTTTCGGTCCGCCCGGCGGGTGGCCCCGAAGGCCGTGAGCTTTGCCTGGTTGAACCTTTCGCGGCGGGCGATGTCGAAAAAGTGCATGTCCCGGGGGTTGGAGCCCGGCCATCCGCCTTCGATATAATGCACGCCGATATCGTCGAGCCGCTGGGCGATCGTAAGCTTTTCGTCGGCCGAAAAAGCGATATTCTCTCCCTGGGTTCCGTCCCGCAGGGTCGTGTCATAGAGCAGTATGGGGTCCATGATCATTTCCAATACAATAACAGCAGACCGCGCGGGCTACTGTTGTTCACGTCGGTTTTCGGGGCGCAGCGATCGCACGGCCTTGCCGGCCTGCCACATTTCCGAATCGCCGACCACTTTGAGTTCCGCCTCGAGCTTCTCCCGGTAGTCTTCCGTGCTGCAAGATTCCATGACCCGCCGGGTTTCCGCTCCGGAGGTGACACTGGCGTAGAGTTCGTCAAAAACCGGTTTAACGGCATCGCGAAAGCGCGGCGCCCAGTCCAGGGCACCCCGCTGGGCCGTGGTGCTGCAATTGGCGAACATCCAGTCCATCCCGTTTTCCGCCACGAGGCGAATCAGGCTCTGAGTGAGCTCTTCCACGGTTTCGTTGAAGGCCTCGCTGGGGCTGTGCCCATGGTTGCGCAGCAGGTCGTACTGGGCTTCCATGACGCCGGCCAGGCACCCCATGAGCACACCGCGTTCGCCGGTGAGGTCGCTGTAGACCTCGCGCTCGAAAGTGGTGGGGAAAAGATAGCCGGATCCGATGGCGATGCCGGCGGCCAGGGTCCGCTGCCGGGCCTTGCCCGTAAAGTCCTGAAAGACGGCAAAGCTCGAGTTGATGCCGCTGCCATCCAGGAAGTTGCGCCGCACCGTGGTGCCGGAGCCTTTGGGGGCCACCAGAATCACGTCCACGTCGGCCGGCGGGATCACGCCGGTCTGGTCTTTGTACACCACCGAGAAGCCGTGAGAAAAATAAAGGGCGTCGCCCTCGTTGAGACAATCCTTGATTTTGGACCACATGGCCGACTGGCCGGCGTCCGACAAGAGATACTGAATGATGGTGCCGCGTCGGGCGGCTTCCTCCACGGGAAAAAGGGTTTCGCCGGGCACAAACCCGTCGGCGACGGCGCGATCCCAGGAGGCACCGCCTTCCCGCTGGCCGACAATGACCTGAATGCCGTTGTCGCGCATGTTCAATGCCTGCCCGGGGCCCTGGACGCCGTATCCGAGAACGGCAACGGTTTCTTGCCGCAGCACTTCCCGGGCTTCGTCCAGGGTAAACTCTTCGCTGGTGATAACTTCCTCGATGGTTCCGCCAAAATCAATCTGGGCCATTGGATTTCCTCCTGCAACGTTTTTTGCTGGGGTTATTTGCATGCCGGCGATGACGCCGGCTGTTTTGACTATTTGGGCTCCCGCATGAGGGCGATGGCCCCTGTCCTTGCGATTTTTTTGATGCCCATGGGGTGCAACAAACTCAATAGGGCGGTCAGTTTTCCCTCGTCGCCGGTGACTTCGATGATAAAATGCTCCAGGCCGACATCCACGACCTTACAACGGAAGATATCCACGATGCGCAGGATCTCCGCCCGATTGTCCGGACTGGCCTTGACGCAGATCAGGGCCATTTCCCGCTGAACCGCATCGACATTGGTCAGATCCCGAACCTTGATCACATTGATGAGCTTGTTGAGTTGTTTCTCGATCTGTTCCACCACTGGCGGATTGGCTTTGGTGACGATGGTGATCCGGGAAACCCCCTTTGTCACCGTCTCCGCCACGGACAGGCTCTCGATGTTGAATCCCCGTCCGCCGAAGAGGCCGACGACACGCGAGAGGACGCCGGGTTCGTTATCCACCAGCATGGTGATGACATGTTTATCTTCTTTCATTCGCAATCCTGTCAAAAGGCCTTATGGTTTAAACGAGCAGCATCTCCGTGATGTTGGCGCCGGCCGGCACCATGGGATAGACACTCTCTTCCTTCTCCACGACAAAATCCATGATGACCGTGCGGTCGGAGTCCAGTCCCTCCCGCAGCACCGCCGCGACCTGGTCGGGCCGGGTCGCCCGCAATCCCAAAGCCCCGTATGCTTCCGCCAGTTTAACGAAGTCGGGCTGGTGGTCCATGAGCGTGCAGGCATAGCGGCGGTCGTAGAACAACTCCTGCCACTGTCGCACCATCCCGAGATAGCCGTTGTTCAGGATGACAATTTTTACCGGAAGGCACGATTGGACGGCTGTCGCCAGTTCCTGGATATTCATCTGAATACTGCCGTCCCCGGCGATATCCACGACCTGGCGATTCGGGCAGGCCGCCTTGGCGCCGATGGCGGCCGGTAGACCGAAACCCATGGTGCCCAGACCACCGGAGGAGAGAAACTGACGGGGACCGTCGAAGTGATAGAACTGGGCCGCCCACATCTGGTTCTGGCCCACTTCCGTGGTCACGATGGCCTGGCCCTGGGTCAGCTCGAAGAGTTTGTCGATGACGAACTGGGGTTTGATGACCTCTTCGCCTTGATCGTATGCCATGCGGAACTGCTTTTTCCACGTTTCGATCTGGTCGAGCCACCCCCGGTGGCGGTCATCGAAATCAACGATGCCCTCCTCGGCGATCAGGGCATTCAACCGTTCCAGGGCTTGCCGGCAATCACCGACCACCGGTATGGCCACCTGGACGTTTTTGCGGATCGAGGTGGGGTCGATATCGATATGCACGATTTTGGCATTGCCCGCAAATGTGTCGATTTTGCCGGTGACCCGGTCGTCGAAGCGTACACCGATGGCGATCAGGAGATCACAGTTGCCCGTGGCCATGTTGGCCCGGTAGGTGCCGTGCATACCGATCATCCCCAGCCAGAGGGGATCCGATCCGGGAAAGGCGCCCAGGCCCATCAACGAGGTGGTGACCGGCGTCCGGGTTTGCCGGGCAAATTCGGTAAAGGCTTCGGAGGCATCGGACAGGATCAATCCGCCGCCCCCGAACAGAACGGGGCGCTTGGCTTTCCTGATCAGCCCCACGACCTTCTTCAGCTGTTTCATGTTGGGCTTGTAGGTGGGCTGATAGGATTTGATGCGCACCTGGGGATCGCCGTTCAGGCGGGTGCGCGCGTTGGCCACGTCCTTGGGGATATCCACCAGAACAGGGCCGGGGCGTCCGGTCTGGGCGATATAGAACGCCTCCCGCATAACACGGGCCAGGTCATCGACAGATTTGACCAGATAGTTGTGCTTGGTGCAGGGGCGGGTGATCCCGGTAATGTCCACTTCCTGAAAAGCATCGTTGCCGATCAGGTGGGTGGGGACCTGGCCGGTGATCACGACCATGGGTATCGAGTCCATAAATGCGGTGGCAATGCCGGTCACTGTGTTGGTGGCCCCCGGCCCCGAGGTGACCAGGCAGACGCCCGGACGACCACTGGCCCGGGCATACCCGTCGGCCGCGTGCACGGCCCCCTGTTCGTGACGGACCAGGATGTGCCGTATGTCGGTTTTGACCAACTCATCGTAGATGTCGATGACGGCGCCTCCCGGGAAACCGAAGATGGTATCCACGCCCTGTTCCTTTAAAACTGCCATCAGAATTTGGGCTCCGGTCATTTCCATGATGCTTTTCCTCTTGCTGAAAAGTTAAGCGACAATCGCCCCTTGGGCCGCCGATGATACCAATTTGGCATAACGGGCCATGTAGCCCCCGGTGATGCGGGGTTCCGGCGCTTGCCAGGCCGAACGCCGGCGTTCCAGTTCATTGTCATCCACCTGAAGGGTTATGGCTTTGCCGGGAATGTCAATGGCGATGCGATCGCCTTCCTGCACCAGGGCGATGGGCCCACCCTGCATGGCCTCCGGTGATACATGGCCGATGGAGGCGCCCCGGGTTCCGCCGGAAAACCGGCCGTCGGTCAGCAGGGCCACATGGGCGTCCAGGCCCATGCCGGCAATGGCGGAGGTGGGGGTCAGCATCTCCCGCATGCCGGGTCCGCCCTGGGGGCCTTCGTAGCGGATGACCACCACGTCGCCCTTGCGGATAAGGCCGTCCATGATGGCGCGGCTGGCCGCTTCTTCGGTGTCGAAAACCCGGGCCGGACCCTCGTGTCGCAGCATTTCTTCCCGGACGGCCGATTGCTTGACCACACAGCCCTCCGGCGCCAGGTTGCCGAAAAGCACCGCCAGCCCGCCGACGGCATGGTAGGCCTTTTCCACCGGGCGGATGATGTCGGTATCCCTTACAACCGCCTGGGCCAGCGTTTCCCCCAGGGGCTGGCCGGAGACGGTCAGGACACTTGGATCGATGAGCCCGGCTTCGCTCAGGATTTTCATCACGGCCGGGATGCCGCCGGCCCGATACAGGTCTTGAACATGGTGGTGGCCGCCGGGGCTGAGGGAGCAGAGATGCGGCGTCCGGCTGCTGATGTCGTTGATCATGCCAAGATCCAGCGGCACCCCGGCTTCATGGGCAATGGCGGTCAGGTGCAGCACGGTGTTGGTGGAGCAGCCCAGCGCCATGTCGACGGTCAATGCATTGCGAAAGGCCTGGGGCGTCATGATCTGTTTGGGGGTCAGGCCGGACCGGGCCAGGGCCACACTTTGCATGCCCGCCTGCTTGGCCAGGCGAATGCGGGCCGACATGACCGCCGGGATGGTGCCGTTGCCGGGCAGGCCGAGACCGATGGCCTCCGTCAGGCAGTTCATGGAGTTGGCCGTAAACATGCCGGAGCATGAGCCGCAGGTCGGGCAGGCCGCATCCTCGATGGCGCCTAACTCTTCCGGAGACATTTTCCCGGATTTCACCGCACCGACCGCTTCAAACACCGAAATCAAATCGACGCGCGTGCCCGGCTTCGAGGGGTGCTCACCGGCCAGCATGGGGCCGCCGCTCACCACGATGGTGGGAAGGTCCAGGCGGGCGGCCGCCATGAGCATGCCCGGAACGATTTTATCACAATTGGGAACCAGGACCAGGGCATCGAAGGCATGGGCCCGGGCCATGATTTCGACGGAATCGGCGATGAGTTCGCGGCTTCCCAGGGAATACTTCATACCGGTATGGTTCATGGCAATGCCGTCGCAAACCCCGATGGTGCCGAATTCGATGGGGGTGCCGCCGGCCATGTAAACCCCGTTCTCGACGGCCCGGGCGATGCTGTCCAGGTGGGCATGGCCGGGGATGATCGTGTTGGCCGCATTGGCCACGCCAATCAGGGGGCGCTCGATTTCATCGTTCGTATAGCCGATTGCTTTGAGCAGGGATCGGTGCGGTGCGCGTTCGATGCCTTTTTTGACGTTGTCGCTCTGCATGGGGGTCGTCCTGTTTCCTTTCCAATGGCGTGGCAAAAAAAAATCCGTTATCAGCTCGGGGCTGATAACGGATTCGGTCGTTTTGGGAATCCAGCGTTTTAGGCCATTATCAACCCTTTGCCTCGTGGCAGAATGAGAATGTCTACCACGAGGACGAGAATAAGGCCGACAAGGCTGAAAATGCTGGACTGCGTAAACATAAGAGTTTCCAAATAATAATTTTAGGAACCCCTAACAAGCCAGGAAGGGCTTGTCAAGGAGAATCTGTATCGTCGTTTTCTTCTTCGGGAATGGGTTCCCGGTTGCCGCAGCCTTCGGCGATGCAGGCATAGAAGCGGCCGTCGCGTTTGGTGGATTTTTCGACCATGAAGGGGGCGTTGCACACCTCGCATTTACGGGCGACCGGTTTGTCCCAGATGGCATAGGTGCACTCCGGAAAACGGCTGCAGCCGTAGAAGATTTTACCCCGTCGCGATTTGCGTTCGACCAGCTCCCCGTCACAGCCCGGCTCCGGGCAGGCAATCCCGGTGGATTTGCCGTTGGTCCCATTGTTGAGGGACTCGGTGTGTTTGCATTCGGGGTAGCCGGTGCAAGCCAGGAACTCGCCATAACGGCCGTGCTTGATGACCATGGGACGACCGCATTGCTCACAGGTTTTGTCCGAGGGGATGTCTGCCGCCGGTTCGATCGGCTGGATTCGCCCCTTCTCGTCGCGTTCGTAATCCCGTGAATAATCGCATTCGGGATAGGCGCTGCAGGCGATGAAGGGGCCGTTCTTGCCCACCTTGATGTGCAAAGGGCTGTTGCATTGGGGGCATTTCAAGTCTGTCGGAAACCCCACCCCTTTGATGCTGATCATCCCGTCGGCGGCGGCTTCCAGCTTGGCTTTGAACGGCTGGTAGAATTGCTCCAGAACGCGTAAGGCTTTCGCCTCATTCTGCTCGATTTGATCCAGATTGTCTTCCATCCGGGCGGTGAATTCCACGTTGAAGATGTCGGGGAAATTCATCACGATGAGATCGTTGACGATAAAGCCCAGTTCGCTGGGGCGAAAATAGCCCTTGACCCGGTCGACGTAGCCCTTGTCGCGGATCGTGGAGAGAATGGAGGCGTAGGTGCTGGGTCGCCCGATACCGTTTTCTTCCAGTTCTTTGACCAGCGACGCTTCGGAAAACCGCGGCGGGGGCGCCGTGAAATGCTGCTTGGGGTCCAGGTTGTCGAGTTTGAGAGGGGTTCCCTCCGGCAGGTCGGGAATATCTTCCTGCTTCTTTTCTTTCTGTTGTTTGGCGTCATCTTCGGCCGATGTGTAAAGGGCCATGAATCCGGGGAACTTGACCGATGAGCCGTTGGCGGAAAAGATGAAATCGGCGGCCTTGATCGAAAGCTTCAACTGATTGATGAGCGCAGGCTGCATCTGGGAGGCCACGAATCGTTTCCAGATCAGGGTATACAGGGCGGCCTGGTCGGGTTGGAGATAGGGCGCTACCGATTCCGGTGTGTGCAAGACCGACGTCGGGCGAATGGCCTCGTGGGCGTCCTGGGCTTTTTTACGGTTTTTGAAGGCGCGTGGCTTGTCGATGGCATAAGTCGGGCCGAAACGCTCCCGGATGTGCTGAAGTGCTTCCTGGGCGGCTTCATCGGCAATACGGGTGGAATCCGTTCGCATGTAGGTGATCAGACCGACGGGCTCGCCATCCCCCAGTTCGATGCCTTCATAGAGTTGCTGCGCGACCATCATGGTCTTGCGGGCGGAAAAACGCAGGCGGCGAATGGCCTCCTGCTGCAATTTGCTGGTGATGAAGGGCGGCTGCGGATTGCGCCGCGTGGTTTTTTTGACGACCTGATGGACCGAAAAATCCGCCTGGGCGAGTTGATCGACAATGGTGCGGGCCGCATCGCCGTCGGGAATATGGATTTTTTGGCCGGCCTGGCGCACCAGTTTAGCGTTGAATGGCGGCGGGCTGTCACCGGCCAGTCGGGCGGTGATGCTCCAGTATTCTTCGGGCTCGAAAGCCTGGATGGCCCGTTCCCGGTCGCAGATGATTTTGACCGCGACCGATTGAACCCGCCCGGCACTCAAACCGCCTTTCACTTTTTTCCACAGCAGCGGGGATATCTGGTAACCCACCAGGCGGTCCAGAATGCGTCGGGTCTGCTGGGCTTCATATTTGTTGGTGTCCAGTTGCAGGGGATGCTGGAGCGCCTCTTTGATGGCATTGGGGGTGAGTTCGTGAAACAGCACCCGATGAAACCGTCGCCCCTTTTTTTTGAGAACTTCGGCCGTATGCCAGGCAATGGCCTCGCCCTCGCGATCCGGGTCAGGGGCCAGGTAAATTTCGTCCGCGTCGCCGGCAGATGCCTTCAGGTTCTTGATGACTTTCTGCTTGCCGGCAATGGTACGATATTTGGGTTTGAAGTCGTCCTCGATATCGACGCCCATCTCTTTTTGCGGCAGGTCCCGGATATGGCCCACGGTGGCCGCGATATTGTAAGCGTCACCGATGACCTTGGACAGGGTTTTGATTTTTGTAGGGGATTCGACAACAACGAGCGGTTTGGTCACGAGTACTCCTTTATGCAAGCTGTGCTTTCCGACAAGCGTGTAGACACCGTCGGAACCATGGATATGCCATGGTGATCGGCTTTTTTGTGTTTCTTTTGATGATCACGGAAGCCTTTCCGCTAATCGAAAAAGTTTGCCGGGTTCCTGTTGGACAAGGCCCTCCAACTCCAACTCCAGCAGAATACCGGCCACGCGGCCCGAATCGATCGCCGCCTGGCGGGTCAGTTCATCCACATGGATGGGGTAAGGCGAAAGCAACGCCATTACCGCCTGTGCTTCTTCCGATAGCTCCGGCGCTGCCGGAGGCCGCGGCGTTTCGTTGGCCAACGGGGCGGTGGCCGGTCCCATGGCCAGCGGCGGGAGCTCTTCCAGGATATCCCCCACATGGGTCACCAGTTTGGCCCCCTCTTTGATCAAGGCATGGGTGCCCATGCTTTTGAACGAATTCACGCTCCCGGGTATGGCGAAGACCTCGCGATTCTGTTCGAGGGCCAGGCGCGCGGTGATGAGCGATCCACTGCGCTGGGTGGCTTCGACCACAACGGTTCCCAGCGACATTCCACTGATAATGCGGTTGCGCTGGGGAAAATGGTGCGGATCCGGACCGGCCTCCAGCGGAAATTCCGACATTACGGCGCCGCCCCCGTCGACAATGCGCCGGCAAAGATCCCTGTTTTCCTGGGGATAAATCCGGGATAACCCGCTTCCCAGCACGGCAACGGTGCGCCCGCCCCCTTGCAGCGCCCCTTCATGGGCTGCCGTGTCGATGCCCCGGGCCAGTCCGCTCACCACGGTGATGCCCTGACGGGCGATATCGGCACTGAGGCGTCGCGTGGTGGTCAGCCCGTAGGATGTCGCATGCCGCGAGCCGACCATGGCAACGCAAGCCGTAAAAGGCGCCGTATCGCCGACCACATACAGAAAAGGTGGCGGATCCGCAATTTGGAGCAGCAACTCCGGATAGCGCGCATCCGTCTGGGTAACGATCTGGCAGCCCATGCGAAGGGCCTGGTCCAGTTCACGCTGGCTGGCCCTCTCGGAGGGCTGGGTACACTGCCGCAGGCGAGCCACCAGACGCGGTGACATGCCCTCCACGGCCAGCAAATCCTCAGTCCCGGCGGCGAGAACAGCCGAAGGATCGCCAAAGCGCACCACCAGGCGGCGGAAAATCAGATTCCCGATACCGGAAACGGACCGCAGCCGAAGCCACGGCAGAATGGTGTCAGGGGAGCTCGTCAACGGTTTTGTTCTCCCTGAATCCCAGTGGCGGCCGTTGTTTTATATACCCCCTGGCAACGCCGGTATGGGGCAAGCGCTCAAATGATGCCCATGACCAAGACGTCTGACCTGTCGACAAAGGCGATAAGGGCGTTTGCCGGCAGGCCAGCGGGCGTCCGGACCCCAAGGCGGCTACCGGGCGGATGATTTCCGCTGCCATGCCAGGAGAATGGGACTGGCCACATAGATGGACGAATAGGTACCGATCAGGACACCAACGAGCAGGGCAAAAGCAAAATCGTGAATAATACCGCCCCCCAGGATGAAAAGGGTGACCACGACCACCAAGGTTGTCAACGAGGTGAGCAAGGTGCGGCTGAGGGTTTCGTTGATGCTTCGGTTGATGATGGACGCCAGCGGGTTCTTATGGAGCTTTTTGGAATTTTCACGGATGCGGTCAAACACGATGATCGTATCGTTCAGGGAATAGCCGATGATGGTCAAAAGGGCCGCGATGATCGGCAGGGTGAATTCTTTGTTGAAAAGGGAGAAAACCCCCACGGTAATCGTGACGTCATGGATGAGGGCCACGATGGCCCCCATGGCATAGCGCAGGTTCAGAAACCAGAAAAGCACCAGGGTCACCAGCACAGCGATCAAAATCAAAAAGGGAATACTGACGTCCAAGAGGCCGAATACATAAACGGCGCCGATCAGCGCCACCGCCAACACCGCGCTTTTCAACCACTCCAGTTCAAACCGCCCGGAAATGTACACGGTGATAAACAGCAGGGCATAAAACATGGCCTTCAGCGCTTTTTCCCTGAGATCCTGGCCCACCTGGGGACCGACCATTTCCACGCGTCGGATTTCCACGGCGGCGCCCGTGGTTTCGCTCAACGTCTGCCGCAGGGTCTGGTTGAAATTCTGATCCGTGATACCGGCCGCGTCGGTGCGGATCAGGTATTCCGATTCGCCTTCTTCGCCGAATTGCTGGACGGAGGCCTGACTGAAATCCATGCGGCTCAGCCCGGCCTTGACCTGGGCGATTTCGATCGGTTTTTCAAACTTGACCTGGATCAGGGTGCCGCCGGCAAAATCGATCCCGTAGCGCGGGCCACCATGCATGAGCAGGGTACCAATGCTGACCGCAATGATGATCAGCGAAAAAATAAAGGCGAACTTGCGTTTGCCGATAAAATCAAGGTTGATGTCAGGTCGGATAAATTGCATGAAAGCTGTCCTTTTCTCTGACGTTTCCGTTGCCGGCCGCCCGGGAGCGCTTGCAGGCTGCGGGCGGCAACGCGAACGGACCCATTAGATACTGATTTGCCGAACCTTGCGGCCGGATAAAAACATGTCGAAAACAACGCGGGTGAACACCAGGGCGGTAAACATGCTGGCAATGACGCCGAGGCTCAGGGTCACTGCAAACCCTTTTACCGGCCCGGTGCCGAACTGAAAGAGCACCACGGCGGCGATCAGGGTCGTCACGTTGGCATCGAGGATCGTCAGGGTGGCCCGGTCATAGCCGGAATCCACGGCCGCCCGCGGCGGTTTGCCGATATTGAGCTCTTCGCGGATACGTTCGAAAATAATGACATTGGCATCCACGGCCATGCCGATGGTGAGGATGAAAGCGGCAATACCCGGCAGGGTCAACGTGGCTTGAAAGGCGGCCAGTCCGGCGCCCATGAGCAGGATGTTCAACATCAGGGCAATGTCCGCCAGCAGGCCGGCGCCTTTATAATAGATGACCATGAAAATGACCACCAGGATCCCGCCCACGATCATGGACATCAGCCCTTTGTTGATGGAGTCATGGCCCAGCGAGGGACCGACGGTCCGTTCCTCCAGAACCTTGACCGGGGCGGGCAATGCGCCGGCCCGCAGCACGATGGCCAGATCCTCGGCCTCCTCGGCGGAAAAACTGCCGGTGATCACGGCGCTGCCGCCGGCGATGCGGTCCTGGATTTCCGGTGCGGAGTGGACTTTGTTGTCAAGAACGATGGCCAGCCGCTTGTGGATGTTATCACCGGTGACGCGTTCGAAAATGCGGCCGCCCTTGCGATCGAAATCGATGGCCACGTAATAGCTGCGCTTATCCTGATCGTAGCGCACCCGGGCATCCGTCAGATAGGCCCCGGTCAGCATGGTGCGTTTTTTGATCAGGAAAGGGGTCTGGAAACTCCGTCGGGTGTTGGGGTCGACATTGACCTGGTAGAGAACTTCGCTGCCGGGCGGCGGTCCGTTTTTAAGGGCCGTTTCCGGCGCCATCTGATCGTCCACCAACTTGAACTCCAGCTGGGCTGTTCGCCCGATGAGTTCCTTGGCCCGTTCCGTATCGTTGATGCCGGGCAATTGGATGAGAATGCGCCGGTCGCCCTGGCGACGGATATCCGGCTCCGCCACGCCGAACTGGTCGATGCGGTTGCGGATCGTTTCCAGGGCCTGGGCCGCCGCCAATTCCTTGATGCGATCGGTTTCCGTTTCCGGTAAATCCAATACCAGGTTCAGTCGGTCGCCGGCCAGGGAGCGGTCTTTCTCGCGCAGGTCGCGGAATTCCGCGTCCATCAGTTTCTGGAACCCGGCGATATTGGATTCGCCGCTGATGGCGACCTGAATCCGGTTCCCTTCGCTGCGCTCCACCTGGATTTTCTGGAGGCCTTCCCGGCGCGAGCGTTCGCGCAGATCCTGCACGATGCGCTCCAGCGTGCCCTCGACCGTTTTATCGGTCTCCACTTCCAGCACCAGGTGCATACCGCCCTGCAGGTCCAGTCCCAGGTTTATTTTTTTATACGGCCAGAGGGATGTATTGAACGTCGGTAGGATATAAATGATGGCTGCCAGAATGACCGCTGCAATAACGACTGGCTTCCACGCAATGTTTTTCAATGGTCTCATCCTTTCCTACGATCGCTTAACGCCAAAATGGTTAAACCGCCTGGAGGAGGCGACTTAACCATTTCAATCGCTATAAGCGATGGGTTGCCGGATCCTGATGTCAGGACTTGTCCGTACTGCTCTTGTCCTTTTCCTTTTTCGCGGGGGCTGCCGCAGCCGCGCTGGAGGCCAGGGCGGACACGTTGGCGCGGACGACCTTGACCCGCACCTTGTCGGCAATTTCCACGGTGAGCGTAGCCTCGTCCAGACCCGTAATGCGACCGTAGATGCCGCCGTTGGTAATGATGCGATCGCCCTTTTTAAGATTGGTGATCATTTCCTTGTGTTCTTTATTGCGCTTTTGTTGGGGGCGGATGAGGAGAAAATAAAAAATCACGAACATGAGGATGATGGGGATCAATCCACCAAAACCGCCGGCACCCTGCCCGGCGGCGGCTCCGCCCTGACCCATTGCATATGCGATACCTGTCAAGATGACCTCCTTGGGGTTGTTGCTGCAAGCAGCCTGTCGTGATGTGCGCAATGACAGAACGCGGCGGCTGCCTGGCTTTAAAGAAGAGGCGCCCGCACGGCGCTCTCTTCCATCGGTTTCACAATCGTCAGCAGAATAAAATGGCGCTCATATACTGTAAAAGCACCATGAGGTCAAACATTTCTTATTCCCGGTCGCCGCGCCCGGATCGTCCGCCCTCCGATGCATGCGGCCGGCGCAGCTGGGGGCAATACGTCATTGCGCCGGTACCCAGAGGGTATCGCCGTCAAACTGGATGTGGTTGATATTCTGGTAATCCACCTGTTCCAGAAAGGCGAAAACCCGGTCCATTTTATAAATCACGATTTTGGTTTGGGGCTCGATCAGGTTCAAATTGTCACTGAACGTTTTTTCCTTGATGTTGTAGATGTACACCATGTTCTCTGAAAATTTCAGCAATTTGCCGATGCCGGAACTGTAGCCGCCGCTCACGGGTTCGTCGGCCACCGGCGACAAGGTGACATTGCGGCGGTCGAAATAGTCCTTCAGAAAACGAAAATGGATATTCCAGATATTGTCGCCGGGCTGCACGATATAGATGCCGTAGCTTTCCGCCGGCTGGGGCATGGGCCGGCCATCGGGACCGATGGTCTCCTCGGCGATTTCCCCCAGTTTCAACTGGATTTGGCGCTGGATTTCCTTCATGGAGACGGTGACGTCGCCAACCTGGATATTTTCATCTGACCGGGCAATGATATCAATACCTTCCCCCACTCCGAAGTCCTCTTTGCGCTGGGTCATGAGGGATTGCAGCGTGTCATCCGAGTCCAGTTTGCCGTAGTCGATAACAGGGGATTCCTTTTCCGCCGGTGCCGGTACCGATGCCGGTGTGTCGGCCGCCGGAACCGGTTCTGATTCGCGAACCATTATCCGCGGTTCCATCAAGATTTTGATTGCCACCAGAATGGCCAGCAGAACCAGGCCGGCCAGGGCAATGATGACCAGGGAGTTGGTTTTGCGGTTTTTGTGATATGCAACCATGAGTAGATCCTTCCGCCCTCCAAAAGGTTATGCCGAGGATGGCCCCTTACTCGCAGGTGATCAGGCTTTCGCCCGGCACCATGTGATCGTCGGCTTCAATCCGGATGGCAAGATTCCTTTTTTCTTCGAGTTCCGTCAATTCTTTGCGTTTGCGGTTGAGCAGGTAATCCGCAACGCTGGCAGGTACCCGGCCCTTCAGGGTCTTGATGTCGCATTTGAGGCTTTCGAGACTGAGCTTGCGCAGAAAAGCCACCCCGAGGGTTTCGGTGGAAGGAACCTGCCCCCGGCCCCGGCAGTGCTCGCACTGTTGGTAGCTGCTGAATTCAATGGAGGGGTGAATGCGTTGACGGGACATCTCCAGCAGGCCAAACCGGGATATGCGCCCCACTTTGGTGCGGGCCTTGTCGGTTTTGAGATGGGTTTTCATGGCCCGTTCGACCTCGCTCCGGTTTTTACGGTCGCGCATGTCGATCAGGTCGACCACTATGAGCCCTCCCAGGTCGCGCAGCCGCAACTGCCGGGCCACCTCTTCCACCGCTTCCAGATTGGTGAGCAGGGCCGTATCTTCGATGGACCCCTTCTGGGTGGCTTTGCCCGAATTGACATCGATGGCCACCAGGGCTTCGGTCTGGGCAATGACGATGGACCCCCCGGATTTCAGCGGGACCCGACTGTCGTAGACGGTGGCGATCTGGTTCTCCAGCTGAAACCGGGTAAAGATCGGCTTGGCCGCCTTGTGCTGCTTGACGATTTTGGTCTGCTTGGGGGATATGATCTTCATGAAATCTTTGATTTCCTGGTAGACGGTCGGGTCGTCCACCAGGATTTCCGAAACTTCCGGCGTGAAGTAGTCACGGATAGAGCGCACCACAAGATTGCGTTCTTTGTATAACAGGTAGGGGGCCTCCACATCCATGACACGGCTCTTGATGGTCTTCCATAGACGCATCAGGTAGTTGAAATCTTTGGTGATGGCGGTTTTGGTGGCGCCCTTGGCAATCGTGCGCACGATGACGCCGAACCCTTCCGGGATGTTGAGGGTGTTGGTGATGTCTTTGAGACGCTGACGTTCTTCCTCGTCTTCGATCTTGCGCGAAATCCCGCAGGTTTCGTTGCCCGGCATGAGCACCAGCAGACGGCCGGCCAGGCTCAAATTGGTGGTCAGCATGGCGCCTTTGTTCATGATGGGGTCTTTGACCACTTGCACCAGCATTTCCTGGCCCTTGCGCACCAGTTTGGAGATGTCCTGGCCGCCGCTCTCGACATCGTTAAAATAGTCATAATGGATTTCCTGGATTTGCAGAAATCCATTGCGTTCCGCACCGTAATCAATAAAGACGGCCTGCAAACTGGGTTCGATCCGGGTGATGGTGGCCTTGTAGATGTTGCCCTGGGTGATCTCGATGCTGGCGCTTTCGATCTGAAATTCTTCCAGTTTGCTGTCTTTGACTTTGGCGATGCGACATTCTTCCGTGTCAACGGCGTTGATTAGAATCTTGCTGCTCATAGGGGTTGTGTCCTTGTGAGTCGTGTAGCGGGAAATGGGGTGGTTCGGGCATCGGTCTGCCGCCGGCCGCCATGCCGGTGGGCTCCAGGTCCGAATAAAATTGTCTGTGTTGGCGCAAAAAAATGCGTTTCAGGCGGCCTTTCCGTGTCCGGGCCTGTGGTTTGCCGATCAGAAAACCTCAGGGTTGCCGGGGTAGCGCTTCGCCGGGTGCGTCCATCCTGTTGACGATGTCGCCCCGGTGCGTTTGATCTGATGTTTTATGTAAACGATATAAATAGGCAATTGGTGCCATCAAGTCAAACAGTTTTAGTCCGTACGGTGAAACGGGAGGCCCGCGGCGATGGCCTTAACCACGGGAAAGGAGGGGGGGGGGAAGGGTATCCCGGCGGGGCGTCGAGGGGAGACGGCAAGGCCAAGCGGGTTGCTATTTGTGATGCATTATGGCATGGAGATCATTTGCCCACCGGGCGTTCGGGCAGCAACCAGCGCGGGCTTGCCGGACGCGTGATTGAGAAAATATGCGGATTTATCTGGAGGCAGGCAGACATCATGGATGAGCGTTACGATCCCCTGAGCATCGAAACCAAATGGCAACAGTGGTGGGAGACGTCCGGCTTGTTTAAAGTCGACGACGATGCCACCCGGAAAAAATATTATCTTTTGGAAATGTTTCCCTACCCCTCGGGTAAAATTCACATGGGGCACGTGCGCAATTACACCATCGGTGACGTGGTGGCCCGCTACAAACGCATGCGCGGGTTCAATGTCCTGCACCCCATGGGATGGGACGCCTTTGGCATGCCGGCCGAGAATGCCGCCATCGCCAACAACACCCACCCGGCCAAATGGACCTATGCCAATATCGACGCCATGCGTGACCAGTTGCAGCGCCTGGGATTTTCCTATGACTGGAGTCGGGAAATCGCGACGTGCCGCCCGGAATACTACCGCTGGGAACAGTGGCTGTTCCTGAAAATGCTGGAAAAGGGCATGGCCTACCGCAAGGAGTCCTACGTCAACTGGTGTGATCCCTGTCAGACGGTTCTGGCCAACGAGCAGGTGGAAGCCGGCATGTGCTGGCGATGCGGGCAGCCGGTGCGCCAGAAAAAACTCTGGCAGTGGTTTTTCCGCATTTCCGATTATGCCGAGGATCTCCTGGTGCATTGCGATCAGCTTCCGGGGTGGCCCGACAAGGTTCTGACCATGCAGAAAAACTGGATCGGCAAAAGTCTGGGGGCTGAGATCCGGTTTCCGGTAGAGGGCTCGGAGGAGGTCATCACCGTGTTTACCACCCGGCACGACACGGTGTTCGGCGCGACTTTCATGTGCCTGGCGCCGGAGCACCCCCTGGTGGGCAAGCTTGCCCGCAATACGCCCCAGGAAGCGGAGGTGCAGGCCTTTGTGGAGCGCATCGCCATGCAGGACCGTTCCGACCGCGGGCTGGAAAAATATGAGAAGGAGGGCGTTTTCACCGGGGCCTATTGCATCAATCCCGTCAACAATCGCCGGATGCCGATCTACTCGGCCAATTTCGCCCTGATGGAGTACGGTACCGGTGCTGTCATGTCTGTTCCGGCTCACGATCAGCGCGATTTTGATTTCGCCCGCAAATACGGGCTGGAGATCGTCGTGGTGATCGACCGGGAGGACGATCCCCTGGATGCCGCCACCATGACGGAGGCCTATTCCCAGGACGGCGCCATGGTGAATTCGGGCGAATTTGACGGCCAGCCCAACCGCCAGGCCATGGCGGCGATCGCCACCCATCTCGAAAACCATGGCCTGGGCCGCAAAACCGTCAATTTCCGCCTGCGCGACTGGGGCATTTCCCGCCAGCGGTACTGGGGCGCCCCGATTCCGGTGGTCTATTGCGAAGACTGCGGTGTGGTTCCCGTACCCGAGGACGAACTGCCGATCCTTCTGCCCGAAGACGTGGACCTGCTGGAAGGCGGCAAGTCGCCGTTGCCTGATCTGGAGGATTTTCGCCGCACCACCTGCCCCCGCTGCGGCCGGAAGGACAGCCGCCGGGAAACCGATACCATGGACACGTTTGTGGAATCGTCCTGGTATTTCGAGCGTTACTGCAGCCCGCGCTGTACGACGGGCATGTTCGACAAAGACGCCGTGGACTATTGGATGCCGGTCGACCAGTACATCGGCGGGGTGGAGCATGCGGTGCTGCACCTGCTGTACTCCCGCTATTTCACGCGTGTCTTGAAGGATTTCGGGCTGACCCGGTTCAAGGAGCCGTTCACCCGCCTGCTGACCCAGGGGATGGTCTGCAAGGAAACCGTGGCCTGTCCGGAGCATGGCTTCCTCTTTCCGGATGATGTCGCGGAAAAGGACGGTCAGCGTACCTGTCGGTTGTGTGGCCGGGAGGTCACGGTGGGACGGGTCGAGAAAATGTCCAAATCCAAGAAGAATGTCATCGACCCCACGACCCTGCTCGATCAATACGGGGCCGATACGACACGGCTGTTCTGCCTGTTCGCCGCGCCGCCCGAACGGGATCTGGAATGGAGTGCCCAGGGAGTCGACGGCGGCTACCGGTTCCTGAACCGCGTGTGGCGGCTTGTCTGGCACTGGCTGGCGGTCATCGACGGCGTGGCCCCTTTCGATGGCGACGATGCGGTCCTGTCTGCCCCCCTGAGGAACCTCTTTAAAAAGGTGCATCAGGTGACGCACAAGGTCACCCACGACATCGAGGACCGTTTCCATTTCAATACGGCCATTAGCGCCGTCATGGAATTGGTCAACATGTTTTCGGGCGATGCCATCAAGCCCGCCTCCGATGACGAAGCGGGGGTTGTCCGGCTGGCGCTGGAGCGCATCGCCCTGCTTTTAGCCCCCATCGTGCCCCATTTTGCGGAGGAAATCTGGGCGCACCTGGGGCATGCCCCCAGCATCCTGGAGGCATCTTGGCCCTCCTACCGGGAAGCGGCCCTGTCACGGGACGAATGGGTTATTGTCGTCCAGGTCAATGGCAAACTGCGCAGCCGCCTGACGGTGGATGCGGGCACCGACAAGAAGGTGATCGAAGAACAGGCCCTGGCAGATGAACGCGCCCGCAAATTTATCGGGGACAAACCGGTGCGCAAGGTCATCGTGGTGCCGGGTAAACTGGTGAACATCGTTGTATAGAAAGCGGTCGACCATGCCAACAAGACGACCGGAAACCGCCTTTGTACGGCGGTTTCCCAAAGGGCCTGCCGCAGTCAGGATCATTTTGGTTCTGCTGGCGGCCTTTGCCCTGAACAGCTGTGGGTACCGTTTCAGCGGCGACCGGGATCCCGTGATCCATGTAAAGACCGTTCATATTCCCCCCCTGAAAAACACCACCACCAAGGTGGGGATTGAAACCCTTTTCACCAATGATTTGATTTTTGAAGTGAACCGGCCCGGGGTTTCCGAGGTGGTGGACCGTCCTGGGGCTGAAGCCGTACTGGAAGGGGTGATTCGGGATCTTCGGACCGGATCGGTATCCCGCCGCAACATTACCACCACGTTGGAGCGCCGGGTCAGCGTCTCGGTGGATCTTTTACTGAAAGACCGTCGCGGAAAAGTGCTTTGGAAAAGCAGTTTGAGTGACAGCGAGGAATATACGGTTCTGTCAGATAAAACCAGCACGGAAGGCAATCTGCGCCGGGCACTGGCAGTTGTCTCCCGCCGCCTGGCGGAAAAATTCCACTATCGGTTCACCGCGTCGTTTTGAAACAGCAAACGCATGACAACGAAGCGTTGCCATGCGTCGGGGTATCAAGCGGTTCCGTCGGCGAGATTTTAGGCCTGGGAGGCCTTGACCAGACGGGACAGACGGGAAATTTTGCGTGCAGCGGTTTTGCGATGATAGACGCCTTTTTTGGCGGCTTTGTCGATGGCGGACTGGGCCAGTTTCAGCTGCTCCGGTCCCTGGGCGGTATCTTCGCCGGCTGCGGAGGCGCGTACGTTTTTGACAATACCTTTGATCCGGGTTTTGACGGAACGGTTGCGCAGACGCCGGACCTCGTTCTGCAAGGCTCGCTTTTTCGCCGATTTATGATTGGCCAAGGTCGAATCTCCTTTGATTGATTTTCGTGAATTTGCCTACCTAACGGAATCGAGATGAATTGTCAAGCACCGAATCATGAATTTCCTCATATTAATACACCGCCCTTCATCGGCAAGAAGCTTGCCGGTGGTACCTACTGACATCGGGCCAACCCGTGCACACATCCCCAACTGACACGAGGCCCCTGCCAGGCCAGGCTGCCGGTGCCCGGGACGCCGGGGTCGTGGTAACGGCCACATTCGTGAGCCGGATCCTTGGGTACGTCCGGGATATGCTGATTGCCTGGAGCTTTGGGGCCGGTGTTTACGCCGATGCGTTTATCGTTGCCTTTCGTATCCCCAACCTGTCACGGCGTCTTGTGGGGGAAGGGGCGCTTGGCATGGCCTTCATACCGGTTTTTCACGACCATGCCCGGCGACGGGGGTTGGCGGCGGCGATGGATCTGGCCGTTGTTGTATTTCGCCGCCTGGCGCTGATCCTGGCGATCCTGGTGATCATAGGAGCCTTGGCAAGTCCGGCCATTGTGCGGGGGCTCGCACCCGGTTTCGAAGCATCGGGAGATCAGTTCCAACTGACCGTTCAGTTGACCCGCATTATGTTTCCCTACGTGCTGCTGGTGGGATTGGTGGCCCTGAGTATGGGTATCCTAAATGCCATGGGCCATTTTATGGCCCCCGCCCTGGCGCCGGTAGCCCTCAATGTGGCCATGATCGTCGCCATCATGGCTGGTGTCTGGATGGTGCCATCCATGACCCTGCGCACCATATTCCTGGCGGTCGGGGTTGTCGTGGGCGGTCTCATGCAGCTGGTGATCCAGTTGCCGGCCCTGGGCCGCCACGGTATCCGGTTCCGGCGCAGGGCCCGTTTGGCATCCGGTGTCCTGGGGCACTTCGGTCGTTCGGCCCTGCCGGTCATGTTAGGAGGGGCAACCTACCAGGTCAACGTTGTGCTCGGAACCCTGCTGGCCTCTTACCTGGCTGTGGGCAGCGTGTCGTCCCTGTTTTATGCGGATCGTCTGGTCCAGTTTCCCCTGGGCATTTTTGCCATTTCCGCGGTAACGGTGATAATGCCCGATCTGTCCCGGAAAGCGGCCGCGCAGGATCTGGAGGCCATGAAACAGATCCTGCGGCAATCCCTGATGCACGTGGGGTTTGTTGTTGTGCCGGCCATGGCGGGGTTGATCGTTTTGCGTGAGCCCATCGTGGCAATTTTGTTTGAAAGAGGCGCTTTTGATAGTAATTCCACCCGTTTGACGGCCGATGCGCTCCTGTGGTATAGTACGGGATTATGGGCCTACGCGGCCTTGCGCATTCTCCTGGCCATGTTTTATGCCCTCCAGGACGCTTACCGTCCCCTGACGGCAGCGGTTTTGAGTGTCGGCGCCAACCTGGCGGGCGGTCTTCTGCTGATGCACATCATGGGGCACGGGGGTATTGCACTGGCCGCCGCCCTGGCGGCCATGGTGAACGTGGTCCTGCTGGTGGTCATGCTCAGGCGAAAAATCGGGCCTCTTGGCGGACGGAAGATGTTGCCTGCCGCCGGTCGGATTCTGGGATGCTCTCTCTTGATGGGGGCAGGGGTTCACTGGCTGGATACCGGGTTGCAAACAATGACGGCTCCCGGCGTTATGTTTCAAATCGGCCGTTTGGGTTGCGGTATTACTTCAGGCGTGGTGATGTATACCGTCGCTTCGTTTTGTTGCCGCAGCCCGGAATTGCATACCTTCTGCCAGATGGTCTGGCGACGGAAAAAGGTGCCATGAATACCCGACAAAGCATTGCGATCACCTGTGCCATCGTGGGCCTTTTTATATTCCTGCTCGTGATTGTTTTTGGCGACAAGGGGTTGGCTGATCTGCATCTGGTACGACTGGAACGCGATCGTCTGGCGGATAAAAACCAGGCCTTGCTGAAGGAAAATTTGGCCCGTTTCACCGAAAAGGATCGCCTGGAAAACGATTCGTTTTATGTTGAACATGTCGCCCGCACTGAACTGGGGCTGGTGGCGGAAGAGGAGCTTATCTTCATCGCTCCGGGGGACACAACGGCGGAGAGGGCGTCTTCCGGTTCGGCTAAGCCCTGATGCTGGTCGTCAATCGTGCCCGTTGGATCAAGGCCGGGCCGATGCCACCGGGCAAACCTACGAAACCCTGCGGATCTATCGATTATGGCAGTCGAAAAAGAATTTGAGACCGAAACCATGGCACAGATCTATGCGGATCAGGGCCATTATGAAAAGGCGGCGGCGATTTATCGACGGCTGCTGCAGGAGGCGCCCGAGCGCGCAGACCTTAGCGATCGACTGAAGGCAACTGAAGATTTGGCGAAGACTTCCGCCGGCCAGCGTTTGTCCAACCAGTTCGGCGCATGGGTTCAGCTTCTGTTGAAGAAAAAACAGATCGACAAATTGCGCAACCTGCGCAAATCAGAGTAAAGGCTACCGGCCGGCATGCGTTATTTGATTCGAAAAGGGCAAATCCGTTGAAAGACGGAGACGCAAAACCACGGGTCTAAAGCCGACAGGTTAGGACAGCCGGGTTGCCGAAGGTCAAACCGCGGAGAAAGCCCTTGGTCATGGATGGCCGGGGCTTTATGCTTTTGGATTCCGCTGAGGATCAGAATTGCGATGGAAATGTATGTCGTTCAGGAAAAAAAGGAAGACTGCGGCAGCAGTGTTTTCTATAAAGGGCAGATCGCCTATGCGGTTATGCCCAATGGGCGCAAGGTTGCCCTCCAGGCCTGCGGCGACGTCAAGTTCGTTCTTCCGAATCCCGACCGCAAATTCGACGTCTACAGTCACAATGCCGCCAGCGGCGGACTTGAGAAAATGGAAATCGCCGGACTGACCGACGATGATCTTCCCCGCGATGCCAATCGCTGGCTAAACCGTAACCATTTCGAAATTGTCAAACTTTCGCGCTATGGCGACGTGGTCGGTGATGGGATTCTGGCCGGCGAAGACTATGACGAGGCCATGAACCGGTTTCTGGAGTATTGTGTAACCATGGGCGGGCACTAACCCGGATATTTCATGAAATATCCGGGGCCGCCGCCAGTCGAACGCGCTCACCGGGTTGGCGTCAGCCACCTTCTTCAACACCGTTTGCAAGTCTTCTTCGAGGAACTTTCCTGAAGCCGTCTTCTTTAACGGGGGCGGCACACCTAAAGATTATGATCGATTGTTGCTGCACAGAGTCCGGGGTTTTTTTGCTGACATGCCAAGTGCAGGTTGATTAGGGCGCTATGCCATATCCTGTAACCCAATCCAAAAATCGTTTCCGAGTCGCTGCTGTTTGTCTCCTGCTGTTTTTTTTGTCCCTGTCGGCGGCTTGCCGCCCCCCGGCGGGATCTTTGCCTTTACCGGCGGGAAAAGTCCGGCCGGATGCCGATTTCAATCGGCTGTTCACGCGTCATGGCGGCGGGTGGACCGGAGGGGATGGCACCCTTTCCATCCCCCTGCCGGATGGGCGCTCCCTGTGGCTGTTCGGCGACACGTTTCTGGGACGGGTCCGACCGGACGGCACCCGGCCGGAAGAAAGCCCCCTGATTCGCAATTGCCTGGTGGTCCAGGATGGCCGGAAGCTGACCACGCGCTACGGCGGCACCACGGGCGCGCCGGAAGCCTTTTTGGTGCCGGAAGAACCGGACACCTGGTACTGGCCCGGCGACGGAACCCTACAGCCGGACCGGCTGCAGGTCTTCTTTCATCGGTTCCGGCAGGTGGCGCCGGGCATGTGGGGGTGGGCCTGGGACGGCACCGTAATCGCAACCGTCCGGCTGCCGCATCTGACCCTGGAGCGCGTGACCCGCCGGGATGATGCCAACGGGATCGCCTACGGGGCCTCCTTGCTGGAAACAGGACCGTGGATCTATATTCTTGGCACCAAGCAGGTAGGCGCGATCAAGCACCTGCATCTTGCGCGGGCTGGACGTGGAGGCCTGGAGGGCCAATGGGACTACTGGGACGGGCAATCATGGTCGCCGAAGGCGGCCGCCTCCCGCGCGATCTTGTCGGGTGTGGGCAGCCAGTTCAGCGTGGTCATGATTAAAAAAGGCGTCGCACTGGTCACCGTGGATGGGCGGCAGCCGTTTACCGGGCGGATCGTGGCCTATTGGGCCGAAGACCCTACCGGCCCCTGGCGGGGACCGGTGGATATCTACCAGGCCCCGGAAGCCAATGATCAGGTCGCGGCCTACAATCCTTTCGTGCACCCCCAGTTTCGTTCCCGGAAGGGCGATTTGATTTCCTACAACATCAACCACCTCCACGATCCGGACCGGTTATACCAGGATGCCGCCCTCTACCGACCCCGTTTTATCCGGGCGGATCTCGACGGCCTGACGGACCTGATCAGAAAAAAGCATCCCTGAAGTCCTCCCCCCGGATCGATACTGTTTTTCCGCCGGGGCGGTTGCCAAACGGTTCCGCCTGGCGTACGATGCCCAACGCTGACGGCCCTAGTCGGGGCTCCCGGCATGGAAAGTTATGCGGGAAACATCCTTTCCCCTTGTTTGCGCCGCCTACAGAAAGGTTCTGCCATGGCATTGAAAAATGGCCGTGAATATCAGCAGTCCATCGCCGATTTAGCGCTCGAGGCCCATATCATGGGCCGGAAGGAAGCGGCGTTGACCGATCACGGTCTGGTGCGACCCTCCCTGGCCGCCGTGGCGGTGACCTATGACGGCGCCCATGCGGAGGACCCCGCAACCCGAGCCCTTTTCCGGGTGAACTCACCCCTGTGCGGGGAGGAAGTCAACCGTTTCACCCATCTGCACCAGAGCACGGACGACCTGGTGAAGAAAGTGACCATGCAACGCTACTGCGGTCATACCACCGGGTGCTGTTTCCAGCGTTGTGTGGGGATGGATGCGGCCAATGCCGTCTATAGCACCACCTTCGACTGCGATGCGGATTGCGGAACCGACTACCACGCCCGTTTCAAAGCCTATTGGGCCGGCATTCAGCAAAACGACCTGGTGGTGGACGGTGCCATGACCGACCCCAAGGGCGATCGGGGACGGCGGCCTCGTGATCAAAAGGATCCCGACCTTTTCCTGCGGGTGGTGGAGCGCAAACGCGACGGTGTGGTGGTGTGCGGCGCCAAGCTTCACCAGACCGGGATGCTGAACGCCCATGAAATGCTGGTCATGCCCACCATGGGGATGCGGGAGGGCGAGGAAGATTGGGCCATCTGTTTTGCCGTGCCCACCAATACCGCGGGAATCCGCTACATCTACGGCCGCCAGGCCAGTGACACGCGCAAACTGGAATCCCGATCGCTGGATGTGGGCAACCCTCTGTACGGGGGCCAGGAGGTGATGACGGTCTTCGACCACGTTTTTGTTCCCCGGGAGCGCATTTTCCTGGATGGCGAACTGCCTTATTCCGGCCGGTTGGTGGAGCGCTTTGCCGCCTACCATCGCCAGAGCTACGGAGGGTGCAAGGTCGGGGTCGGCGATGTCCTGATCGGTGCCGCGGCCCTGATCGCCCGCATGAACGGGGTGGCCCGGGCATCCCACATCAAGGACAAACTGGTGGAGATGATCCATCTCAACGAAACCCTTTTTGCCTGCGGCATCGCTTGCTCGACCCTGGGCCATGCCACCCCGGCCGGCAATTACGAAATCGATATGCTGCTGGCCAACGTCTGCAAGCTGAATGTCACCCGTTTCCCCTACGAACTGGCGCGGCTGGCCACGGATGTGGCCGGCGGGCTGCTGGGCACCATGCCCTCGGCGCACGATCTGGAAGATCCGGTGGCCGGGCCCTACATCAAAAAATACCTGGCATCCGCCGAAGGCACCGATCCGGTGGATCGCATCAAGGTCCTGCGGCTGATCGAAAACCTGGTGGCCGGCGCCGGTGCGGTGGCCTACCTGATTGAATCCATGCACGGGGCCGGTCCCCCCATGGCTCAACGGATCATGATCGGGCGCCAGGGCGGATTGGAGGAGAAAATCCGCCGGGTCAAAGCCATGCTGAATATCCCTTGATCAGGGTTCCGAAGCCGGTCCGATGCGCCCGCCGGACGGGGCCCTGGTATTTTCGCGCCACCTGTGATATGCTTTTTATCAACATGGACCAGCATTTACGGAACCCGTCTTAAATTTTTACCACACGTTCCTCTTTTCATCCTACCCGCCTTTAGTTCAGGTTCTTGACGCCGATCCATACCGGTCAGGGAGTGTTGCCGCCTTTCAAACCGGCGTGCACACGTGTTGTGAACCCGCAACCCAAAGCAAAGGAGAACCGCGATGCGTCAGAAATATATCATCAGTCAGGAAGGGACCGACCAGGTTTTTAAAATCAGGGAATATGCCATTATCGATAAAAATTTGCGGAATGTGGACTCATCCATGCTGCGGCAGGAGGATTATGAGTTCCTGTGTGAAGAGACCTACAGCCACGCCCGCATCGAAAGGTCCATTTCCCAGGGGAAGGAAGCCGTGGTCAGCACCCTGCGGACCCCCAACCTCTATCCCATCCGGCCCTATGTCGTGAAAATGGCCGAACAGGTGATGGTGCTGTTCGATTCACCCGGGAATGAACCCGTGGAACTCTTTTTTGACGATACCGATCTTGTGACGACGGAATAGACTTTTTTGGGATCAAAAGCTTCCAACAATTGTGGGGGACTCGGATAGGGTTCCCCGGCAAGTTATATTCTTAGCTGTCGAACGTTCATTTTCTTGCACGCGCAAGAAAACGGAACCAAAAGAAAGCGCCCGTGCCCCGCTTCATCCTGCGCGTCGTCGGTGCGGCCGGAGCGCGCGGAAACTCGCCCGCCTTCGCTTTGGCTACGGCGGATTCAGACAGTCCGCACGCTTTTTCCCGTCCACCCCGCCGATGCTCGGCGCGGGACAAAGGGAAAACCAAAACCAAAAATTACAAACTGTTTTCAAGGGCTCTCTGAGGAACTATCTGAGGGTTCCCGTTTTGTGGAAGGGCAAACTTGAGGAAAAAGCCTGCGGCCTACGCTCATTTATGGTAGCGCATGCGGGTGCCGAATTCCAGTGAGAGGCGGATTTCCTGGGGGGACAAGGACGGGGGAAAATAGACGCCCGAAATCTTGGCCCCGTGGATGCTGGCGCCCTCGAGACAACAGGTGCTCAGGTCCAGCCCCCGCAGATCGGCCTGCCGGAAATAGCAGCCGGAAAAATCCACGCCTGCGACGTTGAATTGCCTCAGGTCCTGGCTGCGAAAATCAAGGTTTTTCATTTCACAGATCTTGTCTTTACAGCGCCGCTGGTTGAAGGCTTCGACATCTTCATCCAGAATCATCTGATACAATTCGTTGCGGTTCTCCCTGCGGGGCGTCGGATCACTCATGCCATATCCTTTCCTGTTCGCTTTCTTGCGGGGCATTGGGCGTCCTCAAAGACAGCCCTGTTTTCCCCATGGCGTCTGTTAACGGCCAAATAGCGAAAAAACTTTAGCCCGAAAATTTCACTCTGCGGGCGCGTCTGCGATGCCCATTGGCTGCATTATCAGAGGCTTGCCCATGAACATCGCGAACACGTGAAATATCCGGGTTTGGCCTGGTGGCAGGCATGGCGGCGGGAAAGACGGCGCAACCGATCATCGCTGAGGAGGGATACAATGGGGAAAGCCCTGATAACCCGTATTAGAAATCTCGGTGAGGCCCCAGATGGGTCTGACACCTGCGAATATCCGGGCCATGCATGTTAAACAGGCGCGCGGCACCATGATGGGCAAACAGGTGCTTATTCTACAGGGCGCGGACGGTTGCCTGTTGGCCGTCCGGACGCTTCGCCGTCTTTGTGCTTCTCCCGGATCAACCAGTCGATAATGGCGCCGGGATCGTCGGCGTTGCGTTTTTCCGTATCGGCGGGGGGCGCAGCGACCTCGGCCTTTATATCGGCTGATAAAGTGTTGGCGTCGTCCTGTTGCGTTGCCACCGCAACCTCCGGCGCGGTTCCATCCTCGGTGATGGAGGCCTTTTGTACTTCACCGGACGCTTTGCTTGCCGCACCGGCGATGTCCGCCGATGCACTCTCATCTGTGTGATCACCGGCGGCCCCGGCGGGGAACTCGCTTGCCGCTCCGGCGGTTACCACCCTTGCGGTGGCCGGCGGGGTCCCCTCGGCCGGATCCGTCTGGGTGGGCGGCGATGCCTTTTGAGGTGTGGATGGTTCGACATCCGGCTGTTTTTCAACCGGGACTGGCGGAGTGGCCGGGGGTTGCGTTTCGTTTACGGCCGTTGACGGTGTCGATGCGGAAGGCGCCGGCGGCTGCTTTAAAGGCGGTGATTCCGGTGCCGGGGGCTGCAGCGCAGCCGTTTTGCCCGCCAGCGGGGGATTGCGGTCCTGAATTTTGGCGAAGAAATAACCGCCGGCAATAATCAGCAGCAGGAAAGGCACGGCCAGCTGAAGGCTTCGCCGGCGGTTGGGCCGGCGGACGTCTTTCAGTTCCACCGGTACCGGGGCAATCTCCCGCACGGCCACTTCCGATGGCGCCGTATCCGGTAAACAGGCGATCTGCAAGCGATCCTTGCAGGCGTCCACCGCCGTGGAATCGACTTGTTCGGATCCTTTCAGGTGGGCATGCAGCAGCGAAAAATCACACAGCAAATTAATGGCGCGGGGCAGGCCGCGGGAAAGGGTGTGAATGGCGCTGACCGCACCGGGGCTGAAGGGTGTCCGGGTGGCGCCGGCGATGCGCAGGCGGTGGTCGATGTAGGCCGAGGTCTCAGCCTCGCTCAACGGATGGAGCTTACACGTGGCCGATACCTGACGGATGAAAGCCTGGCGCGGGGTATCGGCGAACCATTGGTAGACCTCATTCTGGCCGACCAGGAGAATGTGGAGAAGAGGAGTCCCCCGGCATTCCTGCCGTGCCAGGTGCAGGACTTCCGCCTGCATTTCGGCCGTCAGCCCCTGGGCTTCATCGATGACCAGCAGCAGGCGATGTCGGGTCCCCTGGTCGTTGCCGGCCCGGTCGCGAAGGGCCGGGATCAATTCCTCCCGATGACTAAATCCATTCCGTAGACCAAAGCCTTCGGCCATGGATTGGAGCAGGTCATCCGTGCCCGGACCGGGTTCCGACAACTGGGCCACGAGCACATCGTCCTGGAGGTCTTTGACAAAGGCGTTGACCAGTGTGGTTTTGCCGGTGCCGAACTCGCCGCCAAGCACGACGATACCCTTGTTTTCTTTGAGGCCGTAGTCCAGGGTGGCCAGCGCCTGGCGCTGGTTGGCGCCAACCCACAGGAAATGGGGGTCCGTGCTCAGGGCGAACGGTTTTACGGCGATATTGAAATGTTCGAGATACATATCGGCATTCAGGGCAATGACAGACCGTCAAATCGATAAAGGCGACAGCCTCCATCAGCCCGCCAAACGGTGAAACCCGTTGAGTGTTGATCAAGACAGCTGCCCGGCCGCCGGTTTCCCTGCGACGTTTCCAAACCGGCGGTGAATCCATGGCGTTTTTCTACTCGGCAAGCATATCCTTCAAGGCATCCAATACCGGATTGAGCTCCTGGGAGCGGGTTTGGGGCGGCCGCCGGGCGCCGGCCAGGTATTTCCTGACGCAGTCGTATTGCTGCCACCCTTTCAACTGGTAATTCAAGTCCACCGACTGCCATTTGGGGTGCCCATTGGTGATCAGCCAGTCCGTATTTTCATAGACCAGCTTGGCCACTTTGCCCACCGTCTGGCAGTGGAAGTTGCGGAAGTCATACGCCACCAGGACCGCCTTTACCGCCGCCGTGGTAACGGTATCGGCTTGCCAGGCATACGTGCCGCCGGGGATTTCCGATTGGGGGTAAAATTCCAGAATGCTCTTGTGGGTGATCGGAATGAGGGCCAGGTCGTCTTCGGGCAGGACATTTTCGCTGAAAAGTTTGACCGGGTACCCGGCCACATAGAACATGGCGTCGACATCGCCCCGCTTCAGCGCATCCAGCGCTTCGGTCGTCCCAAGGGCCAGTTTCTCCGACGGCACCACGCCCGATACCTTGAACAGGAGCTCGGCCGTCATGTAAGTGCCGCTGCCCTCTTTGCCGATGGCAACCTTGCGGTCGGCCAGATAGTCAAAGCTCAGGATATCTTTTTTGCCCACGAGGTGAATTTCTTCGTTGTAGAGCGGAAACACCATCTTGGTTTTGCGGGCAATGCCTTTCAGTACGGGGTTGCTCTGGACGCGTGACACAAATGCCAGAACATCCGATTGCACGATACCCAGCTGGGTTTTGGGGCGTTGGTAGACAGCGTAGATGTTTTCGATGGAGCCTTTGGAATTGTCCACCCGCAGGTCGATGCCTTCCTGTTTGACCAGCTCCTGCAGGTTAAGGCCGAATTGGTAGTAGGTGCCGGAGGGGCCGCCGGTAACGATTCCCATGTTGATAGGCTCGGCGCTCCTTACGTTTTGCGGGATGAAACCCATCAGCATTAAAACAATGAACAGCACCGTGTACGGCCCTGTGGCCGGAATTTTGAAGCGATTGGACCTGCGTATCGTGTTTTCCATTTTGTTGCCGCCCCCTTTCCCCAAAATAGAAGAGCCAAGGCCCACTACGGACGGACCTTGGCTCTTCGGGTGCCAGAAAATACATACCCCCCCCAACTGAATGCATTTTGCGCCGCGAACAATAACCACTCTAAGTAATGCAAATTTTATGCTGAATTGTATGAAATGGTTAACTAATTGAAATTAAATTGAATGCAAAATTGAGTGGGTGTTTTAAGGAACCTGAGTTTATAGGATTAGGGAAACCGATTGCAGATGATTGTGAAATCGATTGCTTAATGATTGGGCGATTCTTTGACCAGAAGCAAAGCAAAAACTGTGGGTTAGCTTTTCTGCTACCCTGGCAGGAGAGGCGTTCCAAATCTAACGTTTTCTTGTGGAGGTGGGTTAAGGACGCCAAATTAGAACAATAAAAAAGGGACCTACAAATTATTGTAAGTCCCTGCTTTTTTGATGGTAGCGGGGGGCGGATTCGAACCACCGACCTTCGGGTTATGAGCCCGACGAGCTACCAGACTGCTCCACCCCGCATCAATTTGTAAAAAGGGAACATACTCCTGACGGCGATCGTTGTCAAGCTTTTATCGATTTTAAATCGTTTGATTTAAAATTTTTTTCATGGCTTCACGGCGGCCGGCGAAGTCGTCGTCCTTGTGGATGTGCACCAGGAGGCGCTTGTTGCGGTTGGACGCGCCGGATACGATTTCCACCGACGATTTGGGGCAGTGGAGCAGTTTGGCGATCAGTTGGATCAGGGCCTTGTTGGCTTTCCCCTCCACGGGCGGTGCATTGAGTTTGACCTTGAAGGCGTCGCCGTGAATGCCCACAAGGGCATTTTGCGAGGACTTGGGCTGCACGCGTACGTCGATCAGAAGGCCGTCGGGATGATCGCTCAGCATGGGGAGCGCCTTTTCAGGGTTGGCACCGTCATTGGCCGTTCTTGATGGTCCGGATGATTTGCGACGATGAGATGGCTTCGCTGATGGGAATCAGCGCCACCCGGCCGCCCTGGCGGGCAACGAGATCGCCTCCGCGCACCTGGGCGGATTGGTAGTTGCTGCCCTTGACGAGCACATCGGGTTGCACGGCTTCCAGCAGGGTTTCCAGTTCGTCGGAAGCAAAGACCACCACGGCATCCACACTGTCCAGGGCACTCAGGATGCGGATGCGTTCGGCCGCACCGATCACCGGGCGGCCGTTGCCCTTGAGGGCCCTTACCGAGGCATCGTCGTCGATGGCCACGATCAGGAAATCCCCCAGTTCCTTGGCCGCCGCGAAAAGCTGCACATGGCCGGCATGGAGCAGGTCAAAGCAGCCGTTGGTGAGAACAATTTTTTTGTTGCGGCGTTTGAGGTCGCTGACCAGGGCCGACAGTTCCTCCAGGGGGTGGTGCTTGGAGGGGAAGCGCCGGCCGGTGCTGGTGAGGGCCGACGTCAGCTCGTCGATGCCCACCGGGGCCGTGCCCACTTTGCCGACCACGATGCCGGCGGCGGCATTGGCCATGACGATGCTGTCCTGGAACGAGGCGCCCAGGCCCAACGCCAGGCCGAGGACGGAGAGAACCGTGTCGCCGGCGCCGGAAACATCATATACCTGGCGCGCCCGTGTGGCGATTTGGTAGACCGGGTGCCCGGATTCGAAAAGCGCCATCCCGTCCTTGCCCAGGGTAATCAGCAGGTTTGCGCACCCGGCGGCAGCCATGATGCGCCGGGCCGCTTCCGCCAGGCTGTCACTGTCTACAATGTCGATTCCCGCCGCCAGGGAAGCTTCCTTGCGGTTGGGGGTGAGCAGCGTGGCGCCCTGGTATTTGGAATAGTCCAGGCCTTTGGGGTCCACGATGACAAACTTGCCGTTTTGCCGTGCCGCCGCAGTGATCCGCTCCATGAGGTCCCGGGTGACCAGTCCCTTGTTGTAGTCGGAAACCAGAACGGCTTCGATTTCGGGCATAATGTCTTCCACAAAGGACACCAGCCGCTCGAAGGAGGTTTCCGAAATATCCCGTTTGGTTTCACGATCCACCCGCAGGACATGCTGGTTGGAGGCGATGATGCGGGTCTTGCGGGTGGTGGGGCGTTCGGCTTCCTGGATCACGCCCCGGCAGTCCGCGTCCAGGTGGGTGAACATGGCGATCAGGCGCTCCCCGTCGGCCGCCGTGCCGACCACACCGGCCACGGCAACCTGGGCCCCCAGGGCCCGCAGGTTGTTGACCACGTTGCCGGCGCCGCCCAGGGTCAGGTCCTCCCGGACCACGGAAACCACCTGCACCGGGGCTTCCGGCGATATGCGGTCCACGTCGCCCCAGACGTATTCGTCGATCATCAGGTCGCCGATGACGAGGAGCCGGCAGTCACGGAAGCGTTGGATGATGTCGCGCATGCGGCTATGTCCTTGAAAGGGGCGGTCTTGCGTCCGGCAGCCGTGAAGATTCGGCCCCTTTGTGGGGTTGGAATTAGTTTTGGTCGAGACTTGTCAGCGCCTCGTCCAGAATGGTTTTCAAGTCGTCAAAGTCGGTGGTCACCGGGAATTCCGGGAACTCGGCCACCACGTTTTCCGGCGGCCGGAAGAGAATGCCTTTTTCCGCGGTTTGCAGCATGGTGATGTCATTGTAGGAGTCCCCCATGGCAACCACCTTGAAATTCATGCTCTGCAGCCCCGCCGCCACCTTGCGCTTGCCATCCTGCTGGCGAAGGTTGTAGCCCGTGATCCGGCCGTTGGGGTCCACGCTCAGGGAATTGCAGAAGAGGGTGGGGCGCTTGAGCTTGGCGATGAGGGGATCGGCAAATTCCACAAAGGTGTCCGAAACGATGATCACCCGCGTGCGGGTGCGCAGCCAGTCCAGAAATTCGACAGCCCCCTCCAGCGGTTCCATGGTGGCGATGACCTTCTGGATATCCGCCAGGGTCAGGCCGTGTTCGTCCAAAATGCCGAGCCGCTTGCGCATCAGGACATTGTAGTCGGAAATATCGCGGGTGGTGAGCCGCAATTCATCGATGCCGGTGATCTGGGCCACGTTGATCCAGATTTCCGGTACGAAGACACCTTCCATATCAGAACAGACAATATGCATCGATCCTCACAAATTTTGTTTGTTTTCGTTCAGAAACGGCATCTTTTGACACAATTATGATAGAGATTCCGGATCAAGTCCGGAATGACGTCTTAACAGAAAAGTCCGTTTTTCACTCGACCCCTCGACCCCTTGAATCCCTGGACCCTGGGATCCTTCCGGTTATGGCGAAAAAGACCTCTTCTTAACCTTTCAGCTTTCAGCTTTGAGCTTGGCGCTTGCAACTCAGTCCAGCCCGTTGGGCTCCTCGAGGCGGATCAGCATGGGCTTTTCGTCCACCACGTCCAGGGCTTCTATTCGCCGGAAGGCTTCCTGCACGTCGGCTTCCCGGGCCCGATGGGTCAGCATCACCACCGGCACGGCCCCCACGGATTTGCGGCCCTTCTGCTGGACGGACTGGATGCTGATGCCGTATTCGCCCAGAATGCCGCTGATGGTGGACAGGACGCCCGGCTGGTCTTTGACCGTGAAGCGGAAATAGTAGTGGGTCACCAGGTCGTCCATAGGCACGATGGGAATGCGCCCGATACGGCCGGGCTGGAACGCGCGCAGGGGCACTCGCCCGGCCCCGCCGCTGGCCAGGTTGCGGGCAATGTCCACCACGTCGCCGACAACGGCGCTGGCCGTCGGCATCATCCCGGCCCCGTGGCCGTAGAGCATGACATCTTCCACCGCATCGCCGGAAATGTTGAGGGCATTCAGCGATCCGCTGATGGTGGACAGGAGGTTGTCTTCCGGGATCATGGTGGGATGCACCCGGGCCTCCACCCGGTCATCGTGGTTTTTGCTGATGGCCAGCAGTTTGATCCGGTACCCGAACTGGCGGGCGAAGTCGATGTCCAGGGGGGTGATCTGGGTGATGCCCTCGATGTAGATATCGTCGAAATTCACTTCGGTGCCGTAGGCCAGCATGGTGAGAATGGCCAGCTTGTGGGCCGTGTCGAAACCCTCCACGTCCAGGGTGGGGTCGGCTTCGGCATAGCCGGCCTCGGTGGCCAGGGCCAGGGCTTCCTGGAAGTCGATGCCTTCGTTTGTAATACGGCTCAAAATATAGTTGCAGGTGCCGTTCAGGATGCCGCTCATGCCGTTGATGCGGTTGCCCACCAGCGATTCCCGTATGGTTTTGATCACCGGCATGCAGCCGCCCACACTGGCTTCATAGGCCAGATCGACCCCCTTGGCCTCGGCCGCCTGGAAAATTTCCGTGCCGTGTTTGGCCAGCAGCGCCTTGTTGGCGGTGACCACGGCTTTACCGTTTTCGATGGCGTTCAGGATCAGGGTCTTGGCAATGCCTTCGCCCCCGATCATTTCGATCACGATGTCCACCTCGGGGTCGTCGACCACCCGGTGGGCGTCGCCGATCAATACCCCCTCGTCCAGGCGGATACCCCGGTCGGTTTCCGTGTCGATGTCGGCCACGTATTTCAGGTGCAGATCCATACCCAGCCGGGCCCGGATACGGTCGGCGCTTTCGATCAGCAGCCGGGCGACACCGGCGCCCACCGTTCCGAAACCCAGCAAACCCACTTGCAGTGTCGTCATTGTCTGTTGCTCCTCTCTGTCGTGCCGCTCACCGTTCGGAGAGACCGGACGAACGCTGTCGGTATGGCTGTAGCGCCCGGAAAGGGCCGGGGCGGACAACCAAAACGGATCTCCTTTAGCAGATTTCCGCCAACGGGGAAACCCGCAAAAATCGGTTGCGGGGGGCAGGCGCCCTATTTCAGGACGTTGCGAATGCCCCGCACCGCCTGGTTGATGCGCATGGTGTTTTCGATCAGGGCGAAACGGACGAAGTCGTCGCCATAGTTGCCGAAGCCCAGGCCCGGGGATACGGCCACTTTGGCCTCCCGGATCAGGAATTTGGAGAAATCCACCGACCCCATGTGGCGGAACTGTTCCGGAATGCGGGCCCAGACGAACATGGTGCCCTTGGGGGCGGGGACGTCCCAGCCGGCCCGTTCCAGGCCCGTAATCAGGGCGTCCCGTCGGTCGCGGTAGGTATCCCGGATGTCCGCCACACAGCTCTGGTCCTCGTTCAGGGCGATGATGGAGGCGATCTGGATGGGCTGGAAAATGCCGTAATCCAGATAGCTCTTGATGCGTTTAAGGGCGAAGATGATTTCTTCGTTGCCCACGCAGAAGCCCACCCGCCAGCCGGCCATGCTGTAGCTTTTGGACATGGAAAAAAATTCCACGCCCACGTCCCGGGCCCCTTTGGCCTGCAGGAAACTGGGGGCCTGGTAGCCGTCGAAGGTCAGGTCGGCATAGGCAAAATCATGGATGACCATGATGCCGTGCTCTTTGGCAAAAGCTACGATTTTTTCGAAGAACTCCAGGTCCACCACTTCGGTGGTGGGGTTGTGGGGGTAGCTGATGATCAGTACCTTGGGCTTCGGCCAGGTCTGGCGCGTGGCCTCCACCAGGTTGGTAAAAAAATCGTTGCCGGGCCCCACCGGAATGCCCCGCACGTCGCCGCCGGAGATGATGGCCGAATAGGGATGGATCGGGTAGGTGGGGGTGGGGGTGAAGACCACATCCCCGGGACGGATGGTGACGAGAATCAGGTGGGACATGCCCTCCTTGACCCCGATGGTCACGATGGCTTCCCGGTCCGGGTCGATGTCCACGTCGTACCGGCGGCCGTACCAGTCGGCAATGGCGCTCCGCAGGCGGGTAATCCCCATGGAGGCCGAGTAGCGATGGTTATGGGATTTGCCGGCGGCCTCCACCATTTTGTCCACGATGTGGGGCGGGGTGGCCAGATCGGGATTGCCCATGCCCATGTCGATGATGTCTTCGCCAGCGCGGCGGCATTCCATTTTCAGTTCGTTGACGGTGGCGAATACATACGGCGGCAGGCGGTCCAGGCGGGCAAATCGTGTCATTTGGATTCCTCGTAGGGGTTCGCCTGATCTCAGATCAGGGCCCGATGCGGGTTAGGTTTACGTCGCGTATTCCGGAAACGCCATGAAACGGTTGGCGGTTTCACATCGGTGGCGACTTTTTTTGACGGTTGGGGAAAAAGGTCGCGCGCAAGCTTTGCGAATCCCGAGGGGGCGGCGCGCGGATCGTACGCCGCAGTGACGCGGGATACGCCCAACACCGCTGTCGGGCTTTTGAAAAACCGCCATGGAAGTGAGTTACAATAACACCGGGGGCTTGTCAAAAAATTTGTTTTGGCATATCAGGTAGGGAAATCGAACGGTTGGCGTGTGCATGCGCCAACGGGATGTCCGTGAACGCCCCAAGTTTTCCTAAACATTTGCCGGAACCAGGAGATCGTACCATGACAGAGGAATTGACCTACGCCGCGGCCGGCGTCGATATCGATAAAGCCAACCGCCTGGTGGACCGGATCAAGGCCATCGCCAAATCCACTTCCCGCCCGGGCGTCATGGGCGACATCGGCGGTTTCGGCGGCCTGTTTTCGCTGAACGTGGCCCATATGGAAAAACCGGTCCTGGTCAGTTCCACGGACGGCGTCGGCACCAAGCTCAAGATCGCTTTCCTGACCGGCAAGCACGACACGGTGGGCATCGACCTGGTGGCCATGTGCGTCAACGATATTCTCGTCCAGGGGGCCCGGCCGCTGTTCTTCCTGGACTACTTCTCCACGGGGCGCCTGGACGAAGGGCTGGCCGAAGCGGTGATCAGCGGCATCGGTGAAGGCTGCCGCCAGGCCGGCTGTGCCCTGATCGGCGGCGAAACAGCTGAAATGCCGGGCTTCTATGCGGATAACGAATACGACCTGGCCGGTTTTGCGGTGGGCCTGGTGGACAACGCCAAGATCATCGACGGCAGTGAAATCCGTCGGGGGGACAACCTGGTGGGCATCGCCTCCAGCGGGCTGCACAGCAACGGGTATTCCCTGGTGCGCAAAATCGTCTTCGACGTTCTCAACATGGACGTCGCCACCCATGTTCCGGAACTGGGGCGCACCATCGGCGAAGAGCTGCTGGAGCCCACCCGGATTTATGCCACCGCCATCGAGAGCCTGGCCCGGGACCTGCCCCTGCGCGGCCTGGCCCATATTACCGGGGGCGGCATTTCGGAGAACGTGGTGCGGGTCATCCCGGATTCCTGCGGCATTCGCATGTTCGAGGGCAGCTGGTCCGTTCCGCCCGTTTTCCCATTCCTGCAGAAGGCCGGCCGGGTGGCCGACAGCGAAATGAAACGCACCTTCAACAACGGCATCGGCATGATCGCCGTGGTGCCGGAACAGGCCACGGCCGACGTGGTCGAACGCCTGCGGGGCATGGACGAAACCGTGTTTGTCGTGGGCGAAGTCATCAAACGGCCGGAAACCGGCCCCCGTATCGAGTGGGTGGAAAACGATGCCTGCCGTGAACGATAAATCGAAGGTTCATGAAAAAGCTGCCGGACCTGCGTGGCTGAGGCGACTGCTGCAATGGGTTGCGAAAGGATCCCGACAGGTCCCGCTATGCAGTCAATGAGGTCCGTCCTCAAGGCATCCCGGTCGGGAGAACCGCAAGGCTTGACCTGAGACGGATGGATCTGCCTGCCGCCGGAAACGACCCAGGCCCCTATCGGAATGCGCCGACATCGGCTGGCGTATTCCGAAGGCCGGCCCCTCTTCGTTGATAATTTATCGATACCGAAAGAAACGTAAAAAGCGTTACCGCCTTTCGGTTGTCCCGCCTGTTTTTAAACCCCCCTCTTGAGGGTGCGACCAAATCCGAATCCATAGGGTTATAAAGATTGATAATCTCGAAATATAAGGTATGATTTGATAATTTCGTCGCAGACAGTCCGTCTCCAGTTGATCCGTAGATGAAGGAGATACATGATGGCAGCCTATTTTTCCCAATTTAACGGTGTCGAGATTTTTTTCCTGGTCTGTGCGGTTATCGGCGGTGCCTTCGTCATCATTCGTTTTGTCATGCTGCTGGTCGGTCTCGACCACGACGCCGGCGGGGATGCGCCCGTTGGAGGGCACGACGTGGATGGCCATCATGCGGATTCCGATGTCGGATTTAAATTGTTGTCCCTTCAGGGGATTACCTCTTTTCTCATGATGTTCGGCCTCGTGGGCATGGCCTTTTATCATCAGAGCCGGATGGGAATTCTCATTTCGATGCTGGGGGGGCTGGCGGCCGGTCTGGCATCGGTCTGGATTATCGCCAAGATGTTTTCACTTGTCGTTCGCCTGCAATCCAGCGGGACGATTTCCATCGAAAGCACCGTTGGCTCCCAGGGCAAAGTCTATCTGACAATACCGGAAAACGGCACCGGAAGGGTATTGATCAATGTGCGCAACAGTCTTCGCGAATACGATGCCAGTTCCCAGGACAACCGCCGGATCGAGACAGGGGCACCCGTTCGTGTGGTCTGGGTGGACGGCAACATTCTGGTTGTTGAAACATTGTAAGTGAATTCAGCGGCAAACGCTGCCGACAGCCGCCACGGGGACCCGATCCTCAGTTCGCGGTGGCCATCACTATCCGTAACCTGTCCAATACCTGTCCGTATTAAAAAAATGATCCCCGACGAGCGATCGAATATCTGACGTCATCTGGATTCGGGGGGGGGGACGGGTGTTAACTTGCCACCTGCGCTGATCTTCTGCGCATGGCACCAAAAAAGGGGAAGACCAATGGAAGCACTCGGATTCTGGGCTATTGTCATCATTGCATTTGTTTTGCTCATGACCATGACGCTGGTTTTTTTGGCATCGCGCTATAAACGCTGTCCGTCCGATCAGATCCTTGTCATTTTTGGTAAAGTGGGCGCCGGGCAATCGGCCGACTGCATCCATGGCGGCGGTGCCCTGGTCTGGCCGTTGATCCAGGACTACGCTTTTATGGATCTTACCCCGATGACCATCAATATCCCGCTGCAGAATGCCCTTTCCCAGCAGAATATTCGTATCAATGTGCCCAGCACGTTCACTGTGGGTATCAGCACGGAACCAGGGATCATGAACAATGCGGCTGAGCGTCTCCTGAATCTGCCCCAGGAAGAAATCGAAGAAATGGCCAAGGAAATTATCTTCGGCCAACTGCGGCTTACGGTAGCCTCGCTGACCATCGAACAGATCAACCAGGATCGTGAGCGCTTTCTGGAAGAGATCCGTAAGAATGTCGCCCCGGAGTTGAATAAAATCGGTCTTTACCTGATCAACGTGAACATTACCGATATCACCGACTCGTCGGACTACATTGAAAGCATTGGCAAGAAGGCCGCCGCCGAGGCCATCAACCAGGCCAAGATCGATGTGGCCGAGCAGGAAAAGCATGGTGAAATCGGTCAGGCCCAGGCGTCCAAGGAGAAGGAAATCAAGGTGGCCGAAAATGTGGCCGAAGCCGAAAAAGGCAAAAAGAGGGCCGAGGCGGATCAACGTATTTTTGTCCAGCAGCAGGAAACGGCCGCGACCATCGGCGAGGCTTCCGCCGACAGGGAGAAAGAAATAAAAGTGGCCGAGAACCTGGCCGAGGCGGAGAAGGGGCGCAAACATGCCGACGCCGACAAGCGCGTTTATGTTCAGGAACAGGAAGCCACCGCCGTTGCGGGCGAAAACAAGGCCAAGGCCGATATCGCCAACGCCGAAGCCGAACTGGCCGTCAAGCGGGCCGAAGCTGAGCAACGGGGCGAAGTGGCCAAACGCGAAGCCCTGGTTGAAATCCAGAAGGCCCAGTATCGTGCCGAGCAGGAACGGCTTAACGCGGAGGAGATCGTCAAACGGGAAATTGAAAAACGCGAAATCGAGATCGCGGCCGAAGCCGAGGCGGAAAAGCGGCGCCGGGAGGCCCGGGGCGAGGCGGATGCCACCTTGATGAAATACGAAGCCGAAGCCCGGGGCATCAAGCAGGTTCTGGAAAGCAAGGCTTCGGGTTACGCTGAGCTGGTCCAAAGTTGTGATGGCGATGCGCGTTCGGCAGCGACCCTGTTGATGATCGAGAAAATTGAGGAAATCGTCAACATGCAGGTCGAAGCCATCAAAAATCTCAAAATCGATAAGATTACGGTCTGGGATTCGGGCACAAGCAACAACGGCGACACGACTACGGCCAATTTTCTTTCGGGTTTTGTGAAAAGCCTGCCGCCCCTCCATGACATTGCTGAAATGGCGGGTCTGGACCTGCCGAAATATCTGGGGCGCATGGCCGTGACGGAAACACCGGAAACCTCTGAGGACCAGCCTAAAACACCAGCATCTTGACGGCGATGTGTGTGGCTGATACTGAGCAACGCCTGAGATCGGTAGGATAGACACATAAAAGGAGTTGAAACAGGATGTTGATCTTAGGCATTGAATCCTCGTGCGACGAGACCGCGGCGGCGGTGGTCGAAGACGGTCGGCGCCTGCTGTCGTCGGTGGTGGCGTCCCAGGTGGACATTCACCACCGGTTTGGCGGCGTGGTGCCGGAACTGGCGTCCCGCAAACATATCGAAGCGGTTTCGCCGGTGGTGCAGGAGGCCCTGGCGACGGCCGGCATTACCCGGGAAGCCCTGGACGCCGTGGCGGTCACCCAGGGGCCCGGCCTGGTGGGGTCGCTGCTCGTGGGCTATTCTTTTGCCAAGGCCCTGGCCTTCGGCCTGGACATTCCCTGGGTGGGGGTCAATCACCTGGAAGGCCACATCCTGTCCGTTTTTCTGGAAGACGATCCGCCCCCATTTCCTTTCTGCGCCCTCCTGGCATCGGGGGGGCACACGGCCATCTACCATGTCACCGGCTACACCGCCATCGAACGGATGGGCCAGACCCGCGACGACGCCGCGGGGGAAGCCTACGACAAGGTGGCCAAGGTGCTCGGCCTGGGCTATCCCGGCGGCAAGGTCATCGATGACCTGGCCCACCAGGGGGACCCCTCCCGGATTCCCTTCAAACGCCCTTTTCTGGACCGCAACGGTTTCGATTTCAGTTTCAGCGGCATCAAGTCGGCCGTCCATCGCATGGTTCAGAAGCAGCCCGAAGAAATGACATCCCGGATGAAAGACGTGGCTGCCGGCTTCCAGGAAGCGGTGGTCGAGGTGCTCACCTTCAAGTTGATGCACGCTGTGCGGGAGAAAAACTGCCGCCATGCGGTGGTCGCAGGCGGCGTCGCCGCCAACCGCCGCCTGCGGGAAAGCGTCCGCCAGGCCGGCCGCGAACAGGGGGTCGCCGTCCATATCCCCGGTCTGGAGCTCTGCGGGGACAATGCCGCCATGATCGCGGCGGCGGGGTATCATTACCTGCAGGAGGGGCGGCGGGGGAAATTGGACGATGATGTGTACTCGCGAGTGCCCCTTTAGTGCCCATCAGGAAAGGCCTTTTTTGTCCTGAGCGGCGTTCTCCGCGGGTTTTTCGGCTGCGGCGTACTTCAGTACGCCTCACCGCAAACCTTTGTGCGGCCTTGCTCAGAACAAAAAATCCTCATTCCTGACCGGGCACTTTTCAGCTTTCATGCCCAGTGGGCAAACTTCCTGCGGTGAAAATTTCTCTACATTCTGACTTCTGACTCCAGACTTCTGACTTCTCAGTTCAACTATTTACTGCAGGAGATAGCCCCTTCCAGGAGCAATCCCAAGCCGGGTCCGCTGGACCCGGATTTTTACCTTTGAGCACCTAGATAGTTTTGCTTCAGATCCAGGATACGCTGGACCGCGGCGCGGGCCAGGTCGGGGAATTGGTGCGTCTGGCGCAGCATTTCGTCCCAACCCTCCCGGATGCGGGGACCCTTGTGGCAGATCAGGGCGAAATCGACTTCGGCGGCCACCACCTGGCGGATTACGGTCCGGATATCGAAATGCTGCACGATGGCGCCCATGTCGAGATCGTCCGTCAGGGTGACGCCCTGGTAGCCCATTTGGCGGCGCAGGAGATCCCGGGCGATGACCGGCGACAGGCTGGCCGGCCAGGCGGGGTCGATTTGCGCATACAGGATGTGGGACAGCATGACGCCGGCCACCTTTTGATCGATGGCGGCCTGGAAGGGGGGCAGGTCGATGGGGGCCATGGCGTCGAGGTCTTCCCCGAAGGTGGGCAGATCCAGGTGGGAGTCCAGGGTGGTGCGCCCGATGCCGGGGAAGTGTTTGGCCACCGCCATCACGCCGTCGGCCTGCAGGGTTTCGATCAGGGCCGTGCCCATGCGGGCCACATACCCGGGATCGCTTCCGAACACCCGGTCGGCCATGATGCCGGAAAGGTCGGCGGGGGCCACGTCCATGACCGGGGCCATGTCCATGTTGATGCCGGCCGCGGCAAGCTCCCGGGCCGTTGTGCGGGCAAAGGCCCGGGCGTCCTCTTCATCCCGCATGGAGGGGTTGCCGGCGAATTCGGTAAAGTGGGGGGCTTTCAGACGGGCCACCGGCCCGCCTTCCTGGTCCACGGCAATGATCAGGGGCGGCTGGCCGCACCGGGCGGCAAAGGCCTGGCAGTCGCGGCAGAGCAGTTGCAGCTGGTCCGGGTCGGCAATATTCGGCTTGAACAGGATCAGGCCCCCGACACACAGGTCGGCGATCAGCTCCTGCAGATCGGCATTGAAGGCCTGGCCCTCGAAGCCCACCATCAGGCGCTGTCCGGCCAGTTGCTCAGGGGTTAACGGTTCGATGGTCATGGCATGATGCTCAACTTTCCAATGGGGATTCCAGCGGCGTTCGTTTGCCGCCGGTGGGTGCTCCCTTACGACGATTTCCGCCGCCGGCGCAACTGGTATTTGCGCACCGCTTCCTGGTGGTCTTTGAGGTTGCTGGAAAACTGATGGGTGCGGTCCTTGCGGGAGACGAAGAACAGGTAATCGGTCTCGGCCGGGTAGAGAGCCGCCTCCAGGGCGGCATGCCCCGGGCTGGCAATGGGGCCGGGGGGAAGGCCTTTGATGACGTACGTGTTGTAGGGGGTCGGCGTGCGCAGGTGTTTGCGGGTCAGGTTGCCGTCGAAGTCTTCGATTCCATAGATCACCGTGGGGTCGGTTTCCAGGCGCATGCCTTTTTTCAGGCGGTTGTGAAACACGGATGCGATCAGCGGCCGTTCGGCCGGATCGCCGGTTTCTTTCTCGATGATGGAGGCCAGGGTGACCACCTGGTGCAGGGTCAGGCCGAGGGCTTCGGCCCGGCTTTGCCAGCTGTCGCTGATGGCGTCCCGGAAACGCTGGGTCATGGCGGCAATGATCTTCTCCTGGGAAAACCCCCGGGGAAAATGGTAGGTGTCCGGAAACAGGTAGCCCTCCAGGGTTTGGGCCGGCACCTGTTGTTCCGTTGCAACCGCCGGGTCGGTGGCCAGGTTAAAAAAGGCATCGGTATCCCCGAATCCGGCCCGGGAAACGGTTTGCGCAATCTGGCGCAGGGTAAACCCCTCCGGTATGGTGACCCGGTAGAGACGGACTTTGCCCGCCACCAGCGTATCGAGAATCTGGCGGGGGGTCATGGTGCCGTATAGTTGGAATTCGCCGGCCTGGATCTGGCGGTGGCTGCCGTTGATGCGGGCAAACAGGCGGAATTTGCGGGGCGATTGGATCAGGCCGAGGGCCTGCAGCTTGCGGGCGGTGGCGCTGAACCCTTCCCCGGGTGCGATGATCACGGTGTGGGCCTTGTCGTGGGCCGCGTCCACCGTGTCGGGATACCGGGTCATCTCATAGATGGCGAAGGCCGCCCCTGCCAGGACGACGAGCAGGATCGGCACTGTTATTTTCAGCCATTTCAAAACCGCTGGTTGCCTCCCTCATGCGATGGCCCGGTCGGCCCGGATCTCCTCCGGCCGAACCGGAAATTAACAGTCTATGTGAAAGGGGCGTGACTGTCAAAGGGATTGTCTGACCGTGATGGTTGACAGCGCCGCCAATAAGTGCCAATTTCTTGGTTACTTTTCCAGATCTTATGGGGCGTCGCCGGCCTTGCCGGGGCCGGGCGGCATTCCTCTCCCGAATGGATCCACCTTAATCATTTGAATGTCTGCCTGTTGAAACATGTTGATGCCATCGAAGCAGAACCTAAACGACTATCAGGGCTTTGAGCAGGGCCCCATTCGACCGCCCAGCGAAGCCAACAGCCTGCTGATCCGGGTCACCCGCAACTGCCCCTGGAACCGCTGCCGGTTTTGCCCGGTTTACAAAGGGCGGAAATTTTCGCTGCGTCCCCGGGAGCACGTGCTCGAAGACATCGACCGGGTCCACCGTTACGTCACGGCCATTCGCGATGCCGACCAGGGCCCCGGGCGCCTGACGCCGGAGGACGTGCGCCGCATCGGCGCGGCCGTGGCCCCCCTGGACGAGGGGGCTTTCCAGGCGGCTTTGCACTGGCGCGCCGGGGGCATGCAATCCATTTTTATTCAGGATGCCAACAGCCTGGTGATCAAGCCGGACGATCTGAAAGCCGTGCTGGCCCGCTTGCGGGCATGCTTTCCCTGGGTGGCCCGGATTACCTCCTACGCCCGCTCCCACACCGTGGCCCGCATCGCCGATGCCGATCTCGAGGCCTTTGCCGCCGCCGGCCTGAACCGCATCCATATCGGGCTGGAGTCGGGGTCGGACCAGGTGCTGGCCCGCATGAAAAAGGGCATCACCAAGGCGGGGCACATCAAGGCCGGCCGCAAAATCAAGCGGGCCGGCATGGAACTCTCCGAATACGTCATGCCCGGCCTGGGCGGGCGGGATCTTTCCCGGGAGCACGCCCTCGAGACCGCCGACTGCCTCAACCGGATCGATCCGGATTTCATCCGCCTGCGCACCCTGGCCATCCCCAACCATACCGAACTTTTCCAGGACTTCGAGGCCGGGCGCTTTGAAAAACTGACGGACCGGGAGATGGCCGCGGAAACCCTGCTCTTCCTGGGGACCCTGGACGGGATCGGCAGCACCGTTAAAAGCGACCACATTCTCAACCTCTTCCAGGAAGTCGAAGGCCGCCTGCCCGAAGACAAAGCCGCCATGACGGCCGTCATCCGGCAGTTCCTGGACCTGGCACCGGAAGACCAGGTGATCTACCAGGTGGGCCGGCGCCTGGGGCTGTTTTCCCGCCTGGCGGACATGGAGCGGCCGAACCGCCGGGCGCGGGCCGAGCAGGCCTGCCAGCTTTACGGTATCGACGCGGACAACGTGGACCAGGCCATCGACGAACTGATGAAACGGTTCATTTGACTTGCGGACATACCGGATACCTGCTTTTTATCTTCGCCAAAGCAAGAGAAATGACCGTCCTGGTGTGACGGCGGACCCTTAACTCGGCATGGAGAATGCGACAATGGCAAACGAAAATACCATTACGTTGAAGGAGACGGGTGAACTTCAGGTGCCTGACCGTCCGATCATTCCCTTCATCGAGGGCGACGGCACGGGGCCGGACATCTGGCGGGCCACCCGCCTGGTCCTGGACGCAGCGGTGGACAAGGCCTACGGCGGAAACCGCGCCATCGACTGGCTGGAAGTGCTGGCCGGGGAAAAAGCTTTCAACCAGACCGGCGAATGGCTGCCGGAGGCCACCCTGGACGCCATCCGGACCTACCGGGTGGCCATCAAGGGGCCGCTCACCACGCCGGTGGGCGGCGGCATCCGCAGTGTCAACGTGCAGCTGCGCCAGGTGCTCGATCTCTACGCCTGCGTGCGGCCGGTGCGCTATATCGCCGGCATCCCCAGCCCCATGAAAGCGCCGGAAAACGTGGACATGGTGGTTTTCCGGGAAAATACGGAAGACGTCTACATCGGCTACGAGTGGGAAGCCGACTCCCCCATGGCCAAAAAACTGATCGAATTCATCGACCGGGAAGAAGGGCGGCAGATCCGGGAGGGTTCCGGGATCGGCATCAAGCCCATCAGCCGTTTCGGTTCCCGGCGCCTGGTGCAGATGGCCGTGCAGTACGCCCTGGATCATCAGCGCCCCAGCGTGACCCTGGTGCACAAGGGCAACATCATGAAGTACACCGAAGGCGCCTTCCGCAATTGGGGCTATGAAGTGGCCCAGGAGGTCTTCGGCGATCGGGTCGTGACCGAAGAAGCGGTCTGGGATCGCCATGACGGCCAGGTGCCCGAGGGCCGGGTGCTCATCAAGGACCGCATCGCCGATGCCATGTTTCAGCAGATCCTGCTGCGCCCGGCCGAGTACGATGTCCTGGCCATGCCCAACCTGAACGGGGACTACATGTCCGATGCCCTGGCCGCCATGGCCGGCGGACTCGGCATGGCCCCCGGGGCCAACATCGGCGACGGCTTTGCGGTGTTCGAAGCCACCCACGGCACGGCGCCCAAGTATGCCGGACTGGACAAGATCAACCCCGGCTCGCTGATCCTGTCGGGGGCCATGATGCTGGATCATCTCGGCTGGCAGGAGGCGGCCGAAGCGGTACGCCAGGGCGTGATCGGGGCCATCAATGCCAAGCAGGTGACCTACGACCTGGCCCGCCAGATGGCGGGCAGCACCGAGGTGGCCTGCTCCCGGTTCGCCCGGATCGTGGTCGACAACATGCCGGCCTGATCTTTATCACGGATGGATGGGCCGGAGGTCAGGGGGCGTTCAAGACGCGTTTCAAGACCCGTAATTTTTAAACCGATGGGGGATCCATGAAAAAGGAAGATTTCACCGGAACGATCGAGGTCAGTGGCCGACGCTATACGTATTTCGATATCCTCAAACTGGCCGCCGACGGTATGGCCGATATCCAGCGGTTGCCCTTTTCGATACGCATCCTCACCGAAAACCTGCTGCGCAAGATGGACGGCCGGGTGGTGCGCGAAGACGATCTCCTGAACATTGCCCGCTGGCAGAAGACCTATGATGCGCCGGTGGAAATTCCCTATCATCCGGCCCGGGTGCTCATGCAGGACTTCACCGGGGTGCCGGCGGTGGTGGATCTGGCCGCCATGCGCGATGCCATGGCCCGCCAGGGAGGGGATCCCGCCAGGATCAACCCCCTGGTGCCGGTGGAACTGGTGATCGATCACTCGGTCCAGGTGGATTATTTCGGCACCACCAATGCCGTGGTCAAGAATGTTGCCAGGGAATACGAGCGCAACGGCGAGCGCTACGCCTTCCTCAAATGGGCCCAGCAGAGCTTCGACAATTTCAAGGTGGTGCCCCCCCGTTCGGGCATCTGCCACCAGGTCAACCTGGAACACCTGGGAAGGGTGGTCATCGGCGAGGAAACCCCGGACGGCTGGGTGGCCTTTCCCGACACCCTGGTGGGGCTGGACTCCCACACCACCATGATCGACGCCCTGGGGGTGATGGGGTGGGGGGTCGGCGGCATCGAGGCCGAGGCCGTCATGCTGGGCCAGCCCTATTACATGTCCATCCCCCAGGTCATCGGGGTCAAGTTGACGGGGGCCCTGCGGCCGGGGGTTACCGCCACCGACCTGGTGCTGACGGTGACCCAGATGCTGCGGGAATACGGCGTGGTGGAGAAATTCGTGGAGTACTTCGGGCCCGGCCTGAAAGAGCTGTCGATCCCGGACCGCGCCACCATTTCCAACATGACCCCGGAATACGGGGCCACCCTGGGTATCTTCCCGGTGGATGAAAAGACCATCGCCTACCTGCGGGCCACCAACCGGTCGGAACAGGCCGACCTGGTGGACGCCTACACCCGCGCCAACGGCCTGTTTTACACCGGTGCGGAAACCCCCGAATACACCGATGTGCTGACCCTGGACCTGGCCACCGTGGAACCCTGCTTGTCCGGCCCGGCCCGGCCCCAGGACCGCATCGTGCTGACGGACCTCAAAACCAAATTTGCGGAGATCCTGGGATGCGAATACAGCCGCGACGAAGAGATGGCCCGCATTTCCCAGTTTCACGAAGAGTCCGGCACCCGGACGTCGCGCATGCCCATCTGTCGCCCCGTCTCGGATGGGGCCTGCCATCTCGATCTCCACGGCACGCCCGTTCAACTGCGCAACGGCTCGGTGGTGATCGCGGCCATTACCTCCTGCACGAACACCTCCAACCCCTCCATCTTGATCGGAGCCGGCCTGCTGGCCAGGAAAGCGGTCGAACGCGGCCTCAAAGTGCCGGCCTTTGTCAAAACATCCCTGGCCCCGGGCTCCAAAGTGGTGATCCAGTACCTGGAGGCGGCCGGGCTGATGCCCTACCTGGAGGCGCTCGGCTTTCACCTGGCCGGATTCGGGTGCACCACCTGCATCGGCAACAGCGGGCCGCTGGATCCGATCATCGAAAAATGTGTGGTGGCCAACGATCTCAATGTGGCTTCGGTGCTTTCCGGCAACCGCAACTTCGAGGCCCGCATCCACCAGAATATCAAGTCCAATTTCCTGGCCTCCCCCATGCTGGTGGTGGCCTTTGCCCTGGCCGGCCATATCGATGTGGACCTGACCTACGAGCCGGTGGGGATCGATCCCAACGGCGAGCCGGTCTACCTGGACGACATCTGGCCCACCAACGAAGAGATCGAAGCCCTGGTCCAGGCCCATCTCAAGGAAGAATTCTATGCGCTGGAATACGGCCGCATCTTTGACGGGGACGAGTTCTGGGCCGATCTGCCGAATGTCAAATCCATGACCTACACCTGGGACGACCAGTCCACCTACATCAAAAACCCGCCCTATTTCGAGGATTTCAGCGCCGAACCGGCGGCTTCCGCGAATATCGAGAGGGCCAGGGCCCTGGCGGTTCTGGGCGACACCGTGACCACCGATCACATCTCCCCGGCCGGCGCCATCCCCGAGGCTTATCCGGCCGGCCAGTACCTGGTTTCCAAGGGCGTGGCCGTGGAACAGTTCAATTCCTACGGGTCCCGGCGGGGCAACCACGAGGTCATGATGCGGGGCACCTTCGGCAACATCCGGCTCAAGAACCAGCTCGTGGGGGGCAAGGAGGGCAGCTATACCCGTAAGTTTCCCCAGGGCGAGGAAGGCTTCGTGTACGAGGCGGCCATGGCCTACAAAGCGGAAGAAACGCCCCTGGTGGTGCTGGGGGGCAAGGAATACGGCACCGGTTCCTCGCGCGACTGGGCGGCCAAGGGCTCCAATCTGCTCGGCGTGCGGGCGGTGATCAGCCAGTCCTTCGAGCGCATTCATCGCAGCAATCTCGTGGGTATGGGGGTGCTGCCCCTGGTGTTCCAGGAAGGCGACAGCGTTGCCGGCCTGGGGCTTACCGGCGAAGAAGTTTTCACCATCACCGGCATCGACACCATGGCGCCCCGCAAGGTCCTGCAGGTCAAGGCGGAGAAGGCGGATGGCACGGCGGTCACCTTCGACGTGCTGGCCCGGCTCGACTCCGAGGTGGAGGTGGATTATTTCCGCCATGGCGGCATTCTGCCCTTTGTGCTGCGCAAACTGATGACCGCCTGATACTGGCCGCGGCAAGCCAGGATCCGGCCGGCGACGGTGTGAAAAATGCAAGACCGATCAAGCCTTTGGGGGAAACGTGGCGTGAATTTGTCTATCCGGACCGGTTTTGCTTGACAAAGGCAATGGGACTCAATAATAGGGGCGATTTGGCGGCCGCCCTAAACGGCCGCAACGCAATACGATCTGGTTACGCTACGTACGCTCGAGGAGAACGGCGGATGGCCAAGAAGAAGCTCAAGCAACATCACATCGACAGGGACTGGTGCAAAGGGTGCGGTATCTGCGTTCATTTCTGCCCCAAGAATGTCCTGGAACTGGATGACATGGACAAGGTTTTTGCAGCCCGGCCGGAAGACTGCATTGCCTGTAAACTTTGCGAGATCCGCTGTCCGGACCTTGCCATCGAAATCGAAACCGAATAGGGCGTGGGATCATGAGCACTCAGGTTAAATTCGTACAGGGCAACGAGGCGTGTGTGGAAGCCGCACTGTATGCCGGGCTGGACTTTTTTGCCGGCTACCCCATCACCCCGTCTACGGAAATTGCGGAACTCCTGTCCCGGCGCCTGCCCATGGCCGGCGGCAAGTTCATCCAGATGGAAGACGAACTGGCCTCCATCTGCGCCATCATCGGGGCCTCTTTGACCGGCCACAAGGTGATGACGGCCACCAGCGGACCGGGCTTTTCCCTGATGCAGGAGGCCCTGGGCTACGCCATCATGGCCGAGATTCCCTGCGTGATCGTGGATGTCCAGCGCGGGGGGCCTTCCACCGGCATTCCCACCCACGGCAGCCAGGGGGACATCATGCAGGCCCGCTGGGGCACCCATGGGGATCACGCCATCATCGCGCTGACGGCCTCCAACCACCAGGATGTCTTTGCCATGACCATCGAGGCCTTCAACATGGCCGAGACCTACCGCACGCCGGTGATCCTGCTGTTTGACGAAATCGTGGGACACATGCGGGAGAAGCTGGTGCTGCCCGAGCCCGGTGAAATGCCGCTGGTGGAGCGCCTGCGGACTTCGGTCCAGGGCGGGGTCAACTATCATCCCTACCTGCCCCGGGAAGACGGGCGTCTGCCCATGAGTGATTTCGGCGGGGTGCACCGCTACAACGTGACCGGCCTCTATCATGACATGTGGGGTTTCCCTTCGGCCGATCCGGGGGTGGCCCACGGGCTCATCCGCCACCTGGTGGACAAGATCGAAAACCGCACCAACCAGCTGGCCCGCTACAAGGAGTATTTCCTGGAGGATGCGGAGATCGTCATGGTCTCTTACGGCTCGGCGGCCCGCTCGGCCCTGCACGTGGTCAAGAACCGCCGCAACCGGGGCGAGCGTCTGGGACTGCTGGAGTTGCAGACCCTGTGGCCCTTTCCCCGCGACATCGTGCGCGAAAAATGCGCCCAGGCCGAGGCCGTTCTGGTGGTGGAGCTGAACATGGGCCAGGTGATGCAGGAAGTCAAAAAGGCGTTGGATCATCCCGAAAAGGTTTTTCTGGCCAACCGCATCGACGGTGTTTTCATTACCCCGACGGATATCCGCAAGATCCTGCGGCTCATCCAGGGGAAGGGGGTATAGCATGGCGTTAAAAGACTATCTCCGGCAGCGGTTTTTTCCGCACATGTGGTGCCCGGGCTGCGGCCACGGCACGGTGTTGAACAGCCTGCTGCGGGCGGTGGAACAGCTGGGGCTTTCCAAGAACGAAATCGTGATGGCGTCGGGCATCGGGTGTTCGTCGCGCATTTCCGGGTACGTGGATTTCCACACCCTGCACACCCTGCACGGCCGCGCGCTGGCTTTTGCCACCGGGGTCAAACTCTCCCAGCCGGAACTGAACGTGATCGTGCCCATGGGTGACGGCGACGCCCTGGCCATCGGCGGCAACCACTTCATCCACGCCTGTCGGCGCAACATCGACATCACGGCCATCGTGATGAACAACCGCATCTACGGGATGACCGGGGGGCAGTTCTCCCCCATGAGCGGGGTGGGCATCAACGCCACCACGGCGCCCTTCCAGAACATCGACCGGGATTTTGACGTGGTAAAAATGGCCACCGCGGCCGGGGCCACCTTCGTGGCGCGCAGCACCACCTACCACGCCCAGCAGGCCGCCGATCTGATCAAGCAGGCCATCCTGCACGAGGGCTTCAGCGTGGTGGAGATTCTTTCCCAGTGTCCGACCCATTTCGGCCGCAAGAACAAGCAGGGGGCCGCGGCCGACATGATGGAACGCTACAAGGATATCACCGTGCCGGTGGGTTCCAAGAAGAAAGCGGAAAATCCGGATCTCATCGAGCGGGGCATTTTCGTTCAGGAGGAAGCGCCGGAATACTGTCGCGAGTACGATAAAATTATTGCCAAGGCGATGAAAGGTTAGCGCACATGGAAAGAATGCGGATGGTCTTCACCGGCTCCGGCGGTCAGGGAGTTATCACCGCCGCCATCATTTTAGCGGAAGCCGCCGTGATCCACGAGGGGCTCAATGCCACCCAGTCCCAGGCCTATGGGGCGGCAGCCCGGGGTGGATCCACCCGTTCCGATATCATCATTTCCGATGAAGAGATCAACTTTCCCAAGGTGATTCAGCCCAACATGCTGGTGTGCCTGACCCAGGAGTCCTACAATTCCTTTGCGCCCATCATCCGCCCCGGGGGACTGCTGTTGACGGACAGCCGTTTCGTCAAACAGGAGCGCAAGGTGGATGCCTGGCAGGTGGAGCTGCCCATGTACAAGGCGGTGATGGACGAGATCGGCAAGCCCATCGTGTTCAACATCTGCATGCTGGGGGCTGTGGTGGCCCTGACCGAGCTGGTGCAGCCGGATTCTATCATGGCCGTCCTGAAAAAGCGTATCCCGTCCGGTTTTGTGGAGATGAACCAGAAGGCGCTGGATCTCGGCATCACCATGGGAGCCCCCCATAAACGCTAGCCTGTCGCCCTGTCGCACATGCTATCGCCCGGGGCGATGCCATAAACCATGAAGGCGCATCGCCCCTGGCAGCCGCCATGTGAAGCGCCTTCCCGGATGCCGGCCCGGGGCAAGGATGGAAACCATGGCGCCTGCCGGACTCTACTTCCACATCCCTTTCTGCAAGCAAAAATGTCCCTATTGCGATTTCTACTCCGTCACCCGACAGGATCGTCTGCCGGCGTTTCTCGCGGCCCTGCAGCAGGAGATCCGGCGGCGTGCCGACCGCGCCATGGCCGTGGACACGGTCTATTTCGGCGGGGGTACGCCTTCCCTGTGCCCGCCCGATGCCGTTGCCGATCTGCTGGCCCTCGTACGAACCCATTTCCACCTGCGCGCTGACGCTGAGATCACCCTGGAGGCCAATCCCGGCGCGGTTTCGGCCGAGGATCTGGAACGCCTGCGGGCGGCCGGGGTGAACCGCCTCAATATCGGCGTCCAGTCCTTCCGGGACGCGGCCCTGCGGTTCCTGGGGCGCATCCACGACCGGGCCGAAGCCCTTGCGGTGATTGAAGAGGCCCGGGCGGCCGGCTTCGACAACATCGGCCTGGACCTGATCTACGGTCTGCCCGCACAGAAGGCATCCGACTGGCGGGCCGATCTTGAGCAGGCCCTGTCCTGGACGCCCGAACATCTTTCCTGCTACATCCTGACCTTCGAGACCGGAACCCCCATGACGCGTGCGCTCCAGGCGGGCCGCTTCCAGCCGCTGGAAGAAGAACGCGTGGCGGAACTGTTCGAAGCCACAGCCCTGTTTCTGGCCGGGCAGGGCTACGACCACTACGAGATCTCCAATTTTGCCCGCACACCGGATTATCGTTCGCGCCACAATCTGAAATACTGGCACTTCGAGCCCTACCTGGGCTTCGGCCCCGCCGCCCATTCCTACCGGCAGGGGACGCGCTGGTGGAACCTGGCCGACCTGGACATCTATTGCCGGAGCCTGGCGCAGGATCGCCTGCCCGAGGGGGGACGGGAAGAACTCTCCCGGGAGCAGCAGGTGCTGGAGGCGCTGCTGCTGGGCCTGCGCTTGAAGGCGGGCTTTGCCATCGCTTCCTTCGAGCAGCGTTTCGACCTGTCGGTCCAGGACACCTTCGGCCGCCTGCTGAACCAGCTGGCCGAGGAAGGCTGCCTGGCCGAGATCCCCGGCCGCTGCGCCTTGACGGTGAGGGGGATGCGGTATCATGACAGTATCAGCGCCCGGTTTGCGGCCGAACTCTGAGGATGTGTTAAACGTCCAATATCGGCGTTGCCCGGCGCTCCTCGTCACTGCGGCGTACCTGGTGTACGCCTCGCTCCTCGTCGCTTGGGCGCCTTGATCTTGAACGTTTACCACATCCTCAGTGCGTTTAGGTTTGGCTTAGGCTTGCGTTGATTTTGATTGGACGGAAATTGCTCGTTGGGCGATATCGGCGTTGCAAGGCCTTCCTCGTCACTGCGGCGTACCTGGTGTACGCCTCATTCCTCGTCGCTTGGGCGCCGTATCTTGAACGTTTACCACATCCTCAGTGCGTTTAGGTTTGGCTTAGGCTTGAGTTAATTTTGATTGGACGGGGATGGCGCGTCGGGTCAATATCGGCGTTGCCCGGCGCTCCTCGTCACTGCGGCGTACCTGGTGTACGCCTCGTTCCTCGTCGCTTGGGCGCCTTGATCTTGAACGTTTACCACATCCTCAGTGCGTTTAGGTTTGGCTTAGGCTTGAGTTGATTTTGATTGGACGGGGATGGCTCGTCGGGGCAATATCGGCGTTGCCCGGCGCTTCTCGTCACTGCGGCGTACCCGGTGTACGCCTCGTTCCTCGTCGCTTGTGCGCCGTATCTTGAACGTTTACCACATCCTCAGGGCGTTTAGGTTTGGCTTAGGCTTGCGTTGATTTTGATTGGACGGGAATGGCGCGTCGGCCCGGATATTTCACGCGTTCGCGATGTTCATTGTCAAGGCATCAGGGGCGCCGCTGTACTTCTGCTACCGCAAGACCCTGATAACGCGGTCAAGGGGCATCTCGGGCGCGCCCGCCGGGTGAAATTTTTTCGATGATTCTGGCAATCGGCGAAGGGTACAACGTGTTGCCTGAAAAGTATTCCCCGAATAGCTTTGATACCCCTGACTATTTACATAAATTTTATTGCGTAGAAAAAATTTCATGAAATGTTCGGGTTGGGGCAATATCGGCGTTTTCTTCCCAAGTGAAAGAAAACGAAGAATGAAATAAAGCACCTCAGGACGGAAGAATATCTCCGAGCCCGCAACTATAAATGGATGGCTTATATTCAACCTCACTGCCCGGTATCCTTTTGCTGCGTGGCTGGATCGGTAATGGTAATACAAGAAGCCATCTAAAAATTAGGATTTTCGTTCGAGATCAAGGCGTGCCCGAGTATTAAACCGCAGTCATACTCAAGTATGTCGAGGATTTGAGATGAGGGCACAACGCCGATATCGGGCGAAAAGACTTTTTTGAGGTAGCTTCTACTGGGTTGGCCTGTCCAGACACCGCCGGACCTTGTCCGTCAGGGCCTGCATGGAGAAGGGCTTCTGGATGAAGTCGATGCCGTCTTCCAGCACCCCGTGGTGCAGGATGACGTTGTCGGTGTAGCCCGACATGTAGATCACCTTCAAGTCCGCACGCTGGTCGGCTAAACGGGTATACAGCTCCCGTCCGTTCATGCCGGGCATGACCACGTCGGTGAGCAGCAGGTGCACCGGCGCGTTGTGGGTCGCCAGGACCTGCAGGCAGGCATCACCGCTGCCGGCGACCAGGACGGTGTAGCCGTGCCGTCGGAGAATTTGCTCCGTCATGTCGCGCAGCATGGCGTTGTCTTCCACCACCATGATGGTCTCCTGGCCCCTCTTGGGAGCGGGGGCTTTGCCTGCCGCGGTCTGCGGTGCGACCTGTCCGCGCACTGCCGGGAAAAAGACCTTGAACGTGGTGCCATGGTCCGGTTCGCTGTAAAGCCAGATATTCCCCTTGTGCTGCTTGACGATGCCGTAAACCGTGGCCAGTCCCAATCCCGTGCCCTTGCCCTGTTCCTTGGTCGTGAAAAAGGGATCGAAAATGCGTTCCCGGTAGCTCTCGGGAATGCCCGGGCCCGTGTCGCTCAGGGACATCATGACGTGGGGTCCCGGTGTGACGCCGGGATGCTCCTTGGCATAGGCCTCGTCGAGCTGTATGGCGGCTGTTTCCAGTGTCAGGCGGCCGCCCTCCGGCATGGCGTCCTGGGCGTTGACGGCCAGGTTCATGAGGACCTGTTCGATCTGGCCCGCATCGGCGCGGGTCAGGGTGGGATTCTCGCACAGGTGGATGTCGATCGAGATATCTTCGCGGATCGACCGGCGCAGCAGGTCTTCAAACCGGACAATCACCTGGTTGAGATCGACAGTGGTAATGCTCAGGGGTTGTTTGCGGGCGAAAGCCAGGAGCTGCTGGACCAGGTCGCGGGCTTTCAGGCCGGCATCATGAATGGATTGGACCCCCTGCCGGGTAAAGCCCCCGTCGTCGAGATCCTCCAGCAGAAGTTCCGCGTAGCCCAGGATGGGGCTGAGCAGGTTGTTGAGGTCGTGGGCCACCCCGCCGGCCAGTTGTCCGACGGCTTCCATCTTCTGGGCCATGTTGAGGCGCGCTTCCAGGTTTTTAAAATCCGTCTGGTCGATGGCAATTCCCCTGACACCGACAATGGCGTCATCCCTTTGAATGAAGCTCGTGTAGGCCGCTATGGGGAACCGGTGGCCTTCACGGTGTTGTGCTGTGTACTCCATTGGCGTGCGCCGTTTGTGCGTGTATGTCCGGGCCATGTCAGCCCTGACCCGGGCATGATCCTCGGGGACCAGCAAGTCCCAGATGGTCATTCCGGCATCGACATCCTCCGCCGTGTAGCCGAAAACCTTCAGACCACTTTTATTGGTAAAAAGGATGCGGCCATCGAGGGCGAATTCAAAGATGGACTGGGGCAGGAGGTCCACAAGCTCGCGGAATCGCTGTTCACTCTCGTACAGGGCGCGCTCGGCCTGTTTGCGCTCGGAAATATCCCAGAAGACTCCCAGCATGCCGGTGACCTCGCCGTGGTGACTGTATAGGGGGGCTTTGATGACACTGACATCCATGGACGCGCCGGTGGTGGAGCGGTGTTCTTCTTCGAGGGTGGCAACGGTGCCGCCGGCCATGATGGCGAGGTCGTCTTCGCGATATTTGCGGGCCAGTTCCGGAGGATGGAAATCATGGTCCGTGCACCCTAAAATGGCTTCAGCCGGCTTGCCGATGGTCCGGCAATATTGGCGGTTGGCCAGGATGAAACGACCCTCCTTGTCTTTGCTGAAGACGTTGAGCGGCAGGGATTCGATCATGGACAGAAAGAGATTGTGGGCGGCGGCCTGTTCTTCACAGCTTTGGCGCTGGCAATCGAGATCGTGTTTCAATTGCGCCACTTGCTGCATGAGTTCGTCGTAGGTTGGCTGCTGCTCCATAAATTCTGCTCCCGAAGGTGACGTCAACCGGCTTGTGGCCTGACCCTAGCGGCCCGCCCTGGTTTGCCAGGGCGGGGCTGAACGTTATCCGTACCGCACGGACCGGTGTAACCGGCCGCAGGTGATGTCAGGTGGAAAGGGTTTCGATGAGCAGCCCGATATAGAAACGGGCGTGGCTGATGGGGCCGGCCATGTTGGCCCGGTGGTTGGCCAGAATCCCGTCCGGGGGGCTGTCAAAAATCAGGATGGGGTCGATATGCATGGCATGCTCCAGGGCTTCCAGGGCATGGTGGAGCACTTCGGTGCCGCGGCGGGTTTCGATGGTTTTGGCAAAGTCCACGGCCACCGCTTCCAGGATGGAGTGCATGGCATGGGCCACGCCGCTGGCGTAGAAGAAGTAATCGTCGGCCCGAAACCAGCTGACCTCGGTGCCGTCGTCCTCGTGGGCTTTGACCAGGTTGTCGTCGCAGCTGCCCAGGAGATTTTCAAAGGCCCGCAAAAGGGGAATCAGGTTGTCGGTACGCGTATAAAAAAGGGCGGAGCCGTTTTCCAGTTTGGTCTTGTAGCGCTCGAGGGATTCCAGGGCTTCCTTGTAACTGGTTTCGGCCGAAGGCAGCATGTAGTCGTCAGCGTTGATCATGAAGTTGCTGCGGGCGTTTTCAAGATCCTTCTCGAAGGCCTGGGTGCTGCCGGTGCGGGAAATCCGTTCCGCCAGGACTTCCGCCGTGCGCCGGGTGACCTCCAGGACGCCGAGCTGGTAATTGTTCACGTTGTCCGTGAAGTCGAGGATGTCGTTGGGGCGCCAGCCATAGAACCGCTCCTCCAGTTCATGGTGCATGGGCGCGATCATGGCCTCCATGAAGGCCACCCCTTTGACGCCCGAGGCGGTGAAGGCGGCGTGCCCGGCCGGGGCGTGGGCATCGGCCTTGTCCGCGGTGGAAGTTCCGTGGCCGGCGGCGGGCGCATGGGCGTCGGATGGTTTCGCTGCGGGGGCCGCGCCGTGGCTGTCGGCGACATGCGGGGTTTCCGGGGCGGCATGGGCATCGGTTTCGGGCGCGGCTTCATCATGGGTGTCCGCCGGGTCGTGTCCGGCCGGGGTGGCGGCCTCATCATGGGCGGCTGTGTCGGTGCTTGTGGGCATGTCGGCCACATGCGGGGTGTGGCCGTCGGTTTCCGAGGGCGGGCTGTCGAAGAAACTCAGGGCAAAACTCACCAGCCAGAGCAGGAGTACGATCCCCACCGCACCCAGCAGGATGCGCTTGGCGGCAAACAGTTTGAATTCTTTGCTTCCTTTTTCACCGGAATCCGTGTTCGGTGTGGTTCCCATAATGACTCCTGGATGGTAGCAGATCGGAGGATTCAGCCTTTTCGCAACTGGCGGGTGTCGCCCACGCGAATGGTAACGTTGCGGGCGTCGAAAAACTCGGCCAAAGGTATCACATATTTGCGCGATGCACCAGTCATATCCTTGAATTCGGGCGTGGTGATGACGCCCTTGTCCCGCAGGTGCGCCACCAGTCGCGCCTGGAGATCGTCGATGACGTCGCGCTGGAAGTAGAGTTCTTCCTTGACTTTGACGAGACGATTTTCTTCCACCAGCAATTGCAGCACATCCCGCGCATCCCGGGCCTCGACCTTCAGGGTCTGGCAGATTTCCTTGAAATAGGGCGGCGTGATGCCGCCCCGGGTATAGGCTTGGAGAATCTTGTCCTTGAGCTGGCTCTGGTCCCCGGCCAGGGAGACCCGGTGGCCGGCCAGGCGAATGGTATCTTCTTCGGCGGCCAGTTCCTTGGCTTTCAGCATCTGGTTCAGCACCTGGGGCGCCAGCTTGGGGTGGATGTGCGCGGGAAATTTACTGCGCAGCTCCTCCCGGGGCATGCCGGCCTTGAGCGGGTGGGCGGCATGATAGCGGCCGAGCTGGTCGAGCACCAGCTGACGCAGGCGGGCATAGGTGTCGGCATGCACGTACAGACGCCGGTCGCGGTCCACCATGATCAGGTCCCGGCGCGAGAGCATGGCGCTGACGGCTGCATCCAGTTTCTTGTCCGGCAGGTTGGTGACCAGGCGCAGTTCGTTGTGTTCCGTCCCGCCAAAGCCGGCTTGGCGGGCGTGAAAGCCAATCACTTCTTCCGGGGGCATGTCCGCCAGGGCGTTCAGGGTGTCGGCGATATCGCTGCGGAAGCGTTTGTGCTTGGCCGGGATGGGGTCGAGGACCTGGCCGCCGCCGATGGTGCGTACCGGTGAATAGCTGCGGATCACGTAGCGGTCTTCCTTCACCAGGGCCGTTGGGGTATCCAGGCGCACCTGCACCGCGGCCGATTCGCCCGGGGCCAGCTCTTCCCGGTCCAGCAGGATCAGGTTGCCCATGATCTCGCTGGTGCCGGTGTGAAAGCGGATGCGGGTGCGGTTTTTCAGCGGCTTGGCTGTGCTGGCCAGGTACTGGAAGGCGATGTCGGCCATGTAGCTGGGGCTCAGGGTGTCCGGCCGGGCCAGGACGTTGCCCCGCTCCACGGCGGCCATGTCCAGCCCCTGGAAGTTGATGGCCGTCCGCTGGCCGGCCAGGGCTTCGTTGACGCTCTGGTTGTGGACCTGGAGGCCCCGGACCTTGGATTTGATGCCGGAGGGGTAGATCATGATGGTCTCGCCCACGGCAATCTTGCCGGAGACCAGCGATCCGGTGATCACGGTGCCGAAGCCCTTCATGGTGAAGACCCGGTCCACGGGCAGGCGAAAGAGGCCCGTCTGCTTGCGCTCGGGCACTTCTTTGCAGATGGTCTGCAGGGTGGCGATAAACTCGGGGATCCCGTCGCCCGTGATCGAAGAGACCGGCACGATGGGCTGCCCGTCCAGGAAGGTGTCCCGGGTGAAGGACTGGATGTCGTCCATGGCCAGTTCCAGCCACTCTTCGTCCACCATGTCGGTCTTGGTCAGGGCCACGAAACCGTGCCGCACCCCCAAAAGGGTGCAGATCTCCATGTGCTCCCGGGTCTGGGGCATGACCCCCTCGTCCGCCGCAATGACCATGACCACGATATCGATGCCGGTGGCCCCGGCCACCATGTTCTTCACGAATTTTTCGTGCCCGGGCACGTCCACGATGCCCACGTGCTGGCCGTCGGGCAGGTCCAGGGAGGCAAAACCCAGTTCGATGGTGATGCCGCGTTTTTTTTCTTCCTTCAGGCGATCCGTGTCGATCCCGCTGACGGCTTTGATAAGGCTTGTCTTGCCGTGGTCGATGTGGCCGGCCGTGCCGAGAATGATCTGTTTCAAGGTGGGCTGCTCCCTAAGGTGTGATCGTCAGCGTTTTTTGCGCTTGCGCAGGTATTCCATGGCGTAGGCCAGGCCCACCAGGATGGTGGCCAGCCCGATGACGTAGACCGGGTCGCTGTGGCCCCGAAACATGCGGGTCAGCACCACAGCCATGCCCAGGCCCATTACGGCCCTAATAATAAACGTCTGGAATGACATGGTTTTTATCGCCTTTCGTTTTGCTGGACAGGTGGCCGGTATCCTATAGCAGATGGGAATTTGGGTCAATACTGCAATCGGGCGCCCGACCGGGGGACGGGGCCGGTTAAGCCGGGTGGCACTAGCCGATTTTGTGCTTGCATTTTGAGGGGGCTTTTGCTAATTACACCCGTTCATTGCGGTGGGTGTAGCTCAGTTGGCAGAGCATCAGGTTGTGGCCCTGAGGGTCGTGGGTTCAAGTCCCATCACTCACCCCATTTTGTCTTCACCGAAAGCCCCTGAGAAAGGTTCATTTTCGTTCCAGGTCCAGGAAGGCGAGAATTTTAACCGCAGGAATACTTCATCGTATTTCGAGGATTGAAATTTGAGCATGACGCCGAGATGGGACGAAAGGGGGCTTTTCTCAGGGGCTTTCTAATGCGCCGGAGTTTTAATGCCTGAGGCGTACATGCGGTACGCCGCAGCGAATCTAAACGAACGGCAACGCAGAAGGTGGCCTTTTGGGGCATCGCTAATGCGCCCGTAGCTCAGTTGGATAGAGCGCCGGACTTCGAATCCGTAGGCCGCCCGTTCGAGTCGGGCCGGGCGTACCAGTTTCATCTGAAGGGAATCAGGGGGTTATCCTTGGTTCCCTTTTCAGTTCCTGCAGCCACCTTGGTGGGAGTGCACTGGGGTGCATGTTGATACCTACCTGGCGTACGACAGACACCCGACGGCGAGACTTTCGGGTTCGCCGGACTGTGGGAGGTCTGGGACAACAAGGGCAAGGCGGAGGATCCGCTCTACACCTGCACGATCCTCACGACGGATGCCAGCCCATCGATTCAAGACATCCACCACAGAATACCGGTGATCCTTAAGCTGGAGGCCTATGAGGCCTGGATCGACGAGGAAACACAGGGCAAGGCGCTCATGGAAATCCTGCGGGACAAGGTGATGAAGGACTTTGCCGTCAGACCCGTGTCAAAACCCGTGAACGCAGACCGGAATAACGCACCGGATTTGATCATGGAGGTGCAGGCAATCCACCCGGGGAAAACGGTGCCGGCCGGGGGGGGGGGGGCCTCTCCGGCGTTCCGGGACGCCTGCCTCACACATTTCCATAAGAGGGAAAACAGGCGGGTAGCCCCGGTCATGAGATGGCGCCGGGGCTGTTTTTTTGCGATCCTGGGTTGTTTGCAGGCAAAACTCAGAAGCCGAATGTCTCCTTGAACTTCTCGTCCGTCTTCTTGATCTTTCTGACCGCTTTTGTACCCCCTGTCACGGCCCCCACGGCTGTTCCGGCAGCACTCCATGCGGCTACTGTCGTGCCGCTGACGGCGACTGTCCCGCCGACCAAAGGCACCCACGCGGGGGCTGTTACAATGATAGCCGCACCCGTTGCAACAGATGCCGCCGCACCCAAAAGCCCACCTTTCGATGCCCCTTTCAGGATTCCGGTAACACCCGCAACCTTTCGCTCGCTCAAATTAAGCCATCGCTTCATTCATGCTCTCCATGATGTACTGTTGAATCTTCTCCCGCTCTTTGCGTTCTTGGTTATCCTTTGCAAGACCCACCCAGGCGCCCATGGCAGACCCAATTTCAACCCAGTCATCGGTAATAAACCCGGTACCGGGGATGGCATCGATAAATGCGCCCACAGCGGCACCCACCAAGGTGTAACCACCGACTTTGGTGTAATTGACATCGCTGAGCCTTGCTTTGATGGCGCGAGCGAACTTGTCGCGGCGCTCCGGCGGTATTCTCCCATGCAATTTCAGCAGGTTTTCTTTGAGATCGGTTGGCATCGACACAGATCTTCCCCCCTTTTCGTTGATAGATTCAGCAAACAATTGATACCCACTGGTTCTCACTAATCAGTGTTATCGCCTTTGCAAGCGGAATCTTTAGGGCTATTAGGCGGTTTACTGAAATAAGATCGCCACAGATCCACACAGATCCTCACAGATATAAGTCATCCACAAGTGCGATGATGCAATACATGTGTTTCCCGGCCAGCAGCCGGTAAAAAACTTGTCCTGCTTTTTGGAGATCAATCTGTGTTCACCAGTGTCCATCCGTGTCCCAAAACGGTTTTCCGCTGTTACGCCGTTTCGCGAAGCGCCAAACACTCGCCGTTAAATCTGCGTTTACCCGTGTTAATCCGTGTCCTATTATGTTTTCCGCCCTTGCGCGCGAAGCGCTTAAACACTCTCTGTGGAAAATCAGTGTCCATCTGTGAAAATCCGTGGCCAATTGAATTTTTAAGGTTTTTCGTCTTTTCGCGAAGCGAATATACCATTATTAGGCTGTTTTTTGTGGGTGACTCCTGCACCATTATCCCTTCCATTTCCAAGAATATATAACGTTGGCTTGATGCTGGCCTTTATTAACTTGACAGTTTTTGGATTTTAAGTCATTCTTTGTTCGCGATTCGCGAATAAAGAATGGAAAATGCCGTGATACTAAAACCCCAGGATGTTGTCATTTTGCTTAAACTGGTTGCGATTGGAAAAGCACCCTGGTCTTACAGTCGTTTGGCAGGATCTTTGTGGATGAGCCCATCCGAAGTTCACGCTGGCGTAAAGCGGACCATTGCCGCGCGGTTGGCGTCCATATGCAAGGATCGGGCCATACCAAATGCGCGGAATCTCGAAGAGTTTATCGTACATGGCCTGCCATACGTTTTCGTACCCGAGTTGGGCGAAGTGACCCGCGGAATGCCCACGGGTTATGCCGGTCCGCTATTGTCGTCTTTTTTTCCAGCCTCCGGCGATCTGCCCCCGGTATGGCCGGACGCGAATGGTGAAGTCCGAGGGCAAACTTTTTCGCCCCTATACAAATCGGTCCCGCAAGCCGCCCGGGAAGACGACCACCTTTATGCCCTGCTAACCTTGGTTGATGCAATCCGGGGGGGCAGGGTACGCGAAAGAGAATTCGCCATCCAGGAAACACGGAAACGGTTGAATCGCTATGCCAATGATCAGAAATCCGAACCTTGAGTTACTCGAAGCCGCGGTCGAACGGCTTGGTCCTCTTGTAGATGAGCTCGTGTTCATAGGGGGATGTGCAACGGGGTTGCTGCTCAGTGACCCTGCCGCACCGCCTTTACGCGTGACTATGGATGTTGATGTGATGGTGGAAGTCGCGACGCTTTCGCGCTACCACAAGTTCACGGAAAAGCTTCGTAAACAGGGATTTGTTGAAGATAAATCTCCGGAAGCACCTATATGTCGATGGCACTCGGGAACTATTATTCTCGATGTCATGCCGACCAATCCGGAGTTGCTTGGCTTCGGAAACATATGGTTCAAAGAGGCCTTTCAAGCGGCAAAGCAGTTAATGTTGCCATCGGGTACGCGAAGCGACTAACATTGGTAGTGCAAATCAGTGTATATCAGTGAAAATCTGTGGCTGAAAATTGGTTTTGCCCCTTTGAAGTTAGGCTGTTGCGCGAAGCGCCAAAACACTCGCCGTTAAATCTGTGTTCACCCGTGTTAATCAGTGTCCCGACAAGGTTTCCCGCCGTTAGGATTCGTGCCCATCAGTGAAAATCAGAGGCCAATTAGAGGTGTTCCGCCATAGCCCTTGTCCCCCAGACATTTTTTTATCTATTCCCAGCCCGCCGACATGGGTTCGATGGGGTAATTCGTTATAAAGACGGCCAAATTCGATGGTTAGCCATGGGGTTTATGTGGGTTGCCTGTGGGTTGACGTGGGGTGATTAGGGCGGTATGAATTTTTAAACACCGGAGGTAGCATAGGACGAAATTCCAATAAAAATAATCCTGGCGGTTTCGTAGAAGCTTCAAGATCAAGGCGCGCAAGTTCAGAGGCATGAGGCGTACTTACCGTACGCCGCAATAACGATGAAGGCCGCGCAACACAGATATTGAAGGTTATACGGAACCGTCCAAATTGCCAAACTTGTCGTGAGACAAGGACGGAAAGCCACGGACCTTTAGGAGGCAGCCGGGTTGCAACATAATATTGAAACCGGGTTGCCCTTCGAGGCTTCCCGGTTTTTTAATTGACCAGAGGGAGGGATAATGCGTCATCTGCTAATCGCGGCATGCCTGGTGCTGGCGGTCGGCTGCGCCGACTCGCACCACCTGATCCAGGATAATAAATACGCCCAGGAAAAGGTTTCCCCCGACGGGACCGCCTACATCGCCCGGCCGGCCGACGGGTACTACGGCAAAATCCACTACGAGGGCTCCGGTGCCATGGTGGCCCAGATGCTCCAGGCCGCCTTGCTGGACTACATGATGCAGGTGGATATCAGCGCCGGCTGGGAAAAATATCCCGCGGCCCTCAAAGCCGCCCGCAGGGATGGCTACACCTATCTATTTTTCCCGACCATTACACACTGGGAGGACCGCGCCACCGAGTGGTCGGGCATACCGGACAAGGCCGCCGTCAGGCTCGTGGTCATCGATACCGCCTCTGGCCGCACACTGTCCGTGGCCACGGTGGAAGGCACCAGTGGTTTGACCACGTTTGGCGGGGATCATCCCCAGGACCTGCTGCCCGAGCCCCTCAAGGAATATGTGGATCAACTATTTCAGAACTAGGGCAAAGGCTACTGAATTTTGGCCACTGATCAACACAGATTAACACTGATACAGACCATCCAGAGTTGCTTGCATGTATTGTATGTGTTCCCCGGGCAATGGCCGGAAAAACTTGTACGAATTTATTGATCAATCGGTGTTCACCCGTGTTTATCAGTGTCCTATTAGGTTTTTGGCCGTTCCGCGAAGCGACTAACATTGGTAGTGCAAATCAGTGTCCCTCAGTGCAAATCTGTGGCTGAAAATTGGTTTTAAGCTGGTAAGCTGGTGAGCTGATAAGCGAGCCCTAAACTCATAGGCCTTTTGTTTTATCCGTGTTCACCAGCGTTCATCTGTGTCCCATTAGCTTTCTCGCGGTTATGCTGTTACGCGAAGCGACTAACATTGGTAGTGCAAATCAGTGTCCATCAGTGAAAATCTGTGGCAGAAAATAGGTTTTGCCCCTTTGAAGTTGAGCTGTTGCGCGAAGCGCCGAAACACACGCCGTTAAAATCCGTGTTTACCAGCGTTCATCTGTGTCCCATTAGGGTCTTTTGGTTTTCGCGTGTAGGATTGATTTTATTATGAATTTCATTTGACAGTTTTGCGAGTGGGGACTAAAAAGTTTTAAGAATTTGCTAATTTCCCCAGGCATGGGCAAAACCAACAGAAAATTTTCACGCAAAGACGCAAAGAACGCAAAGGAAACCGAAAGAATAGGTTTTTCCTCGGCCGCTGGCCGATGCAACCCGTTTCAATTTTTGGATTCATATTGAATCAGAAATTGAAACAGGTTTTCTTAATGCATTTCTTGGCGACTTAGCGGCTTTGCGTGAGGCTATGCAGTCAGCAGTTCTTAGAGGACTTAGCGGCTTAGCGTGAGATAGAAATGTTTGAAAAACATATCTAAATGTAAACCTATAGTTTACAAAATAGCCTCTTTGCATACACATTTTATGTAAATCAGTCTTTCTTCAAACCAATTTTAGAGTTGCTTATATTTATAATACTCCTTATATGTAAACCATGAGTTTACAAAACGGTTCAGGAATAAAACAATTAACCCGCCTTCTGCCCGAGGGAGTGGTGGCCCCTTCTATCTGGTTGACCACCAATGGTTATTCCCGGCAATTGGTTCGAAAATATGTGCTCAGTGGTTGGTTGAAAAGCTTGGGCCATGGGGTCTTTGCACGTTCCGGCCAGGCGGTGGGCTGGGAAGGCGTGCTGCTGGGGTTGCATCGGTTGGCAGACCGGCCGTGTCATGTGGGCGGACTGTCGGCTCTGAACCGTCAGGGCCTGGCGCATTTCCTGCCGCTTGGGGGCGAGCAGAAAATCCATGTAATGAGCATCCGCAAACCGCCGGCCTGGGTCAAATCGCTTGCGTTGACCCCGGGGCTGAATTTTGACACTCGGCGGCTTTTTCCTGAAGAGGCGCGTGATACGGGCTTGGTTCAACTGCCCACTGGAATCCGCGATTGGATGCTACCCATGGCCGGACCGGAACGAGCGGTGATGGAGTTGCTCAACGATGTCGGGCCCCATGGTCACAGTTTCGACCATGCGGCCCACCTTTTCGAGGGACTCACGGTGCTGCGGCCCGGTGTGGTCAACGATCTGCTGGCGGCTTGCCGGAGTATCAAGGTCAGGCGGATCTTTCTCTTTTTAGCCGACCATTTCAACTATCCCTGGGGCAGACGACTGGAAACCGCCGCATTGGATCTGGGGCGCGGCAATCGCCAAGTCGTCAAAGGCGGTCGTTTGGACAAACGCTATCGGATAACGGTTCCGGAGAGTTTTGGTGCTGAATCGCTCTAACCCATATTACATGCAGGTTGAACTGCTTGTGGCCCTGATGCCTCTGGTCGGCCAGGAGAAATGCTATGCCCTAAAGGGCGGGTCGGCCATCAACCTTTTTGTACGAAACCTGCCCAGGCTTTCCGTTGATCTGGATTTGACCTTTCTACCGATCAAGGATCGTGCCAAAAGCCTTGCGGAAATCGATGATGCCCTGGGGCGAATTCGTGTGGCCGTCACCAGGGCAATGCCAGGTGTAGAAGTCCAACAGGCCGGTGGCCGACAGGGCGAGCGCACCAAGCTTTTCATCCTCCGCAACGGTGTGAGGGTAAAGGTGGAAGCGTCACCCGTGCTGCGCGGCGCTGTAGGGCGGCCTGCGGTAAGTGGGGTCTGCAAGGCGGTCGAAAATCAATTCGGGTATACGGAGATGCCGCTCCTGCATTCCAATGATTTGTATGCCGGTAAGATCTGTGCGGCACTGGATCGACAGCATCCAAGGGATCTTTTCGATGTGAAACTGCTCCTTGAAAACGAAGGCATAGGGGATGAGTTGCTGCAGGTGTTTGTGGTTTACCTCATCAGCGGAAACCGCCCCCTGGCGGAGATGCTTGCGCCGCGGTTTCAGCCTTTGGATGATGTGTTTGAAACCCAGTTCAAGGGGATGACCGCTCAACCGGTTCGTATGGAAGAGTTGGAAGATGCCCGCCACCGACTGGTTAGAATGATCCGGGATAGAATGAGTGACGACCAGCGCAAATTTCTTATGTCATTTAAGTCGGGCGTTCCGGATTGGTCGCTGCTGCCGTTTCCGGATGTAGCCCAACTGCCTGCGGTAAAATGGAAGCTGTTCAACCTAGCGCGCATGAATGCTGACAAACGTCGGCAGGCAACAGAAAAGTTGGGGAAAATATTGTTTGCTTAGCGAGCTTAGCGGCTTAGCGTGAGATATGGATTGTTTTTCGTCGTTTATATGAAAACTCAAAACGGCAGCATCACGCCAAGCCGCAAAGTACGCAAAGAAAGGCAAAACACATGAATTTATTTGGCCTTCGGCCAACGCAACCGTTCCCATTTTTGGATTCATTCGAATCAGAAATGGGAACCCGCAGTTCAAAGCAGTTCTTGGCGTCTTCGCGGCTTTGCGTGAGGTATGCTGTTTTTGGTTTTCAGTATCGTGAGCCATGCTCTATCTGTGCAAATCAGCGTCGATCTGTGTCCCATTTTTTGTTTTTTGCATGAGATAATTTGCAGTTACAGCGCATTAGAAGAGGGGGATTGATGACCACCGCTTACCCCGTTGAAATATTCCAGACCGAAGACGGTCAAATTCGGCTTGAGGTTCAGCTTAGTGACGAGACGGTGTGGTTGTCCCAAGCTCAAATGGTAGCGCTTTTTGCCCGTGACCAGTCGGTGATATCCCGTCACGTCCGTAATATTTTCAAAGAGGGGGAATTGGTTAAAGAAAGCAATATGCAAAAAATGCATATTGCCGGCTCAGACAAACCCGTAACTTTTTACAATTTGGACGTCATCATCTCGGTGGGCTACCGCGTCAAATCCCAACGCGGCGTACAGTTTCGCCAATGGGCCACCCAAACCCTCAAACAGCACCTGATCCAAGGGTACACGCTCAACCGTAAGCGGTTGGCCCAACTCGGCACGGACGTGGATCAGCTCATGGGGTTGATGCATAAAACCCTCTCTCAAAACAATCTGGCCTTACCTGAGGGCGTGGCCATGGAGGGGACATGATGATTACTGAATGACGATGGATGGAAAGGGGAGATTGACATAAAAACATAGACGTCCCACTTCTGTCCCGTCCCACTTCTGTCCGTTGCGCGGAGCGCCTACTCGCGTGCGGTGTAAATCAGTGCTCGTCAGTGGAAATCTGTGGCCAATTAGGGGTTTTAGGTTGTTAGATTTTTACGCGAAGCGCCTAAAAACTTGCAGTTAAAATCCGCGGGCATCAGCGTTCATCTGTGTCCTATTTGGTTTATAGCTGTTACGCGGAGCGCCTACACACGTGCAGTGCAAATCAGTGTCCATCAGTGGAAATCTGTGGCTAAACAATGGTTTTTGTCGTTATGTCTTTACGCGAAGCGCCTAAAAACTTGCAGTTAAAATCTGCGTCCATCAGCGTTCATCTGTGTCCCATTCGTCGTTCTTGGCGACTTGGCGGCTTTGCGTGAGGAAAGATTTTTTAAAGGTAGATCGCATGCCCGTATACGATTTCATCATTATCGGTTTAGGGACAGCCGGTGCGGCCACCTGCATGACATTGGCCCGCAGGGGGTTCCGCGTCCTGGGTATCGATCGGCACCGTCCCCCCCACGCCTTGGGCAGTCATCACGGCGTCTCACGGAGTGTGCGCCGGGCCTATCTGGAAGGCACCGCCTATGTGCCGATGGCGATGGAATCCTGGGAGCTGTGGAGAAAACTGGAAAGCGATTCAGGGCGGGATCTGCTCGTCGAAACCGGCAACCTCACCATTGGCCCTCCGGACAGCCCGGCGGTTACGGGATTTATGGCCAGTGCGCAGACCTATGATATTCCGCACGCTCTCCTCAGCGCATCCGAAGTACGGAAAAAATGGCCGCAACTGGTCCTGCCCGATACATTTGTGGCCGGGCTGGAAAAGTCGGCCGGCATCGTGTTTCCGGAATTGAGCATCGAGGCTTTCCTGGCCGAGGCTGAAAAGGCGGGGGCCGATCTGGCGTTCGATGAACCGGTGAACCGGTGGTCGGAAGACCATGGTCATGTGCACGTTCACACGGCGCGCAATACGTATGAAGCCGGTCGGGTGCTTGTAGCGGCCGGTGCCTGGACCAACGGGCTCCTCGATTTGCCTGTAAATCCGCTGCAGCCCAAACGGGTTCCTGTGCATTGGATCGAAGTTACGGATGATCCAGGCCTTCACCTGGGTCATCTCCCGGTCGCGTTCTGGCAGGTACCCGACCGTGAGCCATTGGCGTCCGCGGAAAATCATACCGAGTTCTATATCCTGCCGGTGGTTGGTCCTGCACCTAAAATGAAGATCGCCTTTCACAACAAACTTGTCGATTGTGATCCGATGACACTTGATCGAACGGTTTGGCCGGATGAGGTCGATGGCATAAAAGAAATGATGGAACGGTTCCTGCCGGGCTTTCAGCATTACCCGATGACTTCGGACGTGTGCATGTACACCATGACATCCGACGGCCATTTCTATCTCGGGAAAACGCCTGGATCGGAAAACGTGTATGCGGTCGCGCTTGCCGGCCACGGTTTCAAGTTCGCCCCCGTGCTTGGCGAAATACTCGCGGATCTGATGACGGACCAAGCCCCTGGTGTCGACATTGAAATGTTTTCACCGGAAAGGTTCGGTTGATGACCGGCAGCGGTCAATGCAGGCTGTTTTAATCAGTTCTTGGCGTCTTTGCGGCTTTGCGTGAGCCATGCTGTATCTGTGAAAATCAGCGTTGATCTGTGTCCCATTTTTTGTTTTTTGCATGAGGTAATTTGCAGTTACAGCGCATTAGAAGAGGGGATCGATGACCACCGCTTACCCTGTTGAAATATTTAAAACTGAAGACGGTCAAATCAAATTTGAGGTGCAACTCAAGGACGAAACCGTATGGCTCAGCCAGAAGCTGATGGCTGAACTGTTCCAAAAAGATGTTCGCACAATCAATGAACACCTCAAAAAAATCTATTCCGAAGGTGAATTGGAAATAGGGGCAACTATCCGGAAATTCCGGATTGTTCAGACGGAGGGCAAACGGCAGGTAGCTAGGCAAGTTGACTGCTACAATCTAGACGTGATTATCTCGGTGGGCTACCGCGTCAAATCACAACGCGGCGTGCAATTTCGCCAATGGGCCACCCAAACCCACAAACAACACCTGATCCATAGATACCCGAGTTCCTGTTATACCTCCAATCCCATGATCTGGAGCGTACCCCAGAGGGGCGTCAGCGTTTTGCGGACAATGCGCTGGTCGCATTAGCTTTGCTGGTGGCCGAAAGCGAGCCTTGGCAGAAAGCATTTATGATTAGGCTGATTCAGCACCTGATAAGGGAGGATGCATGATGATTACTGAATGATGATGGGTGAAAAGGGGAGATTGACATAAAAACATAGACGTCCCCTATCTGTCTGTCCTGTGCCGTATTCGTAACTGGTTTTTTGACGAGGGATTGATGAGTGTTGGCAAGGAGTACGAAGTCTTGGTATCCATATCCAAACAGGTTCAATCAGATCGCAACATGCCCGGTCACGTTTTGACTTTACGTGACCGGCCAAAATTAAGGCCGAAAAAGGATATTGGGTGGCCCTCCCAAGATAATTTTGTGCGGCATAGAAAATATATTTTGACTAAATAATCCATTCTAATTCGATAAAGTGAAACTGATAAATTTATGAATAAAGAAATCCCTGTAATTGATCTATTCGCAGGCCCAGGTGGACTTGGAGAAGGATTTAGCTCTTTTGAAGTAAAGGGAAGAAATCCATTTAATATCAGCCTTTCAATTGAAAAAGACTACTCTGCATACCGTACATTAAGGTTGCGCAGTTTTTTCAGAAAAATTCCATTTGAGGAATTGAGACAGGCATATATACAATTTGCGAAATCTGAGCGAAGCGAAAAAGATGAACATATTTTATATTCACAATTTCCATGGGCAGATTATGAGGTTAAGAATGAGGTTTTTTGTAAAGAGCTTGGCGGGGCGAATTTCCATCAATCTAATTTGGACAAGATTATCTCTGATAAAGTAAGTGATTCGAAGATGTGGGTACTTATTGGTGGACCACCATGTCAGGCATACTCTCTTGCTGGTAGATCAAGGTTAAGCAATCTTCGAAAAAATAATCCAGAACAATATGAGAATGACGAAAGGCATTACCTTTATAGGCATTATTTGAAAATCTTAGCTAATCATAAACCACCAGTTTTTGTAATGGAAAATGTTAAGGGGCTTTTATCTTCGAAAGTAAATGGATGCAGGATAATAGATAAAATTTTACAAGATCTTTCTCAACCGAAACCTGATGGTAGCCTGAAGTATAATTTATATTCATTTGTAAAAAATAGGCAACAAAAATCATTGTTTCATACTGAATTAAAAAAGGTAAGTGATTATATAATTGAAGCTGAGCGATACGGTATCCCGCAGACACGCCACAGAGTAATAATATTTGGTGTAAGAAATGATATTAATATAAAACCTGCCACTTTAAAAGAGGCTGATAGGGTGTGTTTGAGAGATATACTTAGTGATTTACCACGAATAAGAAGCGAAGTATCAATACGAGGTGACTCAAATTTATCGTGGTCACAAACTATTAAAACAATAACGGAAAAATTAGGACGACATGAAAAGGACCACTGGCTTGTACCGATACTATTCATGAATTTGAATGATCTCGATGATACTCTGCCAACTGGAGGAAATTTCCTTAATTATTCTAAAGGAAGGCCACACAAAATAGTAAAAAAATGGTATCGAAAAGAGAACCTGCCGGGCGTATGTAATCACGAAGCAAAGTCTCATATGCCATCAGATCTACATAGGTATTTTTACAGCGCAAGTTTCATAAGTATGCATAAAAGTGTTGCTGATAAAAAATCTCCAAACCTTTCGGATTTTCCAAAGACATTACTTCCAAAACATAAGAATATCGATAAAGAAAGAGTTGAAAAAACAATATTTATCGATAGATTTCGAGTTCAACCATGGGACGATCCTGCAACTACTATTACCTCGCATATTTCGAAGGATGGCCATTATTATATTCACCCCGATTATCGTCAATGCAGAAGCCTGACAGTTCGCGAGGCTGCCAGAATACAAACATTCCCAGATAGTTATATTTTTCTTGGGAGCAGAACATCTCAATATTCCCAAGTTGGTAATGCAGTCCCTCCTATTCTTGCAGAGAAGCTAGCTTGTGTTGTTGCTGATCTCTTGGAGAGGTGGTGTGGATAACAACTTATGGCGGATAATCTATCAGTTGAGAAACGTAGCTGGAATATGTCCCGCATCAAAAGCAGGGACACTAAACCTGAAATCCTAGTCAGATCTATGCTGCATAGACTTGGTTACCGGTTCCGTCTAAACAGGAAAGACTTGCCTGGCTCGCCAGATATAGTATTGACTAAATATAAAATGGTGATTTTTGTTCATGGCTGTTATTGGCATCGTCATGAAGGATGTAAGTACACATATAGTCCTAAAAGTAGGGTAAAATTTTGGGAAGAAAAATTCCGGAATAATGTCGAAAGGGACAGAAAGGTTATACATGCATTGGAGCAACTTGGTTGGCAGGTGCATGTTATTTGGGAATGCCAGACTAAAGATGTAGAAAATTTGGCTTTAAGGATAGCAAAGCTTTTCAGGTAGAAATATTAATTTTAGAAGATCAATATTCGAATATATTATATTTTGTTTAAAAAAGATAGAGATAACATTTTTAGTATAAAAAGTGAAATAATGTATCAACTGTAAAGCGAGACAATTTAGAATAATATTAACAAATAGAGGTATTAAAATATGATAAATCAGATTAATTCTCACGTAGAAAGGATGCACAATTATTTGCCATTTGATCCATCACATGATCAGATCTATGAAGAGTATCAGGAATCTAAAGACTCACTTGAACTTACTACACAGGCGTTATTGTATTTGCGTGACATTCTGGAGTCCGATCCTCCTTCTGCAATTATATTAACAGGTGATGCCGGTCACGGGAAAACGCATCTCTGTCGACGTCTAATCCAAGATTATTTAAAATATGATGATAAAGAGGCCAGAAAGCTCTTAGCTGGATCATGCCAAGGTGCTAAACCAATTCCATTTTGTAAAGATGTTAATTTTAGAAAACCACTGAGAATCTTTAAGGATTTTTCGGAATTTCCTGTCGAAGTCGCTGCCGACTACCTTGAAAGAGCACTTGATGACGAAAATGATATAACACTTGTTTGTGTTAATGAAGGACGATTAAGAGCAATTCTTGAAACTGACAGCGGGCCTCACTCTATTAAATTTAAAAATGATTTTCATTCATCCTTTGAAAGCGGGCTCGCGTCATCAGATGGAAAAAACCATATAATAAACTTGAATTATCAATCGGTTGCATCTGAAAAAAACAGCCTTGTAAAAAGAGCTCTACGTGAATGGCTTAAAGGTACTAGATGGCGAGTATGTAAAAAATGTGATTCTTCAAGTATCTGCCCAATATTTAAAAATAGAAAAATGCTTGTAGATGAAGCAGAACGGCAGAATCGTATAGAAGTGATATACTCAACAATAGAAAGATTGGGCACAGTTATAACTATTAGAGAACTGTTGATGAGTTTGGCTTATTTATTAACTGGAAATCTAAGATGCACTGATGTTCATAGGAACGTTAGAAAGAAAGGCTGGCAGAATGAATATGCTTATTATTCTCTTATGTTCTCTTCGCCTAGAAATATTTCGTCAGATAGAATAAGAAGGATACAGGTTCTTGCTGCATTTAAAAAGCTTGATCCTGGAAAGCATGCGATCCGAACAATTGATGATGTTCTTATAAATTTTCAGAATATTTTTCCACCTAGTGAAATCGACCTGTGCTTCAAGGGGAAAATAGATAAATCTGAAATCATAATTGATGCTGGAAATGGTATTGATGAAATTATTGGTAACGCTCGAAGCAGAAAAGAGCGTACACATGAATCCATACTGATCCAAAATGTTGTACGTTCATTACGACGTAGATATCTGTTTGATAGACCAAATGGAGAAAAAACTTCATTCAGAAATCTGGGATTCGAGTATGCACATGAGTTTCTTTGGCTTGTCTCCAACAAGATAGACCATGCACGTAAAACGCGTATAAAAAGTATTCTTATAGGAGGCTTTCATACAATACAAGGACTTAATGTAGGCTCCGACACAACACGTCTATTTCTTGTGGACCCTGCATACGGAAAAACAACAAACAGGGCTGCTATAATTGCTTACAAATTTCCAAGTAACAAAATAAGTATTTTGACTCAAACAGAGAATTGGAAAGTCTCTGAGGAGGGTGAGAAATACACAATTCCATATTCCGTAGATTGGCTTGATCGTGAAGTTGTGTTGAATTTCAACCTACCTGATGGAGATTCTGAATATTTTCATCTGAATCTGATGACTTTTGACTACCTAATGCAGGCTGGATCAGGTTATGTGGCCCAGGAATTCTACGCACACGATATAAGAAAGGCACTAAACTTTCTCGGAAGACTAGCAGAGAAATGCAGTGTAGTTTCTGAGAGCAGTATCGAGGCAGTGATTGAAGGATATACACATAACGTTCTTATAGAAGAGGGGAATGTTATTCAATCAAATAAGAAAGGTATGTAATTTTGAAGGCACCTGAAGTTTCACATGAAATTTTTGGCGGCATATTCGATTATGATGGTGGCGGAATGTACCCAGGCCTTGAACTTTTGAGCCTTGTGTTTGGAGCTAATTCTAAAGGTATATTACCCCTTGAAGAAGAAATAGAGTTTATAAAACAATCTCAGCATTTTGCTAGACGGCTGGTCTGGGATTATGAAAGGCTAAAGCAAGAATCTGACTATAAAAATACTTTTGTCGAAGAGCATACAGGGGAGGTTGTGAGAAATCTTCTATCATGCTTACAGGTTCCAATACCAAACATTTCAAAAGCACCTTCATGGGAAAGAGCACATTTTTTTCCTTACTGTCAAGCTTTAATTCATTGGGATGCAAGAAAGAGAGGTGCAAAGTATAATATCGAGAGGCGGTATTACAGAGGAGGAGGGGCTTTAGCACATAAAGTGCTCCGCTTAGATAAAGACCACGAAAGGCTGCAGGAGATAAGAAAGGGGCTTGAAAACCTATATAAAACTAATGATTATTCAGCACTTCAGAAATTAGCAGGTGTAATGAGGGAACAAGGCTTAGAATCTCCTCCATTGAAAGACACAAAAGAAGTGCAAAGTCAATTAAGAGATTCAGAGACTGATGATATTTTAAGAGAAGGTGTACGAAACATCACAAGTCATACTGAACTTTCTTGCGCAACAAGAATAAAGGCATTGCTGAATTGGACAGCATTTTGGCTAGTTATTGTCCAAACAAAACGATCGGCATCCTATCTTGGGAAAGAAGCACTTCCAATTATAGTCGACTGTGGATCAACTCCTGGGCAGTTAAGGCGTGCTTCTACAAGGAGACATAATGAAATTAGAGCTATGATAGGTAATGCTGTTGATAAATGTACTAAAAATTATGAAAAAGACAAACTTTCTCGAAAAAAATGGCATAAGATCCAGGGATTTTTAACGGTAAACTGTGCTACCATAGGGCTGCTAAATGCTTTCAAAGGAAAAAGACATTTTACATTGGGAATTGGTTTGCTGGAAACACTTGTACTGGCAGCTACTTATCGTAATAATGAAATCTCGTTTGATAGGTTTTCAAATGATTTATTGTACAAAAAGTGGAATCTTGTTGTTGGAAGACCAAGTGCTGAATTGGCAGGATTACTAATAATGTTCGATGCCAGTATATTTGAAGACAATGAAGAACAACTATCAAATCAAATGAAAGCTGCTGGATTAATAACGGATTATTCAGATGCAACAAGAATGGTTAGTACAAAGGGGCTGACGTGAAAAATATCAATAGAATATTAGCAAAAACGATTTTTCGAATCGTTAGGAAAGAACTATCAACAGAACAGTGCCTTGAGATTAGAAGGCCTAGTGTAAGATTGAAAGATTTAAGATATGGTGAAGTCATTGCTTTTCTAGAAGAGTGGGAAAATAGAAAAGCAGCTAGTGGATTAAGCGATGTGCAAGTCGTCATTGCTAGGGGCGGAGAAGCGTCATATCCTAAAATGTTTCTTGCAAAAAAAGATTGTTCCGTAACCTATTACCGTAACAATAATGCAAATGGACTCATTTATATACAGACAAAGACAGAAAGTGACGAACAGGGACTGCAGTCCATGTTTACTGTAAGAGACAGAAATTTTCTTGATGGAACCTTCGATGATGAAAACTTCGACGTAAAACAAGAGCTTGTCAAAGCGTCTTGGGAATGCTCTGCAGAGGCAGACATAAAAATACCTGATGAATTAAAAAAAATGCTTATTTTTGTACTGGATGCATTGCACCCCGATCCTTTTTCTGTACCTGTTAGATCTTACTGCGGATTTTTAGATTATGTAATAAAGCAAATAATTGCTCCACCTTATAAAGCTTTAGACTTTAATGAATTAGCAGAAATAATAGGCAAATCTCTTTGTAAATTAGGTCTTTTCCCAGATGTATTCTGGGAAAAAAACCGAAGCTTTCATGCAATAAAAAGGCGTCTTGCTACTAATTTTTATTATTCTGAAATGCTTAACCCTAGCGGTAACGAAATTAATCAGAATGATTTGAATGATACAATAGAAAAGAAAAATGATTTTAGAAACTATAACGAAGAACTGTTTGAACCCCAAGAACAAGAATATTGGCGAGAGCTTTGTTTAAAATTCTGCCAAGATCATAATATAATTGATGTCAGGGAAAAAATACCATTTTATATATATGAACAACTTTTTAAAAAAAAGGCATCGGGAAGACCGTTAGGAGAACGAGTTGAAACGGAGATAGGGAATTATTCACATGATCGACTATATGAATTTAATTTACTAGATGTTAAAGAGGGTTTGTCGAGGAATGTTGCTGAGGATGCACAAAAGTTTCTTGAAGCAGAACCAACAGATCCGAATGAAAATAATTTACTCAGAGATATTCTTTCAAAAACGACCCTAAGAATGGTTAAAAGGATTGCTTTCCCTGCTGCAAAGCCTTTCAGTAATCCACTTATTCAGCTTATAGAAATAATACGCGAATTTTATACCATTATAAATGATGATCACTCAAATTATGTCCTTAAAATGGAGCTTGGAAAAGGTCCTAATGATATTTCTGCATCTATAGGTCTTTTTACCTTTTTATTTGGTAAAACGTTAAGGACATTAGTAGAGATCAATCGTGATGACGTAACAGGTCTTCAAATTGAAATCTCTAAAGAATTATTAGAGATACAGCACCTTGATACTATCAGAAATATGAAAGAAGATGATTATGAATCAGAGGCAATAGAAAAAACGCAATGGAATCCATTGCCAATTGATTTTAGCCTAATAAAAAATGATAAAGAAATCATTAACACTGTGAACAATTGCGTATGGAAGCCGGAAAATATTGAGTATTTATCACTATTGTGGGTAATAATTGCATCTCCGGAATTCACAGACAATCGAAATGACCTTATAGAGCATTTTTGGGAGATCCCTATTGATCAGACACTTGATGAATGGGTTGAAGCTGTCTCCTCAAGATTATCACCGACGCACAATATTAGACTTAAATCATTTTCCCAAGAAGCGATGAAAAGTAATATAATTATAGAAATGATAGAAAATAAAAAACAATTTTTTTCTAACGTTTGTAATTACGGTCTATCAATTGAAGCTATATCAGAATATGCAGAAAAATGGGAAAGTCTTTTGTATGATGCTAAAAGAGATTACATTCCTAAAGGTATTATAGAAAAAAGACTTGAAACGTTTCTTTCATATGACACTATTTATGATAGAAACCAGAACAAATTGTTGTTATTAGCCACTCACCCCTTTAGATTAAAATGGTTTGCAGAGTATCTCAATGAAATCCTTAATGTATTAATTAAGGTCATTTCTTGTGAGCTTGTACTTAACAAAGAGAATGAAGACTTCTATCTATCTCATTTAAAGAACCTCTCACCTCACAAATATCCACCTGTAATTTCAAACAATCGCAGAGAAACTCTAATTGCAACTAAGGAAACAGGACTGCATGAGCATTTTTCACCTATTAAATCAGAAAACAGGACAAGCAGCCGTTGGACTGAAACTGTGGATAAAGCCTCTGTTGAAGAAATTGCTAATCTAATAAAAACATACTTGGAAAGCCATCCACATAAAAAAGATGGTCTTGCCCTTTTAACTGTTCTTCCAAGTGGAGGTAGTTTTCCTTTAAATCTTGTAAGTGCTGTTAGAAAAGGAGAATGGAAAGATCTCTCAATTAATTTTCACGTTATAGCGCCGAGACATACTTGGCCAAATATCATCAGTGATTTTGAAAAAATAGAATCGGGTAACAGAATGACAATGCCTGATAGAATCTTCCCTCCTTTACAGTTAAAAATGTATGATTTACATGAATCATTAGAAAATTCTGTAGCATTAGAAAAAATAACATGTGATTTAGCAATTGTGCCTAATTTTTTTGGCAACAGTACTGAAATTACGGAACGGACAATAGAAGAGACCTCTAGATCAGGAAGTTATAATTTGCTCTGGGACAGAACTACTCATATCGAAAAAGGATCTTCAGGTGGTACTGTCTCAATCGCTCTTAGGCCATATGAAGCTGATAACACACTTGACTGTTGGTCATCCATAAACGTTAGAATGATGAGATGTAAACTTATAGCCGCTGATAACCCAGAAATTACGGAATTTTTCGAAATAGCCGTGATTTTCGAAAATGCAGTGGATCTTTTTAATATTCTCCATAAACGCTCTCATTGGGTTATAACACTCGATCAGTTTATTGGGAGAGAACAGATTGAAAGTTTGCCTGAAAAGCCGGATGTTCTTACCATCAAGGAAGGTATTGGTGGAAATGGTTTATACACCTTAATAGTGTCTTCCAATGTCGGTAGGAAGTATATTCAAGATCGCCTTGACCGAAAAATAAAAAATATTGATTCTGATGCGATTGCAGAATGTAACACAAAAGCTTTGTCTGAAAAAATATATAACGAAATACGTAATATTGCACCGAGCCTTGTACTACGAGCGATGGGCCTTTCCCGGATAACTGAAGAAATTTTAGGCCTTATGATTGCTAAAAATATAGCAAGTCGTTTTTTTCCTGAAAACTTTAGAGATGGAATTACAGCATGGTTATCATTGGATGATTATCCAGAGTGGTTTGAAAGTGGAGATTCAGCGACAAGAGCGGATCTCTGTAGAATCACTTTCTTTAGAGAAAAAAAGCGATTAAAAGTTGATATATTAGTTGTTGAAGGTAAGCTTAGGCAGATTTTTGATAGTCATGGAGTTAGACAGGTTTCGAGAACAATGAGGCTTTTTGAAGAAATATTCAATCCTATCGAAAATGATAAGCTAGCCCATGATTCCAAACTATGGAGAAAAACAATAATATCGGCTATAGAGAATACAAGTAGCAACGCACGAAAAATTATCGGTTTAAAAGATTTTAATAATGATATTTTTAGGATACCAGATGATATAAGAAATGATTTTCGCGCTGGTGAATTCGAAGTACACTCTATTAATGGGATTTATTCAATATGCCTTTACAACAAAAAAGGCAAAGTTTCACAAGAACAAAAAAATTGCGTTAATGTATTCACTTCGTATGGAAATGAAGTACTTGAATTAATCGAGCAAAAAAAGAGAATTCTTGTTGACGAACAAAATGAAATATTTCATGAAAGTGAATATCTTAAAAAATCCAAAAAAGATAAAGAAGTCTTAATAAATAATGATATGGAAAAAGGCAATGAAGTATTTAATGACAAACCTAATGGCCTTCCTAAAATTGTTCTTGAAAACAAATATCAGACAGTTCTTGATACTTTTAGTGAATTCAACATTAAAGTCAATAAACCAGTCGATTCTATAGAAAACTATGTCGAGGGACCGGCTTCGATACTTTTCCGCGTAACTCCGGATACCGGGATTAAACCAGATCATCTATCTACTTGCAAAGATGCCCTAAAATTAAAATTATCGCTACCTGAAGAAGCCGATATAAGATTCTCCATAGGAGATGGTACTGTAAATATTGATATTCCGAAAGATGAAAAAGAAAGATATTTTATAGATGCTATGTCAATGTGGGAAAAATGGAAAGGGTTTTATTCCGACCAATTAAGTGTCCCTTTGGGAGAAGACAGGTATGGAAAGATAGTTGCTATCAACTTCTCATCCTCCAATTCACCACATCTTTTAATAGGTGGTACTACTGGTAGTGGAAAGTCAGAAGCGCTGAATACAATTCTTCAAGGTATGATAAGGTATTATAGTGAGACCTCTTTAAGATTGCACTTAGTTGATCCAAAAGGAACTGAACTATTGGAATTTGAGAATTGCCCACATCTTGTAGGAGATATTGGCTGGGACAGTGATGATGCAATTTTAATTTTGCAAAATGCTGTTGATGAAATGCAAAAAAGATATAGGGCTTTTAAAAATAGTAAAACTAGAACTCTTAAAGACTTTAACTCTAAAGTGAATAAGGGACTTCCTTGGTGGGTAATTGTTTTAGATGAATATGCAGACCTAACATCCGAACTTGAAGAAAAAAAGAAAATTGAGATGAGCCTAAAGCGATTAGCTCAGAAGGGGAGGGCTTGCGGGATACATGTCATCATAGCTACTCAGAAACCAAGTGCCGAAGTGATAAGCACAAATCTCAGGTCAAACCTTCCAGCTCAGATTGCCTTGCGTGTGAAAAGCAGTATTGAGAGCGGTGTCATCATAAGCATGAAAGGAGCCGAGACTCTTAATGGGAAAGGAGATGCCTTTTTTCATGCAGAAGGGAAATTAACTAGGGTACAATGCGCTATAGTACGTTAGAGGCACTCAACGGGATCGCTCATTAAAGGGGCCGTCAAAGGGAAAAACACTCCATTGTCCGAAAGAAGCAGTTGCGTTTTTACAGTTTACATTGACAACAGGCGGAGAGATGGGACGTCTATCTTATTATGCTTTACTAACCCTCATTGCCTTGCTATCCTTCCATAATGCCACGTCAAGCCCGCATCGATGCACCGGGAGCGGTGCATCACATCATTGTTAGAGGGATCGAGGGTCGTAAGATCTTCCGCACCGATGAGGACCGTAAGGGATTTGTCGAAAGGTTCGAAAGCCTCATAACCGAAACCGGTACCCAGTGCTTGTCCTGGGCATTGATTTCCAATCACCTGCACTTGTTGCTGGGATCGAGCGACGTGCCGATCGCAAGCGTCATGCAGCGCCTGCTTACCGGGTATCCGAACAGCTTAACGGCTATAATGGGACACTGAAGGCTGGGGTCGGAGCAAGGTAACTTCCAATTATCACAACAACACCATACAAAATCACCGCATTTTCGTGTCTTAAACGATCAGTTTTAGTGGCGAAGTCTGCCGCTTAAGGTGACATCTATCTTATTCGCCTGCAGTGGCCTCAGAGTGAATTGACCTGATCGGCTGTAGCCTCGCTGGGGGCGTGAAACCCAACTGGGGTATATACATTGGGCAAAACCCAAACCGGCAATTACTGGTTGCGGAAATCTGATGAACCCGCACCCTGATGGGTAAATGCACCTGTCAATGGCAGGATAACAGCTTATATCGGGACACGGATGAACACGGGTGGACACAGATAAACCATTACTCACGCCAAGCCGCTAAGCTCGCGAAGAAGGGCATGTCCCCTTTTCTGAATCATCTGATTCCAGAAAAGGGAACGTTCGCATCGGCCCCAGGCCGAGGGAAACCGGCCGTGCGCCAAGAGCGGCGAAAACACATTGTTCTCAAGCAAAGCCGCGAAGACGCAAACAACTACATTAAGAGACCTGTTTCAATTTATGATTCGGCTGAATTCAGAAATTGAAACGGCTTGCATCGGCCGGGGGCCGAAATACAGGCTGTTTTTTGGGGTTCCCTTTGCGTGCTTTGCGGCTTGGCGTGAAACTTTTTGGTTTGGATTTGCCCTTCTTTGCGTCCTTGGCGGTTTTGCGTGAGATTCGCTGTCGGGGAGGATTGGGCCTATGGTTATATGTTTTCCTAACGCATGCGTTAACCCGAACATTTCATGAAATTTTTTCTACACAATAAATTTTATGCAAATAGTCAGGGGTATAAAAGCTATTCGGGGTATGATTTCCAGGTGACACTATGTACCCTTCGCCGATTTCCAAAATCATCGATAAAATTTCACCCTGCGAGCGCGCCCGAGATGCCCATTGACCGCGTTATCAGGAGCTTGCGGTACAGGCGTACAGCGGCGCCCCTGATGCCTTGTCAATGAACATCTCGTACGCGTGAAATATCCGGGTTAATCTTTCAGCTGAGGTTTATGACCGGGTCCGAAAACACGGATGCATTTTCCGGCAGCGGGTTGTCGCCCTTTTCGATACCCTTCTCCGTGACGCTTTTGAGCCCGTTCAATTTTTTCGAACCATCGAGAGCACCGGCGCCATCAGTGTAATATTCGAACCAGGGCAAGCCGTGGTCGGCATACTCCCTGGCCGTCATGGGAACCGTGGGCGGATTGTCGCCGGTGACGGCCCGCCAGACCAATGAGTTGGCCAGGTGGACAAAACACCTGCTTTTGTGACCCATCTCCCAGTCGTCCATGTCGTAGGGATCCTCATAGATTTCCTGGCGCATGCGACCGCCGGGCGCCAATCCCATATCCATGCAGGGCTCAGCCAGACTGTACATCACGTGATCGTCCAACCTGCGGCGATATACCTGTTTGGGAAAGAGGCGTTCAAATGACGCGCGTTTCATCGGGTAAACCATGACCTGGAGCCCGCCGAATTCACCGCTGCCGGTCAACTGCTCCTCGGCACTGTAGCCGGAGCCCAACGGCATGGCCACGAACTGGCGGATGAAGCCCTTCTCCACGCTGAAACCGTCCAGCCAGGGCTGGTCCGGTGCAACCATGTAGTCCTGAGGATTGCCCTGCAGCCAGTCCGTCCAATTGTCGCCGGTCACCGCATTGATCTTGCCGGTGGCCACCTTGATGGCAAACGGATAATCCGTACCGTGACCGGGAATGTGATCCGAGCTGAAATTCAGCCAGAGCGCTTCCGACTGGTACATGGGGAGCATCACGCCGCCGTGCCGTTCCCACTGTTTGGGCAGGTTTGCCCTGAAATCGTCGATGTGTCTGACGGGGAACCGCCCCAGCCCCGGGGGCAGGGGATAGTCCTTGCCGTCATCCGGTATCCGGAGGGTCCTCTGGAAATCGATGGTCAATTTTGCTTTGGGATGAACCTCGGGGAATGTGAACACGAGGGAGTCGTTTTTCAGCTCAATCACGGTTTGTCCTCCTTGTTACCAATCGCCGTCGCGCACCTCACGCACAATCCGGAGCACGGCGTGGTCGGGCATGTCTTTCAGTTCACGGATGAGTTGTGCAAACAAAAGCGGCCGCTTGCGGATGATCTCCTGGACGTCCTGGGAAATTTTTCCGCTCAGGGCCAGCAGGACATCCGGATCCTCGCCCAGGTCCTCGGCCAGAGCCCGTATCTTGTCCTCGGTGAGGTAGGCTTTCAGATCGCCCCGCTCGATCTTGCTGAGATAGGACGGCTCGACCCCCATCCGCATGGCGACCTGTCTCACGGAATAGCTGCGGTCCTGGGCTTTGAGCCGCTCGCGCTTGTCACGAATATATTGACCGAATGTGTTTTTCATACTGTGTAGTATATAGTACACAAAATAAGCTGTCAACAACCATTCAGAGTTTTTTTCCCGATTTGCTGAAACTTATTGATATTTTGTTTTCTCGGATAACTGAACCCATTCACGAAGGGTTTTTACTGTCACATCCACGAGAGATCCAGCTGACACGCCTCTCATTCTGGCAACACGTCGTACTTCTGATCCGATCCAAGACTGAAACACTTGTTGAACGGCTTTGGTCGTAAGTGGTTTGGCTGAGTCAAGCAAGTCGTCCAATGGGGAGTTGTTTACAAAACGAAAGGCTACTTCCCTTGCCATATCGCTATTGATGGGTTTGGTTACGGAATCAAACGATGTCGGTAACCATTTTTTCAATTCAGATTCGTCGGGCGGAGTTGAGGTGTGCCAATGGGCTAAAATGCGCCATCCAATAGCATACAGATTGCGCAAATTACCAGGCAAAGGGTGATTTCGAAGGAATTGCACCACTGTCTCGTGTCCGACTTCGGGCAGAGCAAAGTCGACACCGGCTTCGTTACATACTGATTCAAAAACGTCACGCCACAACCATGACAAATCCTCGGGTATCTCTCGGAGGGAAGGGGCACGCATTCGAATGAGGGCGATGCGGTCAAAGAAATCCTGGTCTAAACGGTCCCGGAGGTTCTCCAGGGGGATATTGGTAGCGGTGATCAAACGGAACTGACTTTGTTTCCATCGGGTCTCACCGAGGGGCTGATAGCGTCCCTCTTCAATAGCCTTGATGAGCAGGCGTTGCATTTCTCGCGAAATATCCCCCACCTCATCAAGGAACAGAGTGTCGCCGTTGGCATTTGCCAGGAGCCCTTGTTTGGTTTCGGAAGCCCCTGTGAAAGCTCCCTTTACATAGCCGAAAAGCTCGGCACGCATTGTTGCCGGCTGGTACTGGCCACAGGCGATGGCAGGCCAGCCCTCGTCGAGATCCGCTTTGCGAAAGGGGCTGTTGAAACGGATCCAGTTGGCAAGGGTCGTTTTGCCGGTTCCTCTTTCCCCGAGAATCATTACAGGGACTCGGAGGCTCGCTACCTTTTCTGCCTCCGAATAGAATCGCTTTAGCACGTCACTTCGGAATTGAGCCGGATCCCAGGAAATTTTTTCTGAACTGACAGATGTCTCCTTGGGGCGGGTTTTTCGGTATTTTTTGTAAAATGTTTCGATTCCGATTTGGATTTGCTTTACCGCCGAGCGGTCCATGCGGTCTCCGGGGCGAATGGATTTCAGGAGTTGGAACGGTTCCCGAATAAAACCGGTTTCACCCATCAATACCCAGATCGTTTGCATGGACGGGGTACCCGGGCTCGTGTGGATGAGGAGTTCTCTGTTTGGAAACCGGTTTCGGATATGCGGTATTTCTTTGCGCAGAAAATCGAATATCGATGTATGGTCAGTGGGGTCGGAACCATTCCAGACTATTTTTTCGCAAGTGATGGTGGGGTCCTGCTCCAGGATTTCACTAAAGGTGGCATTCACTCGCTCAAGGGAGGCGCTTTCGTTACGACAGAGCATCACCACATGATCTACCTTTCCTTTATATCGGGAATCCGCATCGAAAAGAAACGCAAGGGTGGGGCCGGGAATGGGACGTCCCGCAGAGTCGATTCGGTACTTTCCCGTTTTTCGATTTCGTTCATAGGGGTCATTGTTGAATGCGACCCAGCTTACAAGCACACCGCTGCGATTTTTCATGAAGTCAGCTCTCCATTTGTTTCCTGATTGCCGCAATGAGGACAGAGGAAACGGTTTTTACCCAGCGGAAGAGCCAGAATGTCGCAACCGTAACGCCGGTCTGCGTCGAGAAGGCCTTCAGAAGGGTCATTACCCGGAAAGTCCAGAAACGGGTAAGCATTACCGCAGATACCACATCGTCGAAGCCCCCAGCGCGAATTACATCCACTGCAGTGGCAGTAAAACAGGCCGTCTTCCGCCTGAAAGTTCCAGGTTGATACGGACGAATCGCATATGGGACAATTTAGCAAACAGGCAGCATGCTCCAGGCTGGATTTGATGTTTTTAGACAACTGGATATCCATATCGATACCCTCGCGTTCAAGGGCCAACTCATGCTTGAGGTGTTTGCGATCCGTCCCTTTGGCTGTCAAGATTTTCTGTCGCAGCCCGCCAGCCTTCTGTTGCATTGTTGAAATTCGTTCTTGAAGTGCGGGCCAGTGTATGGCCTCATCGCCCCCAGGCTCAATAATTGCGGCCTGCTGTTTCCAAATTCCAAGCCACTCCGGCACATCGCCTGGGTTTACCCATCCAGGCTGAAGTGGGATACAAAAGGGATAGGCGTTGTAAAGGGCGGACCAGACGTGCCAGCGGATGGCGCAGGCAACTCGTTCTACGCTTTCAAGGTCCCACGGAGCTGCCGCGGCAAACATGGGGCCCGACCTTTCGCCGCGATTTCCGAGACTGCGAAGGCGCAGGCGATCTTTGATTGGGATTCGGCGGTTTTCATCCGCAGGTAGGCCGACGATCAGGAGATTGGTATCTTGGGGAACTTGTTTCAGCCACCGCCCAATGATCCCGCTTCCTTCGAGAATTGCTGGGAGAGGAATAATTCGCATTGCTTCGGGATTAAAAATTGTTTTGATGAAAATATGGTGCTGGTCACGTGATAGGGTCAACCGGCCGGCGGGGCCGTCAAGATGGCATAAGCCTGTTTCTGCCAGGGTGGATTCTACACTTTCCGGAGCGGGTCGATACCCGAGGGCGCCCAGCGACCGGATTACGACCAGAAAAACAAACGATTGGAAGGACTGGGCAAGTTCCTGATCATTGAACCATTTGGTTTCCGGATCGGGTTCGATTGTTTTGACGTGCTCTTCCCAAGCGGTCCAGAGTTTTGCCACATGCCGATATACGCTGTCATGGGTGAGGACATTTGTCATCCTGAGCCGAATTTTGGCAGTTTTTCTGTGACCGATTCGTCGATAAAGTGGGCTGCCTTTCAATGCAAGCACGCGTCGGCGGAGCGAGACCAGTCTATTCAATAAATCTTTCGCCCCGCTGAGGCTGCCAGATTCCTCCTGGGCATCACCCCAGAGTTGCAGCACACGTTGGGCGCGTCGGTAATTAGCACTGTTTTCGAGCACCTCCTGGTAGTCTTGGCGACATCGAAACAGCTCGACCACACGCCGTACGGCTTTGATTCGACGCAACAAGAACAGGTCGAGGTGGTCCACAAGCGTTACGGCCACCTGGTTTTCATAGATGCCGTAGAATTCGTCATTGATCAGGCTCAAGACCCGCTTTGGCCGGACCCCCCATAGGGTGCGGCGTTCCCAGTCTTCGGACCGTGCCGCCAGAATCGCGGATGCACGGGGGGAGGGCCTTTTGCACCTGGAAACGATGAGTCGTTCTTCCTCGGTTTTGAGGTGCGTGCGGGGCCGCTGGCAGGCAGCCTCCAGATAATCGATGCCGGACCTGATGTCTTGCTCCAATTGTGTTTCGACCAGTGCTTCGTCGATGGTGAGTGATAAGGGGGAGGTATGGATCCAGCTTTCCCAAAGAAATCCCTCGATGGTTCGAATTCCTCGTCCCATTTGACGAATAGTGTGCGCGGCGTCCTCGTCAAGCAGAAGGCGCGTGTCTGCGCGCAACATGCCTAATTTGGGAGAACTGAAACGACCATCGGAATCCGGTATTAGCAAGTTCCCCCGATTGATGTGAGTGCCGCGAAGGGGGATGCTGATATCACTGTCGTAACGCCATTGGCCGGGAATAATGGGCATTCCAGGCCGATCACGGTGCTCGCCTGTGAGGGTATCGATCCAATCCATAAAACAGTCTCCTACAGGTGGCGCTGCTGTTCTTCAATAAAGTTTAAAGCAGCGTCAGCACCGCGATTTGTATCAGGCCAGCTCTCCTCCAGAGTTTCTTTCAGGGTATCGAGATCTTCTTCAAGGATATCGTGTCGGCCGTCTATTTTACGGATGATGCGGGATGTGACCATTTGGTCCAAAGCTTCTCCGAGGCTTCCGCCGCTGGAAAGAACGACGGGGACGAATTGTTTGATCTGTTTTTCAAGTCGACCACCCCAACCGATCCCGAACCTATCGCCCATGGTATCCCTGAGGTAATCCTCCATCCAGTGAAGGGCGTTTTCAGCCGCATCGGCGTGTTCCTCAAAGGATTTTTCGAAGGCATCCAACAAGGCCTTATACGCAACAGGTTCGCGTGGAGGCCGATCCTCAAGGTCAAAGGCAACTGGACGGCCAGGCAGTTCGAGAACAAATGAACGATCATAGGTCTTGTCGGCAAAATCCTTTGTGGTTTCATCGTGGTTCGCTGTGCCGACGAACCAGACATTGTCAGGTAGGGGGAGAAAACGGCCTGCCGGTAGCCCCGAAGGCGCCTGGCCGTTTGGGCAGAAGGGCATCAGTTCGAATCGTCGATCTGCAAGCTTGTCGCGTTCCAATACGTCGAGCAGGTCAGCAGCGTACTGCTCGGGATGGGATAGGTTCATCTCGTCCAGCAGGATTATGGCGAAACGGTCGCGCCATTGGGGAAGTTGGGCTTTATAAAGGGCCTGAACGAAGGAAGATTCGTGGTAGCGCTTTTCGAAGGCGTTGTGATAGCCGAATAGATCGTTGCGGTCTCGCCACCCGGCCTGAACGGAAACCGTTTCACAGAATCCGCCTACAGCGGCGGCGAAAGCGCGCGGAAGGCTGCTCTTGCCGATGCCACTGATTCCCTGTAGAAGGTGCATCCGGCTCATGGCCAAACCGCCAAGAAAGGCGCGGATATCTTCTTGCCGGTAATAAAGTTCGGGTCGCTCGCCCTTAGGATCCAGGCCGATTCGATGCCGGAGATCCTCTACAAAATCCGCGAGATCCAGTTTCGAGCCGTCCTGGGGTCGATAAAGATGTGATTGCTGCGTGTTGAGAGCCTGGTCCTCGTCCATTTTAACGAACTGGGGGAATACCGTTCGATCGCGATGTTTGTCGAGACGTTCCTCGAGATCATGTTGGAGATCGTCGAGGGCGGTTTTCAAAAGGTTTTGGTTTTGTTCGAGGGCTCGGTTCCGTTCCTGCAGGATTTCCTGGGAATCGACTTCGATATGGAGTCGCTCCAACCGGGATTTCAGCCGACCGTTTTCATTGAGCAGTTTTGACCGATCCCTTTCCCATTCAGATTTGTCGCTTCTCAGTTGCAGCAATTCCTCGGTTTCCGCCGGTGTGGGTCTTTCGGCAAGCTCCGCCTCGAGCCTCTTGATTTGGCTGCGTAGCCCGTTGATTTCCCGCTCTACTTCCTTAGGACTCTTGTGCTCCATGAGGCGGGCGGCAGCTTCCTGTTCAGCAAGCGATGCTTCAAGGTTAGAAAGGCGTTCCCGCAGGGCCTTCTTGTCCCGGTTTGAAGCTGCCAGGTCTTCTTCCATATCTGCGACCTGTTTGGCAACACGGTCGCGAATGTGCGTTTCGACTTCCTTTTTGAGCTCTTCCGCGTCCTCCATGGCCCAAGCGGCTTCACGCTCGCGCTTTTCCAGGGTCAGCTGCTTTTCCCGAAGTTGGTTTTCGCAATCCATGATTTGTGTTTCCCGCCGCGCAAACTCATCCTCAAGCTGCTTGCGGCGATCAGCAAGGTTTTGACGAAATTGCTCCAACTGGTTATCGAGCTGTTCCAAGTGGGCCTGTTCGCGCTCTGCGGATTTTTCCAGCAATTTATGGTTGCGGTCCAGCAGCTTCTGGTGGACGTCCTTTAGTTTTTTCAGCATATTTTCACGGCGCTCAACAAAGCCTGAATCTGCATCGGTTTCCCGTGCCGTGATCGATTCTTCACGATCAGTCAGTTCCTTCCGACGCGTTTCGAGTGTATCGCGATCTTTAGCAAACTGCTCCAATTCAAGATCGAGATGAGTTTTGGACTCCTCCAATTCGCTCCGGAGTGCCTTCAGTGCTGTTTCCTCAGCATCAAGACATTCCTTTTCCTGCGTATAGGCGGTTATCAGCACCTGAAGGCGACGCCGGAGATGTTTCTCATCCTCCCCCGGCGTTTCTATCGCATCAGGGTTTGGCAAGTTGATACCGGCGCTTGATGCGTCAGACTCGAGGCGGTCGATAGGGATTTCGTGGGGAGTTGTTCGATTCAAGGTTCTTCCTGAGGAAGTCACTGTTTTGCCTGCCGAAGGGGAGGCTGCTGCCGATAGGTTGTTGCCATTTTTCTTGCCGTGTTTTTTCTTTTTTTTTGCCATGATCGTCCTTACTGATGAGTCTTGGAGAACGGTTTATTTAAAATTAATGAGCTCAGGTTATTCAGATGGAACGGCGTCCAACAGTTCCCGGCAAAGGCGAGTAGCCGTTTCGACATCCTTTTGGAGATCTGCCAGGGTGTGCTGGCTATCGCCTCCATGGATCTCATCTCCTGCGGCATTTGCGATAGCGTCAAGGTCGCGAATCCAAGCCGGTGAGAATTTCGCCAGGCGTTGCAGCGGATGATGCTCGTCGTCCGCTGCGGCTAAAAGAAAAGTGGCGCATAAGGGGCGTAAATTGGAAAGGCTTGGGCGTAAACAGGCGGCTTTCACCGTACCAGGTTTGGCATTTACGATGGCTTCCGGAATCGGGGGATGGAATCCGGCAGCTTCTGCACAGGCTCCAATGACGCGTCGGGTCGTGTCTTTGGGAAGCCATTTGTTTCCGGCATAAAGCTTTTTCCAGGCGTTTCCCGGTGCATGCTGAGCACGCAAAATCCGCATAGCCTGTTCAAGGGCTTGACGTACCTTCAGATAGACCCCGTCAAGTTGGAAGCGGATGTCGCGGCCGTCAGCGTATTCCTGTTCCAGGCGTATGCGATCCATAACCGCCAGCTCCAGGCGATCGCGCACGGTATTCTCTCCGGCGAGTGTGCTGCGGGGCATGCAACGACTAAGCTCCTCCCTGGCTTGGTCCCTTAGAAGCTCCTGCATCCTAAGCCATTCCTGCCGGTGGCCTTCCATGGCTTCGCCGGTGATCCTGTCCAAAAGGTCCCGAAAACCACCTCCTGCCGAGGATCGAATTTTTTCCAACTGCGAACGAAGGGTCGTGGACGCGCCGAAGCCGAAGGGGTCTGCGACATACCAAGGCTCTTCCGTCATCTCCATCTCATCAGGAACATAAACGAAGGTAAGAAGATGGTAATCCTCGGGCTGTTCATGAATGAAGGAAATTTGGTGCACAACCGACGAAGACAACGCTTCGAGTTCTTGCTCGGCCTGACGGATACGACGGACGTGCTTTCTATGCCGTCTTACAGCCGCCAAAATTTCTGCAGGTTTCGGCATAACGGGTGGTGCACTTCCTCTACGGACTATGGTTGCCCGTTTCGGCTTGGGATTGCCTTTTGTTCCCAGCTGAACCCAGGGCCGTCCCTCATCGTCAGCTTCCACCTCGGCGTTCATGAGGTTTATTACAAAGCGAGGCAGGAGTTCTCCAGTCCAGGTGTCCTGAAAAACCCAGCCGACTCGCATTTCTTCTGGTGAGAATTCCGCGTCAGTTAGGAGTTGGTGACCGCGTTCCGTGACTTGGCCGTCCTTTTCGAGCATCCCCATCTCAGTGAGTTCCTGGCCGACAATCCCTATAAGATCAGGATCGATACCAAGAAGCTCCCCGGCCTGCTGATGCTGACGAATGCCGGCGATATGGAAACGCAGGACCGCGCGCTGAAGTATATTGAACTGCCGGTCGTAGGGTGCGGGGGTGACCACCTGCCATGCCCGCACCGGCCAGAGAAGGAAGTTTCTTTGCTTCCAACGCAGCCCCCTGCGATGAAGCGAGGGGTGGAAGTCCAATACGCGATCAGGTATAAAGTCCATCGTTTCCTCCACACAGTTCTATGAATCTATACAGGCCGGGGACCTCTTCCCTTCCTGACGCTGAGGTAAACATGGCTCTGTCGCCAACCGCCACAAGGAGCCGCTTCTGGCGGCTCATGGCGACACAAAGGCGGTTGGGTAGCCTAAGGTGGCCGAATTTTCGTATGATATCCAGTTCTGTATCCGTTTTGAAATCGTTTGCGCGCGTCACTGAGAGGAACACCACATCGAACTCCTTGCCCTGGAAAGCATCCACGGTACCGACCCGGAGACGTTCCTCTCTTCCGCCGTCCTCCCGAACGAGCGTGCGAAAACGTGGTAGAATGTCGAGAGCTTCTGTGTCCGGGTTTATACCGGCGATTCCTTTATCCTCAAGGGCCTTGAGCAGGCAGTCCACCTGGGCGCGATAAAAGGTGATGACGCCGATGCTCAGACCGGTGTCGAGACCATTTAGGAGGCGGTGGACCTCTCCGGCAATCCAACGTGCCTCGGCAGGGCGCGACTTGCTTCGCCCGGAGTGTTCCCTGCCCTTGTTGAGGGGAATATCCTTCCAAGCGGCGCACACAGGATGGTTCCCGCGGAGATAGCCGGGGAGTTGGTGCCGAAATTCCTCAGCAGGACGGGGTGATTTAAAACCGCCTTCGTCTCGATAGAAGACATCACTGACGAACTGGCCAAGGGTGGGATGCATCCGGAACTGGCTGTCGAGGGTAATTACGCGGGGAATGCCGTCCCTATTTTCCTGTCCCTGCAGCTCATCAAAGAGCTTCTGAAAAAGACTCTCGCGCATGGCCTTTCGTGAAGCGGCATCTGCGCTTTGTGAGAGAACCCGCTCCACGTCAGGCTCAAGAAGGTGCGGTAACTGGCGCTGGTCACCCACGAGGATGATGCGGCGACCGGCCAGGGACATGGGGATGAAAAGATCCAAGGGGTTGGCACGGGCGGCCTCGTCGACAATTATGTTGTCAAATTCCGTGCTGCCGATCTCACCTCCTTTGGCATCAATCATGTGATATCCTACTGACTGCTGGCAGGTGGACGCATAGACTGCGGCATACTGTTTGAGCATCCGTGCCGTACCGACAGGGTCATTGGAGAGGGCTTCGGCGTACTCGGCAAGTACGTCGGGCACGCTGCCGAAACTGCCTTGAAGGCGTGTATGGAGGGCCTCGACGGCAGCGTTCAGGGCCGAGAGCGTGTCCGGATCGGTTCGGCGTCTTTCACCGGGGACCTCTGCTGGAATCAAGCGGTCGAGCAGAACCGCTTTCATACGCTCGAGATCCTCAAGGCGATCGAAGGATCCACCTGGAGAGACATCGGCGGCAGCCTCGAGCAGGTTGCGGTCCTCATCTGAGAGAAGAGGGGTGAGTCGACGAAGTGCCTGATGCGCTTTGCGCGGACCGTCATCGGCGAATGCTGTCTGGGTTGTACGGAGGCCTTTGGCGCACTTGAGCATCAGTTCGTGGTCCAAGCTGTCGCCATTGTGTGGAACGGCCCCTGCTGGCCGTCGAAGTGCTCTGAGGCGTTCCCATAGGGGGGTCGGAAGTGTCCCGACCGGCAAATCGACAAGGTCATTCACAAGCGCGCGTGCCTCTTCCTCAGAGTATATGCCGGCGGCGTATCCGGCGACTCTATCCCGGTACTTGCGATATTCGCGCAGCGGCCGTTCTTCCGGCATCTCCGAAAGCTTGGCTTGAATGTACTCGCGGGTGTCAAGGGCCCAGCGTTGGAGACGGTCTTCGGTAGTTGTTGTGCCCCGGCGCCCTCCGAAGCGCATGGGAGGGAGGCCGTAAACGCGGGTTTTGTCCGCCGCGTTGTCTACGGCGTCATGTTGAAAGCTGGTGAGCAGCGTTCGCCCCCCGACACCTGGGTTGTCGGAAGCAAGATCAGCGAGTCCCGCCTGGATGGCCGTGATCACCTTTGTCTTGCCGGTTCCAGGTGGACCCTGGATTACTGCAATATCAGGGGTGTTCAGGGCGATATGGATCGCTTGACGCTGAGCGGGTGTGGGTTCGTGATCGAAAATTGACCGAATTTTGGGGGTAAAGGCGGGAACCTTGGCTCTGCGCTGAGCCGGCGCCGGACGGCCCTCTATGATAAGCCCCAACTGAGGAAGCCGGGCGTCCGCGGACTGGATACGTTTGACGGCGTTTTCACGACGGGACAAGCGTGACCTGTCCCCGTGCAAAGCGCTAAACAGCACCCCCCTTTTAGGAGGGAGGATATCGCTGTCATCGTCCAACGGACGGAGGAGGAGTTCCCGGTTTTCAAAGTGTATATCCTCAAGGGTTCCAACCGCTGTACGAAACCGTATCGGGTTTTCGGACGCTTCTGACGGAGCGCTTTCCCCTATCAATTCTGGGGGTGGATTTCTCTCCGCCTCCAGTGTCAAGTTTTCCCAGTCTCCGAGTTTAGAGCGGAATTCTTGGAGCGCCTTGAGATGGGGTACGGTAAAACGCCACAGGCCGTTAGGGCGAATCTCGAATGTTTGGTAGGTAAGCCATCCCAGTTCCCTGGCGCGGCGGACGATGCTGTCACGCTCAAGATCCTGGTATTTCATCCAGAGGGCTAAATAGCTGTTGGTTTCTTTTACGATTTGTGTGATCTGGGCACTGATGGTGCGACGCATCTTGCCGGCAACTGTGGCATCCTCGAACTTCATGTCCGCTTCCATGAGAAACTCGGGCGGGTGGAATCCTTGCGCTTTGCCGTTAAGCCTGCCCACTCCCTCAACCCTTAGAGTGTCTTCTCGGGGCACAATATCGACCCTAACGCGATTACCGAGCAGACGGAATCGACTGTCGGTGCCAGGCGAACCTGTAGCGATGGCCCGTGGAAAAGTGTCTTTTGTTGATGGGGGCAGGAAAACCTTTTCAGACAACCATCGGCAGGCTTCTGTTGTGTCCATTTTTCGGTTTGCAAGCTTGCATACGCGTTCGACGGCCAATTCGTCGACCCCAAACGAAACGGTTTCCGGCCAAAAGGGGCCGACGCGGAACTCGTGAATGTTAATGGCCACAACGCTGCCATTGATGGCGGCAATCCAGCAAAGTCGTGGCGGGTCGGTCCGCCGGAGGAATGAGAGCCTCCGACGTGCTTGGTCGCCTTCAGGGTATATGGCGAGACCCTTGTCCTGACCGACGAACAACAGCGTCTCATCCGTGGTCTCGGGAAAAACGAGGCGAACTTCCTTTTCCACATCGGCGGATTTGAGCAGCATGTTTGACTCAATGGTGATTTTGATTGTCGTCGGATTACCATGCTGGAGACGGGAAATCTTCATGATGCCGCTCCTTTGTAAAGCGTGAAGGTGGCCACGCGGTGGATGTCCAAGGGGGTTTCGGGTACGAGCCACCACCAGGATTTGCCTTTTTGAAGGGCGACGCGTTCTGTACGTCCGTCGAGCGGAACAGATTTGCCATCCCGGCGGTGGGCCAGACGCGTTGCAGAGGCTTCAGTCCCCTTGAGGACAAGAGTGTGGCCTTTCAGGCAGGCACTGATCCTGATCGTATCCGAGCAAGTTCCCTTCAGATGTCGATCAGCGAGCTTGGTCCAACGATCGTGCTGGACCATTGTTCGTGCTACCGCGGAAGGCTTGCCGGGCTGGTTGCAGACGACCTGGTAAGGGGTTCTGGAGTCGTCAGTCAGTGAAGTGTCCCGATGGTAAAAGGTGATGATTGCAAATGAGGGGCGCGGTTCGTCGCACCAGGGGCACTTGGCACAGGTAAAGTAATAGCTGCTGTTGCATGCTGGGCAGACCAGGGTTTGATCTGCGGCCTGGTGAAGACTATCGGCCCATGCGCCGGCCGAGGGGCGGTTTTGCCTTTCCAGACGGCTATCTGCGAAGCATCTCCCAGCATAGCTTTGAAGCGGTGGGGTTAAAACCATCTCCATTGGAAGGCCGTGTATTGGTGCGTTGCTGTTGTCGTTTGTGTCGCCGATCCAGGGCAGTTCCCCGCGAAAGGCCTTTTCCTCGTTTTCCGGTTCGCTGTTGTGAACCAACTCCCCGATAAATGGATGGGTTACGCAAAGGGTTTCGAAAACGATGGTGGCAAGAGACCATGCGTCGGTTAGGGAGTCGGCACCCGGGTGACCGCGGAACAGTTCGGGCGCGGCATAGCCTGGCGTGTAGACGGCCCGGGGGCTGACCCCTTGGTAAACGTTGTCGCAATCGATGAGCCAAACCTCATTGGATTCCTGGGTTTCGGACATAAAGATGTTCCCCGGGGAGGCATCCCCGTATGTGAGGCCGGCGGCGTGGAGGTCCCGGAAAAGTTCCGCTGTACGGGCAAGGAGTCTAAGGCGACGTTTCAGGCTGCCCGTTTTCAAGTACCAGGAGGAGAAGTCTCCCTCCAGATCCCTAGGGACGTTCACCAGTGTTTTCAATGGAACCATCCCGGTCATCAGCTCCATCACATATCCCACAAAGGGTTCGGCCAGAGCTCGCAGGGGGCGGGCCACCTTGAGTCGCTGAAGAGGCAGTCGGCGAAGGCGCGCGATATTTTCACGGACTCGTTCGCGGGCGGAAGGTTGGCGGACTCCCAAAAGTTTTACAGCCAGATCCTTGCCGCGGACGGCGTAGACGGCGCCTTGACCGCCTTGGCCCAGGAGGCGGTCGAGGGGGTAGTGAACACCGTCGACATCCACGACTGCATCAGGGGAGTTGATAGTCATTTATTCCTCCTTGAGAACTGCAAAACAGCGATGGTTTTATCGTCTATATGCCGCGGGGTTGGCCAGCGGCGCAGTGCGGTGGCCAGTGCCCGCCACCGACGCTGCGGGGCTTGCAGCCCGATATCCTTTTCCAGCCAGTTGACGAAGTCCTCAAATCGCTCCGGCAAGAGGTCGTCGGCTACACCGTCGGTGCTCAGCACGACTGCTCGAATGTCTGTGTTTAAGGGGGCTGTGGACCAGGCGGTGATATTTCTGGAGACCCCCAACCCTTCGGTCTGGTTGCTAAAATGGTTTGGGTCGCGATTTTGGAGCGAACGAACGCCTGTGTCGTTGCGGATGAGGACAAGACCATCGCCAAGCTGCCCCACAATCCCCATGCCGTTTTGATCTGCAGCGGCAAACAAGCAGGTGCAAGCGCATTCCGCGGGGGGTAGGGGGGCGACCCGAGCCCGCCAGAATAGATGGATCATCGAGACAAGAATCTCTGGCGGCGCCGCAGGATTGCGCCGCCACTGCCTCAGGGCGTCGACAGTGGCCCGGCAGGCAGCCATTGCCCCTTCGCGGGCAAAGGGACGGGAGCCCATCCCATCGCTCACCACGACCACCCTCATGTTACCGACGTGGGCGTGAAGCCAGGCGTCCTGGTTGGGTAGGCCCTCAGCCTTGTGGGCGGGGCCCTGTACCGAGGTTCCGAAAACGTTCATCATCGCCTCGGTTACAGCAGTTCCATTCCATCAAGGTCGGACAGTAAGAAATCGTTCGCCATCGTAGCATTAGGATTCATGCTGCGGGAACGTGAGCACATGCTCATCGTTACTGCTTTGAAGAACATCTTGATCTGACGAGCGTCAGAGGCGCCGTAGACACGGCCTTCGGGATTGTCCAGAAATCGTCTAAGCACATCAGCATCGGCATCTTCTCCGATACCCAAAGCAAATCGCTGGGCTTTGAGGGCACGTTCGGATTTTAATAACCGATCGAGGGCTGGTTCCCACATGTCGTTGGGTTGACCGTCGGAAACCAGGACGATAGCGGGAGTATAAGCGCGTCCGGATATTTTATCATGGTCCTCAATAAGTTCCCTTACCAGATCGAAGGCGCCGCCCATGGGGGTCATGCCGTTGGCAGAAAGCGGCTGAAAATCCAGTTTCGAAGCTGAAATTGGATCTTGGTGAATCTGGGCCGCGCTGCCGAATGTGATGATACCTACGTGGATTTCGGCCTTGCCCTCGTCCTCTTCGGCAAAAGTGTCAATCATGTCAGCCAGTGCAGTGTTCAGGGCTTCGATTTTTCCGTCAACGCTCATGCTGCCGCTGGTATCGGCGAGAATGAGAACCGGGAGGGGACGAGCCATTGCGGCAGTGAAAGATTTCAATGTGCGAGTGGTCATTGGCCTTTTCCCTTTAATCGAATAGTTCAAGTTATACCCGCCGGGACCGGCGGGAGCATTTTTCGCGAATGTTGAGGTTCTGATTGCGATAGACCGTCATCACGACGCCTTCTGGACTGCAGATCACATGGACGCCTTCATAGTCCCGGAGGTCAACGCCGCGTTTTTCGGCTTGGCGGACCTCTTTTTTCCCGATGACGTGTACCTTGGCTTTTCTTACTCGGCACTTCCGACCGTATGCCATTACTGCCTGAATGTCGGGTATGGCGATCCCTCTTTGGGCCATCCGGCGTAGGGAGTGGTTAGTAAGAGAGGGCAGTTTATACTGTTTGGGCAAAGAGCTTATCATGGCTACCTCCTTGTGTTTGCCCAACAGTATTTGCATCTGGTATGCCAAAAGGGGTGGTTGGATTTTAAGTGCTTGAATTATAATTAAATTATTGATTTGCGATGTTTTATGGTTTGATGGTGGTGAAAACATTTATTTTCTGTATGCGAACAAAAAAGTTCTGATCAAAATTTAATTTTAGCTGTTTCCCAAAAAAATATTCAATTGGTCTAAAGTCCATGCGCACAGATTTTTATTGGCCTGCGCTCCTATGGAGAGTAGCCGACATTTGAAAAGCTCATATTTAGGTACCGAAAAGGTAGATATGAGCATTAGCTCTATTCTACCGTTTTTTGGTAGAAACTCAACTTTTGAATACAGCGTACGTGAAAAAGACTTGGCCATCGAGGAAATGCGGAAAAGGTTGAATCGCTGCCGGGCGCAGGAAGAGGTGGGCATGTTCGGTTGACAATCAATATCTTTAATTGAATAAATAGATACAAAAAATTGTTTGAATACATACAATAAATTGTACATATAGGTTCTTGTGGATTACAGACTAAATAAAAACAGGCTGCTTGATATTCTTGGTGATTATAACTGATTCCTCAAGCGCAAGGTTCACCTGATCGCTTGCGGCGGTACGGCCATCAATTATTACATGGGTTTATTGAAAGAAAGGGGTCTCTATGGCTGACCACAAGCTTTTGAGCAGTTTGTCGAAGCTCGGTTTCCCGATGTTCGAGCCCGCCGAACAACTGGATGTCAACGAGACCCTGGCCGAGGTCGTCAAAAGCGACGATACACGCCTATGGGAGGGCTTTCCGGTGCTGTTGGCCAACGCCGCGGATACCTATCAGTTTGCACCGGACCTGGTCGAGCAGCACTTGGATAACCAATGGCAGAAACATCATTTCCGCCGCCTGATGCTCTTTTCCGGGGCCTTGTTCTCGCTTTATCACTTGTCATTCACTTGGTGGAACACGCTTAAAAAAAGCTTTTCCGAACAGGAGAAGGATTTGGTTCGGACCTGGAAAATGGATTTGGTCCGAGACCATGCTGTCCAATGGGATGATGCCGTACTCGATTCAGAACGCGTCAAAGGGCTTTTCGAGCTCTATTTCGAGAAAAAGGCGGAAACGGACAAGCGACGCAAGGAAAAACATGCGGAATTCTCTCTGGAGTACGCCTTGTCCCAGGTGTTTTCGCCCAAGCAGAAGGAGTTGTTCAGGAAGAAGCTGGGAGGTCTCCCCCTGACCAAGACCGAGAAAGAATATTATTCACGGACGGTCAAAAAGAAGGTGGTAGCCCTCGCTAATGACGGGCTGCACAGCCTGGCGAAAAAACTCTTGGAGCTTTGATTGGTTTGCCCCCTGGCTTCCTTTTTTTGTGCCCTCCATCATCCTTGCCCTGATAACCGCAGGTGCCTGCACGGAACAGGGTAACTGATTTTTTCCGCCACAGATCGCCACAGATTCACACAGGTATAAACCACCCGGAGGAGCGGTCGCGCGCAACAGAATGCCCCGGCCGCCGGCCGGAAAAAAACTTGTCCTGTTTTTTTGAATTCAATCTGTGTTCATCCGTGTTCATCAGTGTCCCAATAGGTTTTCCGCCGTTATGCCGTCTCGCGAAGCGACTAACATTGGTAGTGCAAATCAGTGCATATCAGTGCAAATCTGTGGCTGCATATTGCCGTTAAAGCTTTTTTTGCGAGCTGAGCGGCTTTGCGTAAGGAATGCCGGCCTTGTCCCATAAATATGGAGAAAATATAAATTTAGGGGGCAATCGTTTAAATCCTCGAAAGTATCCTGTCGGCAACCGCACTACAGCGGTTTATCCATAGTGTGCACCCCGGCCAAAAGCGATGCCCAGCTTTCGCATGCGGTGGCGCAGCGTGGCCGGATGGACGCCCAGTTTTTCGGCCGCCCCACCGGGACCGCTGATTTTGCCCCGGGTGAGGGCAAGCACCTTCTGGATGTGACGGGTCAGGAGATCATCCATGCGCAGGGAAGCACCGTCGGGGGACGAATTTTCTTGCGGAAAATTTTCCAGCTGCAGGGCGCCCAGGTCGTCAAATCGCAGCGGCGCATCCCGATGGATGATCATCGCGCGTTCGATGGTGTTCTCCAGTTCCCGGACGTTACCGGGCCAATGGTAGGCGGTTAACCTTTTCAGGGCCCCAATGGCCAGTTCCGGGAAATTTTCAAATCCCATTTTGCGGTATTTCTTCTGCATGAAATAATTGACCAGCGCCGGAATATCGCCCTTTCGCTTTCTCAGGGGCGGGATCGCAATGGGAAAGACCTGAAGCCGGAAGTAAAGATCCTTGCGAAAACGCTTCTTGCGCACCAGCGCTTCCAGATTACGGTTGGTGGCCGCCACGACCCGGATATCCACCCGGATGCTCTCTGTCCCGCCCACCGGCTCGAACTCTTTTTCCTGCAGGACGCGCAGAAGCCGAAGCTGGGCGGCGGCCGGAAGTTCTCCGATCTCATCCAAAAAAATGGTCCCCTTGTGCGACCTTTCAAAGCGCCCGCGCCTTTTTTCGAGGGCCCCGGTGAAGGCCCCCTTGACATGGCCGAAGAGTTCGCTGTCGATAAGGGCTTCGGGAATCGCGCCGCAATTGACTTTGATAAACGGGCCCGTGCTTCGCCTGGAATAATTGTGCACGGCATTGGCGATCACCTCCTTGCCCGCACCGGTTTCCCCGAGCAACAGCACCGGGCTTTCCCGCCGGGCAACCTGGTACACCTGCTGCATGACGTGGCTGAGGCCGTTGTCCGCGCCCACAATTTCTTCGTTTTTTTGAAAGCGCAGTTCATTTTGCAGGTATCGGTTGTCGTCGGTCAGAAGATTTTTCAGTTCCAACAGTTCCGTGTAGCGGCGGCTGTTGGAAATGGCAATGGAAAACGGGGCCTGCAGGAGCCGCACCAGATCCAGATGCCTTTGGGTAAACCGATGCCATCCCCGCGCACTGAATCCCACCACGCCCACCTCCTGGCCATCGATGGCAAGACGCAAAATCATGGCGGAGAGTTTCCCTTTCAGACCGACAATCCGGGCCATCTCTTTCCCCAGGGGGTGTTGATCGGCCTGGTTTAAAATCAACTCTTCGGGAAGATTCAGGCCGGTTCCAATATAGCGCCAGATGACGTCCGGATGGGAAAAGCGAATATCCAGCCGACGCCCACCCCTGTGGTCGGCCATGGCGAATACCGTACCGCTTTTTTTCCGGGGGGAGATGTAGTGCAGATAGATACCGTCGGCATCGATGGAGCGTTTTAAATAGTTGAAGCAATCGGCCAGCGCCGTTTCCACCTGGATGGATCCGCAGATGCGCAGGGTCGCCTCTCGGAAAAATTCGTTTTCATCCATGACCATGGGTCGCCACCTCCCGCAACAATTGTCATATACGACATATATATCACGAAAAAATTAAATATGACAAATTTAATGCGAAATATGGCATGTCGCCGTTTCGGATTTCTTAACACTTCGGAATTATTCAAATATTTTTCATGGCACACAATTTGAGAGGTTTCACATCACCTGGGCAAGCTTTTATACGCACGGGCGGCGGTTCGGAACAGACCCGGGGCCGGAGCGCACTTCGGGTCCCTACGGGTGCCCCTTTTTTTTCAACCTGCTTGGAGAAGATGCAATGAATTTCAAAACGATTCTATGGGAACAAAAAGAGAACATCGGCATTCTCACCTTGAACCGGCCCGAAACCATCAATGCCCTGAACCGGACCATGGTGGAGGAGCTCGAGCAGGTTTTTGACGGCCTGGAGCGGGATCCAACCATCCGGGTGCTGATCCTGACCGGCGCCGGGGATAAAGGGTTTTGCTCGGGCATGGACATGAAGGAATCGGCCGCCGCCCTTTTCGAAGCCTCGCCCGAACGGATCTTCCGGTTTCAGAGCCGAGCCTCACGACTCTACTACCGGATGCGCACCATCCCCCAGCCTGTCATTGCCGCCGTTCACGGGGCGGCATCCGGCGCCGGGTTCAGCTTTGCCATGGCGTCGGACCTGAGAATGATAACCCCCGAAACGCGGTTCAACGCCGCCTATATCAATATCGGCCTCGGGGGGGCCGACCTGGCCAGCAGTTTTTTTCTGCCCCGCCAAATCGGTTCGGGCAGGGCCAACGAATTTCTCTACAGCGGCGGTTTCATGAGCGCCGAAGAGGCGATGCAACTCGGCTTTGCCAGCCGCCTGGTTCCCCGGGAGCGCCTGATGGACGAGGCTTTCGGGATGGCGCAAAACCTGACGGAGAAAAGTGTTTTGGGCCTTCAAATGACCAAAGAGGCCATTAACCAGAATCTATGCGCGGGTTCCCTTGAACAGGCCCTGGCCATGGAAAATCGGAATCAGGCGTTCATGATCGCCGCCATGAAAATAGAATTTGCCGCATCGAATCCGGAGCATTAGCCCGGATATTTCACGCGTTCGCGATGTTCATTGGCAAGGCATAAGGGACGCCGCTGTACGCCTGTACCGCAAGTGCCTGATAACGCCGCCAATGGGCATCTCGGGCGCGCCCGCAGGGCGCCGTGGATCGATTGAACCGGGATGAAAGGCAACATCGCCAATTTTTTGCGTGAAAGGAGGCGGTTGTGAATTTACCTGCGTTGGCGGAAGAATCCGCCGCACGTCTGGGTGAAAGAAGGGAACTGGTCTTTGAGGGTCAGGATTATACCAATCTGCAATTTTTGGACGCGTCCTGTCGGCTGCGGCGCAGTTTCGCCGGTCTCGGGCTTGGCCGGGGGGAAGTGGCGGCCGTGTGCCTTCTGAACAACCCCGTGGTTTTTCCGGTTTTCCAGGGAATTTTCCGCACCGGTGCGATCGCGGTGCCCGTGATGTTCACCCTCACACCCCATGAATTGCGCCATGTATTGGGCGACTGCCGGGCCCAGGGCGTGGTGACGGATGAAGCCAGCTTCGAAAAAATTCGGGCGATTGCCCCGGAAGTCAAGACCTTGAAATGGATCGTCATCGTCGGCGGCCAGGACGATCCCAATGCTTCGGTTCCGGAATACGGCCTGGCGCCGATGCTCGCCAATGCCCCTGATCCGCATTTTCCGGCCATCGATCCTGACGATGCGGCGCTGATGCTCTATACGTCCGGAACCACGGGCAAATCAAAGGGTGTCGTCCTGAGCCATCGCAACCTGGTGCACGCCGCCCGGGCTGCCGTGGCCGCCTCCGAACTGGAGCGTTATGAGCGGCAGATCGTGGTCAATGCCCTGCCCATGGCGCATATTTTCGGGCTGGCCGTGATGAACACCGCCTTTCTGATGCCCCGGCGCCTGGCACACAGTTATATCGTCCAGATGCCATGGTTCGATACGGAACCGTTCATGCATCTGATCCAGACCCATCGGGCCACCACCATCACGGTTGTGCCGACCATGCTGGTCCTGCTGCTCCATCATCCCAAAATCCATGACTACGACCTGACATCGCTGGTGGACGTCGTCTCCGGGGCGGCCCCGCTTCCCGTGGAGCTGGGCCAGGCCTTTGCCCGGCTGGCCGACATCGGGTTTGTCCGTGAAATTTACGGCTGTACCGAGTGTGCGGGGTTGGGCTCCAGCCCTCTGGCTTCCGAGCCTTTTCGCCCGGGGTCGGCCGGCAAGGCCTATATGGGCATGGAACTGAAGATCGTTGACGAAGCCGAAACGCCGCTTGGGCCTGAAGAGCGCGGTGAAATTGTCGTCAAGGGGCCGGCGGTTATGAAGGGCTACCTGAACCGTCCGGAAGAGACGGCCGCGGCCCTGCGGGATGGGTGGCTGCATACCGGTGATATCGGGTACCTTGACGAAGAGGGCTATCTTTACATCGTGGACCGCCAAAAAGACATGATTATCCGGGCCGGTGAAAACATTTATCCCTGCGAATTGGAAGCGATCTTCTATGCCCATGCCGCGGTTGCCGAGGCCGCGGTGGTGGGCACGCCCGACCCGGTATACGGTGAAAAAGTGGTGGCTTTCGTCGTTTTGAAGCCGGGTACAGAGGCCACGGAAAAGGAATTGCTCGATTTCGTCAAGACACGGACCGCTGAATTCAAGGCGCCGTCGAAAATCTGTTTTATCGAAGCCATTCCCAAAAGCCTGGTGGGGAAAGTTCTCAAACGGGAGTTGAGGGAAAGATTGCGCGTCGAACAACGCTCAACCCATCATGGCACCCGATAACGCACGCCAACATCATCTGCGATGGAAGAGGGGATTATGGATTTTGATTTTACGCCGGCGGAAAAGACCATTTTAAAGGACGTCCGAAGCTTTCTCGAAACGGAAACAACCCCCGCCCTGTTAGAGGAAACCCACCGACTCGGACATATTTACGGCGGGAGCGAGGCGCGCCGATTTATCAGAAAATTTGCCGCCAACGGCTGGTTGACACCGAATTGGCCCGCCGCCCGGGGGGGACTCGATGCTTCCGCTGTCCTCAATGCCGCGATTCGCGCCGAAATGGCCCGGGCCGGCATACCGGTGGTTTTTGTGGCGGCCCACATGGCCGGCCCCACCATCATGCACTTTGCCAATGAGGGCATGAAAGACCAGTGGCTGCTGCCCATTGCCCGTGGCGAGGTCGAGTTTGCCCTGGGCTATACCGAGCCCCAGGCCGGTTCGGATCTCTCCGCTCTGGATATCCGGGCCGTGGACAAGGGGGATCATTTTCTCCTCAACGGCCAGAAATCTTTCAACACCTCTGCGCATTTGGCTGATTTCCACTGGCTGGCCACCCTCACGGATCCGGACGCCAAACGATACCACGGCATGTCGATGATGATTGTGGATTTAAAAAGCCCGGGGATCGAGGTCCGCCCCATGGAGACCATGGCCGGCTGGCAGACCAATGAGGTGTTTTATAACGATGTGCGGGTGCCCAAAGAGAACCTGGTGGGGGATCTCAATTGCGGTTTTTTGTACCTCATGACGGCCCTGGATTATGAGCGGATGTATCCCCTGGCAGCCTTTGAACGGATCTTCGATATGCTGGTGGCGCATGCCAAAGCGACCCATGTCAACGGTCGGGCGCTATCCAAAGACCCCTTGATCCGGCAGCAGCTGGCCCAGCTCAAGATCGAATTGGAAGCCGATCGGCTGCTCTATTACCGCCTGGCCCACATGATCGACAGCGGCCAGACCCCAAATTACCAAGCCTCCATGCAGAAGGTATTCGCCACGGAAACGGCCCAGAAGATCACCCGCACGGGCATGGCGATCCTGGGTCCCTACGGGCAATTGCAAAACGGCTCCAAGTGGGCGGTCCTGTCCGGCATGATGGAGTGGTATTACCGCACCAGCGTGGTGGAGACCATCTATGCCGGCACATCCGAGATCCAGCGTAATATTATTGCCTTGCGGGGGCTCAAACTCCCTTCCAAGTAGAAAAGGAGGCACCCATCCGATGAATTTCGACCTGAGTCCGGAACAAAATATTTTAAAGGAATCCGCCCACAAGCTCCTGGCCCGCCAATGCACCAGCGAGGTTGTACGGGAGATGGCCCGCAGTGAAAAAGGATTTTCCGCGCAACTCTGGGACACCATGGCCGATCTGGGCTGGATGAGTCTCTTGATTCCGGAAGCGCACGGCGGCTCCGGGGTCAACCCGCTGGACCTGGCGGTGGTCCTTTACGAAATGGGATATCACGGCCTGGCCGGCCCCTTTTTTGCCACGGTTGTCATGGGCGGGGCGGCCGTCCTGGAAGCCGGCCGCGGGGAACAGAAGCAAGAGATTCTCCCGCTGGTGGCCGACGGAAAACTCAAGCTGACGCTGGCCTGGCTCGAGACCGCGGGCACCTATGCCCCCGAAGGCATCCAGCTTGCCGCTGTCCAAGAGGACGGCGCGTATGTGCTGACCGGCACGAAACTCTTTGTTCCCGATGCCGCCGCGGCCGATTGTATCATCTGCGCATCCCGTACCGCTGAGGCCGGCGATGGGATCAGCCTGTTTATGGTGGACGCCACATCACCGGGAATCGCCATTACACGGCTGGATACCCTTGGCCATGACCGCCAGTACGAGGTGGTCCTGGACCATGTCCGGGTGCCGGCCTCGAATCTGCTGGGGCCAAAAGGCGGGGCCTGGCCGGTCCTGGAGAAAATACTGCTCCAGGCTGCGGTGGCGAAGTCGGCCGAGATGAGCGGCGGGGCCTACCGGGTCATGGATATTGTCATTCCCTATGCCAGGGGCCGCAAACAGTTCGGCAAACCCATCGGGGCTTTTCAGGCGATTCAACACCACTGCGCGAATATGCTGACCCTGGCCGAGACCATGAAATTCCTCACTTTCCAGGCGGCCTGGCGAATGACCCAAGGCCTGCCCTGTGCCGTCCAGGCGGCCATATGCAAGGCCTGGGCAAGCGATGCCTATGGCAAGCTGGTGGCGCTGGGCCACCAGGTGGTCGGTGGGGTCGGTTTCATGGAAGAGTTTGATCTGCAGCTCTTTTTCCGTCAGGCTAAGACGGCCGAACTGCTTTGCGGTGATGCCCGTTTCCACCGCGAGCGCGTGGCCCGGGCCATGGATCTGTAAAAACTGTCATGTATAAAGGAGAAATCGAAGGATGAAACGCGTTGTTGTGGATAGCGACGGCCATGTGTTGACCGTGGGGCTGGATCGGACGGAAAAGCGCAATGCCGTCGACCCGCTGATGTTCGGTGAATTGGGCCAGGCATTGGCCCGGCTGGAGAAGGACCCTCATCTGCGCTGCGGTCTCCTCTATGCCCGCGGCGAACACTTTACCGCCGGTCTGGATCTGATGCATTGGGCCGAGCCCCTGAGTAAGGGCGCCTTTCCCGATCTGCCCGACGACGCCGTGGATCCCCTGGGGCTCGACACCGCCAACCGTTTGAACAAGCCGCTGGTGATGGCGGTCCAGGGGACCTGCCTGACCATCGGCATCGAGCTGATGCTGGCCGCTGATATCCGGGTGGCCGCCGGGAACACCCGCTTCGGCCAAATCGAAATCAAACGCGGTCTTTACCCGGTGGGCGGCGCAACCCTGCGGCTCGGCCAGGAAATCGGGTGGGGCAACGCCATGCGGTACCTCCTTACGGCAGACGAATTCGGGGCTGATGAGGCCTACCGCCTGGGCCTGGTCCAGGCCGTCGTGGAACCGGGCCGGCAGTTTGACCGCGCCCTGGAGATTGCCCACCGTGTGGCGACCCGGGCGCCACTGGGGGTCTACGCCACCCTGGCCTCGGCCCGGTGTGCAAAGGAAGACGGTCTGAAAGCTGCCGCGGCCCGCCTGCTGCCGGACTTGATGCGGATTATGCCCAGCGAGGATGTGCAGGAGGGCTTGAACGCGTTTTTAGAGCGGCGGGAGGCCGCTTTTATCGGGCGTTGAGCAGCACCTTCGTTGCATGTGTTCCCCGGCCGCTGGCCGGAAAACCACGTGTCTCACGCCAAGACGCAAAGAACGCAAAGGACACCAGAAAGATAGGTTGTTTTTGGCCTTCGGCCGAAGCAAGTCATTTCGATTTCTGGATTTGGCAAAACCAGAAATCGAAAAATGCAATTCACGCCTTTCTTTGCGCTCTTTGCGTCTTTGCGTGAAACTTTTTGGTTTGCTTTTGCCCTTCTTGGCGTGAGACTCGCTGTTGGAGGACTCGTCGGGGCCAGGCCGACCTACTTGACAGGACTAGTCCCGTTTCATAATCTGAGCCATGGCCTGTCCACTGCGCATCACATATCCCGGTGCTCTCTACCCCATCACCTCACGCGGCAACGAGCGCAAATCCATTTGTAAAAGCAGAGCAGACCGTCAGCAATTCCTGGCTTACTGTGAATCTGCAACCGGACGCTGCCGTGCCGACTTGAGGAGCGAAAGGTCGGAGATGACGTCCTAAACCGGATTGGCCTCATATCACGGGATCGCCATGTTTCAATTGCGCTCCATTCGCAGGAATCTCCTGATTATCGTGTTGCTGGCCATCATGCCGGCCCTGGCGATTATTCTCTATTCCGGGCTGGAGGAGCGGCGTCGCTCCATCGAAGACGTCCGGCAGGATACCCTGCTGTTGACCCATTCGATGGCCGAATCCCAGCAGGAATTCAGCCGCTCCGTCCGGCAGGTGCTGGCGACCCTGGCTCTCCTGCCGCAGGTTCAATGCCTTGATCGGGAGCCGTGCCGGGAGATTATGGGGGCGATGCTCGAACAGCACCCGGATTTTCTCAACATCGCCCTGACGGACAGGCAAGGCATCGTGCAGGTCGCCGGCAGATCCCTGCGGATCACCGATCTATCCGACCGTAAACATGTGCGCGCGGCAATGGAACGGGAAGCTTTTTCCGTGGGCGAATACATCATGTCCCGGACCGGCACGGGGACGCCGGCCTTTGCATTCGCCTATCCGGTTTACGACCCGGACAGGCAGCTCAGGGGCGTGCTGACGGCGGCCATCCGGCTGGCCGATTTCGCCAACTTTTACGACATCTCCAATCTGCCGGAAAAATCCTTTGTGGCCGTGACGGACCACCGGGGAATTCGCCTTTTTTATTATCCGCCTCATAAAGACACCAATCCCATCGGTCAACCGATCAAAAAGACTTCCTGGGAAAAAGCCCGCCGGGCCGGCGCACCCGGCATCTTTGCGGGCAGCGGCTCCGACGGCGTTCGACGCATATTTGCGTTCGAGCCGGTGCGCTTCGCGCCCGAAGAGCCCCCCTATATGTATGTCTGGACCGGCATCCCCGAGGCCCATGTCCTGGCGCCGGCCGACGCGAGCCTGAAGCGCAACTTGTTGCTGCTGGTCGCCGCGGCCGTGCTGGCCCTTTGTATCGCCATGCTCATCGCAAAGAAAACCCTGATCGCCCCTATAGAAAGCCTGGTGGGACTTTCCCGTCGATATGCGCGGGGGGATCTCGATGCCCGCAGCACGCCTGCGGCGGCCCCCGACGAGCTTCTCACCCTGACAAGGGCGTTTCACGATATGGCCGATACCCTTGCCAGGAACCAGCGGACCCTGCAAGAGAGCGAAGACCGTTTCCGGCGGCTATTCGAATATGCCCCGGAAGCCTACTATTTGAGCGATTTTGAGGGCCGCTTTATCGATGGCAACAAAAAGGCCGAGGAACTGCTCGGGTATCGGCGGAAGGACCTGATGGGGAAGAGCTTTCCTGAGGTCAATTTGATGCTGAAAGAAGAAGTGCCGAAGGCCCTCGAACTGTTGGCGCAAAATCTGGAGGGTAAACCGACCGGCCCCGATGAATTCCGGTTGCGAAGGCAAGACGGCGCCCTGGTCACGGTGGAGGTCAGTACCATTCCGATTATGATCGGGGACGAGGATATCGTGCTCGGTATCGCCCGGGATATCACCGAACGCAAGCGGGCGGCCGAGGCTCTGAGAGAGAGTGAAGAAAAGCTCGCCCGATCGAAAAAAATGGAGTCCCTGGGACTTTTGGCCGGGGGGGTTGCGCACGACCTGAACAATGTCCTCTCCGGCATCGTGAGCTACCCCGAACTGCTCTTGCTGGACTTGCCGCCGGACAGCAGATTGCGAAAGCCCATCGAGACCATCCAGGAGTCCGGCCAGCGAGCGGTGGACATCGTCCAGGACCTGCTGACCGTGGCAAGGGGGGTGGCCATGCCCAGGCAGCCCGTGAACATCAACGACCTGCTCGACACCTACCTGGGGTCCCCTGAATTCGATCATATCAAACAGCTTCACCCCGGTGTGGTCGTCAGGACCGAACTGGCCGGAGACCTGTTCCACATCAGCGGATCGCCGGTCCATATCGGCAAAGCGCTGATGAACCTCGTGTCCAACGCCGTGGAGTCCATCGAAGGCCGCGGCCAGGTCACCCTCGCGACCGCGAACCGCTATCTGGACCGACCGCTCCAGGGATATGACGATGTCGCCCTCGGTGAATATGTGGTCCTGTCTGTTTCGGACGATGGCCTGGGCATTCCCCCGGAGGATCTCAAGCGGATTTTCGAACCCTTCTACACCAAAAAAGTCATGGGCCGCAGCGGCACCGGTCTGGGGCTGGCCGTCGTCTGGAACATCATGATGGACCACAAGGGCTATATCGATGTGCGGACCAGCCGGAAAGGCACTGCCTTCGAGCTCTACTTTCCGGCCACCCGGGAAGCCTTGCCCGGCAGGGAGCTTGCCCCTGCCGCCGAAAGTTATCGCGGCAGCGGCCAGTCGATCCTGGTGGTCGACGATGAACCCAGCCAGCGGGACATTGCCTGCCGGATGCTGGACGTTCTCGGATATCGTACCCGGGCGGTTGCCAGCGGTGAAGAGGCCCTGGCCCATCTCAAATCCCGAACGGTGGACCTGGTACTGCTCGACATGATCATGGCGCCCGGCATGGGCGGCCGTGAGACCTACGAGCAGATCGTCAAGATGCATCCCGGCCAAAAGGCGGTTATCGTCAGCGGATTTGCCGAGACGGAAGATGTGCTGGAAGCCCAACGGCTCGGTGCCGGCCCATTTCTCAAGAAGCCGGTTACGCTGGAGAAGCTGGGGGTTGCGGTCCGGCAGGAGCTTGGCAAGTGACCGAAGGCCCCTCACCGAATTCTTTGCGCCCAGAAGCTAAAGGCGAAAAACCTAATGGGACACGGATGAGCACGGGTAAACGCAGATTTAAAAGCGAGTGTTTGGCGCTTCGCGCAACAGCGGAACGGCGAAAACCCTAATGGGACACAGATGGACGCGGATGGAAAGGGATAGACCGCATTCTCACGCTAAGCCGCTAAGCTCGCCAGGAACGGCGGATGGGGCACGGATACCCACAGATAAGGGTAAGCGGTTCTCTGCAAAGCGCCAGTCGACAAAAATTTACCACGAAGCGCACGAAGAAAAACCGGCCAGAGCAGATGAATCCCTTCGTGTCCCTCGTGATCTTCATGGTTCAAGCGGTTGTACTTAACCAAACGGGGCCTTTTCGGATAACCGCATAAGGGTGAAGCTCCAGCATCCAGTAACCGGGATGTCCCGATGATCGGGGTGGGGTATCGTCCTCCCCGACGGCCGACGCTTTACATCGCCGCAAAGCTAACTAACTTTCCTTGCAGTCACGAAAGGCATGACAAACGGCACGCATGTGCCCGGTGGGTGTAGATCACGCGACCCAGCCTCGGAGCGGCACAAGTCGCGCTCAGGACCTTCGCCCGTTCACGTGGCCATCTTCCCCGCTCGGCCCCAAGAAACCATCGCACGGTGGTTGGAATGATTCACAGCACCCACGAAAGAGGTACGCGATGAGTGAATATTTCACGGATCCCGATCCCCAGGAAACCCAGGACTGGCTGGATTCCCTCGATGGCGTCATCCGGCACGAGGGGACCGAGAAGGCCGATTACCTGCTGCGCGTGCTCACCGAGCGCGCCCGCCGAAACGGTGTCGCCACCCTGCCGGGCATCCAGACGCCTTACACCAACACCATACCGCCCGAGGATGAAGCCAAAATGCCCGGGGAAGACAGTCTGGTGGCGCGCAATGTGGCCGCTTATGTCCGCTGGAACGCCATGGCCATGGTGGCCCGGGCCAACAAGGACGGCCGCAGCCTCGGCGGGCACATCGCCACCTACACGTCGGTGTCGGCCATCTACGAGGTCGGCTACAACTGGTTTTTCCGGGGGCCGGCGGCCCCCGACGGCGCGGACATGGTCTATTTCCAGGGGCACAGCTCCCCCGGCATCTATGCCCGGGCCTTTGTGGAAGGCCGGCTCAGCGAGGAGCAGCTGGATCATTTCCGGCGCGAAGTGGAAGGCCGCGGCCTGTCGTCCTATCCCCACCCGTGGCTGATGCCGGACTTCTGGGAATTCCCCACGGTTTCCATGGGCCTGGGCCCCATGGCGGCCATCTACCAGGCCCGTTTCATGAAATACATGGACCGCCGGGGGTTCAAGCCGATGGGGGACCGGCGGGTGTGGTTTTTCATGGGCGACGGCGAATCCGACGAGCCGGAATCCCTCGGGGCCCTGTCCCTGGCCTCCCGGGAGCACCTGGACAACCTCATTTTCGTGGTCAACTGCAACCTCCAGCGCCTGGACGGGCCGGTGCGCGGCAACGGCAAGATCATCCAGGAGCTCGAGGCGCGTTTCCACGGTGCCGGCTGGCACGTCATCAAAGTGCTGTGGGGCAGCGAATGGGACACGATTCTCTCCCGGGACACCGACGGCCGCCTGATCAGGAAATTCAGTCAGATGGTGGACGGCGATTTCCAGACCATCCGCGCCCGGGGTCCCGAGTATCTGAGGGAAAAAGTCTTTGGCGACGACCCGAAGCTGGCGGCCCTCGTGGACGACATGTCCAACCAGGAACTGTGGCAGATGACCCGCGGCGGCCACGATCCCCGCAAGGTGTACGCGGCCTTTACCGCCGCCTGCGCGGTCAGGGACAAGCCCGTGGTCATCCTGGTCAAGACCATCAAGGGCTTCGGCATGGGGCAGTCCGGCGAATCGGTGATGGTGGCGCACAACGTGAAAAAGATGGACCTGGCATCCCTCAAACAGTTTCGCGACCGGTTTCATGTGCCCCTCGAGGACGGCCAGCTTGAAAAACTCCCGTTTATCCGGCCCGCCGCGGACAGCCCCGAGGCGGCCTTCATCCAAAAATCCCGGCGGGCGCTGGGCGGGGAGGTGCCCTTTCGCCGCACGGACCATCCCACCCTGGACGCCCCGCCCCTGGAAGACTTCAAAAGCCTGCTCGCGTCCACCAAGAAACGACAGATTTCCACGACCATGGCCTTTGTGCGGCTGCTCTCGGCGCTGGTGAAAAACAAGGCCGTGGCCAGGCACATCGTTCCCATCATTCCCGACGAGGCGCGCACCTTCGGCATGGAGGGCTTGTTTCGCCAGTTGGGCATCTACGCCCCCACCGGCCAGCTCTACGAGCCCCAGGACTCGGAGGCCGTGGCCTGGTACCGCGAAGACCCGCAAGGGCAGATCCTCGAGGAGGGCATCACCGAGGCGGGGGCCATCTCGTCCTGGATGGCCGCCGGCACCGCGCATTATAACTACGGCGTTCCCATGATCCCGTTCTACATCTTCTACTCGATCTTCGGGTTCCAGCGCATCGGGGACCAGCTCTGGGCGGCCGGCGATGCCAAGACGCGGGGGTTTCTGATGGGCGCCACCTCGGGGCGCACCACCCTCAACGGCGAGGGGCTCCAGCACCAGGACGGGCATGGGCTGCTGTTCGCCTCGGCCTATCCCTCCTGCCGGGCCTACGACCCGACCTTTTCCTATGAAGTGGCCGTCCTGGTCCAGCGGGGCATCGAGCGGATGTACGGCCGGGGCGAAGACATTTTCTACTACATCACGCTGCTCAACGAAAACTATGTCCACCCGGAGATGCCCGAGGGAGTGGCGGACGGCATCGAAAAGGGCATGTATCTGTTTCGCAAGGCCCCCGCAGGTCCCGCCGCCGTGCAGCTGATGGGCAGCGGCGCTATATTGCGCGAGGTGATCGCCGCCGCCGATCTGCTGGAAAGCGATTTCGGCGTGGCGGCGAATGTCTGGAGCATTCTGGGCGTGAACCAGCTGCACCGGGACGGCCTGCGGACCCAGGAATGGAACCGGCTGCATCCCGACCAACCGCCCCGCCAAAGCTACGTGGAAGAGACCATGCGCGGGCAGGACGGGCCGGCGGTCATCAGCACGGACTACGTCACCGCCTACCCCGAGCAGATTCGCCGCCTCATCCCCAATCCGGTGACCATTCTGGGCACCGACGGGTACGGCCGCAGCGACGAGCGGGAGGTGCTGCGGCGGTTCTTCAAGGTGGATCGCCACCACGTGGTCGTGGCGGCCCTCGACGCCCTGGCCCGCCAGGGCGCCATCGAGAGGAAAACGGTCGCCCAGGCGATCGCGCGATACGGCATCGATCCGGACGCGCCCCATGCCCCGATCTCTTAAAGGAGGCCCCCATGGCCATTGAAAAAATACGGATCCCGGATTTTTCCGACGTAGACGATATTATCGTCACCGAAGTGTATGTGGCCGCCGGTGATGCGGTGCAGGAAGAAGACCCCCTCGTGGCGCTCGAAAGCGAAAAGGCCGTGATGGACATCCCCAGCCCCTATGCGGGCACCCTCGTGGAAGTGTTTCTTGCGGAAGGCGACACGGTGAAGACCGACGACCTCATCGCCACCATCGAGGTGGCGGGTGCTGATGCGGACACGGCTGAGCCGGCTGATGACGCGATAGAAGATGCGGCCGAAACTGCTGCCGAAGACACGCCGGAACCGGCTGCGCCGGAGGACAGCGAACCGTCGCCGGCCCCCCCGGAGGTCTCCCATGCCACCCCGTCGGTGCGGGCCTACGCCCGTGAGCGGGGTGTGGACCTCGCCACTGTCAGCGGCAGCGGCCCGAAAGGCCGGATCCTCAAAACGGATGTGGAGCAGGCAATGCTCCCGGCGGCACCTGCCGGCCGGGCGCCGGCGGCGGAAAAGCCGCTGGAAGACTTCAGCGTGTACGGGCCCGTGGAAGAGGTCGCGCTCGGCCGCATTCAGAAGATATCGGGGCCCCACCTGCAGCACAGCTGGACCACCATCCCCCACGTCACCCACTTCGACGAAGCGGACATCACGGAACTGGAAACGTTTCGCCGGCAGGTGAACGCCGAGGCCGGACCCGACGGGCCCAAATACAGCCCGCTCGTCTTTGTCATCAAGGCGGTGGTGGCCACCCTGAAGGCCTTTCCGGTGTTCAACGGCTCACTGGTGCCCGGCGGCGAGCGGATCATCCTCAAGAAGTACTACAACATCGGCATTGCCGTCGATACCCCCAACGGGCTTGTGGTGCCCGTGGTCAAGGATGCCGATCGCAAGGGGATCCGCGAGATGGCCCTCGATCTGAAAACCTTGAGCGAGAATGCCCGGGCCGGCAAACTGGCCATCCCCGACATCAAAGGGGGCACCTTCACCATTTCGAGCCTGGGCGGGATCGGCGGCACCGGCTTTACCCCCATCATCTCCAGCCCCCAGGTGGCCATTCTCGGGCTGTCCCGCAGTTTCCATAAACCGGTGTGGGACGGTGAGGCCTTCCGGCCGCGCCTGACCCTGCCGTTTTCGCTGTCCTACGATCACCGGGTGATCGACGGCGCCGAGGCGGCGCGCTTCTGCCGGGCGCTGGGCCGCAACATCGAGGACCTCAGGCGCACATTGCTCTGAGGCCTGTCGCCGGCACAACCAACCCGGCAGCGTGTCGCTGCTGGGGCGGGTCAGAAGCATCGGACCACCGCCCCGGCACCAGGACGCATCGGAAGAAAAACCATGATCCCGCAGTTCGCAACCAGGAGATATGCCCCATGACCGATACCCTTGCAGTGGACCTGGCGGTTCTCGGCGGCGGCCCCGGCGGCTACACGGCCGCTTTTCGCGCCGCCGATTTAGGCCTGAATGTATGCCTCATCGAAAAGCAGCCGCGCCTGGGCGGGGTCTGCCTCAATGTCGGCTGTATCCCTTCCAAGACGCTGCTGCATTGCGCCGGCGTGATGGAAGAGGCGGCCGGCCTGGGCGACTTCGGCATTGCCTACGCGGCGCCGACGATCGATATCGATGCGCTCCGGGCCAGGAAAGATGCCGTCATCGATCAGTTGACCGGCGGCCTCGACAAGCTGTGCAAAGCCCGCAAGATCACCCGGATCACCGGCGCCGGGCGGTTTACCGATGCCAACACCCTCGCGGTTTCCGGTGCGGACGATGTGTCTGAGGTTGCTTTCAAGCACGCCGTTATCGCCACGGGCTCACGGCCCTTGCGCCTGCCCGGAAGCCCGGACGATCCCCGGATCTGGACGTCCACCGATGCCCTGGCCCTCCGGACGATCCCCGAACGGCTGATGATTATCGGCGGGGGCGTCATCGGGCTCGAGATGGCCCAGGTGTACGAGGGCCTCGGCAGCACGATCACCATCGTCGAGATGCTGGACCAGTTGATCCCGCCGGCCGACAAGGATCTCGTCCAGCCGCTGTTCCTGAAACTGAAAAAACGGCACCGGATCCACACCCGCACCAGGGTCACGAAGATGGAAGCCGAAGACCAGGGTATCCTGGTCAGCTACGAAGGGCCGAAAATCGCCGAAACCGAGCCCTTCGATGCCGTGCTGACGGCCATTGGCCGGCGCCCCAACACAGAGGACGTGGGGCTCGCAGAAATCGGCGTGGGGCTGACGGAGCAGGGGTTTGTCGAGGCCGACGATCAGATGCGCACCGCGGTGCCCCACATCTTTGCCATCGGCGACGTCCTCGGCGACCCCATGCTGGCGCACAAAGCCACCCACCAGGGGAAAGTGGCCGCCGAAGTCATCGCGGGTCACGAAGCGGCCTTTGCCCCGCTCGGCATTCCGTCGGTCGCCTACACCAGCCCGGAGATTGCCTGGATCGGCCTTACCGAAAAAGAGGCCAAGGCGTCGGGCGTCGACTACGACAAGGGTAAATTTTCCTGGGGCGCCAGCGGCAGGGCGCTGAGTTCGGGCAGTGCGACCGGTGCCAGCAAGGTCCTGTTCGACAAGAAGACCGGCCGGATCATCGGCGCCGGGATCTGCGGTGCGCACGCCGGTGAGTTGATCCACGAAGCGGTCCTGGCCCTCGAGATGGGCGCCGACGCCGAAGACATCAGCAAAACCATCCACGCCCACCCGACCCTGTCGGAAACCTTCGCCTTGGCCGCCGAGATGGTCGACGGCTCCATCACCGACGCGCTGCCCCCGAAGAGGACGTCATGAACAATTCCGCCAAGCTGAAAATATTTGAACAGGCGGTCAAGAATAAGTTCGATGTCTACAACAGTTTGTTTTTGAATCTCCCGTTCCGGGGGATCGGCAACATCGGCATGCTCATTCCTTTGCTGCAGCATGTGTGCAAACAGGGCTTTGACGCGGGACAAGAGCCCCTCGGGATCCTGGACAGCTTTTTCGACGTCCACACCGGCCTGAAGACGGAACAGGAGAAGATCGATTTCATGTTCCATGTCATCCGGTATGTGGAACGGCAGATCGTGCTGTACGACAGCGCCGAAGATGCCGCCTTCGAACAGCTGGTGCCGCTCGACGACCACCTGTCGCTCAAGGACTGCCTCACCTTGCTGGCCGGCAATGAAAAGAGCTGCCGCCTGTCCGACGACCTGTCCTGCTTCAGCGCCCGGCTGGTGTTTACGGCCCACCCCACCCAGTTCTACTCGCCGTCGGTCCTGAATATCATCGGCCGGCTGAAAGCGATGATCGCCCGCAACGATATCGACCAGATCGATCTCAAACTGCAGCAGCTGGGACTGACCTCCCTGATCAATGCCCGCAAGCCCACCCCCTTTGACGAAGCCCGGAACATCATCTACCTGTTCCGCCACGTGTACTACGAGGCCGTGGGGGAGCTTTATGGGACGGTGAAAAAGACGGTCCGGGACACCTGCTTCGACTGCCCCGCCATCGTGCAGCTGGGTTTCTGGCCGGGCGGCGACCGGGACGGCAATCCCTTCGTGACCGCGGAAACCACCATGGCGGTGGCCGACGAACTGCGCATGAACCTGATGAAGTGCTATTATGGCGATGTGGCGCGGCTGGCCCGGAAACTGACCTTCAAGGGGGTGGAGGATGTCCTCGAGAAGCTGAGAAACCGGCTTTACGCGGCCATGTTCGACCCGGCCCGGACAATCGCCTATGACGAGATCATGACTCCCCTCGCGGATATCAGGGCGTTTCTTGTCGCGCACTACAACAGCCTCTACCTCGACGAGCTGGAAAGCCTGATGGACAAGGTCACCATCTTCAAGACGCATTTTGCCGCCCTCGATATCCGGCAGAACCATGACGTCCACCGGAAAACCGTGGAAGCCATCCTGAAAAAGGAGAACCTGATCGCCCAAAGTCTGGACGAGTTGGAAGAGGCCGAGTTGATTGCCCTCCTGCTGCGCGACGACATAGCCGTGGCCCCCGACCCGTTCGACGATGCGCTGATCAAGGACACGATTCAATCGATTGCCGCCATGAAGCAGATCCAGGCTAAAAACGGGAGCGAGGGGTGCAACCGCTATATTATCAGTCATGCCGAGGATATCTACGCGGTCCTGTTCGTGTTCAGTCTGCTGCGGTGGTGCGGGTGGGGTCAAGAAGACGTGCCGGTGGACATCATTCCGCTGTTCGAGTCCATGGACGGCATGCAGAACGCCGGCGCCATCATGCAGGCCCTTTTTGAACTGCCGCCCTACCGGGCGCATGTCGCCCAACGCCGGAACCGGCAGACCCTCATGCTGGGGTTCTCGGACGGCACCAAGGACGGCGGGTATCTCCAGGCCAACTGGTCCATCTACACCACCAAGGAGGCATTGTCTACGGTGTGCGACGACCACGGTATCCAGGCCATCTTCTTTGACGGCCGGGGCGGCCCGCCTGCGCGGGGGGGCGGCAAGACCCACCGCTTCTACGCGTCCCACGGCAAACAGATCGCCAACCATGCCATCCAGCTCACCATCCAGGGACAGACCATTACCAGCGTGTACGGTTCCAAAGCCCATTTCAAGCACAATTGCGAACAATTGCTGACCGCCGGGCTGTCCACGCGGTTGTTTGAAAAAGAGAATACGATTTCCCCGGAAGACCGGCAGGTGATCGGGGAGCTGGCCCGGTTGAGCTTCGCGAAGTACACGGATCTTAAAAACCATCCCATGTTCATTCCCTACCTGGAAAACAAGAGCACGCTGAAATTCTACGGCCAAACCAATATTGGCAGCCGGCCATCCAGAAGGGGCAACAAGGAGCGCCTGGATTTCGATGACCTGCGGGCGATTCCTTTCGTGGGGGCCTGGAGCCAGTTGAAGCAGAACGTTCCGGGGTACTACGGCATCGGGACGGCCCTCCGGGCCCTGGTGGCGGAAGGCCAGACCGATCGCTTGAAGCACCTGTTCGATGAGGTGCCCTTTTTCAAGGCCCTGATCCTCAACAGCATGATGGCCTTGTCCAAATGTTACTTCGAATTGACCGCGTATATGGCCGGGGATGAGGCCTACGGTGAATTCTGGACCATGCTTTTCGACGAATACCGGCTTTCCAAAGAAATGGTCCTGCTGATTTCAGGGTACCAGGAGTTGATGGAAGAGGAAGTGGTATCGCAGCGATCCATCGCCATTCGGGAGCGCATCGTGCTGCCCCTGCTGGTCATCCAGCAATACGCATTGCAGAAAATCGAGACGGATGCCGCGCACACGCCGCTCTACACGAAGATGGTGGAGCGGTCCCTCTACGGCAATATCAACGCCAGCCGCAATTCCGCATAGGACAGTGTGCGGCCACAGATCTATTATGGGTTGCGCTGAACAGCTTTAATGGGACACGGATGGACACGGGTAAACGCAGATTTAACAGCGCGTGTTTGTCGCTTCGCGAAAAGACGAAAAACCTTAGAAATTCAATTGGCCACAGATCTTCACTGACGGGCACGGATTTCCTAAAAGAAGTGTTAAGCGCTTCGCGCAACGGCATAACGGCGGAAACCTTAATGGGACACAGATGTACACGGGTGGACACAGATTTAAGGGCGAATGTTATGGCGCTTCGCGCAACGGCAAAAACCTTAAAAATTCAATGGGCCACAGATTTTCACAGATGGACACTGATTTTCCACAGAGAGGGTTTAAGCGCTTCGCGCAACGGCATAACGGCGGAAAACCGTTTTGGGACACAGATGGACGCTGGTGGACACGGATAAACCCCTTTCTCGCGCCAAGCCGCCAAGCTCGCAAAGAACTCCTTAAGAGACTGCTCCAATTTCTGATTCGGATGAATCCAGAAATTGGAACGCTTGCATTGGCCGGCGGCCAAATAAAACCCCTTATGGTTTTGACCTTCTTTGCGTTCTTGGCGCCTTTGCGTGAGGCAAATTGCTTTTGATGTTTTTTTGCGCTAAATCGCTTAGCCCGAAAACTTCATGATATGTTCGCGTCTATAGTAAGTATTTAAGGCTATGCTCAACCCGCATGAAATGTTCAGGCTATTTCCGGCTCTCCGGCGCCTGCCGCTTTTGCTCCCGCCGTTTCTGGCGTTCTTCCCGCCATTGGCGTTGAATTTCGGTGAGTTTCTGGAAGCGCTCGTGCCCCAGAACTTCGCGTGACTTCAGCAGGAAATCGAATCGTTCCGCCGCCAGGTCGGAACGGGCGGACTCCATTTTACGATTTTGCTCCCGGATGGCGGCCGCATCGATTTCAGGGCGACCCAGCAGCGCTTCCAGTTTAAAACGCTCCGCCTCCACCCGTCCCCTGATTGCCAGCATACGGCGGCGTGACTCGATATAGGCGTCGTCCAGCGTCGTGATCTCTACCGGGGTAAGCTTCAGCAGGGTGATGATCGCGTCGCTCTGCCACCATCGCCACTTGGAGGCACCGCGGGCCATTGCCGGCCCCGCCATTGCCAGCACGGTGACGATAACCACCACGATTCCGAGTGCGCGTTTAAGTGTCATACGACCATTCCTCTCTCTGCATGAACCCTGCAAGCGGTTCCAAAATCCGGGCGGACACCCGATGGCTGCGTTCCGGTCTTCTGCAAAATAATCTCATCATGTTGAAGGTGCATCGTTTTTTCATCAGGCTGTGCCTTGCTCCCGCCGGCTCTCCCGGTCCGGCGGGCCGGACGGATCCCAATCATCCGTATCTTCCGGCGAAGGCACCATCCAGTCGATGAATTCGTCCAGATCCTCGATGGAGCGATCCCCCGGCAGGGCGGCCAACTGCCGGTATTTTTCCGGCAGGGCGTCTTCCACCAGGATGTCGATGGCTTCCATCAGTTGATCGTCATTTTCAAACGTTTCCGCCACCATGGGCATGGGCGTTTGGGACATGCGGGTGAAGGGCCCCCAGAGGGTGACGGCGAAAACCAGGCCCCCCAACACCCCCAGCGCCAAGGCGGGCCTGACGTACCGGCGGCCGAACGGCGCATTGTCTTCCGGCATCCTGATGGTTCGCCGCGGTTCAGGTGCCATTTGGCGGGCCATCCGCCCCAGGCGACGATAATCAGCGGCCAGATCCTCGGCCTGGCGTCGGCAATGCCGGCAGGCATCAAGGTGTGCCTGCCGGGCGGGGTCCAAAACCGACGGATCGACGACGGCCCGCAGCACTTCAGCATCGGTCAAGTGTTTATCGGGATCGCGATGTTTCATAGCCCCTCCGGGAGGCCATCCAATCTTTATTCGTATGTTACGCATAAAAAATTCGGTAACTTATCCGACTCCACATAAGGCTGCCCACCCCTTGGTGGCGTGCGCACGGGGTGACAAGCCGTTGTTAACCCGTCAGACGTGCGGTCATTTCAATTTGTCTACAAAACACGGTTTTCTATGGAAAAACCAAAAGGTTGGCTGTGTCCGGGGAATAAAACAGGCAGGCCGGGCTTGCGGCCAGGGACGATAAAGCACCGGGGTACCGGAAAGTTCAATGGGCTGCGGATGAACACTGAGTAAATGAAAAATTTTAGTACGGTGGTCAGGGACACCGCCGGTTGTGTCATCAATACCGCTTCGATTTCACGCGGCTGCGAATCGCATCATACGGGTTCAGACGCCAATGGCGTGAATTTCGGTAATGTTATCTCTTCGTTAACATCTTCCCAGATCACGCTCACCGGCATGTCGCATTTTATTTGGTCGATTTGGCAGTCGACAATATTGGTCAGGAGGCGGGGCCCTTCGTCCAGCGCGACGACAGCGACCGCATAAGGCAAGTTGGTGGTAAAGGCCGTGTGGTACGCAACATGGTAGACCGCAAACGTGTATATCCTGCCGGTTCCTTTCGAAATCAACCAACCGCTATCCGTGGAATGGCACGCGGGGCAGAGATCAGACGGCGGCCATCGGACATGGCCACAATCCTTGCACCGCTGAAACCGTAGTTCATGCACGCGACACCCCTCCCAGAAGGGGCGGTTGTCGGCATTTATTTTCGGCAAGGGTTTATTGTAGGACATGGATTACAGCCTCCTTAACAGGGTGCATGTATGGCTTTGCAAAATGCCGCCATTGTCGCTGCACAGGATGATTTCGGGGGATTTTGTCCGTGTTTGGGGGCCGAGTTGGCGTTCCCCGCACCGGCCCATGATCTGCATGGCGCCCTCGGCAAGCGGTGTCAGCCCCATGAAGTAGGCTTCCGAAAGCTGTCCGCCAGAGGTGTTGACCGGCATCCTGCCGCCGGGCGCGATCGTTCCGCCCGCAAGCCAATCGTGTCCCTCACCGGGTTTGAAAAAGCCGTAGTCCTGGAGGGTGATCTCCACGGTATAGGTAAAACAGTCATAAATTTGGCATGCGTCCACGTCATCGAGGGTAATGCCCGCCATGGCGAAGGCGGCTTCGCCTGCCTGCCGGGCACCGGTGGGCCCGGCCATCCAACTGGACTGGGCAATGGCTGTCGAGGGATTGTGCTGGCCCATGCCCATGATCAACGCCGGCGGCTGCCTCAGATCTTGCGCCCGTTCAAGCGACGTTACAATGATGGCCCGTCCCCCATCGGTAATCAGGCAGTTGTCCGGCAGGCGCAGCGGCTCGACCACCCACCGGGCGTTGTCGTAATCCGCTTCGGTCAATGCCTTGCTTTGCATCAAGGCATTTGGATTGAGGTTGGCCCACTTGCGTTGACCTACAGCAATCTTTTTCCATGTTTCAGGTCCGGTGCCGAATTCGTGCATGGCCCTTCTGGCGGCCAGGGCATACCCGCCGGTGGCGCCAAAATGGCCGAAGACAGCATCCTCACCTGAAAGATCGTTGAGCATTTGTTTCATGCTGTCGTTCGAGAAAGCGTTGTGACCATAGGAGATAAGGACGTAGCGGCATATGCCGGATTCGAGCGCGCCAACTGCGTGCTGCAGGTGACTCCTCGATCAGTTGGCGTCCTGGCTCATGAATGCCGGTGCGATCCCCAGATGCTGGGCCACAAGCGTGGGCGTCAGGTCGTATTCGTTAGAGGCGGCGGGGAAGTGGCGGTAGCAGATGAAGCCGTCTATATCGTTTTTGCGCAACCCGGCATCTCTGATGGCATTGGCCGAAGCTTCCAAATGGAAACTGAGGGATGTTCTTCCGGGGACACGTCCTTGAGGCGTGTATCCCACGCCTACGATGGCATACTTGTCTTTGATCGATGACATCATCCGGCCTCCATCTTTAGGGTGAAAATTATCAAAGGCGTTCATTGCGCGCCCGACAGGGCGAAGTTTCCAACAGATGGATCATGTGAACATTATGCCCATCGTGTCGGGTGTAAAACGACCCATTTGGCACCTGTCATTTGGAGTATTGGAGGCGTGGCAACCGCTCCAAGCGTTTCTATTGACGTGCCTTGCGGATCGTTTTTATGACGCGGGCCGAGGCGATAATTTCCCCGGACACGGTCACCTTGACATCGATAAAGCAGACGCTCTTCCCCATTTTGACCACTTCGGACCGGAAGTCCACCACATCGCCCAATCGGGCGGAGCGCATGACGGATATCTGGATGTCGTGGGTTACGGCTGCGGTGTTTTCATCCAGCAGGCTGACAAGGCCGCCGTAGGCGCAAACATCGCAGAGGACATAGATGGCCCCGCCGTGGAGTATCCCGGCCGAATTGATGACATTTTCGGTCAAGGTAACGGACAAGGCCCCGCAGCCCTTGTCGGAGGTTATGGACGTCACCCCCAGGAATTGGTGGAAGGGGTGTTCCGGTATGGCGTTCAATCGGTCGTTCATTTTCGAATCCATTGTAAATCTGGTTCCTTGCAACGTTAGATTTTTTGGTTCTTCTCCCAATTAGTTGGGAGAAAGGGTCCAAGGGGTCTAGGATTCAAGTGGCCAAGGGTTTGTTTTCTGGAGATTTAATCAGAGCTTTCAGCATTCGCTCGATTGGCCCCATTTCCACTGCTAATTTGGGAAAACGTTTCGATACATTATATGGATGCAAACAAAGCGCATATGTTTTTTGCCACACTTGCCATTCTTTGTAATTTTTTAGTATTTCACTTGGATCCTTGACCCCTTGACGCCTGGAACCCTTATGATCCCGAGATGCCCGATCGGTAATACCCTGTGACCCAATTGCTCATTTGCACCAACTATTCGGGAGAAGACCCGATTTTTTTAACGGCCCTCTTTTTCATCCGGCCGGCGCATGGAAAGGATTTTCAGCAGGGTTTCATCCCGTTGCTTCACGAAGCCCCGGCGTTTGGCTTCCGGCCAGTCGTGAAAGCCCTGGCCGGTTTTGGCGCCCAGTTTGTTCTCCCGGCACATGGTGTCCAGGACCGGCGACGGCGTGGTGGTCGATGACAAGAAGGGAAAAAGGTAGGCGTGCACCTCCCGGGACAGATCGATCCCGGCGAGGTCGGCGGTTTCCAGGGGGCCCAGAAAGGCGCAACGCAGGCCGAAACCGTTTTTGACGACCTTGTCGATGTCCGCCGGGTGGGCGATGCCCATTTCGACCATGGCGACGGCTTCGCGCCACATGGCATGCTGCAGCCGGTTGCCCAGAAAACCGGGCACGTCTTTCAGCACGCGGACCGGATCCTTGCCCGCGGATTGAAGCAGTTCACAAACGGTTTCAAAGACCTCGTTCGACGTCGCTTCCCCCTTGATGACTTCCACGCAGGGCAGGACATGGGGCGGGTTCCAGTAATGCGTGCCCAGGAACCGTTCGCGGTGATCCAAGCCCTGACTGATGTCGGTAATGCTTATGGCGGAGGTGTTGCTGCAAAAAATGGCGTCTTCGGCCGCGTAAGATTCGATTTCCCTGAACACGGCGATTTTGAGGTCCAGTTTTTCGCTGACCGCTTCGATGATGACCTGAGCGCCATCGGTCAGGCCTGGCAGGGTCGTACAGAGGGTGATGTTGTTCAGGCCGGCGGCAATTGCTTCCGGCGTGACCAGGCCCAATTCTTCAAAAACCACGGCGTTTTCCCGGATGCGATCCGGGACGGCAAGGAGCATCGTTGGATCGACGTCATAAATGTTTACCTGAAACCCGTGGAAGGCAAACACCTGGGCAATCCCATGCCCCATCAGTCCGGCGCCCACGATTCCGATTGTGTTGATGTCCTTTGCCTGCATGTGTTTTCTCCTCCCGGTGAACGCCTACGCAATCTATCCCGAACATTGCATGAAAATTTTTAACGGTTCTCTGGAAAGCTCCCGTCAACAAGAATTTACCACGAAGAGCACGAAGAGCACGAAGAAAAACCGGCCAGAGCAGATGAAACCCTTCGTGCCCTTCGTGATCTTCGTGGTTCAAGCTGTTGCACTTAACCAGACTTGGCCTTTTCGGATAACCGCAAAATTTTTAATCCAAAGTTGATGGAATCGTAAAAAGTGTCCTATCTGTCATTCCGGATCCCGGATCGGCGTCCGGGACAGGCTTTGACCCGGAATCTCAAACATATTGACATCAACAGATTCCGGCTTTCGCCGGAATGACGTTGAAATGGGGAATGCGACTTTTTTCGACCTCATCAAGGTTAATCGTTGAAATAGTCGGGGTTCATTGCCACGGTAACAGGATCGTCGTCCTGCAAGCGGACGGCCAGGCCCTTGATCTTGGGCAGTTCATAGCCAAAAAAATAGGCGCAGGTGTAGAGCTTACCCTTGTAGAAACTGGTTTGCGAACGCGATGTTTTGCCGGCCAGGGCGCGTTTGGCCGCCAGGGCCTGCAGAAGCCACTGCCATGCGATGGTGACGATGCCGAAAAAGTCCAGGTAGAGGGTGGCATCGGCCAGGAACACTTCCGGGCCCTGTGCTGTCATGCTGCCGGTCAAATGCCGGGTCACCTGATCGAGCAGGGCCATGGCCTCCTCGAGTTGGCGCCCCCGGGCCGCGAGATCTTCGTCGTCCCGGCAGGCCGTGATGGTTTCAGCGACTTCTTCGGTGAATAGCGTGTAGGCCCGGCCGTCTTGCATGCGCACTTTGCGGCCCAGCAGATCGAGGCCCTGGATACCGGTGGTGCCTTCGTGGATGGGGTGGATGCGCATGTCCCGGTAATACTGCTCCACCGGAAAATCTTCACAATAACCATAGCCGCCGAAGCACTGCAGGGCCTGGCTGACCGCGTGAATCCCCATTTCGGAGGGGTAGGATTTGGCGATGGGCGTCAGGATATCCAGAAGCAGATCCCATTTGGGCTTGTCGGGCGCTTCGGCCGTCAGGGCCTTGTCGGCATAGACGCTGCACTGCAGCAGCAGGGACAGGGCGCCTTCGAAGACCGCCCGCTGGAACAGGAGCATGCGCTTGACGTCGGCGTGCTCGATGATCGGCACCGGCGGCGCCAGAGGATCCTTGGCCGCGGGCTTGCGGCCCTGGGGGCGTTCCCGGGCGTAATCCAGGGCGGCATAATAGGCGGCAGAGGCGATGGCGGCCGCGCCCAATCCCACGCCGATGCGGGCCTCGTTCATCATCTGGAACATGTAGATCAAGCCCTTGTGGGGCTCGCCGACCAGGTAGCCGTGGCAGTCCCCTTTGTCGCCGATGCTGAGTTCGACGATGGGGGTACCGCGATACCCGAGCTTGTGGTAGACCTGTGAAACGGTGATATCGTTGTCCACCAGGCCGCCCCGGGCATCCGGGCGCTTTTTGGGCACCACGAAAAGGGAGATGCCCTTCACGCCGGGAGGGGCGCCTTCGATTTTGGCCAGCATGAGGTGCACCACGTTTTCCACACCGTCATGGTCCCCGGCCGAGATGAAAATTTTCTGCCCCTGGATGCGATAGTCCCCGTTTCCGGAGGGAACGGCCGTGGTCGTTATATCGGCAAGGGAACTTCCGGCGGCCGGCTCGGTCAGGGCCATGGTGCCCTGCCATGCGCCGTCTAGCATTTTGGGAACGTAGGTGTCGATCAGGTCCTGCGAGGCAAAGGATACGATCAAACGGGCGGCACCGCTGGTCAGTTCCGGGTACACCCCGGCCGAATAGTTGGCCGCAAAAAAGATGAAGCGACAGGCGCTGGCGACGCTGACGGGCAATTGCTCCCCATCGAATTGGCTCGGGAAGCTGGCACCGATCCACCCGCCTTGCCCGACTTCCCGCATGATGGGTTTGACCGCCGGGTGCACCCGGACCTGCATGTCCACCAGTTCCGGCGGGTGGCGGTCCATCTCTTCGAGGCAGGGCCACATGAGATCCCGGGCGATTCGCAGGGTCTCGTTCAGCACCATGTCGAAGGTTTTGCGGTTGTGCATCCTGTAATAGGGACGGCGGGTGAGCGCCGCCGCGTCGAAGACGTCGTACAACAAGAATTTCAGATTGCGTTCGCTGACAAACTTAGCGGCCACAGGATCTCCTTTGGGTTGGGGCTATGATGGTGTCTATCGGTCATGTCGCCTGTCCAGACTTCCGGATGGCATTGCGCCGGGGGTCGTGATGGTCTTTCGATACGGCTATTTTACGGCCAGGACAGGGCAGGGCGCGTTTAGAATAACGTATTGGGCGGTGGAACCGAACATCAGTTTCCCGACCTTGGAACGCTTCTTGATGCCGATAATCAGTTCTTCGGCATCTTGTTCCCGGGCGAACAGCACGATGTCTTCCCCGGCCGTCAAGCCCCGGATCAACAGGTGGGTTTCGCAGTCGATCCCCTGGGCGTCGAATTCGGATTTGACCTTTTCCAGATTGGATTCGGCCTTGCGAACCTCGTCTTTGGACTCGCCGGCTCCCCCTTCCAGCGACGTGGCCACAAGGATACGCGCCGTGAATGCCGCCGCATGCTGTTTGGCTTTATCGAGGGCCAGTTTGGCCGCACTGGAATTGTCATACGCAACGATGATGTTCATATCCTGATAAATGCTCCCCTGTTATTGAATAAACGATACCTTCTTTTCCGGTGTTGCGGATCTTTCAATACGATCCGCGGTGGCATGGTCGGCCGGGCGGTATTCAGGGCGATGCCTCTGCCACGCCCGGCCGATGCCTGCCCGCCTCTCCGCGAAGATTAGAAGCGATCTCAAAACAGTTTTTTCGCCCGATATCGGCGTTGTGCCCTCGTCTCAAGTCCTCGACATGCTTGAGTATGTACCCCAAGGGTACTTCCTTCGGGGCGCCTATGCGGGTTGCACCCACCGTTGAAGGCTCAATCAGATGGGAAGTCCCGCTTTACGGGAATTCTCGGTCACGCCGTATCTCGAACGAAAACCCTAATTTTGAGATGGCTTATAGTTAAAGCCCTTGCAGCCGGTTTCCGCCGGGGGAACCGAGATGTCCTCCGCCGAAATCATGGTCGGTATGCCGACGAAAGGATGGTCGAAAAACGGGGATTCCGGAACGATTTCACCCACCCACGCGGGGACCTGGGCCTGGTGATCCTCCGGACGCATATACTGCTTCCCAGCCGGACCGTCGTAGGTCAAACCTTCCCATGCATTGATGATGGCATCCACATCGTCGGCCGTCCCTGCTTTTTTGACGGCCTCGGCCCAGAACATGACCGCGAGGTAGGATTTGGCGTGCAGCCAGGACGGATAATTGCCATTGGCCTTCTGGTAGGCGGCCACGAAATCCTTGTTCTTCTGGGTCGGGATGCTGAGCATATAGACGGCGGCCGTCACGTTGCCGATCACGGCGGCGGGATCGCCGATGGCCCGGATGGCAATGAAGTCGTTTAGAAAATAGCAAGCAAACTGAGCATCCAACCCCATGGGTTTGGCCTGCTTGATCAGGAGCTGGAGGTCGTTGCCCCAGTTGGAGGTAAAGATGATGTCCGGCTTGGCGGCGATAATCTGCGTGATATAGGGGGCGTAATCGATTTCGCCGATTTTGTGGTAAAGCTCGCCGACCAGTTCGACCTGGGGGTTGAGTTCCAGGAGTTTTTTCTTGAAGGCCGCCACGGCCTCGTGGCCGAAACTGTAATCCTGGGCAATCATGAAGACGCGTTTCTTGTTGTTGTCGGCCACCCATTTGGCCAGTGCATTGGAATGCATATCCGTGTTGAGGCTCGTCCGGAAGAAGTTGCGGCTGCAGTTGGCGCCGCTGAGGCTGGCCGCCTCGGCCCCCCAGGAGATCGCAATGGCATTGTTCTCGTTGGCAACCGATACCATGGCCGCCATGACGCCGCTGCTGGCCCCCTCGCCGAAGAATTTGATGTCTTCTTTCAGGATGGCCTTGCGCATCTTGCGGGTGGCGACATCGGGCTTGATCTCGGAATCGATGGCGATGATTTCGACCTGGCGTCCCAGCAGGCCACCGTTGCGGTTGATTTCATCGGCCGCCGCCTGGGCCCCGGCCAGGTAACGGTCGCCAATGTCCTTGAACTTGCCGGAACTCGGCTCGACCACGCCGAATTTGATGGGATCCGCAGCCTGCAAGGGCGCGGCCAAACAGAAGGCCAGTACCAGCGCGATGGAAACCAGCAGAAATGTCCTTTGCATGATGTTCTCCTTTGTTCGTTTCTCGGTCAGGGTTGACTTTTGGGAGTCCGTGTGACGCGAAATTTCAGGACAACCGTTACGCTCTTTCATTTTATGATGGCCGACCTGTGGCACGGCGTGCCGGTGAAACGTCTATAGGGTCGGTTGCGTTCACCCCCTTTCCGCTCCCGCCCGGTTCAAAACCGGACGGTCGGATGCCGCCTCAAACTTCCAGATATTCCTTGCGAAGATCATCAGCGGCCAGCAGGGCCTCCCGATCGCCCTCGAAAACAATGCGGCCTTTGCCCATGATGTAGAACCGATGGGCCAGCTTGATGGCCGCTTTGAAATTTTGTTCCACGAGAAGAATCGTAACGCCGGCCTGGCTGACACCCTCCAGCATCTCCATTACCATTTTGACGATCAGGGGCGCCAACCCTTCGGTGGGTTCGTCGATCAGCAGCAGCTCCGGGTTTCCCATGAGCGTGCGGGCAATCGTCAGCATCTGCTGTTCGCCGCCGGACAGATGATTGCCCATCTGGTTTTTGCGTTCATACAACCGGGGGAAGTATTCAAATATTCGATCCAGATCCCACTTCAACCCGTTGCCGGAATTATGCCGGCGTTTTTCCTGGAGCCCGATCAGGAGGTTTTCTTTGACGGTCAGGCCGGCAAAGATGCGTCTTTCCTCGGGAACGACACCGATGCCTTGGCGGGAAATTTGAAAAGGATGCTTCCCGGCCAACTCCTCGCCATTGAACCGGACACTCCCCCGGCGCGGCGTGACAATACCCATGATCGAATTCAACGTCGTGGATTTGCCGACGCCGTTGCGGCCCAGGAGGCAGACGATATCCCCCCGGTCCAATTGCATGGAGACCCCATGCAGGATATGACTCTTGCCATAATAGCTGTGTATGTCTTCCACCTGCAGCAGCATTAGTCGTCCTCTCCGAGATAGGCATCTTTGACGCGCTGATCGTTGCGTATGGCTTCAGGTGTATCGGAAGCCAGAATCGTACCGTGGTGCAGAACGGAAATCGTGTCGGCCAACGAGAAGATGACGTTCATATCGTGTTCGATAATCAGAAGGGTGCGATCGGCCGTGGCAACATCAATGAGGTCGATGGCCTGCTCGGTTTCTTCGCGGGTCATGCCGGCCGTGGGCTCGTCCATCAGGATCAACTCGGGGTCGGTGGACAGCGTGATGCCGATCTCCAGGGCGCGCTGCTGGCCGTAGGAAAGTTCGCCGGCCGGTATGTCCCGTTCGTCGATCAAACCGATTTTTTCCAGAATGGCTTCGGTCCGACGGTTGACCGCGCGCATGTTCTCCGGACGCTTGAACAGGTTGTAGCGCAGTCCCTGACTGCATCTTACGCCGGCCTGGACATTCACGAAAACGCTGAGATTGTGAAACACATTGGTAATCTGGAAGGAGCGGCACATGCCCAGGCGGTTCCTGGCGTGGGGTGACAGGGAACCGATATTGTTGTCCTTGAACGCGATGTAGCCGCGCGAGGCCTTGAACCGCCCGGATATGATGTTGAACAAGGTCGTTTTCCCGGCACCGTTGGGTCCGATAATGGCATGCCGCTTTTTTGCGCGGACATCGAGATCCACACCGGTGAGAACTTCCAGACCGTTGAAATCCTTGTAGACCTGTTTGACTGCCAATAGGGACATGATCAGGTTCCTTCAATGCCGCGGTTGGATGAGCGGAAACGTTCCCGTAACCAGTTCGCCGAGGAGGCGATGATACCGGAAACGCCTCCGGGGGCGTACATCACCATCACGATGAAAATAAGCCCCATGAAAAACGGCCAGCGATCCGTGTATTCGCTGAGATAGTCCTGCAGGTAGATATAAAACGCCGATCCCAGCAGGGGACCGGCAAAGTGGCCGGTGCCGCCGATAAACGTCAACAGCAGGACCATGGTGGTCATGTTGACGCTGATGGCGTCCACCGACACGAACCGGAAGTGGAGGGTATAAAACGCACCGGCCAGACCGGCAAAACAGGCGGTAAAGGTGAAGAGGATCAACCGCGATACGGCCGTGTTGTAGCCGATGAACTGCATGCGATTTTCGTTTTCGCGCATCAGCAAAACCGTCTGCCCCATGGCCGTGCGGGTAAAATACCAGCAGGCCAGGATGGCGGCGCACAAGACGACCAGGGTGATATAATAGAAGGTGCTGACATCGGAGGTGTTCAAGGTCCAGAAGCCCAGGTCGATATTGGGCCGCTTGACGCTCAACCCGTCATCGCCGCCGGTTACCGCATACCATTTGAACGCAATGGCAAAGAAAAGGCTGTTGAACGCCAGGGTCAGCAGGGCAAATGGGGTCCCCTTGACTTTCAGCAGCAGGCTGCCCACCAGAAAGCCGGCCAGGGCCGTTAGGCCGAAGGCGCATACCACGACGGCCCAAAAGGGCGTTCCTGTTACGGATGTGAGCAAGATGCCGGCCGTATAGGCGCCGATGCCGAAAAACATGGCATGACCGAAAGACAGCATGCCGCCGTAGCCCAGCAGCAGGTTATAGGTCACCCCGAAAAGGGCAAAAATGATGATTTCGGTCAGCAGATTGATCTGGTACCGGCCGATGAGAAACGGCAAAGCGGCAAACAGCAGGAAACAGGCAACCCAGGCAACGGTGATGGCGGTTCGTTTGGTCATGATTGTTCGACTCCGAAAAGGCCAGAAGGTTTGACGACGAGGACCACGGCCATCAGCAAAAAAATCAGGGCCATCGAGAATTTGGGGAAGAGCAGTACGCCAAAGGACTGCAGTTCACCGATCAGGAGGGAGGCCGCCACGGTGCCGAGCAGGCTGCCCATTCCGCCGACGACAATCACCACAAAGGCGTTGATCAGAATGTCATCGGCCATGGACGGCGATGTGGTCAGGAACGGCCCGGCGATGACACCGCCCAAACCGGACAGGGCCGCACCGAAGCCGAAAACACCCATGAAGACCAGCGGGACGTTGATGCCCAGCGCATTGACCATGGTGCGGTCGTTTACGGCTGCGCGAATGATGATGCCCAGGCGGGTTTTGTACAGGATCAGCGCCATGGCAATGCCGACGCAAATGCTGCTCAGCAGAACGAACAGGCGATAGACGGGATAGGTGACCCCGAAAAGGTTGATGCTTTCGGAGAGAAATCCGCCGATGGTGATGGAAAGGGGATAATTGCCCCAGATCCACTTGACGGATTCGCCCAGGATATACGCCAGACCGAAGGTCAGCAGCAGTTCGTGGACATGGCCGCCCGAGTGCACCTTGCGCAGCAGAAACCGTTCCACGAGGGCTCCGATGACAAACAGCAGGATGGGGCAGATCAGCATCGACAGCCACAGGTGGCCGGTCATCATCAGCACCATATAGGAAAAATAGGCGCCCAGCATGTAGAAGGAAGCATGGGCGAAATTCAGGACATCCATCATGCCGAAAACAAGGGTCAGGCCGGACGATACGAGAAAGAGCAGCCCGGCGTAAGCCAACCCATGCAAAAAAAAGACGAAAATCTGTTCCATCGCGCAGTCCTCAGGCGGTTTTAGGTGTTGGGCCCGTTACGATTCATAGTGCTTCCAGCCGCGTCCGGTCTTACGGCCCAGGTGATGGGCGCTGACCATTTGTTTGAGAAGGGGCCGCGGCCGGAAACGTTCGCCATAGGCATCCTGCAGAATGTGCTGCACCTGCAGGTTTAAATCGTTGCCGGTCAGGTCCATCAGGGCGTAAGGCCCGATGGGATGCCCCAGCCCGAGACGACAGGCCGTATCGATGTCTTCAATCGAGGCAACACCCTCCTCGAGCAAACGGTTGGCCTCGATCCACATGACGTGCAGCAGACGATTGACGGCAAACCCGGTGACGTCCTTGACGCGGATGGGGGTTTTCCCGATCTGGCGGCAGACGGCCATGACCGTCGCGATGGTATCCTCTGCGGTGTCCAGGCCCGGGATGACCTCGACCAGGGGCATGAGGGATACCGGGGAGAAAAAGTGGGTCCCGATAAACCGGCCGATCCGCTCCGGGCCGACGGCCGTGGCCAGAACGGTTATGGGAATGCTCGAGGTGTTGGTGGCGAAGGTGCACGCCGGCGGGCAGATGGTGTCGAGTTCCGCAAATATCTGCTTTTTGACGTCTTCGTCTTCAAACGCCGCTTCGACCACCAGGTGGACGTTTTCGAAAAGGTCAAAATTGTCCGTCGGGGTAATACGGTCCAGGATCAGCGGTTTGTCATCGGCGTCGATTTTGTTTTTTTTCGCCAGGCGATCGAGAACACCTGCCAGACGGTTTTTCCCCTTCTCGGCCAACTCGAGGGAGGTTTCCTTTAGCATCACCTGGTGGCCGGCCATGGCAAAGCAGAGGGCGATTTCCGCCCCCATCATTCCGGCCCCTACGACCCCTACATGGTTATCTTCCGACATGCGCCTCCTCCTGGATGACCGGCGGCGTTTGACGAACGCCGCCGGACGGTTGCCTAAATTGGACCTGAAGCTACCAGTCGTAAACTTCCCGCTCGACGACCGTAGCGACCCCCTGGCCGCCGCCGCAGCAGGCATTGGCACACCCGTAGCGGCCTTGCTTCGATTCGAGAATCCTGGCCAGGGTGCCCACCAAACGGATGCCGGTGGCACCCAAAGGATGCCCCAGGGCCGTGCCGCCGCCCATGACGTTGACCCGCTCCGGCTGGATATCCAGTTCTTTGATGCAGTTGAGGGCGACGATGCAAAAGGCTTCGTTGATTTCCCAGAAATCGATTTCCCGGGCGGACAAGCCCGCCGTGGCAAGCGCTTTCCGGCTGGCGGGTACCGGGCCATGCCCCATAATGGTGGGATCGACCCCGGCAAAGCCGATCGACCGGATGGTCGCCAGGGGGCGGATACCCTCGGCGCGGGCCTTGTCTTTGGACATCAGGATCATCGAGGATGCGGCGGCATTCAGCGGAGAGGAATTTCCGGGGGTGATCACGCCGTCCTCCCGGAAGACCGGTTTGAGGTTGGCCATGCCCTCCGCCGTGGCATTGGGCCGCACGGCCTGGTCGGCATCGATGGTTGCCACGCCGCCGTCCGCCTGCTCGGCGTCGACCGGCAGGATCTCGCCGCTGAAAAAGCCCTGGGCCTGGGCCCGGGTGGCCAGGGCATGGGACCGGGCGCCCCATTCATCCAGATCTTCCCGGGTAAAATCGGTCCGGGCAAACAGTTTTTCCGCGGTCAGCCCCATGTTGACGGCCGTGGGGATATCCCAATGCCGGTACTTCTCATCATCGAACAGTTTCTGGTTTTTGGCGATAAGACTGCTTCCCCCGCCCACCATTGTCATGGGCACCCGGGTCATGTGTTCCATTCCGCCTGCCAGGACGACATCGGCAACCCCGGTGGCAATTTCCATGAAGCCGACGTGAATGCAGGCCATGGACGAACCGCACTGCTGATCGATGAATTTGGCGGCAATCGTGTCCGGCAGATTGGCCAGGAAAAGGGGATCGCGCCCGCCGAAGGTCCACTGCTCGGAGACCCCCAGGGCGGAACCCACCAGAAAATCGTCGATCTCTTCAGGGGCCACCCCGGTGCGATCGATCACTTCGGGCAACAGTTTGGCCAGCAGTTCGTCGGAGCGCAGCTTGTGAAAGCAGTCTTTGGCAGGGTCGTTGGGACGGGATCGGGATTGCGCCGTTCGCAAATAGCCGGCGATGACGACTTCTCTCATCATGAATCTCCTGTTCGGTAACGTTATGGATAGGATTGCCGGCGGCTGCCCGTGTAACGGGAATTACCGTGCGTCCGGCAATCTTACGCTCTCATGGCGCTTGTATTGACGCATCTCAGGGTCGCTTGGGCGGCGAGACGGTCGCCTGCCCGTCCACCACCACCACCCCATCCTGATTGAGGCACGTCGTTTTCAGTTCGACACGGTTGGTGCCGAGATCGATGGCGAGAACTTCCACCTGCGCCGTAACCGTGTCGCCGATATATACCGGTGCTTTGAAGTCCAGGTCCTGATGGATGTATACGGCGCCGGGGCCGGGCAGCTGGTTGGCCATGACTGCCGACAGCAGGCCGGCCACCAGGATGCCGTGGGCGATCCGGGCTTTGAAAAAGGTTTTCTCGGCGTAGGGTTGATTCACGTGGGCCGGGTTGAAGTCGCCCGTGATGCCTGCAAACAGATAGACGTCGCTTTCTGAAATCGTTTTGCTGAACGCTGCGCTTTGACCAGGTTCCAGGTCTTCGATGGTTTTTCCGATCACGGGATCCTCCCGGCGCTGGGGTTCGGGTGCGCTGACCTTTCGCAAGACTACCGGCCGCTGAAATTGGGTGGGCGCTTTTCAATGAAGGCGGCCATGCCCTCTTTCTGGTCCTCCGTGCCGAAAAGCATGCAGAAAAGCGATTGCTCCAACCTGAGGCCGTCTGCGAGCGCCATGTTCAGCCCACCGTAGATGGCGGTTTTGGCGGCGCGCAGGGCGATGACCGGCCGTTGGCTCAATTGGAGGGCCAGGGCTTCGGCCTCCTTTTCCAGACGGTCCAGGGGTACGACGGTATGCACCAGGCCTGCTGCCAGGGACTCCCGGGCGTCGATCGTCTCGCCGGTCATGATCATTTTGACGGCGGGGCCGAGGCCGATGAGGCGGGGCAGCCTCTGGGTGCCGCCCCCTCCGGGAATGATGCCAAGCTTGATTTCGGGCAGTCCGAAAACAGCGTTTTCCGCGGCGATACGAAAATCGCAGCACAGGGCGACCTCGCACCCACCACCCAGGGCATAGCCGGCAATGGCCGCGATGCTGGGTTTGGAGAGCTCCGCCAGGCGTTGCTGAGCCAAATTCGAAACATCGGTCAATTCTGTTGAAAGGGGGATGTCTCCGGACGCCATGTGTTTGATATCGGCCCCGGCGGCAAAGGCGTGTCTATTGCCGGTGATGACGAGGGCCTTGATGGCGTGATCGGATTCCACCTGTTCGACGGCGGCGGCAATATCCTCAAATACCTGTGGGTTCAGTGCATTCAGTTGCTTGGGGCGGTCAAACCGCAGCCATGCGATCCCCGCACGGATTTCAAAAATGGAATGGATTAAATTCATTGTGAAGCGCCCCTGATAGTAATGGTTTGTACATCCTGGCCCTGCCTGAGGGTCTTAAACAGAAATTAAAATGAATTTCATTTTGAATTTTGAATGAACCATATTCTATATGCTTTACCCCTGTCAAGATCAAACTTGGCTTCTGAAAAGTGTAATAATATTCATATTAAACAATAATATCGATAGCATTTTGAAGCATGTGTCGTATATTTTATTGACAAAAAAATTAGAATATAATTCAATGTGAGGCGAAAATATTGTATGGATCGAAATGGGGTGTCATTATTTAAAAACCCTTCCGTACAGCGCCGGCGGTATTGACGGCCTTGCCGGCGGGATTTGTTGATCGCAGCCATGGTGAAGAATGGGATGATACGCGACAAGCGGCAGAAGATTCTGGATGCGGCCGAGAGCATCATGTCGGCCAAGGGGCGGGGCGCCACCATCAGTGAGATAAGCGCTGCCTCGGGCGTCACCGACTCGGTGCTCTACCACTATTTCAAGAATAAAGAGGACCTGCTTTTTTCCGTCACCCAGGAACGCCTCGGAGATGCGCTCGAAAAACTGGAGGAACAGCTCCAGGGCATCATGGATCCGGCCAGTCAGCTCAGCAAGCTGATATGGTTCCAGCTTTATTACCACGACACCCATCCCGACTATGCCAATCTCCTGTTGTTCGAATGCCGTTCAAGCAAAAGCTTCATGCAGCATGAGGCCTACAACCTGATCAAGCGCTGGTCGGATATCGGGCGCCGAATCATCACGCAGGGCATTGCGGAGGGCGCCTTCCGCCAGGATCTTTCCCTGGCGATTGTCCGGGATGCGGTTTTCGGGCTGGTGGATATGGAGAATATTCAGAGCCTGGCCGCCCGGGAGATCCCCCAGGCCAACACGGATCTGGATGCCATTCTGGATCTCGTGCTGCCGATGATCCGGCCTGTAGCTGGGCCCTCGCCGCTGGCAGCCGACAAAGCCGGCCGGATTCTGGCCTCGGCCATGGACGTGTTCGCCGCCAAAGGCTACCAGAACGCCACGATCCAGGAGATTTCAAAATCGGCCGAGGTGTCGGAAGGCACCATCTATGAGTACTTCAAAAACAAGGAAGACCTGCTTTTTTCCACGCTTGAGCGGCAATTTCGGAACAACCTGGATTTGTTGGACGAGTTGTTCGAGGTCAGGACCCCCTTGCGTAAACTGAAGCGGTTCATGCGCTACCATTTCACCGTTTACCTGACCCAGCCGGGATTTGTGAAGATCTTCCTGTTTGACGCGATTTACAACGCCCGTTTCTACACCTCCCATGCCTATCCGCCTTTCAAGCATTATATCGAAAGTGTCTATGAAATCCTGGACGAAGGCAAGCAGGACGGCAGTATTCGTCCGGAAATCGATAACCGTGTTTTCCGAAATCTTTTTATGGGTATTTTCAGCCACATGGCCCTCAGGTGGCTGTTCACTGAAAAAGGAAGCCAGACCGATAAAATCGAGGAGATCGATGCCGCCGTTTCCATGTTGAGCCGGGCCGTTGCCGCAGCAGACCGTTAAATGGATCCCGCGACCCTGAAACCGGGTCATCGTGGGCGCGCTGCCGGCCGTTTCTTCTTGCCGTTATCGTCGGGCGACCTTAGGTATTGATTGCGCTACCGGGCCGGGATACCGCCCAGAAAGGAGCCTCCCCAATGAACGTTGCCATGACGCCCAGCCGCATTCTGAAACGTGCCGTAAAGCTTTACCCGGAGAAAATTGCTGTTGTGGACGGCGAAGTCCGCTGGACCTATCGCGAGGTGGAAAAACGCGTCAACAAGGTGTTTCACGCCTTTCAAAACGCCGGGGTTTCCGAAGGGGGCCGGATTGCCATCCTGGACTACAATTCCTATCGGTACATGGAATTGTACTACGGCATGGCGCCCACCGGCCGGGTTCTCCTGCCGCTGAACATCCGGCTTTCGGCCGAGGAATATACCTATATCCTCAATGATGCCGAGGCGGAAATCATCATTTTTCAGGCCGATTTCAAACCCATGGTGGCCAGGATCAAAGACGACCTGACCCACGTCAAACAGTTCCTCATTGCCGAAGGGCCGGCGGATGAGCCCTGGATCACGGGCACCTATGAGGCCGTCATGGAAGAAGCCTCATCCGAACCGGTGGACACCATGGTCGCGGACGAAGATGCGGTTTTGAATCTCTACTACACCAGCGGCACGACCGGCCATCCCAAAGGCGTCATGCTCACGCACCGGAATATTTACGCCAATGCCCTGACCACCATTATTGCCTTCAAACTCGAAGATGCCACCGTCTGGTACCACATCGCGCCCTTGTTCCATCTCGCCGATGCCTTCTTTATCTGGGCGGTGACCTATCAAGGGGGCCGGCATGTCATGCAGCGCGTGTTCGACCCGGTGGCGGTGCTCGAGACGATTCAGAATGAAAAGATCTCGGCCGCGATGATGGTGCCGACCATGGTCAATTTCCTGCTCAATGTGCCTGATATGCAAAAATATGATCTGTCGCCTCTTAAATGGATCATGATCGGGGGGGCGCCCATGTCGCCCGCCAATGCCAAGCGCATGATGGAGCAGTTGGGGTGCCTCTATGTCTCGGGCTACGGGCTGACGGAAACCTGCCCGCTGCTGACAGTGGGCAACATCAAGGACACGCTCCTGAACCTGCCGGAGGAGGAGCAGCTCGGTTACCTGACGCGCACCGGTTTGGAGGTTCCGGGCGTGGACTTGAAGGTCGTGGATTCCGATGGCAATGAGGTTCCCCGCGACGGCCAGAGTGTGGGGGAAATCATCGTACAGGGCGACAATGTCATGAGGGGCTACTGGAAACAGCCGGATGAAACCGCCAAGGCGATCCGGGGGGGCTATTTCTACACGGGCGACCTGGCCACGGTGGATGCCGAAGGGTATGTCCTCATCGTCGACCGCGCCAAAGACATCATTATCAGCGGAGGGGAAAATATTTCTTCCGTCGAGGTGGAGAACGCCCTTTACCGGCATGAAGCTGTTCTGGAATGTGCGGTGATTGCCAAACCGGATGAAAAATGGGGCGAGGTGCCCCGGGCGGTGGTCGCCCTGAAGCCAGGGGAGGAGGCCACGGAACAGGAATTGATCGCTTTTTGCCGGGAGCGCCTGGCCACCTTCAAGGCGCCCAAGGAGATCGCGTTTGTCGCCGAGCTGCCCAAAACCGGATCGGGAAAAATTCTGAAGACCAATCTCAGACAGACGTTCAACAAGGATTCCGGGTCTGACTAGAAGCTATCTCAAAAAAGTTTTTTCGCCCGATATCGGCGTTGTGCCCTCGTCTCAAGTCCTCGACATACTACAGTATGTACCCCAGGGGCACTTCCTTCGGGGCGCCTATGCGGGTTGCACCCACCGTTGAGGGCTTGATCAGATGGGAAGTCCCGCTTTACGGGAATTCTCGGCCACGCCGTATCTCGAACGAAAACCCTAATTTTGAGATGGCTTCTATAAAGAAAATGTCCGGGAATCAACCCGAACATTTCACGCGTCCGCGATGTCCATTGGCAAGCCCCTGATAACACGGCCAATGGGTATCCCGGGCGTGCCCGTCGTGCGATTTTTCACCCGTGTCAATCTGTGCTCATCTGTGTCCCGCCTGATTGTTTCATGTCAACTTTACAGCCGCTTCCCACGTCATACCGATCAAACAGGCCATATGGCTCTGTTCTCAAACCCCGGAACGAAGGAGACCATCATGACACGGAAGCTCTTATTTATTGGTATCGCGCTGTTTGGAATCACCTTGGCTTTTGGGAGCAACGCCTGGGCTGATCGTGACAGGGGCGATAGAGGGCACCGAAACGACAGAGGCTACCACCACAAGCACAAGAACCCGCCGGGACATCATTCCGGATGGCACAAAGGCAAGGGTAATCCGCACAGGGACCGCTCCCAGCATCGCAAGGCGTATCGCCATAGGGATCGGGATCATCGTTGGGACCGTGATAGACATCACCGTCGGGACCGCGATCACCATTACAGAGGGCGCCATCACCGCAAGCGCGTAGCGGAAAAGCACGTCTATCATCATTACCCCAAGCGTCACAGGCACGTGGAAAAACATGTCTATCATCATTACCCCAAACGCCATCGTCATTTCGGCGATCGTTTCAACATCGCTGTTTCGGTGATCGATGAATTTTTTGGCGTTGGCGTGGCCGTAAGCGGATCACGCTGATTCGGGACCACCCGGGGGGGCATCCCTGCCCCCCCGACCCTTTCCATACAACTTCCCCCATGCTTAGCATGCATACGGGCTTCAGCCCGAATATTTCATCGTAGATTCAAATTTGGATTGTGCAAATGTTCCGTTAACTGACGCAAGGCATTAAACGCGTGAAATATCCGGGGTTAGGTGGGGCAAGATCCCGTTCATCTTGCCCCGTACGCCAAGGAGGAGGAAAAATCGTTAGACGGTAATCAAGGAGCCGGGTAGCAAAAAATCTTTCGGTGAGGTTGTCAGGCTACCGTGTATGATGACGACTCCCTGATCACCACTTGGTAAAGTAGCAATCACCGTGCCAGTGTTGCCGGTTCCGGATTACCTTCAGAATTACAGCGAGATAGAAAATATAACGTCAATCAAAAATTACTTATATGACGGGAATTGTCAGTGAAAGTGCCGTGATGTGTCATGAACCGACCTCAAAAAAATCCAAGTGCCCCTGGCGGCGTTCTGGGCCAGCTCATAATGCTCACTTGTGAAAAAAGTGCCAAGCTCAAAGCGTCAAGCTGAAAGGGGATGGCGCTGCGCTCAAGAGCAAAGACTTCAGAGATTTTGTCGGCCACTGATTGACACAGATGTACACGGATATCGGAACACAGCGCACTAGTTTACCCCAGGTATTTCACGCGTTAGAGGGATTCATTTGCACTGCATCCAGGAGCGCCGCCGTTTTTTTGCTAACGCAAGCTCCTGGGCGCGCCGGAAATGGATGTTTTGGGCGCGCTTGCAGGGTGAAATGTTCATCCCCCTTCATTCCTTCAAACTCTGCCCCCCTGTCACGAATCACATGAACTCAGAAAAGTTACGGTGAGGGATTTTGGGCGGGAATTGACGGGATCGGGTGGGAATTGCTGGGAAATATAAATAGTTAGGCGTCCAGAGGCGGCGGGTGTGGGGCAGGAAAACAAAGAATCAGAAAAGTTACCTAAAATTCCTCCGTTTGATCCGTTTTTTACACTTAAAATCAGAAAACTTTTAGAAAAACAAGCTCATAGGCGTTGAAGAAGCGGCTGATGACCGTACTATTGAGCGCTTTGTTTGGTCTTTTGTTTTTCTTGCCGAGCGCAACGGCGTCTGCCTCACCCCTTGATGGTTTCTTTTGAGGAGCCCATGACTTTGGGAACATTGATTATAATCAAGGACGTCAAAAGACCTGTCGGCATTGCGATTAAGATAAAAGCAGATAATAATTGGAGTATCTATTGATCTGGAATATCGGTTTAAAGTGACAACCATGGCTATTGAATGTGGAAGTCGAGAAAAGTCTCTTTCGTGGATATCGCGATGAATCTTTTTAAGACATACGTGGGGATCGACTATTCAGGCGCTAGGACAGCTGTGTCGCGAAACAGGGGCCTCCAGGTATTTCAGGCGACCTCGACTGCCAATCCCATGCGGGTAAAACCACCGGCGGGCAAGAAATGGAATTGGACCCGAAAGGAAGTCGCCCATTGGTGCCTTGAGCAACTTAAGGGCGGCGATCCCGTCATCATCGGGATCGATCATGGGTTTTCATTCCCCATGCGCTACATGGAGCGCTACCGGATCACCGACTGGGATCAATTCCTGGAAGACTTCCAGCAGCACTGGCCCACGGACCAGGACGATCGCTCGGTCGAGTCCCTCCGCCATGGCAACAAACGCACCGGCCGGCATACTGATTTCCGGCTGACCGAGAACTGGACCTCGTCGGCCCAGAGTGTCTTCAAACTCGATGGCGCCGGCACGGTGGGCAAATCCACCCACTGCGGCATTCCCTGGCTGCGGTTTATTCGGCGAAATGCCGACCCTGCCAACCGGCCCCATTTCTGGCCCTTCGACGGCTTCGACATCCCACCCGGCACATCCGTCATCGCCGAAATCTTCCCCTCCATTTTGCGCAAGCGCTATCCCCGGCGGTACAAGACCACCGATGAGCACGACGCCATGTGCGTGACCCAGTGGGTGAAAGACATGGATACGCGCGGTCATTTGACCACCTATTTCAACCCGCCCCTGACCGATGAAGAACGCGAAACTGCCAGGCTGGAAGGGTGGATACTGGGGATCTACTGAACGGAGTTTCTCGCCGGGCCGTGAAGGCCCCTATGATCTATAAATGGGACACAGATGAACGCGGGTAAACACTGATTCTCGGGCAATTCTTTCGCGTTTCGTTTTTATGGAAAAATCCCCAAGCTCAAAGTTTCAAGCTGAAAGAGCCGGCTTCGTTCAATAAGAATATTGGAGAATCAGTCGGGCACAGAATTCTACAGAATCATCTCCGAATGAACCTTTTGGCGTCCTATCGCAACATAGGTTCAAGACCATTCAATATTCACTTTCGATGATAAGGAGATGAATCATGACACCCACCAGGAAAGCAGTGATCGTCCTTTCGGCTTCCTTCCTGATGTCTTTCGCCGCACCTGGTTTCAGCGCGGAAAAAGGCGGGCCGGCCAAGACGGCCGCACGGTCGATGGTGGTGAAAAAGGCTGCCGCGGCAACCGTTCGCAAACCCGCTGCGCGCCAGGCCGGTCAGGTGGCCAAGACTCCGGTGACGGCCGCCGCCCGGGTGAAACTGACGGGGCTGAAGGCGCCCCGGCGTAAGGCCTCGCCGGCAGGTCTTCGTGACGTTAACCTGGAAGACCGCGTCACCCGCAACCCCGGCGGCATCAAGCTGCCGGGCAGCGGAAACGGGCTGATGCCCGAGCATGTACGTCGCCTCAAGGACCGAATGGACATGGAAAGGGCCCGCTTTAGGGACCGGGAACTGGGGGTGAAGACCCCGTTGCCCGACGGCATCGATCCACGGCGCGTTCCCGGGCGCGGGTGTCCGAACCGAAGCGGCGAGGAGGGGCTCGATACCTCCTACCCGCCGGGGGATCGGGACCGGGAGAATTATATTGCCGGTGTGAAGCAGGAGTGGCGCGAGTCGGGAGTCATGCCGCCGGAAGGCATGGATGAAAGCAGGGCCGGACTGATCGAATACGAAGATGGCGATTTCGCATGGATCGAAGGCGATACGCGGATGGGACCGGACGACGAGACGGTCAACTGGGGGACGCTGGCCCCGGTGGACAGCGACGGCGGTGACGAAAAGGGCACCAAGGAAAACGCGGCGGTGGGCGATGAAGACGTCATGGACGAGGATGCCGTGGATGTCAAGAAGGATCCCGAACCCGAAGGGGACGACCCGGACGAGATGCTTTCCCCGGCCAGCCGTTACCGGGAGGTCATGGCCAATGTCCAGCAGGCCCACCGGATGCAGGATGCGGGCCGGGGGGATGGCCGCGGTGGCGGCAGCGGCGGTCCGGGCACCGATCCGAATGAGATCCAGCGGCGGAAAAAACTCAACGACATGTGGGGCGCCACCCATGTGGTCCCCTACGCGGTCGCCCCGGTGGACCCGGAAGATGGTGGGCCGGATGAGGCCGGCAGCCCGGTTGGCGCAGAGGTGGCGGCATTTGCGAACGGATACGCTCACCAGCCCACGCCGGACGGAGACGATCCGGACGATCCGCGCGCCGGCGGTGGTGAAGGAACTCTTCGCGGCCAGGCCAGCCTTGGTGATGGACAGAGCGCGACCTTGAAAAGCCGTGCGGCCGGATCCGCTTTCTCGCCGGCGATCGGCGACGATGGCGGACCGACCGGACCGGGCGGCCCGGAATTCTAACGCCACCTCAGACCAGGGCGAAGGCGGCCGCCGTGCTAAATGGAGCTGATCGGAGGCCTTCTCGCCAGGCCTGTGTCAAGCTTGGCCAGTGGGACACGGATGGTCACAGATGAGGGCTGGCAGGGGTGTTTCAATTTCCGGTTTCCCTGGAGCCGGAAATTGAAACGAATCGCTTAGCCAAAAGCCGAAAACGCTGTCTCTTGTTTTTCTGTGCCCCTTGCCGCATTGCCTGTGGCGCAAAGAAGGGGTTACACCCGGACGACGTGGGGCAAAATGACCGGTCGGGACTGGGTCTGGTGGTAGAAAAAGTCCTGCAGGGGCTTGCGGATGCTGTCCTGGTGGCGACAGCCGTTTTTCTTCAAGGACCGCTTCAGGGTGCGCTTGGCCTTTTCCATCATACCCTTTGAGGCATCCATCTGCAGGAACCCCTGGCTGATCAGCCGGACCTCCCCGGCCAACCGGCGCTGCCGGTCCACGGGCACATAGCACATCACCAACCCGTTTTGGGACAGGCGCTCCCGGTCCCGCACGACCCGCTCGCCGATCTCGCCGACCAGGGAGCCATCCACGTATACATCATCGACAGACACCGGTCCTGCCAGCCAGGCGCGCTGCCCGTCGCTGACCCATGTCGCCCCGTTTTCCAGGACAAAAATGGCGTCGGGATCCAGGCCGCTTTGCTGCGCCAGGCGGGCATGCAGATGCAGGTGACGGGTTTCGCCGTGCACAGGGATCAAAAAGCGCGGCCGGACCGCTTCCAGCATGATGCGCATGTCTTCGCGGCTGCCGTGACCGGAGACGTGTACGGTCGCCAGCTTGTCGTAGACAACGTTTGCACCGCGGCGAAACAGGTTGTTGAGCATCCGGCCGACATCTTCTTCGTTGCCTTCGATGGCGCCGCCGGAAATGACGATCGTGTCGCCCGCATGCACCTGGACGTCGCGATGCACGCCGCGGGCCATGCGGTTGAGAGCGGAATTGGGCTCGCCCTGTGAGCCGGTCGATAAAATCACGAGTTTGCCCGGCGGCACCTTCGTTTTGATGTCCACCAGCATTCCCGCGGGAATTTTAAGGTAGCCCAGGGCTTGCGCCAGTTCGGTATTCTGGATGAGGCTGCGCCCGGTCAGGGCAAGTTTGCGCTGGTGCTTGGCCGCAAGGTTGACGATCTCCTGAAAACGCGCCAGCACCGAAGCGAAGGTGGCAATAATGATACGGCTGCCGCGGGCCTCGGTAAAAATAGTGTCCAGGGCCGACGTCACCAGCTGCTCGGTGGGGGTGCGGCCCGGTCGGTCGGCATTGGTGCTGTCCGCCAGCAATGCGAGCACGCCGTTGGGGGTCAATGCCTTCAGCCGCTTCAAATCAGTGGTGCGGCCGCCGGCCGGCGTTTCATCCAGCTTGTAATCACCCGTATGCACGACCGCGCCCACCGGGGTGTCGATGACAAGTCCCACGGAAGCGGGAATGGAGTGCGCTACGGCAAAGGGGCTCACCCGGAAGGGGCCCAGATGAATCGTCTGCCGATCGTCGAAACGCTCCAGCGCCACATGGTCCAGACCCGCCTCTTCCAGTTGGCGCCCCACCATGCCCAAGGTCAAATCCGTGCCGTAAACGGGGACATCCACCTGCTTGAGCAGGTAGGAAAGGCCGCCGATGTGATCCAGGTGGCCATGGGTCAGCACGATCCCGCGCAACATGGCCTGGTTCTCGATAATGTAATCGAAGTCGGGCAGCACGAGATCGATTCCGTACAAATCGTTTTCCGGGAACATGATCCCGCAATCGACGATGATCATGTTGCGGCCGTATTCGAGCAAGGTCATGTTCTTGCCGATTTCACCCAGGCCGCCGATGGGAATAATTTTTAAACGTTTACGCATAATTTTTTTGTACTTCTCCTTTGCCGTTCTTGATAACAGCTTGATCCAGGCGAATGACCCCGAACGCCATGCCCCAGCGCCCGCAATTCCCCGGCGGGGGCGGTAAGATCAAAAGATCCATTTATTACGACAGAAAATCTTATTGATGGTTGCTATGTTTTTTCGAAGGCAGGGTCGATTGGACTCATGTGGTTTAGGCAGGAGTTTTTAGGCCTACGGAAAATCAATAGGGTATATTGCGACAGAATTAGGTTTATGTCAAGTTCCCATGTAAGCAACCTGTACCCATGGCCGCAGGCGTGGCGTGAGAGAATTCAATCTCAGACCAAGCCGGCAAAAAAACAGATGGGACACGGATAAACGCGGATGAACACAGATTTAACGGCAAGTTAATTGGGCTTCGCTCCTATGGAAAGATCCCCAGGCTCAAAGCCTCAAGCTGAAAGGGGCGGCTTTACTAAAATAGCAAAAGAATCAGGAACTCAATTGGCCACAGATCGGCACAGGTTGGCACGGATGAATCCATCCGACCTTTTCCCCAGGAGTTGCCCACGCGCATGCAAGGCATCAGTAACAAAAAATTATCAGCAGATGATACTAAAAATGCACGCCGTTCGCTGGCGGAAATTCATTTACAAATGGGGTGGGTGCGCTTATGTTTCTGAAATCTCACACAATCATCAATGCTTTGAAATTACCGGCCGGGGTTGGTATATTTCATGCTAAATTGTATCGGTTTGGCGATGCCTCAGAGCCCTGGGGGCTGGCATGGTCCCATTTTGAAACCGCCTGTAAGGGGTGCGTTTTAACCTTTCGCTATCGAAACTGTAGATTCCATGATCCGTTCCCGAATGATTGACGCGGCTCCCTTTTTCAATCGAGTTTACCTGCCCATCCTGTGCCTTTTGGCCCTGACATTGTCGGGCTGTGCCAATATGCAGGGATTCCTGGAGAAATCGCTGCCTTTCCCCGTGGCTTCGGCGGATAAAGTCGAAAGCAACGACTTTGTGGTGGTCCGCGATGATGATGTCGTCGGCCGGCTGGCGTCGGTACGGCTGGCAAAGGGGGATACGCTGCCGGATATTGCGCGGCACTTCAGCCTGGGCATCAATACCGTCAGTGCCGCCAATCCGGGGACCGACGTGTGGGTGCCGGAGGCCGGAGACCGTATCCTGCTGCCCATGAGCTTCATCCTGCCCGACGCCCCCCGGAAAGGCATCGTCATCAACTTGGCCGCGATGCGGCTCTTTCACTTTAAAAAAGAGGTGGACCGGATGGCTGTCTCGACCTATCCGGTCGGTGTCGGCACCGCGGAGCGGCCTACCCCCATGGGCAAAATGTATATCAGCCGTAAAAAACACCGGCCCACCTGGTACGTACCGGCTTCGATTGCGGCCGATCATCGTAAAAAGGGCGATCCCCTGCCGCCGAGCGTGCCCCCGGGTCCGCTCAACCCATTGGGCGAGCACGCGCTCTATTTAAGCCGGTCGACCTATTTGATCCACGGTACGAACAAGCCTGCCAGTATCGGCCTGAGGGCAACGAACGGCTGCATCAGACTCTATCCGGAAGACGTGGAGCGGCTTTTCGCCAAAACGTCGGTGAAAACGCCTGTAAAAATCATCAACCAGCCCTATCTTGTCGGCCAGCGTGACGGCATCGTCTATCTGGAAGCGCATCCTCCCTTTGAAAAATCAGGCAAGGCCAATTGGAAGAAGATCTATGCTCAATTGCAGAAGATCGAGAAAAAATCCGGATGCACGCTGGACTGGAAAAAGATCAAAGATGTGGTGATCGAGGCCCGCGGTTACCCTGTCCCCGTCTCCCTCAGCCCTGATGGAAGGGAAAAGGCGATGGCGAAACCCATCAAAATCTGGCACCCGCGCACGTTGTACGGTCAACCGGAAGTGCCGGAATTTACAATGGACGCATGGTATGTCCTGGCAGCGACGCTGCGTGACAAGATCGACGCGCGTCGGCTGGCTGCCATCATTAACCATCAGGGGCCACCCATTCCAGCCCGCGTGCTGTCAAAGGACGATCGCCACCGTGTTGTGGCCGGGCCTTTCGATGACAAGGGTGCGGCCAAAGACGCTGCCAAACGCTTGAAGATCGATTTGGAATTGGATGGCGTGTTGTTTGAAACCTAGGTCCCAAACGGAAGGAAAGGAGGGTACGTTATGAAGAAGGCTTTTTTAGTGATTTCTATGGTGCTGGTTTTGGCGATGTCCATCGGGGGGTGTGCAACGACAGGCGATCTCGAGGAGCTAGAGGCCCGGGAAAAAGCGATGGCCGCGAAAGCGGATCAGGCCGCCATGGATGCGGAAGAGGCCAAGACGGCAGCCGACGAGGCCATCATGAAGGCCAATGAAGCCATCGAGCGTGCCGAGGAAGCCGAAAAGAGAGCAGACGAAAGAGAGCGCATCGCAGCGGAAAAGGAAAAACTGGCAGAGGAAAAAGCCCAGGCTGCGGAAGAAAAGTTTCAGCAGTCCATGAAGAAGTAGATCCTCGTATATCTTAAAGGAAGTGGCCGGCCTGTGTGGCCCGGCCACTTCCTCGTCTGCAGTTGACGGCTTTATTGTTCGGCGCGACGCTGCTCATTAGAAAAATGGTTTTGCGGTCATTGAACACAGTTACAGCAAGCACAAAGGCGGTTGCGGGTAATTGGGCGGGAGGCGCCGGCGGGCTTTTTCGCCGTATCGTTTTCGGCATCATGCTAATGTCGCTTCTCGTCGGCGGATGCAGCCACATCGATGAGGGTGCCCTCTCCCGGGAGGCCAATGACCTTTTCCACCAGGGGCAATACGCCGCTGCCCTGGATAACTACGCGCAGATCCTCGCGAATGATTCCGAGGAAGCGGACCGTTTTCTCTTCGAGATGGGGATCACCTATGCCTACCCGAAAAACGAAGATAAAGACTATTCGAAAGCGCTTGAATGTTTTCAGCAACTCCTGAAGACATATCCGGATAGTGCCTACCGGCACGACAGTCAGATGATGATCCTTCAGATCCAGAATGTGATTGTCAAGGACGGCATCATTGCCGAACAGCAGGCCCAGCTCGAGACGTCGCGTCTGGAAATCGAAACCCAAACGGGTGAACTGAAAACCCGGGCGGATGAGATTGGCGACCTGCAGGAGAAGCTTGCCGCGCTTGAAGAGAAGGTTTTCAATCTGAGGACGGAACCGGCCGACAAAGTGCTGATTGAAAAGCAGGCCCGAAGATTGACCTTGTTCACCAGGGGCGAGGTGATCAAAACCTACAAGATTGCCCTGGGCGGCAACCCGGTGGGGCCGAAAGTCATGCAGGGCGACAACAAGACCCCGGAGGGGACCTACATCATCGATTCGAGAAACGGGAACAGCGGCTTTCACCTGGCCCTTCACATCTCCTATCCCAACGCGGAAGACAGAGAACGCGCCCGGAACCTGGGGGTTTCTCCGGGCGGGAATATCATGATCCATGGCATCAAAAATGGGTTTTCCGAGATCGGCCCGGCGCACGCCCAATCGGACTGGACGGAAGGGTGCATTGCCGTTACCAATCCCGAGATGGAAGAAATCTACAGGTTCGTGCCCAATGGAACGCTAGTCGAGATAATCCCCTAGCCCGAACATTTCATAACTATTCTCACCCTGCGGGCGCGCCCGCGATGCTCGTTGACCGCGTTATCATGCGCTTGCGGTACGGGCTTACAGCGGCGCCCCTGATTTTCAAGGCCCGTTTTTTTACTTTACATCAGCTAAAAAGTCCCAATAGGGTTACCTTTCAGTTTTGCCACAGATCACCACGGATCCTCCCGGATCACAAAAGGTTGTATGTTCGGGGAAGCTTACCCCTGAGCCCGGCAGCCTGACCTCTCACCAGACCATTGACTGGCCGACAGAGAACATCCTTTAACCATAGGCTACCCCGGCGGCTGACCGTGGGCAACGATGGGGTTTCGCTTCCCGGCATTGGTCGGTCAGCTGGTTTCCGATTCATGTACCACTTCATCGAAGACCTCGCCCAGATAGTCGGCGCCCAGCATGAACGATCTGACCATGGGCGGTTTTTTGAGGCTTTGGTTCAGATCGGCCTCGATGCGCTGCCGTTCGCCGGAGCGGAGCCAGGCGTCCCAGTTGGATTTGCTGGTCCAAACCGAGATCACCAGGATTCTTTTGTGATCCTCCATATCCACCAGGGTCTCTCCGCTCACATACCCCTTTCGCTGCATGGCCGCGACTCTCAGCGCGTTGATGGCCTTGATATCCTCCAGACTGGGATCTTTTTTGAATTTTCTTTCCAGCAGGATTTTAACCGTCATGGCATCCTCCTTTCTTTGGCTGATTCAGCCAATTTTGCAAAGGACAATTGGCGCGTGCTCCATACTTTTTATGAATTGGGCAACGAAACGAATCCAGGCGGCTTGCGTGCGGGAATGCCGGGGGGAGCTTTGCTGCGAGGGAAGATTGATCAGCTGATATCCGACAGGAAAACAGCGGTGCGACTACGCGATATATTTTATAGGTACAGCATGTTGCCCCGAAGTCAAATTGGCGTTGACGTTAGCCGAATATTTCATGAAATTTCAGCTGCCTTTTTGGAAATCAGCGCGGGTTACCAACGGTTAACGAAAAATCATACCCCGAATAGCGTTTATAGCATCGGTATTCAAAAGAGGAGGGGGCGAGACGCCCACTGTCTCGCCCCCCAGCGAAAGGAGTTGGAATGGAATCCGTAGACGGCAATCAAGGGATCGTGAACCTTAGCAAGTGGTCAGGGTCGTCGGGCAGCGTGTAGAATCGATCGACCCCTGATTGCCACTTGCTGCATGAAAAAGCAATCTCTGTGCCAATAACAATGATAGTTTAATTTTGTTAAAAATACAGTAAGATAGAGAAATGATGGGGTTGGGTTGGCGTCCTGACTGACAAAAAATGTCAGTGGTATTGCCGCAGATTGTCAGAAACGGCCCAAAATAAGCGGGACCTTGAGGGTCCCGCCAGGAAGGGAAAACGTGGTGATAAAGAGGCCTCCGCGACTTCCTGGTACCATTGTTAACGGCCAGCGAAGTATCACCAAGTAAAACTTAGTGTCACTAAAAAGAATGTCAAGCCTGGCTATGTTATTCCACGAGGGGCAGCATCGCATAGGAAATTAACAGGGCCGTAACGCCACACCGACAATTCCCTGGGAAAAATGGCATGAAATATTCGGGATTGTCCGATGGGCGATCATTGCCAGGTGCGCTTCCCGAATCGGTAAAAACGGCGGGCGTTTTTCGACATGCGGAAGACGTCTTCGGGCTCCATTGCATCCATCCAGGACAGGATGGCTTCCGTAACCCTGTTATGCTCCGCCGTCCCCGGTGACAGCACACCTTCCGGGTCGATGATCGTGAGGGCCGCTGAAAGCGTCTCGTAGCGTCTGTTTGTGGATTGTGCCATGGCCATTGCTTTCGTTTGGGCATCCACAGTCAGAAGGCGGGCTTGAAATCGAAGACCAGTATTGAATCCGTGCGTCCTGTTCCAGGTCGAGGTGGGTAACCAAGAACCTTAGCACAGGTTGCGCCTGAGGGATACTAAAAAAATCATAAACTAGTCAGGCTGGCCCCATGTATGTCATGATGTTTACAAATCACCGTATTCATTCAATATCGTTCGAAGATCGGTATGCCGATCGACGTTGAGCTTGCGCCGCAGGGCAACCCGCACGTTTTCCACCGATTTGACCCCCATGCCGCGAACGGCGGCGATCTCTTTGCAGGTCAGGCCGTCTTTCACCAGGGCGGCGATTTCTTTCTCCGCCGGGGTGACCTCCGGTGGCAGGGCTTTGCCTTTATTGAGGGCTTGCTGAAGGGAGGAAACGACACCCCGCAGATGGGCGCTCAGGTGCTCGACCTCGGCGCGCAGCTCCCGTTCGGTGGTGCTGTCGTACATGTAGATGAAAACGCCCCAGGGGGCGCCGGCAGCATCCTGCAGGAGATTGAGCTGGGCTGTCATCCAGACCCGGGAGCCGTCTCGGCGCAGGTAGTGCCGTACGACGGCGCCGTATCCCTTTTCCATGAATTCAGGGTTGAACAGGGCGACAAACGGCGGCGGGGCGATGTCCCGGATATTGACGCCTTCGAGGGTGTCGTATCTCAGCAGGCGGGCGGCGCTGGTGTTGGCCATCAGGATGATGCCCGCCATGTCCGTTACCATGATGGCGTGGGACGAATGCTCGGTCAGGGCGTTCTGGTTGGCGATGGCATTGGGAATCTTGTGCCAGTCGATCATGGGGGCTACTCTCTTTTCAGAACGGGTCGTGTCGTTTTGCATCGTATGGGCCAGGATGGGGGGTATCACAAATCTCCAGGATGAACCAATATTTTTTAATGGGTTCGATGTGGGTTATTGATGGGTTGACGTGGGGCGTGGGCGGCGGTAGGAATTTTTTTTCGAAAAGCGCGACAGCCGAAAACACCGGGCAGGAAAGGGTGACATGACCATTCGATGCATGATTGTCGACGACGAGCGGCCTGCAAGGGAGGAGCTGGCCTACTTGCTGTCGGGTTACGACGATGTGGCCATCGTTGGTCAGTGCGGCTCGGTTTCCGAGGCAGTGGACGCCATCCGGGAAAACAGGCCGGATTGCATCTTCCTGGACATCCAGATGCCGGGGCGCAACGGGTTCGATCTGGTTCTGGAGATGAAAGCCCTGGACCAGCCGCCGCTGGTGGTTTTTGTCACGGCTTACGACCAGTATGCCGTGGAAGCCTTCGAGAAAAATGCCATCGACTATATCATGAAACCCTTTTCCCGTGCGCGGCTGGAAGCCAGCCTCGACCGGGTCAAAGAGCTCGTGCACCTGAAAACCGGAGGCCGGCTCCAGGAGGAGCTGCAGCAGTTTATCGGCCGAACCTCTCGCACCCCCTCCATCCGGAAGATATCGGTGGAGCGTCGGGGACGGATGCGGTTGCTGGATCCGGAAGAGGTCGTTTTCTTCCGGTATGTCGATCGCAAGATAACCGTCCACACCCCCAGGGACACATTTACCCTCTGCGGTGTCCATACCCTGGACCAGCTATCTGAAAACCTGGATAGCGGCCAATTTTTCCGGACCCACCGCAACACCATTGTCAATTTGAACCACATCAAGGAGTTCAGTCCCTGGTTCAATGGAAAGTACAACCTGATGATGGCCGATGAAAACCAGACGGAAGTCGTTTTGACGCGGGAACGGGTCAAGCTCTTCAAAGATCACCTGGGGATCTGAACGTGCCGGATACCGAGCTGCTGTTAAATCTGGCCAAACACGCCGGCCTCATTGCCGCCGCCGCCTTGATTCTCCTGGCCATTTCTCCGGTTCAGCATGCGGCCGCCTACCGGAAATCCCATCTTTACACTGTCTTCCTGATCTTCTTTTTCGGTTTTTTCGGCATCATGGGGACCTACAGCGGCAACCAGATTTTCGATTCCTTCGCCAATCTGCGGGCCATGTCCATCATCACCGCCGGCCTGTATGCCGGCCCCCTGGTGGGCACCGGCGCGGGGTTGATGGCCGGGCTGCACCGTCTCTTCATCGATCCCTGGGGGTTCAGCGCCATCCCCTGTGCATTGGCCACCCTGCTGGAAGGGCTGGCGGCCGGACTGCTGTCCCGGCGGCTGGGACGGTTCAGCCGGGACTGGAAGGTGACCGCCCTTGTGTGTTTCCTGGCCGAAGGTGTCCACATGCTCATGGTGTTGACCATGTGCCGGCCCTTTGCCGACGCCCTGGCGCTGGTCAAAATCATTGCCCTGCCCATGATGCTGGCCAATCCGGCCGGGGCCGCCCTTTTCATGCACCTGATCAAGGTCCTGTTCGACCGCAAGGAAGAGCGGGAATCCATCCAGGCCCGGAACGTGCTGGCCATTGCCAACGAAACCGTACGGTATTTCCGGGGGGGGCTCAGCACGGCCTCCGCCAGCAAAACCGCCCGAATCATATTTGACCGCCTGGCGGTGGCCGCCGTGGCCATCACCGATACCCGCGCCGTGCTGGTGCATGTCGGCACCGGCGCCGACCATAACCCGGTTGGCCAGGCGATACGTTCCCGGGCAGCCCGGGCGGTCCTGGCCAAAGGCAGTGCCGTTTACCACAAAAATGAAAAAGCGATCGGCTGCCGACCACAGGGATGCCCCTTCAATTCGGTCATCGTGGTTCCCCTTCAGAAAAAGCGGCACATCATTGGCACTTTAAGCCTGTATGGCACCAAGGACATTGCTCTTGACAAGATCCAGTTCAAGATCGCCCAGGGGTTGAGCGCGCTATTTGCGACCCAGTTCGAACTGGGCGATCTCCAGACCAAGGAACAACTGCTGGCTCACACCCGGATCCGCCATCTGCAAGCCCAGATCAATCCGCATTTTCTGTTCAATTCGCTGAATACCATCGCCTCCTTCTGTCGCACCGATCCCCAGAAATCGCGCGACCTGATCCTGGACCTGTCGTCCTACATGCGCAAAAACCTGGATTCCAGCCGGGGGTTCGTATCCCTTTCCGACGAGCTGAAACAGGTCCGATCCTACCTTGCCATCGAACAGGCGCGCTTCGGCGACCGCGTCCAGGCCTCCATCGATGTAGATCCGGACTGCCTGCAGTGGCCGGTGCCCCCGCTGATCATCCAGCCCTTGGTGGAAAATTCGGTCAAACACGGCATCCTGGGCCATGAAAACGGGGGGCGGATCCATTTGCGGATCGCGCAGCATGACCAGATGTTAGCGGTGGCCATCACCGACGACGGGGCCGGCATGACCCCGGAACAGGTGGCCGCCGTTTTCCGCGTCCCGGAGATGGAATCCCAGGATGCCGGGGTGGGGCTGGTCAATACCAACCTGCGGCTGGAGCAGATCTACGGTCCGGAACACCGGTTGGCCATCCAGAGCGAACCGGACAAGGGTACTGTCGTCGCCTTCAGCATCCCCGCCCTGGCGGCGGCTGCCTGACCCGCCCTTCCTTTTTTCGCCGTATCATTTCAATCCCCCTTCACAGACGGTTCAGACATGGAAAGATACCGTTCGGACCGATAATCTTGCCTTGCCGGAAACATCCCTGGTAGTCCCCGCCGGTAATAATGGGAAGGGGCGTGGCCGCCCGGAATGCAAGGACGGCCAGTGTGTCAGGGGGGGGCGATGGCGGTTCAGGCCAGGCAACCCTGATGGATCAATGCGGACAACCATAAGGAGAGGGAGAATGGATGCGTTAGCGATTATGGTGGTGGCCTTTGTGGGCTACATTCTGATGTATCGGCTGTACGGGAAATTCATCGGGCAGAAAATTTTCAACCTGTCCAAGAGCGCCACCGCGCCGTCGGTGGAACTGGAAGACGGGGTGGATTACGTCCCGACTAAAAAAGAGGTGATCTTCGGTCATCATTTCACCTCCATTGCCGGAACCGGGCCCATCGTGGGACCGGCCGTCGCCATCATCTGGGGCTGGGTGCCGGCCCTGATCTGGGTGTTTTTCGGCAGTATTTTCATGGGGGCGGTGCACGACTTCGGCGCGCTGATCATCTCCATGCGCAACCAGGGCAAATCCATTGCCGACTACACCTCCAAATACGTCAACAGCCGCATCCGCTTTTTCTTCTTCCTGATCGTCTTCCTGGAGTTATGGATCGTGATTGCCGTCTTCGGTCTGGTGATTGCCGTGGTGTTTGCCATGTATCCGGCCTCGGTCTTCCCGGTCTGGTGCGAGGTGGCCATTGCCGTCTATCTGGGCTACGCCATTTACAAAAAAGGTAAGAGCATCATGGCCTGGTCGATTATCGCCGTGGGGGTGATGTACCTCACGGTGTTCATCGGGGTCTATCTGCCCTTCAAGATGCCCGCGGTGGCCGGCATTCCGCCCACGGGGGTGTGGACCATCATCCTCCTGATCTATGCCTTCATCGCTTCCACCCTGCCGGTGACTACCCTGCTGCAGCCCCGGGATTTCATCAATTCCCACCAGCTGCTGATCGCCATGGCATTGCTGATACTGGGTGTGATATTTTCGGCCTTGGGCGGCGGTCTTGAAATCGTGGCCCCGGCGGTCCAGACCACCCCGGCCGAAGCACCGCCCATGTGGCCCTTCCTGTTCATCACCATCGCCTGTGGCGCCATCTCCGGGTTTCACTCCCTGGTGTCGTCCGGTACCTCTTCCAAGCAGGTCCGGGCGGAAACCGACTCCCTGTTCGTGGGCTATGGCTCCATGCTCATGGAGGGGGCCCTGGCCACCCTGGTGATCATCGCCGTTTCCGCCGGGATCGGCATGGGTTATGTGACCAAATCCGGCGAAACCCTCGTGGGCGTGGCGGCCTGGACCACCCACTATTCCTCCTGGGCGGCGGCCGCCGGGCTGGGATCCAAGGTTGCCGCTTTCGTCAACGGCTCGGCCAACATGATTGCCGCCACCGGCCTGCCCAACAGCGTGGCGGTAGTGGTCATGGGGGTCTTCGTGGCCTCCTTTGCCGGCACCACTCTGGACACGGCCACCCGCATCCAGCGCTACATCGTGGCCGAGCTTTTCGGCAGTTTCGGCCTGCACAAGCTCTCGGGCAAGTATGCGGCCACTTTCATCGCCGTGTTCACGGCCCTGCTCCTGGCCTTTGCCACGGGCGCCGGCGGCAAGGGCGCCTTGAAACTCTGGCCCCTGTTCGGGGCGGTCAACCAGACCCTGGCCGGCCTGGCCCTGATCATCATCACCGTCTATCTGAAAAACAAGGGCGGCCTGAAATGGATGATCGCGGGGCTGCCCGCCCTCCTGATGATGTTCATGACCATTTGGGCCCTGGTGCTGAACCAGACCAAGTTCGGGGCCAGTCACAACCTGCTGCTCCAGACGGTCAACGGGGTCACCCTGGCGCTGGCCCTGTGGATTACGGTGGAAGGTTTTCTGACCTTTTTAAGGACCAAGGCGGATCCCGCTCTGGCACCGGAATACTCCTAACCGCTGTATCGGGCGGGGTTAAGAAGACCCCGCCCGTTCACCTGGGGAGATGGCCATGAACCTGAAGAAACAGTATCTGTCCCTGGTGCTGCCGGCCGCCGTTCTTTTTCTTGCGGTCGGACTGGCGCGGGAGATGAACTTGCTACGGCCGGGGCAGTTTGCGGCCCCGCCCATCCTGCCGCCGGTGCTGTTCGTACTCTGTGCCATCACGGCTTTTGCCGGCCCGTTGGCCTGCCGGACCCTTTTTGCCCATGGCGTGCGGGCCCGGCACCAGGTCTCCAGTCAGGCCTTCCTGTCTTTCCAGCGCCGGCTCCTGTGGATATCGCAGATGACCCCCTATCTGGCTTTGGTGGCGGTCTGCTGCGATTTCCCGCGCTTCCATGCCGCCGCTATGGTGCTCATGGCCCTGTATGCGACCTACTACTATTTCCCCTCCCGGCGTCGGATCGGCTTTGATCGCCGGATTTTCCGAGTTGCGCCATGACCTCGTCCCCTGTCACCCTGCGTGAACTGGCGGCCGCCATCCGGCAGCGGGTGGTGGACATCTGGGACGCGGCGGACCAGGTGGCCCGGGACAAGGCCGTCGGCACCATCGAGGCGGAAGCGGAAGAACTGGCCTATATTTTCGCCTTGCTGGTCCAGGGCAGCTTCATCGGCATGCCCAGCCCGCCGGTACAGATCAGCATGGACCTTTTGCCCCTGATGGAAAAGGACCTGGCGTTGCTGCTGGAGCGGGTGACCACTGCCAACGAACCGCTTTCGCGGCTTTTTTCGGTATTCGACATTGCCTGAGGATGTAACGATGGCCGAACTGCAAACCATATTTTTTCTGGGCAAGGGGGGGACGGGCAAATCCACGGCGTCGGCCCTGCTGGCCCTGATGCTCCAACAGTGCGGCCGCCGGGTGCTGCTGGCCTCCTTTGACGATGCGCACAACCAGGCGGATATCTACGGGCAGCCCCTTGACGACAGCCCCTGCCGGATGATGTCCGGCCTCGAAGTGCTGCAACTCGACCGGGAAAAGGAAATCCAGCGCTATCTTGCCCGCACCGCCCGGCAGGTCCGGCAGAGCTTTACCTATCTGACGGCCTTCAACCTGGATCATTATTTCGACATCCTCAAGTTTTCGCCCGGCATGGAGGAGTACGCTCTGGTCACGGCTTTCATGCGCCTCCAGGAGCGCTGCCGGGACTACGATTACCTGATCATCGACATGCCGCCCACGGCCCTGAGCCTGCGCTTCTTCAGCCTGCCCGCCCTTTCGTTGACCTGGATCGAGCAGCTGGAAGAACTGCGCACCGAGATCCACAAACGCAAGGAGATCATTTCCCGGATCAAATTCGCCGGTCGTGAATTCGAGCGGGACAAGGTGCTCACCCGGATCCGAGGCATCAAGACCGACTACCAGGCGCTCAAGGCCATTTTCGAAGACGAGGGGCGCGCCTGTCTTTTCGCCGTGTTCAATCCGGACCCCCTGTCCATGGCCGAAACCGGCCGCATCTGCGATCAACTCGATGGCCTCGACATCCGCCTCCAGGGACTGATCGGCAACCACCGTACGCCCGCCGGGGTGCCACCAACCATGCCCGCCCGTTTGGCCGCCATCCCCGTCCAGACGATTCCCTACGCACCAGATCCCCTGATCGGGATCCCCGCCCTGAAACGCTATATCGACGCACACAACCTGACCTTTGCAGGGCTTTTACCACGGGAGTCCGCATGCCTGCCGACAATCCCCCGTGCGGAAGGGTATTGAACGGCAAGCTGAGAAAGTGGTTGATTCTCCTTCGAAGGTGAAGCGGCCGGGTCATATTCCTCTTGCGTTTTGGGCCGCTTTGCGTGAGAAACGGGTGCGAACGTGAATATTGCCTGAAGGAGACAAGAATGGGGAAAGCCTTTGATCGCCTTGAATATGCGGAATTGCTCAAAGCCGAGCGCCACGACGATGCCATTGCCTATGTGGACCGCTTCCGTAAAAAAGACCCGGACGACCCCAGCCTGAAGCGCCGGGCCGCCCTGGCCCGGGGGGGCAAGGGGGAACTTATCCTGACGGCCTGCGACCGTTCCGGGGGGATGCCCTCAAAAGAACAAATCGACACCATGTGCGATCTTTTCAAGGAGGCCATCGCGCTCGATCCCTATCTGGCCGACCCCTACTGGGACCTGGCCGTGATTCACATGCGCTTTCTCAATGCGCCTGATCAGGCCGCTGCTTACCTGGCCGATGCCAAACGGCTGGGGTATAAACACCCCCTTATGAAACGGCTCGAAGCCATGATCGCGGATGCGGGGTGATCCCGTTTGAGATGTCACAAGATTAGATTGAAAGGCGGCTGCACCTGCCGATGAATACCTCCTTCAACCGCGCCGGCCGGGTACAGATGGATGCGGCTGTGGCAGGGCCGCTGTTCATGCTGGCCTCGGCGCTGCTCTACACCCTGCTCACCCTCCAGATCAAACTCCTGGGACCGGCCTTTTCAACCTGGGATATCGGGTTTTACCGTTTTGCCGGCGGTATTGTCGTGCTCGTGGGGGTCTTCGGGCGCCACCACAACCCGTTTCGGGGGCACAACACGCGCCTTCTCATCATCCGGGGCTGCACCGGTTCCATGGCCTTCATCTGCATGATCACGGCCATCCAGCGGCTGCCCATTTCCACGGCCCTGGTGATCTTTTATTCTTTTCCGGCCTTTTCAGCCGTGTTTTCCTACCTCATCTACGGCGAGCGGGTGGGCCGGCTCGAAATCGCCTGTATCGTGGGGGTGCTGGCCGGGGTGGGGGTGTTGTTCGACTTCCAGCCCGGAGGGGATCTTTTCGGTCAGGCCATGGCCCTGCTGGCCGGGGCTTTTGCCGGGCTGACCGTGACCCTGATCCGTACCCTGCGGGAGCATAACGGGCCGGTCATCATCTATCTTTATCTCTGTACCATGGGCTTTTGCGTGACGGCCCCGATGTTCGCCCTGCAACCCACCCTGCCCTCCACACCGGCGGAATGGGGCATGGTGCTGGGCATCGTTTTTTCCTCGGTGACGGCGCAGTTGCTGATGAATCAGGGCTTTTTTTACTGCCGGGGCTGGGAAGGCGGGGTCTTCATGTCCAGTGAAGTCGTCTTTACGGCCATCGTGGGCATCGCTTTTTTAGGCGATCCGGCCACCTGGCGCTTCTGGACCGGAGCCATCGCGGTACTTGCCAGCATCGTGGCCCTGAACCGGCTGAAAGCCAATGCGGTCGTGGTTAAAGCCAACCCCTGAAAAAGAGCATCTTGCTGCAGGTCTTCCAAAATTTTTCTCATAACCCACTAAGCGCAATTCTGCTTCGATTCCATGTCCTCTGTTTGTGTGCGGACGTGTTAGCGGCCTGATTTCATAGATGGTGTTTCGAATTCGGGTTTAATGTCTCCGACGGTTGCCAAATGTAAATTATGTGGCATATTAATTATGGGGAATATCTCAATAATTGCCGAGGAGACGTAATCATGAAAATTGCAGTGAGCAGTAGAGGACAATCCCTGGAAAGTGCCGTGGAACCCCGTTTTGGCCGGGGCGCGGGCTTTATCCTGTTCGATAGCGAAGCCGGTCGGACCGATTATCTGGACAACTCGGCCCAGGCGGCGATGAACCTGGGCACCGGCATCAAGGCCGCCCAGATGATTGCGGATGCCGGCGTCGAGGTGCTGATCACCGGTCAGATGGGCCCCAAGGCAGCCCAGGTTTTAAGCCGGGCCGGCACTAAGGTTTATATGGCTGTCGGCGGGACCGTTCAAGATGTTATCAAGGCTTTGGAGCGCGGCGATCTTAAGGAAATGGACGCTAACGTGCTCCAGGTCGGTCCAGGAAAAATGGGTGGTCGCGGCATGGGTGGCGGCGGTGGTCGCGGCATGGGCGGCGGCGGTGGTCGCGGTATGGGCGGCGGCGGTGGCCGTGGTATGGGCGGCGGCGGATTCCAGCGATAGAATGGCCGATGCCGGCCCCATCCGGAACCCGAGCCGCTTGTGATAGGGTTTCGTCATGCCAACCCTGGAACCCATAACGGATGAAACGCTCGTGCAGGCTGTGGTGCGTTTTCTGGAATGCCCCGATGCCCGCGACGGGCTGGCCTGGTTGACGTGCCATCTGCCTGGCACGGCCGAGATTTTTGTGGCTGGCGGGGCCTTGCGCAACATCGTCATGGCGGCGGTTTACGGCCGGTCGCCCCCCACGCGGGATATCGATTGTTTCATCGGCGGGCTTCCCAAGGCCTTCTCCCTGTCCGATGTTTTTGCCCACCAGTCGGCGGAGCCGACCGATCTAAATGGCATGCGCTGGCACCCGGTCGGCTCGGATCTGGTTTTCGATCTGTGTCTGCTGCCCGATTTCGTGGTGATCGAAGCCGCCGGTTGGGCGCCAACTTTCGACAATCTGCTGGCCGGGATCGATTTTACGATGAATGCCATTGTCTATGACGTCCAACGTCACCGGCTGGTGGAACGGGGGTGCCGGGCCGCGGTCCGTGAGCGGACGATTGCCTTCAACAGCCGCCTGATCCCGGACAAGGGGTTGATTGCCTACCGGATTTTACTCATGGCCCACAAGACCGGTTTTGCCCTGGCGCCGCCCGTGTTTGCATTCCTGCGCCAACAGATCCCTCTGGAAACCCTGACCCAGGTGAAGGGCCTGCTGCGGGCCAAGCAGGGCAAAGCCGCCGCCCAGGCCATCATGGCGGACTACAACCGCCTGTGCCATTGCCCTTCCTATGCGGCCTACCTCGCGAGTCTTCCGCACCCGTCCAACAAATTCCCCTGGAAATAAACATTCCACCAAGCGACCGGCGTCTTGGATTTTTGCCAAGCACCCAATATCGAAAAGGTTGCCCATGGCCGGCAACAGGCGGCGGTTCGGGAGATGGCGGCATACGGGTAAGGGCGGCTTTCGATGCGGTGAGCCCCTGTTCGACGCATTGTGGTGCGGGCGTCGAACAGGGAGACGTTCATCAATTGAGCAACAGCTGGCAGGTTTTGCTCCTGGGCGCTGCAATCAGGACGCCCACCAGAATGAAAAGCGGAAGGGCCAGGAAGAGCCCCAGAAATGGCAGGATCACATTGGCCACAATGGTAAAAAACACTACTATCGGCAGCAGGATCAATCCCAGCGTGCGCAGGGACATTTTTTCGGCAGCACATTTTATCTGGTTCATGACGATCTCCTCATCCTATAGTGTCAGCGGATCGGCGAGTGCGATCCGCCTTTTTGTTGATAGATTCTTTTACAATGGTCACGAATTGCGCAAATGCAATGGGCATTGATAGAAAGCTATGTGTGAGGGTATTGGGAGGATAATGGATAGGGGGGCACAATTGGCCTCCCGAATCGGGCGCATCGGTCTGCTGGCGTGTGACGGGGTAATGCATGGCGCATGGTTGCCTGGCGGCAAAGCGTTGCTACATTAGGTCTGTTTGTTTGGCTAAGCCGCCATCTTGGCTGGAGGATCCCCGCTTTCTTCCCACGGAGGTACCCATGATGGAAACCCATCGGATTCCCCTTTTCCCCCTGGGCGTGGTGTTGCTGTCGGAGATGCAACTGCCGCTGCACATCTTTGAGGAACGCTACAAGCAGATGATGGCCGATTGTCTGGCATCAGACCGGTCTTTCGGGCTCGTGCTGTTCGACGGCCAGGCCATCCGGTCCGTGGGTTGCCTGGCTCGGATCACCGAAGTACTGGAGCAGTACGACGACGGGCGCATGGATATCATGACCCAGGGCGGGGAGCGCTTTGTCATCCGCGAACTGATCGAAGAGAAGGCCTACATGGAGGCCCGGGTCTTCTTTTTCGACGATGGGGGGGAGGAAAACGGATCCGACCTGGAGGCGCTGATGGCCAGGGCGCTGAACCTGCTCAAGGAAATGGTCGATGTGGATCTCGGGTTTGATCCTTCCGATCTTGGCGGTCGCATCGATCCGAAGCAGCTGGCCTATGCCATCGCGGCCCTGGACGGCTTCACGCCCTCTGAACGCCAGGTTTTTCTGGAAATGACCTCGCCCTCCGAGCGGCTCAGGAAATGTGTCGAGACCCTCTCGCGCCTCGTGGTTCGCAATCGCCTGACAAGGGAGATCCAGCAGCTGATCGGCGGCAATGGACATCCCCCGAAGCGTATCCTGCAGGAGCTTGAAGACCGGAGCGAGGAATGAGGATCACATGCCTTCCATGGCGTCAGGCGCTTCATTGGCGGTTTTTGGCAGGGGCACCACCAGCACCGGCCGATTGGTGCGGCGCAGAACCCGTCGGGCCACACTGCCGACAAAAGTGTGTTCCAGGGCGCCTTTGCCGTGGGTGCCCATAACGATCAGGTCGCAGGCGGATGCTTCAGCCTCCTTTAGAATTTCTTCGGCCGGAAAGCCCTCGTGGACTTCGATTTTTTCAACCCGCTTAACCAGTTCAGGATCATAACGGCACTCCTTTTCGCAAAGGCGGTCGAGCCGTAGGCGGATCTGTTCGATATGGAACTGAACCCGCTCAGCCCTTTGGGCCTTCATTTCGGAATGTTCGATAACCGAGGAGAGCAGGGCAAAGGTCGTGGGTGAGGGCGCTTCGACCACGTGCAGGATGGTGAGTCGGGCCTTGTTCTGGCGTGCGATCTTATTGGCGTAGCGCAGGGCGTGGGTGGAATTGGGGGAAAGATCGGTGGCGTAGAGGATGTGCGTGATGTCAGGCCGCATGGCGGACCTCCTGTAAGCGTGCGGTTGTCGATGTGAGACCTACCCCGGATATGGCTCTAAACTTAAGACCCGCTTCACCTAATGGCAACCTTGCCCCGGCCACCGGCCTGGGGCCCAAAGTCGCGGTTGACAGTGGAAACGCGATACCGTAGCCTGCTCCGGCAACACCTTTTTCCCCCTCCGATCACCTCGCGTTCGTTTAACGCTTGCCTCTGGTGCGGATAGACGCAGCAGGGGCTATAAGGTTAAGGTGTTTCCGTTTGAATCTGGCATGCAACCCGAATACAGCCACGGCATAGAGGACACGAACCAATGAACCCGGACGATTCCCTGAACCAAGAAATATCACACGAACTGTCCCTGTACAAAATGCTGGTCAACGCCTCCCAGGATTCCATCACCCTCATCGATCGCAATTACACCTACCGGATTGTGACCGATGCCTATTTGACCGCGCGCCAGTTGGATAAAGCGAAAATCGTCAACCACACGGTCGAAGAAATATGGGGAAAAGACACATTCGAAAGCGTCATCAAGGAAAAGCTGGACGAGTGCTTCAGGGGCAAAACGGTATCCCATCGGGCTTCATACGCGTTTAAACAAGATGAGGAAAACTATATCGAGACCACCTATACGCCTTGCTTCACCTCGGGCTCGGAAGTGTCCTATGCGGCGGTGATATCGCGCAACATAACAGAGCTTAAAAAAAGCCAGGAGAAAATCGCCTTTCTGGCTTATTATGACTCCCTGACCAATCTCCCCAGCCGGCCGTTGTTTCTGGATCTTCTCAATCGGGAAATCAAAAGCGCCGAGCGAACCGGCAAATCCGTGGCGGTGTTTTTTTTCGATCTGGATGAATTTAAAAAGATCAACGACACCTTCGGTCATTCCGCCGGTGATAATCTGTTGGTGGCCGTGGGTAAGCGGCTTAAACAATATCTCCGGCAGGGCGACATCATCGGGCGGGTCAACGAGGTGCTGAGCCTGGAGCAGAAAGACAACCAGGAGTATCTCGCCCGTATTGGCGGAGATGAATTTACCTTCATCATTCCGGATATTGCCGACAAACGCATCACGACGGGCATCGCGGAAAGAATCCTGAGCCTTTTTATCGAACCCTTCCAGGTTGCCGGCCGGGAGATTTTCATCTCCACCAGCATCGGCATTGCCTTTTATCCCGATGACGGCCGGGACGTCGAAACCCTGCTGAAAAATGCCGATACGGCCATGTACAAAGCCAAAGAAGTAGGGAAGAACACTTTCCGTTATTATGCTTCGGACATGAACAAAAAAGCCAAAGAACGCATGAAGCTCGAGAACAAACTGCGGTATGCCATCAAAAACCGGAGCTTTCAATTGCATTACCAGCCGCAATACCATATCGGCAAGGGACACCTGGCCGGCATCGAGGCCCTGATACGCTGGGAAGACCCGGAGATGGGGTTTATACCGCCTTACAAGCTGATCCAGCTTGCGGAAGAAACCGGCATGATCGTCGATATCGGCGACTGGGCCATCCACGCCGCCTGCCGCCAGGGTAAAGAATGGCATGATCGCGGTTTTGACAACCTCTGCCTGGGGGTCAACCTGTCGGTGCGTCAGTTTTTTGATCTCCAACTGGTGGAAAAAATCAAATCGGTCCTGGAAACCACGCGCTTCGATCCCCGTTGCCTGGAGCTCGAAATCACCGAAACGGCGATGATGCACGATACCGACCGCGCCATGGTGATCATGCAGGCCATCAAGGCGATGGGTGTCAAAGTGGCGTTGGATGATTTCGGGACAGGCTATTCTTCGCTGATCCATTTGAAACTGTTCCATATCGACAAGCTCAAGATCGATCAGGTTTTCATCCGCAACGCCGATTTGGCCGGGCGGGACGGTGCGATTATATCCTCGATCATTGATATGTGTCACAAACTGGGGATCATGGCCGTGGCCGAAGGGGTGGAAACCGAGGAAAGTTTGAAATTTTTAAAGGAGAGAAAGTGCCACCTGGCCCAAGGGTATTTTTTGAGTTCCCCCCTGCCGGCGCAGGATATCGATGCCCTGCTGGCAAAAGGATTTTCAGGACATGGCTAAACCGGGCGGTTCCGGGAGAGGCCGGTGGCCCCTCCCGAAACGTCCCGACCCGCCCTGTCCATGTGGCTGGGCGGCGTTATGGATTGGCAGGGCGGATCGAAGTGATGTTCAGCTGTGTTTTACCGTTGTGTTCCCAAAAGGTCCCTTTGATTTGGATCGGTTGCCGGGGCATGTTCACCAGCGCGGCCGCCGCCTCGTTGATCACGAGATCATAGGCCTGGTCGTTTTCATCCACAAACTGGTTGGCCTGGTTCAGGGCACCTTTGAGAAGTACTTCCGTTTCCTTGACCGGCTGGTCACCGGCACATAACATGGCCGGAAAAAGCAAAACCGCCATCACTAACACCAACCCCATCGCAACCTTTCTGTTCATCCATTTTCTCCTCGCTTGGGTTCGGATGACCATGCCGCTTTGCTGAAGATCCATACAATTATCGTACCAGGTGATGGCCCTGGGGAATGTTTATCCGCTGGCGAAGTGGGGTCTGGTGCCAAATGCACGGTAACCGTTAGGGTCTGAGGGACAGGAAGAGCCCGTCGGTCAGGTTGCTGCAGCGACAGAATTTGATAAGGGCTGTTTTTGAGAAGCAGAAGTAAACCGCGTGTGTAGGCGATCGCCTTCACTCCGGTGTGTCGTAAAGTGCACGATGCCGTCTCACAGGGTTTCGGCGGTCGGATCCGCCGGAGCTTCGCCGGCGAGATGCTTTGCCAGGCGTTTTCCCAGCGCCATCAGCGTAAAGGACGGCGGCAGGCCCCAGGCCCGGGGCATGACCGAACAATCGCAGACATAGAGATGGTTAAAGCGTGTTTGCAGGTCGCGGTCCACGATATGGCCGATTTTGGCCGTGCCGCCCGGGTGGGCGGCCAGATACCAGCTCCGGTGGATATGGCGTGCCCCGGCGTGGACCAGGATTTCCCGGGCCTGGGCATCGCCCTTGCGGATTTTGGCTTTGTCGCTTGCGGTCAGCCGTTTGCGGATGCCGCCCCGGTCGGAGAGCCAGCCGCCCAGGCTGTCCCTGGTTTTGACCATGATGGCAAGGGTCTGCCGATGCCGGTGGAGCTGATCCAGGCGGCCCACCTGGGTGTTCAGCACCGCATGGAGGGCCCACGGGACGGTCATGTCCGTGATGACGTAACCGTCCTCTTCCCGGTGCATGCCGGCTGCCATGGGGATCTCGCGCCCACCCCGAATACCGTCGACAGCGCCCATGACAACGATCAGCGGGTCGAAGAAAAAGTCACGGCCCGCTTCCGGGATACCGCTGTTCCTGAGAATAAGGGGAGTTCCGATGCCGCCGGCGGCGACCACCACCGTGGTGGCGTAGGCCTGGTGGCGTGCACCCTTGTGCCGATAGGTTACCCCGACGGCCCGGCCGTTTTCGATGAGCACCTGTTCCACGCGGGCACCGCTGATCAGGCGGGCGCCCCTGTGCCGGGCTTCGTCCACGAAATGGCGGCCGCTCAACTTGGCGCCCTCGGGGCAGCCGTAGTTGCAGCGGTGACAGTCGGGCCGGCACTTGGCCTGGTCGATGAATTTGGGCAGTTTGTGCCAGTCGTAACCCAGGTCCCGGGCACTCTGCATGATGCGTGTGGCCATGGGGCCCATGAGGCTGTCCGCCAGGGGGGCCAGGGGCCGTTCCGCCCGGATTTCGGCAATGGCGGGTCGCAGATCGATGCCTTGGGCATCGAAAGTCTCAAGCGGAGGATCGAAGGCCGTGGCATAGTAAAACACCGAGCTGCCGCCGGTTGTGATCCCCCTGACCATTGCGCATAAATCTCCGGTGACCAGAAGACTTTTGCCCGGAACGGCCGCCGCTCCGGCAAACTGCGGCAGAGTGCCCCTGATGGACCGGTCCGCGCCCCACTCCAGCATGAGCACGTCTTTCTTCCGCCGGGTCAACTCCCGGGCCACCGTGGCGCCACCCGGGCCGGTTCCCACCACAATGACGTCGGCTTCCCGGGCTGAATTCACCTGGGGCGGGTTTTGAGGGGGGATGGAGGTCATGGCAGGTCTTCCTGGCCAAGGGGTCATCGGTCATGATCGACACTAAAAGAGGGGGGGCTTTCTGTCAATGTTGTTTTCTACAGCACCACCGCGGTCCGGGCAGCGTTTTTCCCGCGTAAGACCCCAGGCCCCCAGGCAAAATAGGGACAATGATCAGGGGTAGGGCCAAACCATGTGAGCCTGCCCTGATGGCGAAATCTTTTATCACAGGGCGATATGTGGTAATGAGTTTATGATTAAAAATACATTGACCCGCCCTTAAAGGAGATCAACATGGCTACTCAATTTCACATCGTCTATCTCTCCCCCAACGGTTCCACCGGTAAAGTTGCCAAGGCATTCGCCGAACAGTTTTCCGGCGCTGACGCTTCCGTGACCCTTTGGGACCTTGCCGCGGAAACGGAGATCCAATCTCTTTTTCAGCAGCTTAAAACCGACGGGAAGGTTTGCCTGCTGATGGGTTCCCCGGTTTACCGTGATATGGCGATTCCGCCGGTCATGGCCCTCATCGACAAGCTGCCGCCTATTGAGGGGGGCTGGGCGGTGCCCTTTGTGACCTATGGAAAGGCCTGCAGCGGTGTCGCCCTGTGGCAGATGGCCGGGGCCCTGCAGGCCAAGGGGTATCAGATTGCCGGCGCCGCCAAGGTCGTGGCCCTGCATTCGATGATGTGGACAGCTGAGCAGCCGGAAGGCGAGGGGCACCCGGACGCTGCCGACCTGGAGCAGGTGCGCCAACTGGCAGCCCATCTGGTGCGCTCCCTGGATGCCGACACTTGTAAACCCCTTCCGCTGGAAACCCTGGATTACCAACCTGCGGAACGGGCCCAGGAATTCAAGGCCAAGATCGACAAGCCCTGGGCGATCGTTCCCAAGACCGTGGATGGGGATGCCTGCACCGAATGCGGGACCTGTGCGGCGGAATGCCCGGTCGGGGCCATTCAGCTGAATCCCCTGCCGGAATTCGGCGCTACCTGCTTCGACTGCTTCACCTGTATCCGCACCTGTCCGGAGACGGCCATCAGTCCTGCGATGCCGCTGGAAAAAATTGCCGTGAAGATCCGTGAGCGCGTGCAAACCATCAACGAACAGCCCCTGACCGAAATTTTTTCCGCCGGTATTTGAGCAGGCGCTGCCTGCCGGCAACGTTATCCGAATGGGTTGGGCAGGGCGGCCTGTGTGAGGCTGGGGGGCTCATCTTATTGCCTGGCCGTCTCGCCCGCCTGACCGTTATCCTCTTGGGATGATACGCCCAAGGGGGGCACTCTGAAGCCGGCCATTGACACCCTTGTGCCTCGTCGGCTATCACAGCAGTCACTTTCTGCCATCCTGAAAAGGCGCGTCTGCCTTGATGCCACTTTTCGACAGGGCGTTACCTGAGGAGCCGATATGGCCGTCAATCCATCCAAGCGGGATCGTATTCCCAAGGGCCAACTGAGCTATGAGGAATTGCTGGAGTTCGTGGACGCCTTTCCGGCCCTCCTATGGCGGATCGACCTGGTCAACAACAAGATCGAATACCTCAACAGTTATCGTATCGAACCCCTGGGAACACGCTGCGGCCTGCTGCTGCAAAACAAGGCCTTCCGGCGCCAGCACGTGGTCGAAGAGGATGTTTACCTGCTGGATGATTTCATGGAGGCCGTACGCAGCGAAGAGACGGCGGCCACCATTTTTCGGCTGAAAGGGGGGGAGAGCCCCCGCTGGATCAAGGTTACCGGCGTGCTGGATCCCAAAAATCCGCGTTCCTTTATCGGCTACATGCTGGATGCCTCCAGCACGGCCGGCATTGTCCAGTCCATCTTCGAGAACGATGCCGAGATCGAAGCCATGATCGAGTTGGTGGACAACCCGGCCCTCCTGGTGGATCCCCGGAATCGAACGGTCATGGCCTACAATGCCGCCGCCCGTGAAACCTTCCTGTACAAGCCCGGGGAATTCCCCCGGCTCAAGTTCACGGATCTTTGCCACCAGAGCATTGACCACCACCTGGACCATCTTTTTGAAGAGCTGGTTTTCGAGAAACAGTGGGATGGACGGCTGATTTTTCAGCGCCGGGACCGGTCTGTTTTTGCCGCCAGCGCCCGCATGCGTCTTTTCTACTGCAAGGGGCGGCGGGTTATCCGGGTGGCGATCCATGATATGACGGTGGAAGACGACATTCTCCGCAACATTGCGGGTGCCGGTCCGCCTCCGTCAGACCCGGCCACCCCCTTTCGCCAGCAGGCCAAAGAACTCATGACCAAGGTCGCCAAGGTCAAAGACATTCACCGGGTTCTGCAGATTCTTTTGGAAAATCAGCCGGACCCCGAATCGTTCGACGCCATTATTTATTCGGATATCTATGCCCGGAAGAATAAAGTCGTGGTCTACACGGCCGGCAAAGCCTTCCGGCCGCTGCCCCAGGGGGAAGTGTACGCCTACGAGGGCACCATCGCGGAAAACATCGACCGCTTCAAGCTAGAGCACCTGATCGTGGACGATACCTTTGCAAGTATCAAGGCCATCGACTGGGCCTTGTTCATCCCCCACGGCATTCGCTCCTATTTTGCCAAACCATTTTACGAGCGCAACACCATCCGCAGCGTTCTGATTCTGTGCTCCGTCAACAGCGGTCATTTCTCCTCCCGGAAGCTGGAAGAATACGCCGTATATTACGACCCTTTCCTGCGTGGCATGAAAAACTGGCGCAAGGAAATCCGCCAGCGTAAGAAGGGCCGTTCCGGTTAGCTTGGTATAGGCCTTAGAATATACCCCGCCTGATGGCACGTGCTGCCGCTGACTTCTCTTGTTTATCCTGCTGTCATAAAAATTCAAATCTCATGTTTCCGCCCCGGAAGACAGACCCGGTTGCTTCGGATAATGGCCAATCGTTTATTCAAAAATTGGTTAAACCAAAACTAAAGAAAATTGGGATAAAAATAATTTTACTTGACAAAAACAAACCAAATGTCTCAATAAGCGTTATTAATGTGCATATAGTCATAATTGGTTCAACCAAAATTTAGCAGGAGGTCGTTTTTGTCTTCAAAAATGGAACGACGCATTGAGAACGACCTGTTGATCCTGATACGGGAAACCCCCTTTGATTTGGGCGATCGCCTGCCGGCCGAACGGGAGCTGGCCCGCCGGTTCAAAACCAGTCGTCACACCTTGCGCAGTGCCCTGCGCCGCCTTGAAGCCGTCGGCATTCTCGAGATTCGGGCGGGCAGCGGCTGCTACGTCATCTCCACTGATAATCTGTCTCCCCGGGAGCAGGTTGGCGGGCGCCTCGATGCGGCCGAATCGCCGGAGGGGCACCTGGAAGCCCGCTATGTCCTGGAGCCGGAAATCGCCGGATTGGCAGCCGCTAAGGCCAAAGCCGAAGATATCGGCGATCTGGAAAACGGCTTGATGCGTATCAGCCGGGCCATGATGACCGGCGGCAGAGAGGCCATCGCGGCGGAGCATCGGCAATTTCAAAACCGGATCGCGGCCTGTACCCGCAACACTCAGTTGGAGCAAGTGGGACGGCAGCTGGCTGACCAGCGTCGGGTTTTCTGCCGGACGTTTGGGTGCATGGATAAATCCGCCCAAGAGGTTCTCTTCAGTGCCTGCGTGGCCATCGTGAACGCCATCAAGAAGGGGGATGCCGCCCTGGCCCGTTCCCGTATGCGCGAATTCGTCCGGCAGGACGCCCGCCTGATGGCGATGAGGGGCCATATCACGCTTCCGGAAATCATCCGGCAGGAACTGGGGGATATGACGTTTTAGAAGGAGGTTGCCATGAACCGCCAGACCTTTTTGCGAACGCTTGCCGCTCGATGTCTTCGGCTATGCAACCCCGTCCCGTCGCTCTGGGCCACGATTCTGGAGCCCTGCAGTCAAGAAGCGCCTTCGTCCATCGATGATCTATATCAGGAGGCCATGCGCCTGGGTATCGACCCGGCCCGCATGGATACCCGCCAACTCAGATCATTCGTCCTTGAGCAGCGGGAAAAAGCTGCCTGTGAAACGGAAACATAACGCGAAAGGAGGGGATCAATACCGCAGGAAAAGCCGGTTGAGTGGATCGTTTGGCATCATACCCCAAGGAGGACTGCAATGGAGACTCACAGCGTCAACTATCTTGAAGGGCGCCGATTGGTGAAGCGCTGGAACGGTCCGGTTCCGGCCATCGTCAGTCTGGTCCTGACCCTCGCCGTTTTTTATGCCACCTGGTGGATTTTTCAGGACCCCCGGGGCCTCATGCGCATGTACACCCCCTATGTGGGCTACATGTACACCCGCTGGTGGCTGATCGTATTGATCTGGATGGTCTATCTCTTCAACTACTGGCCCTTCAAGCGTGAATGGGTCGAACGCACCCACCCGGTGGTCAAGGGTGTTGTGCTGACCGCCATTTCCGTGGCGGTGCTATTGATTCTGATCAAGGGCTTTTTTGAAGGCATCCTGGGCAATTTCGGTCTGGCCTACTTCAATCCCGAGCGTCTTACGGCCCTTCCCTCGGTAACCAATTTCTTTGCCATCGAGTATGCGGCCCTGGCGTGCCTGATGTTCGCGGCCATCGCCTCCTGGCTGAGCCCCGCCTGGGTGGTGGCCTGCGAAGAGGTGCCCTGGCAGGATCTGCCCCAGCCCGCCAAAGGGATCAGTATCCTGGTGATCACTTTTTTCCTGAGCACCATTGTCTATTTTATCACCATGCATTCCCATATGGCGATTTTATACCACCCCTGGCAGGAATTCACGGCCATTACCCCGCCCTACTGGGAGAAATTCGCCAATACGGTTTCCGGCAACTTCCATGTCTCCTGGATCATGTGCTGCACCGTGACGGTCTGGCTCGTGGAAACCATCTGGGAGCGCTTCCCTTTCAGCATGATAGAGCGCAACTGGCTGCGGCGCCTGGTGGCCTTTTTCGGCATCATCGCCATTGCCTTTGCCATGCACTTTTTTCTCTACTTTGTCCAGGAACTAACCTGGGGTGAGGCCATCCGGGGTACCCGGCGGGCTTTTGCTCCCGACTGGCGCTGGCTCCACGTGGGCGAGATGGCGGTTTTCTTCTTGGTTCCGGCCTTGTTCATCACCTTCTACTGTGAGAACTGGCCGCGTAAGTACAGCCTGCCCGCCAACGTGCTCATCCGCACGACGGTTACGGCGGTGGCTGCTGTGTTGCTTTACATCTTCTACTACAAAACCTCTCATCTGTTCCTGGGCACCCAGAAGGGCTTTTCGCATCCGCAGCAGTTTCCCATGATTCCGACCATCTGGCTGATCAACATCTGGCTGGTGCACCACTGGTTCATGGACAACTGGCCGGCCTGGAAGATGGCGCCCAAGACCACCGCGGAGATCGAGGAAGATCATGCCCAGGCTTTGGAAAAAGCCCGGAGCATCCGCTGGACGCCCTCCCTGGGATGGGGGCTGGGTGCCGGCGCGGCCTTTGGCGTGTTGGCCTACTTCGTTTCGGTGAACGTGCTGCCGTATTTCTATAACGCCATCGACATCATCAAGTAGCGCCCCGGCGGCAGACCCTGCGGGGAACAAGGAGGAAACCAATGTCCGATAATGCAAAACAAAAAACCATGAGCCGCCGCGATTTTTTCAAGGGGGCTTCCATTGGTGTTATGGGGGGCGTGCTTGGTGCCATGGGGCTTTATTCCTACTCGCCCATGCGCAAGCAGATGTTTCCCCACGTGGAACGCAAAATGGCCGATATCGGTGTGTGCCGGAAAGTCAAGGTGACCAACATCTCCGAAACGTCCTGGTTCAACAATGCCGATCTGGTGGGAGACATCAAAGGGGCCGGCGGTCTTCTCGTCGACCAGTACAGTTACAACTGGCCGCCCTTCGGCGATGGCTCGGGCCTGGGAAAGGGCTCCTATGAAAAAGGCATCGCCAAGATCAAGCATCTGTTGCCCGACCGGCTCGACGAAGCCTGGGCGCTGCAGGAATCCATGTCCGTCCACCCGGAAAACGCCGGCGGCTATGCCGCCCTGATCGAGGTCACCGATCTGGACGGAAAAGAACATAAGTACCTGCTTGACTCGGGCTGGTCCTACAAATGGACCGACGAGTGCTTCCGACGGGAAGGCATCGATCGCATGCTGCAGAACGGTGAGATCGAAGGGCTCTTCATCTCCCATGAGCATTTCGATCATTACTGGGGGCTTCCGGTTACGGTCAAGTATGCGCCCGAGATTCCGCTCTACATCCCGGAAGGATTTTACCCCGAGGGCATGCAGTACATCAAGGATTCCGGCCATAAGGGCCCGGTGACGGTGGTCAAACCGGGTCTCAAACCCATTGTCCCGGGGATGGCCAGCTATGTCTTCGCCATTCCGATTATCTGCCGGGTTTACGGCGAGCAGTCTTTGTATTTCAACGTCAAGGACAAGGGGTTGGTGAGCGTGACCGGCTGCTGCCACCAGAGCATCATCCAATTCGCCGAAACCGCCTACAGGGAGATTAAGTACGAGAACGATCGGTTCCATGGGATCTACGGCGGGTTGCATATCTCGCCCTTCGACGACTGGGATCCGAAGTACGACGACCTGGTTATTTCCCTTGGCAAGTACGGCTTCGAGAAAATCGGGTGCAACCACTGCACCGGGGTGCTGTGCGCCAAGAAATTCATCCAGGCAGGCTATCCTGTCGTTCAGGGAACGGCGCGTTTTCGTTCCAAGGATCCGGCCTACCTGGGCAACGGCGACACCATCGCATTCGGGATGGACGTGTGAGCCCGGCGGCGGCAGGCGCGGGTCTGCCGCCGCTGAGGTACCAGTTGGATTTGACCTGCAACGGGGTTTGCCCCACAGTCAAAGAGGTCTCTCGCCATGAAAAAATTTGCCTGGATAATCATTTTACTCTCGGCACCGCTGTGGTACGGCTTCGATACGGTGAAGGTTATTCCCGAAATGAAAGAATGCCTGGCCGCCCATGACTCCCAGGACCACTATCGTCAGGTGCTGGAACAGTACTGCGATTCCGGCCTGATCCGACAGGCCATGGGGCTTCTGGTGATCCGGAACCCCTACGTCGTGCATTCCGAAGCCGACGGCGACCGGATCTGCTATACGGTGGAGGGGGAGACGATCGGCACGTCCAGTGAAATTCCTTCCGATACGGTCCAGACGTATCGGGCCTGCTGGCAGGACGGCCGAATCGTTGCCCTGGAATTTTTCGGCGCCAAGTCGGCGAAGCCGGCCGTGGTCAGTGACGCGATGCAGGAGTGCATGGCCGCCCATGACACACCCGATCACTACCAGGAGGTTTTGAAAAAATACTGCGACTCGGACATGATCCGCAAGGCCATGGCCCTGTTGGTCATCAAGTCTCCGCGGGTTGTACACACGGCGGCCGACGGTGCGTGCACCTGTTATACCGTCGAAGGGGTTACCGTGGGGACATCGGATGAGTTCCCGGCGGACGCCACTCAGGTTTACCGGGTCTGGTGGTGCAACGACCGCATCAAAGCGTTGACGTTTCTTGGTCCCAAAGGGGCCATGGAGTCCTATTGAACCAACGTCGCTGTGAAGGCGGGTTGCCATGAACCTGATGGATCTCTATCCCGGAAACCTGGGCGACATGGGATCGGCGCGCATGGCCTTGGAGAGTATGCGGCTCTTCCTGGTCCGTACCAATATGGTGTCAGGCCAGCGCTTTGCCCTGGGATGGCGGGGGGTGGCGCAGACCGGCGGTGACGGGTGGACAGCCAAAATCCGGGGCTATCCGGGCGTTTTCGGTTTCCGGTACCATGAGGCTCTCGAAAAGGAAGCCTGGCGGGGCGGTGTATTCCGCCTGGCCTACTTCCCATCCCCCGAGGAAGGGCTTCTGGAAAATGTGTCCCTGGCCGCGGCTGCCGTGGCCCACCAGGACGATTACCATGCGGTGATTCGCGATTTCACCGCCTATCCGGATGTGACCGACCTGTTCGCCATCGGCCGGGTGGATCTTCTGGTTCACCCGGCCAGCGGGGCGCTCACCATTGGTTTGCGGGCACCCACCCGGGATAGGATTCTGGCCCGGCACGGCATTCAGGTGCCCATCGACGGCCAGATGATCGATCTTGTCAGACCCGGGGAAGCCGACCGGGACTTTCCCTCCTTCCGGGTCGCTTACGCCTTTTTCGAAACCCTGGCAGCCTCGGTGACCTTCAACTGGCAGGCGCCGCCCTGCCTCCTGGCGGAAACGGATCGCCCCGGGTTCGAGCAGATTTACGACCGGACCGGCAGCATTGAACGGCGACCGGCCGCAGAGGTCCGGGAATGCTCTCTATGGCTGGGATACGGCGTCCCTGCGGGGGCGGACCCCGAAGACTGGCCCCCGGTCGCTGGGCGGGACGAGGAAACCATGACCCGCGAGGCCGGTGCGGCTTCTTCGCGCTACCCCGACGCTTTGTGGCGGGTGGCCCATCGCACCAAAGATATCAAGAGTATCGATAAACAAGCCCTGGGCATCGACGAACGGCCATCGCTGATCGTGCTGACGGGATTCCTCGGGTCCGGTAAAACAAGTTTTTTGCGCAACTTCATCGAATACCAGGTTCGGATGAATCGGTTCGTGGCGGTTATTCAGAACGAAATCGGTGCCGTGGGGCTCGACGGCAAACTGATGGCCGATGACGTGGCCGTGACCGAGATGGATGAAGGCTGTGTGTGCTGCTCCCTGATCGGTAATCTCAAGACCGCCGTGAATCGTATCCTGGCCGATTTCCAGCCGGATGCCATCGTCCTGGAAACCACGGGATTGGCGAATCCTTTCAACCTCCTGGACGATCTGGGAGAGTTGGATGAGCAGGTGCGCTTCGACTCGGTGACCACCGTGATCGACGCGGCCGACGGGATGACGACCCTGGACCGGCATGCAGTGGCAGAAGATCAGATCCGGGCAGCCGATATCCTGCTGATCAACAAGATCGACCTGGTGGATGAAGACACCCTGGACGGACTGAAAAATCGCCTGGCCATCCTAAATCCCCGGGCCGCCCTGCTGACCGCTAGCCAGGGGGACATCCCCCCGGGGCTTCTCTACGGGACCGATCCCATGGAGGAAACGATCCACACCACCGAATGCGCCCGAAATAAACCGGCCGGACCCCGACCGACCCATGACCGGGACGGTATCCGGAGCCTGAAAATCGAATTCGAAGCCCCGTTGGAGCGCCAGCATTTCCTGGACATCATCATGAAGCGCATCCCGCCCACCATCATTCGCATCAAAGGTGTTATCGATTTCGTCGACAACCCGGCCCCGATTGTCTTCCAGTACGTGGGTGGCCGCTACGACCTGTCGGCATTTGACAATTCACGGGTCAAAGAACGATTCCTGGTTTTCATAGGCACCGACCTGGACCCCGACGGCCTCCAGGCCCTGACAGGGGGCAAGATCGATCACCATCCCCACCATGCGAACGCTCTCGCCTGAGATGGATGCCCGCCCGGCAAATACCCTGCCCACTATGTCCTCTTTTACCCATGCGATTGGGTAAACCATCTCTCAATGCCTGGGGTTTCCTTCCGTAATTTTTTTTGAAGATTAAAAAACGCTAATAAAACAAGCGGATATGAATTTTAGGGAGGCCGTCTGGATTGGCGCGTTTTTTGATAGGGTTGTAATGGTATGACCCGGGCGGATGCCTCGATCTGCCGGTGAGACTTCCTGTTCCCATATCATGACCGCGTATTCGGAATCGATTGAGATGATGAAAAGACAAATGGGTTTGTTGCTATTGCTGGCAACCCTTGCGATCCTGTTTTTACCGGCCGGCGTGACAAGCGGCGAATGGCGCCTGGAGACGGCCCGCCAGCTGGAACAGCGATTACAGCCCTTCATGGTTGCCGAGAGCCTGGCCTGTCCTGACCAGGGTTTTGACTTGCAGACCAACCTGATCCGTTTTTACCGGCTGCGCCAATTCGAACCGGCCTGGGTGGATCGCTATGGCCTTTTGCCGGAAGGCGCCATGGCCCTGGCCATGCTCAAGCAGGCCGGGCGCCAGGGATTGTTCGATACCGACTATCACAGTCCCTGGCTGAACGATTTGCTGGACGGCATGATCACGCGCCCGGTGATCATTGGGGCGGCCTTCGATGGCAAACAAGTCCAGCTGGATCTGACCATTACCGGAATGGTGCTGCGGTATGCCTATCATCATTCCCGGGGACATACCGAACCCCGCATGATCGGCAGGGAAGGGCCGGGTGAGCTAAATCCGACCAGCGATTTGGCCGTGGCCTTGGTGGAAGCGCTGGGCAGGGGCCGACTGGAAGCCTTTTTCGAACAACTGGAGCCACGGCACAAAGCCTACCGCGCCTTGCGCCATAGCTTGCCCCGCTACCAGCGGATCCAAGCGGCCGGGGGGTGGGGCGTCATCGACGAAGGACATGCCCTGACCAAGGGGGACTGTGGCCCGCGGGTGGCGCAGTTAAGGCACCGGCTGATTTTATCCGGTGATATCCGGATGACGTCCGAAGGCACAGCGGACTGCTTCGGCGGTAATCTTGCCGCAGCCGTGTCCAGTTTTCAACAGCGCCACGGGTTGTCGGCCGACGGCGTGGCCGGTCCCCGCACCCTGGCAGCGCTGAACATCCCGGTGGCCCAGCGCATCCGTCAGATCCAGCTCAGTTTGGAGCGGTGGCGCTGGCTGCCTCACGATCTGGGATCGCGCTATGTGCTGGTCAACATTCCCGCTTTCCAGATGCAGGTGGTGGAAGAGGGCCGGGTGATCAAAACCATGCGCACCATAGTGGGGCAACAAGACCGGCCGACACCGGCCCTTGCCAGTGTAATGACCTATCTCGAAATCAACCCCTACTGGCATGTTCCCGCCAAAATTGCCCGGGAGGATTTACTTCCCAAAATCCAGGCCAATCCATCCTACCTGACGCGCCAGAAAATTCGCGTTTTTGAAAGTTGGGCGGAAAGCGCCCGAGAACTCGACCCGAGGGCCATCGACTGGTCGTCTCTGAGCGCGGACTATTTCCCGTTTCGGCTGCGCCAGGAGCCCGCCGGCCGCAATGCCCTGGGGCGCGTCAAGTTCATGTTCCCCAATGAAGTTAGCGTCTATATTCACGACACGCCGTCCAAAGGGCTTTTCCGTAAACCCTCCCGGCCCTTTTCTTCCGGCTGCGTTAGGGTGGAGGAACCCCTGGCGCTGGTGAGCCTCCTTTTAAACCGCCAGGGCTGGGACCAGGAACGCCTGGCGGCGGCGGTGGCGTCCAACGAAAGGCAAATCGTCATCCTCGACGAACCGGTGCCTGTGTACCTGGTTTACATGACGGCCTGGGCGGCGGCCCCCGGCGAGATCCATTTTCAGGAGGATATTTACGGGCACGACCAGACACTTGCCGGCAGCCTGGCCCGCCGTTCCGTTCTCCCAAAGGCCTGCCGCCAGACCCTGGGGCTTCCCACCTATCTGGGCGGCGCTTTCGGGAAAGATCAGGCGCTATAGGCCGTTCACCTTCTCAATTCCCGGTATCGCAATACCCTGGTGTCAACAGCCAGGGGCGGTCAGGTTTCGACTTCCATCTCTTTGGGCGGTACCGGAATAATTCGGAGCAATTTGCGTTTGATGAATTTTTTGCTGGGCTGGAAACCGGCTTTACGGTGCAGATCGATGGAGGGCCTCCAATCCGCATACATGCCGGAGATAAGCCGTGTGTACCCCATATTCCGCAGGTGCTGCATCAGACACCCCAAGAGGTAGGACCCCACCCCGCTGCGACGGAACTCCGGTCGCACGAAAATGTAGACCAGATAGGCAACGCCGGCGGGCAGATGCAGGGTGCGCCAGATGGCCAGGCGATAGTCCTGGAAAGCGACCCAGGCAAATGCGCCGATCCGGCCGTCCCGTTCCAGCAGGAGACACCGATCGCCATGTCTGAGGGAGCGGGTCATGACATCGATTTCTTTGGCAAAGCCCTCCAATGCCGCAATTTCCATAATGTCGGCCTTTCCGGCCCAGCGACGGCTGAATTCGATGGCGGGGGGGTGGCAGGTAATGGGGGCTTGTAGATCGCGAGCGAACTCCACCCAGCTTTCGGCCGTGTCGTCGCTGGAAGTCAGACGCTCGATGATACGGTCCAGGGCAGTCATGGTGCCGGCATTCTCCTTGCCCGGCCGGTTGATGCGGTACCGGCGGGAATTCAAAGGGCACCCACTGGAGAACCACAGCATTCACGACAGGCAACGGGCTCCCGGAAGCGCCCCTTATTCTACACTCAATATAAGCACTCCGGGGCCGTCCATCCATTTTTTTTTCTGCGGCGACTGTCCCGATATCCTGGTTTTGTCTGCCAAGGTGGGCTTTTGCGCCTTACATCCCTCCCACCGCCGGGGCCAGTCCGATACGGTCGCCCGCAGCCAGAACGGTGTCGAAGGTCGCCATCCGTCGGTTCACTAGTGCAATTTTGACATCCCGCCGGGGGATGCCGGCCTGGTCGATCAAATCTCCCAATGTCTGGCCTTCAACGAGATCATAGGGCGTGCTGTCGCGGTAATCGCAAGTATTCTGACGGGCCAGGCTGGAAAAACAAACGAGGTTGACTTTCATTTGGACCTCCTGATTTGTTAGATTGGTTGTATGGCTCAAAGAATAGTGCCCGTGCGAACGGCGGCAACCGTGGTTTTTTATGGGACTATCGAGTGCTAAAACCCATCATTGTACATACGGACCCGTGTACGTTGCCGTTTGATCGGTCATGGCGGGCCATGTGGTGCGATTGGAAAGTCGCCAGAGACGAGGATTGCACGACAGGCCGGGAGGATCCTTCGGATCTGCGAAAGTATGATTATTGTTGAGTCTGGTTGTCCATCATTGCGGATGGCGCTACGAAGGTTTTGCCATTCCGTTTGTAGACGCACGGAGGGTGGAGGCGGATTATGGATATGTGGCTCCTGATTACGGAAATCGTTCTGCTGCTGGGGCTGGCCTTTGTGCTGGGGGCCCTGGCGCAGCGCTTCAGGCAGAGTGCTATCGTGGGATACTTGTTGGCCGGCGCTGTTTTGGGACCCGTGATGTTCAACAAGGAGGCTGTTCAGCAGGTGGCGGAACTGGGGGTCGCTCTCCTGCTGTTCTCCATTGGCCTGGAGTTTTCCTTCAGTCGCCTCAGGCGCATGGGCGCGCGTGCTTTTATGCTGGGGGTTCTGCAGATTCTGGTGACCCTGGGTGTCTTTACGCTGGTTTTTGCTACGCGGGGGGCTCTTCCCCAGGCCCTCGGCCTGGGGGCCATCGTCGCCCTGAGTTCCACGGCCATCGTTTTGCGGGTGTTGGTGGACCGCACTGAAATCGACTCCCTCCATGGCCGCAATGCCCTGGCGATTCTGCTGACCCAGGACGCCGCTGTGGTGCCGCTCGTCCTGCTGGTCACCATTTTGGGACATGGCGGCAATATCCAGGGCGTTAGCCTGCACATTATCCGTACCCTGTCAGCGGCCGGCGGTCTGGCGGCGGTGTTCTATGGACTTTTTTATGTTGTTATTCCCAAGGCGCTGATGTCCCGCGGGATTTTTGCCAATCGCGAACTGGTCGTCCTGCTGGCCATCGCCATCGGGTTGGGATCGGCCTGGGCGGCCCATGCCATAGGCCTTTCGCCTGCCCTGGGGGCCTTTATCGCCGGCATGCTGCTGGCGGAATCCCCCTTCGCAACTCAGATCCGGTCCGACATCGTCTCCCTGCGGACGTTGTTTGTCACGCTGTTTTTCACCTCCATCGGCATGCTGGCCGATCCGGGGTGGTTTCTGGCCAACTGGATCCAGGCCCTTTTTTGGCTGGCGGCGGTAGTGATTCTTAAAGCGACGATTATCTTCGGTATCGGTACCCTGCTTCGCATCCGGCCGATGCCGGCCCTGGCAACAGGGGTCGCCCTGGCACAGATCGGGGAGTTTTCGTTTGTACTGGCCACTGAAGCTCACCGGGGTGGCATCATTGCCGCGGACGATTTTGATCTGATCGTTACGGTGACCATCCTGTCAATGTTTCTGGCCCCCTACATGGTCACCTACGCCCTGCCGCTGGCTGCCCGCGTCCTGTCTGTTTTCGGTAAGCGTCGGGAACCGCCGGGACCGGAGGCGGCTTCCGAACCGGTGTCGTCCCTTTGTATCCGGACTTTTATTATCGGTTTCGGACCCGCCGGCCAGCAGGTGGCCGACCAGCTTCTGGAAAACGGCGTGTCGCCGACGGTAATCGAGCTGAATCCGGAAAGTGCTGCCATTGCCCGCCGGAAAGACCTGCCCGTCCACATGGTCGACGCCACCAGCGCCGACGCCATCTCCCATGTTGGCATCACCGGAACGTGCCTGGCGATCGTTACGGTCCCCGATCCCCGGTCCTCCCAGGCAATCATTCGCAATATCCGGTTGTTCGCGCCCCAAACGACGATCATCGCCCGCAGCCGTTATCACATTGCCTCGGACAGCCTGAAAGCCGCCGGAGCCTCTCTGGTGGTGGATGAAGAGAACACCATCGGGGATGAACTGGCCCGGGAAACGGTCGAATCCCTGCGGAATGCCAGGCGCGAGGCTTTAGGGTGCGCCCTGGCCGGCGAGCAGCCCTGACACGGTCGGGTTTCGATTATGCCGCCATCGATTGCTTTCCGCCCCAGGGGGGCTTAGCATTGGGATATGCACTCCACCTCTGGTGGAGAACCTGGAGAGGTTTTAATGATAAGGAGTATGACATGACCATTGATCTCAACGCGGTTCAGGACCAGAAAGTGCAGCTTTCGGACGGCAGCCGTATCCGTCTCGGGCAGTTGTGGGAGCACCAGACCCTTGTTCTGGTGTTCCTGCGTCATTACGGATGACCCTTCTGTCGCGACCAAGTGGCGCAGTTGCGCCGCCAGGCCGATGCTTTCAAGGAAGCCGGTGCCCGGGTTGTACTGGTGGGGCTCGGAACCTTGGAAGCGACAAAGGCGTTTCAATCCCGTTTTGACGTCCCGTTCACCATGATCGCCGATCCGCAGAAGCAATTGTTCAACGCCTTCCAACTCAAGCAGGCCGGCCCCAAAGACCTCCTGTCCCTCGGCATGGCCGCAAAGGGCTTGTCCGCCATGTTCCGAGGACATCACCTGGGTATCCCCAAAGGGGACGTTCGCCAACTTCCCGGTGTTTTCATTATCGATACGGGCGGCCGGATTTGTTTCCGCCATTACGCCCGCAATCCTGCCGATCACCCGTCCGCCGAGGATCTGCTGGTCCGTGTCCGGACGACGTTAAGCCCGCACGCGTCGGCCTGACCGATACGCAGCCCGTTCAGCATCGATCTGCCTTCAGGCGTTTGGCGGCGATACGAAGGCCACCTGTCCGGTGGAAAAATTGACGTATTTCGGTGGACGATGGCGGCTTGCCCGGCAGTGGAGATGGGCTCTGTTTTAGGCCACCTGCCGCGTGGGGGATTCGACCGCCCGACGCAGGTGGTCGAGGGAATAGGGCAGCAGAAGCTCGTAAAGATCGATATAGGCCGCGGCAGCCTCCTGATGGGCCTCGCCCTCCATGGCCGCCGCCATGATGCGGTGCAGCTGACGACTCCGGACGGCGTCGGGCTGATGGTAGAAGGTCATGGCCTGATCGATGGCCCAGTTCAAGCCGTCGGCATCGAATGTTTCAAAGAGGAAACCGTTGCCGCGGTCGTTCGGCACATCCAGGGGGGAGACGGAATCCTTGATGCCGCCGGTGGCATGGCCCACCGGCAGAGCGCCGTAACGGTGGCCGATCTTGCAGGGCATGCCGCAAGGTTCGTACTGGACGGGCATGAGCACGAAGTCGGCGGCGGCGAACGCCAAGCGCTGACGGCCGGCATCGAAACCCCATATGGTGACGCGGTCGTCGGCCGCGTGCTGATGCACCAGTTTGCGGAAATGGGCGTGCAGGTCGCCGTCGGCGATAAAGACCAGTTGCAGGCCTTCGTGGGCATAACGGGCCAGAAGATCGGGCAGGATGGCTGCCATCAGCCAGCAGCCCCGGCGCCCGCCGCCCAGGCGTGTCGGCCAGAAGAAAAGGGGTGCCCGGGAGTCCATGCGCAGACTGAGAAGCTCCTGCAGGCGAAGCTTGTTGAAGGCTTTGCCGGAGGCATGGCTGTGGGCGTCGTAGCAGCGAATCAACGAGCTGTCCGTTCGGGGGTTGAAATGGGGGGGCGGCACCTGCGCAATAGCGGTCAGGCAGCCGTCACGATGTTTGTGGTGCAGTTCTCTCTTGAGGCTCGGGGCAATGAAATCGCATGCCTCATCCATGATTTGTGCCAGAAAGGTATGGCTGACCGTGTTGACCAGCCCGGCGGCATAGACACCGCTGGCCAGCAGGTCGGCCGGATTGGTATTCCGGGTGTCCTCGTAGCTGCCGGGCAGGTTGGCATAATAGCAGTGCTGCCAGAAGGCCGCGGCGTCGATGCCGCGTTCCTCGATTGCCACCAGGGGCAACTGGACGGTGTTCAGATTGTAGAGGGTAAACAGACAGGGGATACCCAGTGCGCGCGCCAGGGGTGGAATCAGGCCCGTCATCCAGTCGTGGCAATGGATCAGGTCCGGCCGCACGGCCGGCAGGACCTGGTGCATGACTTCCCGCTGGAAGGCCAGGGCAATCTTGATATTCTCCAGGCTTTTGTCCACCAGCAGCTGCTGCGGATAATAAAACGCCCGATCCTTGACCAGGTGAATTTGCCGGTCGCTACGGGGGTAAGCGATATTATCCGGCAGATAGACGCACTCGCGGCGGAATATATTGCGATAGTGGGGCATGGCCACGTGGACATCGGCGCCTGCGGCTCCGAGTTGCTGCACCAGGTTGGCACAAACGTCTCCCAACCCTCCGGCCCGCGCGGCAATCATCCGCATTTCCGACACCGTCGGGTCGGGCAGGGCCGAAACCTCGTGGGTCACGATCAGGATGCGTGGATTCGGGGCGGGTGCCATAGCGCGGTTTCCGGTTGTGTCGTGTCATGGCATGTGTGGTGCCAAGGCCTCCAAACGGTGTCAAAACCGAGTGAGAATGCTGCCGGGGGCCGAAAGATGCCATTTATGGACGGACACTAGTTAACGGCAAGTGCAGGTTTTTTGATGTTCTGGTTGCGACGCGGCAATGCCGGGCCATGGGGGGCATATCCTCCCGGCTGACGCAAACCGTCGCGGGTGAAGGCGGACACCGGGACGGTCTTCTGTGCGGGCATATCGGTGCGAAAGGCATCGGGCAGACCGAGGGCCGTGACCACATTGCTGAGGGCCTTGATGTCAAAAGGCTTGAACAACCAGTCGTCGATTTCCCGGCAATCGCTATAATCCGCGGCCTGGCTGATGCCGCCGCCGGTCATGATGACCACCCTGGTGCGGGGATGCGCCTGCTTGATCCGGCAGGCCAATTCATAGCCGTTGGCCAGGGGGAGGTGAAAATCGGACACCATCAGGTCGTAGCGTTGTTTCCCGATGAGATCCAGCGCTGTGGCGCTGTTACAGGCCGCGCTCACCGGATAGCCAAAGCGTGAAAAAATGGCGGTTACGGCCCGCAGCACTTCGGCATTGTTCGCCACCACCAGAACACGGCAATCGTTTGGATAGGGAATCATTGTCATGGCCCTCCATGATGCTGCCTGTGATTGATAGCCAATGGCCGGAACATCTGAGGCGAAATCGAGAGCCGCTGGAAACATCGAACGTGGTCGTTGAGGGGCTGGGAGGGTTAACGGTACTTTGGCTGCGGAGAAGTCGTTTTACTGCAAAGATATTTAAATTTAAATATGCTTAGGCCATTTGTCAAAATGGTTGTCTTCTCCGCTGTGTTTTATTTTCATAACCGTCTTGAAATTCGAGGGAAATTGCTTCGGGCGCGCAAGCTTCAACCCACCACCGGCCATATCGGCAGGCCGGCGCAAGGGCTTCCAGCGCAACAGTCCCTAATTTATTCAATGGCAGGCGGCCCGGTCTTGAAAAGCGGAATGGACGACGGGCAGAGCGCGTTCATGCGGGGCAGGTCTTTCTCCGCACAGTAGCCTTTGGTCATGTAGCCGGCGGCCAGGCCTGCGGCCGTGATGACCTGGATGTGGGTGTGATAGAACCAGTTGCCGTTTTCATGGAAGTCACCGATTTCGGCAAAGGTATCGCCGGCGGAAAAGGGCGCACCCGTTTCCGGCAGCCGGCTTTTGCAGAGATGGCCGTAAAAGCTGTAGAAGGTCTCGAAATGGGGGCCGGCGTGTTTCAGGAGCACATGGCCGCCATAATTGCCCTCGCCGGCTTCATAACCGGTGGCCTCTACCACCGCGTCCAGGGGGGCGTGCAGGGGGGTGCCCAGAGGGACGATCACGTCAAGACCGAGATGAATAAAGCGTGCTTCGGCCACCATCTGGGGACAGTCGGCCAACAGGGTGTCCCGGCGTTCGAGATAGGGGGCCACGCCCCAGCTGTGATGACCGCGGGCCATCGCGTTGTCCAGAACCGCCTGGAAGCCCTTCTGGTCACGGGGGGACAGGCCGGCCAGCAGCGGGCTGGCCGGCGACAGGTCCGCCACGTAGGGATCGCCTTCCAGGCCGTCGAATACCGGGCAATGCCGGACGGCAGGGCTGTAGAGCAGGAACGGGTAGTACATCGTGATCTCCTCAGGACGGGTTTTCCCCTGAATCATCGCTTTCAGGACAGGGCAAAGGCGGTCGTTTTTCGCAGGCCGGTAACCGGCAGGACCGGATGGCCGTCCTCGGAAATGACCGTCTCCGCCGGCCACTCGAATTCAGGATCCATTTCCCGATAGTATTCCAGTGTGTAAGGGTCAAGCTTTATCGTCAGATCCCGGCCTTCCCCCGTGATGGCGGACGACAGCCCGAAGTCGACGTCCCCCAGGGCGGTTTGAATGATGTAGCGGGGGATTTCCCGTCCGCTGCCCTCGCGGCGCACCCGGGTGGCGATGTCCACCACATCGTAGAGATCCACCGGATTTTCGGCATTCCAGGAGGCTTGCAGGGGCAGGCCGGCCAGGTAGAGGTGGTGAAATTCGATGCCGGCCTGGCGATAGGCATAGGCCAGCGCATGGATGATCTCCGCCGTATCGTTGATGCCCCCCAGCAGGGGGGTGTTGCCGTAGACGGTGATGCCGCGGTTGTTGAGCAACCGCACGACGCGGGTGTGGGCGGGCCCTATGGCTTCGGCCTCGAGAAACTGGGTTTCGATTTCGAGGCGCAGGGGATTGACGATGCTCAAGCGGTTCAGGTTGCCCAGACGGTCGATGGCCGCCGGTGTGTAAGCCTCGGGATGCTCGGCGAACTTCAAACTGCGCAGCCGGACGGCATTGACGTGCGGGATGCCCCGGAGCGCATCGATGATGGGGGTGATCCGGGAAAGGGCGTCCACGGCATCTTCCGGCGAGGCGATGACCACATCGGTGATACGTTCGTCTTTGCGGATATAAGCCAGATCCTCGACCGGGGTGTCGGCTTCGACGGCCACCCGGGTGGCGTGGAGGCGTTTGATCGTGGTGCTGCCGGTGGACACGATGGACGATTGGATCTGCTGGTCTTCCGGAACCATTTCTCGGAAGGCATCGCGATCCTGGCGGCTGAGCGCCCGGCGGCCGCCATCGCTTCGTGGGGGGCGGGATCCCAGGAAGAGGGCCTCGTCGCCCATTTGGGCCATGTACTGGATATCGATGGTTCCTTCGGCATTGACCCGGATATTCGGGAGTTTGTCGGCCAGGGGCGCGAAGGATTTGAAGTAGTCGGGGGTATAGGGGCTTCGAATCCAAACGAACGCGTCGTTGTCGGCCACGGGTTCGACCGCCCAGCCGCTGGTGTGCCAGTCCATCTTGCCGATGGGCGTGGCCGTACAGATGCGCGGAATGACACGGTCGGAGAGATGCGCCCGGAGGTAGCGGCCCGCGGCCAGTCCCCGTGCGATGGGCGACCAGTAGACGCTGTTGCCGTGAATGGGGCTGCAGGGAATGTAGATATAGTGCAGCTCGGCTCCGGCGCCTCGCAGCCGGCTGAAAAGCTGCACCAGTTCGGGCCCGGTGTCGTTGCAGTCGTTTAAAAAGGGCGTCTGGACATAGACGGCAATCCCGTTTTTGACCAGTTCGGTGATGATGGCCAGACTCTGGGGGGAGATTTCGTCGGGGTGGATGAAGTGGGTGGCCACCTCCATGCGTTTGCCGCGCTCCTGGAGTTCCAGGTTCTTGCGTTTGAGATAGGACAAATAGGCCCCGTCGTCAGCCAGAAACAAAGGCGGATAATAGGCGATGGAGCGGGTGGCCAGGCGCAGGGTCTGGACATGCTCGATTTCCATGAGGCCGTCGATGGCGGCGGCCATGTTGGCGCGATTCATGAAAGGATCGCCCCCGGTGATGACAATTTCCTTGATGGCAGGGGATTGGCGGACATGCTCGACGGCTTTTTTCACCTCGGCCACCGTGGGGTTGGCCTCGTTGCGGGATTCCTTGTGCTTGCGAAAACAGAACCGGCAGTAGACGGGGCAGCTCATGTTCAGGAGAAAAATGACGCGGTTGGCGTACATCTGCTCCAGGAGCCCCTGGTGGAACTGGCCGATCCAGGTGTTGGTGTGTCCCGCGGTATCGAGTTCCTGGACAAAGGGCAGGTACTGGTAGGCCACGTTGCCGGACACCCGCATCTGACGGATGGTGTGCATGCTCAGCCGGACCGGATAGGTGTCGATAACCTGCTGCATGTCGGCCCGATCGGCATTCGGAACGCGGAGGTTGGCGAGTTTTTCGAGTTGATCGACCGTCTTGACGGATACGAATTTGTCGCCCGGCAGCACGATTTCGAGGATGGCCATGAGCAGTTGGTGGGGCATGGCGATACCGTTGACGGCAATGGCGGTGGTGCCGTCGGCTTTCCCAAGCATAGCGAGCAGCTCCGTAAAAAAACCTTCGGGCTTGCCGGCATATCCGCAGGCTTCGAGCAGCCGCGCAAGCCTGGACCGGGCGCTCCCGTCTCCGATCATGGTGTAGAACGACTCGCCCACAATGGTTTTTTCACCAAAGTGGTCCAGGAAGTCCGTCAGTGCATTTACCAGGTCGGAAAGGGGGACCTGGTTTTCTTCCCCGGAATTTTCGAAAATGATGTTGATGCTCGCCTCGTCCGGCCGCATTGCCCCCTCCTCGATTGCTGAATGAGAATTAGCGATTGACATTTGATTCGGGATCCGTCATATAATACTATTATAGTAATTGTTTTTCTATAATAGTATTCTAATAATTCATCCCCGAGCACCATGTCAAAAGGAAAATACTATTTTTCGAAGTCCCTGGAAAAAGGGCTGAAAATACTTGCCCTTTTCAACAGGGACAACCCTGTCCTGACCCAGAGGGCAATCGCCAATGCCCTCTCCCTGAATTCGACATCGACCTACCGTTACATCAATACCCTGGTGGAGTTGGGGTTTCTGGAGAAAGACAGCCAGACCAAAGCCGTCCGTCCCGGGGTGCAAAGCCTCGTTTTCTCTACCAATCTGATGCGGGCGACCGATCATCGGCGCCTTATCAAAGGGATCATCGATCCCATCCACAAGGAACACAACATCAGTATCGAGGTGGTCTTTGCCGTCGATGATTCCCTGGTGCGCTTCTACAACAAGGAGGCCGCGGAAACCCTTACCTACAGCCTGCCGGATTCGTCCCGGAACTGTCTTCACAATACCGCCCTCGGAAAAGCCTATCTCGCGGCCCTGCCCGATGATCTGCGGCAAGCCAAAGTCGACGGCATGACCCTTACGGGCAAGACGGATAAAACCCTCCGAAACAAAAAAAAGCTGATGGCCGAACTGCGAACCGCCAGGTCACGCGGCTACGCCATGTCCGTGGAAGAATATCTGCCCGGTCTGATCGCTATCGGTGCCGCCCTGGTGGATCCCATGAGCGGCGAGCCGGTCGGTGCGGTATCGTTTGATTTTTCGGTGCTTCAAAATACGGCCGACGACATCCAGGCACGCTATGCGGAGATCATCGTCGCCACGGCGGCGGCCCTTTCCGAGGTGTTGCCGCCGGACCGGCATGGTCGTTAAATCCGGTCGGGGACAGGCCGCCGATCCGGTGACGGCTTGCCCCCTTCGTATCAACCTGTAAACCAATAGGAGGAGAATTGTCATGCGCAGAGCAACCGTATGGATCGTGGTGATTCTATTCATGAGTTTGTCCGCGGGGATGGTCATCGCCGACGACCTGGCCAAGGTGAAGGGCGCGGGCGAAATCAAAATGGCCATGAGCGGTCAGTATCCACCGTTCAACTTCGTGAACGACCAGAACCAGTTGACCGGGTTCGACGTGGAGATCGGCCAGGCTGTCGCCAAGCGTATCGGCATCAAGGGCGTGCCGTTGTCCACGGCGTGGGATGGCATCATTGCCGGCCTGCTGGCCAACAAGTACGAATTGATTTGCGGCAGCATGGCCATTACCGAGGAGCGTCTCAAGTCCATTGATTTCTCAGACCCTTACTATCGTTCCGGTGCCCAACTTTTCGTTAAGAAAGGGTCGGCCGTTAAATCGGTTGCCGATCTCACCGGCAAAAAAGTGGGGGTCACCTTGGGCACGACCTACGAGAAATGGGTGCGCGAAAACATCTCCGGCGCCGACGTGCGGACCTACAAAGGCGTTCCGGACATGATTTTGGAAGTGAACTATGGTCGTATCGACGGCTTTATTACGGACAAAATTGTCGGCGCCTTGGCCATCAAACAGAAGGGGACGCCCATCGCCCTGGCAGGCGATCTGCTCTATGAGGAGAAAATGGGCATTGCCCTGCGGCAGAACAATCCTGAACTCAAAGGCGCTATCAACGATGCCCTTGCCGCCATGAAGGACGACGGCACCTACAAGGCCATCTCCATGAAGTGGCTGGGGATCGACGTCCGTTAGGCCGATACATGCCGGTATGTGTGTGCGGCACCTGCGGGTGCCGCGGCACGGCGTCGCCCCGGCCCTCGCGGTGGGCTTAAACGGTCATTGTGCCGATCGGGAATCGCAGGCTGCAAGAGGGCTAAGAAGGATCTGGGGACGACCGGGCAAAAAATGAGGCACGTCTGTGCCATCTGAATGGTGCCCGGCCATTCAAAGGATGATCACCATGTTGGACTGGAATATTATCTTTCATTATTTCCCGTTTCTGGCCAAGGGGGCGCTGCTTACCCTGGAGATTTCGATTCTATCGCTCATTTTGGGGCTCATCTTCGGGTTGTCGGCGGCCCTGAGCAAGCTCAGCCGCAACTTCCTCCTGCGCAACGTCGCTGTTTTCTACATCTGGCTGATCCGCTCAACCCCCCTTTTGGTCCAGCTCTTCATTATCTACTTCGGCCTGCCGCAGTTGGGTATCGACCTGGGGCCCTATATCTCGGGGGTCCTGGGACTGGGGCTCAACGTGGGCGCCTACAATGCGGAGACCATCCGCGGCGGCATTCAGTCCGTCCCCGCCGGCCAGCATGAGGCCGCGCGCTCCCTGGGGATGAGCAGCGCTCTGGCCATGCGGCGGATTATTCTCCCCCAGGCGTTGCGCATCATCATTCCCCCTTTAGGGAACAACTTTATCATTCTCATCAAAGACACCTCATTGGTCTCCACCATTACGCTGGTGGAGTTGACCCTGACGGCCCAACGGTTTATCGGCTCCACCTACAAACCCTTCGAGATGTATGTGATGGCCGCCTTTTTGTATGCCGTGCTGACGACCACGGCCAGTTTTCTTTTGGGCAAGGTAGAAGCGCGAACCAGCAAAGGAACCCGCTGATCATGTCAACCGAAAAGCATCAATCCGAAACCGTTCCCATGATCCGCATCGAAAAACTCCACAAGAGCTTTGGGGATTTATCCGTCTTGAAGGGTGTCGATATCGAGGTGCCGCGTCAGCAGGTGCTGGTGATCATCGGGCCCAGCGGATCGGGCAAAAGCACGCTGCTGCGCTGCGTCAACCATCTGGAAACCCCTACCTCCGGAAAAATCTTTCTGGAAGATAAATTGATCAATGATACCACCCACAGCCGAAAAGCGTTTGAAAAGCACCTGAACCAGATTCGCTGCATGCTGGGGATGGTTTTTCAGCAGTTTAACCTGTTTCCGCATATGACCGTTATCGAGAACGTGATGGAAGCGCCCGTTCACGTACTCAAACAGGAAAAAGACCAGGTGCGCTCCCGGGCCGAGGCCTTACTCGACAAGGTGGGCCTTCGCGACAAGGCGGATGCGTATCCATCCATGCTCTCCGGCGGGCAGCAGCAGCGCGTGGCCATCGCCCGGGCGCTGGCCATGGAGCCCAAGGCCATGCTGTTCGATGAAGTGACGTCGGCCCTCGACCCCGAACTGGTGGGTGACGTGCTCCGGGTGATGGCGGATCTGGCCCGGGAAGGCATGACCATGCTCGTGGTGACCCATGAAATGGGGTTTGCCGAACAGGTTGGAGACCGGGTCATTTTCATGGCGGACGGGGTCGTGGTGGAAGATACCTCGCCCCAGGCCATCTTTTCGAATCCCACGGAAGCGCGCACGCGTCAATTTCTATCGGATATCTTGAAATAAACGGTTCATGCCTGTTATGACCGGAACCATGGCGGCATCGTTCGCTATCGTGCAGGGGGATTTTCTGCGCCAGCCGCTTGTTATCCAGTCCTTGCGCGCACCGTCATCAATTCATTCCGGATGACCCCCCGCCTCTATATTGGGAACCTGTTGTGAAGATGGATAATTTGAATCCTGATCTGATCCTTTTCAATGGCCGCCTGGCGGTCCCCTCCACTGACTCGTCCGCTCAAACGGCTCTTGCGGTGGGACGGGGACGCATTCTAACCATGGGCGCAAACCAGGACATCATCCCTTTGGCCGGCCCGGCCACCGAACGCATCGATCTCGACGGCCGCCTGGTTGTGCCGGGGTTTATCGACACCCACATCCATTTTTATGAATGGTCGCTCAAACGCCGGGATTTGAAGCTGGACGACGTAACCGGTCCCGATGAATTGCTGGCCCGGGTTCGTGAGGCGGCCGCAGCGTGTCCGCCGGGCCAATGGATCATGGGCGGGGGGTGGAACGAGGCGGATTGGTCCGTGCCGCAGATGCCTACCCGGGAGGCGCTGGACCGGGCGGCACCCGATCATCCGGTACTTCTCTGGCGTTGCGACCTCCATCTGGCGGCCGCCAATTCCTGCGCGCTTCAACGGGCCGGGATCGATAGCCGCACACCGGACCCGCCCGAGGGGCGGATCGCACGTGACGCTAAGGGCGAATCCACCGGGATCCTGCGGGAACTGGCCATCAACCTTGTGCGGCAGGTCGTGGCACCGCCGGATGCGAATCGGGTGGCGGAGGCTTTTATCGATGGGGCCTGCGCCCTTCACCGCCGGGGGGTGACGGGTATTCACGACGTCCGCCTGATGAGGGATAAAGACGGGGCCCGGGCCTTTCGGGCGTTCCAGCAGCTTGACCGGGACGACCGCCTCGATTTGCGCTGCTGGGTGACCCTGCCGGGCGACCGCCTGGACGATATCATCGACTTGGGCCTGCGCACGGGGTTCGGCAATGATCGGCTGCGCATCGGTCATGTCAAATTTTTTTCCGACGGTGGTGTGGGCGCCCGCACGGCCTGGATGATCGCGCCTTTTCGGGATGCGGAGTGCGGCATGCCCATGATGGACATGGCCGCGCTGGCAGCAGACGTCGCCAAAGCGGAAGACGCCGGTCTGGCGGTGATGATCCACGCCGTCGGGGATCGCGCCAACCGAGAGCTGATCTGCATTTTCGAAGATCTGGCAGCCCGCAGGGCCCGCCTCGGCCGGCCGGCCCTGCCCATTCCGCATCGCATCGAACACGTTCAAATGATTCGGCCGGAGGATGCTGAAAGGCTGCGGCGTCTCGATCTGGCGCTGAACGTGACCCCGTCCAATATGTTGCTGGATATGAACCTCATCGATAAGGCCGTGGGGGCCCGGGGAAGCTGGGCCTATGCCTTTCGCCGCTTGATGGACACCGGGTCTCCGGTCATGTTCAGTTCCGACTGCCCGGTGTGCGATCCGGCCCCTCTGCTGGGCATGCATGCCGCCGTCACGCGCCGGCGCACTGACGGAAGCCCCGAGGAAGGCTGGTATCCGGAATCCCGGGTGACGGTGCAGGAAGCTCTGGACGCTTACACCATTGTCCCCGCCGCGGTTCACCGAGTCGACGATTGTGGTGTCATCGCTCCCGGCAAACGGGCGGACCTGGCCGTGTTGAGTGCGGACATCCTGGCCCAACCCTCCCCCTGGCTGCCCGACGTAAGCGTGGACATGACCGTGTTTGATGGTCGTATCGTGCATCGGGATTTCTAAAGGTCAAAACCATAAAGATGTCACCATGAAGATCATGGATGACATGAAGAGAATCGTTTGCTGCCATGAGGCAAACCATCACGACCGCCAACCCTTCCTCAAATGATGTAATGACGGTGTAATGTCCGTGGATACCATCGAAAGCCTGCATGGGGCGCTCATTCAACACGGCCCCCACAGCGACCGTATCTATCTGATGCAGTTGAACACGGCGGACATCCCCGGCCTGTTGGCGGGTCTCGACGCCCTTGCCCGCCGGAAGGGCTACGGGAAGATATTCGCCAAAATACCGGCCAAGGTGCGGCCGCTCTTCAACGCCGCCGGCTATGTCGAGGAAGCCATGGTCCCGGGCTTTTTCAACGGTCGTACCGATGGGTATTTCATGGCCAAATACGCCGTGGCCGAAAGACAGGTGGTATCCCCCGCGGACGAACGCCTGAAAGATTATTTCGCCCGAAGGAAAGATCGGGGTTGCCCTGCCGGTCGAACACGCCCGGAGGACGCCAAGGCGGTTGCCTGCGGGCCTTCGGACGCCGGAGAAATGAGTGTGTTTTACCGTCAGTCGTTTCGATCCTATCCGTTTCCGATCCATCGACCGGATTATTTAACCCGCATGATGGCTCAAGGGGTGCGCTATTTTTGCATTCGTTTCGCTGGTCGCATCGCCGCGATGGCCGCGGTGGAGATCGATTCCGGCGCCGAAAATGTCGAAATGACGGATTTCGCAACCCGTTCGGATATTCGCGGCCGTGGCCTGGCCGGAATGTTGCTGGGTTACATGGACCGCCAGATGCGCGCCGCAGGCCTCTGTACCGCCTATACCATTGCCCGCGCGACTTCCCCGGGGATGAACGCTGTTTTCCAGCGCAACGGATACCGCTACGCCGGTTTCCTTAACAACAACACCCAGATCGGTGGCGCCATCGAGAGCATGGTCGTATGGTACAAACGGCTGGACCATGATGCGACCTGAGCCCCGCACCATTACCGACGGACGTCCTATCGGAACGCCGGGGCAGACGTTCCCGGATCAATGCCCGTCTTTCCCAGACGGGCGAAGCGCTAAATCGGCATTATATTGACTTTAGGACGGATTGACCCGCCCGCCGTAAGTATTCAACCGGGGAGGTTTTCCCATGAAGATCTGCGTCAAATGTGGCCAGATCGTGGCCGAAGAGGTCAGCACCTGTCCGGCCTGCGGTGCCGAGGTGGGCGCCGGGCGGGCGGCCATCGATGACTACCGCATTCTCGAGGTGCTGCACGAGGGCTACTCCAGCATCCTGTGCAAAGCCCGGAAGGATGGTGCGGAAGCCCCGGTGTTGATCCGTATCTTCACACCGCCCGCGGGGGTTGACGCCGCCCTGGCGGATCGCCTCAAACGGGAACTCGAGGAACTCCAGACCCTCCCGGAAAACTATTTCGTGCGCCATCTGGCTATCCGGCAGTCCTCCGAAGGACTGTGGTACCGGATCAGCGAGTGGGTGGAGGCCCTGAACTGGGGCACCATGCTGGCCACCGGTCGTCTGGGGGACCCGCGCACCTGCCTCCATTTGTTCTACCGGATTGCATCGATCCTGGACGGCCTGCACCGTACCGGCCACATCATCCCCCACCTGATTCTGGACGATATCCTTGTTTACGAAGACGAGGCCGGTGCCCTCAAAGTCATGATCGACTACAAACTCTCACGTTTCCTGGATCCGCAGCTGGACCGGCCCGGCCCCATGCTGGCCCGCCTGTTGGACATGCACCCGGATATCGTCAACCGGCGTCCCCTCGATCATCGCAGCGATATCTGGTCCCTGGGCAAAGCCTTTGTCGAGATTCTCAGTGCCGATCCCGATGAGACCGATTTCCAGGAGCAGGTGGACCGCCTGCCGGTGCCGTCCGAGGTTCGGACCCTGATCCGGCTGATGCTCAGCGACAATCCCGATCTGCGGCCGCGCTCCATGGCCGAAGTCGTTGCCGTTCTCGGAAAGGTGAGCGACCAGGCCATCCAGGATGCCGCGGATCGCCAGAAGGAAGCCGTCGGCAGCATGACGCGGACCCTGCTGCGGCGTGTCAATATACGACTGGCCCTTGTGGCGGCCGTGCTGATGGCCGTGGGCGGAGTGGTTTATTACAACGTGGGTATCATGCGGCAGAACAGCGAGTCGGCCCTGATGACCTATGCCAATCAGTATGCCGGTTCGGTGGCCTTCGTGGTGGTGGACTACGGGCTGCGGCAGGGGGATCGGACCCTCTATCGCAACCGGTCCGAGGGGACCGCTTTTCTGGCCGACCGAGAGGGCTATCTGCTTACCAACCGGCACGTGGCCTGCCCCTGGCTGGAAGACGCACGGCTGATGGTCCTTATCGGGCTCTTGCGCCAGCGGCCTGAGAAACTGGTGTTTGACTACCGCATCTATCTGTGGTTCGAAGGCCAGCGTGCTTTCAGCCATGTGCCGGCCCTGTCCGACAGTGAAGAATTGGAAGATGTTTACCTGACCGAATCGGCCTTCAGTTCCCGGGGACCGCGCCGGGTGTGGATTGCCGGCGTGGCGCCGGCACCGGTACAAACCCGCGAGCGGGTGCGTTCACCGCTGAGGGACGATTTTGCGGTCCTCAGGATCGAAACGGTGCCTCCGGGTGTGCAACCGCTGCCCCTGGCCGAGAACTTCCGATCGGTGGCGATCCCCAAGTTGACCCCCCTGATTACCCTGGGATTTCCTTTGGGCAGTAAAACCCAGGCCGCGACGGTCAATGTAAGTGTTACCCGTGGACACGTGCGCCGCGCGTTTGAGACCTTGTTTCAGGTGGATGCCTCTTTGCATCCCGGCAACAGCGGCGGGCCTTTCATCGACGCTCATGGCCGGGTGGTGGGCCTGGCAACGGTCGTGGCGGTCCGCTGGGCCCGGACCCCGGTGCCGGTGGCCACTCCCCTGCCCGATATCGGTCTGGTCCTGCCGATCAGCAAAGCCGCCGCTTTCGTGGAAGAATTGAAAGCCGGGGCGATTAAATGGAATGGTGAAATCGATGTGGCTCTGGAGCAGCGCTTGCAACGGATCACGGCCCTGGCCCGCGGGCGCAAATGGCAGGCCGCAAGGGAATTGGCCGACCTGGAACTCGGTTCCGGGCGGATGCCTCCCTTGGTCATGGCAACGGCCATGATGCACCTGTGTGCCGGTGATCATGCGGGCGGCCGGCGCCTGTTCGACCAGGTGATGTCCATCGATCCGGAGAACAACCTGGCCCGCCTGATGGGGCTGGTGATCGACTGGCTCGATGGACGAGAGGGAAGCAACCCTTACCGGACGACACTGGCGGCGCTGGATTGGCGTTCCGCCGATGAGTTCCTGGGGTATCTGGCGCGCATCCTGAACGGTGAGATCGACGCACGGCAGGCGTTGAACGGCGGCTACACCGCCACTGAAAAAAGCTGGTTGCATCTTGTGGCCGGGCTGGCGACCGAACGCAACGGCCAGAGTGATGCGGCCCGTGCCTTGTTGGAAAAAGCGGTCCTGCTGGCCGATAATGACGACTGGAGCCTATACCTGGCCCTGTCCCAGCTGGACCGGATCCAGCGGCGACGTCTGGTGCAAAATGCCGATCCGGCCATGCATCGGGATTACCGGCGGAAGGTCGACGCATTCGATCGCCGCCTGGCAGAGGCCATGGCGGCAGGGGAAAAGCGGCATACCCGCATTGCTTCCATCCGGGCGGCCCTGCAGCGGGGCGAGACTGATCTGGAAACCCAACGGTCGTTGTTGGAACATCTCCGGAAGGCGGACAGGAATAACAGTGAACTTCTCATCTCCCAGGCCTATTATGCGGCCATGGACGAAGACTGGGGCGCCGCCCTGGATTTTGCCCGGCAGTTCCTTGATCGACCAGGACGGACCAGTGCCGGTAAGTTGAGTATCGGACTGCTGGAACCCGAGATAATGCATCGCAAGGGATGGACGGATCGGGCCCGTGGCCGTTTGGAGGTCTATCACCAGACGACGGCCGATCCCTGGTACCACAGCCTAAGCGGTTGTCTGCTGAATCCTGAACTCCAGGATCACGTGACGGCCAAGGCCGACGAAAATCCGCTCAATCTGCTGACCGGCCACACGGCCCTGGGGCTCTGGGCTGAAGGTAACGGCGATACACCCGGCGCCATCAAGCATTACCGGGAAGCCCTGGACTCCTACATGGACCACCGCATCGAGTACGATTTCGCCATGGCGCGGATGAAACGGCTGCGGCAGGAAGGGGAATAAGGTTTTTACCGGCAGCCCGGAACGTTTTCGGTTTACGACGGATAGCCGAAGCATTAAGCTTCAGTCTCATCCATTAATGTAGGCCAACGGATTTTTCGTGAGGTGCCGCCATCACGCCCTCAAATTCCCTTTTACAGGATAGAGACCGTACAGAGTTGACGGATACCCACGCCCACATCTGTTCGGAGGCCTTCGATACAGACCGGGAGGCGGTGCTGGCCCGGGCGTCGCAAGCGGGCATCCGGTCCATCGTGGCCGTGGGGGAGGATTTGGCGGATGCGGAAAAAAACATGGCGCTTGCCGGGCGGTTTCCCATCCTCAAACCGGCTGCCGGGCTTTACCCGACCCACCTGGACATGGCCGCCTTCGAGGCCATGGCGGCGTTTATCCGTGCCCAGCGTTCGTCCCTGGTTGCCATCGGTGAAGTGGGGCTCGACTTCTGGATGGTGAAAACGGAAGAAGATCGGGCCCTGCAGCGGGAAATTTTCACCCGTTTCATTGCGTTGTCGGTCGAACTGGATCTACCCTTGAATGTCCACTCGCGGTCGGCCGGCCGTCACGCAGCGGAATTGCTGATTCGCAACGGTGCCCGGCGTGTGCAGCTGCATGCCTTTGACGGCAAGATAACGGCGGCGCGCCCGGCTTTGGAAGCCGGCTATTTTTTTTCGATACCGCCCTCCATCGTGCGCTCCCGCCAGAAGCAGAAGCTCGTGCGTCACCTGCCGCTGGAGTGCCTCCTGGTGGAAACCGACAGCCCGGTGCTGGGGCCGGATCCGGGGGTACGCAACGAACCGGTCAACCTGGGGACATCGATCCGGGCCATTGCGGAGATCAAAGGGGTTCCGGAAGAACAGGTTGTCGCAGCGGTGACGGCCAATACCCGGCGCTTGTATGGTTTTTGATGTGCTTACCCCTCATGGCAAAGTATATTTTCCGATCCGATCATTGTGCAGGCTGCCCAGGTAAAGGTGCCCATCGTATTCTACAACGGAAGTTATTTCCCGGAGGTGTTGGCCGGTAGGATCATGCAGGCTCCGGGTGATGCGGCCCTTTTCGTCCAGGGCCAGCACAAGGCCGTAGGGTTTGGGCTTGGGCCACATGGCTTTGGGCAGTTTGGATAGCTGTGTTTTGAGAAAAGGATGGGGATGGAGTTTGTCCACCGTGGGGTTGCGAACGGTGAAAAGGGCCAGCCAGAAGGTTCCCCGGCGGTTGCTCGAAATGTTGTCGGGGAACCCCGGCAGATTGTCGATAAGGATTTCACGGGTCCCCGCCCGGGGGCCTTTCAGCCAGTAGCGCACGATCCGGTAACGGTAGGTCTCGTTGATAAGGACAAAGTCTTCTTTTGGGGACAGGGCCACACCGTTGGCGAAATAAAGGTCTTTCAGGAGAACTTTCGTCGAGCCGGTGGCCGGATCGTAACGCAAGAAGCGGCCGTGGGGCTTGGATTCCAGGAGGTCATAGAGATACTCTTTTTGTACGAACCGCGAGCTGGCATCCGTGAAATAGATCGTCCCGTCGCCGGCGATGTCCAGCGCATCGGTGAACCGGAAGGGGAGACCTTCCGCCTCGGTGCTCAGGACGGTTATCCGGCCCCGGGGATCGATAGCCAGGAGGCCCTTGTCGGCATCACAGACGATGAGGTTGCGATGCCGGTCAAATTGCATGCCCAAAGGGCGGCCGCCGGTTTGGGCAAATATCTCCAGCACGCCGTCCGGACCGATACGCATGATCTTGCCATCCTGCGTTCCGCCATAAACCCGGCCCTGGGAATCCAGGGCCACCTCCTCCGGGCCGTCGATTTTCCCCTCTGCCAGAAGGTCGGCTTTCTGCAATAGTACGTTGGGTGCCAGCACGCCGGTTAACGTTGGTGGAGCGGGCGGGGAGTAGGCCGCCGGGACAATAGGGGCTGATTGAACGAGAAAACCGATAAGGAATGCGACTGGGATGGTCATTAAACCGCCGATGACTTTCTTCATGGGGTGTTTATCCTTCCGGGGATCGTTTTGTTGGCTGTCATGGGTCTACAGGCCTGTCTTTTTTACAACGCAGGCGGGCACATGTCCATACGCAGGCCATTCTGCTGGTTGGCGTTGTGAAACTTCTGTCCGTTCCACCGCCTTCCAGAGGCTTTTCAGGGTAGGCGTTCGCGCCATGGCCTGAGCATTGACAAACGAAGCGCTTCCGATCATCTTGGCAACAAGCCAACAGGCTTTTCGGGGCGACTATGGTGAAACGACCCCGGCAGCGGTTTATTGGGGCAAACCAAAACCGAAAAAATAAAGGAGATGGATATGGCAAGAATTATCGCTATTCTGGTTGTCGTTTGTTTCGTTTGTGCACCCATGTCATCCTTTGCCGCGAAAGGCGGCAAGAAGGGACCGGCCGACAAGGCCTACGAAAAAGCCGACGACAACGCCAAGTTCAAGCGGGACGACTCGTCGGAAGACATCGACGAGACGCCCAAAAAGAAACGCAAGCGCATTGAGGCCGAGGAAGGCGAGGATAAAGGCCAGGGGCAAAAGAAACAAAAGAAAGAGAATAAGCGCAAGGAAGGCGCACAGGACGATTGAGGCAACAGGGCGGTGCAACCCTGCTGATGTTCGGCACGCGGAATCTTAAACGTTTTCCGATGCACTTTTTCTAACGAAGGAGGTCGCATTCATGTACCCGCATCTGTTTTCAGAAGCAACGGTCGGTGGATTGACCCTGCAAAATCGTTTGACCATGGCGCCGCTCTATCTTGGCTACGCCGCTGAGGGGGGCGGTGTCAGCGACATGCTGCTGGAACACTACCGCCTCATGGCCCGCAGCGGTGTGGCGCTGGTGGTGGTGGAAAATGCCACCGTGGATTTCTTCCAGGGCAGCGGATCGAAGCGTACCTTGCGCGTTGATTCGGATGGGAACCTGGACGGGCTCGGGGCCCTGGCAGGTGCCATTAAGGAAGAAGGGGCGCTGGCCTGTTTGCAGATCAACCATGCCGGACGTTTTGCCCTGGCGGCAGCGGAACCGCTGGCGCCCTCGGCGGTGGAGACCTTCGGCCGGGTTCCCCGGGCAATGGCGGAAGACGATATCCGGGTGGCCATCGACCAGTTCGCCGGGGCGGCGCGGCGGGCGAAAAAGGCCGGATTCGATATGGTGGAGCTGCATGGCGGCACCGGATACCTGCTGGCCCAGTTCGTTTCGCCCCGGACCAACAAGCGAACGGATGCCTACGGCGGGGCGTTGTCAAACCGCCGGCGTTTTCCCTTGGCGGTGCTGGCGGCGGTCAAAGACGCCGTGGGGGACTTGCCCGTGGGCTACCGTTTCCTGGCCGACGAATGGCTGCCGGACGGGCTGCAACTGGATGAATCACAGGCGTTTGCCGCTGATTTGGCCAAGGCCGGTGTCGCTTACATCTCCGTGATGGGGGGGACCTACGAATCCTTTGCTTTGCCGGATATACAGAAGAAATCCCGGCAGCCGGGCTACATGCTGGACCTGGCGGCGGCTATCCGGTCCGCCGTGGATGTGCCGGTAATTGCCGCCGGCCGACTGGGCCATGCCGATGTGGCCGAAGCGGCCCTGACCGCCGGGCAAACCGACCTGATCGGTCTGGCCCGGGGGCTCTGGTCAGACCCCGAGTGGCCCCGGAAAGTCCGTGAAGGACGCGAGACCGATATCATCATCTGCGATCCGAATTGTGGGGAAGCCTGCATGCAGATGGTCATGCAGGGCCGGCCCGCCTTTTGCGTAGCCTGGCCCCCGGAGAAGATGAAAGCCTGGAAAGCCAAATTTCAGTGAAGAACGCGCAGCGAAAATCTCCTCTCATGGGGATTAAACCGTCACGACAATTTTGCCCTTCTGCCGGTTGGACTCCATGTAACGGTGGGCGTCGGCAATCGCATCCAGGGAGAATGTGCGATCCACCACCGGCCTTAAGGCCCCGGTTTGGAGGCCGTCGTAGACGAACTGTTTGCCGGCCGCCAGCATGGCGGGATTTTGAACGATCTCAAACAGCACATAGCCCCGCACGTTCAATCCCTTACCCAGGGCATCGAAAAGGGGATAGGGCGTGGCTTCCATGGACAGGGCGCCGTATTCGAATATCGTAGCACCCGGGGCGGCGGCCCGGGCCAGCTTTTCCAGGAAGGGGCCGGCCACCGGGTCAAAGATAATGTGGGCCCCCTGGCCGGACGTTACCGCCTTCGTTTTTTCAGCCAGATCCTCCTCATCGGTCACAACAACGTGATCGGCTCCGGCATCCAATAGATAAGACTTCTTGCCCGGACCCCGGGTGGTTGCAATTGCCATTGCGCCGATCGATTTGGTGATCTGAATGGCGGCCAGGCCGACACTGCTGCTGGCCGCCGTAATCAGAACGGCCTGTTCTTTGTGCATCTTGCCGAGGGCCACCAGAGCGCCATAGGCCGTCAGGTACGGCATCCAGATGGCTGCGGCCTCAACGGCGGAGAGGTTGTCGGGGTAGGGGGCCGCGGCAAAGGCCGGCACGACGGCGCTCTCGCCGTAGACCCCATATTGGCCCATGGAAAACGACGGTATGGTGCTGACCCGGTCGCCGACGCTGATATTTTCGACGCCGGGCCCCACGGCGTCCACTATCCCGGCGGCTTCGTAGCCGATGCGGGACGGCAACTCCGGGGCTTCCAGATACAATCCTTGCCGGTAGAGGACCTCGGCGCGGTTGAGGCCGATGGCCTCCACGTTCAGGCGTACTTCCCCCGCATCAGGTTCCCTTCCAGGCCTTTCTTCCAGTTTGAGAACATCGGCATCTCCGGTTTCGTGAAAACGAACAATTCTGGGCATAGATCACTCCTTTGGACGGGTTCAGCAATAATTTTCGAATGGTATTACCTTAGATATCAATTTGGGATTATCAAGCGAATGTTTTGCGATGGCTTTCACATCTGTTTCCGGGGAAGGGCTCCTGGCATGTTGTGGATAAAAGGAATTGAGCAATAGCATACAGCGGCGGGCTTGATTCCCGGCGGGCATCTGCCTGTTTTAAAAGACCATGGCGATGGCATCATCGGCTTTTGATTGATATCATAACGGACATATTATAGAGTGTGCCAAGCGGCTATTTTATCGGCATGGCATATGTTGGGCGGAAGCGATCATCAAAGGAGATCATCATGGAATCGATACTGGCCAAACTCGGACTTGAAGCTAGCAACAAGGGCGCTACCACCGGTGGATCCTCCGGCTGGCTGACCACCGGCGGGGAGATGCTGAGCACTGTTTCACCCATCGACGGTGAGCTCATCGCCCGGATTCAGCAGGCTACGGACGACGATTACGAGGCGGTGGTGGCCACGGCCCGGGAAGCCTTTGAAAAATGGCGGTGCATGCCGGCCCCCCAGCGGGGAGAGGTGGTACGCCAGATCGGCCTGCGCCTGCGGGAGCATAAACAAGCGTTGGGGGCCCTGATCACCCTGGAGGCCGGCAAAATAACGGCGGAAGGGGAGGGTGAGGTGCAGGAGATGATCGACATCGCCGATTTTGCGGTGGGATTGTCACGGCAGTTGTACGGCCTGACCATGCACAGCGAACGGCCCCAGCATCGCATGTACGAACAATGGCATCCCCTGGGGGCGGTGGGCGTCATCACGGCCTTTAATTTTCCGGCGGCGGTCTGGTCCTGGAACGCCTTGATTGCGGCGGTTTGCGGGGATGTGGTGATCTGGAAACCCAGTTCCAAAACAGCGCTGACCGCCATTGCGATTCACAACATCATTGCGCCGGTTCTGGATCAGCACGGGCTGCGGGGTGTCTTCAACCTGGTGATCGGAAGCGGCACCCAAGTGGGTGAAGCCATGATCAACGATCCCCGTCTGCCGCTGATCAGCGCCACGGGGAGCACCCGCATGGGGCGCCATGTGGGCACCACCGTTGCCAAGCGTCTGGGGCGCAGCCTGCTGGAGCTGGGCGGCAACAATGCCATTATCGTCTGCGAGGACGCTGATCTCGATCTGGCGTTGCGGGCCACGGTATTCGGGGCGGTGGGGACGGCCGGACAACGCTGCACCAGCACCCGGCGCATCATCGTGCATGCCGCGATCCGGGAGCGCTTTGTTCAGGCCCTGACGCGCGCCTACGCCCAGGTGCGGGTGGGGGACCCCCGCCGGAACGAAACCCTCATGGGCCCTCTCATCGACGCCTCTGCCGTGGACCAGATGATGACCGCCCTGGACCAGGCAAGATCCCAGGGCGCCGAAGTGCTCTTCGGCGGCGAACGGATGACGCCGGTGCCCGGGGGATTCTATGCGGCGCCTACCCTGGTGGCGGCTGAAAATCACTTTCCCGTCGTCCAGACCGAAACCTTTGCCCCGATCCTTTACATCCTTGAATATGAAAACTTCGAAGATGCCCTGCGGATGCACAATGACGTGCCCCAGGGCCTCAGTTCCGCCATTTTCACCAAGTCCCTGCCGTATTCCGAGGCCTTTCTGGCGGCCACCGGGTCGGACTGCGGCATCGCCAATGTCAATATCGGTACGTCCGGTGCCGAAATCGGTGGCGCTTTCGGGGGCGAAAAAGAGACGGGGGGCGGCCGCGAATCCGGCTCCGATGCCTGGCGGGCCTATATGCGGCGCCAGACCAACACCATCAACTGGGGGGCTTCGCTGCCCCTGGCCCAGGGGATCACGTTTGACCTTTAATTTTAGCTGAGCCCTCCACCTCGGGTGGAGGGCCCGGAGAGGTCCTGCCGAATTCCAGCAACAGCAGATAGAGCGTGGCTGCCAGGTACCCCAGAACCGTTCCCCATCCAATCCCGCATGTGACGTAGCTCGCCGCCACCACCAGGGTATACACCAGCAGGGCCCCCAGCCCCCGGGGTACGTTTTTGATGATGGTGCGAACATGGGCCGGCTGGTAGCTGAACTGGATAATGGCCAGCAGGGGCAGCATGGTGATGGGAAAGGCTGAAAAAAGGCCGGCCCACCGCGGCCCCACCAGCCGGGCGGCGCCGGTGATGGCCAGGATGACTACCGCGGCAAAAGCGGCCCGTAGCAGGGTAACTCCCGGTCCCAGACGGATGGTTTGGCGAATGGCGGTATCCGGGATCCTGCGGAAAAGGCGGCCGGCCAGTAGCATACTTCCCGCGGCAATCACAGGCGCGCTCACCCATGTCATGGGAATTCGGGACAACACCCAGGCGGTCAGGGCGTAGGCGGCCAGTGCCGGCAGAATGGCCAGGATGATGGCTGTCGGTCGCCGGCGGCCTTCGGCCAGGTTGAGCCCGGCGAGGTACCCGCCGACGAAGGCCACGGTGGCGGCCAGGCCGGCGGCGGTGAAAACGGCGCTGCGGGCGGCAAAAGAGGGCCCGAGTTCCAGGCCGATGAAAAAGAGACTGATGGCCGCCCCCAGGGGGTAGCCGGAAGCGATGCCGGCCATCCGTGGCCCGGACCATTCGGCGATAAGACTGAGGATGACCACCATCAGGATGGATACCAGGATTTTGATGGCGGCCAAAAGCCCCGCGCTGATCATGGTGTATTCCTCACGGAGTGTAGAGCCCGGCCTTGATAGGCAGGTAGAGGGACAGGATCGGCAGCAGAGACAGGATGATGAGCACGATCACATCCATAATAACATAGGGAATGGCCTCCTTGGCCACGGCGTCCACGTCGCTGCCGATCAGGTTGGCTGCCGTGAAAAGATTGACACCCACCGGAGGCGTGGCCTGCCCAACGGCCAGGGCCGAAATAAAGATGACGCCATACCATACCGGATCGATGCCGAAGGCTTCCAGAACCGGTATCAGGATGGGCATCAGCAAGTAGGAGATGCTGATGGCGTCCAGCACCATGCCCAGGGCGAGCAGCATGAGGTCGATCAGGATGATCATGATCACGGCATTGGGGGAAATACTCACGATCAGGTTGGCAGCCTTGTCGATGACGCCGATGACCGAAGCCGTCCAGGTGAAGATGCCGGCAAAGACCACGATGAACATGATGACCGAACTGGTAACGGCCGCATCCACGAGCATGTCGATCATGTCGCGCCAGTTGATGGAGTGGTAGATGAAAACGGCAACGAAGAGGCTGTAGAAGACCGCTACAACGGCGGCTTCGGTGGGGGTGAAGATGCCCGAGTAGATGCCGCCCAGGATAACCACCGGTGCCAGCAGGGCCCATACGGATTTTTTGAACGCCTGCCATAATTCAGCCGGGCTGCCCCGGTGTCCTGAACCCCGGTAACCCCGCCTGCGGGAGACGAGATAGGCCACCAGCACCGTGCCGGCGCCGGTCAGCAGGCCGGGGATGATGCCGGCCACGAAAAGCGCGCTCACGGACACGCTGGTGATGTTGCCGTAAATAATAAACGCGATGCTGGGGGGGATGATGATGGACAGGTCGGATGCATTGGCAATGGTGGCGCCGGCAAAACTTTTACTGTAGCCGTGTTTGATCATGGGGGCCAGCAGGATCATGCCTACGGCGGCCGTGGTGGCGGGGCCGGAGCCGGAAAGGGACCCCCAGAAAATGCAGGTCATAACTGCCACCATGGCAAGCCCGCCGGTGGCTTTGCCTACCAGCAGCTCAAAGAAGCGGGCAATGGTGGCCGCCAGGCCGGCCCGGTCCAGGATGACGCCGGCCAGTACGAAAAAGGGAATCGCCAGGAGGGGAAAGGATGCGATCCCCGAGGCGAAATTGACCCCCAGCATTTCGATGCCCAGGTCAAACTGGTAGATGGTGACCACACCGGCCACGCCCAATGCGGTGCCGATGGGCACCCCGAGTACCATGAGGGCCAGAAAGACTGAACTGATGAGGAGAACTTCCATCAGGTTTCCTCCCCCAGGGCGGCCAGCCGGGTCCGGGCACCCCGATAGATGCCCCGGAAGACAAATACGGCCAGGATCGGCACTCCGGCATAATAGATCCAGACCGGGATGCCCAGGGCGGCGCTGGTGGCACGGAACAGGGTGAGCTCATCGTAGATGGCCTGGATCATGTAGACACAGACCAGCACGAAAAGCCCGGCGCCCAGTAGGGCGCTGAGGACCACCAGAAACCTGCGCATCTTCAGGGGAAAGAGATTGTAGAAGGTCACCATGCCCAGCTGGGCCCCGCGCTCGAAAGCGATCCCTGTGCCCACCACCGTCATCCACACGAAAAGATTGATGGTGATTTCCTCGGTGGCGCCGATGGAAAAGTGAAAAAAATAGCGGCTCAGGACATTGACGAAGGCAATGAACGCCATGGTCAGGAGCAGCAGGGCGGCGATCCAATGATCAACACGAATGGGTGTGGGTGACTTCACGAATAGCGACTCCGTTGTTTAACGATGCGGTTCAGGCGCAACCCATATGCAACCGGGGCAGTCGGTAAAGGCTGCCCCGGTAAAACGCATTGTGGTTTGGGTGGGTTATTGGGCCATGTCGGCCCGGGCTTTCTCCACGAGGTCCGTACCGAGTTCCTGGGTCCATTTGTCCAAAACAGGGGCCGTGGCATCGGCAAAGGCCTTTACCTGGGCGTCATTCAGGAATGATACGGTCATGCCCTTGGATTCCATGAATTTGACCGGATCCGGCACTTCCATGGTGTAGTTGAATTCGTTTTTAAGGACATCGAGGGACTTGTCCCCATCCAGGCCGGCCCGGCAGAGGGCAACCTCAAATCTGCCGGATTCCCGGGCGGCGTCCTGGATGGCCTGCTGGATATCAGCAGGGAAGGCCTTCCACTGCTTCTGGTTCCAGTAGATGATGAGGGGGTCCACCAGATAGTTCCACATGGTGACATGTTGGTGGTACTGGTGGATTTGGACCGGGATCAACACCCCCACCGGGTTTTCCTGGCCGTCCACGACCCCCTGCTGGAAAGCGGTCTGGGCGTCGCCCCAGTTCATGTTGACCGGATCGGCGCCGAGCTGGCGGAAAGTGTCCATAAAGAGGGGATTGCCGACGACACGGATGCGCAACCCCTCGAGGTCGGCCGGCGAGGTGATGGCACGCTTGCTGTTGGTGATTTGCCGGAAACCATTTTCAGCCCAGGCCAGGGGTTTTAATCCCACTTTTCCCATGGCAGTGAAAACCGTTTGGCCGGACTGGCCGGCCTTCATTTTGTCAAGATTATCAAAAGTGTTGATGAAAAAGGGCAGGTGGAAGACATTGGCTTCCGGGATGACCGGTGAAATGTTGATGGTGGATTCATAGGCACAGTCGATGACGCCTTTGGCCACCATCTGGGCGGATTTGAGCTGGGCGCCTTTCAAGAGGGCGCTGCCGAAATAAGGCTTGATATTGATGCGGCCGTCCGTTTTCTCCCGGGCCAGGTCGGCAAATTTGTTGGCCCCGATGCCCCAGTAAAAAGAAGGGCCGACATTGACCTGAAGTTTGTATTCTTTCTTGAAATTCGCGGCTTGCACGGCTGGAACGCAATAGACCGCCAGCATAATGCCGGCGATGGCCAGAACAATGCCTTGCAACAGGGGTTTTCTGATCGGCGCCATCTTCTCCTCCTTGCTTTGGGGTTACCTGCCGATTTGCCGGCCCAAGGCCGATCGCGGCGGCGGATGATCGGTAAGGGAATTCAAGCCCATCCCCTCGAAACGAATCTATACTTATCAACTGCGGCCCCGGCCCCGTCAAGTCGAAAATAGCAAACGCAACATAGCAGATGAATGCAGCGAGTGGCGCTGGTATCCCTTCATGCACTGCTGCGATACGGATTGGGATATGGGCCAGGATACAATTGCCTTGACGCCTTTGACCTCTATGGCTAGAATCGCAACAGAGGTCAAACCGGTATGATTTGTGTTTGGGAACTGTTCATGGGATCTAAACTGGATATCGAACGGGAAGAATCGGCCATGTTCGAATTTTTCGAGCGCTCGAAGAAAAGGCTTTCAGCAAAGTCATGACTTCCCATCGCCTGGATCAGGCCCTGGCCTGGCTGGACGCGCTGGATAACACCTAACAAAATATCTCAGATCGTGAAATACCCTTCCCGTCGCACGTTCAAGGATTATTTCAAACGCCTGCCCTGGTGGGTGATTCCCCTGATCCTAATATTGCTTTTCGGGCGCTTTGTCCTCATCTTCTTCTGGCACTACTGATGGCTTAACAGGATCGCCAGCTACCGTAGTTTCGGGTGCGGTGCCATACTAACCCGGATATTCCACGCGTTCGCGATGTTCATCAAAATAAATTGGCCTTAAAATTGTCATGAAATGTTCGGGCTAAGCCTGACCGGCGACAAGCTGGGGTTGAATGCCCCCTGCTGATTGCCCGGACGCCAGCATGTAGCCCTTGCGGGCCATATGGCGTGTCAACAAGGCGTCGAAGCCATTGTAAAACACCACCAGAATTGCAGCTACGGCGGCGTTTTCACCCCCTCCCTCCACCAGCAGGCTGAACACGATGGACCACACGATAAGCGATCCGGCCAATTCAAGCCCCCCTAAAAACCGATGCCCCAGATACCAGTCCCCCCAACCCGGCAGGATGAGGGAGCGCAGGGCGGCTTTCCGGGGCGTCTTGAAGGCGGCATGACAGGCCGGACACTGTTCCAGTTTGGCCGGCAGAGCCGTGTAGCAGGACGGGCAAACATTCTCGGTCGGGGCTTTCTCCCGGGGCATGGGGTCCGGGGTCATCATGGGTCTGATAAACGCCTGCAGTTCTTTCGTGAAGACCATTTTCATGGAAGTGAAAATGCGGCGTTTGCCCTTTTTGCGTGTCAGGGTCAGACTGGTGCGGAAGAGCCCCCGGGATACCTTTTTAATTTCGCCATAGGCCATCTGGAACAGGTAGTGACTGGGTTTGGTCATCCGGTGGTTGGTGTTGACCATCACCATGCGTTGGTTGGTGGCCACAACGGCGTAGCGATTGTAAAGCATGGTGAAGAAACCATTACCGAAGAGAATTTCGATCGGATAGTAAGCGGTGCCGCCCGCAATGCGCATGACCTGTTCGTTTTTCCGGACCAACCGGTCCAGGGTCGGTTTGACGGCCATCAGGATTTTTATTTTCAGTTTGTTTACGCGGGTGCGGTAGTTGCCCTTGCGGTTTGGCTTTAGAATTTCCGACAAGGCGTAGGTGTCGGGATGAAAGGCCATCAGCTCGGGAAAGGCATCGATGATGCCCTGATCATGATGCGTCGGCGGTGCGGTTTGCGGTTTGGAAGACGCCGCAGGGACAGCGACGGCCGGTGGCTTTTCAGCGGCAGGGGGCACGATGACAATACGGTTGCCGCAGCGTTTGCATTTTGCAGCCGCTTTTTGGGCCGGAATTTTATGGTCGGCGATAGAATAAGTGGCATTGCAGTGACGGCATACGATATCCATGGGTGATCCTCCTGCTTCGTTTTGGGGAAGCGTTTGGTCGTTCCGGAAATAACTGGTTGAAATTTAAGCAATTATTATGCCTGTCGCATTTGCATTGAAGATTGGCCAAAATATCAACCAGTTATGGTGGAAATCAAACAGGAGCTCGGCTTCCCGGTGACACTTCCTGTCATGGCGGGTGCCGCACATTGTCAGCTGCGGACGGCCTGGATGTTGCTGCCGGGCGGCTTTTTCGCGACCGCAAACGGGAAAAAGCAAGAGAAGATTTGCGGCAAGCAACCTATCGTGTGCCGACCCTTCGAAGCGGCAGAGAGATATCGATGGCGCGTTGTCTGTTGCGGCCTTCTTTTTTGGCTTCATACAAGCATCTGTCCGCGGCTTCGATCAGGACATTCACGTCGGCGGGTGCCGTTGGAAGGAGACAGGCACCGCCAACACTGATAGTGACATGATCGGCCACCGAAGAATAACGATGCGGGATATGAAGGGTTTCAATACAGGCGAGCATGCTTTCCGCCAGATGGCCAATGCCTCCCAGGTCGGTCTGGGGCAGAATGCAGGCAAACTCCTCCCCTCCGTAGCGGGCGAAATAATCACCGGGTCGTTTTACGGCGGCGGCCAGACTCCTGGCGACCAGCTTAAGGCAGTCATCGCCCGCCAAATGGCCATAATTGTCATTAAAAGCCTTGAAATGGTCGATGTCCACCATCAGAAGCGCCAGGAATGTTGATTCCCGGATTGCCCGTCGCCATTCCATGGACAGCCGTTCGTCGAAGGTGCGTCGGTTGGGGACACCCGTCAGACCATCCAGGGTGGAAAGATTCTCCAGAATGTCGCGATGCCGTTTCAATTCCAGATGTGTTCGGATGCGGGCGTTGACGATGGGCAGGCTGAACGGTTTGGTGATATAATCCACCGCGCCGATTTCAAGCCCCATGGTTTCGTCTTTTTCCTGGTCTTTGGCCGTGATGAAGATAATGGGGATATTGCGGGTCGAACGACGGGCCTTCAGTTGTCGGCAGACTTCGTAACCGTCCATTCCCGGCATGACGATGTCCAGCAATATCAAATCCGGCGGGTTGCCCGAACCGGCGATCGCCAGGGCCTTCGGCCCGCTGGTGGCAAGCCGGACGCGATAGCTGGATTTGAGGGAGTCCCCCAATAGCTTGATGTTCATGGGGAGGTCGTCAACGATTAGAATCGTCGGTTTCGTGGTATCTGAATTCATCCCTTATTATCCTTCCACCGGTTTGGAAGCTGCCGTAATCACTTCCAGCGCGCCAGAGGCCGGCTCAAAGTCCAGTCGGTTCAGACTGTCATCGATGGTTGCGATCTGGGCGCCAAAACGACTGGGATCCAAAGACGACCGAATCCCCTGCCAGAGGGTTTCCGCTTCCAGGTCGTTTTCGGCCAGCAACCGGGCCAGTTGCCGAATTTTTTCCGGAAGATCCGGCAGCAGCACGTCCGGGTTTGAGCAGGTGTCCAATGGATCGGCCTCCGATTTCCACCCCTTGACAGCGGTTGCCAGAGCCTGGATGGATGCATCGATGACAGCGAGTCGTTCTTCCAGCTGAATAGGGTCATGGGCTGCAATTGCGCTTTCCACGCTGGCGGCGGCTTCCGCAATGCGGGTGGCGGACAGATTGGCGGCCGCACCCTTGAACGTATGGGCCAGCCGGCGGGCAGAATCGCTATCCCCGCTGTCGAGCGCATCACGGATCGTTGTGGCGGCCATTTCAAACTCACGGATGAAATCGTCTAACAATCCCTTCAGAAAAGAAGGGCTCGACCCTGTTCGGGATCGTAAATCGTCCAGGTCAACACCCGGTAGATCCGGGATAACCGCTGTTTCTGTCTGGTTCCCGGGCAGACGCGATGGGATGTCGCAGCCATGTGTGGCAAAGGGTTTGTGGGGCGGTACCCACCGGGATAGAGCAGGAAAGAGGATATCCACGTCGATGGGTTTGGTGACGTAGTCGTCCATACCGGCTGCCAGGCATTTCTCCCGGTCGCCTTTCATCGCGTGGGCCGTCATGGCGATGATCGGAACCGGTATAAGACGGGGGGGGACTTCTCCCTTGTCAAACCGGTTCGCTTTTTCCATGGTCCTTATGGCCCGGGTGGCGTCATAGCCGTCCATTTCAGGCATCTGGACGTCCATCAGGACAGCATCGTAGGCCCGCTCGCGGATTTTTTCCACCGCTTGTTTGCCGGTTGTCGCTGTGTCCACAACCATGTGCGCCCGGGTCAGCAGTTCTTCAGCCAGACGAAGGTTGATGGCGTTGTCTTCCACCAGAAGAATTTCCCGTCCGGCCAGGCTTTGGACATCGAAACATTGATTGTCCTGCGCGGATTCAGCGGTCAGGAAGGCGTCAATATCTTCCGGCACGAAAAGATGGGCTATGGTATCGAAGAGGCAGGACTGTTTGAGAGGCTTTCGCAGCCAGCCACTGATGTTCAGTTCTTCCGGCGCGGGCTGAATGGCCTTCTCTTCGTAGCCGGTGATCATCACAATCGGGATATGGGCCGTTCCATGGCAGGAACGAATTTGACGGACCGTGTCCAGGCCGTTCATACCCGGCAGTTTATAATCCATCAGGATAAAATGATAGGGAGGGCCCTGGTCGCAGGATTCGATCATTTCAAGAGCCTGTTCGCCCGACCCGGCGACAGACACATCCAGCCCGTAATGCGCCAATATTTCTTTCAGCAATTCGCAAAGGGCCGGGTTGTCATCTACTACCAGGGCTTTATGGCCCCGGACAAAACTCAACCGCGACGACCGGGATCGGTTGACCTTGGGTATGTCAAAGCGTATCGTGAACGAGAACACACTTCCCTGGCCCAGTTGGCTGTCCAGCCACAAATTTCCGTCCATCATCGTGACGAGATGTTTGCTGATGGTTAACCCGAGACCGGTTCCTCCGTATCGGCGCGTGGTGGAGTTGTCCGCCTGGACAAAGGAATCGAAGAGCTTGTCCTGCTGGTCCGGCGCAATGCCGATGCCTGTGTCGGCAACGTCGAAACGAACCCAGAGCCCCTTTTTATTCTGGTGGCTGACCGTGCCTTTGACGATAACGTCGCCCGCATCGGTAAATTTAATGGCATTGCCGATCAGGTTGGCTAAAATTTGTTTGAGCCGCAGTGGATCGCCGGTAAGATAATCGGGGATGCCGGGTGAGAGGGCTGTGATCAATTCAAGCCCTTTTTGCTCGGATAGCTGGGCAAACATGTCGGTCACGTTGTCGATGACATCCTGCAGTTGGAAATCCGTATGCTCGATGTCCAGCTTGCCGGCCTCAATTTTGGAATAATCAAGGATATCGTTGATAATACCTAACAGAGAACGGCTGGACATGCAGATGGTGTCCATATATTCCCGCTGTTTGGACGTTAATTGGGTCTCCAATAGTAAATCGGTGTACCCGGTGATGGCATTCATGGGGGTGCGGATTTCATGGCTCATATTGGCCAGAAAGTCGCTTTTGGCCCGTGCGGCGGTTTCGGCCTGGCGGGCCATTTCCCGGGCGTGGTCGATGGCCCGTTCAAGCTGTTGGTTGACGTCACGCAACTCATGGTTGGCCGCCTCGATTTCCGATTTGGCCCGGGCCAGTTCATCCTGGGATTTTTTATAGATGATGATCTGGGAGATCAAACTGGAGAAAATCTCCAGCGGCCGCACAGTTTCACCATTGGGCTTGCGGCCTGATTTGGATGTGTCGACCGAGATGATGCCGATCAGATTCCCGTCCGGCCCGTTCATCCTGACGAACAGGTTGTCTTCCGGGTGCCAGGCGTCGTTCGACACTGGTGGGCATCCCTTGCCGAACAGGGTGGCCTCCTGGCGCAGCACGTCTTTGCTGTCATGGGGCAGGTAATAGGACAACTGGCCGAATGGAATACTGTGGGCAAAAACGTTGTCGTAATACTCCGGTTTCATCTCGATGTGTTGAAGTGAGGCGATATAGGCCGGATCAACATTCTGGTAGCTGACGATTTCACGAAATGGCGGGGTCTCTTTGAAATAGGAGATCATGACCCGTTTATAATCGGAATAATCGACAATCGCCCGGCTGATGCGGTCGAAGATGTTTTTTTCATCCTTCATGGCGATAATGGAGGCCGCTGCAAGGCTGAACTGCTCTGTCTGTTCGGAAAGCCTTTTAATCTGGGCCTGGCTGTGGCGCAAAGCTTCTTCGGATCGTTTGCGGACGATGGCCAGGGCGACCTGGTGGGATACGGAGCTGAAAATTTCCACATCTTTCTGGTTGTAGAGATATGGATCCGTGTAGGTCTGGGTGGCCATTACGCCGATGACTTCGTTGCCGAACTTCAATGGAACACCCAGCCAGATCTCGGAGATATTGCGAATTTCAGCCCTTTCTGCGGTTTCCGCCTTGGCGATCATTTCGTCTTTGGTGATCAGCAACGGCTGCCCGGTGCGGATCACTTCGCATGTCAGCGAGGTGGTGCGGCTGACATGCTTTATATCCGAATTGTCGGTCATAACCTCATCCACCTTATAGGGGAAGGAGGCCGAATCCGTTTCTTTGTGGTAAAGCGCGATATAGAAGCTCGTGACATCAATAATGCTGCTCAAGGAATGATGGATGGACCGGTAGAGTTCATCCAGGTTTGTGGAAGTGTTGACCGCATTGGATATTCTGAAGAGGGTCTTGTTGATCTCCTCGGCGTGTTTGCGCTGCTGGATATCGGAAAAGACACCTTCCACCCTGCGGCCGTGCCGGCCTTCGATCACATGCCCTTTCTCGTGCACCCATCGGATTTTGCCGTCTTTGCGAATGATGCGGTATTCGAAACTATAGTCCTGCCCCTTGGCAAGGGCTTCCCGGACAGTCCGGCTGTTCAATTCCCGGTCCTCGGGATGGACCATGCGTTCATAGCAGAGGTCCAAGTCGTTTTCGGCATCGACGTTGCCATAGGCGCCGATTAAGCCGATGAATTCATCCTGAGTGTATCCGGTGATGGTTTCCACGGCGGGATTGATGTAGGTGACAAAACCCTGATTGTCGATGGAGAAAATGGCCTGGTTGATGTTTTCCAGGAGGCTGCGGTAACGCGACTCGCTCTGCTTCAGCGCCTCCTCCGCGCGTTTGCGATCGATGGCAATGGCCACCTGTTCGGATACGGCGCTCAGGATTTCGACATCCCGCCGGGCGTAAAGATGGGGATCGGTGTAGCTTTGGACGACGATCGCACCGATGACGCGGCTTTGAATTTTCAGGGGCGCTCCCAGCCACAGCTCCGAAGGAATACCGACCACGGGCATGCCCAATCGCCGCGCGCGTTCCAGCGCTTCTTCCTTGCTGATCAAAATAGGTTGGCCTGAACGAATGATTTCGCTGGTCAGGCTGCTCGATTGGCTGGCTTTTGGAATTTCCGGGATTTCATCGTCGATCTTGTCGGTGTTGAACGGAAACGTGATGGCATCGCTGTCCGAATCGTAAAGGGCAATAAAGAAGTTGGTAACGTCCAGCACCCGTGAAAGGGAACGATGGATGGATCGGTAGAGAGCGTCCAGATTGTCGGTGGTGTTGAGGGCATTCGATATGGTGAAAAGCACCTGATTGATTTCTTTGGCATAGATTTGCTCCCGCAGGACTTGGCGGTGTTTGTCTTTTAGCTCGGCGATCCGGTCATAAACAGCCTTAAATGGATGCGAAGCGTCCACCTGGGTGGCAGGACCGGCGTCTGGTTCAATTCGGTCGATGGTTGCCAAACATAAGATCAGTTCATCAATATACCCTCGAAACGTTTCCGAACCCGCCACCATTGCGGTTGGTGCGGGTTTCGGGCTGCTCTTCTTTTGATGGCCGTTTTCCGATGTTTTCATGCCTTTATTCTGAACCCCTCCCCTCGCGGTGCATGAGATTAAAGCGAATTTCACCTCCATGATTGATGGTTTCGTAAAAAGTCAGATTTGGGACGGTTTCGTAAAAGGTTCGAGATCAAGGCTTGCGAATCCCGAGGAATGAGGCGTACTTATCGTACGCCGCAGTGACGAGGGATGAAGCCTAACGCCGATATCGGACTTTTTACGAAACCGTCATGATTATCGGCCGAATGGCGTTAATGCTTTAGAGTTTATCAATTTGCGGGCGCGACCGTTAGCCCGACGAAGGCCTTTTGACCAGCCGTGTTGCCGTTTCCTGCAGGTCGCGGCGGTGTGTTGGCGCAGAATTTTTTTCCGACTGTGACCGGATCTGTCACACCCCTGCCTTATGATTTTCGCCAAACAGCAATTCAACATGAAATGTTCAGGTTAGGGCTGGCGGGTGGGAGGTGCTTGTGACAACACGGAATAATCAGACGCATGGGGTTGATCTGGATGGAATGACGCCGCGGCCTAAGCGGTGGCCGCTCATCACCGTCGGCATGACTGTAGCCTGCGTCGTGCTGTTTTTCATAACACCGGAGGCGATTTGCGATCGCCTGGTCTACCGGCCCTACATGGATAGCGGCCTGCCGCATTTGATGCTGACCACCGTTACAGGCGTTTTCCTGCACGCAAGCTTCAGCCAACTGCTGGCCAACATGCTTTGCCTGCTGGTTTTAGGGGGCCTATTGGAGCGCCGTCTGGGGGCATGGTACTGCATCACCGCTATGATTCTGGGCAGTGTGCTGGCCAATCTGGTGGGATTGAACTTCATGTTGGCCCGGATGGGCCTGGTGGACGGCGTCCGTCATCTCCGGGAGTTGCATTGGCCACCGGCAGGGGCTTCCGGGGCTGTTGCCGGTCTGCTGGGGCTTTGGGTAGTTTTCGGCGGTGGCCAAAGCTGGTCAAGGCGGCTGCGGCCTGGCTTCGGGGGGCACGCTTCGTTGCTGCGCATCACTGCTGCGGTGATGATAGGGCTGTGGGGGGCAGGGCTTTTGTCCGGAACGTCCAGCATGATGGGCGGTCGGGGGTGCTGGGCCGGTTTCCTGGGAGGGCTGGTGCTGGCCCTGGTGTTACGCCTGCAGGACGATGATACGGATGCTGATCCGGCGCGTCTGGAAGCCATTAAGCCGCCGGGCACCGTCGGGGGGCGACCCAAACCAAATGGTTCCGACTCCAAAAGCTTCAGGACGGGCTGTGTGGCATGATGTACTTGCGGTTAAAAGCTGATATCACTTCCTTGAAGGCATCCGGCAGGCGCCGGTCGGTTTCCCGTCGAATAGAATCCGGCAGCGGGCCGTAAAAGGCCTCGGCTATTCCCCCGGCAATGCAGGCCAGCGTGTCGCTATCGCCTCCCAGGGAGACGGCATTGCGAACGGTTGATTCGTAGTCGTTGGATTCCAGAAAACAGATCAGGGCTTCCGGAACGGTTTCCTGGCAGGAGATTCGAAACGAATAGTCCGAACGGATGGTCGCGACAGTGCGCCGTAGATCATAGCCGAAGTGGGACTGAATCGTACTGCGAATCGCGGTTTTACTACTTCCTTGCCGGGCCAGGAAAATCGACAATGCGGTTGCCTGCGCCCCACGGATGCCCTCGGGATGGTCGTGGGTGACGGCGGCACTGTTGCAGGCCTCGTGCAGAACCTTCGCTTCATTGTCGAAGGCCCATCCAACGGGGCTGACCCGCATGGCCGATCCATTGCCGAAACTGTGGTAGGGGGGCGCGGTGTCCGCCTGAAACCATCGACGGAAAGAGCTCCCATAACCTCTCAGGGGATGCGCCCGTGCCATGGTTCGATAGGCGGCGCTGTATGCCATAGGGGTCATGATGGCCAAAGCCGTTGCGATGGTCAGCACGGTATCGTCCGTAAACGTTGATTGGGCCGAGAACAGCGGGAAGTCGACGGTTTTAATGGGGTGGGCTTCATAAACCGACCCGATGATATCTCCGGCAATGGCACCAAGCATCTTGTTCCATGACCTCACGTGCTGCACGAATCCTATTTCGCGGAATAACGCACCATAAATTTTTCAAAAACCGCGCCATAGGTGTGTTGCTGTTTAACCTTGGCGAGGGCCAACTCGTAGTGTTTCAAGTATCTGGGAGCCGCGGTTTTGGAAAAGACGGAATAGAGCCCGATCGGGGGATCAGGCAGATATAAGATTTTGATTTTGGACGCGAAGGCTTCGCGCATCGCCTCGAATTGGATGGGGTAGTGATCGGGCTGGTAGCAGGCGTCGATGCGCCCGTTGAGGATCATGGCATAGCAACGGCGCGTGAAGTCATCGCCGGCCAGCGGCGTGATATTCAAGCGGTGGTCCTGCATGATGGCGGAGCGATAATTTTCCGGGGTTTCATGAAAGGCGAGCAGTAAGAGTTCGTCGACCGACCGAATTTTCTTGAGTGGGATTGCCGCACTGACGGCAATCGAGGGCTTGGTCATGCAAAAAGCTTCCGCCGGGTAGACAAATTGGGCCTCCCGTTCGGCATTCCGGGCCAGAAGCAGTGCCATGTCGACATGGTTGTTTTTCAGTTCCACCAGCAGCCGGTTCAACGGCAGCAAGACGAATTCGATGTCGGCCACCGGCATTTCCTTGGCGATGAGGTCGAAATAGGCCACGGCTACACCCTGGGGCCTGCCCGCCGGCCCGGGCATGGCATGCGGCGCGACGTTGAAGTAACCCACTCTCAAGGCATCGTCACCGGCAATGGCAGCGTTGCTGAACACCCAGAACGCAAGGATGGCAGCGAAGGCGGGGTAAATAATCGCGCGGATTTTCAGCATGCTAAATTCCCCGACAAAAGTGTTTTACTGCCGGCGTCACGCCTGCGAAACCTACAATCCGGTCATGTTTTGGTTGCCTGTCGCCAGGCGGTCACCCGGGTCTGGATGGTGAAAACGCTCTCACTTGACTTAACGTAAAACGAAAGTGGGTGACAAGCCAACCATGAAATGATGACAACTTTAACATGAATGAAAGGTCCAACGCAATTTGGCGGAATCGTCGGCAAAAAGTGCATCAAGACGGATAGGATCCATAGTTCCAACAATACGATGCCATGCGCCAATGGGATGAAAGTTTACTGGCTCTCCTTGGATATCGATTATTGCTATGCCGTCTTCTTGCCAGGTTTTCTTGGAAGCCAGAATATGGGGGAGGAAAACAGTCTTTTATGCGTGATTGTAAGGATTATTTGTACTACTGGCAGGTTGGCTTTAGGCTGGAGGCTGGTTTGGCGGAAATAGCTATCCATTTAGCCACTCAATGGCGGTATCATAATCGAAAAGCTGTCGGAATTGGAACTTTTGGATTTCCATGCATTTTTTGAAGAGCTGAGCGAACCGGGTATGTTCTTCATCTCTTGGGAAGATGACAGCAATCTTGTTATCGAAATCATCTGCAAGGCGTGACCATGCGGACATAATTGCCATCAAGTCGGTCATCTCAGGTGCAGTTACTGACTCCCTAAGGTCTATGAGGATGTCATAGCCCTTTTGCTGTTCTGCTGCAATAGAGAGATCGCGAACCAATTTAATGGCTCGATCCGTATGCAATACACCCGAGACAGCCCCCTTGATGATTTTTTTCTCGTTATGAGTCTCGATTTTAGTTTTCATTTACGACGATTTCACAAGGCAGGCTTTGGCTTCTTCAACGCTACGAAAAAAGTTGACCTCAAAAAGTATTGGTGAGATGCCATAATGCGTTAAGCATCTTGCTCAATCCATATGAAAGTTTGTCAGCAGATACGAAAGATGTTTTCCCATCCTTGCCCTTTGTGGCAAGGCTTTGGGTCATCATAACGTCATTTCTATGATTGCCTGTGTTGATTTGATAAAAATATCTTTATTGATATATACGAATCTTTCGCTAAATAGGTCACACGCTATCCGGTTTGCCCAGCTTTTCAAGGCTAGCATCGAAGAATTGGACGTATGGAATAGTCATCTGCTTAACCATTTTAACGCATGGTCCCCTCTGGAAAATAATTGGATGCTACCCATTTTGCAGGGCTTCAGATTTCTCCAATCATTACTGGGACAAGTGTCGCATGCCTGGAATTTTTTCTTATCTAAAGATCTGACTTTTGTGAGGGCAAAGGGAGGGATCACAGTGAACGATTTCATCACTTGGGGAAAAATAGATACATCCAGGCGTCCACAGCATTGATCCTGTGGGATCTTTTGGGGGCAGAACTGTGTAAGCTCGGTAACGATGAAATTAGAATGATTGCCACAAAGGCGAAAGGAATTGCCTATGTAGGCAAAGGAGGCAAAATAGCATTCGTTTTCGGAAAACCCCTCAATTTTGGTGCCGGGAGAATGTTAGACGCATACAATGAGGTCGTAAAGATGCCCTCAGAAATCCGCATATCTCATACAATCGATGACGCCAAAAAGTGGCTTCGCGTTTGACAATTTTACCGCAAGTTAATCGTTCTATCATTGTTTTGCTCACGCTATGGCCCCATGCCCACTGCCAAAACAATTATCACGCGATAGCGTATGAATTGGCACCGTCACCCCTGTTTCAGAATGGCGCATCAATGGTAAGAGGCCTGCCTTTGATATCGGTGCCGGACAGGGCAAGCCCGGCCGGCCTCTGCCGGCGGACGACCAAATGCGGTGGGTGTCGCCACGGCCGGCAGCAGCGGGAGCCTGGTCGGCGGGATTACATCCCGAATTTTTTGAGCATCTCGATGACGCGTTCCTGGTTTTTCTTCTCGACGATCAGGGCCTTCTGGTTGTGCGCGTTTTTGATTTTTTCGGAGAGGGCATCCAGATCGGCCGGTTTTTCGACCAGGTCCATGGCCCCGGCTTTCATGGCTTCGACGGTTTTCTCGACCGTGGCATGGCCGGTAAGCAGGATGATCTGCATCTCCGGGTTTTTCTCCTTGATCGCCTTGAGCGCTTCGATGCCGTTCATTTCCGGCATCATGAAATCCATGATGACGGCGTCGTAAGATTCCGTGGCAATCAGGTCCATGGCCTCGAGGGCCGATGTGGACGTGGTGACCTCGATATCCCGGGCCTGCATCCGTTCGGACATGATTTCCAGAAACTCCTTCTCGTCATCCACTAACAATACACGTTCGGTCATGTCAGACTCCTTTCTGTTTAGCTAGTGTCCATCCAAAAAAGGCATCTTTCGGCCCCTGGCGGCGTTCTCGCTCGTTTTCAATCCTCGCAATAGCGGACTATTCCTCCGGTTGACACCCACCGATCGGAATCGATTAGACGGGAAGTCCCCCGGAGAGGGAAAACTCGCTCGGGCCTTGCCAGGAGCCAAAACCTACCATTCATGAACGGATACTCATTATAAGCATGAATTGCAAAATTTCGATTCGTGATAGCATTCCATCGTTCATGAACCTTTCCCGGGCAGTTCCAGATAAAACGCACCCGCTTCCGGGTGCGACACCATGCGGGCCCCGATCAATTCCAGGGCACAGCTCGATTCGATTGACGCAAGGACCGATTCGGGAAAAGCCTCGGCCGTGTCCAAACCGCTGAATTGCAGGGCCGGGCCGGTTTCCGTTTTGTCGACACGAATTTGAACTGCTCGATCGGACCGGCCGGCATGCATGGCGGCCTGCAAGCACTGCCAGATAGCGAATTGCAGGTAAAACCGACTTGTGAAGGCCGTCACCGTCTTGTCCGGCAGGACAGCATCGAAACGGATCCCCTTCAACATGATCAGTCGCGACGTCAGCTCCAGCATGAACTGAACTGTTTCGCCGACATCGACCGGCCCCCATTCGTGATCGGCGCTGTGGGCAAAGCGGTTCATGACCGCAATGATGTCGTTGGCCCGGGCGATCTGGCGTGTCACCGATTGGGCCAATTTTTCAATACGGGCGTCATCGAAAGGCTTCCCCAGCCGATGCAGGGCGACCATATCTTCCAGAAGACCGGCGTTTTCGTTGATGACGGCCATCACATTTTTGATCTCGTGGGATATGGAGGCATTCATCTCGCCGCAGAACCGGGCTCCGGATGCGGCCAGGGGATTTTCTTTTTTTGTCATGGGTGCACCTCTTCCAAGACGTCAATGCCATGCCGTTGCCGATCACGCTGGCCGCTGGCCGTCCGCAGATAATGTTTCTTCCCTCTCAGTGTCCGGTTTTTCCGTGATTCTCTCCGGGGGTTGTTTCATCGGTAGTGTCACCGTGAAACAGGTTCCCTTGCCGACCCGGCTTTGCACCGTAATGTCGCCGCCCATCTCCATCACCAAGCCATAGGTGACCGATAAGCCCAGTCCGGTTCCCGCGCTCTGATGACGGGTGGAGAAAAACGGTTCGAAAACGCGTTTGACGTCGTCGTCCGGAATGCCATGGCCGTTGTCCGTGACCGTAACCCGGACGCGGCTTCCTTCGTGGCGGGCAAGTACGATGTCGAGTTTGCCGCCATCGGCCAGGGCGGCCAAGGCGTTGTTGATCAGGTTCAGGAAAACCTGCTGGAGGCCGCCACGGTCGATGAGCAGCTCGGGGATGTCGTCCACCTTTTCTACGGTTGCCTGGATGTGCCGGCGATCCACCTCTTTCCGGATGAAGTCCAATATCTGGCGGATAACAGCTTCCAGATTTACCGGTTCGATGCGGGACTCCATGTGGCGGGAAAAATCAAGCAGTCGTCGGGTGATGGAACTGCAGCGCACGATGGATTCCAGAACGTCGTCCACCAGTCCCATCATCCGCTCATCGGCGGCATAACCCTGCTTGAGGGTGAACAGATCCTTGATGAGCCCCACCTTCTGGTTGATGATGGCCAGGGGGTTGTTGATTTCGTGGGCGACCCCCGAAGCCAGTCGTCCGATGGAGGCCAGTTTGTTGGCATACTCCACCCGGTGCAAGGCCTGGACACGTTTTTGGTCCGCCCTGTAAATCCGGTCCACAAGCCAGGTGGCGGTTCCCAGGATGGCGCCCAGGATCAGGAGGATGCTAAAAACCAGGACGCCGATCAACTGGACGCGTGGCCTGAGCCAAAGATCCATGATGCCGGATTTGGGACGGACGAGCATCAGGATAAAGGGACTTTGGGGAATATAGGCATACCCCAGAAGGATTTCTTCGCCTTCGGTTGTGGTGGTGCCCATCACCCGGGGGCTGCCGGCCGGTTCGGGCACCGGCAACGGCACGGGGCCAAAAGGGAGGCCGTAGCGCCGGGAGGGCGTTTGCAGCAACCCGGCGGTGTTGATGATGAATACATCGTCGCCCGGGTCAATCGCTATCCGGGAGATCGGGTCATCAAGGATCCGTCGGTCCAGGGCTGCCCGCAGGATGATGAAGTCGCCGTCTCCGAGATCGCGCCGGATGGCGAGCATCATTTGCCGGTCGCTGCCCGAAGGGCCGCCATCAGCGCTCACAAAAAAGCCTTGGGCCACCGTCTGTTCGAAACAAGGCTGTTTTCCGGGCTTTAGCCCTTCCCAGGAACGGGGGCCGGCATAAGCAAGGGGGCGGCCCTTGTGATCAAGCACCCCCAGGCTGATGAAACCGCCGATATGGTCTCTCAAACGGGTCAAAAGGGTTGCCAGGCGTTCGGATGAGCACAGGGCCTGGCGGGTGTTATCCCGGGCAATGAACTCCAGCGCCGCCCGCCGCTGGGACAGAAAAAGGGCTATGTTGCGTCCGGCGCTGGACACGGTGCGTCCTGTGTGGCCGATTGTTTCCGATTCAAAGGCCTGAATGGTCAGGTGGTAATCCATCAGGGCCATGACCACCAGCGGGGTCAGGGCCACCACGGTCATGAAGAGGACGGTCAGTTTCCATTTGCGGCGGAAACTGAATAATTGGCCCCCGGGGCCGGCAGCTACATCCTGGTGGTCCCAGAAGCTTGGTTTTATTTTGGATAGATTCAGCATTGCCATATGGTTGTTTTGATTAAAACCCGCCATCTTTGGTGGAAGCCCCGGCGGTCATGACGGCTCCTTGCGGATCCGGGCATGGGCTTTTTTCAGGGTATCGCTCAGCAGATCGATGTCGACCGGTTTCTGCAGATAGGCAAAAGCGCCCAACTGCATGCAGCGCTCGCGGTCTTTTTCGGAACCATGACCCGTCAATACAATAACCTCGATTTCAGGACGGGTCTGTTTGACTTTCTTCAATATTTCCATCCCGTCGATGCCGGGCATTTTCAGGTCGATGATCATGACTTCCGGCTCGTCTTCGTTTACCAGAGACAATGCCGATTCCCCGTCATAGGCCACCACCGAGCCCATTTCCCGCAACTGCAGGCGTTCGGAAAGCGTCTGGACGAACTCCCGTTCGTCATCCACCAGAAGGACCCGGGAAGGAACCTCAAAATTGTGCTTCCGGTAAATATGGCTCTCATGATAGTCCTGTCCGACTTCAGTGGTCACCGATAGAACGCCTGGAATTTTGCCGGCGATGGCCTTCAGTTCTTCTTCCAGCCGGGTGAGCATGAGCACCTGTTTGTTGATTACCAGGGTGACCGCGCCGCCCCGCGCCGTTACCGAAACGGCGTGGCCGGCCTGGGCCAGTTCGACCTCGACGGTGGCCGCCAGTAAAAAGTCCTTTTCGGCGGCATTGGAAGTCTCGGTCCGGCGCACGGCTTCTTTTACCAGGTTTTCCTCGATCAGGGCGCTGGCCTGGGGAAGGTGTATCCGGTTCATGGGCAGCACCATGTCGTAGAGGTCCTGGTGCCAGGGGTCCGCTGTCCCGAATAGCGTGTTGGTCCAGGCCCCCCGGTCGGCGTCGTCCTGGTGGATGCGCTTCAGGGCGTCCTTTTCGGACAGATTGGCCTCCTGTTCCGCCCGTTGAATGCGGTAGGGCGTCTCCGCAATCAGGCATACCCGCAGTACATGGCTCACGCTGGCGGGAATGAGCAGGCCGCCATACCCGTGGACGACGGCCGGTGTGGCTTCGATCAATTGGGCCATGGCCATTCGGAGGCAGGCAATGGAGAATTCTTTCTCCCGGGTGAATTTGTTGAATACCGAGGTCTTGGCGGTGAAGGCGCGGCGCAGTTTGGCCTCGGGCATGTCGGACAGTTCGACGGCCCGGGCAATCATGTCGTCATCGGTAATCAACCGGTAGCCGGTGCTCTCCATCACATCGCGGACGACGGTTTCGGCGTCGCAGAAAAGACCGTTAAATAGCGTTACGACCGACATCGTTACAATCCTTTGGCACTGGGGTTGGCGTCCAGGGTGACCACCGAGGTCAGGGGACAGTTGGCTTCGCGACCGCCGGTGTGGGTCTGGGCGTGAATCGCACTGATGGCGCTTTTCATTGAAGGATAAAAATGATCGGCGCCGATGCGGGTGTAGAGGTGGGTGCGTTTGAGCACCCGCATGACCGAGGCGTGGACACCGCTGAAGGAAATATCGATGCCCGCGCTGCGGACCCGTTCAACGACCAGGGCCAGGGCTTCCTGACCCGATGCATCCATGTCGTTGATGCCCTCGGCTCCGATGATGATGTGTTTGAGATCCTTTTTGGTGCGCCGCCGCTGCCGAATCTGGTCCTCGAGATAACTGGCGTTGGCAAAAAAGAGCGGGCCGTCAAAACGCACGGCATCGATATAGCGGCACTCTTTAAGTCCGTGGGCCACCGCGTCATGCAGGGCCTGGTCAACGCCCAGGGAGAGGTCCACCACCTTCGGCCGCATGCTGCGGTAGAGATAAACCCCCAGGGAGAGGGCCACTCCCAACAGGATGCCCCGGTCCAGGTGCGGGGCGAAGGCCAGGGTGGCGACGAAGGTGACGATGGATATGGCCCCGTCAAACCATTGGGCCCGCCAGGCATGGATGAATCCTTCGATGTTGATCAGGCCGCCCACGGCCATCATGATAATGGCGGCCAGCACGGACTGGGGCAGGTGATAGAGCAGGGGCGTGAAGAAAAGCAGAGTGGCCAGAACGGCCAGGCTGGCGAACAGGCTGGCCAGACCGGTCACAGCGCCCGCCTGCAGATTGACGGCGGAGCGGGAAAACGAGCCGGCCACGGGATAGCTTTGCCCCATGGCGCCGAGCATGTTGGCCAGCCCCTGCCCGATCAGTTCCTGATTCGGATCGATCCGCTGGCCGGTTTTAGCGGCCATGGCCTTGGCAATGGAGATGGCCTCCATGAAGCCCAGGATGGCGATAATGACAGTGGCCGGCAGCAGGGTCAGAACAACACTGCCGCGGATGCGCGGCAGCGTGAAAGAGGGCAGCCCTTCGGGGATGGCGCCGACGACCTTACCGCCGCAGAAAAGGGGTAAGGCTTCCGTATCCAGGGCGGCGCGCCCTACCTCGATGCGCCAGGTGCTTCCGGCGGCGGTCATTTCCGGCGGACGGCCGCCCTTGCGGAAAAAGCGGGTTTCTCCTGAGGCGGTCCGGCCACCGTCCATCAGCACCTGGTTGAGGGTCCGACGCAACATGGTGGCCTGGCGGCTTTTTTGAGCATTCTGGAAATCGATAATGTCGAGGTCCCGCCGGATATGGATGATCTGGAGTGCGGCATCGTTTTGGCGGGCCTGATCAAGTTCGGCGGTCCGCCGGGCGCGTTGGTTCGCCAGACGGTCGATTTCCGCCAGGGAGGCATTATACTGGACGATCAGCGTGCGGATGTCGGCGTCATCCAGGGCCTCCATGGGGACGTGGGTTTTATGTTCGAAACCAATGGCCCAGGACACCAGTGTCGTCATGACCACGGCCGCCAGGACGTTGGGAATTTTCAGGGAAATTTTCTTGAGAACCACCATGACCAGAAAAGCGAATACGCCCATGAGCAGGGTGGGCCAATGGGTGAAATGAAACGCTTCGGCAATGATCCGGGCGATGGCCTGGGCATAGTGATCGGTTTGGCCCACAGTGATGCCGAAGAGTTTGGGCAACTGACCGGTGGCGATGATAATGGCGGCGGCATTCGTAAAACCGTTGATCACCGGGTGCGACAGGAAATTGACCACCAGCCCCAGCCGCAGGAACCCCAGCAGAAACTGGAAGACGCCCACCATCAGGCCCAGCAATACGGCATAGGCTATGAAGGCCTGGCTGCCGGCTACGGCCAGGGGTTCCAGGGCCACGGCCGTCATGAGGGACACCACGGCCACCGGACCGGTAGCCAACTGGCGGCTGGAGCCGAAAAGGGCCGCCACAGCCGGCGGCAGGAAGGCCGCGTAGAGGCCGTAATAGGACGGCAGATCGGCCAGTTGGGCGTACGCCATGGACTGGGGAATCAGGATCAGGGCCACGGTCAGCCCTGAAAAGAGATCGGCTTTGAGATGCCGCCGGTTATAGCCCGGCAGCCATTCCAAAAAGGGGAAAATGTCAGCTGGTTTGGGCCATGCCGCTATGCCGGGTCGTTGCGAGGCCATGGGATTGCTAGCTCCTCCCCGTGAGCAGGCTGCGGCATGAGGTCATCAGATTGCTGTAGAGAGCCCCGGCATCATAGATCCGGTAGGTGTTCAACCGCACGATGCCATCCACCATGGCGAACATGACCATGGCGGTGTTACGCGCCGATGATGCCGTCACCGAACCGTCCTGTTGCCCGATGCGGATGCCTTCCTCGAAAATGTCCAGCAGGCAATTGTAGATGGACGCCAGGCATTCGCGGCAGACCGTATTGGTTTCCGCCATCTGGTAGGGGAAATGACGGTGCAGGAGAAGGAACTGGTCTTCCATGGCGCCGGTCAGGTGCAGGTAAAAAACCACCGTGCGTTCCACCATTTCCAGGCCGTTGCGGCTGTCGCCGTTTTTTTGATACCGGTCGAATTCGGCCAGAATGGTTTCCTTGATGTCCGCCAGGATGTTCACAAACAGGTCTTCCTTATTCTTGAAATGGTGGAAGATGGTGCCTGTGGCGGCATCCGTGGCTCTGGACAGCTCCGCCATGGAGGTGCCTTCAAACCCCTTACGGGAAAACAGCCGGGTGGCGGCGGCAAGGATTGCATTTCGTTTGGACATATGGTACCAGCGGAAAAAGAACTCGACCGAATGATCGGTCGGTTTTTATTGATTAAAGACTTTCAGACTGTAAGTCAACAAAAAATATAGCGGTTAGCCCGCCGGAGGCATCCCATGGTCGAAGCGGTTCCTGAGAAGGCCAAGCTTTTGGAAAAATTAAAAAAATCTGGATTTGCCGTTCCGGATTTCATTTACGTGCCGGCTCAAAATTTTGAAAATGGTGACACTGCCGCCCTCGAGGCCTTCCTGGAAAAACACCGGGAGAGCTTCAAGGTCATCGCCCGCAGCGCCCATCCCCATGAGCGGCGTTTCAAGGGCGGCACCTTCGATTCCCTGGAAACCTACGCCGACGTCGGCGGGATCCGCTACGCCCGCAACAAGATGATCAAGCTGGCCAATACCAGCAAGCAATTGAACATTCAACGCCAGCAGAAATTCAACCAGGCGCCGGATCTGGATATGAATGCCATGGGGGTCGTGGTCATGCCCTTCATCGACGGCACCAGCGTCATGGCCAAGATGATTTGCGGGCAATGGGAATTCGGCTATTGCCGGGACCGGGTGCACCGGGTCCAGAGCGAGCCCTATATCACCCGCACCCCCCACGACCGCCGGCTCTTGCAGCTTTCCAAGGAGATTCAATCGGTTCTGGGATTTCGATGTGAAATCGAATACATTATCTCCAGCGAAGGGGAGATCCATGTGGTCCAGGCCAAGGATATCTCCGAGATCGACATTCTGGAGGAAAAGGAGAGCCAGCGATCCATCACCCTAACCGGCGTGCGCCGCATCCGCAAACGCCGGAACTATCGGGAACGCCCGCTTTACGTGATGGACAACCGGGAATTTTATATCAGTGTCATCACCCAATGCGAGGACATGCTCGATGCCTGCCCCCGTCCGTCTTCGGGGGATGTGGAACCCGTCATCGCGGCCATCAAGGCCTATGAGGCGGAGCTCGAGGCGTTTGCCCTGCGCCACCAGCGATACGCCGTATTGGGGCTCTCCATCCAGGACACGGGTGGGCTTTACCAGATTGCCAGCCACTACCTGGACGATTTCCCGGAATGCCAGGCGGAGCTCGCCAAGGTGCTGCACAACAACCTCTATCAGATCGACATCTTTATCTCCGAGGCCGATACCCTCATCGCCAAGGACAAGATCCGCATCGGCCTTTGCAGTCATGACGCCTACGGGATCGACACCGTCCGCAACCCCCTCTGGAATGTCTACTGGCCGGCGGACCGTCACGAAGAGGTGGTCGCCCAGTTCCAGGAGGTGGGATTCCGGACAGGGGACACCGTGGGCATCGACATCAATGTGGATGATCAGCCGGTGGTGTTTCGATTGTAGGGTTGCGGGCCCGTATTTCGATACCGAGACCGGGCGGCACCTGACGTTCTCTGGATGGGATCAACCATGCGGCCAAGCGCAATCCGGGCTTGTTTCGACATCGAGATAACAGGTTCGCCCGCCGTGTTTAATGGTGTGCACATGGGGAAGGGGGGTGCGGTTGGACCCCAGGCGGATACTGGCGACTCGGTCGGCGCTCGTCGTGGGCTCACGCATGGCGCTGTATTTTCGGCGGTAGTAGGGGGCGGTATCGTCTGTTGGTTTAATACGGAACCATGGGGCGCCCTGTTCTACGGCGTACTCCAGCGCGACGGCCATCATGAGCTCGTCGAGGTTCCACACACCTCTTGATCCTCCATTGCGAAATGCTTCCTGCACGAAAAAGCCGTACCGGTGAAGATTTCGCAAATCGTCGAATCGGTCCAGGGCAACCCCTTTTTCGTGTTTCAGCGCGGCCGCAAAGGGTAGACCGATGAAAGGCGAACCAAAGGCCGAGTCCAGGTGGATCTCCCGCTGCATATCGAAATCGAGAAAGGCCACATGCCGCCAGGCGCGGCTCTTGAAGACGTCGATCATGCCGGTGCCGCGAAAAGTGATCAACAGGTCGGTGCCGGGCGATTCAAAGTCGGCAAATCCCTTCTGGGCCAGATGCTCGTAATCGAAACGAAACACCGGTACCAAGGTGGGGTCATCCCATGACGCGTGTCGTATGGCGTCGTTCGTCATGGTCCGCCTCTGTCCATGTGTTGCCGGTTTGATAAGTCTGCAGGCGCAGCGCTGCGCCCCAGATGCCGTCCAATGAACATCGCGAGTGCGTGAAATATCCGGGTTAAATGGTTTGCCTTCGAACGGGGAATGATCGCCTCCCGTCTCATGGGAGGCGATCATTATCTATTTTTCATCCACCGGATATTTGGCCCGGAACCATTCCCGCCAACCGCCCTTGAGGGCGTATACATTTTCGTAGCCATTGTCTATCATTTTCTGTGCCAGACTGGCACTGGTGTATTCGTTCGGTCAGGCGCAGTAGAGGACGATCTTCTTGGATTTGGAGTAGGTATTGGCCCACTGATCGTAGGCCTCGGGCTTGGCGTAGGCGGCGCTTTGGATTTTGAACTCGGAGGATTTCCAGTCTTTGCCGCGCCGGACATCCAAAACGACGAGATCGGGGTCGCCCAGCATGGCTTTAAGCTCGTCGGCGGTCATCAGGGGGACGTTCCCGGCCTGGGATATCCCCAGACCCGTCAGCATCAACGCCACTGCCAGCAGAAAGACAAATGGCATTTTGCGTGTTTTCATCATGGGTAGCCTCCTTTCAATGATTCGATAAACCTGCTTTGGTGTTCGTATCAATTCCTCTTGCCAAATACTGGCCGGCACCGGCGAAGCCGATGGCCAGGATCAGAAAAATAGAAAGGGTTTTTAAAAGAGCGGAAGGATCTTCATCGGTGGCGACAAGTGTGCCCGCAATGATGACGAATAACGCAGCGACCAAAACTGTCCGAAGACCTTCCCGGATCGATGGATGCGACAGGTTCCAGGGGCGATCAGGCATCGATTTAAGCTTACCGGCGAGCAGGATGATGGCATAGAAAACAAGCCACAGCAGGAGACCGGCCCGGATGCTGGCATCCAGCCAGTCAGTGCCGGCAAATCCCGTGGCCATGAGCAGACCGACGATCGCAGCGAGACTGACCAGAGCGAATGTTGGACGGGAGGCCGAATGCCCGAAAACGGCCGGCAACAGATGGTTGCGCGCCATGGCTGCCAGCATGCGCGCAACGGTTTGGAAAAGATAATTCACGGCAGCGCAGGCACCGGCAATGGCCACGATCCCAATGATAATCCGGCCGGTGGGTCCCGCGATCGCTTTGGCGGCCAGGATGTGGGGTATGCTGGTGTCCGCCAGGCGGGACGGAGCAACATGCAGCAAGCTTGCCGTGTTCCAGAGCAGAATAAGAAGCCCCCCCATAACCAGACCGGCTTTGATGACCATCGCCAACTGGTCGGGATGGAAACGGTGGGCGCTGTAGCGCAGCAGGTCGTACCCAACCAAACCGATGGCGGCCAGCCCTGCCCCCCGGGTGCCGGCACTCATGGATAAGGCTGTCGATGTTGCGGCTGCCGTCTGGTCTCCACTGAAAAGACCGACAACGGCCAGACCGACCAGACCGGCGCTGGCGGTCGCCGTAAACAGGAACTGGCCGGCCGCCGCCGCTCGGGGGCCGGCCAGGTTCAGGGCCAGGATGATCGATAGGAGAAGGGCGGCAAATCCGAAATTGGGGAACCAGTAGAGAAAGACTTCGTTGAAGACAAAGCCCGCCGTGACCAGCAGGGCGGTCGCCAGGCACACCGCCAGGGACGGGCGCGCCATCAACAACAGCGCCGAGGCGCTAAGCGGGCCGACAGTCTCGATCAGGAGCTTGATTTCACTTGGTGCGGCAGGGTCGGTCATCCCGTCGCCCCGGGCCGCCGTGACGTTTGTCCAATGAAGAATGATCGCCGCGGCCAGCAGCAGGATAAACCCCGGGCCGCACAATCCGGAGAGGTTGCCTTGCAGCAGCAAGGCTTCCGGTGAAATAAACAGGCCTGTCATCCAGGCCAGGGCTATGAGGTATCGGACCTTCATGGCTGTTTGGTCGTTGATGTAAGGAAAACCTCACAAGGTTTACGCAAACGAATGCGTGTCCATCCATCAAAGGCATCTTTCGGCCCCTGGCGGCGTTTTCGCTCGTTTCCAATCCTCGCAATAGCGGGCTATTCCTCCGGTTGACACCCACCGATCGAAATCGATCAGACGGGAAGTCCCGGCCAGCGGGATACTATCCCGCGGAGCGGGAGAACGCGCTCGGGCCTTGCCAGGAACCAAAATCTACCATTTATGGACGGACCCTAATGTAGGGTTTCACCCGGTGTCGGGGCGGCATTGCTGCCCAGCAGAAACAGCGCACTCATGGTATCGTGAACACTCGGGTAGATGCTGTGGTCTTCTCGAAGATCGGTACCGCTGACGCACAGGCTGGCAAGATTATTTTCCTGAATCCAGGCGGCAATACGAAACGCCGCCTTATCGGGCGTTGCAGCAGCAAAATCAACATGCAGGCAAGGCTGGCGTTGCGCCTGGGCCTCGCGTTTGATCGATTCCAGACGAGGCGGCAATTCCCCCCCGGAAAACAAAAGGATGCCTTCGGCCCGGGCTATGTTGGCCTTAAGGAGCAGCATGGGATGGACAAACGGCCGCTCATCCAGCCTATAGCGGCCGGTTGGGCGGTCTCCCGGAACCAAGGCGCCACGGCTGGTAAAGCCACCATAAGGGATGTTGAACCGAATGGCCGCGTCCAGGGCGGCAGATTCCGCACCCAAGTTGCCGGAAGAAATGATCCGAATATTGCTCATGTTGTTTTTCCCGAGCATTCGTTGTCTGCGCCACCTCATTCACTCTAATACCGTATTCGTGAATTTAAACCCCCCGGGGTGTCGGCCGGCGGGCCAGGTGATGTGTTAGCGTTTCCTGAACCGGAAGGCCTGTCGATACAACCAAATGAACGAAATGGACGAAGCCGGGCGCTTCGCTCTTCTCTCTTGAAAAGAAAGGGAATCAAAAAAGACCGCGTGCGTCACGCCTCATTTAGCCCGTCTCACCCATGCTCGGTGTGGAACAAGGGAGATACTAGCCCCCCAACGGCGAGTGTGTGTGGGGACGGGTTGACACCTTTCCGGTTGGTCATTTAAAATAAACGAGACATGGCGCAGAACAGGTGGCTTTGGCAATGTGGAACAGAGGAGACTATGGGAAGAAATTCTGGGTTAACCGGCCTGTCGGTCCTCATCGTTTGTTTTTTCCTGCTAGTCGTCGTGCCCATCCCTTCAAAAGCGAAAGAATGTCTGACAACCGCGGTTTCCCAAGAACACTGCAATAGCGTGGTCGTTCACATTTTAAAGGCCGTCGCCAAGAAAATGGATGCCGATCTGACGATCCGGCATGCACCTTTTGCCAGGCGGTTGTGCTGGATGCGGACCGGAGAAATCGATCTGATGGGCGGGCTGCTCAAACGCCCCGAGCGGGAGGATTACATCTATTTTGTGATGCCGCCCTATGTTACCAAAAACAGAAAAGTTTTTTTTGTCCGCAAGGGGGATGCCGCGCTGATTGCGCGCTATGAAGATTTGTATGGGTATAAAATCGGCACCAAGATCGGATCACAATATTTCCCCCGCTTTGACCGGGATCCGGACATTGTCAAAGAGCCGACCCGCAGTGTGAAGTTGAATTTCAAAAAGCTTATCGATGGACGCATCGATGCCGTTGTCTACAGCCTTCGGTCCGGATTGCTGAAGCTCCACGAGATGAACCTTGTCGATCAGGTGGACGTAGCGGACTATGCTTACCTGGAGGACAACCCCGTTTACATCGGTATATCCCGGAAATCCCGCATTTGGCATCAGCGGGAAAAATTAGAGCAGGTGGTCCGTGAGATGGTGGCAAGCGGGGCTGTGAAGACGATCATTGACGATTACTATGCGGACCTTCGGAAGAAGGTCTCCGGGGAACGGTAGATGGCCTGTTCAAAAGAAGCGAACGATGGCGAAAAGACCGACCATGGACATGGCCACCGCCAGTTTGGCTGCCACGCCGAGCGCCAGCCCGACGGTGGTGCCGATGCCGGCTTTGCCGGCGGCCATCAGGTTTCGCTGAACCGATAATTCCCCTAATACGGCTCCGATGAAAGGCCCCAGGAGAATTCCGGGAATACCGAAAAACAAGCCGACCACCGCCCCAATGCTGGCGCCGACAATGGCACGGGTCGACGCCCCGAATTTTTTGGCCCCCAGGGCTCCGGCAATGAAATCCACCGCATAAATCGCCAACGTCATGAGGCCCAGAACCGCCAGTGTACCCATGCCGATGTAGGCGAAATCTTCCGCCCATGCTGCCAGCAGCAATCCCAGGAAAAGCACCACACCGCCCGGAAACGCCGGGAGCACCAGGCCGATGATGCCGGCCAGCACAAGGATTACGGAGATTATCAGAAGGACGATCGGTGTCGTCATGTCACCCGGCTATTCTATTTGGTTTCGAAAGGGCCCCATCGGTTAACTCCAATCCTGATATCATGGCACAACATACCGGGAAATCAAGCGTCAAAGCACACGCCGGGAATCCTTGATCCGTCTATTGCCATAAGCATTATGATTCCGGTGGCCATACAACATTGCGACATGGCCGTTTCCGGTGGATCCGAATATGTCAGCGTCGTTGCTATGCTTGCCGGAAGAGTTCCCCGTGAGCGGATTCGTAAAATGGCCAATATCAAGGCGTGCGAAGGCTGAGGAGGGAGGCGTACACCCGTACGCCGCACCGACGAAGCAAGAAGCACAACGCCGATATGGGGCATTTTACGAATCCGTCCAAATAAAAGGGGCAAGGCCCTATGCCTTGCCCCAAAGAGGAGGGAGAAAAGATGGTCTGACAGATGGTTAAAGCAAATCGTGTGCCATAGGTCTGTGTGAATTAATAAAAATAATATAATCAATTATATAGATGGTCTTGGTTGATATCCTGGCGGGTGCTGTCAACGTTTTTGTCAGAATAGTTGACGGTCAGGTGTCATGATTTTTACACAGGGCGGGACTTTCCAGGCGGTCAGGCGACCTGGACGCCGTGCAAGTTGACTTCACCGATGACCTGGTCCTCAATCTTGGCATACCCATTGATCTCTTTAAAGTTTTCCAACAGGGCACGGGTCGTGGCACAGGTGGTGATCCGGGCGTGTAGGGGAAGGGTGTCGATCCTGAACACAGCATTTTTGATGCCCACCAGCATACCTTGGCGCATATGGGCTCCCGAAGGCTGGGTCACGGCTTTGAAGCCGCCGACCACGGCAGCGGTTTGGGCCACGAGTTCGATCAACAGCACAACATGGGCCGCGCCTTCGGAAAAGGTCGGCCAGGAGGAGACCACGGTGGCAGCAGTGGTTGCCGTATCGCCGGATACATCCAGGATGGTATCGATGAGCCGCATGGGAGGGCGGTGGGGGACGAGGGTGTCGATGTCAAATTCGGGCCGGGGCAAGGGCCAACTCCAATCACTCTAAAATAGGGTATTCCGGGTGTACGATTTTGCTTCCGAAGCCAAAACCATTACCCCAACGCAACGTTGTCCGGTAGCATCGCCCCTCTGGGGTGGGCTGTCAACACCAAAAGGTTGACTGGCAGCGATAACTGGCACCAAACGCCTGACCGGTCTTCGAGGATGTAACCCGTTCGCGGTATCCATCGACATTGTATTGAGAAGTTCCAAAGCCTTGACCGGGAAGAGGAAGATCCATGCGGAAAAGGGGGCAACCGGCCCGTTTTTACCGGGACGCCCATCAAAAAGGACTCCGGCGGCCATCGGAGTGTTTACGTTGACAAAGCCCACAATTACGGTTAAAAAAATCAGTTTTCCGTCAAGCGGCCGCAGGGTTCATTGGCATCCAGGCACTCATGGGCGCCACTTCGGTCCGCCTTTCCGGCGGCACCCGGACGACGATAGCCGGCGGCGTATTCCGGACCTTTAACAACGCCTTCCAATGATGGCGGAACAGGTTGCCAGGCCATGAATGCTTCCCTCCGAATCCAGACAATTCTGATCTTGGCCGCCTTGGTGCTGAGCGCCTGCAGTCCGTTTGCGCCAGCGGTGCGATCCTTTGCGGAGGACCCGCTGCCGGAGAGCTTTTCGCTTTATCCTGTTCAGGCGCCGGACCCGGCCCCCTGGTGGACCGCTTTAAATTCCAGTGCGCTCAATGGACTCCTGGGCCAGGCCTTTGCCGGCAACCTGTCGCTTAAGCAGGCCTGGGCCCGCATGGAACAGGCCCGGGCCGTGGCCGTAAAGGCCGGCGCCGACCTATATCCGGACCTGAGTGTCACCGGCCGCACCAACCATGCCCGCCAGCGGAGCGAAAACGGTTCGGCCGATAGGTTTACCACCCGGAATTATGCCATCGGACTTTCCACCAGCTACGAGATCGACCTTTGGGGCCGGATTCGCTCCGGGCAGAAGGCGGAATCCCTTACGGCCGAAGCCGCCCGGGAGGATTGGCATGCCACCGTCATCGCCCTGGCGGCCGATGTCGCCACCACCTGGGCGGAGATCCTCTCCCGGCAAATGCAGCGGCGTTTGCTGGAGAAACAGCTGGAAACCAACCGTACCTACCTGGAACTGGTGGATTTGCGTTATCGCAAGGGCATCGTCACCGCGCTGGATGTTTTCCAGCAGCAGCAGGTCGTGGAAGAAATCCGCTCGCAGATCCCGGTTGTGGAAGCCCAGGAGCGTCTGCGCCGCAACCAGTTGGCCGTCCTGCTGGGGCAGGCTCCGGGCACGGAGCTGACCATCGGGGCGGAAAATTTGCCGACCCTCGAACCGTTGCCGGCCGCCGGGCTTCCGGCCGATCTTTTGGCCAATCGTCCTGATGTGCGCGCGGCCGGTTTGCGCCTGGAAGCCGCCGACTGGCAACTGGCGGCGGCCCGGGCCAATCGCCTGCCGGCCATCAGCCTGACCGGCACGGCAGGATACGGACCGGCCGATATGGATCTCATGCTCGACAACTGGATCCTTTCGCTGGCCAGCAACCTGGCAGCGCCCATCCTGGACGGCGGGCAAAGAGCGGCCGAGGTGGACCGCAGCCGGGCCGTGATTGCCGAAAACCTGGCCGCCTATCGGGAAAGCGTTTTGGTGGCCATTCGCGAAGTGGAAGACGCCCTGGCATCGGAGCTTTACCAGCGTCGGTATATCGCGGCGTTGGAACGCCAACTCGAAGCCGCCCGCCACGCCCTGGTGGAAGCCCGTGAACAGTACCGCAAGGGGGTTGACGACTACCTGCCGGTTTTGACCCAGATTGTCGCCGTTCAAAACCTGGAACGCAACCTGATCGAGCAGCAAACCCAACTCCTGATCGACCGGATCGACCTGTTCGAGGCCCTGGGCGGCAACTGGGCCGGAACGGTTGTCGCGGAAAAATAAGCCCTCCCTTCCGGGAAAGGGATCTTATCCTGACAGGGTTAAAGGAAAAGACGCATGACCACACACCCCATTGACGAGGACCGGACGATACCCCATTCCGATACGCCCCGTCCGACGATGCGCCGCCGCCTGACGCATGCCATTATCGGCGGACTCATCGTTGCGGCGGGCATCGGCGGGGCCGCCTATTTCCAAAAAACAGCCCCGCGCGCGGACAAGCGCCTCCCCCGCACGATGGCTCCCCTTGTGGAGGTGGACACCGTGGCACCCGGAAACCACCAGGTGGTGCTGTCCGCCATGGGAACGGTCATACCGGCCCGCGAGGTGGTGCTGGAATCCCGGGTGACCGGCGCGGTGACCCGGGTGCACCCGGAATTTGAGGTCGGCGGCCTGCTCAAAGTTGGCGCGGAAGTGCTGCAGATTGACCGCGACGATTATGAACTGGCCGTAACCCGGGCGAAAAGCAGTGTCGTGGAGGCGGAATACGCCCTCAAGCTGGAAGAGGGCCGGCAGGAGATCGCCCGGCGGGAGTGGGAAATTCTCAACGGCAATAAACCCGCCGACCCCCTGGACAGGGAGTTGGCCCTGCGTCAGCCCCACCTGCGAAAAGCCCGTGCGGATCTGGCGTCGGCCCGGGCCAATCTCGAGCAGGCCCGCATTGACCTGGCGCGTACGCGCATCACGGTTCCCTTCAATGCCATCGTACGCAGCCGGAGCGTATCCCTGGGCTCCCAGGTGGCGGCCCAGGAACAACTTGCTGTCCTGGTGGATACGGATGCCTACTGGGTCGAAATTTCCCTTCCGGTGGACCGGCTGCCGTGGATCGACATTCCCCGCCGGTCGGGGGACCCCGGTGCCGGTGCCCTGGTTCGCAACCAGGGCGGATTGGCCTTGACGGGCCAGGTGATCCGATTGCTCAGCGATCTTGAAACGGCGGGTCGCATGGCGCGCATCCTGGTGGCGGTCCGTGATCCCCTGGGCCTGGACGCCGACGCCAAGCCCCATCCGCCTTTGATCCTGGGGGAATATGTGCGGGTGGAAATCCAGGGCCGTGTACTGGAAAATGTTTTTCGCATTCCGCGCACGGCCCTGCGGGACAATGCCCGCATTTGGGTGGCCGGTCCGGCGGAAACCCTCCAAATCCGCGCGGTCGATCCCCTTTGGCGGGGCGCCGACTATGTTTTGCTGCGGGAAGGGCTGGCCGCCGGTGAACGTCTTGTCACCTCAGATTTGGCCGCCGCAGTGGAAGGCATGGCCATACGGACGCGCGGGACTGTTTCGTCAAAAGCCCCGACCTCGTAAATCAGCAGGACCACCCGGATGCGGAGGCGAGCGAAACGGCGCATGCCCGAGAGGCGTTAACAGGGACATCAACAACGGTTGAACGATGGATACACGGTCTGAAAAGCAAACATCCCGCGGCCCGATCGCCTGGATGGCCGGCCATTCGGTGACGGCTAATCTCCTCATGCTGGTTTTCCTGGTGGGCGGTCTGGTTATGGGCAGCCGCATCAAGCAGGAAATTTTTCCGGATTTCGACCTGGACATCATCACCATCACGGTGGCCTACCCCGGCGCCAGCCCGGCCGAGGTGGAACGGGGCATCGTATGGGCGATCGAGGAAGCGGTCCAGGATCTCGAAGGGGTCGAAGAGGTGACTGCCTCGGCCAGAGAAGGTGTCGGTACCGTTTCGGTCGAGGTTCTGGAAGGGGCCGATCCCAACCGCCTTGCCCAGGAGATCCAGAACGAGGTGGACCAGATTACCTCTTTCCCGGACGATGCGGAAGAGCCCAAAGTGGCCATCGCCGATCGTAAAAGAGCCGTGCTTTCCGTTATCCTGTCCGGGGATAAAAGCGAGTGGGTTTTGCGGGGCCTGGCCGAGGACTTGCGGATGCGGATGCTCCAGGACCCGGACATTACCCAAATCGACCTGTGGGGCGTCCGGGATTATGAAATCAGCATCGCCATACCCCAGGATACCCTGCGCGCCTATGGCCTGACCCTGGAAGGGGTCGCCCGGGAAATCGGCGCGGCGGCTGTCGAACTGCCGGGCGGGTCCATTGAGACCGCGGGCGGCGATATTCTGGTGCGGATGACGGAACGCCGTTATTTCGGCCGTGAATTCGCGGATATACCGGTGGTCACCGCCAACGATGGCACCGAGGTGCGCCTGGAAGATATCGCTGTCATCACGGACGGTTTCGAGGAAACCGACAGCTTCGCCTCCTACAATGGCCAGCGCGCGATCCAACTCGAAGTCTCCCGTGTGGGCGACCAGACCCCTATTTCCGTTTCGGATGCGGTCAAACGCCAGGTCAGCCATCTGAAGGCTGGACTGGCCCCCGGTCTTCACCTGAACCTGCTCCATGACCGGTCGGACATTTACCGCCAGCGCCTGGACCTGATGCTGCGCAACGGCTACCTGGGCCTGGGCCTGGTATTTATCGTGCTGGCTATTTTCCTGGAGGCCCGCCTGGCCTTCTGGGTGAGCCTGGGCATTCCCATCAGTTTCCTGGGGTCGCTGCTTTTTTTGCCCGCCGCCGGGCTCAGCATCAACATGGTATCCATGTTTGCCTTCATCATTACCCTGGGCATCGTGGTGGATGACGCCATCGTGGTGGGGGAAAACGTTTATCAATACCGCCAGAAGGGGCTGGCCTGGCCCCGGGCGGCCGTCCGCGGCGCCCGTGAGATCGCCATGCCGGTGACGTTCAGTGTGCTGACCAACATGGTGGCCTTTTTGCCGATGATCTTCATCCCGGGTTTCATGGGCAAGGTTTTCGGCCAGATTCCCGTGGTGGTGATCAGCGTTTTTGCCATTTCCCTGATCGAGAGTCTCTTCGTTCTGCCGGCCCACCTCGCCCATCAAAAGGAAAAACGTTCCATCGGCCCTCTGGTTTATCTGCATCGTGCCCAGCAGGGCTTCAGCCGCTGGTTTTCAGGTGTGGTCCGGGATCACTACGGCCCCTTTTTAATCCGGGTGCTGCGCTGCCGTTATCTGGCCCTGGCCGTCGGACTGGCGATTCTTATCCTGGTCGTCGGCTACGTGAAAAGCGGACGGATGGGGTTCTCCCTTTTTCCCAAGATCGAATCCGACTTTGCCCGGGTTACGGCCACGCTCCCGTACGGATCGGCGTTGCGCAAGACCACCGCGGTCCAGGAGCGACTCGTGGCGGCGGTCCGGGCGGTGGCTGCCGAAAACGGCGGGGAGGATCTTCTGACCGGCATTTTCGCACGGGTGGCCGACAACCAGACCATTGTCACGGCCTACCTGACGGATGCGGACCGGCGTCCCGTAAGTACCGCCGAGGTCACCCGCCTGTGGCGCGAACGGGTCGGATCGCTGGTGGGGCTGGAATCGATTCTGTTCGAGTCGGATGCCGGTGGCCCGGGTCGGGGGGCCTCCATTGCGGTGGAGTTGCGCCATGAAGATCTGGACGTGCTGGAAAGCGCCAGCGCCGCCTTGGCCGAGGCCCTGGGCTATTACCCGAACGTCAGCGATATCGACGACGGCTTTGCACCCGGCAAACAACAGGTCGATTTCAAGATCAAAGCCGAAGGACGCAGCCTGGGGCTTACCGCCCAGGAGGTGGCCCGTCAGGTACGCCATGCCTATTACGGGGCCGAGGCCCTGCGCCAGCAGCGCGGCCGCAACGAAGTCAAGGTGATGGTGCGCCTGCCCCGGGCGGAGCGCGTGTCCGAATATAACCTGGAGGAGATGATCCTGCGCACCCCGGCGGGCGTGGAGATCCCCCTGCGGGAGGCCGTGACCCTGAAACGGGGCCGGGCCTACACCACCATCGATCGCCGCAACGGTCAACGGGTGGTGACGGCCACGGCCAATGTCCGCCCGGTCAGCCAGTCCGGTCAGGTGCTGGCGTCCCTCAAAGAAGACATCCTGCCGAAACTGGTCGGGGAATACGACGGCCTGAGCTACAGTTTCGAAGGCCGCCAGGCCGACATGCGGGAGAGCATGCAGAGCCTTTCCCGGGGGCTTTTGGTGGCGCTGCTGGTTATCTTTGCCATGCTGGCGGTCCCCTTCAACAGCTATATCCAGCCCATCATCGTCATCGTTTCCGTTCCTTTCGGGATCGTGGGGGCCGTTGTCGGGCATCTTTTGATGGGCTTCAGCCTGAGCGTCATGAGCATGTTCGGAGTGGTCGCCCTGTCCGGGGTGGTGATCAACGATTCCCTGGTGCTGATCGACTATGCCAACCGCCGCCGCCGCGAGGGCTTCCGGGCCGCCGAGGCGGTGCATGCCGCCGCGCTCCAACGGTTTCGGCCCATTGTGCTGACGACCCTGACCACCTTCGGCGGCCTGCTGCCGATGATCTTCGAGACCTCCCGCCAGGCCCGGTTCCTGATCCCCATGGCGATTTCCCTGGGTTTCGGGATTGTGTTTGCGACCCTGATTACGCTGGTGTTGGTGCCGACCATCTACCTGATCGTCGAAGACGTGAAATCCCTGCTGGCCTTCGGCCGGACGGCATCGACGGACAGCGCGTCTTCCGGTCCCTTTTAGTTTTGATTTAAACCCTTCACCGCTGGTGGCGGACCCGGAGAGGTTCGGCCGCTCCGGAATGTCTTCTGCTGTCTCATATCGTTGACCCACGTGATGCCGAATCAGGACCGGCATGACGGGCAAGAGCAGGGGGCAACAGACTTTCCTGGTGGAGGGATGGCAGAACGGACCTTTGCCCCTGGCCGTTTTTCCCGGATAGCCGGTCGGCTTGACACCGGGCAAGGCAATTGGTAGTTCCATGCGCGGGCGATGTTGCCCTGCAAAGCATTCTTGTCATCCGTCTTTTCGATATCTGCCGGAGGCCGCGGTTGTCCGGCAAATCCTTCAATTCGAGTGTCGTGCCTGAATCGGGGTGCCTGAAATCAATGGAAGACACGCGTGTGGTCATCACGGGGCTGGGGACGATCAATGCCGTGGCCCGGAATGCAGACGAATTTGCGGCGGCCCTGCAGCAGGGGCGCTGCGGCATCGGCCCGGTGACGGTATTCGATGCGGCCCCCTTTCGCACCCATACGGGCGGAGAGGTCAAGGCATTCGACCCGAAGCGTGAGGTGCCCCAGGCCTTTTATGGTAAACGCATGTCCCGCTCGGATGCCATGGCCATGTTGGCTGCCCTGGAAGCCCTTGAAGACGCCGGTCTCTTTCCGTTGCCGGAAGACCTGCATCAAGACACGGGCGTGGCCATCGGCGGTGGCGCCGGGGGCATGCCGGATGGGGAGGCCGCTTATGAGCGCTGCCTCGCCGGTCAAGCCGACGCGGTTCGCTTCTCGGATTTTTCCGCCTTCTGCTGCGCCTCATCGGCCGATCACATCGTTTCCAAACTGCGCCTCTGGGGACCCAAGACCACGTTCATGACGGCCTGCTCGTCCGGGGCTACCGCCCTGGGCTATGCCCGGGACCTGATCCGGGATGGAATGGCCCGTATCATGATTGCCGGCGGCACCGAACCCCTGGCCCGCACCACCTATGCAGCCTTCAATTCCCTGAAAGCCGTGGATCCGGAATTTTGCAAACCCTTCGATGGGACCCGCGAGGGGATGTCCCTGGGAGAGGGGGCCGGGATGATGATCCTGGAGTCCCTGGACCACGCCCGGGCGCGGGGGGCCAGGATCTACGGCGAAATCCGGGGGTATGGGATCAGCTGCGATGCGGACCACATGACTGCGCCGGACCCCGAAGCCTCCGGGGCGGTGCGCTGTATGCAGATGGCCCTGGCAGACGCCGGGGTTTCGCCGGACGATGTGGACTATATCAATGCCCACGGCACGGCCACGCCGGCCAATGACCGAATGGAAACCATCGGCATTAAAAGGGTATTCGGCGAGAAGGCGTTTCGCATCCCCGTTAGCTCCACCAAATCCATGATCGGGCACACGTTGGGAGCGGCCGGGGCCATCGAGGCCGTTGCTTGTGTGCTGGCCTTGAGCCGGGGGTTCATTCCGCCGACGATCCACAGCCGGACCCGGGATCCGGAATGCGATCTCGACTACGTGACCGAAGGGGCACGCCGGGCGACCCTCGACGTCATTCTATCCAATTCGTTTGCCTTCGGCGGCAACAATACATCCGTTGTATTGGGAAGTTTCCGGGAAGAGGGATCGGCTAATGGATAGGCGCGTGGTCATATCCGGGATGGGCATGGTAACCCCCATTGGCATCGGCCAGAAGGAATTTGCCACACATCTGTATGCCGGCCGGTCCGGCATCCAACCCATCACGGCCTTTGATACCGCACGCTTTCGCTCCAAGCTGGGCGCCGCCATCACGGATTTCAATCCCAAGGATTTCATTTCCCTCAAGAACCGCCGGCGCATGGACCGCCTTTCCCAGATGGCGGCGGCGTCCGCGCGCATGGCCCTGGAAGACGCCGGGGTCACCATTACGGCGGCCAACCGGGACCGGATCGGCATCCTTCTCGGCGTCACCTTCGGCAGCACCGATGTCGCCGCCAAGTTCGTGGGCAGCCTCTTCACGGAAGGGCCCCAATTCGTCAGCCCCATCCTGGTGCCCAATACCGTCATGAACGCGCCGGCCGGCCATGCCGCCATCGAACTCGGCTTCCGCGGCATCAACTCCACCGTCAACCATCACGAGGCCTCGGCCGAAACGGCCATTGCCTATGCCGCCGCCGAGATCAGGGCCGGGCGGGCCGATATCATGCTCACCGGCGGCGCGGATATCTTCGCGGAATTCTTTTTTGAGATCATGACCCATTTCAGGGCCATGTCCCCCACGGACGGCAAGGCCGAGGGGGCTTGCCCCTTTGACCGCGACCGCAATGGTCCTGTCCTGGGAGAAGGGGCGGGGATTATCTGCCTGGAAACCCTGGCGCATGCCCGGGAGCGCGGCGCGCCGATCTACGGCGAAATCAGCGGCTGGGGCCTGAGTTCCGCACCGGCCCCACCCACCGACTGGCCCGCCGACCCCCAAGGGCCTGCTCTGGCCATGCAGCGTGCTCTCAAGGGGGCGGGGGTATCCCCGGAACGGGTGGACTATGTCTCCGCCTCGGCCAACGGCGGCCGGAACCTCGACCGGCTGGAAGCCGAAGCCCTCGAAGTCCTGTTTGGCGGGAAGGAAGGCTCCCCCTGGATCGGGTCCATCAAGGGCGCGGTGGGGGAAAGTTTTTCTTCCGGCGGCATACGGGCCGCGGCCATGGCCTTGTCCCTCAGGGACGGCGTTATTCCCCCGACGCTGGGGCTTCGAAACCCGCTGAAACCGCTGCGTTTCGTCATGGACCGGCGACGAGAGACCCGAGCGGGGATCGGGCTGGTGAACGGGTTTTCTTCAGGAGGGACCTTTGTTTCACTGATAATGAATCGAATGGATTAAACATGGAAATACCTCTATGAACATTGGAGAATGGATCGGCAAACGGGCGCTGCTCCATCCTGACCGTCCTTTCGTCAAAGAGGGGGATCGGGAATGGGACAACCGGATTTTCGAAAACCAGGTCAACCGTACGGCGAACGCTCTGGCGGATCTCGGCGTCACCAAGGGCACCTGCCTGGTGACCCTTATGTGCAACTCGCCAACGTTTCTGGAGGTGTTTTTCGCCTGCGCCAAACTGGGGGGAATCATCGTTCCGGTCAATGCCGCCCTGTCTCTGACCGAATTGACGCACATCGTTACCGATTGCGCGCCGCGGGTGCTGGTTTACACTACGGAAAACCGTGACAAAGTCGACCATCTCAAGACCGCCGTGGGGGGCGAAGTCCATTATCTGGTGGCCGACAGCAAGGCGGCCCCGGACGACCGGCCGCTGGCATCCCTGACACGGGGCGCCGCGGCAACCGTCCCCCGGGTGTCGGTGGATCTTCCCGATCCGTTGATGATCATGTACACTTCAGGCACCACGGGAGCGCCCAAGGGGGCGGTGCTGTCCCACGGCAATTTTTTATTCGGGGCCATCCATTCACTGCACAGCTACCAGCTCGACGCGAACTGTCGATCCCTGGTCGTGGCGCCTCTATTTCATATCGGCGCTTTGGCAGCATCCGTGATACCGGTGGTTTATGCCGGCGGTGCCCTGGTGCTGAAAAGTTTCGACAACCCGTCGGATATCATCACCTGCATCGTGCAGGAGAAGATTACCTTCATGTTTGCCGTGCCGGTCATGTACGACATGATGGCCAAGGCCCCCCGCTGGCCGGTGGCCGATTTTTCCGGGGTCGACTTTTTTATTGCCGGCGGCGCCCCCATGCCGGTGCCCCTGATTCACCGTTATCAGAAGGAGAAAGGGGTCGCTTTCGCCCAGGGCTACGGTATGACGGAAACCCTCCGGATTACGGCCCTGGATCTGGCGGATGCGGACCGCAAGGCCGGTTCCATCGGCAAGGAAGTCTTCCACACCGCCGTCAGGATCGTGGACGACGACAACCGCGAGGTATCGCCGGGGGCGACGGGCGAACTGGTGGTCAAGGGTCCCACGGTTTTCCGGGGCTACTGGAACAATCCCGCGGCAACCGATGCGGCCATGAAGGGCGGCTGGTTTCACACCGGCGACCTGGGACGGCGTGACGCCGAGGGTTTCCTTCATCTGGTGGGGCGCAAAAACGACCTGATTATCTGCGCCGGAGAAAATATCTACGCGGCCGAAGTGGAGCGCGCCATCGAACAGCACCCGCAAGTGGCCGAGGCCGCCGTGGTGGGATTGCCGGATGCCAAACGCGGGGAAGTCCCGGCCGCGTTCGTCCGCCTTGAAAATGGTCAGGCGCCGGCCGAAGCGGAACTGCTTCGGTTCCTGGACGGCAAACTGGCCGGTTTCAAGCGTCCTCGTAAAATGTGGTTCGTTGAAGAATTTCCCCGCAATCGTGCGGGCAAAATCATGAAATCAGATCTGAAGTCTGCTGTGCCTTCGCATCGGGGGTAGTCTTTTCCTCCCGATGTGGCGACATGCTGCCTGATACTGCCCCGAAAGGACGTTGCGGGAATGCATCCGCGTTTGAGAGATTATTTTCATGCCGAAGTCATCGGCGGCAAAGAAAAGCCGTTTTCATGGCGCCGCGTATTTCAAAAAGCCATGCGCAGCAAGCGCTGCAACTATATTTTCTGGTTTCGCATCGCCTATGTCCTGTATGCGAAAAATAGCCGTACGCTGAAATCCCTGGCCAAGAATATCAACAACCGCATGGTCCGACGCTATGGCGTGGAAATCATGCTGGGGGCTGAAATCGACGAGGGACTTGTTTTGCCGCACCCCATTGCCATTGTGATTACCAAGCACGTGTGCATGGGTAAAAATGTAACCGTGCTGCAAAACACCACCATCGGTATCGATGGCAAGGGAAACCAGGGCCTGACGATCGGGAACAATGTATGGATCGGCGCCAATTGCTGCATCATCGGTACCGGTTTGCGCATTGGCAATGACGTCAGGATCGGTGCCATGAGTTTTGTCAACCAGGATATCCCAGACCGCACAACCTTCGTGACTCCCAAAGAGGGGCGCCTAATCCCGTGGGACTAAAAACGGAATGCATCCATGCCAACTGCAGATAAAAAGCACGGCAAGCCGGACGTGACGATCGACGATGGCGAGGTCTCCCTTGACCAGTTGGTGGCCGTGGCCCTGGAAGAGCGGCCGGTTACGCTTTCATCGAATGACGAATGGCTGTCCAAACTCAACCGGGGCCGGGATATCCTCGATCGTTCCCTGTTCGCCGGAAAACGCATTTACGGTGTATCCACCAGTGTGGGCTACAGTTCGGGCCGCTCCGTCGGACCGGAGCACTCCCAGGAGTTTGCCTACCAGATTATCCGCCAGCACGGCTGCGGCCTTGGCGTGCCTTTTACCGTGCCGGAAGGGCGGGCCATCGTGTTTGCCCGCCTGGTCAGCCTGGCCAAGGGTTTTTCGGCGGTGCGACCGTCGCTGTTGGAAGCCCTGTGCGGCCTGCTCAATCACGACGTGATCCCGGTGATGCCGTCCCTGGGATCGGTGGGGGCGTCCGGTGATCTGACCCCCTTGTCCTATCTGGCCGCTGTGTTGTGCGGCGAGCGCGAGGCCTATCACGGCGGGGAAATGCTGCCTGCCGGCGACGCCCTGGCACGGGCCGGTCTGCCGGTGCACACGTTTGTCCCCAAGGAATCCCTGGCCATCATGAACGGCACCGCCGTAATGACCGCCATCGGCGCCCTTACCGCTGAGCGTTTCGACCGCACCCTGGCGGCCTGTGAGCGGGCCTGCGCCCTGGCGGCGGAAGTGCTTTACGGCCGATCCCAGGCCTTTCACCCCACGGCCCATCGCCTCAAACACCATCCGGGCCAGATCGCCGCGGCGGAAGCGATCCGGGGCGCCCTGGCGGGCAGCCGCCTGACAGACAGTCACAAAGAGACCGGCCGCATCATCCAGGATCCCTATTCCCTGCGCTGCGCCCCCCATGTGATCGGTGCGGCCCGGGATGCGCTGGATTGGGCCCGCCAGGTGCTGCAGCGCGAACTCAACAGTGTCAACGACAACCCCATCGTGGACCCTGAGGGGGAGGAGACCATTTTTGCGGGCAATTTCTACGGCGGCCACATAGCCCTGACCATGGATCTGCTCAAAACCGCCGGGGCCTCGGTGGCGGATCTCATCGACCGCCAATATGCCCTGCTGGTGGATTCCCGGCTGAACGTCGGTTTACCCGAAACCCTGGTAGGCTACGAGGGTTGCGGCCTTAAGGCCCTGCAACTGACCTGCTCGGCCCTGGCGGCCCGGGCCGCCCAGCGTGCCGCGCCGGATACCGTGCTTTCCCGCTCCACCGAGGTGAGCAACCAGGACAAGGTCAGCATGGGGCTTAACGCCGCCCTGAATGCTGCCGAGATCACGACGTTGATGCAGCAGGTGCTGGCCACCCAGATGGTGGCCTTATCCAATGCCGCCGCCCTGCGGGACGAAACACGGCTGTCGCCTGGCGGTCGACGATGGCTGGAGATCATCCGGTCCGCCTCGCCGGTTCTGACCTACGACCGCCGGCTGGACAGTGACCTTCAGCGCCTGACGGAGATGATCGATCAGGGCCAATGCGATTTCTGACTTTTTACGAAAGTGAGCTCGCTATGCAAAACAGGATGATGACCAAACTTCTGACATCGATCGTACTTGTTGCCGCTATTGTGGTTGGTATCGGCACGGTGCCGACGGCTGACGCCAAGGAACTAAAACTGGCCCATTTCATGCCCACGGTGCATACCCTGCACCAACAGGTTTTTCTGCCCCTGTCCGAAGACCTTTCCCAAGCCACCGAAGGGGAAGTGACGATCAAGATCTACCCCTCCGGGGCCTTGGGCAAAGGGCCGGTGCAGCAGTACAAACGGGCGGTGACCGGCGTGGCCGACATCACCTTCTGTATCCAGAGCTATTCGGCCACCATATTCCCACGATCCCTGATCGCCACCCAGCCGGGGGTCACCCTTGGTGCCGAGCAGGGCACCCGGCGTTTGTGGGCGATCTACGACGCCTATCTCCAGGAGGAATACCAGGCCGTCAAGGTGCTGGGTATCTGGGTCATGTCGCCCACCGTTTTGATGAGTCGCAATCGTCCGGTATCGACCGTGGCCGACGTGGCCGGCATGAAAATCCGCATCAGCTCGCCGGTGGAATCGGAATTGATCCAGGCCTGGGGGGGCGTACCGGTGGCCATGCCCATTACCGAATCCTACAATGCCCTGAATACGGGCGTCGTGGATGCGGTGCTGATCCAACCCAGCGCCCTGTATGAACCCTGGAATCTGGCCGAACCGGCCCAATACGTGACCGCCAACCTCCCCAGCCCCACTTCCATCGTCTGCCTCGTCATGAACCGGAAAAGTTGGGAAGCCCTGACGGCTGAGCAGCAAAAGGCCCTGGATGGTCTGACCGGCCGCGAATTCAGCATCAAGGCGGCCATCATCTGGAGCCGCAAGGATGTGGCGGCCCTCGAAAAATCCCACCACGACGACGGCATCGAGACCATCGACCTTTCGGCCCCCAAGCGGGAGACGTTTGAAAATGCGGCCCGGAAAGCCATCGATGTCCATCTCGATCAACTGGAAGCCGAGGGGATCCATGCCCGGGAGATCTATGAGGCCTTCAAGCGCTGAAGAACGGCCGGCGAAAATGGATCGCCTGATCGGCGGTGTCGACCATACCGTTCGCCAGGCGGCATTGTGGGGGGGCGGCGCCATGCTCCTGGGGCTGACGGGGTTGACCGTCGTCGATGTCACCCTGCGTTATTTTTGCAATGCGCCCCTGTATGGCGCCCGGGATGTCAGCAAACTCATGCTGCTCGCCATGGTGGCCCTTTCCGTGGCTTACAGTGCGCGTACCGGCGGGCAGGTGGTGATCGAATTCTTCAGCCGCTGGATGGGGCCGCGCCTGGCCGCCTGGGCGGAAACCGGCGCCCGCACGGTGGCTCTCTTCATGCTGGTGGTGCTGGCATGGCAACTGTGGCGTTGCGGACAGGAGGCCGCCCTGTTCGGTGAGGCCTCCCTGGCCCTGGCGATTCCCTACGGCCCGTTTTACGATCTTTTGGCCCTGGGGATGCTGCTCTATGCCGCTGTCCTGGTGGTGGAACTTCTTCTTATTTTCCGGGGGCGTATGAGCGAACTCGGTCGGCATGACGATTGATGGAGCATGACACCTGAACTGATCGGAATTGCGGGGCTGGCCGGCTTTTTTCTTCTCCTGATTTTCCGCGTGCCCATCGCCATGGCCATGCTGACCACCGGATTTTTGGGGATTGCCGCCATCAATGGCTTCCCGGCGGCCTGTGCCACCCTGGCCTCCGAAACATTTGAAATCGCCGCCTATATCCAGTTGAGCGTGATCCCCCTGTTCGTACTGATGGGCAATCTGGCCGGACTTTCCGGCATGAGCCGCGATCTTTACAACGCCGCCTATGCCTGGGCCGGCCATCACCGGGGGGGACTGGCCGGCGCCACGATTATCGGCTGCGCCGGTTTTGCCGCCCTGAGCGGATCGTCGTTTGCCTCGGCCGTCACAATGGGGCGGGTGGCCCTGCCCGAGATGCGGCGTTTTGGCTATGACGACAGCCTGGCCACCGGCTGTGTGGCGGCCGGCGGGACCCTGGGGTTCCTGATTCCACCGTCGTCCGGTTTTGTCATTTTTGCCGTCCTGACGGAGCAGTCCATCGGCAAACTTTTCATCGCCGGCATCCTGCCGGGACTCTTGCTGACAGCCCTCTTTCTTTTCTCCATCGCCCTGGTTACGCGCCTGCGCCCGGATGCCGGACCGGCCGGGCCCCGGGCGCCCTTTCGGGAGAGATGGGCAACCCTGGGGCGGGCCGGCATGTTTATCCTGATCGTTCTGGTCACCATCGGCGGCATATACGGGGGGATCATGACACCGATGGAGGCCTCCGGGGTCGGGGCCTTTCTGACAATGGTGGTGGCGCTGGCCCGGCGGTCCCTGAGCCGGCGGGGGTTCCGGATGGTGATCCTGCATACCCTGCGGACCACCGCATTGACCTTCATGATCCTGATCGGCGCCCACGTGTTCATTCCCTTCATGGCCCTGTCCGAGATTCCTGGAAATCTTGTCAATTTTCTCACGGGGCTGGATGTGGGGACCCTCGGGGTCCTGTTGATCATCCTGGCCACTTACGTCCTGCTGGGCACTTTTCTGGAGGGGATCGCCATGCTGGTACTGACCCTGCCGGTGGTGTTCCCGGTGATCCTGGATCTGGGATACAGCCCCATCTGGTTCGGCGTGGTGGTGGTCATCGTGCTGGAGATGGGGTTGATCAGTCCTCCGGTGGGCGTCAATGTCTTTGTGGTCAAGGGCGTCGCCCCGGAAGTCCCCCTGGAAAAGATCTTTCGCGGCATCTGGCCGTTCTGGCTGGCCATGCTGGTGTGTCTGCTTATCCTGGTGGCGTTTCCGCAGGTGGCGCTATACCTCCCCGACCGCATGTTCTAGGGACGGATGCGTAAAACGTCCGAGATCGGCGTTACGCGGTCCCCTTCATCGCTGCGGCGTACGAAAGTACGCCTCACTCTTCAGGGGACCGCAAGCCTTGATCGCGAACGTTTTACGCATCCGTCCTGCGATGGGGGGGCGTAACCGCAGCGTAAAGCGGTCGGCTTTTCACGTAATCAGCCGATATGCGTTCCAGCACGGTCTATCGTAAAAGCCGGATCAAACCATTTGCGTTAGACGTCCGATTCCCCGGGGGGGACTAAAGATCGGCGTTACGCGGTTCCCTTCATCGCTGCGGCGTGCAAGAGTACGCCTTACGCTTCAGGGGACCGCAAGCCTTGATCGCGAACGTTTTACGCATCCGTCCTGCGATGGGGGGCGTAACCGCAGCGTAAAGCGGTCGGCTTTTCACGTAATCAGCCGATATGCGTTCCAGCACGGTCTATCGTAAAAGCCGGATCAAATCATTTGCGTTAGACGTCCGATTCCCCGGGGGGGGACTAAAGATCGGCGTTACGCGGTTCCCTTCATCGCTGCGGCGTACAAGCGTACGCCTCACGCTTCAGGGGACCGCAAGCCGTATCGCGAACGTTTTACGCATCCGTCCTGCGATGGGGGGCGTAACCGCAGCGTAAAGCGATCGGCTTTTCACGTAAAAGGCCGGTATGCGTTCCAGCACGGTCTATCGTAAAAGCCGGATCAAACCATTTGCGTTAGACATCCGATTCCCCGGGGGGGACTAAAGATCGGCGTTACGCGGCCCCCTTCATCGCTGCGGCGTACAAGCGTACGCCTCACTCTTCAGGGGACCGCAAGCCGTATCGCGAACGGGTGACGATGACAATTGCACCGGCGGGGGTGATCATGGTATTCCAACCCCAATGGCTGCTGCTGGGTCTTTACGGGTGCCTCCGGAACCGGCCTGCCATCGACCATCAAGATTCTGAACCTCCAATGACAACACATCGATTTCGACCGCTGTCACAACTTACGCACAGGGGAGAATGCACATGCCGAAGAAGATCTTGATCACGGGGGCCTCGTCCGGCATCGGACGGGCGTTGGCTTATGAACTGGCGGGCAGGGGATACGCCCTGGCCCTGACGGCCCGGCGTATGGAAACGCTGGAAGAAATCCGGAAGGACATCCAGGTCCGGCATCCCGGCGTCACGGTTGTGGTCCATCCGCTGGATGTGACAGCCTTCGAGACCGTTCCCGGCGTTATTGCGGCCTGCGCCGAGGGGCTCGGGGGGCTGGACATCCTGTTTGCCAATGCCGGCATCAGTCGGGGTGAAAAAGTGGGGCGGGGTCGGTTCGACAAAGCCCGGCTTACTATTGAAACCAATCTTTTGGGCGCCATGGCCACCGTGGATGCCGCCGTGGCCTATTTTCTCCAACAGGGTCACGGCCATGTCGTGGGCGTTGCTTCGCTTATTGCTTTCCTGGGATTTCCGCGCATGGCGTCCTATGGTGCGGCCAAGGCCGGCTTGGCCATTTATCTCGAATCCCTGCGGGCGGAGGTCCACCGGAAGAATATCCAGGTGACGGTGTTGAACCCCGGCTATATCGACACGCCCCTCAACGACATGCTGAAGAGCCGGCCGTTTCTCGTCTCGGCTGAAAAAGGGGCCGCCCTGATTGCCGGCATGATCGAACGCAAAGTGAAAAGGTCCACCGTGCCGGTCTGGCCCTGGTGTCTCCTGGGGCGGCTGCTGAAATGGCTGCCCACCAGTGTCATCGCCAGGTTTTAGCCCGGAAGGGGGGGGCGGCTTTCCATGTTTACTCCCGGACCAAGGAATATCGGCTATGCGCATTAAGGACATCATTCTGCTATTCGGCTTGATCCTGCTGGGTCCTGCGCTGTTGATCGTCCCGACGGAACTGGTTGCCCAGACGGCTGAAAAACCGGTGGCCGAATCCTCACCTGCTGAAAAACCCGCCCCCGTGCCCGAACTTCAGGATATCGTTCCTCTGGCGGCCAACCTCAGCGAGCGGCTGGAGCGCCTCAATGGGCAGTTGGCCAAGCTCGAAACCACCGAACAGCTGGAGACAGATCTGGCCCCCAGCTTTGAAGCCATCACGAAATTCAAGGAACAGCTATCGGAGTTGGCGTCGGCTGCGGAACCGGATTTTGGCCTGCTGAGAGGCCTTAAATATGTTGTCCAGCTTGAAGACAACCGAATCAAAAACGTTCTGGACCAGATTACCGGCAGCATCGGCACGATTGAAGAAGCCATTGACGAATGGCGGCGGGAGCAACAGAAGTGGGCCTCTTGGCGCAAGGCCCTGTCCCAGGACAACCTCTACAGATACGTCAAACCTACCTTTGTCTCCGTGGAAGACATGTTCCGCGATGCCGAGCGCATTATCGAAAAACACCTCAAGCCTTTTCTTGCGGTCCAGCAGAAAGCATGGCAGGCCCAGAATCGCCTCTCGGATCTTCAGCAGCGTATCGACACCATGATCGTGGCCATACGCGGCAAAGCCCTGGGAACTGCGACACCCTTCCTCTTCTCTAAAGGATTCCTGGCTCAATTCGACAGTAGTCTTGTGGAGGATTTCGCTAAAGGCATCCGGGCGATTCCCCTGCCCGAGGTTCAATATGTGGCGCAACGGATATGGGTTCTGCTGCTGCAGATCTTCGTTATCGTGGCACTTATTGCGGCCTTCCGCCGTCGGCCCGATCTCCTGAAACGATCTGACCGCCTGGAGTGGTTTGCGAACCGGTCGGCGGCCACCGGCTGTTTTGTCGGCATTGTCGTGTTAAGCGACATCTTTGCAGCGACCATTCACCTGCGGCTGGCGTTGACCTTTGTCCTTGTTTTGGTCACCGGTCGCCTGCTGGGAGGCATCATTAAGGAAAAATGGCTGCAGCGGTCGATTTACGCGTTGCTGGCGATTCATCTGCTGGTGCAAATCTTCGATGAAATCAATCTACCGGCGCCCATGATGCGACTGTTTGTGGCGCTAGCTGCCCTGGCCGGACTTTTGGCCTTCGGACGTCATGTCATCGCCTGGCGGAAAAAGGCCAGGTTCCAGACATGGTTCCTGCGGTTGTGCCTGGCGGTATTGACCGTGACCCTGGCCGCGGAAATGTTTGGTTTCAGCCGCCTGGCCGAATATCTTTTCTTTTCATCGGTGGACACCATCCTTGCGCTGGTGATGGCCTGGATGCTGGTTCGTTTTCTACAGGGGATCATCGAAGTGCTGGTCCGCAGCCGCCGCCTCGAAAAGTTTGCCCTGATCCGCAACAATGCCCCCAAGATCATCGCAAGGACCGATCTGGTCTGCATCGTTGCCATCGGGTTGTGGGTGCTCGTGGATCTCCTGCGGACATGGAAAATCTACGCCGATATGGATACGGCCCTGGCGCATATTCTGGCGTTGGGTCTGACAGTCGGGGACCGTCATTTTTCCATTGGTTTGATGCTGGCCGCCGGGGCGGTTCTGTACGGCGCCTTTTTGCTTTCCTGGTCCCTGCAGTCGCTTTTGCTGGACGGGGTCATCCTGTCCCGCAAAATGCAGCAGGGCGTTCGTATTTCCATGGCCCGTCTGATTCATTATGCCATTGTCCTGGTGGGATTCCTGTTCACCCTATCGGTGCTGGGATTCGATTTTACCAACATCGCCATCATCGGCGGCGCTCTGGGAGTCGGCATCGGGTTCGGCATGCAGACCATCGTGAATAATTTCGTGTGCGGCCTGATCATGCTTTTCGAACGCCCCCTCAAGGTGGGCGATTCGGTGGAGTTCGGCACTCACCTCGGCCGGGTCAAACATGTGGGCCTGCGGGCCACGGTGGTGGAGACCTACGACCATGCCGAGATCGTGGTCCCCAACGCCGACCTGATTACCGGCCAGGTGACCAACTGGACCCTGGCCGCACGCCGCCGTCGGCTGAAACTGCCGGTGGGAGTGGCCTACGGATCGGATGTATCCCTGGTGATGCAGACCCTGATCGAAATTGCCGAGGACCACGTGCTGGTATTGAGCGACCCCAAACCTGTTGTTATCTTCTTCGGGTTCGGGGCCAGTTCGCTGGATTTTGAACTGCGTGTCTGGATTGCGGATTTCGACAGCCGCCGGGTCGTGCAGAGCGAGATTAACCAGGATATCGACCAGCGCTTCCGGGAACTGGCGATCGAGATCCCCTTTCCCCAGCAAGATCTTCACCTGCGCAGCGTGGATCCCTCTGTTTCGGGTCCGATGGCGACAAACGTCCCCGATTGATTAGAAGCCTTCTCCGAGAGGATGCTGAGGTGAACCTGCGGTGGCATGGGTATCGATGGGGGGCCGCTTTCCTGCTGGCGGCGGCCGCATTAACGCTGGGCGTTTACCTGTTGCGTGGCGTTTTTCTCTACCCATACCTGAGAAAGGCCGCCGTCGCGTTTTTTGAATCCGATCTGAACCTGCAGCTTGCCCTGGATGACATCAGCGGATCGTTGGTCACCGATCTCGAGATTGCAAACCTCCGGATCAGCAGCATCGAGCCGGCGGACACCCCCCTGAAGGTAAACGTTTCCAATGTTCATCTACGCTATCGCCTGATCGACCTTCTCCATGGCATCGACGCCCTCATTGCCGGCCTGACCATCGAAGTGGATCGCCCCGCGGTGCATATCGATATGTCGCGACCGTCATCGACGCCTTCGGCGGCCGACGATCCGGAAGCCTTCGGCGGGTGGCCGGAAAACCTCCCCCGCGTTTACATCCATGACGGACAACTGGACTTGCAGGGCGATGGATACGAAAGCCGGTTTGGCGGCTTATCCCTCGCACCGTCTGCCGGCAATGCAAGCGCGGCTAACGCCTATACAGTCGCGGTGCGTGACTGGCGCTGGCATCTGCCGCCGCTGCGCGACGGTCAGGCCGAAGCCCGGGCCCGCATTGACGTGGAACCATCCGGGCGGCTTGCCGTGCACCAGCTTGCCCTGAATCGGAGCGTCCTGATCGAAAAAGGCTGGGTGGACCTGTCCCAATTGCCCCGAAGCCTGTTTTTCGATGGCCTGATTCTTATCCAAAACGGCAGTTTGACGGTGAAAGGAAGGCATGATGACGACACCCTTGACCTGAAAATTACCGGCGGAGGACTGGATTTGGCCCTCATCGAGCAAATCATGGACGGGCCGGATCTGTCCTTGAACGGGCATGTCGCGATCGAGGCCGATATCCGGCTGCCCTACGCCCATCCGGAATTCCTGGCCGGAGAAATGATGCTCCGCGCCGGTGCCGGGCAATGGAAGTCCCTTGCCTGGAAACATGGCCGCTTGCATGCCCAGGCCGGTGAGGGCATCCTGACCGTATCTCAGGCCGACTGGCAGAGTGACGGCAACTCCGGCCGAATCCGCGATTTGTCCCTGCCGACGGCGGTTCTGTTCGGTGGGCCGACCCATCAGCTGCCGGGGCGGCTGACCGCCGCCTTCGATTTCTCCCTGGAGGATATACCACCGTTGTTGGCGCTTTTCGGACAAGAGATCCATCCGGCCATCGGCGCGGCGCCGCCCCACCATTTGGTTTTGAAAGGGCATGTCCAAGAGGGGATCCTTACGGTCAGCGAAGGGCAGCTGGTTTCCGGGGGCAGTACGATTGGATTGCAGCGCCTGAAGACCGACCTGACAGCCTTGAAGGGCAGGGCGACGGACCTGGAGGCCGCAGCAACCATCAATGTGCCCGATTTAGGGGACCTTGCGGCACTGCTGCCGCTTCCGCCCCTGAGCGGCCAGCTGCAGGGCGACATTTCTTTTGACGGATCGTTGCAGGCGCCTAAAGGCACGGTCACGCTGAAGGGGAGGAATCTAGGGGGTGCCGGTATCCGTCTCGGCGATCTGGATGTATTCGGTCGGTCCGACGGGGCCTGGTTCACAGTCAAAACGCTTGCGCTCCACAACCGCACCGACCGGTTGAACATCACGGGTCGCGTCCACCTGGAATCCGGACAGTTGGAAGATGTTCAAGGGGTGTTACGCATTCAGAAGGTCGGCAATTACGCCAATTCGTTTCTGCCCGCTGCGTGGCGGGCCGAGGGGGAACTCGACTTCCAGGCTGCGGTGGAGGGGACCCTGGTGCAACCGCAGATACGGGCCGCTTTCGGGTTGTCAAAAGCCGTTTTGGGTGCGTTGACCGCGGAGAAGGCCCAGGGACAGTTGAAAATTTCGCGAAACAGTCTGGATGTCGAGCATATTGAAATGCAGTCATCGCTGGGCGACATCATGCTGGCGGGACGGATGGATTACAGTGGTGATGGGGCCCCTTTGAAGTTCGATGTAAAGGAATTCGCTTTCCAGCGCGGCGACACCGCCATGCACATGTCGGCACCGGTCCGGATTTCAGAGAGGCCAAATGACCGCTGGCAAATAGACCCGCTGGTGCTGGAGGGTACCGCCGGTCGTTTGATGATCGCAGGTGAACTGGGGTGGCCGGGCCAGACGGATATAACGATCAACCTGGACGGGCTTAGCAGCGGCGACTGGCTGGGCACTGAGAGTGGCCCGATCCAGTCTTTCTCCGGATTGACGGCCCGCATTCACCTGGCCGGTACGGCCGCGGACCACACGATGGAGATCGAAGGCCGGTTGCCGCGCCTGATTGTTAGAGAAGCACCGCGTCCGCTGCAAGGGCGCTTCGACATCGCGGCAACTGCTGACGGGATTGAGATCCGCCAGTGGGCCTGGAACGACGGTGCCGGTGCGCAATGGATCGCCACCGGCCATCTGCCCGTGGCCTATAACGATGGCTGGCAAACGCTGCCCGGGCAACTTCAATTGCATGCCGCACTTGATATCGCGGAAGGCATTGACCTGCAGGGCTTCATGCCGGATTTGCCCCTGACCATGGGGGCTGTCCGGGCACGACTCGATCTCGCTGGAACAGCAGGGTCACCTGTCGGTACCCTCCAGACCCGGATCCACGACCTGTTTCTGGCCCTCCCCGACGGCGGGAGGCCCCAGGGGCCGTTTGAAGCCCGGGCCACCCTGCGGGTTCACCGGGAGGGGGTGGATCTGGAAAATTTGGACATCGCATCAGCGCAGGCTTCCTTGCGCGGCCAGGGGCTGTGGCGGGCCGACGCACCCCCGGTAAATTGGGCGGCTTTTAAATACCAGCCGCCGGAAGGATCCCTGGCCGCCTCGGCCGATATCGCCATCCCGGACCTGGGATGGCTGGCTGGCATGGTCGCCGGTGTCCAAAGAATAACCGGCCGGTTGAACGGTTCCCTGAAGGTGGACGGTTCCCTCGAGAATCCTGCCATCGCGGCCGACCTTGCGCTTCGGGGGGGCAGCCTGCAGCCGGAAGGTGATGCCCCGCCGCTGAAATCCTTGCAGGCCGATCTCGAAGCCGACGGCACCCGGCTGACGGTTCGATCCTGCCGGGGTGAGATCGGCGGGGCCCCCTTTGAGATGGCAGGCGATCTCCGGTGGTCGGATGCGAAGGGCTGGGTGACGGACTTCCACTTCACCGGCGCCAATCTGTTGCTCTACCGCACCGCCGACATCCGGGTGCGGGCCGATACCGACCTGCATCTGGCGGGGCCTGTAGAGAAAATGGCCCTCCAGGGCGAGGTGCGGTTGGCCAACAGCCGCTTCCGGCGCAACGTCGATATTTTCAGCTTTTTAAAAATCGCCCCCGCCTCAACCGGGACGCCCTCGGAAGTATTGTTCTCGATGCCCGATCCGCCGTTGAGCGATATGACCTTCGACGTAAACATCGATAGCAAGACCCCCTTCGAGTTGGCCAACAATGTGGTCAGGGGCAGTTTGCGTCCCCACCTCCATCTCGGGGGGACAGGGGCGCTGCCCCTTATCACGGGAGACGTCTACCTGGATCCCATCCGCCTGCGCCTGCCCGCCGGTACCATGACGATCCAGTCGGGTGTCATTCGGTTTCTGCCGTCACGGGCCAATCGTCCCATGATGGATTTGCAGGGCGAAGGTAAAGCGTTCGATTACGATATTACCGCCTTGATCGAGGGGCCCCTCGACGAACCCCAGGTGACCCTGTCTTCTTCACCGCCGTTGCCCGGCGACCAGCTGATGCTGATGCTCCTGACGGGTCAACCCCCGGCGGATAAGAGCAGCACGGATACCCGGGGGGTGCCCATGAATCTGGCCGTCTATATCGGGCAGGATTTGCTCCATCAGTGGTTTGGCGGAGAGTCGGAATCCTGGGCCTCCATCCTGGACCGCTTCGATGTAACGGTTGGCCGCCGGGTAACGCGTGCAGGGGATGAAACCCTGGAGGCCGAGTTCCGTCTCGGGGAGAATGTTATCAGGGATGGGGACAGCATCTACATTACGGGCGAGAAAGATGTCTTCGATTTTTACAATGCGGGGGTTAAATTTGTCTTCCGGTTCCAATAGTCGGCGACGCGTTTTCAAATACGCGGCCCACCGGTCGAAGGCGGTCTGGGGCCTGGGGTTGGCGCTGGTCTTGGTCCTGGCGCCCGTCGCGACAGTTCCTGCCTCCGACGAGGGCCGTTTCGAATTTCGGTTCGTGGGCAACCGCCAGCTGAGCGATGCGGCCTTGCACCGGGCAGCGGGTGCCGAATTGGAAGCCTTCGTCCAAAACAAAGGGCGTGAAGCCGACCTCGTGGATGCCGTTTTCCAGATGACGATCCACTACCGCCGGGAAGGCTATGCGTTTGCGCAGGTGACCTATGCCCGGGAGCAGCACGATGACCGCGTGCGGGTTGTTTTTACCGTCGAAGAGGGGCCTCGCGTATGGGTTGAGGCCATCCGCTTTGTAGGGGACGTGACGGTTCCCAAAGAAGATCTGGAGGCCCTTTTTGCGACGGCCCAATTGGTTTTTTTTCGATCGGACATGCTGCCCTACGTCCAATCTCAAATTGAGGCTGGCACCGGTCGGGTGCGCGATTACTACCGGGCACGGGGCTATCAGGACGTGCAGGTGGATCCGCCCCGCTTGACCTTTTCGCAGGACCGCAGCCGTGTTGCGGTCGCGATACCGATATCCGAGGGGCGGCTTTATCGCCTGACCGATCTGCGCTTCAAAGGGGACCTCCCCGAGCCCCTCACCGCCGATCTCCGTGCCCTGCATGAGGCCATGGTGGGGCAGGCCTACAACCGCAGTCTGCGCCTGGTGACCCAAAGCCGCCTGGAGGAAATCTACGGCGATAAAGGCTATGCCGACATAAAGGTGGCCATGGATGAAAAGCGGCTTGCCGCGCCGGAAGGCATCCGCCTGGAGGCGGTCATCACCAGCGGCCCGCTGGTGACCATCGAGCGCATCGAGGTGCGGGGCGCGCGAAAGACAGCTTCGAATTTCATCCGCCGCCGGCTCAAGTTCAAACCCGGCGATCGCTACAGCCTGACAAAAGAACGGGAGAGTTTCCGGGCGCTTTACCGCACCGGCCTGTTTTCCAGGGTGGACATTTTCCTCGAAGATCCGGGGGCGCCCGGGCGGCGGATCCTGGTGGTTGTGGTAACCGAGGGGCCGGCCCGGGAATTTTACATCGAACCGGGCTGGGGGTCTTACGAACTGCTTCGGCTGCGACTGGGATGGCGTGAAAAGAATCCCTTCGGGGGCGGGCGCAATGTGGGCCTAGACACCACGGTTTCGATCAAATCCCGCCAGGTGGTGGCCAGTCTGGTGGATCCCTGGTTCCTGAATACGGAGATCACGGCGGACGTGCCCGTGTACTACAGCTACCGGGAGGAGCCCTCCTATACCCGGGAAGACATCGGTTTTTCCCCCTCGCTTTCCAGTCAATTGAGCCCCCACGTCTCGGTCACGACGGCCTACACCCTCCGCAATACCGATCTCAGCGACGTGGATTCCTTGTCATCCCTGGAAGATGTCGAAGTGGACAACTACAATTTCGGCAGCATCAAACTCCAAACGACCTACGATGATCGTGACGATCCCTTTTATCCGGCCCGGGGAAAGCGCTTTACCTTCAGTATCGAGCACGCTGATGACTTCCTGGGCGGCGATATTATATTTACCCGCCTGACCGCCGGCATGCGGTATTTTCATTCTTTCAATCGCGACACGGTGCTGGGCCTGCGCTATGCCACCGGCTTCATCTATCCGGGGCCGGGGGAAACCAACGTGCCGATCAGTGAGCGGTTTTTCAACGGCGGCGAGAACAGTGTCCGCAGCTTTCGCGAATCGGAACTCGGTCCCCAGGACCCTTCGGGCGATCCGGTCGGGGGACTGGCCTTCAATACCATCAACGTGGAATTGCGGCAGCGTTTGGTAGGCGATTTGTTGGGCACGCTTTTCTTCGATATCGGCAATGTGGCCCCCAACCGTTCCATCAGCGAAGGCAGTAGACGGCCCCCGGAGAACCGGTCGGATGCCGTTTCGGACACCCTCGCTGATTTTTTAAGTGATTTTCGGCCGGGCATCGGGATCGGACTGCAGTACAAGCTGCCGATCGGTCCGCTCCGTTGCGACCTGGCGTTCAATCCCGATGCCGACGATGACCGGGACGAAGACGATTGGGTTTTTCACTTCAGCGTGGGCATGGCGTTTTAATGGTATGCCGCAGCAACGAGGCGTGCGGTGCAGCGCCTCTATTGATCATTTGGCCCAGCGATCAAGACGGGGCCGTAAAACGTCCAAGATCAAGGCGCACAAGCTCTGCGGAGTACCGCAAACGCGGGAGCCGAAGGCTGCGTTCATCGAAGTACGCCGCAGGGACGAAAGGCGCCGCTAAACGCCGATGAAAGCTGTTGAGAAGAGCATACAGACGGCTTAGCCAGATGCTCAAGATCAAGGCGCGCAAGTTCCAAGGAGTGAGGCGTACATCGGTACGCCGCAGCGACGCGGAAGGCAGTGCAACGCCGATCTTGAGCATCTGGCTAAGCCGTCAAAAGCGCTCGATCAGCTTGTCGATGAGAAAGGTCGTCTCCCGCAAAGCCTGTCCGCTGAAGGGGTCGAACCAGGCCGCGACCTTGCGGAAGACACTCTCGAAGGCGGCCTTGTCACCCGTTTCGATCAGGGCCAGGCTGTCCTGCAGGGAGGCCAGGTAGTCCCGGAGCAGCTGCCGTCGTTCGGGCGAGGCCTTGATAATTTCGGAGTATAGGCTGGGGTCCTGGGCAAAGAGCCGTCCCACCATCCCCAGTTCCAACCGGTAGATGGGGCTGGAAAATTCCAGAGTGCGGTCCAGCGGGACATCCTGCTCGAAAAGAAACTTGCCGAAGGAGAAAGTAGCAAAGTGGCGCAGGGCCTGGATCACGGCCATGGCATCGTCATGTTCCTCCGGATCAGATGAGATCACGATGGCCCCCCAGGCGGTAAACTGATCCAGCAGCCACTGACATTCCGTGGCCCGCCGCCCCGGGCTAGCGATGACCACCTGTTTGTCAAGACTGGTCGTGGCCGGTCCGAAAAGGGGATGCAGACCCACCACCGGCCCGGGATGGGCTTCGAGCATGGCGGCCATGGGGGCGGCTTTCACGCTGGTGATGTCGCTCAGCACACAATCCTCAGGCAGGAGGGGGGACAGGCGTTCGACGACTTCGGCCGTGCGGTCGATGGGCACGCTTAGAAGGGCCAGGTCGATGCCATCACAAAGCCTTGCAGCTTGGTCCCAGTCATCGTGTTCAAGTATGCGGACCCGATAGCCCGCCTCGTTGAACCAGCGTGCCAGATAGTCTCCCATGACGCCTCCACCGCCGACGAGCAGCAGGCGCGCGCCCGGTTTGGTGCCCTGCCGGGCCAGTTGCGCGGTTTGCTCCACCCGCGACTGGCGCAAAATCCGGCGGAAAATATCTTCCAGGAAATCGGGATCGAGTCCCACCGCCCGGGCGGTGCGCCGTTTTTCCGAGATCAGGTTTTCTTCCCGGGCCGGGTGATAGACCGGCAGGCCGTGGGCCCGTTTGAGGGCCACGACGCGGTCCACCTGTTCCTGACGTTCTTTGAGCAGGGCCACCATGTCGTGATCGATGGCGTCGATGGCTTCCCGCAGTTTCAGCAGCTCGCGGTCGGCTGGATGGGGATTGGGACGGTCGGTGGATTTCGATGGCATATTGTTACTCCGCTTTGCTGGAGAAGTCTCAATTGCGTTCTGCATCCTGCAAAACTGATGGATGCTCCGGAAATGTTCAATCCTGCCGACTACGGTACAGGCGGGCCTGTTCCAGAGTGTAGGATTCCAGGGGTTCGGAGCGCGGATCATCGACCTCTGCAAGGGGCTTCAAGTAGACAAAGACCTCCTGGATATCCGAGAACGATCTATCGACACGTTCCACCATGATGCGATGGCGTCGATACCCGTCCGGACGGTCGACGCGCTCGAGGCGGTCCATTTGGGCCAGGCCCGCATCATCCACCGTGTATAGCTCGCCGATCACGTTATGGCCTTTGCCGCTGCCGGCGATCATGCAGGGCGAATGGCGTTCGCCGTTGAGGACGAGCCGGTAGCGTTCCCGGGTTCGGAAGACGCCTTCCAGCCGGGCCTGCGGCATGCAGCGGCCATGATTCGGAAACCCTTTCTTGAGGGTGCCGTAGACAAATATGCGGTATCGGTCAGGCATGGGTATGTTCAATTCCCTTGTGGCGATGGCAGCGATTGCCTATGCTGCCTTTTCATAGTCGCCGCCGAGGGAATAATCAAGGCAGGCGACAGCGTTGCCCTGGAGTACGGTCGGCCGGAAGCCATTGAGACGGTTGGCCCAGTGGATGCATCTTCTTATTGTTACCACATGCCAAAACAATTTAAACCGACGGCGAAGGAGCGCTTCTCATCATGCTGAAGGTCATCAATCCCTACGATCAGAGCGTCTATTGCACCGTAGCTTTCGATACGCCTGAGGACCTGGATGGAAAAGTCCGGGCGGCGGCAGGGGCGGCGGAACAATGGCGCCGGGTCCCCCTGGCGGAGCGGGTGGCGGCCCTGGAGCAGGGGCTGAACCATTTCCGGAACCACAAGGATACAATCGCCGCGGAAATAACGGGCCAGATGGGGAAGCCCATTACGGAGGCCTGCAACGAACTCGACGGGTTTTTCGAGCGGGCCGAGCACATGCTGGCCATTGCCGCCGATGTCCTCGCGCCGGAGATCCTGCCGCCCAAAGACGATCTGCATCGGCGGATCGAACGGGAGCCGCTGGGCGTGGTGCTTGACATCGCTGCCTGGAACTATCCCCTGCTGATCGCGGTCAACGTGGTCATCCCGGCCCTGGCGGCGGGCAATGCCGTTTTGCTCAAACACAGTGCCCGGACACCATTGTGCGGCCGGCATTTCGAGGCGGCGTTCAACCCGCTGCCCGGCGTTTGCACCAACCTGGTCCTCTCCCATGGCCAGACCATCGGTCTGGTGCGGGATGCCCGGGTCGATCACGTGTCATTTACCGGTTCCGTAGATGGCGGCCGCCGCATCCATCAGGCGGCGGCCGGCCGGTTTGTGGACGTGGGGCTCGAACTGGGGGGCAAAGACCCGGCCTATGTGGCCGAGGATGCCGATCTGGCCTTTACCGTGCCCAACGTCGTTGCGGGCGCGCTGTATAACGCCGGGCAGTCATGTTGTGCGGTCGAACGGGTCTACGTGCACCGCAGCCTCTACAAATCCTTTCTTGAACAGGCGGTTGACGCCCTGGACAGCTTCATTCCCGGAGACCCTATGGACCCGCATACGACCCTGGGCCCCCTGGCGGATCGCGGGGCCCTGGATGTTTTCGACCGCCAGGTCCGGCAGGCCCTGGAAAGCGGTGCCCGGCTCCTTGCCGGTGGCCGGCGTCTGGAGGATTCTCCGGGCAATTTATACCTCCCAACACTCCTGGCGGATGTGGACAACCTTGCCGAAGTGATGCACGAAGAAAGTTTCGGCCCCCTGCTGTCGGTTCGGGCGGTGGAAAGCGATGCCCAGGCCCTGGCGGAAATGAACGCCTCCCGCTACGGCTTGACGGCTTCGGTCTGGACCCGCAGCCGGGAGCGGGCGGATTGGTTTGCCCCCCGCCTGGCGGCTGGCACCGTTTACCAGAACCGCTGCGACTATCTCGACCCGGGCCTGCCCTGGAGCGGGGTCAAGGACAGCGGCCGGGGTACGAGTTTGTCCCCCTATGGCTATTACGCTCTCACGCGGCCCAAGAGCATTCATTTCCGGTCTGCGGCGGATTGATGCCATCGGCCCGGTGGGGGGCGACGCCCGGGGCCTTGCGTTGGTTTCGACAGCGGCATTTTGTTGAGCGATTGCCCAAAGTTCATCTTGCTAAAACCGGGCGGGTTCGTTATCTATTGTCCATTCATAAATAACATCTTTCGGCCCCTGGCGGCGTTCTCGCTCGTTTTCAATCCTCGCAATAGCCGGCTATTCCTCCGGTTGAAAACGCGCTCGGGCCTTGCCAGGAACCAAAATCTATCATTTATGGATGGACACTATCTAAACAGTGTCCGATAGCCTTGCCCTTCAGCATTATTTGCTTTTTAGCTAGGATCCACCATGACGTTGAACATTGCCCACCGCGGGGCCCGCAGCATCGCCCCGGAAAACACCCTTCTGGCCGCGCAAAGGGGATTCGAGGCCGGTGCCGATCTCTGGGAAACCGACCTGGCCGTTACCCGGGACGAGCAGTTGATCCTCTTCCACGACGATCTGCTGGTACGCACCACGGATGTGCCGCAGCGTTTCCCTGACCGTGCCCAGGATCCTTTTACGACCTTCGATCTGGCCGAAATCCGCTCGCTGGACGCAGGCTCCTGGTTCGTGGAAACCGATCCCCACGGCCAGATTGCCGCGGGGGCCCTTTCAGAAGCCGATCGGCGGGCCTGCCGGGGCGAAAAGATTCCTACTTTAGAAGAGGCCCTGGTGTTCACCCGCGATGCAAATTGGCGCTTGAACCTGGAACTCAAGAAACTGCCCGATCCCATGGCCGCCTTCCCGGTGGTGCCGCAGGTGCTGGCCATGATCGATCGCGTGGGACTCAATCCGGATCAGGTGCTGGTTTCATCCTTTCAGCATGCCTGGCTGGAGGAGATCCGGGAACGCCGGCCGTCGCTGGAAATCCAGGCTTTGATCGGCTATCATACCGACCGGCCGCTGGACTGGGGCGATCTCGCCTTTGCCACCTACAACGCCCGCGCCACCCTGATCGAGGATGAAACCATTCGACAGCGCAAACAGGACGGGGTGGCCATCAATCTTTTTACGGTGAACGAAGCCGCGGACATGCGCCGTTTCATGGCACTTGGGGTGGACGGTCTCATCACCGATTTCCCCCAGCGGCTGACAAAACTTCGCAGCACGACGCCGGTGGGGAATGGAGAAGAAAGTGAACGCTGAAGCCCGTCTGGCCATTGCCATTTTCAACGGCTACCCGCGCGCGAGCCGGGAGAATTTCGATCGTACCGGGGTGGGCCACCCCCATGACTTTTTCGCGGATTTCCTGAAACGCCACCTGCCGGAGGCCACGGTGGAAACCTGGTTTGTGGCCGACACGGATCAGGCTTTGCCCACCGGAGCCGGCCTGGCGGATTACGCCGGTTTCATCTGGACCGGATCGGATCTCACGATCTACCAGGACGACGATCCGCGGGTGACCCGCCAGATCGAGCTGGCCCGGGAAATTTTCCGGGTCGGGGTGCCCAGTTTCGGCTCCTGCTGGGGCATCCAGATGGCGGCCGTGGCGGCCGGCGGTGTCGTGGCCAAAAACCCGAAAGGGCGGGAGTGGTGCATCGCCCGCGATATCCGGCTGACGGACGCGGGCCGGCGCTCGCCCTTGATGGCCGGCAAACCCGAATGCTTCGACGGCTTCATCATGCACCTGGACGAGGTGACGCAACTACCGCCCGGCGCCACCCTGCTGGCCACCGGGGACCATACCCATGCCCAGGCCCTGGAAGTGAAGCACGATAAGGGCACCTTCTGGGCCACCCAGTACCACCCGGAATACAACCTCCGGGAGATGGCCCGGCTGATTGCCGCCCGGGCCAAACCGCTGACCCAGGAGGGTTTTTTCGAGCAGGAGGACGCCGTAGCCGTGTTCGCGGACAAACTCGAGGCCCTGGCGGGCAACCCCGGCTCGGCCGCGCTGCGGGAAGAGCTGACCATCGGCGACGACATCCTGGATTCTGTCATCCGCGAGCAGGAATTGCGCAACTGGGTCGATCACCTGGTGCTGCCGAAGGCGGCCGGCCGTTAGCGGTTCCCAATGCTAACAGGCGGCTAACATCGACCCCATAAGACCTACGCCTTAGATAAACGACAGGCTGATTTTTCCTTAAAAGCGAAGTTTGCAAACAACCATTTCCAAGGAGGAAAGACAATGAAACGTACACTCGTGTGTCTCATGGTATTGGGGGCCTTTCTGGCCCTTGTCGCGGCGCCGGTCAGTGCCGAAACCCTGGAACTGCTGACCTGGAAGGGCTATGCCCCCAAGGAATTGATCGACAAATTCCAGGCCGAAACAGGTATCACGGTAAAAGCCACCTACACCAACAACGAAGAAATGATTGCCAAGCTGCGGGCCACCCGCGGCGCCGGATTTGACCTGGCCCAGCCCAGCCAGGACCGGATTTCTTCGGTTCAGGCAAAATACAAAATTTATCAACCGATTGATTATGATAAATTAAAAAAAGATCAAATTATTGCTTCCATGCTGGAAGCCGTGAAGAAAAACACGCTGGTGGACGGAAATAGTTTTGGTGTACCCCATGTTTATGGAACATCAGGATTGGTGATAAATAAAAATTTTGCTGGTGACGCCAAAGATTACACCGACCTCTTGGATTCCAAATACAAAGGCAGGGTCAGCTATCGCCTCAAGCGCCCCACCCTAATCGGGGTGGCCTTTGCTATGGGCAAAGATCCTTTCGCTCTTTACAATGATCCGACTGCCTATCAAGCCCTTATGGAAGAAGTCGGTCAGAAGCTGATCGAAGGAAAACCACTGGTTAAGAATTACTGGACTAATGGGGATGCCATAAAGGAAAGTTTACGTTCTGGAGAAGTCCATCTTGCTATGGCGTGGGAAGTAGGCGCTTGGCAACTTTATGCCGAGAATCCGGACATCGATTTTGTGGCTCCCAAAAGCGGAGCCCTGGGATGGATCGACACTTTTGCCATTCCAGCCAAGGCCAAAAACGTTGAGGGTGCTTATAAATGGATCAATTTCATGCTGCGCCCCGAAAATGCAGCTGTTTTTACCAACGACCAAAAATACGGCACGGCATCGAAAGGGGCTGTCAATCTTTACGAACCAGCAGTGAAAGCCAATTTTACACGTTGTTTCACCGATGCCGATATCGACAATATCAAGTGGTACCCACCGGTTCCGGTCAAACTGGAAGAAATTGAAGGCAAGATTCTGGACAAGGTGAAAGCAGCCCAGTAACGGTTGGCTGTCAACGATACCGGCCAGGGGAAGCGTTCTCCGGCCGGTATCCGCTGGCATGGATCCGGCCTGATGGTTTCAGGCGCCGGTTCACTATGATTGAAATTCTTCATTTCTGTTGGAAGTCTTGGAGAGGTCCTACCGATCTGGAGTATTTTTGTTATTAACCCGGCGATTAATCGTGCCAGGGTTGTCATTCCGGCGAAAGCCGGAATCTATTGGCAAATGGGCGGTTTGCATGGAGATCCCGGCTTTCGCCGGGATGACGTGAGTTTGTAGATATTGTTGCCAGGTTAATAAGCTCTTCTTCATTCTTTTTCACGTGAAAGTGTTTATGCCCATCGATCTGGAAGTTCAAAGCGTAACGAAGACATTCGGTGATTTTACCGCTGTCGAGGATGTCGTCTTCGAAGTGCCCCAGGGGCAATTTTTCTCCATCCTGGGCCCATCCGGATGCGGCAAGACCACACTCCTGCGCATGATTGCCGGGTTTACCGAACCCAGCCGGGGGAAGATCGCCATCCGCGGGGCGGACATGGCGGGCGTGCCGCCCAACCGCCGCCCGGTCAACCTGATTTTCCAGCACCTGGCCCTTTTTCCCATGATGACGGTGGCCCAGAACATTGCCTTTGGGCTCCAGCGTCGCAAGGAAAACCGCAGCGATATCCAGCGTAAGGTGACCCGTATTCTGGAGCGCGTGGATCTCCCCGGCTTCGAGGACAAGACCATCGACCAGCTTTCCGGGGGCCAGAAGCAGCGCGTGGCCATCGCCCGCTGCCTGGTGCTGGAACCCGCCGTGCTGCTGCTGGACGAGCCTCTGGGGGCGCTGGATCTCAAACTGCGGGAGCAGATGAAGGTGGAGCTGAAAAAGCTCCAGGCCCAGGTGGGGACCACCTTTGTCTATATCACCCACGACCAGTCCGAGGCCCTGGTGATGTCCGACCACGTGGCGGTTATGAACAAGGGACGCTTCGAACAGGTGGACACGCCCCAGAATCTCTACCATCAACCGCGCACCGCCTTTGTGGCGCGTTTTGTGGGGGACAACAATGCCTGGTCGGGAGTTGTGCGCCGCTGTGATGGGGAGACGGTGGAGATCGAAACCGCTGCGGATCAATCATTCCGGACACGGATCACGACGCCGTTGGAACCCGGTGCCCCGGTGGAACTCTTCCTGCGGCCGGAAGCCATGATCATTCAACCGGATGCAGACCTGCCCAACCTGAACCGCTTCGAGGTCATCGTGAAGTCGCTGCTGTTCGACGGGGCCAACAGCCGTCTCCTGGCCCATCCGATAAACGACGAAACCGAGCTGCTCATTGCCCTGCCCCAGAACCGGCAATTCGATCACATCCGCCGTGACGACCGGATCGAGGTGGCCTGGGACGAGCAGTCCGGGATTTGTTTCCCGGCGGCGGGGTGACCATGCCGCGCCGATTCCACATTACCCTGCCGTTGGTCTGCTTCCTGACGCCGGTGCTCCTCTGGCTGGTGCTGATGATCGTGCTGCCCCATGTGGATTTGCTGCGCATGTCCCTGCGGGTGGAGGACATCGAGGGCAATGTCTCCTGGGGGTTTGCCAACTATCTCAATTTTTTCAAGGAGCCGATCTACTGGCTGACCTTTGTGCGCACGGCTGTCTATTCCATCATGGTGACCTTCATGACTTTCGTGGTGGCCCTGCCGGTGGCGTTCTACATTACGAAAGTGGCGGCGCCACGCTTCCAGGGCTTTCTCATGATGCTGCTCCTGATGCCCTTCTGGGTCAGTGAACTGGTGCGGGTCTACGGGTGGATGATCCTGTTGCGGGAGAGCGGGGTGATCAATCATTTCCTGACGCGCCTGGGGATCCTGACCCAGCCCATCGAGATGCTTTACAACGATGTGACCATGGTCATGGGGCTGGTCTACACGTCCATGCTCTTCATGGCGGTACCCCTCGTGTCGGTGCTGGAGAGCCTGGACGACAGCCTGATCGAGGCGGCTTACGATTTGGGGGCCAACATGGGGACCATTCTTTTTCGCATCGTGATCCCCCATGCCATGCCCGGCATCGTTTCCGGGTCCATCGTGGTGTTCATGCTGACCCTGGGCAACTACCTCACCCCCAATCTCATGGGTGGCAAGAACTCCCTGTGGTTTACCGAGCAGATCTACAATCAGTTTATTGCCAGCTTCAACTGGAACCAGGGCTCGGCCTTCGGTTTTCTGCTCCTGGTCCTTTCCTCCCTCGTGATATGGGTGGGTTTGAAACTCACCCGTCAGAAACTCAGCCGGGTGGTGCAATGATCCGATCCCTGCCCAACAGTCGCCGCTACCTTTACAGCTATAAGCTCTACATGGGGCTCTACTTCACCTTCCTTTTCGCGCCCCTAGTGGTGACCTGCGTCCTGGCATTCAACGACTCCCAGTTTCCGGCCCTGCCCTGGAAGGGGTTTACCCTGGAATGGTTCACTGCAGACCTGCCCCACCGGGTGGGCATCTTCCACGACCGCATGAACCTGGAGAGCATTTGGGTCAGCGCCCAGGTGGCTTTTTTTGTGACCATTCTTTCCGTCACGGTGGGGACCTGCGCGGCTTTTCTCTTCGAGCAGGAGGAATTCCCCTTCAAACCGGCACTCTATTTCCTCATGCTGTCCCCCCTGGTCATCCCGGGGGTAATCCTGGGGATTTCCATCCTGCTTTTCTCCAACACCCTGGGGCTGTATTGCGAAACCCGCTGGGGTCTGGATGTGCCCCTGTTCCGCCCCGGGTTCTGGCTGGTGGTGCTGGGGCAGTTTTCCTTCATCGCCACCCTGGTGACCCTGGTGGTCTCCGCCCGGCTGCGCAAGTTCGACCGCACCCTGGAGGAGGCGGCGCTGAACCTGGGCGCCAACCGCTTCGAAGCCATCTGGCACATCACCCTGAAGTTCCTGCGGCCGGCCATCGTCGGGGCGGCGGCCGTGGCGTTCCTGATGTCCTTCGAGAACTTCAACACGACCCTTTTTCTGACCGGCTCGGAAACAACCCTGCCCATCAATCTTTACCTCCAGGTGCGCGACGGCAGCACGCCCGTCATCAACGCCATCTCCTTCCTGCTGATCGTGGGGACGTCACTGGCCGCGGTGGCCAATTTGTATTTCAGCCGCAAGCAGGAATGACGGTTTTGTCAAACGCCCAATTTCGTCTTTGACCTAAATTCCTATATCTGTCGCCCAATACAGGAAAAGTTTGTATTTTCGGCAACTGTTCTTACTTTCCCCAGCGTTCATTTTCTTCCACATGGAAGAAAAGATGGAACCGTAAAAAATACCATTTCCCGCTTGAACGTCATTCCGGCGAAAGCCGGAATCTATTGATAACAGAAGGTTAGAGATTCCGGATCAAGTCCGGAATGACAGATAAAATACTTTTTACGAGACCGTCAAGAAAACGAACCAATCACGCCTTTGCTGGTAACGGCGTGACAGGCTTCAGACGCCTGTGTCCCGCAGCCCCTAAGGGGCTTCCCTGCGCGTCGTCGGTGCGGGACAAAGTGAAAAAACATCGGCTTAACTGCGTTTTTAAGTGTCCTCCGCTAAGACATGAGCTTAGCTCATACCGTTGTTCTATGGAGCGAATTTCAAATCCGTTTTGCTATTGTGAATGATATCTGTTACCGAAACCCCCACCGTGGTTTCCCAGAAAAGTGCACTTGTATCAGGGCAGGGGGATGATTAAGATGAAGTCTGAATCGGTCCGTGGCGGTTTGATCGGGCCATGTATATCAATCGGATAAGCGCGCGCCTAAGGCGCGGGAAAGCGGGGATGCCATGGCGGATAAATCCAGCAAAAATGCCTGCAGCATCAAATGCGATACGGACTACAAAGACTGTATGCGCAGCCGGGAGCACGAATCGGTCTGTCGCATGAAATCTGCCCAGTGTCGCTGCGGCTGCAGTGCCTGACAACGAATAAGACGATCAGCTATCTCAAAAAAGTTTTTTCGCCCGATATCCGCGTTGTGCCCTCGTCTCAAGTCCTCGACATACTACAGTATGTACCCCAAGGGCACTTCCTTCGGGGCGCCTATGCGGGTTGCACCCACCGCTGAAGAATCGAGCAGATGGGAAGTCCCGCTTTACGGGAATTCTCGGCCACGCCGTATCTCGAACGAAAACCCTAATTTTGAGATGGCTTCCAACCTAAAAAGCGGTTGGACGGGGACGTCCAGCCGCTTTTTATCGTTTTACGAAACCGCCAACTATCTCAGGCAAAGTTCGGATAATGCATCACCCTTGGCGACATGGCGATGCAGACCGCGCCGGGGCCGGTATGCACCGATATGGTGGCGCCGACTTCGGCCAGGTGGATGTCTTCGGCCCGGCGCGCCAGGCGGTTTGCCAGGCGGTCCCGGGTCACCATGGCTTCGTCCAGGTTGTCGTTATAGGCCACCCAGACGTCGCAGTTGCCGTCCAGCTTGCGGTACTGGGTTTCGGCCATGTCCACCAGGCGTTTCAGGGCCGGTTTCTTGCCCCGCATGCGATCCTTGGGGATGAGCTGGGCATTTTCCAGCCGGATGATGGGTTTGATGTCCAGCATGCCGCCCACGAAAGCGGCAAAAGCGCTCACCCGGCCGCCTTTTTTGAGCCAGTTGAGATCCTGTACGGTAAACCCCATGAACAGGTCCCGGAGATAAGGCTGGAGGCGGGCATCCAGGGTGTCAACGTTGTCGTCTTCGTGCAGCAGTTCAACGGCTTTCTTGACCACCAGGCCCAGGCTGACGCTGACCCCCCGCAAATCCATGACCTTGATGCGCTGGGCTTCATCCTCGAACATGAGATTCAGGGCGGCGATGGCGCTGTTGTAGTTGCCCGAAAGTTCGGTCGAGAGGTGGAAGGAAACCACCCGATCGTATTGTTCCAGGAGGCTTTCAAAAAAGTCGGCGCATTCGTGGGGAAAGAAAGGTTTGGTGAAGACTTCCTTTTTTTTGCGAAGGGCCTCGACGACTTCCCGGTTACTGATGGTCCGGCCGTGGAGATGGTCCTGGCCGTCCACCATAATATGGACGGGCAGAATATGCAGCCCGAGTTCTTCTTCCAGCCCCTTGGGAAAATCCGCGGTACTGTCGCAAATCAATCCGATCCGTTTCAACATGAGTTGGCGATCCTCCAGAGTCCTGTAAGTGCCTGATATGCCGCTGCCAGGATAGTTTATTATTATCAGTGAGATGTGGCGAGTTTAGCTCGGAAAAGGGCGGTCGTCAACACCTAACGTTAACGTTAGCGTAAGGTTTGGGAATTTTGAGGCATATTGGATTAATGCGCTGGTTGGTACCGATAGGGGTGGGAAAATGCCGGGATTCAAGGAAGGAAGGGGCAATGGTCAATAACGGCAGGATTCAAGGGGCCAAGAAGCCAAGGGGGCGTGTGAAAATAGAGAGGCAAAAGTCCGCTGCCAGCCCTTGGATCGAAGCCGGTAAGCTATCCATGTCGATGTTACGTTCACTTGAACCCCAGGCCCCTGGGATCCTGGAACCGTCAATATTCGAAAGCCGGAGGCATAGACCGCCTCCGGCTTCGGTGATTACGATTGTGCCGGTCTCCAGTTAATCCACCGGGTACATGCTGTTGATGGTGTCTTCGTACTGTGTCGCCACCACGTTTTTCTTGACCTTGAGGGTGGGGGTGATCAGGCCGTTGGCGATGGTGAATTCCGGCACGACGGTCACCTTTTTAACGCTCTCGAAACTGGCAAACTGGCCGTTTTTGGCGGCCACTTCGTCTTCGATCAGCTTCTGGACCTGTTCGTTGGTGGTCAGTTCGTCAACGCTCTTGAAGGCAATACCCTGCTCCCCGGCCCAGGCCGTGATGTTTTCCTCGTCCAGGGTGATGAGGGCCGAAAGGAATTTACGCCGGTCCCCGATGACAAAGACCTGGTTGATGTATTTGGAGGTGGCGATGACACCCTCGATGGCGGCCGGGGCGATGTTTTTGCCGCCGGCCGTAATGATCAGCTCTTTCTTGCGGCCGGTGATGCGGAGAAATTCCTCGTTGTCGATTTCGCCGATGTCGCCCGTCAGCAGCCAGCCGTCTTCGGTGATGTTGGCCGCCGTCTCTTCGGGCATCTTGTAGTATTCCTTCATGACGTTGCGCCCCCGGATCATTACTTCGCCGTCATCGCCGGTTTTCTGTTCGATGCCGGGTCCGGGCTGACCCACCCAGCCAAAGCGGTAGTTGTCGTAGCGGTTGAGGTGGCTGAAGGAGGTGTCCTCGGTCATGCCGATGCCTTCGACGATGAGAACGCCGGCGGCATGGAAAAATTTGCCGATGTCCGGGTTGAGGGGCGCGGCCCCGCTGATGCACCAGCGCACCCGGCCCCCGAGGGCGGCCTGGACCTTTGAAAACACCAGCTTGTTGGCCAGGGCGTATTTCAGCCCCAGGGCGAAGGGTACCGGTTTTTTGGCCAGCTTGAGGTCGCCGACCTGTTCCCCCACGGCCCGGGCCCATTGGAAAATCTTGAGGGCGGCGCCGCCTTTGGCTTCCGCGCCGCTGATGACTTTGGAGTAAACTTTTTCGTAGATGCGCGGGACGCTGGCGAACCAGTGCGGGCGCGTGGCCTGCATGTCCTCCACCACGGTTTCCATGCTGCGGGTGAACGTTGTCGGGCAGCCCACCAGCAGGGTTGCGTAGGCGCAGGTGCGGGCAAAGACATGGGCCAGGGGCAGGAAAAGGAAGACCTCGTCGCCGTCCTTTATGGTCGTGCTGCCCTTGACCGACTGGGCCGTGAAAGTGATGTTGTCGTGGGTCAGGACGGCGCCCTTGGGAACGCCGGTCGTCCCGGATGTGTAGACGATGCCGGCCGCATCCTGGGGGGTCATGGACCGGGCCCGCTCGTCTAAATCCTTGTCCGACACATCCTTGCCCAGGGCCATAAAATCCTCAAAACTGATGGCCCAATCGTCGTCCGGCGCCTCGCCATTAAAAAGGACCACCTTGCGCACGTCAGGAATCTGGGCACGGATTTCCATAACCTTGTCGAGCTGCACGTTGTCCTGAACGAAGACCACCACTGCGTCCGAGTGGTCGATGATGTACTGGCAGTCCTTGGGAAGGTTCGACTGGTAGATGCCCACCGTGGCGGCTCCGGCGCTGTTGATGCCCATGTCGGCCAGAATCCATTGGTAGCAGGAATAGCTGATGATGTTGACTTTGTCGCCCTTCTCCACGCCGAGGGCCATGAGGCTTTTACCCACCTGGCGGACCTGGTCGTAGAATTCTCCCCAGGTAACGGATTCGGTCTGACCGGGGGCTGTGAACCAGCGGTAGGCGGCTTGATCCCGGTGGCGGTCGACAGTGGCCAGCAGCATGGCGTGCGTGTTCTGAAAATCCACAAATTGCATAGGTGCTCCTCCCCTTGGGTTTTCGAAAGAGGCGCCTCCCGGACCGGATGTCCGCTGTATTCGGCCGGAACTTGCCCCGCGCAACGGTTGGTCGATACCCCTGGCGTCAGGCTTCAGGCGTCTGGGCCCGGGGCGCATTGTTTGTATGCGAACGGGGTTCATCCTGTCAAGAACGATTCAGGGGTTTAATCGAAAAACAGAGAAAAGAGGGGCCAAGAAGCGTCAAGCTCAAAGCTCTAAGGTGAAAGGGAATTCAGAAAATCAGGGAATAGGAAATTGGGGGAAAATAAGGTTAACGAACCAAGCCCAAAGCTGAAACGGAAAGTTGCGAAGAAGGACGATTGGCGGCGGTGGCCGTTTCTTTCAGCTTTGAGCTTTGAGCTTGGCCCTTTTTCATACAAGCTTGGCGCTTTTTTTTCTTCGTGCCTCATGCGCAGCGAATGGTGAAGCGTTTATTTTTGAAGGCCTCCTGGAGCTTGCGGGTGACCGGTCCGGCGGGCCATTCGCGGTCGACGCCCAGCACCTTGACCACCGGCGCCACTTCGAAGGTCGTGCCGGCCTGCAAGAGTTCGTCGGCCTCTGCCAGGCGATCCTGGTAGATGGGGCGGGCCGCGAAGGGGATGTTTTCCTCCCGGCACAGGGTTTCCACCACCTGGCGGGTGATGCTGCCCAGGATGTAGTTGGTCAGCGGCGGGGCGATGACCGTACCCCGGGAAACGACCAGGAAACTGCTCTTGGCGCCTTCCATGATGCAGCCGTCCCGGACGAGCAGGGCTTCCGCCGCCCCCATTTCCCGAGCCTGCTGGACGGCCAGGACATTGGCGGTGAGGCCGACGGTTTTAATATCGCAGCGTGCCCAGCGCTGGTCCGGGACGAGGGTGACGGTAAGGCCTTTCTGCGGGATGTCCGGATCCGGCGTAAAGGGCTGGGCCGTAGCGTAAACGGTCAGCGGTGTTTCGGCATCCGGGAAATAATGAAGGCGGGTGGGCGGCACGCCCCGGGTCACCTGGATATAGATGAGCGCGTCGGCGTCGGTCAGGTCGTTTTCCGTGACCAGCCGCTCGCATATTTTGCTCAGGTCGCCGTAGCCATTGCGGCTGAATCTCAGGTGTTCGGCGCCGCGTGCCAGGCGGGCCAGGTGGGCGTCCAACTGGAACAGACGCCCCTGGTAGCTGCGAATGACTTCGTAAAGACCGTCCGCGAACAGGAAACCGCGGTCGTTGGGGGAGATGGCGATCTCGTCCCTGGGCATAAACTTGCCATTGAAATAAGCAATCATTTGAATTCCTTAGGTTGTATGTTGTTTGACAGGCGCATACCATAATCGCCACGGGAAGTCCATCCGGGTACCGGGCCGGGTTTGTATTTTCAAGGCGATGCGGTCTCTGGTGCTACCTTTCGTAATACCACATTTTCGGGTGAGGCCTTGACGCGCCTGTAAAATGAAATCATTATTTTAAAATAAGACGTTCAATAGCTTGCGCTTTTAAGATAGCGGATGCAACCCATTCAAATCCCAGGACCGAATCGTAACGGTCTGATTGAAAAACACTTCCCGCCTGAAACGCTGCTTCTCCTTTGCTTGTCGCAATTTCATCCGCTCCAGCGCGATACGCTCTCATCCGCAGAATCCATCTGTATTGACACGTTGTTAAAAGCGAAAGGCTGTTGAAGGAAATGGCCGGAGCGATGTGTTGCCCGAAGGGTTTGGAACATAACCCGTATATTTCACGCGTTTAGAAAAAATTTCATGAAATATACGGGCTAACCATTGGCGCGCATTACAACAAAGGAGGGATGGACATGAAAACTCCCCGAAGTTTTAAGCGGCCTCAAAAAACACTTTTGGCGTTAGCGATGGTTGCCCTTCTCGGTCTAATCCACATGACGGCCGTGGCCGGGGACCGTTATGTGGACAACGGTGATGGCACCGTGACTGACACCCAAACCGGTTTGATGTGGGCCGCCAGGGATAGTGGCAGCCTCATCAACTGGAAGAACGCCCGTAATTATTGTCAAAGCTTCAATGGGGGCGGCCACACCGACTGGCGCATGCCGACATTGGCTGAACTTGCCAGTCTGTATGACCCGGAAGCCACGAACAAGCGTGGTTATCACATGACGAAATATATCGATACATCGGCCGAGACCTGCTGGGCGTCCGAAACACGCGGCTCAGAATCGGCGCGTTTCAATTTCACCCATGGTCACGAATTCTGGCTCCGCCAGTCCTACTCAGGCAGCAGCAGTGTTTTACCCGTGCGGGACAGCAAGTAAACAGTCTCCATTTTACCCCCTTAAAAGGCGATTGTGAAAATGGCACAATTAATTGCGGATCGAAAAGACGTGGACTTTGTCCTGCATGAGCAGTTCAAGGCGGGAGAACTGAGCCGGCATGAGCTGTATGCCGAGTTCACCGGGAAAACCATCGACATGATCGTTACCGAGGCGCGCAACCTTGCCATTAAGGAAATCCTTCCCACCTATCAAGAAGGCGATCAGGAGGGGTGCATCTTCAAGGATGGCAAGGTGAGCGTTCCGGAATCATACCACAAGCCATGGGCGCTTTTTAAGGATGCCGGGTGGGTGGCGATGACCGAAAGCCTTGCGTGGGGGGGGCAGGGGATGCCCGTCATTGTCTCCCTTGCGGCCTATGACTACCTGTCAGGTGCCAACCCCGCATTCGTGGGGTACGCCTGGCTGACCTATTGGGCCGGACTCGTTCTGAACGCCTACGGTACCAAGCAGCAGAAAAAACTCTTTCTCAAGAAACTGTATACAGGGGAATGGACCGGCACCATGCTGCTCACCGAGCCCGAAGCCGGGTCGGATGTCGGCGCTATCACCACGCGTGCGGTTGCGAATCATGACGGCACCTATTCCCTGGCCGGTACCAAGATATTCATTTCCGGGGGGGAAGCCGACCTGGCCGCCAACATCGTGCATACCGTCCTGGCCCGCATTGAAGGCGCGCCGGACGGAACCAAAGGTATTTCGCTGTTTCTAGTTCCCAAAATATGGGTCCATGACGATGGAAGCCTGGGGGATTTCAACGATGTCGTCTGCACGGGAATCGAGCACAAGATGGGCACCCACGGGAGTGCGACCTGCTCCCTTGTTCTCGGGGGAAATGGAAAGTGTCGGGGAACGCTTGTCGGCGAAGAGAACAAAGGTATGCGCGCCATGTTCGTGGCGATGAATTCGGCCCGCCTCCTGGTGGGAATGGGCGGTTTCAATTATGCGAGCGCAGCCTATTTGTATGCCGCAAATTATGCCAAGGAACGCATCCAGGGGAAGCATCTTCTCCGGATAATGGACGCCACCGCGCCATCCGTCCCCATTGTCCAGCATCCGGATGTGCGCCGTCAGCTCATGACCATGAAGGTATACATCGAGGGCATGCGAAGCCTCCTTTATTATGTGGGGCTATGCAGCGACAAGGTGGCGACCTTGGAGGATGCGGATGCAAAAAGGAAATACCAGGGCCTTGTCGACCTTCTCATACCCATCGCCAAAGGCTATGTGACCGACCGGGCCTTTGAGGTCTGCAACCACGCACTCCAGGTCTATGGGGGCTATGGCTACATAAGCGAGTACCCCCTGGAGCAGCTGGTCCGTGATTGCCGCTTGACCATGATCTTCGAGGGCACCAACGGTATCCAGGCCATGGATCTCCTGGGAAGAAAGCTGGGCATGGACAAGGGACGATCTTTCTTGGACCTTATCGGCGAGATGCAGAAATCCATTGCCATGGCCAGGGAAACAGCCGGTCTGGAAGATGATGCCGCCAGGGTTGAAACGGCGGTGGATAAGCTCGGAGAAGCTGCCATCCACATCGGTACGACCGCCTTTTCGGACCGGGTCCTGAATGCCTTTTGTTTCGCATCCCCTTTCATGGAGGTTACCGGTGACGTGATCATGGCCTGGATGCTCCTGTGGCGTGCGACGATAGCTGCCCGCAAGCTGGAAAAGAAACTCCCGAAAAAGGATTCGGCTTTCTATCAGGGCCAGTTGAAAAGTGTGGAATTTTTCACGAATGCCATTCTTCCCATAACCCTGGGGAAGATGGAAACCGTTTTGAAAACCAACGGTGCCGCTTTGGAAACCCCCGAAGATGCGTTTGGGTGATGGCGTCAATGCCTGTGGGGTGTGATCTATCACGGCCACTTCAGGTATTGTATTAAAAAAAGGCGAAGCCACGTATGGCTTCGCCTGTGAACGTCATGGAAATGTTGTGCGCGGGACGTATTAATAAAGCCTTTTCAACGAAATTCCCGCTTTGGTTTTACGGACCAGGAAGCGGTCGTTTTCAACGAATCCCAGTTCCTCCACAAGCCCCTTGGGAATGATGATGCTGCCGCGTTTGCCCACGTTGACCTCGTTTGAATTGGCCTGCTTGGCTGCGCTGCGGCCGCTTTTAATGGCGGGCACCGCACCTTCTTCGATCAGGGCGCTCATGTAGGCGGTTTTCAATTGGGTCGAGGTTTTGAAACCAAACGCCTTCATGATTTCCGGTTGGGGGGTTTCATCTTTGACCATTTTGATCAATTTTTTGGCATCGATTGTTTTTTTCTTGGGCATTTTTGTTTCTCCTTAAACGTCAACAAATAATAAAAATTAAATTCAAAAGTGCCGCCCGCTAAATAACGATAAAACAATCAAATTGCAACTCTCATTGGCTATTTTTTATCGATTTTTTTGTTTTTCATTGGTCATTTTTAAAAATGATTTTTATCAAATAGGCGATTTTTTCGAAACGCAAACGCATGAAAATTGGCATACAATGTTCGGGTTCATCATTCATGAAAATAGCGCCTGCCGCACGGGTCGCATTCTGTATTTCGATGTCGACGCGAAGCGTCACCCTTTCAGCTTGACGCTTTGAGCTTGGCGCTTTTTCATAAAAGGTGCCACGGCCCGGTCGTAGACACCCTGCACATAGGCAATGGCCATGCCGTAATTGCTGACGGGGATACCGGCCTGGATGGCCGGTTTGAGGCGGTTGCGCACCTGCCGCGGGGTGATCATGCAGCCGCCGCATTGCACCACCAGGGCATAATCGGTGATGGCTTGCGGCAGAGTGTCCAGGCCTGCCACCACTTCGAAGTGCAGGCGTTTGCCGGTAAAGCGGGAAATCCAGCGGGGGATTTTAACCCGGCCGATGTCTTCGCAGGACGTTTGGTGGGAACACGACTCCAGCATCAGGATCCGATCGCCGTCCTGCAGGTCCGCGATTTGGGGGGTACCCGCCAGATAGGCCTCGAAATCCCCCTTGAAGCGCGCCAGCACCACACTGAAGCCGGTGAGGGGAATATCCTTCGGAATCACGGCATCGGCTTCCCGGAAAATACTGCTGTCCGTTATGACCAGTTGGGGCCGGATACCGGTTTTCTTCAGGAAGGCCGCCACTTCACCCTCCTTCAGGGTGATCGCCACCGCGTCGTTGTCAAGGATGTCGCGAATGGCCTGCACCTGGGGCAGGATCAACCGCCCTTCGGGAGCTTCCAGGTCGATGGGGACGATCATCAGCACGATGTCGCCGCCGGAAAGCAGATCCCCAATAAGGGTCTGCTTTTTAAAGGCCGACGCCGGAACGATGTCTTCCAGGGCCCGCAAGACCGGCCGTGGATCCTGGCCGGATATGCTTGAGAAGTCCACCACTCCGACGTCGGCCGGTATCCGGGCGGCGTCGTGCTCCCACGGGATCACGTCGCTTTTGTTGTGGACGATCAGGAAGGGGACGGCTTCGGATTGAAAGGCCGCCATCAGATGCCGGTCTGTATCGGACAGGCGGTTGTCCGTGATCAGCAGGATGGCAACGTCGATGATGTCGAAGACCTCCCGGGTGCGTTTGATGCGGCGCTTGCCCAGGGGCGAGCGGTCGTCAAAGCCGGCCGTGTCCACCAGCACGACCGGACCGATGCCGAGCAGTTCAACGCTTTTTTTGACCGGATCGGTGGTGGTCCCCGCCAGGTCGCTGACAATGGAAATGTCCTGGCCGGTGATGGTGTTGATAAAAGAACTCTTCCCCACGTTGGTGCGCCCGAAGATTCCAATGTGCGGTCGTGCTTCCCGCCCTCTGGTCATATCCGTTTTTTACCTCCGGCGAATTGTCCCCCAAACGTTTTATCGGTGCCGGGGAAATTTCCCCGGGCGCGACAGGCATGGATGCCGAACAGGGCCGTGTCAGGGATTTCAACGGAACCCACGGGATTCCGTTCGGTTCGATAATGGTGTTCGGTCATCACATGCCGTCTCACGCAAAGGGGGTACCGGTCTTGCCGGAAAGCGATGCGGGCCCTCGCCGGGGCGGGGCCGTTGGGTTTTGAATCACCTGGGGATTCATCGCCTCCTCCAGACACGCTGCAAAAGGTCCCGGCCATCAGCGGGCCTCGATTTCCTGCCAGATTTCTTTCATGGTGTGCCGGATAGTGCGTTGACGTGCCCGATAAGTGGTGTGGAGCAGGTCATGGGCTTTGTGGGAATTGGGTTCCTCCAGAAATTCGTCGTAGAGTTTGTTGATCAGCGGATTGTTGTGGGACTGGCGCACTTGGCGCTCCCGGTCGATGGTATAAAGCGCATTTTGGCGTTCCACCCGGTTGGTCTGGTAGGCTTTTTTGCTGCGGGGTTGTCCGCCGCCGCCCATGCATCCGCCGGGGCAGGCCATGATTTCGATAAACTGGTAGGGGGCCTTGCCCTGGAGGACCATCTCGGCCATCTGCCGGGCCGCCTTCAGGCTGTGGGCCACGGCGACCCTGACCGGGGGCGTGCCATTGTTCAGATCCACTTCGGCCTCGCGCACGAGCGCGTTGCCGCGCACCTCCTGGAATTCGATGGCGGCCAGTTCGTCCCCGGTGACCACTTTGTAGACCGTGCGCAGAGCGGCTTCCATTACGCCGCCGGTGGTGCCGAAAATGGCGGCCGCGCCGGAGTAGTCACCCATCAGCGGGTTGTCGTAGGCGGACGGTTCCAGGCCGGCAAGGTCGATCCCCTCCCGCTTCAGGAGCCGGGCGAACTCACGGGTGGTCAGCACCACGTCCACATCCGGGTGGCCCTCATGGATGAATTCCGGCCGATGGGCCTCTTCCTTTTTGGCCGTACAGGGCATGATGGACACCACCCGCATGGTTTTGGCGTCGATGCCCATGCCGTCGGCCAGGTAGGTTTTGGCCATGGCGCCAAAACACTGCTGGGGGGAGCGGGTGGTGGAGATGTGGGGCAGGATCTCCGGGTAGTTCTTCTCGGCAAAGGTGACCCAGGCGGGGCAGCAGGAGGTAAACATGGGCAGCCGTCCTCCCGGCTCCATGCGCCGCAGCAGTTCGGTGCCCTCCTCCATGATCACCAGGTCGGCGGTAAAGTTGGTGTCCAGCACCACGTCGGCCCCCAGGTGCTTCAGGGCGGTCACAATCTGGCCTTCGACATTGGCGCCGGCGGGCATGCGGAAGGATTCCCCTAAAGCCACCCGGACGGCCGGGGCGAACTGGAACACGGTGGTGATGCGCGGGTCGTAGAGATAGTCGATCACCTGTTCGGTGTCGTCCCGTTCGGCCAGGGCTCCCACCGGGCATACCAGGATGCACTGGCCGCAGGCCACGCAGTCCGAATTCCCGAGGGGCAGGTTGTCACGCACACTGATTTCGGTGGCCAGCCCCTTTTCCGTAATCACCAGGGCATCCGTGCCCTGGATTTCCCGGCACACCTTGACGCACCGCAGGCAGCGGATGCACTTGCTCATGTCGCGCACGATGGCCCGGGATGATTCGTCGCGGGTGCGCTGTTTGTAGAAATGGGGATAGTGGTAGCGGGACTGCCGCAGTCCCACGAATTGGGCCACGTCCTGGAGCTCGCAATTGCCGTGGCGGATGCAGACGGCGCAGTCCTGGTTGTGGTCGGCCAGGAGCAGTTCCACCTGGAGGCGCTGCTGCTCGCGCAGGGCCGGGGTGCGTGTCAGCACGGCCATGCCTTCTTCCATGGGGGTGTTGCAGGAGGTGACCAGCTGCCGCGGCGCCCCCTTACGGCGCTCGATCTCCACCAGGCAGACCCGGCAGGTGCCGGGGGCGTGATCGAGATCCGCCATCTCGCACAGGGTTGGTATGAAATGGCCGTAGCGTTTGGCCACCTGAAGGATGGTTTCATTTGCACTGAATTCCACTGGTTTGCCATTGATGGTACCGATCATCAGGATTCTCCTTCATATTGTGCCGGTTCCCCGCCGAGGAGGAATGTGCCCCCGGCTATTGTTCGGTAATCACCGAATAGACCCGGTAGCACCGCATGCAACGTTCCGCCTCGTGGTAGGCCTCTTCCACCGAGATGGGTTTTTCTACCTCCTCGAACATCCGTTTGCGCACCTGGGGGTCCAACTCCCGGACCTTGACCCGGTATTCGTGGCGGATGGGGATAGAGACGCCCTTGGAAATCATGGGCTGGATGGCCTGCACCAGGCTGCTCATGCGCTCGTCCGGGGCAAAGCGTACCCGGCCCAGGGTCAGATAGTCGTCCATGCAGCGGGCGGCCTTGTGCCCCTGGGCCATGGCCTGGACCAGGGTGGCCGGCCCGGTGACGCAGTCGCCCCCGGCAAAAATGCCCTTGCGGCCGGTCATCAGGCTGTCCGGGTTCACTTCGATCAGCCCGTTTTTGCTGAAGGTGAGGCCTTCGTTCGGGGTGGTGAAACTGTGGTCCACCTGCTGGCCGATGGCCGGAACGATGCTGTCCGCCTCCAGGACGAACTCGGATCCGTCCACGGGAAAGACGCTGCGGCGTCCGCTGGTATCCATCTCCCCCAGTTCCATGCGTGTGGCCTCGACCCCGGTGACCCGTCCGTCGGCACTCAGGATGCGCACCGGGTGGGTCAGGTAGTGGAAGATGATCCCCTCCTTTTCGGCGGCTTCCACTTCTTCGCTGTCGGCCGGCATCTCGTTGCGGGAGCGCCGATAGAGCAGGTGCACCTCCCCGACACCCATACGCAGGGCCGAACGGGCGCAGTCCATGGCCACGTTGCCGCCGCCCACCACGATCATTTTCTTTCCCAGGTCCATGGGGATACCGCGGTTGACATAGTCGTGGTTGATGTGCAGCAGCATGTTCACCCCGAACCGGTAGCCCTGCAGGCCGGCGTCTTCACCGGCGATGCCCAGCATTTTGCCCTTGTGGGCGCCCACGCCCAGGAAAACGGCCTGGTAGCCGTCGTTGAGGAGGCTTTTCAGGGTGATGGTCTTGCCCAGGCGGCGGTCGTAGAGAATGCGTCCGCCCAGGGTCTCGATGATGCTGATTTCGTTGCGCAGTACATCCTTGGGCAGGCGGTAGTTGGGGATGCCCGTGGCCGCCATGCCGCCGGGCACGGTTTTGGCCTCGTACACATCCACCGGGTACCCCCTGAGCAGAAGGTGATAGGCCGCCGAGATACTGGCCGGGCCGGTGCCGATGACCGCCACCTTCAGGTCGTCGGACTTCTTCTCCGCCATGGGGTAGCTGCGGAACCATTCATTGGTGATGTACTTCTCCCGGTCGGCCACGAACCGCTTGAGGACCTTGATACCCACGGCTTCGTCCACCTGGGTGCGGCGGCAGGCCATTTCGCAGAAGCGCACACAGACCCGGCCGCAGGTGGCGGCCATGGGATATTTTTGCAGGATGACCCCCAGGGAGTGGGCGAATTTGCCGTCCTTGATGAAATCGATGTAGCGGGGCACGTCCACCTTGGAGGGGCAGGCCTCGATGCAGGGGGCCGTCACGTAGGTGGTGCAGGGCTGGGGCGGGTGACTGTTGCCGGCGGCGATTTCAGCCTCCAGCTCCGGGCGCATGTACCGGATCATTTCCAGCAGGGCCACGGGCGCGGTCTGGCCCAGGCCGCACAGGGAGGTGCTGCGGATGTGTTCGGCAATGGCGGCCACTTCCTCCAGGACCCCGGCGTCCCGGTTGCCGTTGGTCAGGTCGCTTAGTTTGGAGGCGATGATCTGGGTGCCCACCCGGCAGGGGGTGCATTTGCCGCAGGATTCCCGGGCGACCCGCTCCATGTATTGCCGGCAGGCATCCAGCAGGTGAACACCCTTCTCAAATATGAAGAACCCGTGGCCGCCCAGGAAGGCCTTGATGGGGTTGCCGGGGTTGAATTCGTCGAATTCCTGGAAGGCGGGGTCTTCTTCGATTTCGAAAATCTTCCGTTTCCTGTTGTCGATGACGGTACCGTCCCACACGCCGAAAATTACTTTTGCCATGGGGTTCTCCTTGCTCGCTTGGGTCCTATGCAGTTGTCAGGCGGCGCCCTCCCGCCGGGCTTGTCGAATTCTTACGTGGGGGGCATCCCCCCAGCGGTTGTATCCCACCATGAGACCCATCCCCCGGATGCGCCCTGCGAGGGCCTTCCGAAAGCCGGTTTCCGTTTCATCTTCGCAGGGTTTGGTGTCATACAGGGTGTAGTCTTTCCGGCAGCCGGGGGATGTCACCTGGGGCATGATGACATTGGCGCCGCAGGCCAGGCCCTGCTCCCGGCCCAGGGGGGCCAGGGCCTGCAGAGCCGTGGTGGCGGCGATGTTCACATCCCGCAGCACCAGGCGGACGACGGCAATCATGGTGAGGGCCCGCTCAAGCCTTGCCGCCGGCGGGTCCACGGCGCAGGCCGCCAGGGGTGCCGCGTGATGGGGGATGTAGGGCCCCATGCCGATCATGTCCACGTCCTGTTCCCGGAACCAGGCAATATCGGCTGCCAGGTCGGCGGTGGTTTGCCATGGGGCTCCGATCATGACGCCCGTGCCGACCTGGTAGCCGATGGACCGCAGGTGGGTGAGGCAGTTCAGACGATTTTCCAGGGTTTGATCGGCCGGATGCCACCGCTTGAACAAGGTCGGTGATCTCGTTTCGATGCGAAGAAGATAGCGGTGGCATCCGGCGTCAAAAAAACGTTGATAGGCCTCGCGGGACTGTTCGCCCACGCACAGGGTGATACCCAGCCCGTCGGGCAGGAGGGGCGAGCGGGTGGCCTGCTTGATGGCCTGCACCGCGGTGGTTACAAAATTGACAAACGATCGGTCACGGCGCTCCCCCGACTGGAGGATCACCGAGCCGAATCCCTGGCGGGCGCACCAGACCGCCTGGCGCAGGATCTCCGCCCGGGTGAGCTGGTAGCGTGTCAGTTTCCGGTTGCTCCGCCGGATACCGCAATAATAGCAGTCGCAGTTGCAGACATTGGAAAATTCGATAATCCCGCGGAAAAAGACCGTGTGGCCACAGTGCAGATTGGCCGCCTGCCGGGCTTCCCGGCGGAGGGCCGCCACGCCTTCGGGGTCCGTCAGCTCCAGCAGGGAGCGGATCTGCCCGGGGGACAGGGCGGATTTCGGCATGGCATCCGGTATGGCAAGGGGCAGGGGCATCGCGTTTTCCACAGTTGCCGGCCGGGGCGATGCCGCGCTCCGGCCGTTTTCGAAGTCTTTAGAAGTAGAGGTCCCGCTCGCCGGCTTGAATTCGCCGATAGTAATCCATGAACAGGCGCAGCACCTCGGGCTGCTCGCGGCCGATGGCCGCGATTTCGCTCTGGATCACGGGCTCGGCTGCCGCGGCCGTCTCGGGCGTGGCAAAGTCGTCGATCCATTCCCGATAGGTCAGCACGGCGTTGAGCTTGCAGAAGCGGCCTTCCTTGCCGCTGCGCAGCAGGTCCATGATCCGCTTGCCCGTGCGGCCGCAGCGGTAGCCGGCCGTGCAAAAGGAGGTGATGGTGCCCATCTCGGCCAGTTGGCGAATCACCGCGTCCAGGCTGCGGGTGTCTCCCAGCAGGAACTGCTGACGGTTGTCCTGGACATCCGCTTCCCCGTTGGCGTAGGCCCCCACGCCGATGCGGCTGGAGGCATCCACCTGGGTGATCCCCAGGGGCAAAAGCTTCCGCCGGGTTTCCGCACTTTCCCGGGCCGTGAGAATCATGCCCGTGTAGGGCACGGCCAGGCGCAGCACGGTAATGGCCTTGCGAAAATCCGCCTCCGCCACCCGCAGGCGGGTATCCTGGATGAAGGGCGTGTTCTCGGCCGGCTCCAGACGCGGAAAAGAGATGGTATGGGGCCCGATGCCCACGGCCCGTTCCAGTTCGTGGGCGTGGGCCAGCAGGCCCAGGACCTCGAAGCGCCAGTCGGCCAGGCCGAACAGGGCCCCGATCCCGAAATCGTCCACTCCGGCCTCGTAGGCCCGGTGCATACAGTAAAGCCGCCACTGGTAATTGCCCTTGATGGTGTTTTTGGGGTGCATGCGGGCGTAGGTGGCATGGTGGTAGGTCTCCTGGAAAACCTGAAAGGTGCCGATGCCCACGGCGTGCAGCCGTTTCATGTCTTCGATGCAAAGGGGGGCGGCGTTGACGTTGACCCGCCGAATCTGGCCGCAGCCCCGGCGGGTGGGCACGGTGACGCCGTAGATGGTATCGATGGAGTTGACCATGTAGTCGATGTCGGACACCGGGTGTTCGCCGTACACCACGATCAGCCGCTTGTGCCCGATGTCGCCGCACAGCACCTCGGTCTCGCGCCGGATATCGCCCATGGAGAGGGTCAGGCGTTTGATGCCTTTGTTCTCCCGGCGGAAGCCGCAATAGCGGCAGTTGTTGACGCAAAGATTGCTCAGGTAGAGCGGGGCGAAGGTGACGATTCGGTTGTCGTAAACCTTCTTCTTGATCCGGCCGGCCGCGGCCTCCATCTCGGCCAGCAGTTCGGGATCGCTGACATTGAGAAGATCGGCCGCCTCGTCGATGGTCAAAGTCTCGATGGCCAGGGACTTGGCGATGATCTCCCGGATCCGCACCGGGTCCGGGGAGGGGTTGATGGCCAGGGCCTCGAAAAGGGCGTGGTCGTCGATAAAATCCCGACTGCCCTGCATGTAGCGGTCAATCTCGTCCCACTTGATCTTGCGCTGTTGCCAGGAATCCTTTTTGACAGGTGAACTGAGCATGGGGAACCTCCGCGGTGAAAAGTCACTGTCGCTGGGTCGTCCAAGGGTGCACAGGCAAGCCGGGCGAATCCGACATGAAGACAAGAGCAAAGCTAATGCCATATCGAATGGAAGAACTGTGGAAAGTTTATTTTGATTTGGATATCGAGGTGTTAGCGCGGAGTGGCCAATGGGGGCAATGACGGCATGACAGGGGGCGGATGTCAGTATTTTTTCCAGGCTGTAAACTGTGAGGAGACATTAATGGCGGCGTCAGGTGACACCCGTAAACTTTTTGTCCGGGTAAGGGCAGGGGCGGCGCCAGTGTCATCATCGTGGATCATCTTTTAAGGAGCGGGGGAGATTGGAAGGATTCGAGGGGTCGGGGATTCAAGGGGGCGAGTGAAGAGCCAACCTGGAAATTTCACGCTTTTGAAATGTTCATTGACAAGGCATTAGAGGCGCTGCTGTACTACTGCAACCGCAATCCCCAGGTAGCGTGGCCAATGGGCATCCTTGCCGCAACTTTCATTTAAAACACTGAGCACATTCATTAAAATAAATTGGCAAAAAAAAATCATGAAATATTGGGGTGGACTCCATGGGCAACTTCTCCATCCCTTTTGCCATGCTGGCGTATGGCAACACGCATCTCATCCTCGGCCTGTCCGGGTTCATGATTGTTTTGGTAACGATTTTGTCGGCATTGATATACAGGAAGAGGGGAGTGGTGGTGACTGTTTAGTCCAGAAGCGTTGCCAAATATAGAATGTTCCATTCAACTGATTTACGCCTTATCTTGATTTTTAGGCTATTTTATAATACCTGAACCATCAGGCATTCAAAAATATTCCCTCCCAAGCCGGCATAGAATTAAAAAATCAAAAAATAGCATTAGGTCATCGGACCCTATGGCGTTGTGCATTGTTGCGTTCAGTGCAGAGGTAATGCTCTGGCGGTTACCAGCATTAACAAGGGGGGAATTGGGTGATTCTTTAGGTCGCCTGTAACAGCCGGAACGATGTCGAGCTTGACAAATAATTATCCATCTCCAATTGGAAATTGTGAATGATTACTGATCTTGTTGGATATGCAGCGGGCTTGTGCTTGGCGCTTTGTTTCCTTCCACAAGTGATTTATACACTAAAGATTAAAAGTGCTGATGATGTTTCCTTTTCAATGCTATTCCTTTCATTTTTGTCTGCCTTGTTTTACGAAATATATGCATATCTTCTTGGCCTTGTGCCGGTGATGGTGATGAATGGTATCTTTTTGGCCTTAGTAAGCTGTGAACTCTTTCTAAAGATATACTACCAAAATGGTCACATTGTTCTAAAAAGGCAACGGTGAAATGGACAAATTGCATGTTGAAATATCTGTCTAAAATCGAATCTATATTTCTTTTGGAACAAATTAATGATCTTAATCATTGCAATCGTTTGGATGATTTTACGAATATTTTAATTTCATTCGGAAAACAATTCGATTTCGATTGTATTTCTTGCACGATTGTCAATGTTTCGGGGTTCTTATCTGACCCGAAAAATAATTCTCAAATATCACTAAATATACCGGATGAATTCTGGAAAAACTATTTCAAAAACAAGCATTTTGAAATTGATGTCCCGCTTCAAGCATACTTAAAATCTGCTAAAGTAGTATCTTGGAGAGACTGCCTACATACATATGGTAATGACAAACCAAATATGGTTGATAAATCCTTCTATGACATTGGTATCAATGATGGCCATACCTATGGTTCATTCTATGAAAGAGAAAATTGCATGTCTGTATTTTCGTTCGGAAAATACAGGTTGGCAAAATCTAAAATTAATTCGGGGATTCTTTCTCTAATGGTCCCTCAGTTTTCGTGCTGTTATAAACAAATAGTAACGCAGTCTTCAAATGTTGTGTCCACTTTAACCAAAAGAGAAATCGAGGTTTTAAATTGGTTGAAAGAAGGGAAAACATCATGGGAAATATCAAGAATATTAACAATAAGTGAAAGGTGTGTTAATTTTCATGTGACCAATATTCAAACTAAGCTCGATGCGACAAATAGGACTCAAGCAGTCGCAGTTGCGTTAAACCAAAATTTGATATCTTTATGAGAAAAGGCGTATATTCGCCAGGTTACTATTTTAGCTACGACTGTTTCCCTTAACATAACCATCGTTGAACATATCAATAACCAAATTCGTCATAATGTGTCCAGCGTCCCAGCCGAAACCAGCGCTATCAGAGCTATCCCCTTCAATTTCGCACATTTTATGGTGCCCAGCATCATATACAGCCATATTGCATATCATCCAGAGTTTCGTGTATCTGCCCTTATCAGTAGCCTTAAAATGTGTGATATGGACCACCAATACATTTTTCCCGTTAACTTCTGGCGTTTTCATATTTTCTGGTGATTGAAATACTTCATAGTCTTTCAGATTGAGTTTGTCGGCAATTACAGGCCCCCACTCTCGCCTCATTTGTATCATAGCCCGGCGGTTAAACTGTCGGCTAATTATGCAAATTTGCCATGGTTCATCAACACCTATGACAGAATCTCTTTGCATGACTTCATATCGATGCGTCGCGGGAATTGATGACGCGATACCATCCATTGCTAATCTGCAACCAGAAAGGCAGCTAAAGCAAAATAGAATTATTAGTAAAAGAAAAAAGGAGGAATTTTTACGAAGACTCAGGTTATGATTATTCATTGATTCTCCTTTTAAATTGAAAAAATATTTGAAAACGAATATGAAACATTTAAACCACACCAAACGATAGAAATACTGTAATAGTTTTAATAGTGTTTATCTGCTTAAGATATAGTGGGGAACAATTTCTTAAAGGAAATATTATACACCTGACATGATGTTCGTAAAATTCCAACTATTCATCGGTTTGAAACTTCTACATGTCGGGTCGGCAATATACTCCTTATTAAGGTTTTTGCCTCCATTGTTTTTTTATAGATGCTATCCCTATTAAGCCGGTGCCAAGAAGCCAAAAAGCTGCGGGAATAGGTACTGATGAAATTTGTTGAATCTCTAACAGTGAGAGGGCATGGTCGTAGATTCTAAGGTCATCAATCAGTCCAATAAACTCTCTGCCAAGAAAAATTCCATCACCTGATAGCGCTGCATGGTTATTGATATATCCGGTATCTTGTCCTTCAAAGATTCCGTCAATATATAGCTTGCCAACACCTGTAGAAGGGTCTTGGCCATTCTCGTATACGAAGGTATAGTTCACCCACTGATCTGTGATAATATCTGACGTGACGTCACCAACATGATGGTGGCCTTCTGGAAAATTGCAGGCGTAAACAGTTCTGAAATTATTCTTTATTGGATAGAAATATACACTAAGGCCATCATTATGGAATTCAGTTAAATTGCTGATATTAACGCTCATGCTAACTGATCCGGTGCCGATTGGAAGGTACATATCTTTAAATAAAGCGTAGGAATCACCATCAAGCGATAAAGCTTGCCCATTAATACCTGTACTGTACCCAATACTGCCGAAAGATTCACCATTCACAAAATATCCGGTTGAATTGTCTAAATTACCTTCAAATTCATAATGGGCGATTAGAGCAGCATTTGCTGAACTGATAAAAATTGTAATCATCAAGAAGGAAATCATTAGACGCTTTAGCATGTTGTCTCCTCAATAAACTATTTCTTGTTATTTTACCTTCGATTGACAGCAACTAATCCAACTAAGCCAGAACAAAGAAGCCATATTGCACCAGGTATTGGTACTGCAGCAACATCTCCGTCCATAACTGCCCAAGCTACTCGGGTTGGATTACTTTTACCAATATCATTTTGGATCCCTCCCCAGATGTCAGTAAAAGTAAAGTACCATGCCATATCCACAGTAGTGGAGGGATTCGGACTTTCGCTGCCAGACCAATAAAAGCCTCCTAAGTTGAAGAATAAACCTGTATTATTGAGCCCCCCTCCATTTTGAATATCTCCAGTTAAATCAGTATAGCCAAGGTTACCTAAATTCACATAATACATATATGCCATTTCACTGGCAGTGCTATTTGGGTAAAATGAACCTGGTGCACTGATATTGTATCCATTATCAGTGGATCCATTGTAGGAACGATCATAGTTGTAGTCGGCGCCATTTACTGGAAGCGTTTTTGGTAAACGCCAATCTGACCATGTAACATCGCGAACAGAGTCGTAGTAGGACAAATTCTCTGCCCAAGTAACCGCTTCATTCCAATTCATACCACTAATAAGGTCATACCCTGAAGTTTCGGCATAATTTGCATCCTGCAACCAAGTAACGTCGAGAACATCATCATATATCAGACCACCACCTCGGTCCCATAATGCCGCATTGATATTCTGTACAAGGGCCAAAGTTAGAAACAATAAAAAGGAAGATAGAATTATTGAAAGATTTGATTTTTGCATATGTTCTCCCTTTCTATTGATAAACTGAATTGCATTATTAATGATCTTTTTAAAAACTTTCTTGGTGTAAAGATCAAAATTGGTCTTAGGTGAACACTTGAAAAATATAAAAAGAAGAAATGACGAACTGTAAAAATGAACTATGTGAATTATACGTAACAAAAAATATAATTGTGTTGACAACTGTTAAAAATTACAGGTTTTTTGAAAAACTATTAAAATAGTCTGTAAAATTATGTGGTTATATCAAGTTGCTATTTAAGCGAAGGGGAAATAAATAAAGCACGCAGCAGAAACCCCAAATTTATATTAAATATTGTGAAGCAGACAGGGGAGGGATATGTGATTATCGCTGCTATCGATTTTGTCCGCATTGATTTACAGGAAGAAGGAAGTGGTGGTGCCTGTTTAGTCTATAAGCCGTTTACAGCCGCAGAAAGCACCGCCCAGCTGTTTTGCGCATTATCTTGATTTTCTGGCCATTTTGTAATACCAGATAGTTCAAGCATTTCAAAAACATCCCTTCCGAAGCCATAAATTAAATAATGATAAAATGTCCACAATGTAATCAATCTCAATCAATCATCAGTTCATTCGCGAGGTTTACCATTTGGATTGATCTGAAACCAAGGGTTTGGAATTGCCCCAAATGCAATCGTACAATATCATTTACCCCAAAAGGCATTCTTCTTTTCTGGGGCATTTGTTTCCCAATGGCTATGGGAATTGTATTCCTGGCATTTAGAAATTCAGTCATAAATTTCCCGCCGTTGGTTTCTGTGGCAATAATATTTGTATTAATCCTAACTTTTTTGATCAGCAGCATTATGAAAAAAGCGATTTACAAAATCATTGTAGTCGATGAAAGATAAGAAAACACATCCTATTAACCCGGCAATTAATCACACCAGGGTTGTCATTCCGGCGAAAGCCGGAATCTATTGGCAAATGGGCGGTTTTCATGGAGATCCCGGCTTGCGCCGGGATGACGGGCGTTTGTATATTTTGTTGCCAAGTTAATAAGGACAGCGGACGGGACGGAGAGAAGAGCGCCGTGACGTCCATGTAATTATGCTTTGCCAAGCAACAACCACTCACTTGGCGTAGAAGGTTATAACCTGAAAAAGCGACCACCCCAATTGTATCTTAAACAAGCTTAAAGCTGCCTTGAACTTATGAACTTGCCATGATGGGCTAAAAAGAGGAGACGACGGGATGGCCAAGGACGAAAGCACCGCATTCTTACAGAAAGTGTATGCCGCCAAAGACAACCGCGATTTGGAAGCGGCTTACGACCAGTGGGCTGAGAAATACGACGCGCATGTCACGGCATTCGGTTATACGATTCCGGCTGTTGCCGCAGGGCTGTTGGGGAAATACGTGGCGCCGGAGACCACACCGGTTCTCGATGCAGGCGCCGGAACAGGCCTGATGGGAGCTATCCTCGATGCGCTGGGGTTCCGAGGGCAGGTCGGCATCGATATGTCCAGGGGCATGCTGGACAAGGCCAGCGCGCGTGGCGTCTACAAGGATCTCAATCAAATGGTCCTGGGCGAGACGCTGGATTTCCCCTCCGACCATTTCGGTGCCTGCCAGTCTATGGGGGTCTTCACCGCCGGCCATGCGCCTGCCGTCGCCTTCGATGAGCTGGTGCGCGTGGTGCGCCCGGACGGCTGTATCGTTTTCAGCCTGCTGGAAGATGTCTATGCGCCGAAAGGGTATAAAGACAAGTTCGAAGCGCTGGAAAACGACGGCCAATGGCAGCTCGTGGAGAAAACCAAGCCATTTCCCGGGTTGCCGCTGGAAGACCCCGACCTGATGCATCGTGTTTATGTGTTCCGAGTGTGCTGAAAGAGGGAAAAACGGAAGGATTTCTGGGTTCAAGGATTCGAGGAGTCAAGTGAAAATAGAAAACGATAATTCTGAATATTTATAAAAACGCTCTCCATCTCTCGTTATCTGTTTCACTCGACCCCTTGAACCCTCGAATCCTTGGCCCCTTAGATTCCATTTCCCCTCGAAGCCTTTTTTCAAATTCTTGCTGCCATCATCTGCTCATTTCATCTGATATCCTTCTGAAGCTCTCCGGCCGCGGCATTCCTGAGTTGATTATTGGGTGCGCAAAGCGCACTGCTAAAAAAAGCTTGCCAATCGTCGAACCCGGGAAAGGTGTTTAACATGACTGCCATGGAAAGCTTTAAGCTCCGGAATCGGATGCTGTTCTATAATTTGTTCACCAATCTCGTTGGCGCCTGGGTCATTATCCTGCTGAGTTTTCGATCCATTTCGCCGCCCTTTTATGAGATTGCCGATTTTGCCCACCGCATCAACATGATTTGCATACCCGTCTTCTATGGGTTGATGGGGTTGGTACAGATCGTATACGAGCAACCCATTCGGCGTTATTTGAAGCATTGGCTCGCTGGCCCTGATGGATATGAAGCCGCAAGGATCAGCGCCCAAAGACGCTTGCTGAATGCGCCCTTCGTGATTGTCGCGATTGATTTTGCTTTCTGGACAGCCGCCGCAATCCTATATTTTTCGCTTTACCGGCAATTTACAACCATTGAGCTGGCCGCTATACGCGTCTTTTTCCAGAACTTGCTCGTGGGGCTAATTTCCTCAACCGCAGCGTTTTTCGTATTGGAGCAGGTCCTCCAAAAATCCCTGGTACCGCGATTGTTCCCGGAAGGAGGACTGTACATGACGCCCGGGACCGCACGGATCCGCATCCGTACCCGTCTGACAGCCTATTTGTTCGCCGTCAATTTGATTCCCTTTCTGGCGTTGTTGTTTATCGTCCAGGGGACTTATGACACCCACCTTGCCGACGGCCAACTGCTCGTGCATATGCGTTCGGCCGTGGTAACGAACAGCATGATATCGCTTTCCGTTGGGATTTGCCTGACGATCCTGGTGAGTATTGGCCTGAGCCGCCCCATGAGCGGCATCATCCGGGCCTTGAAGTGTGTGCACCAGGGCGACCTGGAACAAAAAGTGCGTGTCACCACCAACGATGAAATCGGCTATGCCGGCGATGTCATCAATGAAATGACCTACGGGTTGAGAGAGCGCGAGCGGATGCAGCATTCCCTCAGACTGGCGCGCGAAGTCCAGGTGAAATTGCTTCCCGGCAAGGCTCCCCGAATAGATGGCCTGGATATTGCCGGCAAGAGTTTGTACTGCGATGAGACCGGTGGCGATTATTTCGACTACATCCGCTTGCCCGAGTTCAACGGGCAGAATGTCGGCGTTGTTGTCGGCGATGTTTCTGATCACGGTGTTCACGCCGCGCTGCTCATGACCACGGCCAGGGCTTTCATCCGGCTGCGCGCTTCCACGCCGGATGGCATTGAAAAGATTCTGGCGGACGTGAACCGGCACCTGGCAATGGATATCGAAAACGGCGGCCAGTTCATGACCTTATTTTTCCTCGTCGTCGACCTGGAAGAGGGAACGCTGAACTGGATTCGCGCCGGCCATGATCCGGCCTTGCTCTACGATCCCTCGCGCGGGGAATTTTTCGAGCTCATGGGCAAAGGGATACCGCTTGGTATCGACTCGGAGTATCCCTTTTTACCCGAGAGGCGGGGGCACCTTCAAAAGGGACAGATCATCCTGCTCGGCACGGACGGCATCTGGGAAGCACGCAACCGAAAAGGCGAGATTTTTGGGAAGAAAAGATTTTATCAGGTCATCCGCCAAAATGCCGGATGCAACGCCCAGGCGATCCTCGATGCGGTATTCGATGCCACCGCGGTGTTTCAGGACGGTTTCCGAATCGAGGACGACATTACTTTTTCTTTCACGTGAAAAGAAAACGAAGCAATCACGCCTTTCCGTAAATCGGCGTGACAGGCTTCAAACGCCCGTGCCCCGCTTTATCCTGCGCGTCGTCGGTGTGGCCGGAGCACGCGGAAACTCGCCCGCCTTCGCTTGGGCTACGGCGGACTCAGACAGTCCGCGCGCTTTAATCCGGCCACCCCGCCGATGCTCGGCGCGGGACAATGGGAAACCCAAAACCAAAAGCATTATAACCGTTTGGTAGCCCCATCTTTTCGGGCTATCTGACACCTCCTGGTTCGCCTGAGTGCCCTCTATTACAAAAAAAAGGACGGTCCGCATTCGCGAACCGTCCCCTAATTTTTGTCCTATGAAAGTTACTTCAGGCTGATTATTTCCCGCTCATCTTGGCCGTGGCATTCTCGGCCGCCAGCATCACGTGGTATCCTAAAGGTGATGCGGTCAGGAGCGGGTGGGTGGCGTACTGCATGGTGGCCAGTTCTTCGGCCGTGAGGCCGCCCTGGATGGCGGCGGCTACGATGTTGACCATATCCGCGGTCGAATCCCCGCCGCGCACGTGGCCGCCGATAATGCTGCCGGTGTCGCTGTGGAACAGGAGCTTGGCCTTCATGTCACAGACACAGCCCGGCAGGGCGCCCGGATGGCGGTTGGGGAAGACTGCCTCGCCGACCACATAGGGGATCTCGGCGTCATCGGCGGCTTTGGTGGTGAGACCCGCCGCCCCGATGGAGCTCTCGCCCACCGTGGTGCCGAAGGCCCCCACGGCCCCCATGCTCTTCCGCAGGGGATCATAGAGGTTGGACGCGGCGATCATGCCTTCGCTGCAGGCCACCGAGGCCAGGCGGATGCCCGTGGGCTGGCCGTCGAAGAAGGAAAACTTGGTGGCGCAGTCCCCGGCCGCGAATATATCCGGGTCCTCGGTGCGCATGTAGGCGTCCACCTTGACGCCCAGGCGCGGGTCGGCCTCCAGGCCGATCTGCTGGGCCAGGTCGATGTTGGGCGTGACCCCGATGCCCACCACCACAGCATCCGCCGGGATCGTCTCGCCCGATGCCAGCTGGACGCCGGTGACCTTACCATTGCCCTGGATGGCCTGCACCTGGGCGTTGGTCATGACGTTGACGCCCAGGTGGCGCAGCTCGGTTTCCGCATCGGCGCAGAATTCCTGCTCGCAGGCCAGCATCAGGCAGTTGGGCAGCATCTCGACCAGGCTGACATCCTTGGCGGCATCCCCGTTGGCCGGGGCCATTTTAGCGATCTGCTCGGCCATCTCCACGCCGATGAAGCCGCCGCCGATCACCACCACCTTGCGGGACGACTCCAGGGTCTTCTGGATCTGGGCAAGGTATTCAGGCTCTTTTTTAATGCCGAAAACATTGCCGGTCTGCATCCCGGGGATGGGCGGCATGGCCGGCCGGGAACCGGTGGCCAGGATCAGCTTGTCATAGGCAATGCGGGTGCCGTCGGCCAGATCGGCGGTCTTGTTGCCCCGGTCGATGGATTCCACCGCCAGGGTGTGCATGCGGATGCCCTGCTTGATGAAGTTGTCGTCCGGGATAAGGTTTTTTTCCACCGCTTTCAGCGTGCCGTAGATATACGGAATTCCGCAGGGCACCGGCGTTTTGCTGGCCTTGCGCACAATGGTGACCTCTTTTTCCGGGTGGCGCCGCTTGACGGTCAGTCCTGCCATCAGACCGGCGGCGGAACCGCCTACAATCAATACATCGGTTTTTTCCATACGAATCTCCCTCCATGTGGTGACCGGTTTTCGTCGCGAAACCGGTTAAGTTGCTGTGAAATTCATAACGCGTTTAAGGTGTAAGGGGCTGTAGAATGGCAATAATGGTGCCAGGGGCCCGGCAGGGGCCGCCAAGAGGGCTCCATGCCTGCCAATGCCGCGCGGGCAGGGGGTTTGAAAAAGATGGAAATCAGACTCCGGGTGGTTGCCAGGACGTTTAAAAGGGTGTAAAAAGCGTTAAAAAAATTTTAACGATCGTTAAGTTTTAACGGAGCTTTTATGCGCGAACAGGATCTCAATTTTCACTGGAAGACCGTGGTCAACACCATCCGTGACGGGGTTATGATTGTCGACCGGCAGGGGCGGATCGTTTCGGTCAACCGCGCTTTTGAAACGATTACCGGCTATAGCCGGGCGGAAGCCGTCGGCCAGAGCTGTCAGCTCCTGCGCTGCGATATCTGTGAAACGGCACGGAATCCCAAGGACCGCAGCTGGTGCGACCTGTTTAGCACGGGCCGCGTCAATGCCAACCGCTGCCGCATGACCCGCAAGGACGGGCGGCCGGTGTACGTCATAAAAAACGCGTCCCTTCTCGAGGGGGCCACCCGCAAGGTCATCGGCGCCGTGGAAACCCTGACCGACGTGACCGAGCTGGTGCACAAGGAAGACCAGATCGAGGCCTTTCGCCAGGAACGGCAGCAGGAAGACGGGTTCAGCGGCATTTTAGGGGCCTCGGCCGCCATCAGCCGGGTGTTCGAGCTGGTGAGGAACGCCGCCCGGTCCGACGCCCCGGTCATCATCCTGGGGGAGAGCGGCACGGGCAAGGAACTGGTGGCCCGGGCCATCCACGACGTGGGCATTCGCGGGGATAAGCCATTCGTCAAGGTCAACTGCGCCGCCCTGAACGAATCCCTCCTGGAGAGCGAACTTTTCGGCCATGTCAAGGGTGCCTTCACCGGTGCTTTCCGGGATCGGGAAGGGCGGTTCGAAGCCGCCCATCACGGGGAAATTTTCCTGGATGAAATCGGCGACCTGCCGCCCCACATCCAGGTCAAACTGCTGCGCGTATTAGAGGAAAAAGTGGTGGAGCGGGTGGGGGCCAATACACCAATTCCCATCAACGTGCGGATCATTTCCGCCACCAACCGGAACCTCGACGCATTGGTGGCGGAAGGGGGCTTTCGCAAAGACCTGTTCTACCGCATCAACGTCATCCCCATATGGGTCCCGCCCCTGAGGGAGCGCACCGAGGACATCCCCCTGCTGGCCGAGGCCTTCCTGAAACGGATCAGTTTGAAAACCGGCCAAACCATTCCGGCGGTCAGCCCGGAGGCCATGGCCCTGCTGATGAAATACCCCTGGCCCGGCAATGTGCGCGAATTGAAAAGCGCCTTTGAGTACGCTTGTGTGACCTGTCATGAAAACCGCCTGGAGTTCTATCATTTTCCCCCCAATATCGTGGGGCAGGGGGCGATCGCTACGCCGCACAGCGAGCCGCACGAAAGCCGCGAGGAAACCCAGCGGCGGCAGTTGATCACCGCCCTGCAGCAGACCGGCGGCAACCGGACCGCCGCCGCCCAGATCCTGGGGGTGACCCGCGTGACGGTCTGGAACCGGATGAAACGCTTTGGCATCCAGCTTCCCATATAACCATTAGATTACATAAGATATATTTTGCATAATACGTTTATGCAAAAACGGTTTTCTACAAAGCTCCCGTCAACAAGAATTTACCACGAAGAGCACGAAGAAAAATCGGCCAGAGCAGTTGAACCCCTTCGTGTCCCTCATGCTCTTCGTGGTTCAAGCTGTTGCATCTAGCCAAACACGGCCTTTTCGAATAACCGCATATGCAGATATTTAGACTAATCCAGATATTCCATGAGATATTCGGGCGCGGAAGAACCCGGAAATGGCGGCTGCCAAACAATTTCCCATTTCTGTAAAAGCAATTGCCTACTTAATTTACAAGTTTTCTGTATGGTTGATAGAATCGTGGATTAGTGAGGGGGAATACTTGTTTGATTCCGGATAATTAGAACCCTGCCGGGAATAGCTCCGTCAGATTGGCATAATAACTGCTTTAAGTCATCGGGATAAGCCCTCTTCGATTACTCTAAGGATAAGCGATGACGAAAAAAGCAGCGGATGATATGGGCTCAGAGGGAAGTGAATTAGTAATAAGAAGCGTTACTGATATAGCTGCGGATAAGGCCAGCCCGGGCAGCTATGTGGACCTGCGCTACAAAGAACACCGACATCCGGACTACATTCGCGTGAGTGCGCGGAATTGCCACCCGGACAAATCGATTCAAGCGTATTTTTACATCATGACCGAAAAAAACGGCCGTTTTCTCCCGGCCAATCCCCAAAGCACCATTGAAGCCTGCCTGAATCCTTCCGAAAAAACGGTCGTCTATTTTGCGGAAAAAAAGCACAATCCCCGTCTGTTCCTTTACTACGCGGCCTTTGCCGATTAACCCCGATATTTATTGAAAAACGGTTCTCTGCAAAGCTCCGGTCAACAAGAATCTACCACGAAGAGCACGAAGAGCACGAAGAAAAACCGGCCAGAGCAGATGAACCCCTTCGTGTCCTTCGTGATCTTCGTGGTTCAAGCTGTTGCATTTAGCCAAACTTGGTCTTTCCGGATAACCGCATATTGAAATATGCGGCTCAACCTGCGCGGGTCCCGTTGGGCACGGGGGCTTCCGGCATTGCCAGCACGGGCGTAACGCCGTCTTCATACCCCAGATCGAACAGCATGCCCTGGGACTCCTCGCCGGCCATTCGCCGCGGGGGTATGTTGACCACGAACAACGCCTGTTTGCCCGCGATTGCTTGCGGGTCCTCCCGCTCCTGCTTGATGCCTGCCAGGATCGTTCGGGTGTGATCGCCAAAATCCACGATGAGCTTGACCAGTTTTTTGGACCCTTCCACGTCCCGGACCGCATCGATGGTGCCGACCCGGATGTCCAGTTTTTGCAGATGGTCAAATGTAATTTCAGGTTTAACAGGTGCGGGTGTCATTTGCCCTCCAAGATTCCACACAATAGGTTAATTAGGCCCTCCACATAGGTGGATAGCACGCAGAGGTCTTGTCAATTCAGGATATTTTGGAAAACGGTTCTCTGCAAAGCTCCCGTCAACAAGAATTTACCACGAAGAGCACGAAGAAAAACCGGCCAGAGTAGATGAATCCCTTCGTGTCCTTCGTGATCTTCGTGGTTCAAGCTGTTGCCCTTAGCAATTCCTACGCTCCCACCAATCCTTTTGCTTCACGAATAAGGCACTGCGAAAGTTTTTCCAGTAAATCGGACTTCAAATTCCAGCAATGCCAGTAGAGCTCCACCGGGACATGAAAACCGGGGGCCAGGTCCACCATTTGGCCGGAGGCGACCATCGGCGCGCTTTGTTGATCCGGCAGCATGCCATGGGCCAGCCCCAGTGCAATGAAATCCGCGAATTTTTCGACGGATGGCACGTAGTGGGTCGGGATGGCGTCCGGCACCGCCCCGAGGGCCTGGCGGAGGAGTTTGTGGTGCAGTTCATCATGCCGATCGAAGATAATGGCCGGGGCAAGACGCACGGCCCCGGCCGTGATGCCGTCAGGAAACCATTGGGCGGCAAACTCCGGTGTCGCCATCATGCGGTAATGCATGCGGCCGATATAGTCGATCCGGCAGCCCTGCATGGGCTGCGCCTGGGTGCTGATGCACCCCATGACTTTGCCGTCTTTCAGCAGTCGATGGGTCTGTTCCTGATCGTTGACCCGGATGTCCAGCAGTACCCTTTCATCGCGTAAAAAGGGGTGGAGCGCCTCCAGGAGCCAAAACGCAAGGCTGTCGGCGTTGATCCCGACGGCTATGGATGTAAATTCCTTATGGGCCGCCTTGTCGAACGCGACGGCCAGATCGTCTTCCAGCCGTTTGACCTGGAGGTAGTGCTTTAGAAGTTTCTGGCCGGCAATGGTCGCCCGGGGCGGGGTGGTGCGCGCGATCAACACTTGCCCGGTGACGTCCTCCAGCAATTTCACCCGCTGGGAAACCGCCGATTGGGTGATGTGCAAGGCCCTGGCCGCCTTGTCGAAACCGCCCTCCCGGGCCACCATGGCCAGCGCTTCGATGAGTTTATAATCGAGCATGGATGCTAAATTAGCATAGCTAATTTATCATTAAAACAATTAATTTTTCTTTTTAATGCGTTTCCCCTATCTTGCGGGGAACGAAGACCATGAACCCGGATATTTCACGCGTTCGAGATGTTCATTGGTAAGGCATCAGGGGCGCTGCTGTACGCCTGTTACCGCAAGCCTCTGATAACGCGGCCGATGGGCATCTGGGGCGCGCCTGCAGGGTGACACTTTTTCTATGATTTTGGAAATCGGCCAAGGGTACAACGTGTCACCTGAAGATTATTTCCCGAATAGCGTTTATACCCCTGAAGAGTTGCATAAAATTTATTGTGTAGAAAAAATTTCATGAAGTGTTCGGGTTAAACGGTTCTCTGCAAAGCTCCAGTCAACAAGAATTTACCACGAAGAGCACGAAGAGCACGAAGAAAAACCGGCCAGAGTAGATGAATCCCTTCGTGTCCTTCGTGATCTTCGTGGTTCAAGCTGTTGCATTTAACCAAACTTGGTCTTTCCGGATAACCGCATACCATTATGTAAGAAAGGGGAAATTGTGACGGCATCATTTTTACAGGGTTTCGGGACCGGGGGCGGGTTGATCGTGGCCATCGGGGCCCAGAACGCGTTTGTCCTGTCCCAGGGGGTGCGGCGCAACCACCACCTGGTCATCGCCGCGATTTGCATCATCTGCGATGCGGTTTTCATCACGGCCGGCGTCGCCGGTTTTGGATCGGTCATATCCGCGAACACCACCCTGTCGCACTGGGTGACATGGGGCGGGGCCGGGTTTCTTATCTTTTATGGTCTGGGATCGCTGCGGTCCGCTTTGAAAGGCGGGCGTCTGGATACGAACGACCAGACCGTGCGGTCATTGCGGGCCGCCATCATCGCGACCCTGGCCGTCACCCTGCTGAATCCGCATTTCTATCTGGATACGGTGGTTCTCCTGGGCAGCGTGAGCAGCCAGTTCCAGGGGGACCACCGGCTGTATTTCTGGACCGGGGCGGTTTCGGCGTCCACCTTATGGTTTATCAGCCTGAGCCTGGGCGGACAGATGCTGGCGCCCCTGTTCCGGAAGCAACTATCCTGGCGCATTCTCGACACCCTGGTTTGCGCCACCATGTGGACCATTGCCGGGTCGTTGGTGATGCATGGAATCGGGGCCTAGAATGGACGTTTTAACTATTGTCCGTCCAGAAACGGCATCTTTTGGCCCCGAGCGGGCAAGGGTTCAAGTGAAGGATAAGAAGAGGACCTAAGGATTCCGATGAAATAAATCACCAGGGCTCAAAGAGATGGAAACGTTGCAGGGGGTCTTAAGATTTACAGCTTTTGGTTTTCACGGGACCCCTCGGCCCCTTGGCTCCTTGAACCCTGCTTTTCTCGACCCCTGCAATCCTTAAATCTCTATCCTCTTTCCGCCAGCATCTCATGGAACCGTTCTTCCAGGAAGCCGTAATACCGGATGCCGAACTCCAGGGTGGCCATTTTCCAGGGCTCGATATCGCTGGATGAGAAGCGGTCCCGAATGGCCCCCAGGGTTTGGATATGCTCCCTCAGATCATTGATATAGGCTTCCATCTGGGCCATGCGTTGCTCATTGTCAAGATAATCGAAAAAGAAAATCTTGAGCATGGCCTCATCCCGGATGCGGCCGATTTCAGGCTTGATGGCCAGCCAGTCCAGAAAAGCCCTCTTTCCCTCATCCGTCAGGGCGTAGACCTTGTTGAGCTTCCCGTTTTTTACGGTCTGGCTGACGCTGACAAAGCCCTGTGTTTCCAATTTCCTGAACTTGGGGTAAATGCTGCTGAAACCGGTGTTGAAAAAATAACTGGTGCTGTTGTCCATATACTTTTTGATCTGGTAACCGGTCTTTTCCCCATCCATGAGAAAGCCCAGGAGCATCATTTCAATCATATCAACCTTCTTTTTGCTGCATCTTGAGCGGCATCAGGGAGGTTCCCCTTTTCTCTGCGGTCATGGCCATGAGTTCCTGACCGGTTGACGGCGGGGGCACCTGGAGTTCCTGGGGTTTTTCTTCCAGCCGGATCGCCTCCACGGGGCAGGTGGTGACGCAGAGGCCGCACCCGATGCACCGGGCCGTGTCGATTTTGGCGGTATCATCCACCGTAATGGCGTTCATCTGGCAGCGGTCCAGGCAGGCTTCGCATGCGGTGCAGTCTTCCTCTTCGACGACCGCCCAGAATCGGTTGTGGACCAGCTGGCCGGGGTTGGGCAGGCGGTTGAGGGCCCTGAGCACGCCGCAGCAGTCGCCGCAGCAGTTGCACATGCCGCCGGGGTTGACCATGTTGGCCGGTTGGTTGACCAGGCCGGCTTCCTCGCATTGGTCCAGGATCTTGCAGGCCTCGTCACTGGTGATATAGCGGGCCATCTTGTTTTCCACGTAGTAGGCGGCGTGGGACCCGAAGAGCAGGCAGACTTCCTTGGGCTTGTCGCAGCCCTGGTCGAGAAGGTTCTGCTGGGTCCGGCAGATGCAGTTGGTCACGGCGATCTTTTCCTTGCCCTTGACGATGGCCTTGGCATCCTCGAAAGCCGCCACCCGATGGACCACATCCACGGATTTCCCCACCGGGATGGTGCGCAGCGGCGGTATGTTGTCGCCCATGCTGTCGAGATACGCCTCTTCCATGTAGGCGTCGGTCAATTCGGCAAACTCCTTGTCCATGTGTCCGATCTGGAATTCGTAGGCGCCGATGACAAAGGGAATGGCCGAATAGCGTTTGTTGCCGTTTTTGACGTGACGAAAGACCAGTCCGCGCTGGGCCATGCTTTCCAGCTTGGCGGCCGTTTCCTCCGGTGAGCGGTTGGTCCTTTGCGCCAGGTCGGCGGGGGACTCCAGGAGCATGGAAAGATCCAGGTAGAGTTCGGCATCTTCCTCGGTGTAAAGCTTTTCAAGGATTTTCAGCTCCACCCCGGACTTGGTGGACGGAAACCCGGTGGAATACTGGTCCATCTGTTTGCGCAGGTCATGATAAATCGGGGCTGCCATGCTCTCTCCTTTTGTCTTTTCAGGTTTAAAAAAACGGTGGCCAGCAAAGCCGCCGGCCGGGGCCGGTTCGACCCTTTATGAAACTAACTCCCGTAGCGCCGAGGCCTGCTTGGCGAGGTTGCCTTGAAGCCGTCCCTCTTTCAGCTTGACGCTTTGAGCCTGGCGCTTAGAGGTTGCCTTGAAGCCGACCCCCTTTCAGCTTGACGCTTTTAGCTTGGCGCTTTTTTAGCGTATCACTGAAATCACATTGGCTATATATCAAAGTGATATATGTTTGTATGTCAATATCGGCTTCTTGAGTCAAGTGCTTTTTTACAAAGAGCGGTTGACATGGGCGAAGTGGAACTATATATTCCTGAAAAACGATATGGAGGGTGCTGTGAAAGAATTTATCCGGGTCATGAAGGCCCTTTCCGATCCGACAAGGGTCAAGATACTGAAAATTCTGGAAAAACGTCTGATGTGCGTCTGCGAGATTCAGACCGCCATTGGCGCCGCCCAGTCTACAACCAGTAAGCATCTGAAAATGTTGGAAGATGCGGGGCTTGTGGAGTCCCACAAGGATGGCTTGTGGGTCAATTATACCCTTGCCGACGGAAGGCAGAGCCCTTATGCCGCCTCCCTTCTGGGCAATCTGCGGCACTGGCTGAATGACGAAAAGGACATATCCGCAATCCTGGAGAGCATCGATCAAATCGACCGTTTCCAAATTTTGAACAAGGCCTGATTTTTTTTAACCTTAGTATATCATAATATCGCGATATATAGAATTATGAACCAAATCTCATTAGTGTCCGTCCATAAATGGTAGGTTTTGGTTCCTGGCAAGGCCCGAGCGAGATTTCAACCGGAGGAATAGTCCGCTATTGCGAGGATTGAAAACGAGCGAGAACGCCGCCAGGGGCCGAAAGATACCGTTTACGGATGGGCACTCATTACCAAAGACGCCACATTTGCTGGCGGAAATTTAGGAGTCCGGAATCATGAGCGAAACCCTTTCACTGGGCAACAACGGTCGTTCTTTGGACGCGTCGTATGATGAAAACAAGGAAATGGAAGCGGAACCGAGCCAGATTGACTGGAAAAGCATTATCAAACCGCTGAGTCTCATCGTCGGCGGGTTTCTTTTAATCTTTTTCCTGCCCATGGAAAGCGGGCGATTCACCAATGCGGTGATCGAATCGCTGGCTTTGGCCAAATGGTATGCCCAGGAGCACGTGCTGCTGTGCCTGGTGCCGGCCTTTTTTATTGCCGGTGCGGTGGCCGTCTTCGTTTCCCAGGGAGCGGTGATGAAATACCTGGGCGCCGGTGCGAACAAGGTGCTCTCTTACGGTGTGGCAAGCGTATCCGGTTCCGTATTGGCGGTTTGCTCTTGCACCATCCTGCCGCTGTTCGCCGGCATATGGAAACGGGGGGCCGGATTGGGACCGGCCATCGCTTTTCTCTATTCCGGCCCGGCCATCAACGTTTTGGCCATCATCCTGACCGCCCGCATCCTGGGGCCTGAGATCGGGGCGGCCCGCGCTGTTGGTGCGATCATTTTCAGTATTGTCATCGGCCTGTTCATGCACCTGATGTTCAGGAAGGAAGAAGAAGCCAAAGCGGCTGCCGCCATGCATATGCCGGAGCCGGAAGTCGAGCGGCCTCTCTGGCAGACCACACTGCTTTTTGCCGTTATGGTGGGCCTTCTGGTATCCGCGACATGGGGGAAACCGGAACAGGCGGGCGGTTTCTGGTCCGCTGTATTTGCCGTGAAATGGCTTTTGGCCGGCGGGTTTGCAGCACTGTTAGGCATCCTGATGGTGCGTTGGATGCGTGTCCGACTATACAAACTGATCGTTGCCATTGCGGCGGTCCTGATGCCTGCCGTGCTTCTTCCCCAACACCCCCTGATCGCATTTTCCGTGGGTCTGGTCGCATTTGTCAGCCTCTTGACCACAACCCGGGGCGAAACCGAAACCTGGTTCACGGCCTCATGGGATTTTGCCAAGCAGATCCTGCCGCTTTTGCTGGCGGGCGTTCTGGTGGCGGGCCTGCTTTTGGGCCAGCCCGGCTCTGAGGGCTTGATTCCTTCCGCCTGGATCAGCGGCCTTGTGGGCGGCAATTCTTTCTGGGCCAACCTGTTCGCCTCTGTGGTGGGGGCCTTCATGTACTTTGCAACCCTTACGGAAGTGCCCATCCTGCAAGGCCTTATTGGTGCCGGCATGGGCAAGGGACCGGCGCTGGCCCTGCTTTTGGCCGGACCCGCCCTGAGTTTGCCGAACATGCTTGTCATTCGCAGTGTCTTGGGGACTAAAAAGACCGCCGTTTTTGTCTTGCTCGTGGTGGTAATGGCCACCATCAGCGGTCTGATTTTTGGCCACTTTTTTTAGGATCGCAGAAAACCAATTTGAATCTACCACGGTATAACCGAATGCGGTTATCCGGAAAGACCAATTTGGGTAAAATGTAACAGCTTGAACCACGAAGATCACGAAGGACACGAAGAGGTCAACTGCTCTGGCCGGTTTTTCTTCGTGGCCTTCGTGCTCTTCGTGGTAATTCTTGTTGACTGGAGCTTTGCAGAGAATCGTTATTGTTAATGAAAAGGAGAAAACCATGGACATCAAAGTATTGGGGCCCGGGTGCCCGAAATGCCAGCAGGCCGAAAAAATCGTTAAAGACGCCGTGGCCGAAAGCGGCGTGGACGCATCGGTGGAGAAAGTCACCGACACGCTGGCCATTGCCGAATATGGGGTGTTCGGAACCCCGGCGGTCGTTGTGGATGGCGACGTCAAATCGGTGGGCAAAATTCCCAAAAAGGAAGATGTGATCGCCTGGATCGGAAAATAGCAAGGGGAGGGGTGATATGAAGAATCGATCCGGATGGTTTACCCATTGCTTTTTGCTAATGGCCGGCCTGGCTCTTTTTGCACCGGCTGGCAGTCACGCGGAGGCCGATGTGGATTTTAATGCGCTTCCGGTCAAGGGCATGGTGACCATGATCGATCTGGGGGCCAAAAAGTGCGTTCCCTGCAAAATGATGGCGCCCATCATGGAAAAAATGGAAAAGAAGTATGATGGCAAAGCCGCCATCGTGTTCATCGACGTGTGGGAGCACAGGGACCAGGCCAAGCGTTTTGGTATCAGGGGTATCCCCACACAGATATTTTATGATGCCGACGGCAAAGAAGTGACACGCCATGTGGGCTTTATGCCCGAAGAGAATATCATCGAAACGCTTCGACAGTTGGGCGTCGAGCCGTAACGCCGGGAGCCTCGAATGCTGGATTCTTTTTTCATCACCATCAACATGTGGATGACCAGCGCTTCGGCCGTTGCCTTTATGGGCTGTTTTCTCTGGGGCATGGTGAGCGTCATGTTCAGCCCCTGCCATCTGGCTTCCATCCCCCTGATCGTCGCTTATGTTGCCGGCCAGGAGAACGCCGTAAATCCCAGGCGGGCAAGCATTTATGCCGGTGCGTTTACCGCCGGGCTGTTCGTCACCATTGCCCTGGTCGGCATTGTCTGCGCCTGGCTGGGGCGCATGCTCGGGGATGTGGGGCTGTGGTGGCAACTGCCGGTGGGCCTGATTTTGATATGGGTGGCATTGGGGATGCTGGGGGTTCAGGCCTGCACCATGTCCGGGTCGATGCTGTATCGATGGAACCTGCGCGGCGTTCACGGTGCTTTTGGTTTGGGGCTGGCCTATGGCATTTTATCCGGTTCATGCACGTTCGGGTTTATTGCCCCCATTCTGGCCGTGGTCACCGTCCAGAAAGCGGTGGCCACCGGATCGCTGATGATGATCCTGTTTGCCCTGGGGCATTGCCTGCCCATCGTGATCGCCGGCAGCTCCACCGCCTTCGTGAGAAAATTGACCGAAAATCACGCCTGGCAGGGCGCCGGCAACTGGTTCCGCAAAGGCGCCGGTGTGGTCGTCGGTTTGATGGGCCTGTATTTCGCGATCCGTCCCTTCATCGATGCCGGCAATACCTGATGGAAATTAAATCAAGGGGGAGAAGATTCTTCTCGAATCCAATTGAGAGCATATGGTAAACCGAACGTCCTTGCTTGCAGCGCTAATTTTTACATTGATCGGGTCAACAGCCACCACTGCCGCTGCCAGGCAGTTCAACAATGTCGTGATCATTTCCATCGATGCCCTTCATCCTGAGGCGCTTAAGTCAGCCCAAATTCCAACCATAAACAAACTAATGCAAACCGGGGCTTACACCCTGGATGGACGCAGCACCGAGCCTCCCAAAACACTGATTGCCCACACGGCAATGTTTACCGGACTGTTTCCGGTGGAAAGCGGTAAGCTGGATAACGACTGGATGCCTGGCGAGGCGACCGTAAAACATGAGACCATCTTCGACGATGCCAAAGGCAAAAATTTCAAAACCGGCTATTTCTTTTCCAAAGAGAAGCTTGGGTATCTGGTCAACAAGGCCATCGATGTGCAGGCGTGGTCGCCGGACGGCGCTGTCGATTTGGCCGAGACGTTTATCAAAACCGATGGCCGCCATTTTGTTTTTCTGCACATAAGCGGTTTGGATCAAGTGGGACCGGAATATGGATGGCTATCGCCGGAGTATCTGGAGGAGCTGTCCTTCATCGATGACTACCTCACACCGCTGGTGGAAACGGTGATAGGGAAACAAAATTATTTATTGATCGTTACCAGTGACCATGCCGGGCACGATAAAATCCATGGCAGCGATCATCCGGAAGACTACCGATTGCCCTTGCTGATCTGCTCCGATACGGTTGTCGTCCAACCGGTTAAGGATAGGCCCTTTTCGATAGTGAACTTCAGGGAAATGCTTGCGGGTATGATAAATGCGCCGGGGCATTGAGATTCGCATTTGTCGCGACTAACCCGAATATTTCACGTGTTCGTATCAAATTTCTTGACATGCCAACGTCGCCTGAATTAGTGGATTAGTTCAATTCGTTAATTCACGAAATATAGGAATTAGCCCAATGCGCCACATTGTCAGGACTACCAAAGCCCTTGCCGATGAAAGCAGGCTCCGGATCATCGGTGTCTTGAGGGGGCGCGAATTGTGCGTCTGCCAGTTGATCGAGCTGCTTGGCCTTGCGCCGTCCACCGTATCCAAACATCTGTCGATCCTGAGAAGTGCGCGGTTGATCGACAGCCGCAAGCAGGGACGCTGGATGTATTACCGCCTGGCCGACCCGGCGGGCGCATCCCGCCATATTATCGGGGCGCTGGATTGGACGGTTCGGTCGGTTGCGGCAACCGACCAGTTTGTTTGGGACAATGAGCGGATGGAAGCGATTCTTGCAATCGATCCGGAAATCCTTTGCAGCCGGCAGCATTGATCCGGTGCCTGTGAAAACGGAAGCTGATGGGAAAGCTTGTATGAAAAAAGCGCCAAGCTCAAAGCGTCAAGCTGAAAGGGTAACTGCTTCAAGTCAACCCCTAAGTGCCGAGCTCAAAGCGTTAAGCTGAAAGGGTGGGCTGCTTAAAGGCAACTTCTAAGCGCCAAGCTCAAAGCGTCAAGCTGAAAGGGTGACTGCTTCTAGGCAACTACTAAGCGACAAGCTCAAATCGTCGCCATGCCTGCCGCAGTCGGCGGTTTTGCTGAAACCTTAAAATAATCAAGTCATCATGAAACAAACGCTGAACATCCTGTTCTTGTGCACCGGCAATTCCTGCCGCAGCCAGATGGCCGAAGGGTGGACCCATCACCTGAAAGACGACGTGATCAACTGCCGGTCGGCCGGCATCGAGACCCACGGGCTCAATCCGCTGGCGGTCAAGGCCATGGCCGAGGCAGGGGTGGACATTGCCCACCACACGTCCCAACTTGTCGACGAATATCTTGATGAGGCGTGGGATTTTGTCGTCACGGTGTGCGGCCATGCCCATGAAACCTGCCCCATGTTTCCGGGCAAAGCCCAGGTCATTCATGTGGGGTTCGACGATCCCCCGGCCCTGGCCAGGGACGAAGCCACCGAAGAGGGCGCCATGGCCCACTACCGCCGGGTGCGGGACGAGATCCGTGCCTTTGTGGAATCCCTGCCCGGGTCGCTGCCCGACAACCCCAAACCCAATGGAACCGAACCATGAGCACAGAGGCTGGCAATACCAACGAACGTAAAATGACCAGTATCTTCGAGCGCTACCTTTCCGTCTGGGTGCTCTTGTGCATCGGCGGCGGCATCCTGCTGGGCAAGATCGCTCCGGGTGTGGCCCGGGCCCTGGACGGCATGGACATCACCGTGAACGGCGCACCCGTGGTGTCGATCCCCATTGCAGTGTGCCTTTTCTTCATGATGTATCCCATCATGGTGAAGATCGATTTCGGCGAGGTCATCAAGGCGGGCAGGAGCGGCAAGCCGGTATTCCTGACCCTGTTCATCAACTGGGCCATCAAGCCCTTTACCATGTACGGCATTGCGTTGTTTTTCCTGGGCACGCTGTTTTACGGCTTCATCGGCCCGGAGGCAGTGGATCAGGTGAAAATGCCCTTTGGCCTGGATCTTCCCGTGGGCGCGATCCATGGCTCCGGCACCGTGGTGCTGGTGGACGGTCTCAAGATGCTGGAGGTGCCCTTGTGGCGCAGCTACCTGGCCGGCTGCATCCTCCTGGGGATCGCCCCCTGCACGGCCATGGTGCTGGTGTGGGGCTACCTCTCACGGGGCAATGACGGCCTTACCCTGGTGATGGTGGCCATCAATTCGCTGACCATGCTGCTGCTGTACGGCGTTTTGGGCGGTTTTCTGCTGGGGGTCGGAAGACTTCCCGTGCCCTGGCAGGCGCTGCTGCTGTCCATCGGCGTCTACGTGGCCCTGCCGTTGTTCGCCGGGTACTTGTCGCGCCGCTGGATCATCGCCGCCAAAGGGGAGGCGTGGTTCCGGGAGCGGTTTCTGCACGTGCTGACGCCCATCACCATCGTGGCCCTGCTGATCACCCTGGTGCTGCTCTTCTCCTTCAAGGGCGAGGTCATTTTGGGCAACCCCCTGACCATCCTGTGGATCGCCGTGCCCCTGTTCATCCAGACCGTCCTCATTTTCGGCCTGGGATACGCCCTGGCCAGGTTTTTCAAACTGCGCTACGCGGACGCGGCCCCCGCCGCCATGATCGGCGCGTCGAACCATTTCGAGGTGGCCATCGCCACATCGACCATGCTCTTCGGCCTGAGCTCCGGCGCCGCGCTGGCCACGGTGGTGGGGGTTCTCATCGAAGTGCCGGTCATGCTCATGCTGGTGAAGATCTGCCTCAATACGCAGTCCTGGTTCCGTTACGAGGGTCATGGAAGCTGATTTCGAAACAATCATCCGCAGCGTGATGGAAGCCTGCGCGGACTGCGACACCTGCCGGTTTCTCATGCACGAGGACTGCCTCTTTTTCCCGGAGCTGTACCGGCTTGTGGACCAGGAGAAGGAAGATGGAAAGCCCGCCGGCGACCGTCAGTTGCAAAAGCTGGTGGCCTTGTGCACGCTCTGCGGGTTGTGCCCCTGCCCGGATATCCGCAACGATGTGATCCGCGCGAAAGCGGCGCGTGTTCGAAAAAACGGCCTGCCCTTGGGCCATCGCCTGCTGGCGGATGTCCAGCGATTCGGACGCACCTGCGGCATGGCGCCGCATCTGATGAATGCCGCCTTGTCCAACAGTGCTTTCAAAGGGATCGCTAAACAGGTCGCAGGCATCCACCCGGCCAGGGATTTGCCGAAGCTGCCTGCCGAGGATTTTTTCTCCTGGGCCAAGGCGCGTGGCTTGTGCGAGACGCGGGCCAACGGGGAGGGCGTTGCCTATTTCGCCGGCTGCACGGCGGGCTATCTTTATCCCGAGGTGGCCCGGGCCGCGGTGGCCGTGCTGGAGAAAAACCATGTAAGGGTCGTCGTGCCCCCGCAACAATGCTGCGGCATGCCGACCCTGGTCGAAGGCGATCTTGGCACGACCCTGAAACGCGCCCAGTCCAACCTGGATGCGATGACAGCGGTCCAGGAAATGGGTTTCGAGCCTGTCAGTTCCTGCCCCACGTGCGGATTCCTGATGAAGGTGCTGCTCAAGGAGGGGGCTTATCATTCGGAAGCTTACCAGCAGTCGATTGGCGCGGGTGACGATGAGATCAGGATCCCGGATAACCGGGGAGCCGGCCAATTCACCGCTTTGAAAAAATCAACCTACGGCAACATTCTCAAGGATGACGGATTGCTCAGTGCGTTGAACCCGCTGGATCGGATCGGGGTGTCGGACGGCTTTCGCGATATCGGGGAATACCTTGGCCGGATGCTCGATCAAAACAAGTTTGACGACCGGTTCCGCACGGTCGCCCAACGGATGGTTTATTATGCGCCCTGCCACCAGCGGGAGCAAAAAATCGGCAGCCCCTATGTGCGCCTTCTGGCCCTGATCCCCGGCCTTGAAATGGAACCGGTCGGCGGGGCCATGGATTGCTGCGGGATGGGGGGAAGCCTGGGCTACAAAACGGAATTCCACGAAACCGCCCTATCCCTCGGCGCATCGATTGCCGCTAAAATCCGCGACAGCGCGCCCGATATGGTGGTCACCGATTGCCTGAGCTGCCGCCTTCAGTTTCAACACCTGCTCCCTTTCCCGGTGTACCACCCCCTTGAGATACTGGCCGATGCGTATGGTCAAAGTTGATGGTTGAAAAGCCATGCATCCAAGAACCCACCGGCTGCGATACCATCCAAAATCAACTCATTTGGGCAATCTCTTGATTTTTTAACCATTCTATAATACCTGATTGTTCAGGCATTTCAGACACATCCCTCCCCAAGCCGGCATAGAATTAAAAAAATCAAAAATAGCACCGGGCCATTAAGCCTTCGATGTTGTGCATTGTTGTGTGCAGTGCAATGCAATGAAGCTTCGCGCCCTATTATCAATAGGGAGAAAGGTGGGTGTCATAGGATAGGCTGTATAAGAATGGTTCCTATCTGGTTGTGATTCCTTGACTTTTCTTGATTGATTTGATTAGACGAGCAATAATAGTATATGCTCAAAATTGCATAGCAAAGAGTCTTTAAACCGATTTAACCATTCATTTTGTCGATAGATACGAATGTAGTTCATGATTTTGCTGCTGTTTTCTTCACACTGGAGAAACACCATGGCGGAATTTCAGTCTACAATCACTTCATTTCTCCCTGTTATCGACGGCCCTTCTATTTCCCAATTGCAATTCCAAAAATTTTTTAATCCAGCCTTAAAGCAAAATATGCCTAAGAATATTCAGGAAGCCCTCGCCCTGAAGTCTGCCCAAGTTGAAAACTACATAGAATATGCCAATGCCACTCGACCTTTAGGTTTTACTGGTGAGGAAACGAAAAGATACCCGATGCAAAAATATGGAAACCGCTCGACGCTAACGTTTTTGTACGCGTTGTCAACAACGTCCCTTAAATGCCCCCGTTGCGGTATCGGTTGGATGGGGTGAGAGTTTTAGTGCACAAATAAAATGAAGGAATCTGATGGGAAATTTCGTCACTGCCCAAATAAAATGAAGGAATCTGATGGGAAATTTCGCTGTTACTTTTTGATATGAATAAGCTGCCTGAGGTTTAAATTATGGTCAAAGTTAATTTAGATGCTTTAATTCAACGAGAAGATTTTGAAGTGATAGAGGGATCAGCAACGTCTCAATTTGGTGCAACATTGCAGATTAGGGATTTAGAGAAAAATTCATTTTTTTTCCCGGTAATAAGAAAACCAGACTTCCAAAGAGAAACAGCAGATTGGAGCCCAGAAAGAATAGTTGATTTTATAAAAAGCTTTATAGACGGAGACTTGATTCCTGCAATTATTTTGTGGCAGGCAGGTTCAAACATTTTTGTTATTGACGGTGCTCATCGGCTAAGCGCACTAATAGCATGGGTTCATGATGATTATGGAGATGGGAAAATATCAAAATTGTTTTTTGATTTGAAGATTTCTGATGAGCAGTTAACAACGGCGGAAAAAACAAGAGTATTAGTAAAAAAAGTGATTGGTACTTATAGAGATATTCAACATGCGATTCAGTATCCTGATAAATCTGAAAGAATGCATGTCGAAAGAGCTAAGAGGTTAAGCTATTTGGCTCTTCAATTGCAGTGGGTGCAGGGAAATGCAGAAAAAGCAGAAGAATCATTTTTCAAAATTAATCAGCATGCTGCACCAATAGATAAAACTGAATTGCGAATTCTTAAAGCAAGAAAAAAACCAAATGCAATATCGGCTAGGGCAATTTTACGATCTGGTAAAGGGCATAAATATTGGTCAAAATTTGACGATGAAACAAGAGAGTATATTGAAGAATTAGCGACTGAAATTGACGATCTTCTTTTCATTCCACGGTTAAGGACTCCAATTAAAACATTAGATTTACCAATAGCTGGAAAAGGCTATTCCTCAAATGCACTTCCTCTTCTTTTGGATTTTATAAATATTGTTAACGATGTTAGCTCTGGGTCAAGACTCAAAGAAGATAAAAATGGCAAAGAAACAGTCTCTTTTTTGCAGAAAACAAAAACTATTTTAAACCTAATGACGGGTACAAGTCCTTCTTCTTTAGGTATACACCCAATTGTATTTTTTTATAGCGCTGCGGGAAGATACCAGCCAACAGCTTTTTTGGCAATGGTCTTCTTTTTAAAAGAACTGGTCGACAGAAATGATATGAAAAATTTTATTAAAATTAGAAAAAATTTTGAAGATCATTTTTTAATATATAAATCAATACCTAATCAGATGAATGTTAAGCTTGGAAGCGGGATGAAAGGCGGCTCAAAAAGACTTGCTGAATATTATAGCTTTATTTTTAATAGCCTCTCTTCCGGTGAAAAAATAGAAAGCCTGCCTGCAATTTCGAAAAGGAACGCAAAATTTTCATTTATAAATTTTGACCCACAGTTTCTTTTAACAGAAAGAGATTCGTTTTCAGAAAAAGTTAAATCGGCAGCATTTATCAAAGAAGCTCTTGAAAATCCAATTAGATGCAAAATTTGCAATGGAATGATTCATACAAAATCAATATCAATAGACCATATCAATAGAAAAAGGAGTGGCGGTAAAGGAATTTTAGAGAATGCACAACTTACACATCCATTCTGTAATAGTACGATAAAAAACTAAAGGAATTTTAAACTTATCCGTTCGCATTCTCAATATCGACAAATGCTACTTTATTTCGATCAAACCCGATTATTCTGAAAAACAGAATTCAACATAATAATTAAGATAGGTTCTAAAGGAAAAACAATGGTGGCGACAACTGAATCAACAAATCCTGATGCATATGGGCGTCTTGATGTTACAGTTCGCGAAGCGTCTTTCGAAGCGGGCAAAATATCGCCTGTAACAATTATCCTGCGGAATCCATTCGATGTACCAGTCGAAGTTATTGAAATTCAAGGGCCTCGTTCATATCACCTGCACGAAATAGACAAGGCAAGAACGCCATCTCTAACTGGAGTAGACAGTGATCAGTTTCAAGGTTCGTCACCTGCACCTAAAGAAAGCTTTGTACGAAGGTTACTCAGAGATATAGGTAAAATTCAGGTTGCGGAAATAAGTATGGGACCAATTACCGCCCACTTGCCAACAGCTGAGAGATCATTCAACATTAAAGCTGATCCACAATCTGAAATTGTTATTGACAGAGATGTTTCCACCTATGAGTCAGTGAACGTCAAGGCATCAGAGGGTGCAAAAGTACATTTCACTAGATATGAGGTGGAAGAAGATTCACCTCATCTATATTCGGAACAGCCTGATAATAAGAAAACATTCATTATTGAGCCTCATTGTGAGACTGTTGCTTATTTTGAAATATCAACTACTGGGTGGTTGTTTTTCACACCCTCTCGACAGTCACTTAGCACACTGGTGAAGTACCGTATTGGCGGACGTGAAAAAACACAGGTAACAACTTCCGAATTTGAGGTTAAGCCACCTTTAGCGGCCATGGTGATAGGTGCAATTATTGGCGCAGTTTTGGGCAGTTTGGCGAAGGTTTTGAACTCCAGTGGTTCTCTAGAATGGCAACCAGTTTTAGTCGCTGTTGGTGGCTCGGTCGTAATGAGCCTAATTGCCGCAATAGCTTTGTCGAGAAAAACTGGAACTCAAGGATTTATTACAGTAGAGGACTTTTTTGGCGGCTTTGTCATTGGAGCATTGATCGGATACGGTGGGTCTGAGTATTTCGAAAAAACCATCGTGTCCCCTGATATCCCCAAAGTTTCTGGGTAATCTGAACCTAAACACGGCATTGAGAGCGACGACAAAAGCGCCGCGCCTCAAGCAGACCCACCGGTTTCAATAAATAGTATATTTGAGTATTGAAACGGAATAAATCATGAAGAATAAATATGATAAAAAATCGCGTCAAATGAGGATGGACCCTATTCTATCTGGCCTTCTAATTTTTGGATCTATTGTTGTTGCAGCTGTTTTTGCTGTTGTTTCATCTGACAGGCCTTTGACGAACCTTGAAGCTGTTCTCCTACAATCATTCGGTTTAGGCGCTGGTCTTATCGGGTCATTCATTTTTGGGAGGCAATCCACCCAAAAAGCTGCTGTTGAGTTGGTTAAACCTCATGCTCGTTCTGCATTTCGTCGTTTATGGTCACTTTATCAAAGTCTTTCAAGACTTGCTGAGGTGGTCCAATCGGCACAAAGGGCACGTTTTGATAATGAAAACAGCGAAAAACAAATTAGCAACAATGAATGCATTGCAGTTATTGAGGCCATAATTTCTGAACAATTATCAACTGCTGATGATGCGTTAGAAGATTGGAGAGACCTAATACCTGAAGATATTGAGGTCCTTGAACAAAGAATGAACACTCGGCAAAATAATAAAAATAGGATGAAAGGTAATGAATAATAACGACGGATTAATTCGTGGTAAGGTTGCTCGGATTTTATCATCCAGGCAATTAGTAATTAACGTTGGTTCAGAAAATGGGGTTGTGAACGGAATGAAATTTGACGTTCTTGACCCTAAAGGCGATGATATAAAAGATCCTGATTCTGGGGAAATTTTAGGTTCAGTAAATAGGCCGAAAGTTAGGGTTGAAATAATAGAGGTTCAAGAGAGACTTTCAGTCGCACAAACGTATAAAAAAAGAACTGTAAATGTTGGTGGTACAGCCGGATATTTTGGCCATACAATTTCAGATATGCTTAAACCACCCAAATATATCGAGCGATATGAAACTTTAAAGACAACTGAAAAAACCTGGGAAGACATTGATGAAAGCGAGAGCTATGTAAAGACAGGTGATCCAGTTGTTCAAGTTTCAGTCAGTAAAGCTGAACGGTAAAAATAGAAAGACATATAGAAACCTAAGAATAATCGCATCTTAATTATTATCTATCCGGACGATCAAGGATTTTGAAAATAAAAGTAGGTTGGGCATGCAACTGAGATGAAACCCTAATGAAGAGGAGAATTGAATATGGAACAACCGTTGATTGAAATTGTTCCAGCGCAACCTGGATTTTTTACTGTATATGAATTCGAAAAAAATAAAGAATTTGAAGTGGGAGAACCAGTTATAGCTTGGAGAATTAAAACAGTAATAAGAGATTACAGTTCTGAGGCATTCTCTTCATGCTTTCCTATTACTGCAGACGGTGATGCTGCAGACAACTGTGTTGGTGTACAGAATCCAGATATGACAGTCACGATTTTTGATCATACTACGTATGGATCAATAAAAGAAGCTCAGGAGGATAAATACTCAAAAACGTAAGAGAATCTTGATAGGGCCATATCTTAACTCTTAACTGTTAGTATAAGGGGTCAAACAAGGGGTCAAGTCTACATTTGACCGTAGCTTATCTATCAACAGCGAATAGGTGGGCTATGTTATTATACTTTTCTATCTTTTTGTGAAAGTGGGCTCTAACTGTGACTCATGATGATGTTAAAACTGCTGGTTTACAAAGGCTTTTTCAAAAAGGTGCCTATAATTTCGTACTCTTACACAAGAGTGGAAACGCTGTTGCCTTCCGATTAGATCAAAATGGGGATGTAGCGATCGTGGATCGTCAAACTGACGTAAGCTTCAGATCGACGGGTCTCCTATTGATCGATGATGGTTGGAAATGTGTCGGGCCTGGATTGGAATACAGCTGGCTGTTTGAATGACACAGTCGGTTTATAAACGGATAAGAGATTTTTAGACCAAAAAAACAGACTATTTAAAGGTATCTTCAGTTTGGAACCGGGAAAGAGGCCTATGTTTCGGGCAATTGCGCCAGTTCCTCTCTGACCCCGTCGGGTGCCAGCAGAGTTCCCAGGCGTTCAAAGATTTTCAGAGCGCGGTTCAGATAATCACGGGCCGCAGCAACGTCTCCCTTATTCCCATAGCAACGGCCTAAACCCGCATAGGCCAGGGCCAGGAGATTCTCCGCCTTGATTTCGCTAAAAATGGCGATGGCTTTTTCAAAGCAAGTGTCTGCGGATGGCTTCTTTTCCTGGGCCGGGTCAGCTTCCAGCGAAATTGAGCCCAATAAAAGGTGGTGACATGCGGCATTATATTTCATTCCCCTTTTTTCGGCGAGTTTTAAAACCTCTTCAAGCTCTTCTTGAGCTTTATCAAACTGATGGTTCAGCCGATAGCCATCAGCGAGCAAAGTACCAAAAGTTACCGAAAAAGCATGCGCACCCGTCATTCGAAACCCCGTAACACCTTCGACAAGATAGTCGAGGCCCTTTTCCGGCTCACCTGAGTGACATAATGCCCAACCCAGAGCAGATCGAGCCCATAGATATTCAAGAGGACTGGATGCTTTTGCGACAGCCAGTTGGGCCAGTTCAACCGCCCGCGCCATGTCGCCTTTCATGACATAAGCGAAACTTATTTCCATGGCGGAGAAGGATGAAAGGCTCAGGTCAGAATGCGCATCGGCGGCTTTAAGCGCATGCTCTCCCTCCTTGACCGCGGCATTCCAATGGCCCATATAGGCATAGGCTTGTGAAACCGTACAGAATGACATTACGTAGGGTCGCAAGGAAAAGGCTTTTTGATGTGCTTGAATGACCTTTTCTCTTAGCGCCAGCACCGCTTCAAAGTTTCCTTTCCATAGCTGGGCCCACTGACAGACCATATAGGCGTACCCTGCGTAAAATTCATTGCCGCAGGCCTCGCACAAACGGATTGCCTCCCCGGCGGTTTCAAGGGATTCGTCAATGCGTCCAAATTGCCATTCGCAGAGCCCTTTTCGGGCATAAAAGCCGCCCAGAAGGCCGGGATTGTCCAGATCGACGGCCACGGGCTCGTATTTCAGCAGCAGGGCATAATAATCTGGAAATTTGTCCAGCAGCTGAAAGGCAAGGGCATTTTCGACCAGCATGGATATACGCAGCCGCCGGTGTTGGGGGGTATCCGGCAGGGTGTCCAACAGCCCCATGGCCGTCTCGAAATACCCCATAGCATCCACAAGTGCATATAGTTTTATGGCTTTGCGGTTGGCCAGAACGAGGTATTCAATGGCTTTTTCCTTATCGTCGCTGCGGCCGTAGTGGTAGGTCAGCATTTCGTAGAACTCTTCCAGGTTGCCGGCATAAAGCTCTTCGATGGCCTGGCCGATTTGCTGGTGAATCTCTTTGCGTCGGGCAGAAAGCAGGCTGTTGTAGGCGACCTCCTGGACCAGGGCGTGCTTGAAAATGTACTCCAGCTCGGGAAACAGGCTTTTTTCATAGATGAATTCCAGGCCCTGGAGGTTCAAAAGCTGATGTTTCAGGTCTTCACGCATGCCGCTGATGGCCTGCAGCAATCGGAACGCAAATTCCCTGCCGATCACGGCGGCCACCTGCATGATCCGCTTCAGGCTCTCTTCCAGGCGGTCGATGCGCGCGGCAATGATCCCCTGAACCGTGTCGGGCACCTTAAGGTCCGTAGAAGCCCGGCGGAGAACATAGCGTTGGTCTTTGATTTCGATGGTGCCGTTTTCCAAAAGCGAATGGGTCAGCTCCTCCATGAAGAGCGGGTTGCCGGCGGCCCGGTTCAAGATGAGCTCACTTAGCTCCGGGGCCGTCTCGCTGCCTTCGAGAATGGACTTGACCAGCTCGGCGCTGGATTTGAGGGTAAGCTGGTTCACCCCGATGCGGTTAAAATAGGATTTGCCGCCCCACTGGTGGGTGTACTCCGGCCGGTAGAGCAAAATCAGCATGACCCTGGCGGTGGCCAGCCAGCCGATGAAATAGTCCAAAAACGCCTCGCTGGTCTTGTCGACCCAGTGAAGGTCATCAACCGCCAGAATCAGAGGCCGCTGTTGGCTGCCCCGGACGATCAGGTTGCGCAGGGCTTCAAAAAGCTTTTCCCTTTTGACCCGCGGATCGAGCCTGAGGTAGGTTTCATCCGTCACCTTGAGTGATAAAAGATCGAAAATCGGCGGCAGGACGCCTTGAAGCTTTTCGTCAAGGGCCATTATCTTTTCGCTGACCTGCTTTCTGATGGCAGGTTCGCTGCCACCCTCCGTGATCTCAAAAAAGGAATTTAAAATGTCAAGGATGGGCAGATAGGGAATGGCGCTGCCAAAGTGAATGCAGCGGCCTTCGAGATACCCGAATTCGCCCCTTGGAAGTCGCTTCATGAACTCCAACAGCAACCGCGATTTGCCCACGCCGGCCTCGCCGACCACGCCCACCACCTGGCCGGTGCCGGATTTAACTTTCTCGTAGGCCTCCATGAAAGCCGCCATGGAGTTTTTGCGGCCCACGAATCGGGTAAGGCCCTTGGCTGCGGCGGCCTCGATGCGGGTGGCCGCGCCGCCGGCACCTAAAAGCTCAAAAACCTCCTGGGGTTCTTCTTTGCCTTTCACCGGCAGCTGGCCCAGCGCTTTTAGATCGAAATAGTCTTTGACCAGCCGCTGGGTATTGCGGGAGATCAGCACCGTTCCGGGGTGCGCCAGGCTTTCCATGCGCGCGGCCAGGTTGGTGGTGTCTCCCACGGCCGTGTAATCCATGCGCAGGTCGTCGCCGATGGCCCCCACGATCACCGGCCCGGAGTTGAGACCCAGGCGCATCTTAAACGCGATCCCGTAATCACGGCTTACCTTTTCGCCAAAGCGCCTTACAGCCTGCTGGATGGCAAGGGCCGCGTGGCAGGCCCTCTGGGCATGGTCCTCGTGGGCCAGGGGGGCGCCGAAGAGCGCCATCACCCCGTCGCCGGTAAACTGGTTGATCGTGCCCTCATGCTTGTGGATCTCGTCCATCAGGATCTTGAAACAGCCGTCCATGATTTCATGGATCTGCTCCGGGTCGAGTTTTTCGGCAAGTCGGGTGAAGCCGGCCACGTCGGCAAACAGAACGCTCACCAGCTTGCGCTCGCCCTCGATCGCAGATCGCATGGTAAGGATTTTCTCTGCCAGGTGCCTTGGGGTGTAGGTCTGGGGTTGCTCATAGCTAACCGATTTAAGATCTTTTGATTTCCGCAAGTCATGACCGCATTCACTGCAGAATTTACTGCCAACCGGGTTCATTTTTCTGCATTCCGGGCATTCAAGCTCTAACTTGTTGCCGCATTCGCTGCAGAACTTGGCATTCTCCAAATTATCAAATTGGCATTTCGGGCATTTCATAAGCATGGCCCCCCTATTTGAATTTAGGGGACAAAGGCGGGACGTCCGTTGATATGTAAATTGCTAATTGGTTAGCCCGAACATTTCATGAAATTTTTTCTACGCATTAAATTTTATGCAAATATTCAGGGGTATCAAAGCTATTCGGGATCTAATTTTCAGGTGACACTTTGTACCCTTGGTCGATTTCCAAAAAGGCAGAAAAAATTTCACCCTGCGGGCGCGTCCGAGATGCCCATTGGCCGCGTTATCAGGAGCTTGCGGTACAGGCGTACAGCGGCGCCCCTGATGCCTTGCCAATGAACATCGCGAACGCGTGAAATATCCGGGTTAGCAAGTAAATCAATTGCGCAGCGAAGATGTGGGGTGCCCATAATTTCATACTCTTACACAAGAGTGGACATGCTGTTGCCTTCCAATTAGATCAAAATGGGGATGTTACGATCGTGGATCGTCAAACTGACGTAAGTTTCAGATCGACAGGTCTCCTATTGATTGATGATGGCTGGAAATGTGTTGGGCCTGGAAGGCCCGTTCCTGAGCTTAACCCGAACATTTCATGAAATATCCAGGTTAATCCTCGATATCGTTATTTTCTATTGGGCTACGTGGCAAGATATACACGCCCGCAGGCTTAATATACCCACCAGCGCCGTCCCTCATAACCGATCCCTCAGGCGTGTCATAGCCCCCTTGGTCGTTTGGTGTGGCCATAAGACCTGAATTCTTGCTATTCGCCGCGCTGCCACCTCCTTCTTGCGGCGTGTAATGGCCGCTTGGGCAATACCAACCACCCGCACCATCCGGGCTGCAAATTCCTCCACCCGGCAGGCGTATGCGGCCATCGGGAAGGGGGATAATCGCGCCCTCATTGGTATCCCACCCGCCGCCGGGCCTTATGTGTTGCCGGCTTTGCTCCGCATTTACCGGGGATAATGTTAAAAGCCCCATAATTAAGCTCAAGCCCATAATGCAGACAAATAATGTAACGGCCGTATGTGGAATAATAGTCTTCATCCCGTCACCTTTACCTTCCGGACCTTAAATGGGCGCAATGGGTTGGGCGTCCATTGGGTCCTACGAAGTCCGTGCGTCCTGATGTCGCCCGAAACAATCACTAGAAGCCATCTCAAAATTAGGGTTTTCGTTCGAGATCAAGGCGTGGCCGAGTATTTCCGTAAAGCGGGACTTCCCGTCTAATCGATTCCGATCGGTGGGTGTCAACCGGAGGAATAGTAGGCTATTTCGAGGATTGAAAACGAGCGAGAACGCCGCAAGGGCCGAAAGATGCCATTTGTGGATGGAGACCAGGTAGCTCATCGTAGAGGCGGTTGGAATCGTAGCGGAGAAGGCAGGCAGTTAATCCGATGTGGAGGGTGGAAGTCACTACAGAAAGTTGCTTCAACGTTACAGTGATGCCACTGTGATCGCTTATTCAATAACAATAATCATGCAAAGCTGATTCGCAATATTGGCCCCACTTGTTGTCACCCCTCATCACAAGCATGACGTTGGCGTGTTGTAGTACCACTCATCGATACAATTGAAATATTGCCCCAGGGCTTCGGGGGTGTGGGAATCAGAACTCAACACGATCGGTATGCCCATTGCGGCGGCTTCGTGGACGATCCAGGGACTGGGATAGGGGGCGTTGACGGGATGGTTGATACCCGCTGGGAAACAAGGTCGGGACGTCTACATTATTATGCTTTCCTATCTTTCTATGAAAGTAGGATCCAACTGTGACTCAGGATGATTGTAAAAATGCTGGTTTACAAAGGCTTTTTCAAAAAGGTGCCCATAATTTCGTCCTCTTGCACAAGCGTGGAAACGCTATTGCCTTCCAATTAGATCAAAATGGGGACGTTGCTATCCTGGATCGTCAAACTGACGTAAGTTTCCGATCGACGGGTCTCTTATTGATTGATGAAGGTTGGAAATGTGTTGGGCCGGGATTGGAATACAGCTGGTTGTTTGAATGACACTCCTTCTACTGCGTGTTCAAAAGATAGTTGATGACCTCCTGGTTGCTTAAAATCCGGCTTGCGGCATCGGCAATCGCTGCATCTACCGCTTTTTCAATAGAGGTCGACCACTTGGCATTCGTGGCGAGGCCAAGTCTCTGTCCATTAATCCCGATCACCATATCGATATCGCAGCGTGGCATTTTGGGCCAAGCCATCGCTACGTCAATGACTTCGATTTGGATCACTTTCTCGGCCTGCGGGGAGATCTGGAAGCCATTCTTGACGAACTCATGCTCAAGTGTGGACGTTATCGCTTCACCGAAAGCGGATAATTTAGCCTTGTAGATTTTATCTGTGCACGGACTAGTGATTATAAGATCCTTGTCGGTGACATCCTCAATGCGGATCGGCTCGAAGACGCCAGACTTGCCATCGAAATGATAGGGTGCGGCCGGAATATCGGTGGGTGGTTGGTGAGCCACCTGCTTGCTGCAGCCAGCTAATAGCAGGGCCGTTGCCAGCATCAGTAATGCAGCGATCATCCGTCTGCTCATTTTACACCTCCTCTGCTTCGGTGTTGAAGAGCCCCAATAGAGCCTCCTGAACCATAATTTGAACAGACTTGCGCGCCAGGCTCGTTCGGACCGACTGACCACGAGCAATCAAGATATTGTTCGAGGCATCTCGAAACTGGACCTTGAACATTAAGAGGTAGTTGGTGATGTCCCACATCCAGCGGTCTTCAAACAAGACGATTACATCCGTGTCATCCGGCATGTCCTGCTCAAACCCGGATGTAACATTGGCCAGACCCATGGCATTCATTTCTTCGACGAGGGTCAAGTCGATATGGCGCGCATCATCTTCATGACACAACACGAAGTAATTTTTTTCTGGGCTGATGGCGGCATTCGGCATAATTCGCGAGGAGGTGTATTTTATTGAGCATCCCATCGTGACAGTAAGCGCCGGCACCAGAAAAAATAAAGTGAAAAAGTTGCGTTTCATCTCTCCTCCCCCTGCAAGATGGTAATCGCACTATTGAAATGTTATAATCCAACTTTTTGGACTGCTAAGTTTGCATAAACAAAGAGGCACATACAGCCATGGCAATACCTCCAGAAACACAAGGAGGCATGGCGTGATATCGATCCATCATTATCGATACGAATTCCTATTCAATCCCCAGCAAAATTGACAATCGGCAGGACTGCATATGAGGAATAATACTTTTTTACCGCTTTAGCTACTTTTAGTAGATGGCTATGTTTAATTTTTGCGTTTGTCACCAGCAAGATCGCATTTTTAGTTTTCGGATCGACATAAACTTGTGCTGTAAATGACGTTCCTTGTCCATGGTGCCAAAGTAAATAATGCCCATCATTTTCCTTTTTCGTATTCCAGCCTAAAGCATAATTCAAAGCATCAGCGTCCAAATGATAATGTAACTTGAAAAGCAACCTACTGAAATTACCGAGATTAGATACCCAATTCCAATTTGCTGAATTGGGTGGCCTATGCATTCGGTTAAGTGTGTTTGATTCTATCAAGGTCATGCTGGTTACTTGATAAGCCTTAAGGTGAAAAAGAACGAATTTGGACCAATCATCTATAGTGATAGCCACATTACCCATCGGAGCAATAAAATCTGGTAAGTCCTGCCTTATTGCTTCAAAAGTGTCGTTCTTCAAGTGGCCATAAGGTTGCGAAATTGGGTCTTTTGCAGCTGGTGATCCATATCCGGCACTATGTAGCTTCAATGGGTGAAATAGTTTTGCTTCCATGAGGTCCTCAAATGCTTGGTTCTCTATCTTTTCAAGCATTACCCCGGCTATTAAAAATCCGCTATTCGAGTAGACGACTCGTTTGTCAGGAGGATGAGTTGGTTCATGATGAATAGCACGTTTCAAATAGAGAAACCGTATATCCATAGGAAGGCTTTTGGAAATCAATAAATCTTCAAGTTCTTCCGAGGGAAGCCCCGATGTCTCTTTATCATCAACGTAGCCCGACCTGTTCGATAACAATTGCCGGATGGATATATTCTCCCATTTGGCATCCATTTCAAGGTCAGGAAAAACGTTCCGGACAGTTGAATCCCACTTTAAGTTTCCCTTTTCAATTAATATGGCTGCCAGGGTCGCCGTGAACGCTTTTCCACATGATCCGATCAAAAATTTATCATCGACTGTCACCCAATTATCGGTTCCATATACTCGGGTCCCAACAGCGGCTTTAGAATAGATTTCTCCATTGATGATTACAGACGCAAATATAGCTGGCAATTGTTCTTTTTGGCGAATTTTTTCTAAAAAAATCGCAAAATCAGCGTCACCGGACCTATTAGTTACCGGAGCTGGGGTTGTGGCACATCCTAAGAAGGATAGCCATGAAAATACGAATCCCAGATAGACAAGAACAAATCTCTTTTTGGTTTTATGCATTTTTTTATTATTAAGATGCCGTTATAAACTGCGGGATGTTTAGAATAGAAGCTATCTCAAAAAAGTCTTTTTGCCCGATATCGGCGTTGTGTCCTCGTCTCAAGTCCTCGACATACTTGAGTATGTACCCCAAGGGTACTTCCTTCGGGGCGCCTACGGTATTGATTCTCGGCCACGCCTTGATCTCGAACAAAAAGCCTAATTTTGAGATGGCTTCTAGCCTATACCGCAAGAACAGGATAATATTACGACAGCGAACCGGTCTTTAAAAATTCAACCTGGCAGTCTTGTCGGTTGGCTGCCTAAATCTGCGGTTATCATTTGTCTGAAACAACGTACATTTATTGGCAACAAGTTTGCTATTTTCGCCACGCCACTGGAGTAACGTGGCATATCTTGTATTGATTAATCTGTCGCAGGCATGTGGCGCTGTAGAAACTCACCAACGAGACGAATGGACTCACGGCCCTCCTTGAGGATTCGGGCTGCAAGTTGGAAATCATGGATCATGCCCTCCCATTCGTATAATTCTGCATCTATGCCTGCACTCTGAGCGCTTTCGGACAAACGCTTTGCGTCATCAAACAACATTTCCTCTGTTCCAATATGAATCTGCAAAGGTGGATAGCCTGATAAATCAGCGAAAAGGGGTGATGCGTCGGGGTCTTTTCCCGAATGGTCTCTCAGATACATTTGCACCGCAGATTCGAGGGCCTGTCGACGAAATAACGGATCACGACCTGCTCTCTCCTCTATACTTCTACCACTTAGGGTCAGGTCAACCATGGGGGACAACAAAACCCCAGCAACAGGCAGAGCCAATTCTGAGTCTGTCCGCATGATTGCCATTGCCAGACCTGCGCCCGCAGAGTCCCCTATAACGGCTGTTCGATCGTAGATACTATTGATATGCGTGAAGGCAGCTCGTGCATCTTCAACTGCTGCCGGGAACGGATTTTCCGGTGCCAGCCGATAATCAACGGAATAGATAGGACAATTACATGCAACGGATAGTCTTGCTACCATCTCTCGGTAGTCGTGCGGTCGGCCGCCGACATACAGTCCGCCATGATAATAGACAGCGGCACAGTTTTGCAACGGATCGACAGGATAGAAGTGCATGGCCCTGGTATTTCCGAAATCGACGGTCTCTACTGTAATTCCTTTTGGAATACGCGCAAACATTCCGAGGCTCTTCATGAATGTACGCCACCCATTGAGATCAAAGCCACCTGCATGAGCTTTACGCACCTGGAATCGGATAGCCGTTTTCACCAACCAATTGGCGAACATATACCTTGTCCCTTTTCTTTTCGCATGTTCAGGCCACTCGGGATCGCACCATTTCGGAATATGTGACTTATGGGGGCGTCAGGTAGGAAAAGTAGTATAAGTGGTGAAGGAGCAGCGTCTCAGATAAATGCCAATAATAAGCATGGGGGCGGCTCAGATCGGGTATCTGGCTCTAAGAATAATACAAGCTACCAAGGCAAAACACGTATTGTCAAGATTTTAAGTATGTTACAGCGAAATAAGAGAGGTTGATTGCGATTGACTGATTTAATTGGAGATATCCTATCTATGGATTCATGTTATGGTGTCATTTCTCCTGAGTCAAACCTGCCGTACCACTCATCGATACAATTGAAATATTGCCCCAGGGCTTCGGTGGTGTGCGGGTAAGAGGGGGACGTTGTTGGCAAGCTACACCAACTTGTCCTTCGGAGAATCTGACAGATTCCCGATGCAAAAATATGGAAACCGCTCGACGAATATGTTTTTGTGCGTGTTGTCAACAACGTCCCTTAAATGGCATCTTTTTTTCACCCACCGGAACCACGCAAAAGGTATTGGAAAGCATCGCGAAAGGCATTGCCGTTGAAAATGTCGGGCAGGTGAACCTGACACTCCCGGAAGGCACGCAGCAAACCACCCCTCCTTTTTCAGATGAACTGGTGATTATCGGGGCGCCTGTTTACGGGGGGGCGTCTGTCGGTTGATGCCGTCAAGCGGTTCAAGCAGCTGAAAGCCAACCGAACCCTGGCAATTATCATCGTTGTCTACGGTAACCGGGAGTTTGAAGATGCCTTGCTGGAATTGAAAAATCTGGCCAAAGAATTGGGCTTTAATCCGATTGCCGGTGGTGCCTTCATCGGGGAGCACTCTTTTGCCACCGAGGATATCCCCATTGCCAATGGCCGTCCGGATCGCCAGGATGTTGAAATGGCAATGGAATTCGGTGCCAAGATCAGGGCCAAAGTCGCGGCGCTGTCATCTCAGGATGCGCATACGGATTTGGAAATCCCCGGTCGTTTCCCCTACGAATCAGGCGGCGCGGGTCCCATGAAGGTTGCTCCCGTGACCAACGAGGACACCTGCACGGTCTGCGGCACCTGCGCCAGTGTATGCCCAACAGCGGCCATTTCGATCAACGGCAGTGTGGCAACCGATATCCCGCTGTGCATCCGCTGTTGCGCCTGTGTCAAAAACTGCCCCACCGGCGCACGGGTGTGGGAAGACAGCAAGATGAAGGAAATTGCCAACTGGCTGAATGAAAAATGCCGTGCCCGGAAAGAGCTTCAGCTTTTCGGGATCGGCTTGTAGGGTCCGGCGATGTGCCAAGAAGAGACCTCGCTACTGAATGGTTACGGGGTCCTCCTTCCTGAAGCTTATACGCAGGTTGCTATTTCCTGAACTTTCTCCGACCAAAACCAGCTAAACCAACAAGACCCAATCCCATGAGGACGATAGTGGAGGGCTCGAAAACAGGGCTCGAGTCTCCGTTGCGAAGAGCCCATGCTTTGAACTCAGGTAATGGACCGCCTGGTAGAATAGCTATTATATACTCGCGTCCGTCACTAAAGTCGAAAGCAGTGTAACCTCCATTATTGAGCCAGAATAAATCCGGAGTCAAACCCGTAAAATCTCTCACTTCCCCGCTGGAACTGTCTGTAAAGGACGTGCCTGGAAAACTATATTCAACTCCACCAAGATTATTATAAAACATGTAATCAAGTTCGTAATCATTCGGCGTCTCGTCTCCTGGCATTATTACAACGCTAAATGACGTGTTTGGGAGACGCCAGTCATCATATCCCTGAAAAACCAGCGACTCAGCCCAGTCATTTGCGTTATCCCAAGACATAAGACCGTCACTGTTCGATAGCCCATCGTCGTATACAGACCCGGCACCGTAGTTAGCATTTTGAAGCCACGTGACATCTAAAACATCATCATAGATTAGCCCCCCACCACGGTCCCATAATGTGGCATTGGCCACTCCCAACATTCCCAAAACAACTAACAGGATACATGAAAAAGATAAAAAAATTTTCATATTTAATCCCCCTCTCCCCGCTTCTTAAACTTTTTCCTCCCAAATACTGCAAGTCCTGCAAGTCCAGCACCTAAAAGGAAAAGGGTGGCAGGTTCGGGAACTGGATTCACGGACAGCGATTCAATACTTAAACCATACAAGGACATAGCGCTTCCGCCTACATAACCGTCGACACCGGTCCATTCGTTCGCTGCCACTGATACGGGAAAATCAAACGGTAATGTATCCGTGAGGCCGGGGCCGTACGGGGGCACCCCACCCAATTCGAACCTCACATATGGCGCATACTCTTGCACGGTGAACGTCATGCCGATGCCTTGGCTGACAAATGTTCCTTGTGTTGTATTGATAGTGCGGTAAACCGTGATACCTCCATGCGTGTTTGATATGGGGACGTCAACACCATCCAATGTCAACGAAACGTTATCCCACAGGTATTGAGTGTACTCAGTTAGATAGATGTCTACAGAGCCACCCGGTTGCGGATAGCCCGTGGAATAATCTCCTGTGTAGCTATACTCTTTCTCCGAATCAATTAGGGCATGTATCGTAAAGTCCGAATTCAACCAACCCAAGCCATCGTAGGTATATCCTGGAAACAGCTCGACGACTTGCCCTTCTGCGTGATAATCTACCAAAATGGCATAAGCAGGAGTTGTGCAAAAAAAGACACATAACAAACCTATAGTAACGAAATTAAGTTTCTTCATTAGTCCTCCTTTCTGAAGCTTATATGCATATCGCTATTTCCAGGACTTTCTCCGGCAAAAACCAGCCAAACCAACAAGACCCAATACCATAAGGACGATTGTTGACGGCTCCGGAACTGGAGTACTTTCGCCAATGATGCTCTCTGAAAACGCATTGGCTAAACTGATATTCGCCGATGTGATAGTTGGGACCCCATTCTCTTCAACATTCGGTAAAGTGATATTGAAGTACAGGCCGTAGTATCTGAGCTTTGGGTTATTCTGGTCGCCAGCAGCAAAAATATTGTATTGAGCCGTGTCCGTTCCGTTCGAAACACCCGTGTCAAATACCCCCGTACCTGATATTGGATCTCCGTACATATCGGTTAGGTACATTATTTGAGTGCCCACGATCGGACGCTGAAAGGGAACACAGTCCGGCGAATTGCAGAAATCTGCTCCAAAGTCTAGCATCAGATTGGCTGCTGATTTTTTGCTGTCTGCAGAAAACGGATTAGTTAACTCTACATACTTCATGTCAGTGAAGATAAATTGCCACTCGACGGTTTGACCATCCGCAGGAAGGCCGAGAATTTCTGTAGATGTAATGCTCAAGACACCTGCCGGATCACCCACATTGCCTGGATTAATTTCGATAATAGTGGCTCCGGATGGTGTGACGGCGAGTGCCAGCGTAGCGCAGACCACTAAAAAGAGAAACTTTCTCATTTTTTCCTCCTCCTTTTCTTTTAAATAAAAAAACCGAGCTAAACCGTATGTGACCTTGACGATGTCACACTCGGCAGCTCGGCTATCTATTCCAAAACCAGTTGAGTTTTAGAGGATTCTAAATAACAAGAAAATCAGTCCGCGCTTTTAGACCCGCGGCTTTCCGCCCCCTTAAAGCGGGTTGGCTTTACACACAATTTTGATTGGGAAATGATATAAGTTATGCAAAAATTATGCATAAAGTTACGATTTCAAAAAGTTGCATAATTCTAGTGAGATGTAAATTGGGGAAATTTTTTTTTGGGGCGATTCGGCAATAAGTTGCCCAATTTTTTAATGCATCGAGTGCCTATTGGGAAAATCAGGTAACAGTTGCCGGTAACGCACACGAGTTGAAATCAATTGATTTATCCCATCATCGGAGTAGCCCTGAAATAGAGTAGCGAATATGCAAATCCTCCAGAGCCCGATGACAGGTATATTGAGATAATTCCACCGAAATTGAACCTGGCAAAACTTGCGATTACGGGATCATACCTGCCGATCCATCATTTTCGAAGGTCCGTACCACCCGCTGATTGAGATAGTCTGTACAAAACAGCATTGGGAACGGAATTGGGGCTAGCTGGAGGTATCTGTAACGTATTGTCGAGAATTTAGCCTTCTCTAATACCGCTTTCATTGATGCACTTCTGGGAATCGGGTGTGATATCAATAAAGGCTCTTCGGACGGGGGAGTTGAACTACAGTTCTTTTCTGTAACTTAATGAAAATGTACAGGACTAGGCCGCTACCATAATCGAGCCCTCCAAAATATATTCAGTCAGTTCTTCTGGCAGAACATGCCAGAACGAATCTCTGTATTCTTTTTTGATGTATTTTAAAAAATTTTCGTAAAATTTCGCAGAATATTCCTCTGAGCCTAAACGGTCTCCGCTGAAATTCATATAATCTGGGTGGGTATTTAACAGAGCCATGCCTCCCTTGGAGGCAACCCAATCAAGTTTATTTTTCCATATATCGATGTTTTTTTCCTTCATGATAACAAACAATGTGAAATCTTGAGGGAGGGTATACGGAAGTTCTAACCAGCCTTTTTCTGAGTGACCATTTTGCACATAAAATGGGAAAATGGTTCCTGCCGCATCGGGTTGAGGTTCAAAGGGATCCGTATCAAAGGTGGATATACAGTGTGTAGCATTAAGAATATGCATCCATCCAAAATTATGATGCATCGCAGGTGAAGTAAACCCACTGGCATTCCATTGTTTCAGATACAAATTAATTTTTTGTGCTCTCTGGTCGAAAATTTGTTTCGACCAAAACAACTTTCCATCATGGTGTAACCCATGCACACCAACTTCAAAATCTTTAGCCTGGATCATTTTTATTAAATTTGCTGATACATTGCCATACCGTTCTGGTACAAAATTAAAGCATGATCGAAACCCGAGTTGTTCTTCGAGCTGGATTAACTTTTCGGCCTGATCATGCCCCTTTTTTGTGTCAACATCATGGGAAAGTACCAAGGCGAACTTTTTGCCATCCGGCCAACCCTTCCACCCTTCAGGAGGGGTGGCCGCTTTCGGATCAATGGGCCATACATCAGTGTACTTTGCACGTTTGTAAGAAGCAATTTTTCTTCTAAGAATGAGTTGTGTCCATCTAGGAATAAGAGGCTTAAGCGCGTAAAATAGATATTTTTTTAGCATTGGTCTCCGCACAGTAAATGGATGAGATAGTATGTCATCTGCGTGTAAATTGTTAAGGCCGACTATACCAAGTTTTCTAAGAAATTAGCAAAAAATAGACCAAACCCTAAAAAGGCAATGCATTTTATAAATATGCTGTAATTAATATAGGATACAGATGATCCAAATAAGTTTTAGAGATCCTATGTATGAAATATATTAAATAACTCACAGTAGTTTTCTGGGAATTCTGATGCCCAAAGAGAAATGAGTTCATTTTTCTAAGCCACTGACCGACCTGATTGGGAAGTTTATGCGGGGAACGCGGGGATGTCGACTGAAGATGGAAAGGAATGCCTATTATCTTACAAAATTCGATTTATAGTACAACAAAGAGGGTGACGGATTCCTTCAGATAACTACCAGACCAACAGTTCTATTTCGATTTGTGATACATTGAGATAATCCCACGAAAAGCGAACTCATAAAAGTTTGGGGTTAGTGCCACTATTTTGCATTTGGTGAATTCGTGCAATTACGAATGGGTAGTTTAATTTGAAAGACCAATTTCTGGTTGCTCTTTTTACGGAAAAGATCCAAGTGATTATGGTGCCATTGATTCTGAGTCAAACCTGCCGTACCACTCATCGATACAATTGAAATATTGCCCCAGGGCTCCGGGGGTGTGGGAATCAGAACCCAACACGATCGGTATGCCCATTGCGGCTGCTTCGTGGACGATCCAGGGACTGGGATAGGGGGCGTTGACGGGATGCCTCGACCTTTGTCCGTGGCATGGCATAGCGTGTATCGAAGGGAAGGGGCATATGGTCGGTGATCGTGACCTGCGACAGCCCTTTGTCTGCGGCTGAGCGGGCCATAGCATCAATAGGCGCATCGCCATCTGAATAAACGGAGTGGATGTGATAGTCGCTGGTTTTGTCGATCTGCAAGGCGTATCCTTTAACATGTATTCATCAAAGGGGACCGATTAAGATAAAATTGATAGGAAACGATTAGGATCTTTCTTAAAGAAGCCTGTCCATCATGGCATCTTAATGGGCACGTTTTAACCCGAACATTTCATGAAATTTTTCCTACACAATAAATTTTATTCAAATTTGCAAGTGCATAAGCGCTATTCGGGGTATGGTTTTCAGGTGACACTTTGTAATCTGCGCTGATTTCCAAGAACGCAGAAAAAATGTCACCCTACGGGTGCGCCCGAGATGTCCATTGACTGCCTTATCAGGGGCTTGCGGTAGCAATCGTACAGCCGCGCCCCTCATGTCTTGTCAATGAACATCGCGAACGTGTGAAATATCCGGGCTGAGACAAGGGGCAAACGTAGATTTGATTCCTTTTTTGTGTTTGTGCTGTCCGAGTGCATGATAGCAATCTTCAGTATTAAATTTATGAACCAATTCCGGTCGAACCACCTTATCAAAAGCTGTACAAAATGACTCAAGGTTAATGTTTCCTAACATAGGCCCGAGTTTTTTGTATAGGTATTTGCTATCTTCAGTTATTCTCGGATAACGCATTAAGGTTACGGGTATACTTGTATCTGAAAGTGCAAACACAAGTTTATATATTTGACTTAGAAGCACTTCTTCCTGCTTTTCTGGTTTGCTGGATTTCGTGTGCCACAACCCCCCCGCAAAAACTTTTGGCTTAATCATGTGTTTTAATTTCTTAACAAGGGGCAGTTTTTTTGCACTCATTTTTGATACATACCGTCTACTTTCAGAAGCTGCATGCAGATTCCTTATTGGAACAAAGACATGTTTGATTTCAATATCATCTCGGCGTATTATCTCTTTCGCATAATCACAGAAATGGGGACTCTTTACAACAAATGGACAGTCATTTTTTCTTAAGTCATGCTCTAACCCTGCACGGGCTTCTTGATGCTTTTTATTTGCCATATTGTCTACACTAAAACCTGTATCCAGTCCTAAATGCGTGAGAAGCTCAACCAAAAACGTGGTTCCAGCTCGCCCAGTCCCAGTGATAATTACATGATGTTTCGATGGCATAATTTCTCCTGATTGCTAAATTGGGCGTGATCGCCATTCTTGAATATTTTCTCCCCGAGTTTGCGATGAAGATAGGGGAAGGATGTAAAGGTTTGTTGATGATAAGGGTTTTTTTTGTGAAGAAATTGTAAAGTCGATTTGGCTTGGAAGGTGACCGTAAACTTGCCACTTCAAAAGCGTGAACCGGCAAAAATGTCAATTCTGATTGTGGATGGTGAACAGAAGCTGTGCGAACTTTGGTCGGATAATCTTAAATGATCAGGGTATAATGGAATCTTATTTGACACGTTTCAATTGCCTGCGCGCTTGACAAACGAGGGGGCAACCGGTAATGGTTCGCATACGAAGGGAATGGGTATGAACAAGACCACCAAACCGATGCCGGATTGCACGATTTTCCTGCTGGCCAAGGCCTACCAGAGGGCCCACGGGCGTTTCAAGGAAGTGCTGAAGCCTTACGGGCTGACCAACCTGCAGCATCTTGTGCTGGAGGGGCTCTGGTATGAATCCGGGCAGACCGCGGCGGAACTGGGCAAGCTGCTCGTGATGGACAAGGCCACGCTGTCCGGCGTGCTGGACCGCATGAGCGATGCCGGGTGGATCGAAAAGCGTCGCGACCCTGAGGACCGCCGGGTGGTGCGGCTGTTTACGGCCGCTCGCGCGGACGACCAGAAGGCCGAGCTGATCGAACTTCGCCGAAAGGCCAACCAGGATCTGCTGGCAGGCTTCAGCGCCGAGGAGCAGGTGCTGCTCAAACGCATGCTCATGGACCTGATGGAATTGGGAGCCGCCTAAAAAATTTTAGGATAAATGTTCGTATACGAATATAAATGAAATGGGATTCCATTTATATAATGGGAAGGGCGGGGAGATTTAAAAAAGATTCGAGGGTAAAAAACATAGGGGCCGAGGATTCAGGGATTCAAGGGTTCAAGTGAGGAAAAAACAAGGATTCAAGGGTTCAAGTGTAACTTGTATGAAAAAAGCGCCAAGCTCAAAGCGTCAAGCTGAAAGCGAGAGGCCGAAGAGAAGGTCAGCGTCCCTGGGAATGTTAAAAGGTTTTTCGTTTTTGATTTTTACTGGACCCCTTGGCCCTGGAATCCTGGAACCCTGTCGGTCTTGACCCCTGGAACCCTATAGTTTCTGAAAAACCACTTTTTCACCCGATAACCGCGACAAAAATAAAAATTGACGCATAAACGCCAAGGAGGATGCCACATGATTTTCAACCCCCGAAAGGAAACATTCGATCACCTGGATGCGCGTTCCAAGGAGATCATGACCAAGACCATCGAATTTTTTGAGGCCAAGGGCAAGGCCGGGCTCAAGGAAGACGACCACGAACGCCGCTGGTATGCGGATTTTCTTGATTTCGTCAAGGAAAACAAAGTGTTTGCCACCCTGCTGACCCCGCCCGAGTTTGCCGGGGGCGACAAGGACGCCCGCTGGGACACCTACCGCAACTGCGTTTTCAACGAGATCCTGGGATTCTACGGCCTGGCCTACTGGTACACCTGGCAGGTGACCATCCTGGGGCTGGGGCCCCTCTGGATGAGCCCCAACAAGGAAATCAAGGAAAAAACCGGCCAGCTCCTGCGCGACGGCGGCATTTTCGGCTTCGGTCTTTCTGAAAAAGCCCACGGTGCGGACCTGTATTCCTCCGATATGATGCTGACGCCCCTGGGTGACGGCAAATACGTGGCCGACGGTGGCAAGTACTACATCGGCAACGGCAACAAGGCCGCGCTGCTCTCCACCTTCGGCAAGAATTCCGATACCGACGAATACGTCTGGTTTGCGGTAGAGACCGACCACGACAATTTCGAATTGGTCAAAAATATCGTCAACTCCCAGATGTACGTGGCCGAGTATGGCCTGAACAGCTACCCCATCACCGATGCCGAGGTGCTCTCCACAGGCCAGGAAGCCTGGGACGCGGCGCTCAACACGGTCAACGTGGGCAAGTTCAACCTGGGCTGGGCCTCCATCGGGATCTGCACCCATGCCTTCTACGAAGCCATCAACCATGCGGCCCACCGCAACCTGTACGGCAAGTTCGTGACCGATTTCCCCCACATCCAGCAGATGTTCACCGACGCCTATGCGCGCCTGGCGGCCATGCGCATCTTCTCCGCCCGGTCCATAGACTACATGCGCTCCGCGTCTGCGGAAGACCGGCGCTACCTGCTCTACAACCCCATGGTGAAGATGAAGGTCACCACCCAGGGCGAGGAAGTGATCAACCTGCTGTGGGACGTGATCGCGGCCCGCGGCTTCGAGAAGGACACCTACTTCGAAATGGCGGCCCGCGACATCCGGGCGCTGCCCAAGCTGGAAGGCACGGTGCACGTCAACATGGCCCTGATCGTGAAGTTCATGGCCAACTATCTGTTCAACCCGGGCGAATTCCCGGAGATCCCCTTCCGGGCGGACGCGACTCACGACGACTTCCTGTTCAACCAGGGCGCGACCCGGGGCCTGGGCAAGATTCAGTTCCACGACTACATGAAAGCCTACAACCAGGTGGACTTGCCCAACGTGAACATCTTCAAGGAACAGATCGAAGCCCTCAAGGCCGTGCTCATGTCTGCTCCCCCTACCAAGGAGCAAACCAAGAATATCGATTTCCTCCTTTGCCTGGGCGAGCTGTTCACCCTGGTGGCCTACGGCCAGTTGATCATCGAGAAGGCCAAGATGGACGGCATGGGCGACGACATGATGGAGCAGATCTTCGACTTCATGGTGCGGGATTTCTCCAAGTTCGCCCTGCAGCTCTACTCCAAGACCAGCAGCACCGAGGCCCAGATGGAAGGCTGCCTGAAGATGATCCGCAAACCGGTGGTGGACGAGGAACGGTTCCAGCGGGTGTGGCAGAACGAGGTGCTTACCCTGACGGATACCTTTGAAATGAATCCCTGATACCCGCCCGCAAATGCGGCCGGCTATGGAAAAGGGCACACCTGCAAGATGTGCCCTTTTTTGTATTGATCATAGATCTCAATCCCTCGTGAAGAGACCGGGAAAGCTTTACTGCCAAACCAAGATGCTTTTCTTTTATGTGTTCATTTTTTTCCTCGCCGAAGAAAACGAACCAAAAGAAGGCGCCCGGTGTCACGAGCCCTTCGGGTTCGCCTGCGCGTCGCGGTTACGGGCGGACGCGCCGAAACTCGCCCGCCTTCGCTTTGGCTACGGCGGGCTCAAACAGTCGCCGCGTCTTTATCGCCCGTACCCCCGATGCTCGGCCTCGTGACAATGGGGTAAAATCAACTGCAAAAAACTTTTAACCTCTGTTACAACGATTAATTGAAGCCTTCTATACTGCGGGAGGAATTCTTCATTTTAGACGATTTTTGTAAAGGTTTCGAGACCAAGGCTTGCGAAGCCCGAGGAATGAAGCGTAACACCGGTATCTACTTATTTGCGAGGTCGTCACTTTTTTCCGCCAAGCTTGACGATGGCATCGAATTCCTTTTTCGTCACGGGCATGACGGACAGGCGGTTGCCGCGGCGTAGCAGGATCATGTCTTTCAAGGCCGGGACCTCGCGGAGTGACTTGAGGGGGAGGGGGGCGGCGAACTCCGATTCGAATTTGATGTCCACCATGTACCAGATGGGATTTTCCGGGGAGCTTTTGGGATCGAAGTGGTTGTTTGTGGGGTCCCAGGCCGTGTGGTCCGGGTAGCCGGTGCGCACGATGCGGGCGGTGCCGACGGCTGCCGGCTTCTTGCCGCTGTGGTAGAAGAGGACCCGGTCGCCTTTCTGCATGTCGTCGCGCATGAAGTTGCGGGCCTGGTAGTTGCGCACCCCGTCCCAGTGGTCGGTCTGGTCCGGTTCGTTCTTGAGGTCTTCCAGGGCGTACTCCCCGGGTTCGGATTTCATGAGCCAGTATTTGGTTGGCATGGGGGATTCCTTTCGATTAGAGGGTTCAAGGATTCGAAGGGGCAAGAACGACAGGGTTCCAGGGTTCCAGGGTTCAAGGGGCCAAGGGGCGAGAAGAACAGGGGTCAAGGAACCAAGGGACCATGGGGTCGAGAACCGCAGGATTCCAGAGACCAAGGGGCCAAGGGGGCAAGTGAAAATCAAATACGAAAAACCTTTTAACATTCCAGGGACGCTGACCTTCTTTTCGGCCTCTCGCTTTCAGCTTGGCGCTTTGAGCTTGGCGCTTTTTTCATACAAGTTACACTTGAACCCTTGAATCCTTGTTTTTTCCTCACTTGAACCCTTGAATCCCTGAATCCTCGGCCCCTCGAATCCCTGTTTTTCCCCACTTGAATCCTTGACCCCCTGAATCCTCGCCCCCTTATTTTAGAACCTTCTCGTAGACCCGCATGAAATTTCCCCCCAGCACCTTGAGAATATCTTCGTCGCTGTAGCCCCGCTGGATCATCCCGGCGGTGAAGTCCGGCATGTGGTGATGGCCGGGCAGGACATCATAGGTTTCCAGGGCATGAGGGAGGGAGAGGTAATCCTTGAAGCCGCTGCAGAAATCCAGGCCGATGCCGATGTGATCGATGCCCACGAGCTTTACGATATAATCGACGTGGTTCAGGAGATCCTCGACCCCAAGCTTGCGGGAACCGTTGCCCACAAAGGCGCTGATGGCATTCATGCCCATGACGCCACCCCGCTCGGCCAAGGCCCTGATCTGGTCGTCGGTGAGGTTGCGCGGGGTATCGACCAGGGCGCGGCAGTTGGAATGGGAGGCGATGACAGGTCCGGTGGCCGTTTCCATGACATCCCAGAACCCGGCCTCGTTCATGTGGCTGACGTCGATCAGCATGCCAAGCTGGTCGGCCTTGTTCACGAGGGCGCGTCCGAAATCGGTCAGGCCGCAGGGTCGCACTTTGGCATCATTGGAGAACGCACAGCCGTCGGCGGCATAGTTGCGCCGGCTCCAGGTCAGGCCGAGCCCCCGGACGCCCAGGTCATAGAAGACCCGCAGCAGGCTCAGGTCGTTTTGCAGGGGATCGGCTCCCTCCAGGGAGAGCAGCAGCCCCACGTGCCCGTTTTCTCGCGCCTGACGGATGTCTTCCATGCTGCGGCAGAGGCGCATTTGTTCGGCCAAACCGTCCAACTCTTCCGCCAGCCGGCTGATCTGCCCCAGGGCCTTGCGCAGGCCCATTTCCGGGAGGAAGTAGTTTTCAATGAAAATAGCGGAAACGATCAGGTCGAACCCGCCTTGCCTGAAACGGTCGAGGTACTGGGAGGCGATGACCTCCTTCTGGCCGCGATCCCGCTGGTTGGCCACATCCCAGGGCAGGTCGAAATGGGCATCGATGATGAAGGCCTGCTGGTGCAGGTCGGCGACCCGGCGGGCCAGGTTGGTGTCCATGATGGTTCTCCTGTTTAGCGTTACGTATAGTTGGGGCCAAGAACAACAGGATTCCAAGGTTCAAGGGGTCGAGGGGGCCGAGAACGGCAGGGGGCCAGGATTCAAGGGGTCAAGGAATCCAGTGAAAATCTAAAGCAACAAACTTAGCATTCCCAGGGACGCCCGCTTTTTTTGTTTCTTTCTGCCCGTCACACTTGACCCCTCGAACCCCTGAATCCTCGGACCCTATGTTTTTTTCTTCACTTGCCCCCTTGAATCCTCTGATCCTATGGTTTTCTTCACTTGAACCCTCGAATTCCTGAACCCTTGGATCCTATACGCCCCCCTCAAATTCTTCCATCGTTGCGACGGCTTCGCGATTGTACCCGATGCTGGCGTCGAGCAGCTGGCGTGTGTAGGGGTGCTCCGGAGCGCGGCGGCGCAGGGTTTCCACGCCCAGCTCTTCTACGATAACACCGCGGTTCATGACCGCAATGCGGCGGCACATGTGGGCCACCACGGCCAGGTCGTGGCTGACCAGGATATAGGTCAGGTTCCGGCGACGCTGCAGGCCCGTAAGAAGATTGAGCACTTCGGCCTGCACCGAGACATCCAAGGCGGAGGTGGGTTCGTCCAGCAGCAGGATACGGGGCTCCAGAATCAGAGCCCGGGCCACGGCCACCCGCTGGCGCTGGCCGCCGGACAGCTGATGCGGATAACGGAATCGGAATTCAGGTCCCAGCCCGACTTCCTCGAGGGCCCGCAGCACCCGGTCTTCCGCCTGGCCCAGGCCGTGGATGGCCACGGGTTCGGAAAGGATGCGGTCCACGGTATGGCGCGGGTGCAGCGATCCGTAGGGGTCCTGGAACACCATCTGGACTTTTTTATGGAAATCCTGGTCCCGCCGTTGGCCCTGGCGTTCGCCGTCGATGGTGACGGTGCCGTTCCAGCGCCGGTTCAGTCCGCTGAGAACATTCAAAATGGTCGATTTGCCGGAGCCCGACTCGCCCACGATGCCGTATACCCCGCCGGCTTCGACCTCGAAGGAGGCATCCGCAACCGCCCGGAGTGCGCGGTGGCCGCGGCCGAAGACCACATCGAGACCATTGACGCTGATCATGAGACACCGTCCCGCCAGGCCGGATCCCGCTCCAGAACCGGAAGTTCGCCGGGGGGCGTGTCGATCTGCGGCAGGCAGTTGAGAAGCCCCCGGGTGTAGGGATGCCGGGCCTGGTGGAGATCGGCGGCCGAGCAGACTTCCATGATGCGTCCGGCATACATGATGACGATGCGGTCGCAGAACGAGGCCACCAGGTTGAGGTCGTGGCTGATGAAAATGAGCCCCATGCCGCGCTCCTGCACCAGGTCGTCCATAATCGCCAATAACTGGAGCTGGACGGTAACGTCCAGAGCGGAGGTGGGCTCGTCGGCAATCAGGAGATCCGGGCCCGGAATCAGCATCATGGCGATCATGATGCGCTGCCCCATGCCGCCGGATACTTCGTGGGGGTAGCTTGCATAGACCTGCTCCGGCCGGCGGATTTTTACGGCTTCGAGCATCTCGATGGTTTTGCGGCGTGCTTCCGCCCTGGAAGCACGGGCATGAATGCGGTAGGCCTCGGCAATTTGCTCGCCCACCGTCATGACCGGGTTCAGGGAATACTTGGGATCCTGCATGACCATGGCAATCCGGCGGCCCCGGATGCCCTGCATGGTACGGGCGTCGTTTTGCTCCAGTTCGGCCCCGTCGAAAACCAGCCGGTCGGCGGTCACCTTGCCCGGCGGCCGGACCAGGCCCAGCAGGGCCCGGCAGGTGACGGACTTGCCGGATCCGGATTCCCCCACGATGCCCAGTTTCTCGCGTCCCATGGTGAAGCTGACCCCGCGGACCGCTTCGATGGTCTCCTTGCGGGTGGCAAAGGTCACGTGCAGGTTGTCGACTTCCAGCAAGGCGGTCATCTAACGGCCCTCCGCTTTGGGATCCAAAACGTCCCGCAGTCCGTCGCCCAGGAGATTGAACCCCAGGCTGACCACGAAAATGGCCACCCCGGGCATGGCGGCCACCCACCACTGGTCGAGCATGAATTTGCGTCCGCTGGAGATCATGGCCCCCCACTCGGGCAGGGGGGGCTGGGCCCCCAGCCCCAGGAATCCCAGGCCAGCCGCCGTAAGGATGATTCCGGCCATGTCCAGGGTGACGCGCACGATCAGGGAGGACAGGCACAGGGGCATGACATGCCCCCAGATCAGCCGGATCGGTCCGGCGCCCTGCAGGCGGGCGGCCTTGATGAAATCGGCCTTGCGGATGGTGATGGTCTCCGCCCGTGCGATGCGGGCGTAGGGGGGCCAGGCCGTGATGGCAATGGCGATGATGGCGTTTTCGATGCCCGGCCCCAGGGCCGACACGAAGGCCAGGGCCAGGATGAGCTTGGGAAAGGCCAGGAAGATGTCCGTGACGCGCATCAGCACCACATCCAGCCAGCCCCCGATATAGCCCGCCACCGTGCCGATGAGGAGGCCCACCGGGGCGGCGATGATGGCCACCAGGACGATGACGTAGAGGGTCAGACGCGACCCGTGGATGATGCGGGAGAGGATGTCGCGGCCCAGCTCGTCGGTCCCCAGCCAGTGGGCCGAAGACATGGGCATCAGCCGTTCGGCCAGGTTGGGGGCGTTGGGTGCGTAGGGGGCGATGATCGGGGCCAGGGCGGCCGCGGCCACCAGCACGATGATGATGCCCAGTCCGATCATGGCCAGGCGGTTCTCGATAAAGGTCAACCAGGCGATATAAGCGCGGCCCAATCGGGCCTGGCGCCGGGATCGGGGGGCCGTGGACAGGAGCCATTGCCGCAGGCGGTCGTGCCGATGAGTTGCGATGCTGTTGGCGGAAGATGTTGTCATCGTGCGCGGGGATCCATGAGACGGTACAAGGCGTCCGAAAGCAGGTTGATACCGATGAACACCGCGCCCACCACGATGGTGCCGCCCAGGACGGCATTCATGTCCGCGCTGAGCAGGGACTGGGTGAGGTAGAACCCCAGCCCGGGCCAGGCAAAGACCGTTTCCGTGAGCACGGAACCTTCCAGGAGATTACCGTAGCTCAGGGCGATGACGGTGACCAGGGGGATGCGCACGTTGCCCAGGGCATGGCGCCAGACCACGGCGCGTTCGCTGACCCCCTTGACCCGGGCTGTGGTGATATACTCCTGGTTGAGCTGCTCCAGCATGAAGCTGCGGGTCATGCGGCTGATGTAGGCCAGGCTGAAATAGCCGAGAATGGCGGCCGGCAGGGTGATATGGGCCAGGGCGTTGCGGAAGATGTCCCATTCCCCGGCCAGGGCGCTGTCGATCAGAATGACCCCGGTGACCGGATCCAGCAGGCCTTCGTAGAAGACATCCAGCCGGCCCGGGCCCGGCGCCCAGTCCAACCGTCCGTAAAACAAGAGAAGCCCCATCAACCCCAGCCAGAAGACCGGCACGGAATAACCGAAGAGGCCCACCACCCGCAGCAACTGGTCCGGCCAGCGTCCCTGGTGCACGGCCGCCAGGACGCCCATGGGAATGCCCAGTACGATGCCGAACAGGGTGGCGGCCGTGGCCAGCTCCAGGGTGGCCGGGAACACCCGGGCGATGTCGGTGGTGACGGCGTTGGCGGTCAGCACCGACTGCCCGAGATCCCCCTGGAGAACTTTGCCGATGTAGACCAGGAACTGCTGGTAGAGGGGCAGATGCAGGCCCAGTTCGATCCTGACGCGTTCATAGACTTCGGCCGGGGCACGGTCGCCCACCGCGGCCAGAACCGGGTCGATGGGCACCACCCGGCCGATCAGGAATGTGACAAACAGCAGACCGATAAAGGTCAGGGCAACCGTGGCGGCCAGCGCCGACAGCTTGCGGCCGTAATGCCAGACCCGGCTGCCCTGCGGGGATGTACCCGAATCCTGCCCCATCGCTTATTTGGTGACGCCCCGGTAGAAGTTGCTGTCGAAGCTGGGGCCGAGGACGAAGCCCTTCACGTTTGCGCGCTCGGCCGCCACTTCGATCTCCTGGAACATGATCACGAAGGGCGATGTCGCCTGGTGTTCGCGCTGGATCTCCAGGTACATCTGGGCCCGCTTTTGGGAATCCCTTTCTTTGACGGCGGCATCCGTCTTCTTGCTCATTTCCGGGATGTCCCAGGCATTGCGCCAGGCCAGGGGCTTGGCCTTGGCGTCGTCGGCGTTGTCGATGTTTTTGGCAAAGGTGTCGGCATTGGTGTGGGGATCCTGGTAGTCGGGTCCCCAGCGGCCGATGTAGATTTCATGGTTGCGGGCCCGGTACTTGGTCAGGGCCTGCTTGCCGTCCATGGGTATGATTTCCAGTTTGACCCCGCCCTGGGCGAAGGTGGACTGGATGGCCTGGGCCATGTCCAGGGTCGGGAAATTGTTGCGGGTGTCCATGGTCAGGGTCAGGCCGTTGGGATAGCCGGCTTCGGCCAGCAGCTGTTTGGCTTTGGCCGGATCCAGCTTGAAGGGCTTGTCTTCCAGGGCGCCCAGAAAGCCCTTGGGCAGGAAGGCCTGATGGGTAACCATGCTGCCCTTGAGAATCGTATCGGCGATGCCGTCGTAGTCCACGAGATACTTCAGGGCCTGTCGGACCTGGGGTTTTTTAAGGGCCTCGTGCTTCTGGTTGAGGCCGAGGTAGAAGAGGCCGCCTTTGGGTGAAGGATGGATGCGGATGTCGGGATTGCCTTCCAGGCCCCTGATCTGGTCGGGTCCTAAATTGCGGGCGATGTCGATGTCGCCTTTCTCCAGTAGCAGGCGCTGGGTGGCTTGTTCGGCAATATGCCGGATGATCACGCGTTTCAGGGCCGGGGCGCCGTCCCAGTAGGTTTTGTTGGCGTCCAGGATCAGGATTTCGCTGGCTTTCCACTTGTTATAGCGAAAAGGTCCCGAACCGGCATAGTTGGTGCGCAGCCAGGCATGGCCCAGGTCGCCGTCTTTCTCATGCGCCATGACTTCCTTCTTATCCACCACCGAGCCCACCGTGGATGTCAGGCAGTATAAGACCAAGGTTGGCGCGTAGGCTTTGTCGGTTTCAAGGGTGACGGTGTGGGCATCTACCGCTTTGATGCGGTCGCGTACATTTTTAGTGTGGAATCCGAACTGACCCAGGATGAAGGCCGGGGATTTGTCCAGAATGACAGCTCGCTGCAGCGAGAAAACGACATCCTCGGCGGTCAGCGGATTGCCCGAAGCAAACGTGATGCCCTTGCGGATCTTGAAGGTATAGGTTTTACCGTCGGGGGATACATCCCAGCTTTCCGCAGCTACGCCGTAAATTTTGCTGACGTCCTCTACATCGTAACTGATCAGGCGATCATATGTGTTCGCCGCATATTCAGCTGCCGAAAATTCAAAAATTTCTGCCGGGTCCAGGCTGATGATGTCATCGAACTGCCACGCCATGACCAACGTGTCGGCCGGTGTGGCGGCGAGAGCCGGGGTGGAAAACACGATCACCAGAGCCATAACGATTAAGGACCATCTTTGCATGGCAAACCTCCTGAGGATAAAGGTTATCGATTCCGGATCGCCGGACGCCCGGGGGTGGGGCATGAATGGGGGGAACAGCGTCGGCTTGAAAAACAATACTAATACAACGTTCGATCATATCGCTGTCAAGCATGAAAAAAGGGCGCCTTGTTGCCCGCAGGCGGGCGAAATGGATGGGTCAATGAAAAAAGTAAAAAGTAACCTATTGATTTTATATCAGGTTTAATTATTATAGAATTATGGCCTTGAAAATAGCGCGGGCCGATTCACCACCGGGAATGCTCGCGGAGCAAGACGGTGCCTGCCGGGCAGCAGGCGGTTGTCGTTTCTCAATCGGTTTCTACCCTGCCTTGAAGGCGATCCGATGGTTTAAGACCACTTATTGGGATCCGCATCACCAACGGAGGGCGATACGATGGATCACGACCCCTATGAGACGTCACAGGAAGCCAAAAAAGACGAATTCCGAAAAGCCGACGATCTAGGCGGACGGCGCCGCAAAGCCGACCGGCGCGGCCGTACGACGGCGGGTATTTTCCCCGAACGCCGCTGGCTTCGGCACCGGCGTGAGGGGGGCGACCGCCGCAGTTTCCCTTTTTTCGGCCCCCGCCGGAACCGGGAGCGCCGGGAGGCGTTCAGGGAAACGGAACCGGAAGATAACAGCTGATGGTGTTTTCCTCGCGATTCCCTTGGATCATATCGGCCCGTGGGAAACTATCTCCCGCGTGCACGGGCCGCCTTGCGCGACAGGTGGCGCCGGTCGCCCTGCCGCCGTGCTCCCCGAAACGGTAGACCATCCCGCCGAAACTGCACCCCTATCCTTTAAATGTGTCTGCCCCCATGCGCACCGCAAGGCAGAGGCCATCATGTTCCGGTGAATGCTCCGGCAAAAACGCAAAGAGACTGACTTCCCGCCAGGCGGGATCTTCGTGCAGGGCGCGGTTGAAGGGGGCGGCATCCGCGAAGGCCACATTGTCGGCCAGCAAAAGACCGCCCGGCCGCAGTAAACGGGCACAATGGGCCAGGGCCGGCAGATAGTCTTCCTTTTCGATATCCATGAAAATAAAATCGAAGTGCTCCGTTGATGCTGCGATGGTTTCCAGGGCATTGACGCATTTCACATCGGCCCATGCCGAGAGACCGGCTTTCTCCAGATTGGCGGCAGCACGGCGGGCCATGGCATCGTCCCATTCCAGCGCCGTAAGTCGGCCGCCGGTTTCGGCGCAGGCCTGGGCCAGGAAGATGGCCGAGTATCCGGTGGCCGTCCCCAGTTCCAGGATTTTTTGGGCCCCGGTGGCCCGTGCCAGGATGTAAAGCAACTCCCCCACCAGGGGGCCCACGATGGGGATGTCTTCCCGGCGGGCTTCCTCCTCCAGCGCCAGGAGCAGGTCGCTGCGTTCGGGGACCAGATTGCGAAAATAGGTCTCGGGATGGGCGATTATTTCGGACATGGCGCAGTCCTCCTTAAGATTTTTTCCCATATGAGTTGATGGAAAAGGGGCCAAGGATTCGAGGATTCAAGGGCTCAAGTGTAACTTGTATAAAAAAAGCGCCAAGCTCAAAGCGTCAAGCTGAAAGCGAGAGGCCGAAGAGAAGGGCAGCGTCACTGGGAATTTTAAATAGTGTCCATCCATAAATGGCATCTTTCGGCCCCGGGCGGCGTTTTCGCTCTTTTGAAATCCTCGAAATAGTTCATTTATCGTGTCCGTCCGGAAGAGGCATCTTTTGGCAGGCCGGGCAGATGTGCGTGCTGCGCTGGCCCACCACCATGCGCACGATGGTGGCACGGCAGCGCGGGCATGGCATTCCGTGACGGCGGAAGACTTTCAGCTCGTCCTTGTTCCGACCGCGATTGCCGGCCACGGAATAGAATGTGGTTTCCCCGGTTCCCAGGGTCGTGCCCATGTTGCGCAGGCCGCGACGGAGCACCTTGCGGATGGACCGGTGAAGCCGGCGGATTTCCGACTTGCCCAGGTCAGCCGACGACCGGGTGGGATGGAGACCGGCATCCCACAGGGCCTCGTCCACGTAGATGTTGCCCAGCCCGGCAAGGAACTGCTGGTCCAGCAGAAGCGGTTTGAGGTGACGGCGGCGGGTGGTCAGGCGCTGTCCGAAGCGCCGGGCGGTGAATTGCCGCGACAGGGGCTCCGGCCCCAGGCGTGCGAGCATCGTGTCGCTGTTCGCTATATAGAACCGGCCGAACTTGCGCGTATCATGATAACGCAACTGCTGCTGCCCGTCGAAGCTGAAGGCGACATGGTCATGTCTGCCGAAGGCCGTATCCCGATTTGCCAGGTAGAAACGTCCGGTCATGCGGAGATGGGTCAGCATGGTCAGGCCCTCATCCAGGTGCCAGACAATGAATTTGGCCCGCCGGGTGATGTTGTCGATCCGGCGGCCCGCCAGCGTCCGCCGGAAAGCTTTGGGCGCCAGCGCGGCGATGCTGCCCGGCCAGCGGACATGGACATCCGTGATGGTTTGGCCTGCAAGGCCGGTGGCGATAAGGTCGTCGACAACGGTTTGGACTTCGGGGAGTTCGGGCATGGTTTTTCTTTCGGGATGAGCCTCACGGGCATCATATGCGCAGGTATTCATGCGGCGCCGCATGGTCGGTTTGAGCCGTTCTGTAGCGTCCGGCTGGTACCGAAGATAACCTAGTGTTCGTCCAGTAATGGTAGATTTTGGTTCCGAGCAAGGTCTGAGCGATTTGGAAACCGCAGGAATAGTGGACTATTTCGAGGATTTCAAAAGAGCGAAAACGCCGCTCGGGACCAAAAGATGCTATTTATGGATGGACACTAACCTAAATGCCAGGAGAGGGCAGGTCAAGGACGGTCAGCCGGCTGATGTTAAAAAATCCGGTGACCAGCTGGCCTGGGGCGGGAGTTCTTTTTTAGCCTATGGCGACCCGGATGAGGGCAAAGGCCGCGATGAGCAACCCGATCAGGTCGAAGTTGTCAATGGTGTGGTGCATCGCAAAGCCGCTTTCGTTTGGGGTTGAAAATTTAAAAGCTACAAAGCAATTCCTGTGCCGAAACCATGTATATTTTTAACATACCGAAAAAGCTACTAAAGTCAATAACCCAACGATGGTGTGTAAATGGATTTGAGATTATTTTTTAATATAAATAGGAAATGAATTGCCTAATTGCGGCGATTGGGCGTTGGTTCAGGGCAGTACCTCGATGCCCCAAAAAAAACCCCGCCTGTCAAAGCCGGCAGATGACAGGCGGGGCGGAAGAATACGCGGAGAGGTGTTGGGCGTATCCTTCAGGAGGGCGGTTAAGGGACTTTCCCCTTGTATTGTTGGAATGGGTCAAACGGTCCCAGCAACCCTGTGGCGCTTAGACGTAGCATAATCGATGCCAGTTTTTTATTATTTCTCATCATCGTCAAATTTTACTTGGATTGGTAAAAACATCAATAATTCAGCGGGATAAACAACAGGCGCGGATGGACTGCAATTTCCTTCGGGTCTATCGCCTGTCAATGATGTTGATATATCTGCAGGGGTGCTGTAAACTTCATAGACATTGTTTTGAAGCCTGTTTGTGCCCTAATCCCGATGGTACCCTAAAAAGAGGTTTGTCTGTCATTCCGGATTTCGAAAAGCGCCCGGGGCAGGCATTTATCCGGAGTCTCTAACACCTGGATATCAATAGATCCCGGCTTTCGTTGGAATGACGCCGAAGCGGGAAATACGACATGTAACGGTCCATCTATCCTGGACCCAAAACGTTGGGAACGCCTATGCCATCCGTCCTGCCCGAGGAATCCTTTTCCGGCCGCGAACTCGAACTCCTCCATGAGGTTTCCGCCTCGATCCAGGCCTTTTCCGATTTGAACGATCTGCTTCGGCATATCATGCGCCAGATCAAAAATGCCTTCGGGATCGAAGGGGCTTCCATCGCCCTGCATGATCCTGAAAAGGAGGAGTTCTACTTTATCCGAACCGTAGAGGAATTAAACGGCCGCGATTCGGACGAAGAGGCACCCATGCGTTTCCCGGACGACTATGGCGTGGGCGGCTGGGTGTTCCGTGAAAACAGCACGGTCATTATCCCGGATGTGGCCAATGACGAACGCTTTGCCAACACCTTGAATCTTCAGCAGTCTTTCCAGACACGCTCCATGATCTGTATCCCGCTGAATACCAGCAAGGCCCGGATCGGCGTTTTCTATGCCTTGAACAAAACCGAGGGAATCTTCACGGATCACGAAGCGCGGTTGCTGGAGGTCCTGGCGGGACCCATTGCTGTTTCCATCGAGAATGCCCGTCTTTACGGTGCGTTGAAGCAACATGCCGATCAACTGGCCTCTGAAAATGTCCGCTTGAAAGCCGAGGTCCAAAACCGGTTCAATCTGCAGGGTGTTATCGGTTCCTGTCCTGCCATGGAAAAGGTGTTCAACCTGGTTGAGAAGGTTATCGACAATACGACATCGGTGCTGATCCAGGGCGATACCGGTACGGGCAAAGAAATGATTGCCCGTGTCATTCACTACAGCGGCCCGCTGCGGGACAAACCTTTTGTGGCCGAAAATTGCGGTGCCCTTTCAGAAAATCTTCTGGAAAGCGAATTGTTTGGCCATGTCAAAGGGGCTTTTACCGGCGCGGTGTCCGATAAAAAGGGCCTGTTCGAGATGGCCGATGGCGGGACCGTATTCCTGGATGAAATTGCCGATATGCCGCCGGCCATGCAGATCAAGCTGCTGCGCGTACTGCAGGAAGGCCAGGTGCGGCCTGTGGGCGGGTCCAGCATTATCCAGGTCAATTTCCGCCTGATTGCCTCCTCCAACCGTGATCTCCACCAGGAAGTGGTCAAGGGGCGTTTTCGGGATGATCTGTTTTACCGCATCCAGGTTTTCCCCATCATACTGCCTCCCTTGAAAGACCGACGGGAAGATATCCCACTGCTGGCCACGCATTTCCTGGACAAGTGCGCCCGGAAATTCAAGATGCCGGTAGGCCGTATGAAACCCACCGCCATGGAAATGCTGTCCCGCTTTGATTGGCCGGGCAACATCCGGGAACTGGAAAACGAAATCGAGCGGGCCGTATGCCTGGCCGGCCAGGATCAGGAGATCGGCATCGACTGTCTTTCAGAGAAAATTACGGCCATTGCAGCGGACGAGCCGCTGGAAACCCTGAAGGATGCCACCTTGCAGCAGACGGTGGCGCGGCTCGAGAAGAAAATGATCATCGACGCCCTGCGCAAATCGGGCGGCAACCGGTCCCAGGCCGCCCGGACGCTGGGACTGACGCGCCAGGGGCTTTTGAACAAAATTGGGCGCTACGAAATCGATCTGTAGCCGCCGACACGACGGAAAGAGAAAAACATGGACGATAGGCTGACGGTGGGCAATGTGACCGCCGAACCGGGGACGATCCAATATGGCCGCTGGGAGGCCCTGGCCCACCCCACCGGCCACATGGAGTTTTTTCCCGTCATTCTGGCCCGGGGGGCGGCACCAGGGCCCTGCCTCTGGTTGACCGCCGGCATTCACGGGAACGAGCAGGCCGGCCCCCTGGCCCTCTACCGACTCATCAGCGAAGACCTGGTTCGCCGTTTAAAGGGCACCATCGTCGCCATGCCGGCCCTCAACCCCGCCGGGCTTCGCACCATGCAGCGCGCCCCTTATCATGCCAATGCGGATCCCAACCGGTTCTGGCCGGAAATGAAAGGCACTCCGGCAGCCGATCCGGACCGCGATCCGCCTTCATCCCTGGAGCAGGCCTATCAGCGCCTGTATGATGAAATCGTTGCTTCGGCGGATTACTTCATTGATTTCCACAACGCCTGGATCGGCTCGCTCTCCTTCGCCCTGCGGGATCGCATTCTCTACCAGGCCGGTGATGAGGCGGACCAACGGCGGGCCCGCGAACTGGCCGACCGCCTGGATCAGATGGTCAACGCCTACGGGCATACCGTTGTCAACGAGTACCCCGCCGAAACCTATATCCGCGAAAATCTTCACCGGACGGCATCCGGTTCCGTGCTTCAAAAAAGCCGCATTCCGGCTTTTACCGCCGAATTGGGCACTGGGCTGGTGCCGGACCCGGCCATCATCCAGGCGGCCTGTGCCGGCACCCGCAATGTCATGCGCTGGGCCGGTATGCTCGATGACGAAAACGAAGCCATCGAAGACACCCGGGTCATCCGGCCGGGATATCCCGTCCGCCGCATGCGCACCCCACGGGTGCCGGAAGCCTGTATCGTCCATCATCTGGTGGATGCGGGCATGCGGGTCGGCAAGGGGGATGTGGTGGCGGAAATGCGTGATGTCTGGGGCCGGCCGGTGGGCAACGGCGTCATTCGTTCTTCCCATGAAGGGATTGTGCTGGGGCGCACCCACGGGGTCTATTTCTATCCGGGCCAGCCGATTCTGACCATGGCGGTGCGGGACGACGGCACGCTGATTGCACCCTATCCGGATACCTACGGAAAACTCTGACCGCCCCGCCGATGCTCGGCGCGGGACAAAGGGAAAGCAAGCCCCAAAAGGACAAACCATTTTAAAGTCCCTTCAAAGGATGCTGCCGGATGCATCCCGCTAGGCGGGAGGCATTTCAAGATTTCTTTTCCGGGCAAGAAAAGAAATCTATCCGGATGTAATGCGGGTGCCGGCGCGGCCTTGAACGGCCTTCTCGATGGTATCCAGGGATGTGATCACCGCTTCCTTGCCCCCCTGACCCACAAACTGCAAGGCCGCCTCGATTTTGGGCTGCATCGTGCCGGGGGGGAATTGATCGTCGCGCAGGTGGGCGGCCAGTTCATCAGTCGTAACGTCTTCCAGATACCGCTCCCGGGGGGTGTTGAAATTTATGGCCGCGCCGGGGACATCGGTGGCCATGATGAAGCGGTGGGCGCCGATCTCCCGGGCCAGGGTGGAACTGACCAGGTCCTTGTCGATGACGGCGTCCACCCCGTGAAAGGAGCGCCCCTCCCGGGTGACGGGAATGCCCCCGCCGCCGCCGCAGATCACGATAAATCCCATATCCACCAGTTTGCGGATCTCCCGTTTTTCCACGACCGTAACCGGACGCGGGGAGGCCACCACCCGGCGGTGGCCTTTGGCGGTCAAACGGGTGGGGAAGGGGCTTTCGGCCGCCTGGGATTCGGAAAGGACGGGCCCGATCGGTTTGGTTGGGGATGCAAAGGCCGGGTCCTTTTCATCGACGACCACATAGGTGATGACCGTGATAAACGGTTGGTGAAAATGGATGCCGAGCTCCATGAGGGCGGTATCCAGGGTGGACTCGATCATGTACCCGATCTGCCCCTGGGTTTGCGCCACCAGAATCTCCAGCGGCAGTCGGGGCACCTGCTCGCAGCACTCCTGCTGGAGGAGCAGATTGCCCACCTGGGGCCCGTTGCCGTGGGTGATGATGATACGGTAGCGGCGGGAAAGACGGGCGATCTGACGGGTGGGACCTTTCAGGTTTTTAAACTGCTCTCCGATCGTGCCGGCCTGGCCCTTGCGGATCAGGGCGTTGCCGCCCAGGGCGATTAAAAGTGTTTCGGTTGGTGTGGATGGCGCCATGGGGTTACCCCTTGCTTTCACGCAGGTCATTTCAGTTAACGGTTCTCTGCAAAGCTCCAGTCAACAAGAATTTACCACGAAGAGCACGAAGAAAAACCGGCCAGCGCAGATGAATTTCATCCTGCGCATCGTCGGTGCGGCCGGAGCACGCGGAAACTCGCCCCGCTTTCAGCGGGGCTCAGACAGTCCGTGCGCTTGTTCCCGTCCGCCCCGTCGATGCTCGGCGCGGGACAATGGGAAAACCAAAACCAAGAAATCAAAAACAGTTTTCAAGCTTCTTTTCAAATGTTCGGGCTAAAGTGTTTTTGATAAACACACTTCCGGGTGGATACACTTCACTAGAAGCCATCTCAAAATTAGGGTTTTCGTTCGAGATACGGCGTGGCCGAGAATTCCCGTAAAGCGGGACTTCCCATCTGATCAAGCCCTCAACGGTGGGTGCAACCCGTAGGCGCCCCGAAGGAAGTGCCCTTGGGGTACATACTGTAGTATGTCGAGGACTTGAGACGAGGACACAACGCCGATATCGGGTGAAAAAACTTTTTTGAGATAGCTTCTAAAGGTTCAGCCGCCGGGTGAGGACTTCTTCCAGTTGTGGTCCCTGGGGCGCATCCTGGTACTCGTAGCGCACTCTCAGGGTCGGTTTGTCGATTTGCAGCAGCCGGGGCAGATCGATGGGCGTGGCACACAGGACCAGGTCGCAGTCGGCCTTGCGGATGGTCGCTTCCAGGTCGGCCACCTGCTGCCGGCCGTATCCCATGGCAGGCAGCACCTGACGGATCTGGGGATAACGGTCATAGGTATCCCGAATGCTCCCCACGGCAAAGTCGGCGGCTTCCACGATTTCAGAGGCTTTGTAGCGGCGGGCCGCGATGGTGCCGGCCCCGAAGGACATCTCACCATGGGTCAGGGTGGGGCCGTCTTCCACCACCAGCACCCGTTTCCCTTCGATTTGTTCGGGTTCCGCCGCCAGAATGGCGGACTCCGCCAGCACGATATCGGCTTCGGGGGCGTGGGCGGCGATATTGCTGCGCACCATTTCGATCTGGTCGGCCGCGGCACTGTCGACCTTGTTGATGACGGCGATGTCCGCCATGATCATGTTGGTCTCACCGGGGTAGTAGCGGCATTCGTGGCCGGCGCGGTGCGGGTCGAAGACGACGATGTGAACGTCGGGGTGATAAAAGGGGGTGTCATTGTTACCCCCGTCCCAGACGATGATATCGGCCTCTTTTTCGGCTTCATCGAGTATCGCCTGGTAATCGATGCCGGCGTAAACCACGATGCCCTGGTCGACAAGGGGTTCGTATTCTTCTCTTTCCTCGATGGTGCAATGATGGCGGTCGAAGTCCGCGTGGGTTGCGAAGCGTTGGACGACCTGCTGGGTCAGGTCGCCATAGGGCATGGGGTGACGAACGGCGACGACGCGGCGCCCCCTGTTTTTGGCGATACGGCAGACTTTGCGGGTGGTCTGGGACTTGCCGCAGCCCGTGCGCACAGCGCAGACGGCCACAACCGGCTTGTTGGAACGGAGCATGGTATAGGTGGCGCCGATCAAGATGAAGTCCGCCCCCTCGGCCATGGCCAGGGAGGCTTTGTGCATCACTTCCGTGTGGGGGACATCGCTGTAGGAGAACGCCACCAGGTCCACTTTGTGCTCCCGGATCAAGTGCCCCAGTTCTTTTTCATGATAAATCGGCACCCCCTGGGGATAGAGTTCGCCGGCCAGTGCCGGCGGGTAGAGACGATCGTCGATATCGGGGATCTGGTTGGCTGTAAACGCCACCACCCGGTAGCGCGGCTTGTTCTTGAAGTAGATGTTGAAGTTGTGGAAATCGCGACCGGCGGCCCCCATGATGATGACGTTCTCTACCATACCCAACCCTTTCCTCGAACGGATCTCAAAATGTTGAGATGCGTCCGGTTTGCGTGGTTAACATTTTCCGGCCAGGAACAGCATAATGGCGTTCTGGACATGCATCCGGTTTTCCGCCTGGTCGAAGACGATCGAAGCGGGGGATTCCATGACGGCATCCGTCACTTCGATATCCCTTTGGGCCGGCAGGCAGTGCATGAATACCGCCGAAGGGCCGGCGGCGGCCATCAGGGCCTCGTTGACCTGGAAATTGGCAAAATGGGGGCGGCGTTCTTCCAATTCGTGTTTCTGCCCCATGGAGGCCCAGACATCCGTGTACACGACGTCGGCATCCCGGACAGCGTGCATCGGGTCGTGGTCGATGGCGATGGTGGAAAGGCCGGCCTCCCGGGCAAGGGCGACGGTGGCTTCCTCCGGCGTGTAGCGTTCCGGACAGGCGCACACGAAGTGGAAGGGCAGGCGGGCGGCCAGACGCAGCCAGGAGTGCACGATGTTGTTGCCATCGCCCACATAGACGATTTTCAGGTCGTCGAGATTGCCCCGTTTTTCCCGGATGGTGAAGATGTCCGCCATGATCTGGCAGGGGTGGTTGTAATCCGTCAGGGCGTTGATCACGGGCACCGTGGCATAGGCGGCCAGTTCCTCGATATGGGCGTGGTCGAACAGGCGCGCCATGATCAGGTCGTTGTAGCGGCTGACCACCCGGGCAATGTCTTTGACCGCCTCGCGCTTGCCGATTTCGATATCCTGGGGGGTGAGGTAGATGGCATGGCCGCCCAGGCGATAGAAGCCGGTTTCAAAGGAAACACGAGTGCGGGCCGATTGCTTGTTGAAGATCATGGCCAGGGAGTGATTCCGGAAGGGTCTGTAATCTTCTCTGCGTTGGAACCGGGCCTTGACGTCACGGGCCAGTTCTAGCACCTGCCAGATCTCTTCGGTGGACAGGTCGTCCACATGGAGAAAGTCGCGTTTCACGGTATTGCCTTTCTTGTTGAACGGGTTATCGAAAGTTGCCGGGCGGTGTCTCCGACGCCATGCTGTCCGGTCACCTGGCCGCAGGCATGTTCCCGTTTCTAATCGGCTCCCAGAACTTTTGCAATCCTTTCCATGGCCCAGTCGATGTCATTCCGTGTAATCACCAGGGGGGGGGCAATGCGGATAATATGGTCATGGGTTTCCTTGCAGAGCATGCCCTCGGCCATGAGCTTTTCGCAATATTGACGGGCCCCGCCCACTTCCGGATGAAATTCGATGCCGATCATCAACCCCTTGCCCCGAATTTCTTTGATTTTGGGGTCGCCGAGCGCGCGCAGGGCATTGACGAAATAGTCGCCCAGGCGGGCGGCGTTTTCGACCATGCCTTCTTCCACCAGGACTCGCAGGGCCGTGCGGGCAATGGCGCAGGCCAGGGGGTTGCCGCCGAAGGTGCTGCCATGTTCGCCCGGACGAAGCACGTCCATGACCTCCTTGTTCGACAGCACGGCGGATATGGGATAGAAGCCCCCGGAAAGCGCCTTGCCCACAAGGGTCAGGTCCGCCTCGATGCCTTCGTGCTCTTCGGCCAGGATTTTGCCCGTGCGGCCCAGGCCGGTTTGAATCTCGTCCAGAATCAGCACCACATTATGGTCTTCGCAGATTTTTTTGGCCTGCCGCAGGTAGCCTTCGGGCGGGATGATGACCCCGGCTTCACCCTGGATCGGTTCCACCATAAACCCCACTGTTTGCGGCGTGATGGCCTTTTCAAGCGCTTCGGCATCGCCGAAAGGGACGGTCTTGAATCCGGGCGTAAACGGTCCGAACCCGTCGCGTGAGCCCGGATCCGTGCTGAAGCCGACAATCGTGATGGTGCGGCCGTGAAAATTGTCGCTGCAGACAATGATTTCCGCCTGGTCGTCCGGGACCCCCTTGACCTTGTAGCCCCATTTTCTGACCGCCTTGATGACGGTTTCGACCGCTTCGGCCCCGCTGTTCATGGGCAGCATTTTATGGGAGCGGGTCAATTCGCACACCTCTTTGTAGAAAAGACCCAGTTGATCGTTGCGAAAAGCCCGCGACGTCAGGGTCAGCTGATGGGCCTGGTCCACCATGGCCTGCATGATGGCCGGATGACAGTGCCCCTGGTTCACGGCGGAATAGGCCGACAGGCAGTCCATGTAGCGGTTGCCGTCCACATCCCATACCCAGATGCCTTCACCGCGCTTCAATACCACATCCAGCGGTTTGTAATTGTGAGCACCGTAGCGGTTTTCCAGATCGATATAATCCTGTGATTTCATGATGCCTCCCCCCTCCTGATAGGTGCCGGCCTTTGCGGCTCATTTTTCATATGCTGGTTGAAACGCCGTACGTGGTCGAGGGCCAATTCCCGCGCTTTTTCAGATCGGCCCGCCTTCACGGCGGTCACGATCGACTGGAGATCCCGATAGTTTTCTTCCAGAACCGCCTGTCGGCGAAACGTGAAGCGGTCGTATAATCCGAGGATGGTTTCATGGACCATCCGGGTTACCGCCACAAAAACCGGATTGCCCGCAATCTCGGCCAAAGCGATGTGCAGGCGGATGTCCATGCGGATGAAATCATAGGGCGTACGATCCGATTCGCGGAGAATGGCCCCGGCCCGGGCAAGGAGGTTCTCCAGGTGTTCGATATCGGTGCTGTTGGCCCGGAGGCTTGCCAAGGCGGCCACATCCCCCTCGATGCTTTCCCGGAATTCGGTCAGATGATCCAGGGAAACCTGCTGCTGCTGGAGCAACAGCATCAGCCCGTCGGTAAGGGGTTCGGTGCCGGCGGTTTTGATGATGGCCCCGCCGCTGACCCCGAGCTTGACTTCGATAAGCCCTTTCTGTTCCAGCACCCGCAGGGCCTCTCGGATGGAAGCCCGGCTGGTCTGGAACATGTCCACCAGTTCTCTCTGGGAGGGCAGTTTGTCACCGGGTTTGAGGCGGCCGTCGACAATGGCGTCCTGGATCTGATCGACAAGATCCTGGAAGACGCGGTTGTGTTGGGTTTTACGGAACATGATATGGGGTGGGGATCGATTTGGATCGAATCCGGTCGGTTCCCTTTCCTGTCGGTAATGGTTGGAAGGAATTAAGTGCAATTGTTAAAATGGGTAACCCATTTGTAAATTGAGGGCCTTCCAATGTCAACCCCCAAATCAAGAACAGTGGTCCAAGCATTTTTTTTAAGTGGCACTTGCATGTCATTCGATTCGTGACCACCTATTAATCTGTTTTGCAAAAATGGGGCGCAAATGAGGGGGGCGATGGAGAAAAGGACTTTTTGCCCGTCGTTTTGAGAATCGAATCATAATGGGCCGCCTGTTGCAAAAACGTCAAAATCATGACGGAGAACTTACAAAAATGTGATGAATTCCGGCCTGGCCCTGGCAAGTGTGAATCGGTCAAAAAGTCGGACGGATCTCAAACTGTTTGTAAATATATACAATAAAGCTGTTTGGCAGAGATTTCGGGGCCTCTGGCACAGGAATTGTAAAGAAACTGCGAAAGGTACCGATAATACTGTTTAACAGCTAACGATAAAGAAAGTTCAGAATATCATGATGTATGAAAAGCCCAATTTGCCCAGTTTGCCTCGAACGGTCGATGAAGTGGCCGATTTGTTGATTTCCGACCTGCCTCCCAAAGAGATGGCGACACTATCCAGCATGGACGAAAACGAATTCCTGCGGTTGTACAACACCGTGGCCCAATACGTCCTGGACGAATTCAAAATCTGGACCGGCAATGACGATTTGCTGCAGTCCTGCCTGTCCAGGGTCTCCGGCAGCGATGAAGAAACGGATCCGGCCATGGTCATTCTCCGCTGTGTCTGGCAGAAACTGAATGATCTGCCGGAGATTCTCATTATTACCTGAAATTCCCATCCCGAAAATGCATGAAATTTTCGGAACGGCGGTTTGAATGCAGGGGGGATACGTGGCCGTGATTCAAGCTCCGGTTCGCTGTATTCTCCCTTGTCATTGATCTGATCCATCCCACTATCCCGGATATTTCACGCGCCCGCAGGGTGAAACTTTTTCTATGATTCTGGAAATCGTCGAAAGGTACAGCGTGTCATCTGAAAACCATACCCCGAATAGCGTCGTACTTTTGAATATTTACATAAAATCCATTATGTAGAAAAAATTGCATGAAATATTCGGGTTAGGGTCTTTCCTGTCCCCTGATGCCGTTATGCCATTAGCAGCGACGGCATCGGCGTGCCGCCCTTCCGGGTGAGATGACGGTTCGATCCGTTCCTCGCTTCCGGCCAAGAATATCCATCCGTGCCTTGACGGCAGGCCTTCAAATGTCCGATAAAAACTTGCTGGTATGGCACTACCCCTCCCATGAAAGGATGTTACGATGACGGAACTCCAGAAGACCGTATTGCATGATGTTCATCAAGAACTTGGCGCAACCATGGTGGATTTCGGCGGCTGGCACATGCCGGTCCAGTATCCCGACGGCATTCTGCAGGAACATCTGATGACCCGTTGCGGGGCAGGGATTTTTGACGTGTCGCATATGGGACGATTTGTTTTCAGCGGAACCGGGGCGTTGGCTTTTTTGCAGAGGGTACTGACCAACAACGCGGCCGCCCTCGATGGGGGGCAAAGCCAATACACCATGATTCCCGATGCCGACGGCGGGGCTATCGACGATGCCTACCTCTACCGCTTTCGGGAGGAGGAATACCTCCTGGTGGTGAATGCCGCCAATCGTGAAAAAGACTGGGACCATCTGCGGCACAGCATATCGCAATTCAGTGACGTACAGATGGAGGATCGATCGGCGGATTTGGCTATGATCAGCCTCCAGGGGCCCCAGGCCAAGGTGCTGCTGCAGGCACTTTTGACCGGAGGCGCTTTGCCGGAACCGGAGAAGAACGCCCTCAGCCTGGGCTTGATCGGCCCAACCGAGGTGTGGCTGGCCCGAACGGGATATACCGGAGAGCCGCTGGGATTCGAGCTGTTTGTGCCGTCGGCCCAGGCCGCGTCCGTCTGGCAGGCCCTGGTGGACAAAGGGGCCACGCCGGTGGGGCTTGGCGCCCGGGATACCCTCCGGCTGGAGGCCGGACTGCCCCTCTACGGCCATGAACTCGGCCAGGATATCGATGACCGGACGATTCCGATTTATGCCTGCGGTCTGGCCCGGTTTGCGGTCAGCTTTTCAGAGGTGAAGGGCGATTTCATCGGGCGCGAGGCCCTTGCCAAACAGTTTGAGGCCTGGGAGGGCATCCGGAAACAGGATTATACACGCGTGGCCGACCTGCCGCGCATGGTGATGCCCATCGCCATGACGGGGAAGGGCATCGCCCGGGCCGGCAACCTGGTTTACCGCGGCGACAAACCGGTGGGCTATGTCACCAGCGGAACCATGGTGCCCTACTGGCTTTTCGAGGGGCAGGGCATTGCCTCCCGCAGGACCGATCAAAAGGGGCGGCGGGCCATCGGGTTGGCCCTGATCGACAGTGATTTGCAGGAAGGGGATGAACTGACCGTGGATGTCCGCGGGAAGCGCTATCCGGCCCTGGTGGTGCCGTATCACATGCGGGCTGAAGCCCCTCCCCTGGCGCGGCCGATTCTTTACGCCCATCTGCACCCGGAATACAAACAGCCCTATGACATTTCCGAGGGGCAGCGCAAAGCCCGCCGGCTGCTGGAGAAAGCCCTGGCCAACGACGCCTGGCGGCAGCGGGAGTGCATCAACCTGATTCCGTCTGAACAGACGGCGTCGCGGTTGACACGGCTGCTTTCCATCCTGGATCCGGCCGGACGGTATGCCGAGCACAAGTCCGTGGCCGCCCTGGCCGAGGCGGATGTTTTTTATTACCAGGGTACGGCGTTTATCGCGGAAACGGAAGCCTTGCTGGCCAGTGAAATGCAGCGCTATCTGGGCTGCAGCGAAGTCGAAACCCGGCTGATTTCGGGACAGATGGCCAATACCGCCGTTTTCAGCGCCATGGTCGATTACGTCAACCGGACGGACCGTCGACGCGAACCCCGCCGCCTGCGCCGGGTGATGAATCATCACATTATCAAAGGCGGGCATCTCAGTGCCCAGCCCATGGGCGCCCTGCGGGATTTTGTGGCCCGTGATCCGCGCACCGAGAAACCGGCCGTCATCAATTTCCCGGTTTTGGAGGACAACCCCTACCAGGTGGATGTCGAAGCATGTCGGGAGCTTCTGGAGATTTATCGTCCGGAACTGGTGATATTCGGCCGGAGCATGACCCTCTGTCGGGAGCCGGTGCGCGCCATCCGTGCGATGGTGGACGAGATGGGACTGGACACTATTTTGATGTACGATATGGCCCATGTCCTGGGATTGGCCGGACCCCATTTCCAGGAGCCTTTCGAGGAAGGGGCCGATCTGGTGACTGGCTCGACCCACAAAACGTTTTTCGGCACCCAGCGGGGCATCGTGGCGGCGAATGTCACCCGGCAGGACACCACCTGGCCCCTGTGGGAAGCGATCGAGCGGCGGGCCTTTCCCGGAAGCGTGAGCAACCACCACCTGGGCACGCTCGTGGGGTTGCTGATGGCCGCCTATGAAATGAATGCCTTCAAAAACGACTACCAGCGCCAGGTTCTGGCCAATGCCAGGGCGCTGGCCAGGGCTTTGAAAGATGTCGGGCTTGACATTGCCGGGGATGCAGCCACGGGGTTTACGGAAACCCACCAGGTCATCATCCAGGTGGGATATGCCCGGGGGCCTGAAATCGCCCAGCGTCTGGAAGACAACAACATTATCGTCAACTATCAGGCCGGACCCACCGAAGAGGGGTTTACGGCCTCCGGCGCCCTGCGCCTGGGGCTGGCAGAGATGACCCGTTTCGGCATGAAGGAGGCGGATATGGGCCCCCTGGCCCAGTTTTTCCACGACGTGATCATGGGGGGGCACGGCATCAAAGACGAAGTGACCGCCTTCCGGAAACAGTTTCAGGATTTGCACTTCTGTTTTTCGGACGACGTTATCGATGAGCTCTTGGAGGGGCTGATCCGGCAGATTTGATTCGCCGGCTGATTTATTCCCGGGAATCGGGCTCGGTCTTTTTACCGGGGGGGACCAGACTGGCCTTGCTGATAAAGCCGCGCCCGAATTTTTCGTTGATGGCATCCACGGTGTGGTCGACTTTTTCCCAATTTTTGGACCCTTCGACCGTATCCCCGAACAAATCCATCTGGATCGGCGTGTCCGCGGTTATGAAATGGGATGCCCCGACACCGATGAGGCGCACTTTGCGGGTCAGGGAATATTGATCCAGCAAGTCCTCCGCGAGTTTGAAAATCGATTCGGCACTCTGGATCGGGCGCGTGACGGTTTTGCTCCGTGTCACCTGCTGAAAATCCGCGTGTTTGATTTTAAGGGTAACGGTGCGCGCCTTGAGATGGTGGCGCCGCAGCTGGCGGCCCACGTCTTCGGCATGATGCCGCAGGATGGTATGCAAAAGGGCCGCGTCGCGGGTGTCCCGGGACAGGGTATTTTCGGAACTGACGGATTTTACATCGGAAGAGGGGGTAACCGGCGTGGGGTCTTCGCCCCGGGCGAGCGCCACCAGTCGGTGGCCGAATTTTCCCAATCGGTTGACCAGCAAGTCTGGTGGATATTGTCGGACATCGCCGAGGGTGATCAGATTCATCCGTGCCAGCTTTTCGTGGGTGACTTTGCCAACGCCCGGTATTTTGCCTACCGGAAGCCGGTCGATGAAAGCAGGTACCGCTGCCTGGGAGATGATGGTCAGCCCATCGGGCTTCTCCATATCGGAGGCAATCTTAGCCAAAAAACGCAAAGGGGCGACGCCGATGGAGCAGGTCAATCCGGTGGCTTGCATAACGCGATGTTTGATGCTGCGGGCGATCTGTTCCGGGGGGCCGAAGAGGCGCTTCCCGCCGCTGATGTCCAGATAGGCCTCATCGATGGACACCGGTTCGACAAGGGGTGTGAAAGCCCGCAGTTGATCCATGATCTGGCGTGAAACCGCCTTATAGCGGTGCATGCGCCCCGGCACGATAATGGCGTGCGGACAGCGCCGGCGGGCTTCGAACATGGGCATGGCCGAGCGGACGCCATAGCGGCGGGCTTCATAACTGGCGGTGGTCACCACGCCCCGCTCGGAGCTCCCCCCCACGACCACGCATTTCCCCCTTAACTCCGGGCGATCCCGCTGTTCCACCGAAGCGAAAAAGGCGTCCATATCAATGTGGAGTATCATTCCCCGTCCGACTTCCCGTCGTTCGTACTGTTATCCCGGATATTTCACGCGTTGGCGATGAACATTCAGGATAGGGTCTTTCATCCCTGATAGCATGGGAGGCTTGCCGGTAATGGAAATTACCACCATGCCGCCGTTTCTCTTTGCCTGGAAACTGGTTTTAATCGATTCGTCCCGTCGGGGCAATGGCCCTTTCTGCTTGGGTTGGTTGATCGGGGCGCTAACGTCAAAAAGGTTGCCATGCGGCCGGTCGTGATTATCAATACAGGAGTCAGCACGAATTTGATGGTCTGAATGGCCTTAACATGATCTGGAGATTTAAAATGGACAGGAAAGCACCGCTTGGCAGGTTTAGACGTTGCCTGGCAAGGGTTATGGGCTTTGGCATTGCTCTTCTGTTGCTGCTGCCGGGCAGCAGCAATGCCTTTCCCGTTTTCTGCATGGATATCATCAAAGCCCCGGATCGGGTGATTACCGGGTGTCGAACAGAAGCCGAGGATTCGCCGGCGAGGGTGGATGCCCCTGATTCCGTGCCGAGAGAAGCAGATGAGGACCTCAGCCCGGTGGATGCGCTTTTAACGCCCAAACCTGTCAACAAGCAACTGTTCCAGGTCGGTCGTCATGGGCTTGCCAGCGATGCCCAAAACCAAGGCGACAAGGCAACGCCGGACGGTGGCGGTGTCAAATCGGACCGGATATCCGCCGAGGACAAGGCCATTGCCGCCGGTAAACTGATGGATACTGTAACGTACGATGAGCGCTGGTATTACATGTCGATCGACAAGGATGGCACCTATCTGTTTGTCGGAGACGTGTTTGATGCGGAGGATCCGATCACAGACTCGGGCGGCGACGATTATCTGCCGGATGGGGTCGGCATCGGTAAGAAATGGACGTTCTGAAACGCTTCGGTCTGTACCGGGCGAGTTTGCGGCATTTGGATTTCGAAAGAGGCCCTTGTGGCGGTCCCCGTCAAGTGCTTGGCAGGGCTTGGCCGGCTAATTTTTTCAGGCGGGTTTCGACGCTCCGATAATTACGATCCAGATCATGATGCCGGCTGATGTGGTGCTGGGCCGCAATGCCCATGCGCTGGCGCAATGCATCGTTCACCAACAGATGTCGGATGTGCCGTTCAAACGCCTCCCAATCCCCCGGGGGGCACAGCAGTCCGGTTGCATCGTGCCGTACGACCTCGGAGGCCCCCCACCCCTGGCAGGCGACAACGGGCAATCCCGCTGCCTGGGCCTCCAGGTACACCATTCCCAATCCCTCCTGAATGCCGGGGAAAACAAACAGGTCGGCCTGGCGGTAACAATCGGGCATTTGATTTCGCGGGACCCGTCCGGTAAAAAAAACATTTTCTCCCAGACATTTTTGGGCGAGCTGTTGCAAGTCTTTGCGTTTTTCCCCATCACCGCAGATGACCAGGCGGAAGCGATACCCCTTTTCAGATAGACGACCACAGGCCCGAATAACCCGGGCAACACCATCGGCTTTGACGCCGGGTCGGAACATGGCCGCGGTCAGAATCACGGGACGTTGATCGTGACGCCATTCCGGCCGCAACGGTCTTAGAGGTGTTCGGTCCTTGCGGAAGTGGTCTACGTGAATTCCGGGCGCGATATAGTGCAGGCGGTGGTCCGGCACCAGGCGCCGCAGATTGATCTGGTCACGGCGTTTGTTGGTGAATACGGCGCTGGCCTGTTTCAGGGAGAAGCGGTTCAGATAAAATCCCGGTTTGGTTTTCCACTGCCGGCGGTACTTGGTGGCGTACACCCCCTGGAAGATCGCATAGGGGATTCCGGCAGCCGGGGCGCATGTGGTGCCCAGCACATCCGGGGCTTTATAATAGGCGTGGTAGGTCAGCCAGACATGCGGCCGGAACTGCTGGAGCATTCGCCGGGCCCGTGCCATCTCAAGGAGGAGGTGTGCCCACAGCCAGGGCTTCCAATAGATCCAGCGCGCCCGAAGGCGACTGACGAGCCGTATGTCATGACCGCGATCGCGCAGGAACCGGTGCAACTCGGTGCCGATCACCAAATCCCCGGAAGGGTGGGGATGATCCAGTGGTTTGAACGGCATGTAGAAGGCAATACGCACCGGCAATTCCTGTCGCCCGAGATAAATACGATTGATATTTAGGGTATTCCCCATTAAAAGTAAACCGTTATGAAACGACTGGATCTTTTGATTTATGCGCACGACGGCCGCGGCTTGGGGCATGCCAGCCGGAGTGTTGCCATCGGCCTGGCCGTCAGGCGGCTGTTTCCTGAGTTGCGCGTATTGTTCGTTTCCGGCCTGAAACAAAGCGCCAGTCTTATCGGCGGCGGCCGGTTAGACTGGGTAAAGCTTCCATCATACGAGACGCGGGTTGTGGATGGGATATCCAGAGGGTGGACCGGCAACAGTAATTTCAGCGACCGGGAACTCGGTGCCATTCGTTCCGGCATGCTTAAGGACATCGTTGGCCGGTTGAAGCCCCGCTGCGTCCTGAGTGACCATATGCCCCAGGGAAAACATCGCGAATTGCTACCGGCTCTGGAAGTTGCCGGTTCCGAAGACAATGCCTATTGGATTTTGGGGATGCGGGGGGTAATCGGCGATGTGGCCGGGGTATGGTCGGATGAGGCCGTAGCGATTTTTCAACGGTTCTACAAGGATATCCTCTGGTATGGGGATCAAAACGTGCTGGGCGCAGAAAGCCCCGATAGAATTGCCCGACGCTTCGATACAGTACCCTTGGCGACCGGATACGTTTCCCGCCTGATGGAATGGCAGCGTATGGCGGCGCCCAGCCGTGCGTCTCAACCATCGCTGACCGCTTCGGTTTCGATCCCCTGGATCGGGGAACACACCCTGGCGTTTATCGATGCTCTGGCCGGTGTCGTGGAGCACATCGGATCGGCGGCCGGTGAATGGCACCTTTTCCTTGATTCCCAGGCATTCGGAGACAATGTCCCCGGGGTGGTTGACCGACTTCGACGTTTACCCCACTGCCGTCTGTTCAAACCGGGGGCGGCATATTTCAGTTCGCTGATGCGGTCCCGCATGGCCATCATCTACGGCGGCTACAACAGCCTGACCGATCTTCTCTATGCCGGTGTTCCCGGTCTTGTCATCCTGCGTGACATGGCCGATCAGGAACAGCAGAAGCACCTGCACTGCCTGCAATACAGGTTCCCAAACCAGTTGTCTTCAATGCATGAGAAGCAATGCTCACAGGACAATCTGGCGGAAAATGTGAAAAGGATGATGGAAATGCCTTCTGAGAAAGGTCTGGAAATCCGTTTGGACGGGGCGGAAACTGCTGCGCGACATCTGCACCAAACTATTGTCGACCACCGAAACCGCTTTTCATGATGCAAAAGGCGATTACCTTCCATGGTGGTCGAGAGATGCCAGCCGGTATCAAGCGCATTTCCGCATAGGCCGTGCCAATCAGGATCAGCATAAACAGCAGCATACTCATAACGATAAAAAATTTCCTCATGATAATAGCTCCATAGCGGTGCGAATAGCGATTAAGGTTTTATTCGGGAGTTCTTTCGAATATTCTAACGCTGGCTTGGGTCTGAGAAGACTGCGAAAGGAAGGACGGTATGGCAATCAAGACGATTCTGTTGATGGCGCAAACGCTGGACGGAAAAATCGCCAGACACGCCGATCATTTTCCGGATTGGACCGGTAAAGCCGACAAGCAGCTTTTCGTACGCCTGACACGTCGTGCCGGGGCGATCATCATGGGATCCAAAACCTATGACACCATCGGCAAACCCCTGCCCGGGCGCAGAAACATCGTCATGACGCGCAACCCCAGCCGGGTTTCCCAATGGGAGAATCTCATTTATACCAGCCAGTCGCCCCAGGTTATTCTGGAGGGATTAGAGGATGAGGGTTTCAATGAGGTTGTTCTGGCGGGCGGGGCGCGCATCAATACGCTTTTTGCCGAAAACGGGCTCATCGATGAAGTAATGGTGACCATTACGCCCATGATTTTCGGCTCCGGGATCGCGATGTTTGAAAAGGGTGTGGGGGGCCGACTCTCTCTCCTGCGGGTCATTCCAATCGACCCTGAACGGGTTTGCCTGCACTATCGGTTTATAGACACCACACAGGAAACGGGTTGATTCTCCTCTGAGATCGGCGGACCGGATTGCTGAACCAGGAGCGTTTCGCCATCCAATTGATTCTTACATGGTTCCGGGACAGGCTATGAATTTTTTAATGCGACGACCCGCCCCTAAACCCTGATAGTACGCACTTGGTTTAGGAACCTGCTTTGCGGAAGGCCAAATAGACATTCGCCGCAAAGATGAGCAGAGCACCCGCCCACCCCCGGACCGTCAACGCCGGATCCATTGCGATAAGAGGACCTGCGAAAGCGGCAATCAGAATACGCGTGGAGGAAAGGATACTGCCCTCCACCGCTGTGACATACCGGAAACCAAGCGTTATAAGGTACTGCCCGGCAATACCGAACCCGCCGCACAGGGTAAGATAGATGATATCGGCGCCTTTCTTGATGACCATGCGATCATGGAACCCGGTGAAGATCAAAAGGCTGCCAAGGCCGAACATGTAGAACAAGATGGTCTCGGAATCGTGTGCCCGTCGGCTGAGGTTTAAGTAGATAATGGCCAGGGCGGCGCTGATGCCCGAGGCCAGTCCCCAGAAATGCTGGATGTCGATGGCCAAATTACCCGGGTGGAGGATGAGGACAATGCCGGCAAAAGCGATCATAAGGGCCAGCGACGTCCGCCATTCCCGCTGGTTGGGGAGAAAAGCCCATGTCATCAAAGCCACGAAAAGCGGATACGTCATGTTGAGGATGTTGGCATGGGCCACCGAAGTTGTCTGGACGGCTTTGTAGAAGCAATAGACGGCAATACAGTTGGCAACCGTTCGCCCGACCAATAGATGATAGCTGATGGGACGTGGCGGTCGCTTCTGGTGCATCAGGATGCCGGCGATGACCACAAAGCCAAGCAAAAAACGCACCAATACGTAGAAGGCGGGGTCAGGGTTGATATCCTGTATCTGTGCCCATCGGATTGTGGCGGTGGACAGGTAGAAGCAGAGGGCCGAGGCCAGGACGGCAGCGCTGCCGGCCATCGCCTGGATGCGCGCTTTGGATCGGGTCACCATTTTGAATTTTACCGCCCGCTTTTCCTGGCGCAACGACCAGGGTTACGCAACGGGCGCGTCCTTTTCGCAGATCACGAACCGCTGCAAGAGAGGGCCTTTGTCGCTATTTGACGGACTATCGGTCAGTCACCAATGGTTTTACTCAAGTTGGGCAGGGTTTCCGGTTTGTCTCGAACGACATAGCGACTGTCGCCATCCCGTGCCGTTACATTTTCATACACGCCATCATCCCGTTTAACCAATTTGGTAAATCCCAGGTCTTTAAGCTCGGCATTGGAGCGCGTCGTGCTGATATTGGTGTGTGAAATCAGTTTTCTGATCGGTTGACCGCACTCGGGGCAACACGTGAGGGGGGCGTCATGAATGGACTGTCGGACTTCAAAGGTCGTTCCCAGGGAGCATGCTTGTTTGGTGTGCTCATATTCGTAAACCGGCATGGTGTTATTCTTTCCTTCCTTCAGATTCGCCGATCGCTCAGGATGACACAAGGGGCATTTGGGGCCCACTTGCTTAAACTTAGCAATTTGGGCGAGGGGTATTCAACCCTTTTCCCATTGAGTTGTCATTTAACCTGATCGTGTAAACTACCTTTTTGAGTATGGTTATATTGAACGTTAATATTTTTGCAACGCATACTCAATTTTCCCTATTACCTCTTCAGGGGTGATTAAGCGCATTCTGTCTTTTTTGGTTTTTCGGGTGATTGCCCCTTTTTTCTCGCCCGGCAGATGGTACTTGTTGATCAGAAGATCCTGGAAACGACGGTATGGTCCGCATCGCCTGGGGTCTGAATAGCCATAAAGAGCAACTGTGGGAATGTTTAGGGCCACGGCCATGTGCATAGGACCGGTATCCGGTGCCACCACAACACGGGAACCAGCCAGCTGTAGCAAGGTATTGCGAACCGGCTTTTCAAGGGCCACCAGGGGCGTGCAGCGGCATAGGCCAAGAATCTTATCCGCAAGGCGTCTTTCCCGCTCGCTTGGCCCGCCCACAATCATGGGCTGAAGGCCCAGGCAATCGTTAACCTTGTCCATGACCCGAGCGTAGCCCTTTGCATGCCAGTCTTTTTCAATCTTAGACGATGCGATCACAAAGGAGACCACCGGGCGATCTATCAATTTAAAGAATTCGGTCTGGTAGGCCCGTTCTTCATCAGTGATATGGATGCCCCAGTCAAGGGGAGTGTCGGGCATGTTCGAAGCATCGAGGAACTCGAAAAACTGGGTCAGGACATGTCCGGACGGCCGGTGGGGTATACGTCGGTTTGAAAAGAACCACTGGAGTTCCCTTGATCGTCTAATATCATATCCCAATTTCACCTTACCCTTGGCGGCCAGGGAGATTATGCTGGCCTTGAAGCTGACTTGGAGCATGAATACGAGATCGAAAGGCTCATTCCCCAATTCCTCGGAAATTTTTTTTAAGGCGCCGAGTCCGCTTTTTGGGGAAAAAATGACAAAATGGTCCACATTATTTTGATGCTTCACCAAATCGTAGGTGAGGGGTTTCAGAATCCAGGTAATGTGGGCACGGGGCCGCGCCTTTCTAAGCCGATTCACAAAGGCCAGGGTATGGGCCACGTCCCCCAGGGCCGAGAATCGGATGATCAGAATTCGTTCACTGCTCATTAGCTTTCCTTTCAGATGCAGCAATCAATAAACTTACAAAAAATTAAACTTACCACAGAGAGTACGGAAGGGAAAAATGATCTTTGAGGGGCTATTGCCGGTAGGTTTGCATATTAAAAACTTGTTACCATAAGACGTTGACTGTTGGATGCTCGATGTTCATGCGGTTTCTCTGCCCTCTGTTGTGGGAATAATTTCTTGTGGAATTTGTCCCTCCGACCTAATCCTTGACACCTTCGCCCAGGTAAAATATTTTTGGCTACAGTGCAATAGATTTAAACTTTAACCCGAATCACAGGATCATACCCATTGAAAATCGATATTTCCATAGGGGAGTTGGTAGACAAGGTCAGCATTCTTGCCATCAAGCTTGAGAAAATTTCGGACCCGTCGAAGGTAAAAAACATTCGGAAAGAATACGAATTACTGCTGAAACCCATGATAGATTGCGGTATCGAAACCGACTCCGAAGCGTTCCTGGCCCTCAAGAACATCAATGTCAAGTTATGGGAGATTGAAGACGAGATTCGAATCAAGGAGGCGGAGAAGGTTTTTGACAGCGAGTTCATCGAACTTGCAAGGAGCGTTTATTTTACGAACGATGATCGAGCGGCGGTAAAAAAACGTATCAATCTGGACACCGGGTCCGAATTGGTTGAAGAAAAGGAATACGTGGAATACAAGGGTAAGTCTAAAAGCACCCCGTAAATGTATATGCTCTCCATACAATTAAGCAATTTGTTACCTAATCGCAACTTAGGTCCGACTACAGATAGATTGAGATAGGACGCAGCCGTTACGCGGCAGCTCACCATCCTGGCCATCTTTTGTTGTTTACCCACCGTGCCATTCACGTCTTATTTTCCAGTACCTGATCCTATAAACGGCTTGCTAATTGAGCAGGGTGAAAACATTAAATACATCCAAACTCTCAACTTGGGCACTCAAGCCCGGCCGTCACTTTGAACGTTTATGCCCACCTCATGAAAAGCATCAATCAGGGTGCTGCCAAGGGTCTCGAAACAGCGGTTTTGGGGGTAAATGGAGACCAAATGGAGACCAAAACGCAACAAGGGGCTACGGCATGTGCCGTAACCCCTTGATATGACTGGTGGGCGGTACTGGGATTGAACCAGTGACTTCTACCGTGTGAAGGTAGCACTCTCCCGCTGAGTTAACCGCCCGTTATATCGATATATCCACCATCTCTTTGAGCTCTTTGCCAACCTTGAAAAAAGGCAGCTTTTTGGACGGGACGCGGATTTTTTCGCCGGTCTTTGGATTTCGGCCGGTGTAGGATTTGTATCCGTTGACCGTAAAACTTCCAAAGCCCCTGATTTCAACCCGTCCCCCCTGGCCAAGGGCATCTTCAATGGATTGAAAGAACACATTCACAATTTTTTCGGCTTCCTGACGACTTAGGTTGGCGGTTTCCTTGAGAGCCATCATCAAATCGGACTTGTTCATTAAGACTCCTTTGGTTATCCGACCCCGCGTTTTTGAAGACGAAAACAAGTTGGCTTTATACTCTTGGCGGGGTTTTCAAGTCAAGATTTTTTTCCATCGAAATTGTTCGCTTTTGCATCTTTCCCGAATGCCGGTGCGCTACGGGGCGATTCCTGATCATCAGACGCGGCTTCGGTTCCCGTGGGGTTTGTTTCCCCCGATGGATCCTTTTCCCGGGATGGATCGGTAGGCAGTGACGGTCGGCCCTCCGGTGCGGGGGTCGGTTTAATGTCCGCCGGGGAATCAGAATCCGTTTTAAGGCTATTGGCCGCCGGGTTAGCTTCTGGGGGCCGGTCAAGCATGGCATCCCGAGGCTCCGGATGTTCGGCGCCGTCTGCCGCCGGGTGCCCCAGGGATGCCTCTTCCGGTGGCGACTGAATCGTACCTTCCTCTTCGGGTAAACTGTATTTTTCAGCTTCGTCCGTTCCCAGGGATTCGATTTCCTTGGGAGAGGGGAGGTCCCGGAGATCTTTCAAATTGAAGACCTCGAGGAACTGCCGGGTCGTTCCATAGATCATGGGGCGGCCGGGTATGTCCTTGCGGCCGAGGACACGGATGAGTTTTTTTTCGAGGAGCATCCGCAGAACACCGCCGCAATCCACACCGCGGATATGCTCCACATCCGCACGGATGATCGGTTGTTTATAGGCAATGATGGCCAACGTTTCCAGTGCCGCGCGACTCAATTTGGCGGGGGACGGTTTTAGAAACTTCTTGACCCATTCACTGTATTCCGAGCGGGTACGGAACTGGTACCCCCCGGCGATGTGCCGCAATTCGAATCCGCCGCCGCGGTGATCGTATTCCTGCGCCAGTTCTTCTACTGCCTTGCGGATCGCAACTGTATCCTCCGTTTCGATCAGGGCCTTCAGCTGCTGGATGGAGACGGGCTCATCCGCAACAAATAAGAGACTTTCTATAATGAATTTCAGTGGCATTCTCATTGGTAGAACATCCGGATCACCCCGGTCTGAACATGCTGGGTGATTCTCAGGAGGCTAAGTTTGACCATTTCCAGTACGGCCAGAAACGTTACGATGATATCGGCGCGGTGTCGACGCTCGACAAACAGTTCCTCAAATGCCACCGAGCCCTTTTTCTCCAGTATATCAATAATTTCGTTGATGCGTTCCTTTACGGATATGCGTTCGGTATGAAGATCCACACGATGTTCACCGGATACGTCATCTAAAATTTTCCGGAAGGCGTCGATCAGTTCGAAGAGACCCACGTGAATTTCTTTTTCTTCGATCGCAAAAGCGGACGTCTGGGGCGAGGGGGAACGAACAAATATCTTATCACCCAAGAGGTCGCGGTTGGCCAATTGCTGGGCGGCATTTTTCATCTGCAGGTATTCGATCAGGGGGCGCGAAATGGCATTGCGGGGATCCTCGTCATCCTCTTCCTGACCGTCGTAAGCCGGCAGAAGCATGCGCGATTTGATCTGGGCGAGGGTTGCCGCCATGACAATGAAGTCGCCGGCGAACTCAATGTTCATGGCCTTCATCCATTCCAGATATCCCAGGTATTGGCGGGTGATCAAGGCAATGGGAATGTCGTAAATATCCACCTCATTCTTCTTGATAAGGTGGAGAAGGAGGTCCATGGGGCCCTCAAAGACATCCTCCAACTGGATTTGATAGCCGTCTGTCATGGATGATGATGCTTATAATTGGGATATTATCGCCCTCGTTAGTACGATGCTTACGCAAGGGCGGCAACACCGATTGCCTGTCGAATCTGTCGGAGAAATGGTCGACTGTACTCCCGGGCCTTGCGGGCACCCTCTTGAAGCACCTTTTCAATATCCTGCGGGTGCTCAATGAGATCCGCATAACGTTCACGCGGCGCCTTGAGGTGATCGTTCAGATATTCAAATAAATACTGCTTCATCTCGCCCCAGCCAATTCCCTCGGCATAACGCTGCCGCAAGGCGTTGGTTTCGTCGGGCTTGGCAAACGCCTGGAAAATTTGAAAAAGGGTACATGTTTCCGGATCCTTGGGTGCTTCCGGAGGCAGGGAATTGGTTTTGATTTTCATGATCAGCTTGCGAAGCTTTTTTTCAGGGATGAAGAGGGGGATCGTATTGTTGTAGCTTTTACTCATTTTCCGCCCGTCCAGCCCTTGCAGAACAGCGGTTTTATCGTCCGTGACCGCTTCCGGCAGAACAAATGTCGTCCCATACAGATGATTGAAGCGGGCAGCAATGTCCCGGGCCATTTCAAGATGTTGGATCTGATCTTTTCCCACCGGGATCCGGGAGGCTTTGAACATGAGAATGTCGGCTGCCATGAGGATGGGATAACTGAAAAGCCCCATGGTGATGCCCTTGTCCGGATCCTTGGCCTTGATGGCTTCGTTTTCCTGTACCGCGGCTTTGTAGGCATGGGCGCGGTTCATTAATCCTTTGGCGGTCATGCAGGTCAAGATCCACGTGAGCTCGGGGATCTCGGGGATATCGGTTTGCCGATAGAAAATGCATGTTTCGGTATCCAGGCCCAGTGCCAGCCAGGTGGCGGCCACTTCCAGGGTTGACCGGCTTAAGATGTCAGGGTCTTGGCATTTTATGAGAGCATGGTAGTCGGCCAAGAAATAAAAAGACAGGACGTCAGGATTGCGACTGGCATCAATTGCCGGTCGAATGGCGCCGACGTAATTTCCGATATGAGGGGTGCCGGTGGTGGTGATGCCGGTCAACACGATATTTCGATTCATATGCGCCCTTTGTCTCCGTTTAAACCGTCCTAATGGACGGGTTGGCGGGTTATGCAGTTAACGGATCGATAAGGCGCCGGGCAAATTCCATCTCTTCTTTGCGGGTTTCCAGGTGCCCGTTCAGCTTTTGATCCCGAATGGCATCCAGAATATGGCGGTAACGCGGCCCCGGAGGCAAACCTAAGGCGCGCAAATCCCTGCCCTTCAATAAAGGCTCCACGAATCTGAGGTGCACACAATAGTGGGATATCGCCTTGCGCACGCGCTCCGTTCGGGCCGCCGCCATCATATAAAGCACCAGCTCGATACGAAAAGGCGCGAGTTCGCGGTAAATGAGGCTGTTGTCCAGCCGGGATTTACGCTCCAGCGCAGCCAGGCTTCTTTCCGCAGCGAATCGCTCTTTGCTGAAAATGGTCGTTAAGCTCGGCGCCAGTTCAAACCGTCGGCAAATATCTCGCGTGGTTTGCGTGCCGCACGGTTGGATCAAGCCCATGAAATAAACGGCCCACTTCATATAGGATTCTTCAAGAAAAAGCAAATCATACCAGGAAACAACCTTTTTGATCGACGTGAACAAAAGGACCAGCGGGTCCGTCAGTTCGATGGATGGATGGATGACTTTCAACAGGTCAAAATCCTTGAGGCGCACAATGGCAGGGGTGGGATTTTCCTCCGTCAGGATTTGCCGCAGTTCTGAAAATACCCGTTTGCCGCTCAAGCGCTGAAAAAAATCCATTCGAACGGCATTCCGGATCAGGTTGGCCGTAAGTTTGCCGATGCTGAAACCAAAACGCTGTTCAAAACGAATGGCCCTGAAAGCGCGTGTCGGGTCTTCGACGAAACTCAGATTGTGGAGGACACGAACGGTTTTTTCCTTCAGGTCTTTTTGAGCGGTGAAAAAATCGATCAAGGTGCCGAATTTGTCCGGATTCAGTTGGATGCAAAGGGTGTTGATGGTAAAATCACGCCGGAAAAGGTCCAGTTTCAGCGAACTCATTTCTACGGTGGGCAGGGCGGCAGGGAATTTATAATATTCCATTCGGGCGGAAGCGACATCGATTTTAAAACCATCCGGGAAGATGACGACGGCGGTACCGAATTTTTCGTGGGTATGCACCCGGGTGCCCATCTCTTTTGAGAATCGCCGAGCGAAAGCAATACCATCGCCTTCGATGACCACATCGATATCTTCATTGGAGCGGTAGAGAAAAAGATCCCGTACAAATCCGCCGATGACGTAGGCATTATAATTGAAGGCTTCGGCAGTTTTCCCGATTTTCTGCAATAGGCCCATTAGCCGTTCGCTCAACCGCTCGCGCATGAATTTCAGGATTACCCGGGTGCGGGCATGCACTGTGTGGGCTTGCGGATCGTCGGTTCGCCCGTTTTTTCGGCTGTAGCTTCGCACAATGAGGTTTAACAGATCGGTGCGGGTTATCACGCCCATCACGCCGGAAGGGTCCACGACAGGGAGAATACGCTGCTTGTTTTCGATAATTTTTTCTTGAATTTCATCAAGGTCGGCGTCGGGAGCCACTTGGGCAATATCGGTGGTCATGTATTCGCTGACCTGCACCGCGTCCAAATGGTGATAGAGCGCCTTTTCGATGACCTGGCGTGTTATATACCCCATCAGTTTTGGATGATTGCGAATGGTTTGGATGACGAGCAGAGCATTGATATTGTATCGGTTCAACAATTCGGCAGCCTGGGCACATGACCGATCGGCATCAACGAAAATGGGTGGCGCCGACATAACATCAGACGCTTTGCGTTTTGGCTTAACGCGGGCATAGAGTGTGTCAACCAATTCGTGCTCAGTCTGGGCCAGCGCCTTTTTTTTCACCGATGCGGCGGCGGCATAGGCATGGCCCCCGCCACCAAACTCGGACAAAACCAAACCGGCATTTACCTCGGGGACACGACTGCGGGCCACGATATGAATCTTGTTGTCCATGCGCGCGATGGCAAAGATGGCATCGATGTCCTCCATACGCATCATTTTATGAACCAGAAATGCGAAATCGGGCATGTAATGCGGTGTCGAAACGCTGGTGACCACCACTTCAATGCCATGGATGTGGTGACGGATGGCCCTCTGGAAGAGATCATTGAGTAAGCTAACTTGTTCCGAGGTAATCTCGCGGGTGATCAAATTGGTAATGATGTTGAGATTGGCACCTTTGGAAAGAAGCCAGGCTGCCGCCCTGAAATCTCGCTCCGTGGTCGATGGAAAGGTGAAAGAGCCTGTATCCTCATAGAGGCCAAGCCCCATGATCGTCGCTTCGTCCGCTGTTACGGATAGCCCTTTCTCTCTCAGTTTTTCCACCAGCAATGTGATATTGGCGCCTGTTGGTTCATGAACGATATAATGCCCCTCGATGTCGTTCGAGGCCGAGGGGTGATGATCGTAGATATGGATTTCCAGGCCGGGCCGCTTCAAAAGGTCGGCCATTTTCCCAATACGTTTGGCCTGTCGTGTGTCGACGAGAACAAGGCGCTTGACCTGGTCAAAATCAATCGCCTTGATATTGGCCATGTTAAAAAGATAAACCATTGAATCTACGAAGAAGTTTCTTAAATTTCTTTCCTGTGAACCGGGGAATACGACCACGGCTTCAGGATATAACTTCTGGGCGGCCAGCAAGGATGCCATCGCATCAAAATCAGCATTGATATGGGTGGTGATTACCGTAAGGTGCTGCTCGGGTTGGGTGCTTTGATCAGCCACGGTTTAAGTCCGATCCGATGGATGTCTTGAGGCCTTTTAAAGCAGGAGGACGTCGTACAGAAGTCCGCGTGCGCTTAAATGGAAATGTGACATAGAAAGAGCACTGAATCAAGGCGGTCGTGTGAAATCATCGTTATTTCTAAGGTGATACAAAGCGTATCGGCACCGTAAAAGTCGCCGATCGGAACGGGATAGAAAACGATGGGCGTGTTAAATCGCGAGGCGGATGGAGATGGGAATGGCATTTGCTATGCTGTATTCGGCTGTGGTCGAGCTTAAAGTTGGTTTGTATGGACATTTTGAGGAGAGAATTGACAAACCCTATAAAATTTTACTATTTTAGGAACTTACTATGGTTGCAGGGAGGGGTTCAATCCCACGGCGTCCAAACGCGTGGCCGGTGAGAACCGCCATCGCATAAGTTATATTGAGGTTCGATGATTTGTTCAAAAGGGATAGGGACAACCTGTTGACGCGGAATGATAGCGACGATATCGACTTGTTTCTCAATGTCATGAGGAGGGTATAGGTATGCCGGTCTATCTTTGGACGGGAAAAAACAGAAAAGGCGAAACCCAGAAAGGGGAGATGGATGCGGCGAATGAAAACGCGGTTCGAAATCACCTGACGCGCATCAAGGTAACGCCCATCAGGATCAAGAAAAAACCCAAAGACCTCTTTGAAAATGTAGCCTTTCTGCAACCAGGCGTCAAACAGAATGATGTCATTCTTTTCTGCCGGCAGTTTTCGACGATGATCGATGCCGGGCTGCCGATCATCCAGTGCCTTGATATCCTCCATAGCCAGCAGGAAAATCCCACGTTTAAAAAGATGTTAAAGACGATCAAGGAGAATGTCGAAAGCGGCAGCACCCTGGCCGAAGCACTAAAGGCATATCCCAAACAATTCGATGACCTGTTTGTGAACATGGTCCATGCCGGGGAAATGGGCGGGATTCTGGATACGATTCTCAGACGGTTGTCGGCGTATATGGAAAAGGCGGCCAATTTAAAGCGTAAGGTCAAAGGCGCCATGACATATCCCATCGTAACGCTTGTTATTGCGTTTGTCGTTTTGGCCGTTATTTTGATTTTCGTTATCCCTGTATTTCAGGAAATGTTTGCGGATTTCGGTTCCCAATTGCCGGTACCGACCCAGATTGTCGTGGCCATGAGTGAATTTGCCAAAGCCAATATCGGCTATACGATTTTAGCGCTGATATTGTTCGGATTTGCCTTCCGTCGATTTTACCGCACCGAGAAAGGGCGTTCCTTTGTTGATCGATCGGTGTTGCGGTTGCCTGTTTTTGGCGATTTGTTGCGCAAAGTTGCCGTCGCCAAGTTTACGCGAACCATGGGAACCATGTTGACCAGCGGGGTCGCCATTCTCGAAGCGCTTGATATTGTCGGTAAAACGTCCGGCAACAAGACGATCGAAGAGGCCATCATGAAAACGCGCAGTGGTATTTCGGAAGGACGCACGATGGCGGATCCCCTGACCGAAAGCGGTGTTTTCCCTTCGATGGTTTGCCAAATGATATCCGTGGGTGAGGCCACGGGGGCGTTGGACGCCATGCTGGGTAAAATTGCCGATTTCTACGATGAAGAAGTCGACCAGGCCGTCGAAAACCTAACGGCTTTGATAGAGCCCTTTATGTTGGTATTCCTGGGTGTAACCATCGGCGGTTTGGTAGTTGCCATGTACCTGCCGATTTTCAAGATGGCGGGAGCCATTTCCTAACCCCCATCCCGGAGACGAAGGCTGTACGGCGGACCCATCGACAATGAATAAAAACGCCTGTGAGGCGGAATAAACTCACCCGGATAGCATGCCGTTTCTGGATGGGCTGCCACCGGGGACCGTTCCCGATTTTTGCATATCTTAAATGAATTTGTCCCCCGAACCCCGGAACGAATTGCAGCAGAAACTGCAATGGTTGATTTTTTCAAGAGCCATTTTTACGGCGCTTTTGTTCGGGTCGACCATTTTTATCCATATCAACCGCCTTGATGCCACCTTTGATTTTTCCCTTTTTATCCTTTACGGCATAATTGTTGCGTTATTTGTTCTGTCCTTCTTCTATGCTTTTTTCCGGCCGCGCGTCCGGCGCGAAGTGCTGTTTGCCTACATCCAGATAGTCATCGACAGTATCGTGGTGACCCTTGTGATTTTTGTGACCGGAAGTTTCGACAGTATCTTCTCTTTTCTTTATCTTGTCATCATTATCTATACCAGCATGCTGCTCTACAGGCGGGGCAGTTTATTTATCGCCGGGTTGTGCAGCCTGTTTTACTTCGCATTGGTGGAAATGGAGTATTGGGGGTGGATACGGCCGTTTGATTTCGGCAGTAAGATCAACACACCGAATTATGACTGGCAATATGTTTTGTACAAAGTTGTTATAACAAGTGTGGCATGTTTTGCGGTGGCCTTTTTAAGCAGCCTCCTGGCGGAACAGGCACGGCGAACCCGCAAAGAATTGCAGGCCATGGGGGCCCGTGTCCGAAGGGTTGAAAAAATGGCTGCCGTTGGTGAGATGGGGGCTGGCCTGGCCCATGAAATTAAAAATCCTCTCGCCTCCATTTCAGGTTCTATTCAGCTCTTGCGCGAAGAAATGCCCTATGATGTAGGGCGCGATAAGCTCATGCGGATAATCCTGCGGGAAGCGGATCGTTTGAGTGCGCTGGTTGGCAATTTTCTTCTGTTTGCCCGCCCCCCATCGGGCAAAAACAAGCCGATTTCGCTAGACCAAGCCATCCCGGAGACAGTTAGTCTGTTTCAAAAGGACAAACGCTGTCGGGGACGAATTCAAATTCACCAAGGAGGGCAAAAAGGCTTGTGGGTGGCAATGGATCCCGACCATTTTCGCCAGGTCTTATGGAACCTGCTGTTGAACGCCGTTGAAGCCATTGATGGGGAAGGGTGGATTGGCGTCCAGGTCGAGTCGGAAAAAACCCGCCAAGTCAGCATAATGATTAAAGATAGTGGCTGCGGCATCCCAGAAAAGAATATCAACCATATCTTTGACCCTTTTTTTACCAGCAAGCCGGATGGGACGGGATTAGGCTTATCCATCGTTCATTCAATCCTTGAATCCTATAACGGCTGGCTGGAGGTGGATAGCGGGGCTGACGAGGGGACCACATTCACTATAAAACTTGATCGAATGGCGTCCCCGCCTGCGCCTTGACTCTTGGCTTAAAATAGTCTAATTTGCACGATCTCATCCCATTTTTGCAATGAAATTCAACGCATTGTAATGATGGGATTTTTTGTGACAATACGTTTGCCCGGACCGACTGGTTTGTTACGCATATCCACGTGCTGTCTGACGGGGAGGATAACGCATATTTGAAAGGTGCAGACACGCAAGAGCCAATGAATATGATCTGATTGACCAGGTGTAGCGTATCCCCTATAACGATATGGCATGGATCATTATCGTTGCGGGAAAACGTGGATATTAATCCAATAGAGATTTGCCTGATTTTGCGCATTCCCCAGCTATGAATTTAGAACTACGGTAATCGTAAGCTGTGCAGGCCGGGCTTGATTAACTGGGGAATGGTTTTTTCTATAGAATAGGTGATGATATCCGGATGGGTTTCGAGTTTTTTATAGGGCGGCGCTATCTCCGAGCCCGGAGAAAACAGGCGTTTATTTCGCTGATCAGTATCCTTTCCACGGCAGGTGTGACCGTCGGCGTCATGGCGCTTATTGTTGTTATCGCGGTCATGGCAGGTGCCCAAACGGAATTCCGATCCCGAATTCTGGGGGTCGATTCGCACGCCATTCTCATGCGTTATGGTGGCGAAATTTCCAACTATCGTGACCTCATTGAAAAAGTCCGGCGTGAAGAGGGGGTACTGTCGGTTCGACCCTTTATATATGCCCAGTCCATGCTGCGATCTTCGTCTGGGGCATCAGGTGTGGTACTTAAAGGTATTGATCCGCCCTCTGAAGTGGAGGACGGTATCGATGGTTTAGGGGAAGCTTTTCGGAAACTTTATGCCGTCCCCCAGGGGGGCAACCAAGGAAACCATAGCGCACCGATTGTACTTGGTAAAGAGCTCGGTCGAAAGCTTAATGTGGCGGAAGGGGATACGGTTTATCTTATCTCTTTTAGGGGAATGGTTTCCCCCATTGGCCATGTGCCGGCCATGAAACGATACCGGGTGGCCGGTTTCTTTGCTTCAGGAATGTATCAGTTCGATGAAGCCTATGCATTTGTGCAGCTGCCCGATGCCCAGAGCATGCTAAAACTTGGAGATGCCGTCAGTGGCCTTGAAATAAGAGTCAACGATATCTATCAGGCGGACAGCGTGGCTGAGCGAATACAGAATCATCTGGGATTTCCTTACTGGACGAAAGACTGGATGCAAATGAACGCCAATCTTTTTTTCGCCCTCAAACTTGAAAAAACGGCCATGTTTGTCATTTTGACGCTTATCGTTCTGGTGGCGGCATTCAATATCGCCAGTACACTTATTATGATGGTGATGAAAAAAACGAAAGATATCGCGATACTGAAAGCAATGGGGGCCACGGATGGCATTATCATGCGTATTTTTGTCATCAAGGGGATGGTCATTGGCGGAATCGGTACGCTGCTTGGTGTCATCTTTGGGATCGTCATTTGTTTTGTTTTAAAGCATTATCCTTTCATCAAGCTGCCCGGCAATATTTATTATTTCACTACGTTGCCGGTCCAGCTTCAGGTTGCGGATGTGGCTACGATAGCACTGGCTGCCATCGGAATTTGCTTTATTGCGACATTGTACCCGGCCAGGCAGGCTGCGCGTCTTAATCCCGTGGATGCTATTCGGTATGGTTAGGGATGCCAGAACCGTGACGGAGCAACCGATGGTGCATATTGATGCCCTTTCGAAAAGCTATCCCGCTGCGGCGGGGAGCAGGATCGAAATTCTCAAGGGAATCGATCTGACGCTATCCCCTGGGGATTCGCTTGCTGTCGTGGGGGCTTCAGGAATTGGTAAATCGACCCTTTTGCAAATATTGGGAACGCTTGATCGCCCGGACAGCGGGCGACTGTATTTCAAGGGCGTCGATGTGTTCAAAATGAACAATGACAGCCTGGCAAAGTTCCGGAATCAATCGGTCGGATTCGTTTTCCAGTTTCATCACCTTCTGCCGGAGTTTACCGCGGTGGAAAATGTGATGATGCCGGTTCTCATCCGGGGTGATAAGCGGCAGACGGCGCGTCGGCAGGCGGTTAAATTTCTGGAACGGGTAGGATTGGCCCAACGCTTGGAACACCGTGTAACGGATTTGTCTGGCGGTGAGCAACAGCGTGTCGCTCTGGCGCGAGCCTTGATTTTAAGACCCGCTATTTTGTTGGCGGATGAGCCGACGGGGAACTTGGATAAACAGACCGGCAAGCGGATGCACCAGTTGCTTATTGAGTTAAACCGGGAGATGCAGATGACGTTGGTTGTCGTGACCCACAATCCGGATTTAGCGGCCATGATGGGACGACGAATTACGATCGCGGATGGCAAACTCGTTGAGTTGGAGTGAGGAGCAGGGAATGGCCGGACGTCTGGTATGGTTTTTCGTGATCATTTTACCGATTTTTTTTTCGCCGGGTTGGGCACGCGGTGAAATTCGTGTGATGGTATTACCATTTGAGATTAATGCCTTGCAGGATCTGTCCCACCTGGAGTTGGAGATCCCCAAAATCATCCAGGAAAACCTGGCGGCCGAGGGGGCGGCGATCGTAGCACCACCCATCCGGTCTGTATTGATGGATGAGGACCAGATTCGTGAAATGGGGGCCGCAAATGGTGTCGATTATATCATCTGGGGTAGTTTGACATGGATTGATCCTCTTTTCAGCATGGATGTCCGCCTGTTGTCACCCATAGAGGAGGCACCGGCCGAAACCCTTACCATGGAGGGCAAAGGGATTGAAACGCTTTCCGTAAAGATCGGCGATCTTTCCCAGAAATTGGTGGTCCGGCTTTTTGATTTGCAAGAAGTGGTGGACCTTCGCATCGAAGGTAACGAGCGCATCGAGGACGCTGCGATAAGGCCCAACATCAGCACCGCCATCGGTGACACATTTATCCCCAAAACCATTTCAGAAGATCTCAAGGCGGTTTATCGAATGGGGGTCTTTGACGATGTGCGCATTAGGGCGACCGATGTTGCCGAAGGGAAAATTGTCATTTTCCAGGTCAAGGAAAAACCGACCATTTTAGGTATTGGGATCAGCGGCAATACGGTTTTTGATAACGATGAAATTCGAGAAAATATTACCCTCAAATCCGGGGCGGTGCTAAATCCTGCAAGAGTTCGCACCAATGTCCAGGTTATTGAAGATCTATACAGAGAGAAAAATTTCCACAACGTCAATGTGGCGTATGAAATCAATACCGTCGATAATAACCAGGCCAATGTGGAGTTCATCATAACCGAGGGCGAAAAAATCAGTGTCGAGACCATCCGGTTCGTCGGCAATCAGACCTTTGACGAGGATGATCTGAAGGATATCATGCGCACCCAGGAAAAAGACTGGCTGTCCTGGATAACCGGTTCCGGGGAGTTGGATCTGGAGAAACTTAACCAGGATGTCATTTCCATCTCATCCTTTTACCAGAATAATGGCTTCATCAATGTCAAAGTTTCCGATCCGGGGGTGGAATTTAAAGAAGATGAAATTGAGATTACCATTAAAATTGCCGAAGGCGATCGCTATAAACTGGGGCAGGTGGACATTGACGGGGACCTGATCCAGCCCAAGGAAACCCTTCTGGATGAACTAAAAATAACGCAGGAAGAGTATTTTAATCGGAGTCTGCTGGAAAAGGATGTGATTCGTCTCTCGGATGTTTACGGCGATGAAGGGTACGCCTATGCAGGGGTCACCCCCCGAACCGTCCCGGATCCCCGAACACTGACGGTTGCGGTAACCTATATGATCGAAAAACGGCAATTGGTCTATTTTGACGAGATCATCATTGGGGGGAATACGGTCACAAGGGATAAGGTCATCCGGCGGGAACTGAAAATTATTGAGCAGGAGTTGTATAACCGAACCAACCTCAAAAAAGGTATCCAGCGACTGCACGGACTAGACTATTTTGAAGATGTTAAGGTGAATACACTGAGGGGCAATACCGATGAGGAGATGATCCTTAAGATCGATGTGACCGAAAAACCTACAGGACAGTTGACTTTTGGTGGCGGTTTCGGGAGTGAGGACGGACTTTTTGGCGTGCTTTCGGTGGATGAAAAAAATCTATGGGGGCTGGGCCATAAAATTAAGGCGGCCATTAATCTCGGTGGTGAATCCACCCGCTTTGATATCACCTATACCGATCCCTGGCTGTTCGATATCCCCCTTACGGGTTGGGTCAACATCTACAAATGGGACAAGGAGTGGGATGATTACGGATACGACAAGGACAGCTATGGCGTAAAGGTCGGTGTCAGTTATCCGATTTTCCATCGTACCCGAATTTCACTGGCCTACCTTTTCGACATATCGGACATTACGATCACTGATGAGGATGAAGCCTCCAGCAATATTGAAAGATTAGAGGGCGAAAACACGACAAGCAGTATCACAACGGCCCTGGTCTATGATTCCCGCGACCGTGCTTTCAATACGACCAAGGGATCCGTGAACCGGGCTGAAATTGAATATGCCGGGATTGGGGGCGATTTCGATTTCGTAAAGTACACGGTACAGACGGGCTGGTATTGGCCTTTGTTCTGGAAACTCGTCGGCGTTACCAAGGCCCAGGGGGGGTATATTACGGGGGATGATATCCCGGACTATGAAAGGTTTTTTATCGGTGGCGTGAACACTATCCGGGGCGTCGAGAGAGAGGACGTGAGCAGGCGCGAAGACCCGAACGATCCGGATTCACCCCTGGTCGGGGGCGAATCCTATGCCGTTTTTAACGCCGAGTTGACATTCCCCATCGGTGAAGAAATGGGTTTGTACGGGGTGGCTTTTTACGATACCGGTAATGTCTGGGAAGAGGATGAAGATCCTGATTTCGGCAATCTGGTGAGCACCGCCGGTGGTGGCGTGCGCTGGCAGTCGCCCTTTGGCGCTTTGCGCTTGGAATACGGTTTTGTTATTGATGCCGGGGATACGGATGCTTCGGGCGGTAAATTGGAGTTTACAATGGGGTCGACATTCTAGCGTTTGGAAGTAATGAATAGCGATGTTGCGATGTGAAGACCGTGGATGCTATAGATATTACCGATAATGAATTATTAAGACTTTTACGAAAATAGGGGGAAAGATGCGATTGACGAAACCCGCTTTTATGGTTGTCTTGATTCTGCTTTTGAATTGTCCGGCGTTTATCAATGCGACCGAAATCAAAATTGGTATGGTCGATTTCCAACAGGTTGTCGAGAAATCCGAACCGGGCCAGAAGATTGAAGCCAGTCTTAAAAAGGAAGGCGAGCGCATGGAGGCGGAACTCAACAAAGACAAAGATGAGTTGAAAAGCCTCAAAGAAAAGTTGGAACGAGAGGCCATGGTGATGAGCCGTGAGGCCCGGGAGGAAAAAGAGATTGAATTCCGTGTCAAAGCGCGCAATCTGCAGGAAAAAGAAAAGCGCTACCGGGCGGAATTTGTTGGTAAACAACGCCAGGAGGTCGACAAAATAAGAAAAGTGGTTTTGGAAATCGCCCAAGACGTCGGTAAGAAAGAAGGCTTTACCATTATTGTCAGCAAAGTTGGTGTACTGTATCACGATTCGTCTGTTGACCTTACCGATAAGGTCGTGAAGGCATTGAATCAGCGCCTGGCCGGAAAAGGGAGTCAATAATCGAGATAATTCGGAACCTGTGCAGCCATGCCGCCAATCTCAAAAAGGTGGTTTTTATATGCCCGAAAAGGCTTTATGCAGGAGATAGTCAGGAATGAAGAAGACACTGGCTGAGTTGGCTGAATTTGTCGGCGGATGTGTCATTGGCGACGCCGATCAAATCATTTCCGATGCCGCGCCATTTGAAAACGCCGGCCCCGAGGCCATTACTTTAGCACGCACGGCCAAATACCTGAACCGCATTGATCGGCTTCAGGCCGGCGCGGTCATTGTCCCGGAAGATTTCAACCGGCCGGGGATCAATTTGCTGCAAACGTCAAACCCCTACGCTGCCTTCGCACGCATATCGGCCCTTTACCATCCGGCGGAAAAGCTGCCGTTAGGTATCCATCCCTCGGCGGTGATGGGCGCGCATACCGAGTGCGGTGACGATGCGGCCATCGGCCCGATGACCGTTGTGGGCAATCATGTACGTATCGGCAAACGGGCCACCATCTATCCCGGTGTCGTTATCGGTGACCATGTCACGATTGGTGACGATGTACGGCTGTATCCCAATGTGACGATTTTGGCACGATGCCGACTGGGGCACCGCGTGACGATTCACGCGGGTTCGGTTATTGGCAGTGATGGTTTTGGATTCGCACCGGATGGAGAGCAGTATCAAAAAATTCCTCACACGGGCATCGTTGCCATTGATGATGATGTGGAGATCGGCGCATCCAATACCATCGATCGCGGTACCTTTGGCAAGACCCACATCAAAAGTGGTGTCAAAACGGATAACCTGGTCCATATCGCCCATAATGTCACCGTGGGCGAAAACACGGTCCTCGTTGCTCAAGTGGGTATATCGGGCAGTACGACCCTTGGCCGTCACGTGGTTCTAGCCGGTAAGGTGGGGGTCGCCGGGCATATCCATGTCGGTGATTATGTGATGGTGGGCGGCCAATCCGGCATTGCCGGTGATATTCCGGCAGGGCAAGTTGTCTCCGGTTCACCGAGCATGCCGCACAAAACATGGCTCAGGGTGCAACGGATTATCCCGCGGTTGCCTGAATTGAGGAAAAAAATAACATCGTTGGAAAAGCGGTTTCGCCGGCTGGAGGGCGAGGAAGACGGATCGAAATAGAAAACGCATCCGAATGATGGATACACGGGGCCAAACCGGGGGCATGACCATGGAAGCCGTTAAGCAAATTCGCGATATTATGAAACATTTGCCGCACCGTTATCCCTTTGTCATGGTGGATCGGGTGGTGGAACTTGATCCGGGGCATCGGATCGTTACCCTAAAAAATGTCACGATCAACGAACCTTTTTTCCAGGGGCATTTCCCGGGCAACCCGATCATGCCCGGTGTGCTGATCCTCGAGGCGATGGCCCAATCCGCCGGTGTCCTGACATTTGAATCGTTGCCCCCTGAGAAACGGAACATCCTTGTTTATTTCATGGGGATTGATCGGGCCCGGTTTCGCCGGATGGTTATACCCGGTGATCAATTGATCATGGAAATTACCCTTAAAAAGCTTAAAACGAAGGCTGTCAAAGCAACCGGCCAGGCACGTGTGGATGGCAACCTGGTGGCCGAGGCGGAATTGATGGCATCGATTGGAGAAAAACAATGATTCACCCGACGGCCCTTGTCAGCGCAAAGGCTGAGATTGATTCGAATGTTGAAATTGGCCCCTATACCATTATTGGAGACAACGTTACCATCGGTTCCGGTGCCATCATCGGTCCGCATGTCACGATTGACCCGTATGTTGAGATCGGTCCCGAATGCCACATCTTCCAGTTTGCTTCCATCGGCGCTTTGCCGCAGGCAATCAAATTCGAAGGCGAAGAGACCCATGTCAAAATCGGACGGCGGACCGTTGTTCGGGAGTTTACCACAATAAACCGGGGCACGGGATTTGGTGGCGGCCTTACCGAGGTGGGGGAAGAAAACCTTCTGATGGCCTATACCCACGTGGCCCATGATTGTAAAACCGGGCGTGGCGTCATCCTGGCCAACAATGCGACCCTAGCTGGTCATATCACGGTTGAAGATTATGCCACCATCGGCGGTTTGACGGCCCTTCACCAATTCGTTCGCATTGGCAAGCATGCCTATATCGGCGGGAAGTCGGCGGTCGTCAAAGATGTTCCCCCTTTTGTGATTGCGGCCGGCGATCGGGCGAAGCTGCACGGTCTGAACCGTGTCGGCCTGAAGCGGCATGGATTTTCCCCTGATGCCATTGCCATGTTGAAGAAAACCTACCGGTTGATATTTCGCATCGGTTTGACCCTCAACGAGGCCATCGAGCGGGTGCGGGCCGAGGTCGACCAAATTCCTGAAGTCGAATATTTGATCGACTTCATCAAGGCCTCCGAACGGGGAATGACGCGTTAGCAATAGGAAGATAGCGGGCGATGTCATCGAATATCTGTTCAAAAAGAGCTCGGGTCGGGGTTATCGGGGCCGGTTATCTCGGTCAATTCCATGCCGAAAAATATGCCCAGATGGAGGGTGTGGATTTGGTCGGCATTGTCGATGTCGATGCCGATCGGGCGGCCGAGATTGCGCAACGCAACAAAACACAGGCCTGCGCCGATTTCAGGGATTTAATCGGGCGTGTGGACGCGGTCAGCATTGTGACCCCCACCCCGCTGCATTTCACCATCGGCAAGGCGATGCTCGAAGCCGGAATTCATGTCCTGATCGAAAAGCCCATCACTACGATTCTGGCAGAGGCGCATGCCTTGATTGACCTGGCGGAATCCCGCAAGCTTGTCCTGCAGGTCGGCCATCTTGAGCGTTTTAATCCGGCCGTGCTTGCGGTTCAGAATATCATCGACAACCCCATGTTTATCGAGTCCCACCGGCTGAGCATTTACCAGGGGCGCTCAACCGATGTCAGTGTCGTACTGGATTTGATGATTCATGACATCGATATCATCCTCAATTTCGTTGGTTCCGAGGTTAAGAGCATCCATGCCTCCGGTGCCGCCGTTGTGTCCGATCACTGTGACATCGCCAATGCCCGCATCGAATTCAAGAGCGGTTGCGTCGCTAATATTACCGCCAGTCGGATATCCACCAAGAACCAGCGCAAAGTGCGGCTTTTCCAGAAAAACGCCTATATTGCCGTCGATTTTGCCAAGCGCGAAATCATGCACATCGAGAAGACCGATGATTCGAATGACGCGCTTATTCCGGGGATGAAAGTCCACCAGTCCAGTTTCGCGGATGGGGATGCGCTTGAGAGTGAATTGCGTTCATTTGTCAATGCGGTCACCGAATGCCATGAGCCCGTTGTCACAGGGCGTATGGGATATCAGGCTTTGTCCGTTGCCCTGGACGTGATGGCTCAAATCGATGAAGCGGCCCTGCGTTTCGGTGATGGCTAACATGTCGCCCCACCGCAGGATAATGATTGTGTCGGGTGAAGCTTCCGGTGACATGCACGGCGCCAAGTTGGCGAATTCCCTTCATGCGCAGGACGATCGACTGATTCTCTTTGGTATTGGCGGGGAACGCATGCAAGCCGCCGGCGTTCGCATCGATGTTGACGCCCATCGTTTGTCCGTGGTGGGCATCACGGAGGTTTTCGCCAAACTGCCCCAGATCCTCGATGGCATGCGTACCGCCAAGCGGTTGCTGGTCGAGAACAAACCCGATCTTCTGATTCTGATCGATTTCCCTGATTTCAATCTGCATCTGGCTTCGCATGCCAAAAAACACGGCATTCCGGTTTTGTACTATATCAGCCCGCAAATTTGGGCCTGGCGGCGAGGACGGGTCAGAAAAATAAAGCGGCTGGTCGATCACATGGCCGTCATTCTCCCCTTTGAAGAGATTTTTTATCGGCAGCATGGCGTGCCGGTAACCTTTGTCGGGCACCCGCTGATGGATCAATACAGCACTGCGCCAAAGCAGCCGAAACGATCGTCTGAAGACAATACCGTGACCGTCGGCCTGCTTCCCGGATCCCGCGACAGTGAAGTCACGAAACTTTTGCCGTCCATGCTCGCCGCGGCAAAACGGATTCATCAGCAGAAGCCCAATACCCGCTTTTTGCTCTCCCGGGCGCGCAGTGTCGCGTCAAGCCCTGTAGAACGCATGGTCAAGGAAAGTGGCGTGAAGGTCATCCTTCACGATGGTTCGACAGACGCACTTCTGGAACAGGCAACTGTTGTTATTGTCGCCTCCGGTACCACCACTCTGGAAGCGGCCATCCATGAAACGCCCATGATCATTGTTTATCGTATATCTCCGCTGAGCTATCGCCTTGGCAAAGCCTTGATTCGCGTGCCCCATATCGGCCTGGTCAATTTAATTGCCGACAAACGCGTGGTGCCTGAACTTATCCAGCACGAGGCTTCGCCTGAACAAATAGCGCAGCACACCCTTGCCATACTGAAGGATACCACCCGAGCAAAACGGACAAGGATGGAACTTGCTGAAGTGAGGCGACGTTTGGGGGCCGCCGGCGCATCGAGAAAAGTTGCTGAAATTGCCATGCGCCTGATAAACCAATTTGCTCCCAACTCCTACTCCTCCCCCATTTGAGTTAGAGAAAAGCATGAACCTTAAATTCAATTTTGATCTCAAGCCCCGTCATCGTCAATTGATAGAGATAATCCGATCGCACTGGGGCGCGCTGGTATTGGCCGGTATCTGCATGCTAATCATGGCGGGCGGCGAAGCGGCCACTGCCTGGTTGATGAAACCAGCCGTTGACGATGTTATCATCGACCGTGACCGCACGATGCTGCTTATTATTCCGATCGTTATTTTAGTCGTCTATCTCGTCAAGGGTACGGCCATGTATTTTCAGGGCTATTTGATGAATCGTGTCGGACGATCCATTATCCGCGAGTTCCGCAACAAGCTTTATGACCATATCCATGACCTGCCGCTGTCGTTTTTCCACAGTGAAAAGACGGGGGTGTTGATGTCGCGCATCATCAATGATGTGAATATCATCAAGTCCATGGTTTCCAATGCGGTTACGGGATCGCTCAGGGATGCCTGCTCAGTTATTGCCTTGACGACAACCACCTTCATGCTGGACTGGAAGATGGCGTCTTTCACCTTTCTGGTATTGCCCGCTGCCTTTTATCCGATTCACGCATTCGGTCGGCGTATTCGAAAAATCAGCACCCGTGGCCAAATTGCGATGGCCGAATTGAGCACGTTTCTGCATGAGACTTTCGCCGGCGCCAAAATTATCAAAGCCTTCGGTATGGAAGATTATGAGAAAGCCCGCTTTTTCAATAAGACAAAAAATCTTTACAAAATTGAAATGAAGGAAGTGAAAGTTGACGAATTGTCTTCCCCGGTAATGGAGCTTATCGGTGGAATCGGCATCGCGGTAGGAATCTACTATGGCGGGTACCGCATTTTCCATAACACCCTTACCCCCGGGACATTCTTTGCATTTATTTCAGCAACGGCAATGCTTTACCGTCCGGTCCGCAAACTCAACAAACTCAATATTTATATCCAACGTGGACTGGCTGCTACAGACCGCATCTACGATATCCTGGAACGCGAGTCGGAGATCGTTGAAAAAGAAACGCCCATTCCCATTCCATCCGGATCACACCATGTCGTTTTTGAGAACGTCTGCTTTCATTATGACCAGGATGGCGACAACAAGGAGCTGGTTCTCGACCACGTCAGTCTGGATGCGCAACCCGGCGAAGTTGTTGCTTTGGTGGGGATGAGCGGTGGAGGAAAAACGACACTGGTCAACCTGCTGCCACGCTTCTACGATATATCCGCCGGTGCGATCCTTATCGACGGTATCGATATCAGGGATGCCGATATCGCTTCTCTTCGGCGGCAGATCGCCATCGTGACCCAAGAACCCATTCTTTTTAACGAATCGGTTCGCAACAATATTGCCTATGGAAATGCCGAAGCTTCCGACGAAGCAATCGAACAGGCAGCCCGCGATGCATATGCCTATGATTTTATAAAAAATATGCCGGAAGGATTCGAGACGCCAATTGGCGAATTGGGCAATCGCCTTTCCGGTGGTGAGAAACAACGTCTCTGTATTGCCCGTGCTCTGCTAAAAGATGCCCCTATCCTTATTCTTGACGAAGCGACATCGGCACTGGACTCGGAAGCTGAAGTTGTCGTCCAGAAAGCCCTTGAAAACCTGATGAAGGGGCGGACCACATTTGTCATTGCCCATCGGCTTTCTACCATTACCCATGCCCATCGTATCCTTGTCCTGGTCAAAGGGCGTATTGTCGAAAAAGGCACCCATGAAGAACTGTTGAACCGGGATGGCGCTTATCGGAAACTTTATAACATGCAGTTTGGCAATAGCTGATTTGTGGCCAAGTCCAAAAAAATTCTTTGGTGATGCCCACCTGGCCGAGGATGCCGGACTTTGCGATACCAACCCCAGAAATGGAAATTTTTTTCGCATCGCATAACCAATGCTGATTATTCACCGATACATCTTTAGGGGATTGATTTCACCGTTTTCAATCAATCTTTTGTTCCTTACCGTGGTCTTCCTCATGACCCGGATGCTCCAGATCACCAAGCTGATTGTCAATTATAACGTCAGTTTGAGCGCCATCGCCTTGATTTTGGTCTATTCCATTCCTCATTTTTTGGTATTCGTGCTCCCCATGTCGGTCATGATGGCCATATTATTGACGTTGATGAATATGTCGGGGAACAATGAAATCACTGCTTTAAAATCCGGTGGCGTCAGTTTGTACCGGTTGTTGCCGCCGGTCGTCGCGCTTGCATGTGCCGGCTTTCTGGCAACACTCTTCATGACGGTCTACGGTATGCCCAGGGGCAAACACGCCATCACCCAGCTGACCTATCGGATGCTGGCCTCCAACACCGATATCGGGCTCAAAGCCCGAACCTTCAACGACCGCTTCGATGGGGTCACCCTTTATGTCAATGAGGTGGATCTAAAAACAAAAAAAATGAAGGATGTTTTCATCGAAGACCGCCGGAATCCACGTGCCATCAGCACCATTGTGGCGCCTGAAGGCCTGGTGATGAAAGATATTCAAGGACGATCGGCCCGGCTACGCTTGTTTAACGGCATGATCAACCAGGTTGAGCGTGAAAAACGATCTGCCAACGCGATTTACTTCACGACCTACGATGTCAATCTCAACATGGCACAAATTGCGAGACTGGGACGCTTTTCACGTAAAGACGAAGACGAAATGTCACTCTCGGAATTGGGGGCCTATATCCATAAAGTCAAAGACAACCCCAAAAAATATTATGACGCCCTGATTGAATTCCACCAAAAATTCTCCATTCCGGCGGCATGTCTGGCACTGGGTATCCTGGCGGTCCCGCTGGGTGTGGAACTCAAGTCCACCAGACGATCGGCCGGGCTGGGAATGGGGATGTTCGTTTTTATTCTCTACTATGTATTGATGACCGCCGGACGCGTATTCGGCGAGATGGGAATTTTTCATCCCGCCATAGGGTTGTGGGCGCCGAATGCACTTGTCGGCATTGGCGGTGCCATCTTGCTGCTACGGACTGCCAATGAGAAACCCAATTATGTGATCGGCTTTATGCGGTTTCTGGGCCGTCAGATCCGTGAGTGCGTCTTAAAATGCTTGCCGCACGTTGGCCGACGGTAGTTTGATCTACCCGGCAGGATACGTTTGATGACCATATTAGACCGATATATCAGCCAACAGATCATCCGGTATTTCGGGGCAACCTTCGCCCTGGTTACCGTGATTTACATGATTGCCGATTTTTTCGAGAAAGTTGACAAACTGATTGAATCCGGTTTGTCTTTCCCGAAAGCGGCGCTGTATTTTATCTCGCGAATTCCGCTCGAGCACCTGATTCCTGCCAGCACGCTGCTTTCGGTATTGGTGGTGTTCGGCATGATGAACAAGCATAACGAAATTACGGCTTTGAAAACCGGGGGGGTCAGTATTTACCGTCTGTTAAAGGCACCGTTCGCCCTCGGTGTCATTTTCAGTCTGCTCCTGCTGATGTTTTCCGAAATATTACTGCCGATTGTGCGATCCAATGCCAACCGTATCTGGATGGAAGAAGTCAAAAAGGTCCAGACCACTTCCAGGCGAAAGAATATTTGGCTGAAAGGGCATCGATCCATCTATCACATTCAATTTTTTGATCCGGTGCGATTGAAGGCCTTTGATGTGAGCCTGAATTTCTTCGATGACGATTTCCGACTGACGCGTCGTATCGATGCGCGTGAAGGTGAATATACGGAAGGACACTGGGTATTCCGGGAAATCATGGAGCAGGTTCGCAACTCGGATGACGGTTCTTATGTGGTGCGGCATCGCGATCAGATGTCCGTGCCATTGGATTTCGAACCGCTGGACTTGAAGCGCGTGGCCAAAGCGTCCGATGAAATGAGTCTGCCGGAATTGGCCGACTACATCCAAACTGCCGAATCGGAAGGCTATGACACCACAACCTACCGGGTCGATTTCCATGCCAAGATCGCCTATCCGCTGGTATGTCTGATCCTCTCTGCTATTGCCGTGGCCATTGCGGGAAGGGGGAAAAGAGGAGAGAATCTTGCCATCGTGGTGGTCACCGGCATCGGTTTGGCCTTTTGCTTTTGGGTGCTGCACGGCTTCAGCCTGTCGCTGGGCTATGCCGGGATGCTGCCACCATTGGTGGCGGCCTGGCTGCCGAATCTGACCTATTTTTTTACGGCGGTCGTCCTATTGCTGAGGGCCGAATAATTGAAACCCTCCCTGCGGCAAAAGAAATCCGACCGCTTCAACCGTTTGCGGGAATCCGTTGAAACGGTCATGCATGATCAATATGGCGGGCGTTCGGTTTTAGCCAGCGTTTTAAAAGGCGCTGCCGGGGTTTATGGCGCGGCGGTTCGCTTTCGGGCGAAACGCTTTCGTCAACAGCGGCTGTTGTCTCATCGATTGCCCTGCCGGGTGATCTCGGTGGGCAACATTACATTGGGCGGCACGGGGAAAACCCCGATGAGCATTTATCTGGCCCAATTGCTTCACGCTGCCGGTCATCGTGTGGCGGTCGTCAGTCGCGGCTACAAAGGGCTTTCCGAAAAGAAGGGGGGCATTGTAAGCGATGGCCAGCGTCTTCTCATGGCACCTTCCGTGGCCGGGGACGAGCCCTATTTGATGGCCCGGCGCCTGTTGTCCTGCGGCATACCGGTTATCGTCGGACAGAATCGGGTTCGCTCGGGCTTGCTGGCGATCCGGCGCTTTCATACCGAAGTCGTTGTACTGGATGATGGGTTTCAGCATCTGCGCCTGCAACGGGACATTGACATCGTTCTGCTGGATGCCATGAACCCCTTTGGCAATGGCTATCTTCTGCCCCGTGGCACATTGCGGGAGCCTCCTTCCGCTTTGTCGCGGGCCGACATTTGTTTGTTGACACGGTGTCCGCCGACAGTTCTCGAACGGGGCGCGTCAGCGCCTCCCGGATCCTTGGAAGTCCAGGCCGCCGGTAACATCGGACGACCGATTTTTGCCGCTGCCCATACCCCGTTCCTTCAGGAGTGCCTTGGGGGCGAATGGGATAATCGGCCAGACGACAAACCTCATATGGAAGACCGTGCCGGAGAACCCGTTTTTGCTTTTTCGGGCCTTGCCCGCAATGACGCCTTTCAAAATACCTTGCGCGATATGGGCTTTGACCTCAAGGGCAGCCTGGCATTCTCCGACCACCATGTCTATTCCCGGAGCGAGATTGAGGCGATCGCCTCCCGGGCGGATCGCAAAGACGCCCGGTGGCTGGTGACCACTGAAAAAGACCGGGTCAAGATCGATCCGGACTGGATACACACCATGCCATTATTGGTCGTCGGAATCCGGATGGATCTGGGGGCTCGAACAAAAACTTTTGAGCGGTTGGTGATGCAGAAGCTTTTTCCATCGTCTCGTTGATGGGCTGATCTAACCTTTTGGCATCTGGACTTGTTTTGAACGATGACGGGCTTGCAATCTCCCGATGGATTGGATAGAGAAACGCACGCGCGATGTGACTAATCAGGGGAGCAAATTGTAATGAATATACTTGGATTATCGGGCTCTTTGACGCATGACCCTTCGGCGGCTCTTTTCATAGACGGACAACTCGTGGCTGCCGTTGAGGAGGAACGCTTTCTGCGCGACAAGCACGCCAAGCGTCAATGGCCTTATCATTCCGCCCGCTATTGCCTCGAGTCCGCCGGTATTGCACCGGAGGATGTCGATGCCGTGGCGTTTCCCTTTACATCCTTCGGGTTCCGCTATCCCGGTCGCTGGCATTTTGCCAAACGCTACTGGTATGCGCCTGACCGGGCCGTCAACGCCCTTTTTAACGGTAATCGTTTGTTCCGCCGCAATCGCAGGGCGATTTTAAACCTGATGCGGCGTCTTTCCATCGATCCGGATAAAACGCCCTTTGTGCCGGTGGCTCATCACCTGGCCCATGCCAGCAGTGCCTATCACCTGAGCGGTTATGACGGCAAAGTGGCCATTCTCGGTATCGATGGCAAAGGTGAATATGCCACGACCTTTTTTGGATATGGTGACAAGGGCCGCATCCATTGTATCAAGGAATTTTACGATCCGGATTCCCTGGGCGGCGTCTACGGGGCACTCACCCAATACCTTGGGTTCGAGATGCTGGACGGCGAGTTCAAGGTTATGGGCATGGCACCATACGGCGATCCCGCCAAATATGACTTCTCCCCCCTGATATCGTGTGATGGCCGCTCCTTCAGCGTGGATACCACCCTTGTCAATACCGTGGGCCTGCGCCGTTACAAGCAGGACGGCCTGGGCTTCTATTTCAGTCCCAAATTGGTGGACTGGCTGGGGCCCAAGCGGGAGGGAGACGAGATTGATGATCCGTATGTGGATTATGCCGCCAGCATGCAGAAGCTGCTGGAGGATGTGTCCCTGCAGCTGATCGAAACTTATCTGGGAGATGTCCTGCGCGAGACCGGCAGGCTTTGTTTTGCCGGAGGCGTGGCCCTGAACGTCAAATTGAACCAGCGGATTATCGACCTGCCGCATGTCGACGAATTGTTTGTCCAGCCGGCTGCCAGTGATGCCGGAACAGCAGTTGGCGCGGCATCCTATGTTGCCCATGAAATGGGGGACGTGATACGAAAGCAGGAGCACGTCTACCTGGGGCCGTCCTATTCGACGGAAGACTGCCGCCGGGCCTGCGAATCCCACCCGGAAAAGCCGGCCTTCGAGCAGGTGGCCGATGCCCCCCAGGCGGCGGCTCGTCTGCTGGCCGAAGGGCACCCGGTGGCCTGGTTCCAGGGACGCATGGAATTCGGTCCGCGGGCATTGGGCAACCGCAGCATTCTAGGCGATCCCAGCCGACCCGGGATTGCTGACCGCATCAACGAGCAGATCAAGTATCGTGAACGCTGGCGTCCTTTCTGCCCCAGCATTCTGGATCGGGCGGCCGAGGATATCCTGCAGACCGGTCACCCGGCACCCTACATGACCTTTGCCTTCACCGTGGCCGAACACTGGAAGGCACGTATCCCGGAGGTGGTCCATATGGACGGGACAGCCCGCGCCCAGGTGGTGACCCGGGCCACCAACCCGCGCTATTATGCGTTGATCGAAGAACTGGAGAAGCTTCGCGGTGTGCCGGTGGTCCTGAATACCTCGCTCAACCGACGCGGGGAGCCCATCGTGTGTACGCCCACCGATGCCTTGAACATGTTTTACGGTTCGGACCTACAGTATCTTTTCCTGGAAAATTTGCTGGTACGCAAGGTCTCCTGAAGTCGCGCATCCGAGGTCAGAACAACCGGCCTGCTGCCAGGGCCTGAATCAATTTGGGCATGACCAGGTCGGCCGTGATCGCTTCCATGCAATTGACGCCACCGAAGCGACACGACTTTTTGTAGCAGCCGATACATTCCTGGTTTGCCTGGACCACCCACGGACGGCACCGATAGGGCGCCACCCGGTCCGGTTCGGTGGGGCCGAACAGGGCGACATACGGTGTGCCCACGGCAGCGGCAAGATGCCCCGGACCGGAGTCAGGGCCGACACAGGCGGCTGATTTTTTCAGCACGGCCGTAAGTTCCAGAAGCGATGTCCGACCGGTGATATTCAACAGGCGTTCCGACCCCAGAGCCTTCTCAAGCCGATCGGCCGGCCTCTGTTGGGAGGCATCACCCACCAGCACGACCCCATGCGTCCCGTTTCCAAGAATACGCTCCACCAGGTCCCGATAGCCCTCGTGCGTCCAATCTTTCGAGACCCAGGACGATCCCATCACCACCGTAATATAGTCTTGCCGCCGTGTTGCCTTCAATGAAGGCGGGAGGTGATCGTCGTCAAGGGCTGCAAAACCGAAATCGGGCTCGGTGGAGGGACGAATCCCTATGTATTCTATGAATTTCAGGTAATGATCGAGTTTGGGCTGTTTGTCACTGAAATTGGCAATCTGTCGGTTGTTGAAAATCCAGTTGAATTCCTTGGCATTGCGCGGATGGACGCCGATTCGACATTGCGCTCCCGACAGGAAAGAAAAAAGACCGCTTTTGAAATGGCATTGGAGATCCAAGGTGATGTCGAAGCTTCGGCTTTTAAGTTCCCGGTGCAGGTCGCGGACGGCGGCGATACCCCGGGGCCGGTCGAAAACAATCACTTCGTCAATCAGCGGATGAAAATTGACCAGGGTTTGCCAGCTGGGCTCCACCAGCCATGTGACGGTGGCGGTCGGCCACTGCCGCTTGATATGGCCGGGGAGGCAGAGACCACGGACGAGGTCGCCGAGTGATCCCATCAGGATGATCAGGATCGACGCCGGCGCCGGGAACGAATCGGGAGATAGATTGGATGCCATCTTGGCAATCACGATAAAGTCGTTGTCATGCCATCAATCGGCCAGGGCCGCCTTGGGACCAGGTCCTTACAATAACCTATGTCTGTTTGAGGATATCTCATGAGCCCAAAGCCTCTCTTGTCAGGATCGCCGCCAATGCAGGGGGGAGACCGTGTTTGGCGATGGCACGCTGCCAGCGCTTGATGTAAAGCGACGTCAAACGGTCTCGATTTTTTAAATAGCGGGCCTTGTCGAAATCAATGATATGGGCCGTGCCTTTTTCGTCCACCAGAACGTTGCCCGGGTGCAGATCCCGATGCCAGATGCCATGGTGAATCAGAATTCGGATTTGCGCTACCACGCCCTCATAAACGGACTGGCGATGATCGCTTTTTTCCTGGGTGATTTGGATCAATGAACGCTGGCGGGGGATGGTCGTCATAACCAGCCAGCATGGTCCCATGCATTGGCCCTTGTATGCAAATGCAACCGGGCGAGGGGCCGCAAGACCGATCGCCCGGGCGACTTCCAGCCATTGGAACTCTTTTTCGCCACGGGACTGCGGCCAGTGAACATAGGTGCGGTTGTTGACATGCCGGATCAGGCCGCCCCTGGCGTAATGTTTGACCGCAACAGATCCGAATCCCTTCAAAGAAGCGATGGTAACACCCTGCCGACCGGCCAGGACGTCATTGGCCGGCGGGGGCGGGTTTTCGATGAGCAAGTGCAATTGCTGCACCTGATCGCTGGTCAATTCCCGAAACGCACCCAGGTGGTATCCATGATAATGATGGCGGTAAAAAGGACTCATGCTGATTTCAGGACCTTTTCCGCGGCTGCAATGATTTCTGCGGGCAGCAGGGCCTCCATGCAGGCACGCGTTCCCGTGGGGCAAGTCTTCCCCCCATGGCGCGCACAGGGTTTACAGGGCAAATTCTGTTTTTCCACAACGACAGCGTTGGGATTCTGCCAGGGGCCGAATCCGAAAGAAGGACAGGTGGCACAGAAAATGGCAACGCAGGGGGTTTTAAACGCCGACGCCATATGGAGCGCCATGCTGTCGTTGCAGATCATGATCGCGGCGTTCCGGGCGATGGCCAGGGCCTCGGCCACGGATGTCTTGCCGGCCAGATCGGTTACGTCCAGCTGATCAGCCACCCGCTGGTTGACGTCCCGGTCGCCTGCCCCCCCCAGAAGGGCAACCGCATACCCTTGTTCCCGAAAATGGGCGGCAACCGTTCGATAATGCGCCCAATGCCACATTTTCGTGGGCCAGGCACTGCCGGGAACCAGCAGTGCAATCGGTCTGTCCTGGGCCAGGAGGCTTTGGGCGTCAGGGCCGAGATCTTTGCGCGGAGGGGGGTATAATCGCAGCCGCCAATCGAATTCCTCCAGGGAGGCTTCATGGCCTAAAATCGATAGATTTCGCAGAACGTCGTGGTCGGCAGCTTGCCGGGCCTGTCTGGTGTGAAAGACAAAAGAAAGCTTGGCATTGTCAAACCCCGTGCGATGGGGGATGCCGCTGGCCAATAGCATCAGGGCGGTGCGATAGGAGCGCTGCAGGGCGTAGACCCTGGCGAACCCCATTTTACGCAAATCGTGTCCCATCCGGATCAAACCCGATAGCCCGGCGGCGCGATTGCGCTTGTCAAACGCGATGACGCCCTTTAAAAGCGGATCCCGCTCCACGATCCCGGTGCCGGCCGGTGTGGTCATCATCCACAGTTCGGCTTCAGGGTAGAGCTTGTGGACACCGGCGATTACCGGTGTCGATAGGATCGTGTCACCGAGATAGCTCGTTTGAATGATTAGGATACGCGTCAACTTGTCTGCCCCTGTCTTACCACGTCGCGATCTGCCGGACACTGCGGTTCTAACAGTTGTTCGATGGCCTGGACAGCCATGGCCGTGCCGCCCTGGCGTTCGGCTACATAGCGCTGAAGGGTGTCGATTACAGTTTGCGGCGGCGGCGGTGCTTCGATGGCTTTCAGCAAATGATCACCGGCCTGGCGCCAGTCCTCGGCGACATGGACAAGCCCCTGGCTAAAGATTTCCGGTCCGACCCATTCAAATGTTTTCCAGGAGGGACCAATGGTGGGAATAATGCCACAGGTCAACGGTTCCAGAAAATTCTGCCCGCCCAGCGGGGCCAGCGACCCCCCCACAAACGCGCTGGTCGCGGCGGCATACCCGCTGGTCAGTTCACCGAAAACATCCCATAGGATAACCCCGCCGGGATTCACGGGCGCATCGATGCGGGAACGCAGATGGCAGGTGATACCGGCGGCCTTAAGTCGTTTCTGCCATGGTGCGGTGCGGTGCATGTGCCGGGGAAAAAGGCCGATCAGGATGCCCGGTCGCCGGTCAAGGAGATAGCCGATCAATTGGTCGACGGCAGCCTCCTCTTCCTGTCGTACCGATCCGAGAACGACAAACGGCGTTCCTGCCGGGATTAACCGCCTCACATGGTCAGGTTGCTCAGTCTTAGGGCTCGTACTGACCCGATCGAACTTCATATTCGGCATGACCGACACCCGCGAAGTGCCGTAAAGACAGACGTAGCGATCCGCGTCTGCCGGGCTGACGGCCATAATGCGGTCGGGTCCCAGTGCATGCCAGAATCGGGGCCAAAGCTGGTAGTGACGCAAACTTTTGGCCTGCATGCGCCCATTGACGATGATCATCGGAATGCCCTTAACCTTTATGGCGTTCATGAGCCCCGGCCAGATTTCCGTTTCGAGAAGTACCATGATGCGGGGCTGGATGGCGTCCACGGCCTTTTGCATAAGCGACGGCCGATCGAACGGGAAGAATGCCGAGGCCCATTGGTCGCGCTTGCTGGCCGAACGCAGCCGTTGCATGACGGCATCGAGGATGTCTTTTCCCTGGCGCGTATTGGTCGTGACCAGGATGCGGTAAGGGGTGTCCTCACCCAGCGTGTCGAGAATCATGCCGGCCAGGTAGGATTCACCGGCCGAAGCCGCCTGTATCCAGATATCCATGGGATCGATAGGGAAAGACCGGCCCAGGCGTTGGGGTAAACCGTCGCGCAACCGATGGTTGCGGCCAAGAAAAGGTGTGGCACCACGCCAGAGCCACTCATAGGTATGCAAAGCCAACCGTATCGTACCAGAACGTTTCACTGTCGTGGATTACCCCTTTAAAAGACCTTCAAGATTGATTCCGCGCGTCATGATTACAATAACATATTGAAACGGCGATACTATTTAAATGGGGTGCGGCTGTCAATTTAAAAGGGATTGCGCATTTCCCCTGAATATACAACAGCGGCGGCTCTGTGGAGTCGTTGTTGAAGGCGGGGGGGGATTATGCTATGAACATTGGGTTTAAAAACGGCGAAGCCCTGACAAACCGGGGACCTTCGCCATTGACCCGTTAATTGTTCAGCAGGACAATGCCGACAGCCTCCAATGCATACGGGAGGGGCATTGAAAGGAGAACTATGACAGCCCAACACCTTGTGTCGGTTGGCCCTGTGACGTGCGGTGCGGAGAAGCTTTTTTTAATTTCCGGACCTTGCGTGATCGAAGATGAGTCCATCATGATGCATACGGCGGAACAACTGAAGTTGATCGCCGAGCGTCTTGATCTGCCGCTGATCTTCAAATCATCGTTTATGAAAGATAATCGCAGCGCCATGACCCATTATCATGGGCCGGGTCTGGATGAAGGGCTTGCACTGCTGGCCAAGATCCGGGAAACCTTCGAGGTGCCCATCATCACGGACGTGCATTTCCCCGAACAAGTCCAATCGACGGCCGAGGTGGCCGATATCATTCAGATTCCAGCCTATCTCTGCATGCAGACGGCCCTGGTGACAACGGCGGCTCAAACCGGTCGTGCCATTAACATCAAGCATGGCCAGTTTCTGGCACCGGCGAATATGATCAAACCGGTTCAGAAAATCGAAAGCCTCGGTTACCATGATATCCTGTTGACGGAACGAGGTTATACATTCGGCTACAACGATCTGATCGTCGATCCCCGCAGCTTTTACGAACTGCGCCAGATCGGATACCCGGTTGTCTTTGACATCACCCACAGTATCCGCCGCTACGGAATCCCCAGCAAGGATCCCCGTGGCAGCAGTCGCGAATACCTGACAACCATTGCCCGTGCCGGGGTTGCCGCCGGCGTCGATGGCATCTTCGTGGAAGCCCATCCAAACCCCCCGGAGGCGTTGTGCGACGCGGCCAGTCAGCTGGCCCTGGATCAAGCCGAAGACTTTTTTAAACCCCTGATCGACATTCACAATCTCGTCAAAGAACAGCGCGATTGATACGACGGCCTTAAGCGGACATCATACCGTTGGCAATGGCTTGTCGCCAATTTGTTAGAAAAAGCATCGCATCGAATGAAGAGCGTCATCCGGTGCAAAGAAAGGACTGACTATGGATTTGTATCTTGATTCGGCGGACTTCAAGGAAATCGAGGAAGCGTTTCAACTGGGTTTCATCAAGGGACTTACGACGACGCCGACATTCATGCACCGCCACGGCATTACCGACATTGACGGTGCCATCGTCAAACTGTCCGGGATGGTGCCGGAGCTTCAGGTGGAAGCGCTGGGTGAAAAACACGATGAAATCGTTACCGAGGCCCATCGCCTTCTTGAACTTCCATTGGCCAAAGAACCTGTTTTTAAGGTACCGGTTTCTCTGGAAGGGTTGCGGGCATGTAAAACCCTGACGGACGAGGGGCACCGCGTCAACGTGCATTTGATCTATACCCTCAACCAGGCTTACATGGCCATGGCGGCTGGCGCGGCTTTCGTATGTCCGCTGGCCGGACGTTTGCAGGACCAGGGGCACGAAGCAATTCTGCTTTACGAGCAGTGCGTCGATCTGGTGGAACGCTATGGCTATTCCACCAAAATCATGTTTTCTTCCGTACGCTATCCGGACCATATCCGCCAGGCGGCTCTCGCCGGTGTCCATGTCTGTACGGTTCCCTGGGGCGTGATGAAGCGACTGTGCGACAATTCCCTGACCAAGGTCGGCACGGAACAGTTTTTCGAACATACGCGTCTGATGACCGTCAAGGTCAAAGACGTCATTCGGGAAAACAACCCTATCTGCCGTCTTGCGGAAACCGTGAAAGACGCCCTGGTGAAAATGACCGCATCGCGTATTGGCGCGGTGACCCTCGTCAATGATGCCGGCGAATTGGCGGGTGTTTTTACCGATGGTGACGTGCGCCGCCGCCTCCAGGAGAATGGTGAGGGTATCCTGGATAAACAGATGAAGGATGCGGGCTACACACCGGATCCCTTTACCGTCAATGCGGATGCGCTTCTGTATGAAGCCGTCAACGTTTTCAATGCGCACCAGATCGACAATATCATCGTTCTGGAAGACAACCTACCCGTCGGGATCCTGGATATCCAGGACCTGGTGAAAATGGGTCTTTTGGGATAACGGCCATGACCACCAGCGGTTCCTTCCTGGCCCCCTGGGTGGCGGCCTTCCAAAAGGCCGGCGCCCAGTTCGTGATATCGCCGGAAGCGTTGCAGAAGAAGCTGGCCCGGGTGCGCGCCCTGATATTCGATTGGGATGGCGTTTTCAATACAGGGCAAAAAGGCGAAGGGGTGACCAGCCATTTTACCGAACCGGATTCCATGGGCAGCAACATGCTGCGTTTCGGGCTCTGGCTGCCCCAGGAATCCATGCCGATTGTCGCCGTGATTACCGGAGTGGATAACCGGTCGGCCATGCATCTGGCCCGGCGTGAGCATTTCCATGACGTCTACTTCAGCATTCGCAACAAGCGCGTCGCCGTGGAGCACCTCTGCTCGGCCCATGGCCTTCGGGCCGATCAGGTGGCTTGCCTTTTCGATGATATCAACGATCTTGAAATGGCGCAGATTTGCGGCGTGCGATGTCTTCTCCCACGGACTGCAAGCCCCATGTTTACCCATTATGTCGTCCGTCGCGGTTTGGCGGACTATGTTACGGGCTGTGGCCCGGGTGAACACGGCGTGCGTGAATTCTCCGAGATGGTTTTGGCCGCATTGGGTCGCTACGAGCAAATTGTTGCCGCCCGGATGACCTGGAATAACCAGTACCAGGCCTATTTTACCCAGAGGCAGGCCATCCTGACGAATTTTTACACCCAAAAAGCCGATCAGATTCGACCGGCCTCCAATATTTCTTGAGGCCGAAGGTGGGATTTTTAATTAGGGTATGCCGTTTGTTGCCCCGTGCGGGAAAAAGCCAGGGGGGATGCTGTTGAAGCCGATTGCGGGGTTGATGGGGCGTTTATCGGTATCCGCCATTGAGGCCATCGGCGGTCTTGTCGGCTGGTTGGCGTACACGCTCGACATCCGGCATCGCCGCATCATCCTCCAGAATCTGACCTTCATCTACCCGGACTTGAATGGGCGCCAGACCCGAATTTTGGCCAAGCGCATTTTCCGGCATTTTGCTATCGTTCTGTTTGAAATTTTTCAATTACCGTTCGTATCGAAAAAAAAATTGATTGAACGGGTCCGTTGCGAGGGGCTGGAAACCTTAGTCGAGGCCATGCATCATCCCCGTGGTTGCCTGATCTATTCAGCCCATATGGGGAATTGGGAATTGGGATTTCTGTCGCTTTCGGCCCGATTGAATCATTCGGTCCTGACGGTGGCCAAACCCATCAAGTGGCAGTTGGCCCATCAGTGGCTGACAACCCTACGATCCCGTTTTGGAAACCGGGTGGTTTTCAAAGAAGGGGCGATGCCCTTTATGATCCAATCCTTGCGCGCGGGGCATACGGTTGCGGTTCTCATTGATCAAGGGGTGCGCCGCACCGAAGCGGTGGAAGTGACCTTTATGGGGAAGCGCACCATGGCAACGCCGGCCGCGGCATTGCTGGCCCTGCGCTGCCGCATGCCCGTGGTGCCTATTTTTTGCGTGAGACAGTCAGATGGGCACTATCTCATCCGCGTTGAGCCCCCCGTGGCCATCGAACGCACGGCATCGTTACGCGACGATATCAACACGTATACCCACAGCCTCATGCAGGTCCTGGAGACCGCAATAAGGAAGCACCCCGAGCAATGGTTCTGGTTCCACAAACGGTGGAAAAGAACTTATCCGGAAATTTACCCCCAGTATCAAGTCCTGCGGCGGCGGAAACGGATCAAAAAGGGACGGGAGGTTTAATGCCTCAATCCCACGCAATAGAAGCATTTTCAGAATCGCTTCCGCTTTTTGGGAGCGTCCGATGGCATCGGGTGCTTCGGTGAACGAATATATTCATCCCGAATGGCGATCAACGTTAATCGACAACGGGCTAACCGATTTCGATGCGTTCTGGAACATGGACCTGCCGCTGCTGGATGCGCCCAACACGAGCCGAGGAGGCTTCAGCTCGGTGGCGCGGATGGATCTGATGAGCAACGAAGGCTACCATTGCCCCCTGATTCTCAAACGTCAGCAGAATCACAACAGCCGGACTTGGCGGCATCCTCTGCGGGGTCTGCCGACAGTCCAGAAAGAGTTTATCAATATCTGCCGATTCAGGAAACGGGGCCTGGAAACGGTCACACCCGTTTTTTTTGCTCGGCGGAGGGTTCCCGATGGCGTGCAGGCCATCCTGGCCACGGAGTATCTAAGGGATTATCTTTCGTTTGAAGACGTGCTGGCGCAATGTGGAACTGCGCCGAAAAACAATCTGACAGGCAAACGGCGGGCGCTTCGCCTGAGCGCCGATTGGGTGCGCGGTATGCATAAAGCTGGCTTTCAGCACAATTGCCTGTATACCAAACACCTTTTTATCAATCTGGAAAACAGCCAAGTGCCGGTGAGGGGGATTGATCTTGAAAAGGCCCGTTGGCAGCCACGGGCCTCCAAACGCTGGCGCCATGACTTGGGTGCTTTATTCAGGCGCGCAAAAAGCATGAACAGGACCGACCGCCTTCGGTTTCTGAAATGTTATTTTGGAGCCGACACTGTGAATCCGGAAGTCCGGCGGGCCTGGTACCGCATTCATCAAGCCCTATACCACAAAAAGAAACGATAGGTAGGCGAAGACTAAATTGCTTGATCAAGGGAACGGTCAATGCTGTTGGAAATACGTTTCAAAACACCGGCGCAGACGGTTCTCTTGACGGTGGCCTAATTGCGTTGTTTGGCAATAGGTGTCGATAAAAATATGACGTACTGGCGCCATGCAGTCGATATCGGCATCATATCGAAAAAGATGGCGCAGATTTCGGATTCGCAACCCCGTATTGAGGGGGCCTCCGCGGAAACGCATATCGACCACATCAATCAAACCGAAGCGGCCGTCAGGGGTAAGCACCACATTGCCGAAGTGGATTGAGCGGAAGTAAACACCCTTTTCGTGGAGAGAAGCAAAAAAGCGTCCGAATCGTTTGGCGAGATGAGCATCCATTGCTGTCTGGCAGTATTCCCGAAGCGTCAAACCGGTTAGAAAACGGTAGTGCACGGCTGTCCGCTTGATTGCCGGTATCTGATAAACGGCCTTCAGGCTTACGGTGGAAATGCCAAGGGCGTCAAGGCGCGCAACATTGTTTTTAAACCGCCGCGTGTGAGGATAAATGCGAGCTGAAGTCAGCACTCTTTTCAGGCGAAACAATTTCAGTATGCTGCGATCCGGCAGTTGCAGCACTTTATGGGTAATCTGGCCATCGACCAATTCGCAGACCAAAGGTGTTGCCTGCGCGATCAGGCCGTTATACTCTGATAATGAAAGCGTTTCCATGTGAAATGATTCCTGGCTCGTGCGGCATGCATTTCGATATCGGATCCAGACAGGCCGCTGGTATATCGCTTTAAATGTGAGGGGTTGCCGAGCTGTTGGTCACCCGGTTTGTCTACACTCTCCTTGATAAGTGCGTTGGGCCCTCATCCACTTGAGGAGAAAGCCGAAGGATTCTTAGCATATTTTGGTGGTAAACACGAAATGGTTTGTTGAGTCCCTGCGATAAGGCATGTGGAAAGGCAGCGAAGTCCAATGTCGGTTGCTTTCGTGCCCTTCAATGGCAACCGCATGTATTGGAAGTATCGTCGCGCCAAAGCGAGATGTGGCAGGGACGTTTATCAAAGGGTTATCCGTCATGACCAGTTTTTGCGATGTCTGGCACCCATTGGCTCTGGATAACGCCATTACCAAAGAGGCTGATCAACGATGCGGAAAAATCAATACCGACGTTTGTTTGGGCGGAAGAAACCAAGCTTGCAAGAACGTTATCCTCAGCACGACATTGGCAAATGGAGCTATGGGAGCCCCAAGATTCGCAGTTGGGGCGAGGGCGCTTCTTTGCGAATCGGCGCTTTTTGCTCTATCGCGGATGGGGTCAAAATTTACCTGGGCGGAGAACATCGTATGGATTGGGTCACCACTTTCCCTTTCAGTGTTCTCTGGGAGTCGGCCCGAGGCATTGAAGGCCATCCTGCAACGAAAGGGGATGTGATTATTGGCAATGACGTCTGGATCGGTGCTGACTGCACAATCCTTTCCGGGGTCACCATAGGGGATGGTGCTGTCGTAGGTGCCAGGGCCGTGGTTGCACATGATATCCCCCCGTATGCGATCGTAACCGGCAACCCAGCCCAAATCCTACGGAAACGATTCGATGATCAGACGATTGACCGTTTGTTGCAAGCCAAGTGGTGGACTTGGAAGGATGACAGAATTGAAAAGGCCCTGCCCATGCTTCTCAACAATGATATCCATCGTTTTTTGAACCATGCGGAAACATTTTCAACTTCGAATTCGACGATATGAAATCCATAGGTAACAACATGACAATCTGCCCGGTATGCGGTGCCGGCGGCACTTTTTCATTCGAGAGCCGTGATATGATGTACGACAAGCAGGAGGCCCACTGCTATCATGTCTGCCGCAATTGTCGGTCAGAATATCAGACGCCCATGCCAAACGCCGCCCGGATCGCGTCATTCTATCCCGATGACTATGATCAGTATGTACCCCTTGGCGAATTGAATCGACCTAGCCATGCCAAAACGGCCGTATTGAAATACCATTATGGTTACGTCCATTTACCGGCACCACCCTTTCCGTATCGGTTGATTTCCCGTGCGGTTGCCGCCGTCAGATACAAGGATGAACTGCCCTATATCGCCGCCGGCCGTGCCCTGGATATTGGGTGCGGCAATGGTCGCTTTATCCGGAACATGAATGCGCTCGGATGGAACTGCGAGGGGGTGGAATTTAACCTAACGGCGGTCAATGTCTGCCGACAGGCCGGCTTGAAAGTATTTCACGGCGATCTCCATCAAGCCAAGTATGAAAGCGCCAGCTTCGATCTGGTTACAGCCCGGCATTTGATTGAGCATGTTCCTGAACCCGACGCCCTTGTAGCGGAGATTTCCAGAATACTCAAACCGGGAGGACAGGTTGCGATTGAAACCCCCAACAATTGTTCTTGGGGTAGAAAAATGTTCGGCAGACGTTGGTTTGCCAATGAAGTGCCCCGCCATCTTGTCCTTTTCAATACAGCGAGTTTAACACGGCTGTTGAACCACCATGGTTTCCGGTTGCGGCAGCACCAAACCTCAGCATCGCCCAAGATTATCTTAAACAGCTGGGATTACGTTATCGGCAACAGGGGGGTACCGTCGCGCAAGAAAAAGTTGCGTCGTATTTTGGCGCGCCCCATATCCTTTTGGGCAGCGCTTTTTAATAAGGGGGACATCCTTTTTGCCGTCTATGAGAAGACCTAAGTTGAAGACGATCCTGTTTGTATCCAAGGAGGAGTCAGCCCCTTCCACCCGCTATCGCGCACTTGCTTATTTTGACCGGTTGCGTTCGGATGGCTGGAACCCGGTGCATCTTCCGGCCCCTCGGTCCCTATTTGCACGGCTGCGAATTCTGAAGGCCGCCCGAAAAGCAGATGTTGTTGTTCTTCTGCGCAAAACGTTTGGGCGCGGGTACATTCGGTTGCTGCGAAAATATTCCCGGCGGCTGATCCTTGATTTTGACGATGCCGTATTTTGCAGAAGCAATGGCGGTTATTCTAAAACTAGACGATGCCGTTTTGAACGCTCGGTCAGCCTGTGTGATGGCATATGGGCCGGCAATCGCTTTCTATGTGATGCCGCCAAGGCGCATCATTCGAAAGTGTTTGTTTTACCCACTGCGTTGGACATCTCCAAATACGATGAAGAATCGATCAAACCGGATGACAAACTTGTTTTCGTCTGGATCGGCAGCCATTCGACACGGAAATACCTGGAGGCCGAACTGCCGACGCTGGAAAAAGTCGCGGAGCGTTTGGGCACCATTGAACTAAAAATTGTTGCGGACTTTACCCTTGAATCCGGTCGTCTGTCGATTTCAGCTGTCCCCTGGAGTGCCGAAACGGAAGCCAGGGAGTTGCGGTCCGCCCACATCGGTATTGCCCCCATGCCGGATAATGACTGGACCAAAGGGAAGTGTGGGCTGAAAGTCCTCCAGTATATGGCGGCCGGACTGCCTGTGATATCGACGCCATCGGGAGTTAACGCGGAAATCATAGAAAATGGCATGACCGGATTCCTGCCGCGCAATGATGAAGAGTGGTATCAGGTGACCAAAAAGCTCTCGGAAGACCCCGAATTGCGCGAACGGTTGGGAGAGGCAGGACGAGAAAAGGTTTGCCGGATGTACAGTGTGGATGTTGTCTATCAGGAGATGAAACGCTCACTGGATGAGATCCAGCAGGCTAGTTGCAAAAGCGAAAGACCGCCTGTCATCCGATAAATTGTTTCAGACGTTTCAAAAGAGGTTGATTGACAAGAGGAAGGTTTTGCCAATTGCGCAGCAGACGTTTCAAGTCCTTGTGAAAAGCTTTCCTGAACGATGCCTGAGAGCGATGAGCCCGCATTCCGTCCAAATCCGCCAGATAGAGACGGCCGGCGGAAAGGAGGAAATTGGTTGCTTTGAAATCGCCATGACTGATGCGCGCGGTGGCAAGTTGTTCCAATAGGGCTACTAATTCATCAAGACGCCCCTCTATGGCCTGTCGATCACGAACCTCTTCATGAAATGTCTGATCCAGTGTAACCCCCTCAATGTGCGCCATGATAAAGTAGGCCCGTTGGCGCAGATATCCCCAACGCCTTTCGATGACGGCAAGGGGGCGTGGCGTATTGATGCCAAGAAACCTTAACCGGTGAGCATTTTCCCAGGATACCATGGCGCGACTGGGGCGAAAACAGCGACGCAATGCATGTCCGGCATCTTTGATATTGTACCGCTTGACCACAACCGTCTGAGAGTCGATTGTGACTTTGGCCACGGTGGCGCTATTGCCGGCCTTCAGGATGGTGCCGCTTTCGATGAAGTTATCTGGATTTTCGATCAGCGGTTGCCATGTCGGTGTATACCAATCCCGATCCCAGATGATGAAACGTCGCCAGTTTTTCACCGCGTGAAACGCCGTGCAGGAACGTTTCGTTTTCGGTAAAAATTTTTTGAGGCGCCAATTACGCCAACGTTTGGTTTCGCCTCGGACACAATTTTGCCAATGTTGCGAAACCGTCCAATTGCGACTTGCCCCATATACTGTGACGAGATCCGGCAACAGGGTATCGAACGAAGGGTAAAACTGGGCAAGAAACAGGGCCAAATTGGAAAGACTTTCCTTTTGTGGAAGGGGGGCGGCCCCCGCGGCTTCGATATCGTCACCATCGATAATCATGACGTCCCCGGCCGACAAGAGAAAATTACCGGGATGAATGTCCCTCTGTTTGAGACCCGCAATGTGCAAGCGGGCTATGGCCTGGACGGCACGGCTGAGGGCGTCAAAGTGATTTTCGGCACTGGCGGTGCTTGCCAGGTACTTGGAGAGGTCGGTGTGTGCCGTCATGTGCCGGAACAGAAGTACGGGCGCATGGCCTTCAGCCAATTTTCCCTTGAACAGGAGCTCAGGCGTTGGAATCCGGGCCGCTTGTAAAGCTTTAATGCCGCTCAATTCACGCTGATAATGCCGTTCGCAACCCGATGGGTCCAGGAAAATTTTTGCGACGCAAGGGCGGTGGTGGTTGCGGTGCCCGGTGCACACCAGTCGCTTGCCTGGGAGATGACGCAAAATAGCGGTGCATGTCAGATTACGACAGCTCGGCGCCGCATCCAGAACCAATTGAAATGGGGGTGAAAGCTCTCGTCCTATAAGACGAAGCCCTTGGGCGTCATAGTGGCGCATGAATCGATTTCCCCAGGCCAACGTGGCGATCGCCGCAAGGGGATTATTCCCTCCCGTGGAAGAACCGCAAGATTTTGCGAATTTTGTGTTTGTCCCTCTCCCCCAGCCGTTGGATACGCTCGTAATTCATGAAAAATTTAAGCCGCTGGGTGCGGGACAGCCGCATTTTCGCCACTTTGTCCAGGCATGCGATATCCTTGATGAACCACCTTGTCGCGTTGGGTCCGCGGCGTATCTGGCCGGCCGGGCAGTCGAAAAAAGAGACTCGGGGGGTGTCTTGTAGGGATACCAGTATATTGCGCCATTTGAGATCCAGATGACCGAATCGCTTTTGGTGCAGCCGGCGCGTGTGCCGGGCGATTTGGTGGCTCACCGCCGCCACCCAATGCCGGTCTTTTAAAATGGGATGATCTTCAAGGTGCAGGGTATTAAGGTCCCTGCTATCTTGCAACTCGGCCGTCACAAGGGCTGCCCGTTTGAAAAGCCCTCCCCAGGTTTCCTGCCCATAGGCCACCAAAGGGGGGGTCGGGATGTCGAGTTGTTCAAAAAAAAAGAGGTTCTCCCATTCGGCCCGGGCCCGACTGCGGCCGAACCAGCGTCGCAGGCTTTTCCCACCTCGGGTATACGTTTTGATGTAAACGGCCTTGCCTTGGATCTCGGTGCGGATAACGCGGCTGATCGGGCTGGACGTTACATACTGACCTGCGGTGTCAAAGGCCGCGGCCAAAGTAGGCAAAAAGTTTGCTATCGGTGTATCACGATAAGCAGGGGTTATTTCCCAGAAAGTTGACATAGACTTTCGATGCCGCATTTTAATGGCCCTACCTAGAGGCCGCCTGTGGTTGGATCGGAATCCCTATCGTTAAAGTTCATCGGGCCGACTCCCGAAACAACTCCGGGTTCTTTCGCTTGAATTCGCGATAGCCGGCATGACCACGACGTTTCACTTTTTCCCAGAACTTGGTTTCTTTACGAAGGGCTTCCCGCCAGTGGCATTGCCTATATTCCTCAATGAATCGCAATAGATCTCTTTTTGTCAACCCGATATCCATGCTGGAAAAATAAAGCCCGGCCACGTCCTTGATGCGCCAGCGCTCTTTGAGATGCCGGTGCTGCTCGGCACGATGCAGATCGATTAGGTATAGCTGCGGTTCCCCGGAATTGAATTGACCGGGTGATGGCGTGGTGTCTAAAAGAAAATGGCACAGGTAAAAATCGCGATGCATGATTCCGTTGGCATGCAATGTCCTGGCGATTTGGGCCACGCTTTGGATCAAGGCGCGTTTCCACCGGGGGGACGGCGGGTTCACATTCCAATCGCGGCAGTAATCTTCCAGGCTAATCGTCGGTTTCAGCTCCTCGGTGATAAGAAAGGACTGGATTCGTGCCGGGTTGACCCCGCGTCGTCCATACCCTGCCAACTGCATGGTAGCGATGCCGATTCGCGTGAGGTTTTCGATGGCCTTTTTTTCATTTTCGGCGCTGACAATCGGTTTGCGGAATTTAAACAGACAGGCCAAAAGTGTTTTCCAGCCGACACCCATGAAGACCTTGGCGAAATAACTCTTGTCGGCCACCGCAAATCGAAAAGTCCGACGCCCTTCCTTTTCACGGTAAACCTCTCCGTCCAGCTGCATGAGCAGCTTATAGACATCCTGGCCCTGCCAGGCGGTTGCCAGGGATTTCTCAAGTGTTAGCATGGGCGGACTCCCTCGATAATTTCAGCGGCTTTTTCCGGCATGCTGAAGACATCGTTGCGGTTGACATAGCGCCAACCGTTTTCGCCCCATTTGGTCCGTTGGGGATCCGTCAGCATGTCAGCCAGCATCTGATTCAGGGTTTCCTGATGAAACGGCGTGGGAATCAACCGGCCGGCATCGGCCCTGGTGATATAGCCGGCATAACCGCATACGTCGGTTGCCAGAACGGGAAGGCGTGCGGCCATGGCTTCAATCAAGACCGTTCCTGTGTTTTCCCGATAAGCGGGGTGCAGGAGGATATCGGCACTGAAAAGAAAGCGCGGGATATCGTCCCTTCCATGGAAAAACGTGATCTGATCAACAATGCCAAGGCGGCGGGCCAACCGGTGGAAAGGGCGAAAATTGTCCCTGCCGATGATAACCAAAACCGCCTGGCGGCGAATTGTCTCGGGCAGCGCGGCGAAAGCCCGCATGGCGCGATCGGTTCCTTTGGTTCGGAACCCGGAGCCCACCATGAGGATCATATGGGTGTCGACGGGGATGCCCAGTTCGCGCCGCAATTGATGCCGGGTTTCCCGGAGGTCGGGCGGTGCCAGCCTATCGCGGGCAATGCCGGGCGGCAATACGTGAAAGCGATCCGAGGGGGTCGCATAGAAGTGTTGATAAACCTCGCGATCCTTTTCGGTGAGGAGTAATATTTGCGTGTGCGAGCCGGGGGCAAAAACGGCTTTTTCCAAGGCCAGATAGGCCCGGCCCCGGCCGGTAATGGCATACCAGAATGGCTTGCTTTGCACCCGCTCGGCAAAGCAGCTGTCCGCAGCGTAATAATAGTCGAGGCCTGCCATTTTACTGAAACCCACCACGGCGTCATAGCGGTTGTTGCGGGACCGCCGTCGTACTTCCCGGGCCAGGGCCAACCGTCGCCCATGGTTGCTCAGGGCCTTGAGCTTTAGTACCGTGACATTCAGCTTCTCGGGTATCTCGCCCTGCCAGTAGGGGGTAAACACATCCACTTCATGTCCGTGTTTCAGGCAGGTTTCGGCAATACGCATAAAATCCCTTTGCAGACCGCCGAAAGGAAAATATTTGATTAGGGTGAAGGCAAACTTCATCCGTGCTCCGTTATATGAGCAAATCGTCGATCGTGCCGTGTCATTTTTATTTCGCCAAGCGCGAAGGGGTATCGGCACGGAGGATAAACGATCTCATTTTGCGTTGGCAATCGTTCAGCAACACCTCGAAGGGCATCGGGTCTAATTTTGATTGGGTTCTATTAATCCAACCCCTGCCGGAATGCAAGCGTCGGCACCGAAAGAGGCCGGATTTCCAGTGCCCACGTCTTGCCAAAGAGAGGTAAGACTGATAACCATGTGCGCGTTCGGCCTAAATAGCTTTATCGAACCTTGTCGTGAAACGGAGCGATACATTATGAGCCTGAATAAAGCCTTGTTGGATATTTTGGTTTGTCCCCAATGCAAGGGGGAGCTGCAACTGGAAGAGGATGAGAGCGGGCTGCGTTGTGAAGCCTGTCGGCTGCTTTATGCCATTCGGGATGATATCCCCATCATGCTGGTGGATGAAGCCCAAGCACTGGATTCATGAGTGTCCCAGCCCCTCCCCGGCCGGCCAAACTGGTGGTGGGTTTTTTCCTGGTCCGTCGGGATATGGCCGAAGGGATCCTGGCTCGCCTGGAAGATCTCTTCGGACCGATCGATCTTGTCAGCCGCTGGCTTCCGTTCGACTACACGGATTATTATACCCGGGAGATGGGAGGCCCGCTTTATCGCAGGCTGGCCGCTTTTAAACACCTGATCGACCAGGAACAGCTGCCGGACATCAAACACAGCACCAATGCCCTCGAGGCCGCGTATGCCGCCCGGGGAAGCCGGGGGGTCAATATCGATCCGGGCTATCTGCTGCTGGAGCGTCTGGTGTTGGCGACCGGCAAGAATTTTTCCCACCGCATTTATCTGCGCCGTGGTATTTATGCCGACCTGACCCTGGTTTATCGCAAGGGACGCTTCGAGTCGCTGCCATGGACGTATCCGGACTATGCCGATGCCCGGCTGCAGGATTTTCTTTATAAGGTTCGCGACAGGTATGCCCTTGACCTGAAGGCGGACCACAACGATCGGTAGGAAACGATGCTAAAAAGTATGACCGCCTATGCCCGGGCTGAAAATCGATCCGAGCCCTATGAAGCCGTTGCCGAGATTCGCAGCTACAACAGCAAAAATCTGGATATCGCCCTGCACCTGGCCCGACCCTTCCTGCCCCTGGAAGAGCGCATCAAAGCCGCTGTGGCGGCGGCGATTCATCGCGGACGGATTGATATTCGCATCGATATCAAGGAAAGCGGGGACGCGGGGCAGGCTTTTGAAATCGACTGGCCCCGGGCCAAGGCTTATCGCGATGCCCTGGAAGAACTGCAACACGAGTTGAATCTCCCGGGCGGCATATCGCTTGAATTGCTGGTCAGTGCCGGTGGCATCATTAAACCGGCGGAAAAAGAACGGGATCTCGAGCCGGTTTGGTCGACGGTCGAGGTGTGCCTGCGGGCGGCGCTGTCGGCCCTGGATGATATGCGACAGAGGGAAGGCGAAGCCCTGGGCGCTGATTTCCGGCGTCGTCTGGACGATATTGATCGTCAGCTGACGATGATCGAACAGGCCAGTGAGGGCTTGCTGGCGGTTTACCAAACCAAGCTTCTGGAGCGTATTCAGTCCCTGACCCAGGGGCAGGTGGAAATCGACCCCGGCCGTATCGCCCAAGAGGCTGCTTTTCTGGCGGATCGCAGCGACATTTCCGAAGAGATCGTGCGGGTCTACAGCCATCTGGAACAGTTCCGGCACATAATGGATACCGAGGAGCCTGCCGGGCGCAAACTGAATTTCCTGTTGCAGGAGTTTAACCGGGAATTCAATACGATGGGCGCCAAGACGTCACGTACCGAAATCGCCCATCAGGTGGTCGCGCTCAAATCCGAGCTGGAAAAGATACGGGAGCAAGTTCAGAATATCGAGTAGGTGGCAGCGGCCCCTTTGTTGGCCCTGTTGCTAGGAAGGAAAAGATCAGATGGAAACGAATTTGCTGAATATCGGATTTGGCAGCACGGCGGTGGCGGAACGGGTCGTGGCCATTGTTTCTCCCAATTCAGCCCCCATGAAGCGGCTCAAGGACGAAGCCAAGAAGGATCAACGCCTGATCGATGCCACCCATGGTCGCCGGACCCGTTCGATCATTATCATGGACAGCAATCACGTCATTCTTTCAGCGATCCAGGCCGAGACGATTTCCCAGCGGTTTGCCATGCTCAAGGAAGGCAACTGAAAAGGACACGCCAACAGCAATGACGTTATCCGATCCCCAGGGCCGACTGTTCATCATCTCGGCACCCTCAGGCGCCGGCAAATCGACCCTGTGCCGTTTATTGATGGCGCGTGTGCCGGATTTACGCTACTCCGTTTCCACCACGACCCGGGCACCACGCCAAGGTGAGGTGGACGGCAAGGATTATTGGTTCACGGACCCGGAAACATTCGAGACCGGCATAAAGACCGACCGCTGGGCGGAGTGGGCGGAAGTACATGGCAACTATTACGGCACCTCGGCGACCTTTATCGACCAGCAGCGGGCTGACGGGCATGATGTGTTGCTGGATATCGACGTCCAGGGGGCGGCCCAGATCCAGACCAAGTACCCGCATGCCATTACCATTTTTATCATGCCGCCTTCCATGGCGGTCTTACGGCAGCGTCTGGAACAAAGAGGGACAGACACCCCTGCCACCATTGAGAAGCGCCTCGCCAATGCCCGTATAGAGATGGCACAGGGAGCCTCCTATCGGCATACCGTCGTGAACGATCATCTGGAAGAGGCTGTGGGGACGCTAATCGATATCGTCCAGCGGTATCGGAATGGGTAATGTAATGCCCACCCTCTGTTATAGGGCGGACGATTGCCGGGGTGGGATGCGCCGCAGGGCGCAATCATGGAGATGATGCGGTATGGCCCGCCCCAAAACAGAAATTTTGTATGGATTTCACCCTGTCTGCGAAGCGCTTCGCGCCAATCGGCGTGCGTTGCATGCGGTGCTGGTCCGCCGGGGACGTCAGGGTGGGCGTATGGCCACGCTCAGACAGCTGGCCGGTCCTCAGAATATTAGAATCGAAACGGTCGACGAATCCCGGCTTACGGAAGTGACGGGGCATGACGAGCACCAGGGGATTTGTGCCCGGGTGGCCCCTTTACCCTTTTCCGATTTGCCCGATGTTGTCGGGGCGGCCGAGGGCGCTGGTCGCAAAGCCTTTTTCGTCCTGCTTGACAATGTGCAGGATCCCCGCAACCTGGGAGCAATTATACGGACGGCCTATTGTGCCGGTGTCGACGGTCTCGTGATACCGCGCGATCGGTCCGCAGGTCCGACGCCGCTAGTTTCCAAGGCTTCGGCCGGCGCATTGGAACACCTTCCGATCATAAGGGTTGCCAACCTGGTCCAGGCCGTCCAGCAGTTGCAAAAAATGGGATTATGGATTGTCGGGCTGGAGGGAGGGGCCGACCAGTCCCTTTACGCCTGTGATTTGAAAATGCCGTTGGGGCTGATTGTCGGCGGCGAGGAAAAGGGGTTGCGCCCCCTGGTGAAACGGCAGTGTGACTTCCTCGTGTCCATCCCCCATGCGCGGGTCTTTAACTCCCTGAACGCTTCCGTGGCGGCGGCCCTGGCGATATTTGAGGCCCGCCGGCAACGCTTGCCGGCGGAACAGACGACAGGGGGCGGTGGTGCTTAACATCGCCTGTGGGAATACGCTGGCCGGAGAAATCACCTGTATCACCTGAATGCGCAAAAACAGCCACATCGCCTCTGGGGTCACCTGGCTGCGCTGGTGGTTTATATCGTGCGAATCGTTGTTGAGGCCGCCTTTCCACGGAAATGCCGTGCCTGCAACCGTTACTGGCTGCCCGGTGACACCCCTGTCGAGGGGACTTATCGGCAGTGGGAGGGCGACGCTCCGGACGCGGGAATGGCCACCCTTTTTCAACGGGTGGCCAGTCCGTTTATCTGCCCGGAATGCCTCACGGATTTTGAGCCGATGGCGTCGCCACTATGCCGTCGCTGCGGTGTGATGTTCGGAAGCCGGATCGGTGAAGACCATTTGTGCGGCGACTGTCTGCAGCATCCCGGCCATTTCCGGCGCGCCCGATCGGCAGGTGCGTATGACGGGGCGCTCATGGCCCTGATTCATCAGTTAAAATACCGGGCCTGCCTGGCGCTGGATTATCCCTTGGCACGGCTTCTCCAGCAGGCGTTTGTCCGGGATTGGCAGATGGATGAAATCGATTTGGTGTTGCCGGTACCCCTGCATGCGCGGCGGTTGCGACAGCGGGGATTCAACCAGGCTCAAATGCTGGTGAGGGCCTGGAAAAAAATGGATAAAGGGCTCATGGCCGGGGCCCGTTTTGCACGATCCCGGGATATCATGCTACGCTCCAAGCCCACGGTTCCTCAGACCGGATTGGGTAGAAAAGAACGCCGTCGCAACATCCGGGGGGCTTTCAAGGTAGTCGATCACCACCGGGTTGAGGGGAAGCGTATCCTTTTGGTGGATGATGTTTTTACCACCGGGGCAACGGCTGATGAGGCGGCCCGGGAGCTTAAAAAATGCGGTGCCGATTGCGTGGATGTCCTCACGGTGGCCCGCACCATGCCCCGTTCCTGGTAGTGGGGCCCCGGCTAAAATGGTGACGAACTTGGAAGGCATGCGATGAACAACGTCCCTAAACAGATGTCCCGGGAAGCGGCCGTGGCTGTCGTCCGGTCAGCTCACCAGGCCGGGCGGCGCGTGGCCTTCACCAACGGCTGCTTCGATATTTTACATGCCGGGCATGTCCGCTATCTCACCGCCGCACGGTCCACCGCCGATATGCTGGTGGTGGGCCTGAATGCCGATATCTCCGTCCGAAAAATCAAAGACCCCCATCGGCCCATCAATCCCGAAGCCCTGCGGGCCGAGGTCCTTGCCGGGCTGGCATGCGTGGATGTGGTAATCCTCTTTGAGGAACCGGATCCGCTGGAACTGATCCGGTCGTTGGAACCGGATGTCCTGGTGAAAGGGGCTGACTGGGCGGAAGTTGACATTATTGGCGCCGACTTTGTCAAACAGCGGGGCGGACAGGTCGAACGGGTCGAACTGGTTCCGGATATTTCCACATCGGCACTGATTGAGACCATCAGGGAACGGTATTGTTGAATCTGTCCGCGTCCCTGGCCTATTTTTTTCGTATGGTGGTTGGTGGCATTGTTTTGAATCGAAATCCTTTACTTCCAGTGGAGACTTCGGAAGGGGTTGACCGGTTGATGGGGTGTTCCCGAGCATGAAAATTGCGCACAACAACGGAATTCCTTTGTATTTCTTTCATAACCTGTCCGTCTTTCCGCAGCTTTATCACGGCGTCACCACCCGCCAGGGCGGGGTGAGTGCGCCGCCGTTCGACAGCCTCAATATGGCCCGGCACGTTGGCGACGCCGATCGCCAGGTAGCCGTCAACCGGCAACGGGTATGGTCCCGGTTTAGCGGCACCGATCCGGTTTGCATCCATCAGGTGCACGGCAACACAGTTGTCGTGCTCGATGGTGCCGCGGTAAAGGGGGCGGCCCCGTTGCCGGCTGAAGCCGATGCCATGGTGACCGATCGGCCCGGACAATTGTTGACCATTCTCGTGGCCGACTGCCAGGCGGTCATGCTCTTCGACCCGTCGCGTGCGGTCATCGCCAACATTCATTCCGGCTGGCGGGGCAGTATCGCCAATATCATCGGCCGAACCGTGGCCGTCATGCGGGATCGCTTCGGATGCGATCCGACCGGGATCCAGGCGGGGATCGGACCGTCCCTGGGACCCTGCTGTGCGGAATTCGTCAATTACAAGGAGGAAATACCCGCAGCCCTGTGGTCCTATCGAGTGTCGGAAAACCATTTTGATTTTTGGGCTTTAAGCCGGGATCAACTGGTGCGCGCCGGGCTTTCCGAAGATCATATTGAAACCGCCCGGATGTGTACCCGTTGCCGGAGTGATCTGTTTTTTTCCTATCGCGCCAGCAGGAGGACCGGTCGCATGGCGGCGGTTATCGGTATGATGCCGCGGCAATGAGTGTGTTCGGTAGGTGAGGAAATCATGATCCAAGATCGAGCTGAAATCCTATCCAATGCGAGCGTTGCACCGGGATATCGCACCCTGACGCTGCGGTGCGGCAAGGCCTTTGGTGCGGCCCGCCCCGGACAGTTTGTCATGCTGTCCGTCGGTGACGGCCCAACCCCGCTGCTGCGCCGCCCTTTTTCCATTCACCGAATGGTGGCGCAGGGGGCGGGGGAGGTGACCATGGCGCTGCTTTACAAAATCGTGGGTGAAGGCACCGCCATGATGGCCCGCCTGCCTGCCGGCACAACGGTGGACATTCTGGGGCCGCTGGGCCGGGGATTCACCCTGCAAGAGGATTACCGGCGGATCTATCTGGCTGCCGGCGGCATCGGTGCCGCTCCCATGGTCTTTCTGCTGGAAACCCTCCGGCAACAGCATCGACAGGGTGAATACCATGTCTTCCTGGGGGGGCGGACCCGAGACGATCTGCTGTGCCGTGAGATCTTTGAAGGCCTGGCCCATAAGGTTCATTACACCACGGATGACGGCAGTGAGGGCGCCCAGTGTTTTCTGACCAGCCCTTTGGAGAATGAAACACGGCGCCGGCCGCCGGATGTGATCATGGCCTGTGGCCCGATGGATATGCTGGCCTGTGTCGCTGGTATCGCTGCAGGGTTGAAGATTCCCTGCCAGCTTTCCATCGAGTCGGTCATGGCCTGTGGCATGGGGGCCTGTCTGGGATGTGCCGTCCGGGCGGCGGATGACAAGAGCGGTTATCTGCATGTCTGCAAGGATGGGCCGGTTTTCGATGCCCGCTCCTTGCGGCTTTGAAGGGGGGGCGACGCAAGGCTTTTTCGTTGACTTCACCCGGGAGCTATGTTAGATGCTCTTGACTCTAACAGGGCGGAAACCGTCCTGGTTTTGGTCGATACGTCGATTCTGCCCATGAAAAGAGAAACCCGGCGAGCCATCAGGGAGCTTGCATATTACAGCAGTCTGGGGCTGCAAGTCGCCCTGTCCATATTCATCGGACTCTTTCTGGGGCTTTATTTTGATCGGCGTCTGGGCATAACGCCCTGGTTGACCCTTATCGGCCTGGGTATGGGCATTGTGGCGGGTTATCGCAACATCGGGCTTGCGATTAAAAAGAGCCGCAAACTCTGAACGTCATCACGGCTACCGAATCAAGGACGAACAGGACCAACTTGGACATTCAGACGCGAATACTCCGCTTCATTACCCGCGCCAACTGGATTTTATTTGCGGCGGCCCTCCTGATCGGGTTGATCGCCTTCAAACATGATTTTGCTTTAGGGATTTTTGCCGGCGGTCTGATTGTTACCATCAACTTCCACCTGCTGGCGCGAACCCTTAAAAAATCCCTGACGCCCCCTCATCTCGTCTCCCATAATGTCATTATCGCCAAATACTACGTCCGCTTCATTGCCAGCGGCGTTATTATATTCTTCCTGATTTCCGGCCACTATGTCGACCCGCTGGGATTGTTCGTCGGGTTGTCGATCGTGGTTGCCAGTATTGTTGTCGCGACCCTGCGCGAGTTGAAAAATCTTATTTTCAAGGAGGCGTTTTAAGGATGGAACACCCGTGGCTGTTTCTAGTTAAATTTTGCGAGATGCTTGGTCCGGGCCCGGCCCACTTTGCCCATGAATATCCTCACGTCCTCTATACTTGGCTGGTGATGCTGTTTCTGATAGCCTTGGCTATCCTGGGCGCCAAGAGCATCAAAATGATTCCGGGCAAAGCCCAGAATTTTTTTGAGGTGGTTGTCAGTGGCATTGAAGAATTCATGGTCGATGTTACCGGGGAGGAAGGTCGCTGGCTGTTACCATTGGCGGCAACGATATTCATTTTTATTTTTATCAGCAATCTGGCGGGGATGGTACCGACCTGTTTCCCTCCCACGGCAGACCTGAATACGACATTGGGTTGTGCCCTGGTCGTGGTCATCTTTACGCACATAATCGGTGTAAAGTACCACGGTGCTGGTTACATCAAGCATTTCCTGGGACCGGTATGGTGGATGGTTCCGATCATTTTCCCGATTGAGTTGATTGGACATTTCGCACGGATTCTTTCCCTCACATTTCGTCTTTTTGGAAATATGATGGGGCATGAACTGGTGTTGACGATCCTGTTCGGTCTGGCGGGCGCCTTTTTTGCGCCTTTGCCGATCATGGCCCTGGGGGTTTTTGTGGCCCTGGTGCAAGCCTTTGTGTTTTTCCTGCTGTCGATTATGTATTTTACCGGTGCCATGGAACACGCCCATTGAAGGGTGTGGATTTACCGGAAAATAATTATTCAGCCTGTTATGCCTTTAATGGGGGCATTGGAAGAAGCCTAAATTAACTTTTTAACAAGGAGGTAGTGTAAGTATGGAAGCTGAAGCTCTAAAATTCTTTATCGCTTGTGTAACGGCAGCTGGGTTCGGAATCGCCATCGCCGCGTTCGGTTGCGGCATCGGCCAGGGCCTCGGCCTCAAGTCGGCCGTTGAGGGTATTGCCCGCAATCCGGAATCCTCCGGTAAAGTAACCGTTACGATGCTGATCGGTCTGGCCATGATCGAGTCTCTCTGTATTTACGCCCTGGTTATCTCGCTGATTTTGATCTATGCGACACCCATGGCAGGTATCGTGGAAGGCCTGTTGAAGTAAAGCGCTTTTCGATTTACCCCAAAAGCCCGGCTTTCGGCCGGGCTTTTTTTATGGTTCGGCGGATGTGGCTATCGATGGTGTTGTCTTGGCAATTACCTGGCCCAGAAAGTGGGCTGTGTGGGAATCCGTAGTCCGGACAAACCTTTCCGGTGATCCGCAACCCAGCAGTTGCCCTCCATCTTCCCCGCCTTCCGGGCCGAGATCGATGATATAGTCGGCCGTTTTCACCAGATCCATATTGTGTTCGATAACAATAACGGTATTGCCGGCGTCAACCAGTCGATGCAGGACCTCCAGTAATTTGCGGGTGTCTTCAAAGTGCAGACCGGTTGTCGGTTCGTCCAGGATATAGATGGTCCGCCCCGTATCCTTGCGGCTGAGTTCCTTGGCCAGTTTGACGCGCTGGGATTCACCGCCCGACAAGGTGATGGCGGACTGGCCCAACCGGATGTAGCCCAACCCGACGTCAATCAGGGTTTCCAGTTTGCTCCGAATTTTCCCCAGGCGGTTGAAAAACCGGTAGGCCTGATTCACGGTCATGTCCAGAATATCCACGATATTCCGGCCGCGGTATTTGATTTCAAGGGTTTCCCGGTTGTAGCGCAGCCCCTGGCAGGCATCACAGGTGACGAAGATGTCCGGCAGGAAATGCATTTCGATTTTGATGATCCCGTCGCCACGGCATGCTTCGCAACGGCCGCCCTTGACATTGAAACTGAAGCGGCCGGGTTTATAGCCGCGTGCCCGCGCCTCGGGGGTGCGGGCGAACAGCTCCCGTATCAGGGTGAACAGGCCCGAATAGGTGCCGGGATTGGATCGGGGCGTCTTGCCGATGGGGGACTGGTCGATGTGGACGATTTTATCCAGATGATGGAAGCCTTCGAGACATGCATGCTTACCGGCGGTGGTGCCGGTCCGATGAAGTTTCTGGAGGAGGGCAGGGTAAAGGGTCTCCAGGATCAAGGTTGATTTGCCGGAACCGGAAACGCCGGTGACACAGATGAAACAACCTAAGGGAAAATGGACGTCGATATGCCGAAGGTTGTTTTGGGCGGCACCCGTTAAATGCAGTGCCAAACCATTGCCGGCGCGTCGCTGGCGGGGCGTGGGAATTTGTTTGCGTCCGGACAGGTAATCGGCGGTCAGGGAGAGCTCGGCCCGCATCAGACTTTCCGGATTGCCGCTGAAAACCACCTCGCCGCCCTGAATGCCGGCGCCGGGGCCCATATCTACGATATAGTCGGCACTGAGAATGGTTTCGGCATCGTGCTCCACCACCAGGACGGTGTTGCCCGTATCTCGCATGGCTTTAAGGGATTTCAGCAAACGACGGTTGTCCCGCGGATGGAGCCCTATGCTCGGCTCGTCGAGTACATAGAGGACACCGGTCAGTTTAGAGCCGATCTGCGTGGCCAGCCGGATTCGCTGGCTTTCCCCACCGGAAAGGGTGGCGGCACGACGGTCGAGGGTCAGGTAGGGCAGGCCGACGTCAACGATGAATTGCAACCGCTGTGTGATTTCCGTCAGAACCTTTTCGGCGATGACATGCTCTTGACCAGATAGGGACAGATGTTCGATCCATTCCAGGGCGGATGCGGCGCTGAGAGAGGACAATTCGGCGATGGTTTTATCCCCGATCCGCACGGCACTGGACGATGGATTCAAGCGGGTTCCGCCGCATGCCGGGCAGGGTTGATCCTGCATATAGCGGCGGATTTCTTCGCGCGATGTGCTCGACTCGGATTCGCGATAGCGGCGCAGCAGGTAAGGGATGACGCCTTCAAAGGGCTTGCGGTAGGTATGGCGGCGCCCTTTTTCAAAGAAAAATTCGATCTCTTCTTCGCCGGAACCGTTGAGAAGGACGTGTTGAAACCGCTCCGGGAGGTCTTTGTATGGGGTATAAATATCACTGCTGTAGTGAGCGGCCAGGGCGGTCATGAACTCACTGAAATGAACGGAATGCCGGTGCGACCAGGGGGCGATGGCCCCCTCCCTCAGGGAAAGCCCGGGGTCGGGCACAATCCGATCCGGATCTAACGCGGTTGTGACGCCAAGGCCGTCGCATGTGTGGCAGGCCCCCTGGGGGGAATTAAAGGAAAAGCTGGCCGGTGTGAATTGGGGATGGCCAATATGACAGACAGGGCAGACGGCCTCTTCGCTATAGGCATGGCCAGGGCCGTCGATTTCTTCCACCAAAACCCGATCTCCGGACAGGGCCAGGGCCAACTCAAGAGAGTCGGCCAGACGGTTGCGGATTTTGGCCCTTACGATCAGGCGATCAACCACCACTTCCATGGGAGGTGAAACCTTTTCCCGTGATGCCGGGATATCCTCCATTTCATAGATTGTCCCGTCTATTCGGACGCGTGCAAAGCCCTCCCGCCGCAATTTCCGAATGCGATCATTGCGGGAAATGGAGGGCAGAGCGGCTAAAGGGGCGAAGATGATCAAGCGCGTACCTTCGTCCATAGACAGGATTTGGTCGATAAACTGGTCCAGTGTCTGGGACTCGATGGGACGGCCGCAACGATGGCAATGGGGGCGGCCAACGCGAGCATATAAGAGGCGCAGGAAATCGTGGATTTCGGTAATCGTTCCGACGGTTGAACGCGGATTGTGGCCGGAGGATTTTTGTTCGATAGCGATGGCCGGTGACAGGCCGTCAATGCGTTCGACTTCGGGTTTGGCCATCCGTTCCAGGAATTGCCGGGCATAGGTCGAAAGCGATTCGACGTAGCGGCGCTGGCCTTCCGCATAAAGCGTATCAAACGCCAACGTGGATTTCCCGGAACCGGACAGCCCGGTGATAACGATCAAACGGTCCCGGGGCAGGTCCAAATCGATATTTTTAAGATTGTGGTGCCGGGCACCCCTGATTTTAATGATACGGGTTTTCATCATACCGACAGTTTATTTGGTCCAGAAAACATGGTCCTGTGGGCCAGGTCAGAGATAATTGGCTCCGCCGTAATCGTCGTCTATGAATTCAGGAGCCAGAATCCAGAAGTCAGAATAAGGTTTTCGCCTTCGGCGCATTCGATCTTTTTCAAAAGACGGAGCGAAGCGACATCAAAATCCTTCTGGCTCCTGAATTCTGTCTTCTGACGCCTATTGCCTCTCGTGATTGGAGCATCCCCCCCTTCCAGGGGGAACCCAAAGCCGGGTCCTCCGGGCCCGGATATATACTTTAATATGCTTTGCTATCTGTGTCACGCGGCCCCGGTCCCAACCGAACAGGGCGCAATAGTTTTGGTTTCTGACCCATGGGCGCAGATTTGTTTATAGAATTGCGGAGCCCAGATATCAAACCAAAAGGTAAGCAGCGGTCAACCGTGTCGACCGATGTCCCATTCTGCGACAATGCAAGGCAATGTGTGGTTTGCAAGCCGGTTAGACGGTCCCCGGACGATTCGGCGCATTGCCTTCATCTTCCCGGGCGGAAGGAGTGAATGATTTTCATTAATTAGAATTTTATTTGAGATATGTTAAAATGGTAGAAAATAGGAGGAAATAAAAGATAATCGCAGATCGAAAAAATGTTAATAACTGGCTGGCAGGCGTGGATATCCTTAAAATTCCTACAAAAATTTACCACATCAAAAATGATCGTATTTCAAGACATTTGGGATGCAGTAACGATAAAAAATCAATGAAAACAGATATATGCTATTTGTTGATAACGGGGTCCGGAATTATGAAAAACCTCATATGATTCGGTTTGACTTTGATCGGCCTTTCCCATAAACAGGTCCCTGTTTTTCTCACATGTTTTTCTGATAATCAAATGTAAATATCCAAAAACGACTGTTATCATTTTCATTTTTATTAGCGTTGCGCTAGCGGCGGCCTGATTCAGACGATCATTGCCTGCCGTATAAGGATGACGATAGAAGATCACATGGGCAATATCTGGAAGCGGGTCAAGTCAGCAATTGAAGTTCAAGTTCCTTCACATTGTTTTCGCATGTGGATTGACCCGATCACGGGCAACGAAACCGACGACGGTATTCTGGTCCTGACCTGCCCCAATGCCTTTTCCTGCCGACGCGTTCAGGAACATTACGGGGCCCTCATTCACCAGACGATTCTTGGACATGGGGGCCGGGATTGCCGCTTTGTAGCAAAAAACGGTTCCAAAACCGAATCGGATAAACCGCTTGCCGTCAACGGGACCCAGATGGCCATTCCGGAATTGGCCTCGAAACCGACGGCGGGTCGTTTTTTGCACAAAGATTTCACGTTCGACCAGTTCATTGTGGGACGCAGTAATGATTTTGCCTACTCGGCCTCTCTTTCGATGGCCTCACGCCGCCGATCCGATCAGAGCTGTTTGTTCCTGATGTCCAAAACCGGATTGGGAAAGAGCCATTTGGCCCAGGCGATTGGCCACCATATTATTCAGGAATACCCGCACGAGCGTGTCTATTATGTGACGGCTGAAGATTTCAGCAACGAGATGGTCGCATCGTTTCGAAACGACTGTTTTGACCAGTTCAAGGGCAAGTATCGCCGCCAGTGCGATGTCCTGTTGCTGGAAGATGTGCATTGCCTGGGCGGCAAGGATCGCACCCAGCAGGAGTTGGCCTCAACATTGGACTCGCTTTATGATGCGGGTAAAAAAATTATTTTTTCGAGCTGTTATCGCCCCACTGAAATACCCCGTCTGAACGACAAATTACGGTCCCGCTTTTCCTATGGCCTGGTGTCCACCATCGAACCGCCGGATTTCAAGACGCGTGTTCGCATTTTGAATCAAAAAGCCAAGGCTAAAAAGGTAGCGATCCCCAGAGACGTTGCGCACTATCTCGCCGGTGAACTGACCGAAGATATCCGGCAACTGGAAAGCGGCGTCATCCAGGTGGCCGCCAAGTCGTCCCTGCTGGGAATGCCCATCGACAATCAACTGGCCGAGAGCGTCATCCGCAACATCATCTGCAGCCGCAAGGCGATCACGGTGGATGTTATCAAAAAAATGGTTTGCCGCCATTACAATGTCTCCCTCAAAGACCTTGTATCCCGGTCACGCAAACAGGCCATCGTGAGACCCCGCCAGATGGCCATATTTTTATCCCGGCGATATACGGATGCCCCTTTGCAGGCCATCGGGAAAGCGTTCAACCGTTATCATGCCACCGCTCTGCATTCCATCAATGCCATTGAAAAAGGGGTTCACAAGAGCGCGGCGTTGCGCAAGCAGTTGGACTATTTGACCGAAAAACTCGATCGCGGAGATTTCTAAACAGAGAGGGTCATGCCTGGAAGGCACGATCGGTCCAGTGGGAACCCCGGCCGTATTTGCGGAAGGATTGTTGGGGGTAACGACCGGGGTACGATCCGCATTATTGCATTTTCATGGTATATCCGTCTGAGGCGATGAGATCTTCCAGGAGTTCCATGCGGGAATGATGATCTTTCTCGATGGCACATCGCAGGTTTAACGCACAATGTTTTTGACAGATGGGGTCTTCGCCTGAATAACTCCCGTAGCATCCCAGGTATTGGTCGAGGTTCTTGCCATCTAGGCCATCTTTTTTCATTCTGATCCCTTCAAATCCAGCAGGTTGATCATTCTATCGTGAATGTGGCCATTCGAAGCCAGAATAGATTTCATTTCAGGCGTAAATAACCGGTTGTCAAAATCGGTAACGCGTCCGCCCGCCTCCATGACGATCAGGTGCCCGGCGGCCGTGTCCCACGGATGAAGCTGCTCTTCCCAAAAGGCTTCAAAACGCCCTGCGGCGACATAGCAGAGATCCAAAGCCGCAGAGCCCAGCCGGCGGACTCCCTGTGAAGCGGTCAGGCAGCGGGTCAGGCGCTGCATGACAGGGGCCAGGATTTCTTTGACATTATAAGGGAACCCTGTCACCAGCAGGCTGTCGTGCACCTGGTCGATGGCGGAAACCGACAGGCGGCGTCCATTGAGAAAGGCCCCCCCGCCTCTGGCGGCTGAGAACAGTTCCGCAGTGAAAGGATTCCACACGATGCCCACAAGGGGCTGCCCATCCAGCACCAGTGCTATGGATACGCAACACGCTGTCATTCCGTGGGCAAAATTAGTGGTGCCATCCAACGGGTCGATGATCCACTGATATTCACTTGGACCACCGGAAAGACCGCATTCTTCCGAAAGAATGGCATGGCTTGGGAAGCTGGCCCGTATGGTCTCGATAATTCGCTTCTCGGAGCCCAGGTCCGCCTCGGTGACCAGGTCGATGTCACCCTTGTGTTCGATCCGCCGGGTGCGATCCTGTCTGCTTAGGATATAATTCCCGCCGCTGTATGCCGCTGCCAGGGCCACTGCCCTTAGATGATTCAAATCCATAAGATTACAAGTTTATATTAGAGTTCCTCTGGTTGTCAAATTGAAACCGGGAATTTGGGGTGGTGGTTTTCAAGGTGATGAAACCGGTACGATTCCGGTTTTCCTGTCCCCTGTCTGAATCTGGCCGGTGGCGAAATAATGATCCATCGCATCGATCAGGGGATGCAAGGTCGCACGATCGATGGCGGCAATGGGAATTCCCTGAAGGCTGTTGACGCGTTGGGCCAGATCGGCGGGGGGGACGCAATCCTGCTTGTTCAGGACGCGCAGGGTGGGTAGGTGGGCGAGCCCGAGTTCCTCCAGGATCCGCTCCACGGATTGCACCTGGTTTTGGTATTGGGCATGGCCGATATCGATGACGTGAAGCAACAGGTCGGCATTGGCAAGCTCTTCCAGGGTGGCCCGAAAGGCCGTCATCAGTTCCTGCGGCAGGTCCCGGATAAACCCCACGGTATCGGTGATGATAACTTCGGCATCGCGCGGGAACTTCATGCGGCGACTGGAAGGGTCCAGGGTCGCAAAAAGGCGATTTTCGGCTTTGACGCGGCTGCGTGTCAGGTTGTTGAGCAGCGTCGATTTGCCGGCATTGGTGTACCCAATGATGGATACGACCGGCAGGTGGCGCTTGCTGCGGCGGGCACGCTGCTGTTTGCGCTGCTTCTGGACATCCTGCAAGGCCTTCTCCAGGCGGTTGAGGCGATCACGGGTCAACCGTCGGTTGAGCTCGAGTTTGGTTTCGCCGGGGCCCCGTCCGCCGATGCCGCCGGTCAACCGTGACATGGCTGTATTTTTGGTCACCAGACGCGGCAGCAAATATTTGAGTTGGGCCAGCTCGACCTGCAGTTTGCCTTCGCGGGTTTGGGCGCGTTGGGCGAAGATATCCAGGATCAATTGGGTGCGGTCGATGACCTTGAGTTCCACCTGGTCGGTAATGGACTTGATCTGGGACGGGTTGAGTTCCTGGTCGAACACCAGCATGGAGACGTGCCGCTGCATGGCCGTAATGGCGAGGTCGCGGAGCTTACCGGAACCCAGTAAAATGCGCGGGTCGATCCGCGTTCGCTGCTGCAAAATAGTGTCGACCACCTCGATGCCTGCCGAACTGGCGAGTTGTTGCAACTCGTGGAGGGACTCCAGCGCTTCACGGCGGGGGGCGGTGGTAACGCTGACCAGCAGGACGCGTTCCTTCCCACCACCGGCGTCCCGCAAGGCCTGCTGCTGGGCCATCTCGTTTTCAAGGGCCAGAATCGTTTCCAGGCAGAAACGATCCGGGTGGTGCGGATCGATGGGCGGCATCAATTCAGAGGCTTCACCCTTTTGATCGCCGGGCAGGATGTGGGCGGCATGGATTTGATCCGGTCGCCCGTCAGCGGTCATGGTAATACTGGCCATCATGTCGAGACGCAACAGGACGAGATCGGTCAGGTCGTCCTGGGACAGGGGCTCCGGTTTGAGGTGGGTATGGATGCAGCGTAAACCGCTCAGCCGTCCCGGTGCCACGCGCTGGGCCACGAAGCCGGGGATAAAGATGCGGTGGTGGTCGCCCACGATGACGCACGCGACCTTGCCCTTGCGGTTGATCAGGAGCCCCACTTGCCGCCGGATTTCGCTGGAAATCCGCGCCACGTCACGGGTGAGTTCCGGGGAAATGAGAATCGCCGGCGATACACGGCGCCCGGTGATGCGTTCGAGCCGTTTCAGCTGACTGGGCTTGAGACCGGTCAGGTTTCCGTAGAGTCGTTTCATAGGTCAGGACACCTTCAACGGGATGATCCCTGCCAGGTCATGCCTGAATTCATGGTTGGAGCGATTGCCGAAATGAACAGGTCGCCTTGCCAAAAGATGTGGTTTAAGGGTGAGAATTGCCACAGGTGATCAAAATGCTGCGGTAAGGCCCGGCAGCCGCTAATCGGGTTCGGGCACGAATGTATCCCGGGCCAGGTTTTCAAAGCGTGTATACGCATGGATGAAGGCCAAATTCACGTCGCCCGTCGGCCCGTTGCGATGCTTGGCGACGATAATCTCGGCTTTGCCGATATTGGGATTGTTTTCCTCGCGGTTGTAGACTTCATCACGGTAAATAAACATGACAACGTCCGCATCCTGTTCCAAGGCCCCGGATTCGCGCAAGTCGGAAAGCTTGGGGCGCTTATCGGTCCGTTCTTCAAGCTTGCGGTTGAGCTGGGAAAGGGCAATGACCGGTACGTCCAGTTCTTTGGCCAGGCCCTTCAGGGACCGGGAGATCTCCGATATTTCAAGGTCGCGGCGTTCGATATTCTGCCGTCCCTGCATCAACTGCAGGTAATCAATAATAATCAGTCCCAGCTTGTTGTCCATTTTCAGGCGTCGGGCTTTGGCCCGGACGTCTATGGATGTCAGGTCCGGTGAATCATCTATAAAGATTGGGGCTTCAGACAGTACGCTGGCCGCATGGGTCAGGTTGCCCCAGTCATCGTTGCTCAAAAAGCCGCCCCGCAGCCGATGGGAATCGACCCGCGCCTCGGCACAGAGCATGCGCATGGAAAGCTGCTCCTTGGACATTTCCAGCGAGAACAAGGCGACCGCCGTATTGGTTTCCACGGCGGTATTGCGCGCCATGTTCAGCGCGAAAGCGGTTTTACCCATACTGGGGCGCGCCGCCAGAATGATCAGGTCGGAGGGTTGAAATCCCGAAGTCAGGTAGTCAAGATCCGTGAACCCGGTGGGCACACCGGTAATGAGGGCCTTGTTGCCTTGCCGTTCTTCGAGTTTGTCGATATTTTTTTCGATGAGAGAACTGATGGGATGAAAGGTTTTGCGGGATTTGTTCTCGGCGATTTCGAAGACGGACTGTTCGGCAAAATCGAGAAGATCGTCCACATTGCCGCGATCTTCAAAACATTTTTGAACGATTTGGTTCGACTTGGCGATCAGGCGCCTCACACTGGCCTTATCGTGGACAATTTTGGCATAGTGGGCGGCATTGATAGCCACGGGGGCGGTATCCACCAGTTTGGAGAGAAAAGCGGCGCCCCCGATATCCTCCAGATACCCTTTTTCTTTTAAGACATTGGCCAGTGTAACGAGGTCGACCGGTTCGCTGCGGGCAAAAAGGTCGGTAATCCCTTCGAATATGCGCTGATGGGCCGATCGATAGAAATCTTCCGGGGAAAGGATTTCGAGGATGTCCAGCAACGCGGTATTGTCGATCAGAATGGCGCTGATCAGGGAGGCCTCCGCCTCCAGGTTCTGGGGTGGCAGATGATGAAGGGATGGATCTTTAACAGACGGTGTCGGCGTCGCGGCCATGGGGCAATGCCTATCGTTCGGTTTGCGCGGGTCCGGTGGTGTCGCGAAGGCCTCGGGTCACCGTCCTGCTGTTTTCAGAAAGGTGACCAGAGGCCTCGTTTGGCAGGTTGGGTGCAGGCGTTAGGCTGTTTCTTCTTCCGGTTCCACATGAACCGTAATTTCCGGTTCGACATCCCGGTACACCCGGATCGGCACCTGGTAAGTCCCAATCGCTTTGATGGGCTCTTTGAGAAGGACCACCCGTCGTTCAACCTGTACATCCTGTTTGGCAAGGGCGTCAACAATATCACGCACGGTGACCGAGCCATAAAGCCGTTCTTCATCGGCTGTCTTGGCCTTGATGGTACAGGTGACACCGTCCAGGCGCTGAGCCATTTCTTCCGCCATGGATTTCTCTTTAGCAATCTGCAGATCGAATTTGGCCTTTTCCTGTTCGAGCATGCGGCGATTCTGCGGCGTTGCCTTGACGGCCTTGCCTTGTGGGAATAGATAATTGCGCGCATAGCCGTCGGCCACTTCCACCTCACTCCCGATAATGCCCAGGGATTCGATGGTTTCTTTTAAAATGATTCGCATAACGATAAACCTCCGAAAAACGCAATGAGCCGTGAACTCGTCACGAATGCCAACCCGGTGGATGGAGAATCGCCGCGGCATCCGAATGTGAATGCCTGCACCTTTCAGGCGCCGTCGAATGACGGCGGGATCCTCCGCGGGTTGCTTATGGTTTTACTTGAAATCGAGCGTTCCCACATAGGGCAACAGTGCAATCATGCGCGCCCGCTTGATGGCCAGGGTCAATTTGCGCTGGTGTTTGGCGCAGGCCCCGGAAATGCGCCGAGGGATGATCTTGCCGCGCTCGGTCGTGAAATTCCGCAGCGTTCGGGGTTCCTTGTAATCGATGACCAGACTGCGATCCGCGCAGAAACGGCAGACTTTACGGCGATGATAAACGCGTCTTCTTCTTTTACGGGGACGGGGACGGGCATGTGCCATTTTACACTTCCTCCTTCTTGGCTTCGGATTCGGTCGGTTCAGGGGCTGTTTCCGGCTCGGCTTCCGCCGGTTTCTCCTCGGCGGTTGCCTCGGCCGGTGCTTCCGGCGCTTCTACCGCCTCGGTTTCCGTCGCCGTTTCGGCTTCGGCCTCAGATTCTGACATTGCCTCCTGGATGCGTTCCATATCCGCTTCCTTGTCAAGAAGAACCGTCATGTATTTCATGACACGGTCATCGATGCGGAACTGCCGTTCCATCTCGCTGACAAGATCGCCGCCACCGCAATAGTCAACACGCACATAGTAGCCGCGTTGTTTCTTTTTGATCTCATAGGCCAGTTTACGGCCTCCCCATTCGTCAAACTCCACCAGCAGACCCCCCTTCTGGGGAATCAGCTCGCGAATCCGGTCGAACACGGGACCGCGCTGCTCTTCGCCGAGGTCCGGATCGACGATCACGATTGTTTCATATCTACGCATACGTCCTCCTTGTGGATGTAAAGCCCCGGGAGCGACCCGGAGCAAGGATCAGGCCGATGGATATCGGCCAATAAATAAAACAGATCTTTTAATCCCTTTTTTTGAATTTTGTCAATAAAATATTTCACCATTCTCGGCCTTCAGGACGGGGAATGGGTCCGGGTACGATAATGGTATGGATATTCCAAATAAAAAGGGGCGGATCCCCCAAGGATTCTGCCCCTTATATTGCAATTGTGGTGGGCCGTGAAGGAATCTAACCTTCAACCTACGGAGTAAGCGTATGCCCTAATTACGTACTGGCCCCGACGCGGTCGCAGACTGTTGATTGCCCCTGTCATGGAATGAGGACAATTTTTGCGGCTGCCGTCCGGCCTTTGTCCAAATCACGAAAAGCTTGCGCACCCTCCGAAAGGGGGCGGGTTTCCACCCAGGTCAAATCGCCGAGCTGCCCGCTGGCAAGGCTTCGTGCCGCAGCCCGCACATCCTCCGGGGTGTAGCAATAGACACCGAGCAGGGTAATTTCGAAAAGGGTGAGTTTGCGGATATCCAGTTCGCCGGCCGCATCCATCAGGCCGATATGAACAAAAATTCCTCCGGGTTTGATGGCGGCCATGGCCGTTTTGCGGGTGACCCCGCCGCCCACGGCGTCGACCGCCAAGTCGAAGGAATCATTTTCCAGGGCCGGGTCGTTGATCGGGTCGTGGACCCGGCATCCCGCATGCGCCGCCAGGCTTTCCCGGCGCAGCGGGTTGGTTTCCGATACAACAAGGCGTTTACAGCCATAGGCCCGCAGCAACAGTGCGGCCAGAAACCCAACGGCACCACCGCCGATGACCAGCGTGTTGAGTTCCGCTAACGGGCGGTGCGACGCCTTGCGGGCCAGGTTCAATGCATGCAGGGCCGTCGCCGTCGGTTCGGTCAAGGATGCATGTACGGCATTCATGGAATCCGGTATAGCGATGATATTGGTGGATGGAATGATGACGTACTCGGCATAAGCTCCGGCCAGCCGCATGCCGATCAATTCACGGTCGGCGCACAGGTGGGAACGCCCTGTGTCACAATAGGCACATCGGCCGCAGGTGATCAGCGGATTGATAACGATTCGCGTGCCGGCATCCGTTCCGGAAACCACACTGCCAGCGACTTCATGGCCGAGAATCAGCGGCGGCACCCGACGCGGATCCTTGCCGTGAAAGGCGTGCATGTCGGAACCGCAGATTCCCGTCGCCTCAACCTTGACCAGCACATCATCCGGCCCGGGAACCGGGTCCGGCTCGTCCCGGTAAACAATCCGGTTCGTATCAGTGTACACCAATGCTTTCATGAAATATCACTCCATTCGAATTTTATACGGTGCGGATGCCGCACAAGGTTATTTAGCTGTCCAGCCACCGTCGATAAATATGGTCTGGCCGGTAATATAGTCCGAGGCTGGCGAAGACAGGAAGATCGTCAACCCGTCAATATCCTCCACCACGCCCGTTCGCCCTGTGATCGTCTGTCGGGCAAGGGCCCGGATCACGTCCTCTTTTTCGTAAAGCGGCGCGGTGAGGCCGGTCTTAAAGAAACCGGGAGCAATGGCATTGCAGGTGATACCGCTGTGATCGGCCGACCAGGACTCAGCCATGGCCCGGGTCAACTGCATGACGCCGCCTTTGGACGTCCCATAGGCCAATCCGTTTTTAAAGGCCCGCACCGACTGTAGCGAGGCAATGTTGACAATTTTGCCCCACCCCTTGGCCAGCATGCCGGGAACCACCAGTTTGGCCAGGAAAAAAGGCGCACCCAGGTTGAGGGCCATGGTATCGTGCCATATTTCTTTGGTAATCTCCTGCCAGGGCCGCCGGGGGTTTACGCCGGCGGCATTGATCAGGATGTCGACCGGCCCGAAGCAGGTCTCTGCCTGTCTGGCCAAGTCATCCAATTCGCCAATACGACCGACATCATAAGCCACATGGTCGGCCCGGCCGCCGGTTTCACGGACAGCGTTCACCGCCTCCCGCAGGGCGTCTTCGCTTCGGGCCACGTGAACGACGGCAGCGCCGGCAGCCGCCAGTGCCCGGGCCATGCCTTTTCCGATTCCGGAACTGGCACCGGTCACCAATGCAACTTTGCCGTCAAGACGAAATAGCTTTTCGATCATCGTCATTTTCCGTTCTGTATGTAAGCTGGTTTACGCGCCTGATCCACCAGGGTCTTAAAAATCCCATTTAATTTCAAAGGGAACGATCCTAAGCGCACCGGACCAGCCGCGTTTCGGCGACGGCGCCGGGAAACTGTCTCATCGGCTTCAGGGCCGAACGAACCGCAGCGCCCGGACCGTTCCTCGTCCCGGCGCCGCTGTTGCTCAGCCCGACAGCTTACTCAATGACCTTGTAGACAGCATTGCAGTCATCACCGCCAAATCCCGCGGCATTGGCCTGCTTGAAGTAATCAAGCGCTACTTTCATCAGTCTCGGATCCTTATTCCACTGATTGGCCATCTCGCAGCCTAACCGAACATCCTTCAGGGCCAAATCCAGGCCAAAGCGCGGGGCAAAGTCACCATTGGCAATCCAGGGGGCGCGCAACGCCGACTGAAAACTCTTGCCACCGGTCTCTTCAATCAGTTCGGCCATCAGGGACGGCGCAATGCCCGCCTTTTCACCCAACCGGATTCCCTCGGCAATCACCGCAACATTCGTCATGCCCATCATGTTGGAAATCAACTTGAAGGCCTGAGACGCTTCGACTTCTCCCATGTAGTAGACCGGGTCGCCCACGATCTGGAGGATTTCCTTGAGTTCTTCGTAGGTCTCTTTTTTCCCACCCGCGAATATCGGTTCCTCGGCCTTTTCGGCGGCGGCGGGGTTTTTCCCCAGCGGGCAGGCAAGAAAACGGATGCTGAGCGCCTCGCAGGCATTGGACACTTTGCGCGCGGACTGCGGATCGATGGTGCTGACATCGATATAGGCCGCGCCGGTCTTCATGGCTGCCAGCAAACCGTCCGGCCCGAGCATCACCTGTTCGATGTGGGATGGCAGCGGCAACGAGGTAAAAACGACATCTGCATCGGCCAGATCTTCCACGGCGCCAGCGGCTTTGCCGGAAGTCCCGGCCGCCAGTGTCTTTTCGATAGCTTCCTGGCTCAGGTCATAAGCCAGAACATCTTTACCGGCCCGAATCAGGTTCCGTGCCAGTCCTCCACCCATGTTTCCCAATCCGATAAATCCGAAAAGCATAGTTTTCACTCCTTAGTTGTTTTCCGTTATGAAATTGAAATGTCGTTGCCGAGCCGGCAACGAAACGCATTCGGTCTCCCCGGGGCTTGAATTCCATGCCCGGCGCATATCATCTATCCACCGCCAATGGGCGGTATCATCGTAACCGTGTCTCCTTCGGTCAATATCCGGTCGAAAGTGGCACTGCGACCGTTGACCGCCAGGATGCCGACTTCGATTTCGTTGAGTGCCAGATGGCCAAGCAGGTCCCGAACAGTGGATCCGTCGTCGATGTCGATCATGTTCGGCGATATGCCCGGTTCCTTTTCACAAACAGCAAAACGTTTAACTGTGACTCTCATTGACCAACCATTCCAGGTTCAGTTCGATCAGTTTGCCGCGGGTCGGTCGCCCCTGCTTATCCCAGCCCGACATTTCGTAATAAAGGTCGATGGCCTCCCGAAACACCACCGGATCAATAAGCTGCCCCTTGATGGGGCCGTTGGGCATTGGCTGGTGCCACCTGCGAATCACCCGGTCGTCCTTTGGCTTAAATCCTTCCCGGTTATTGAACACCCGGGCCATGACCGTCCCCCGTTCCGAAACCTTAATCATATCGTGAAGGCTGGTGTCCCAACCGGTGATCGCCCTGACTGAATCCACCAGTTTCTCGAAGGTCATGGCGTGGATCGGGACCGAGCAAAAATTGCAGATCCCATAGCAATTGTTGATCTGCCAGGCCTTCTGCCCGTTGACGAAAAAGCGGACTTTTTCGGCGTTGGTCTCCAGCGGTTTGACCGGATCGAAAATCCCGAGGGGATGCAGTTTGCTCACCCCCTCGCCCTGAAAGGCGACGTCGTGGGGTGTTTCGATATGGTCGGCCCCGGTGGGGCACAGCGCAAACCCCATGCCCATGCCGGTCTTTCCGCGGCCGTCGTGCAAGGGCAGTTCCTGGCCCTTGATGTGGAAGGCGTATTTTTCGGCTCCCTTGCCGAGGATTTCGGCGGCCTTTTTCACACCCATGGAAAGGATCTCTCCGATCCCACTGCAATGGGCTATCTCCTCGATCAGCCAGATCATGGCGTCGGCATCCCCCCAGTTCAGCGACCGGCCGCCCGTGTGCTTTTCGGTGATAATCCCGTGTTCAAAACACTCGAAGGCAAAAGCGATGACGCAGCCGGTGGAGATGGTATCCAGCCCGTATAGATTGCATAGCTGGTTACCTCGGGCCACGGCCGGCAGGTTATCGATGTCGCACAGGGAACCCAGTGCCGCCAGGGTCTCGTATTCCGCGCCGCCAAAACGTTTATCCAGAGGGTATTTGTCGTTGTCCAGGGTGACCCGCCGCTTGCAACGGACCGCACAGGAATAGCAGGTACTGGCCGAATGGAAGATGGTGTCGTGGTATGCTTCGTGACCGATCTTGTCTGCGCCCTCGAAAACCCCATCCCGAAAATTGTGGGTGGTCAGAATACCAGTATCGTTGAGGGCCTTGACTAGCACCGTGGTGCCAACCTTGGACAAGCCGACGTTGGGCGGATGCACCTTGATCCGGGCATTGTGCCACTTGCGCAGCGCCTTGACTTTTTCCGGATCGGCCATCTCTGTCTTCTTCCGTCCACGGGCCGCAACGGCCTTCAGGTTCTTGGATCCCATCACCGCACCCATACCGCAGCGGCCGTTATAATGTTCCATGTCGTTCTGGACACAGGCATAGGGGATCCTGCGCTCACCGGCGGGCCCGATGGAGGCCACCCGAACCATTTTCTCTCCGGTATCTTCACGAATGCGCTCCAGGGTCCTCCAGTTGTCCTGCCCCCAGATGGCGGCGGCATCCCGGATCTCCACATCACCGTCTTTCAAGTAGAGATAAACCGGTTTGGGAGCACGCCCCTGCACAACGATGGCGTCGAACCCGGCAAACTTCAGTTCGGGCCCGAAGTACCCGCCGGCTTCGGTACGCCCGAAGGCCCCGGTCAGCGGCGATTTGGCGGCTATCGAATAGCGGCTGTACCCGGACAGGGGAGCACCGGTCACCACCGAGCAGGCAAACACCAGAACATTTTCAGCGGAGAGCGGATCGACGCCCGGTTTCAAGAGTTTGAGCAGGTAATAGGCGGCCAATGACGATCCCCCGATGTATGTCCGGTACCAGTTTTCGCCTGGTTCTTCTATCTCCCAGGTGCTGTCCGTCAAATTGACGTGCAGTATTTTCCCGTTGTATCCAAAAGGCATGATATCACCTCATCATTAAATCTTATCAGTTCTGGTGGCTGCCAAAACGCTGAAAGAGGCCAGCCGGCACTTGGTATCATAGCAACGAAAGTGAAAGTGGCGGGACAAAGGCCAGTAACATCAGGATCATCAGCATCGTCACCACAAAAATAATGGCGTGACGGGATATCGCCAGAACGGATGTCCCGGTAACGCCGGATACCACAAACAGGTTGAGCCCGAGGGGCGGCGTAATGAACCCGATACCCAGCGCCGTGATCATGAAGATGCAAAAATGGACTTCATTCATCCCGATCTCCTGGGCTAGGGGCAGGAGCAGCGGCGAAAGGATCACGATGTTGGGCGTGGTTTCCATCACGCAGCCGGCGATCATCAGGATGATTACCATGATCAGAACGATCAGGACCTTGTTGGTGGTCAGAGCCGTCATCGAATATACGAAGAACTGCGGCACCTGGAGCGATGCAAGGGTCTGTGCCAACGGCAGAGACATGGCAATAATCGGAACGATGACACCGTTGACCTTGGCCGAAGTCTCTAGCATCTCCGGAAAATCGGCCAATTTCAGCGTCCCCTGACAAAACCCGATGATAATGGTAGTGACCACGGCCACCGCGGCCGATTCGGTTGGGGTAAACAGTCCGGAATAGATTCCACCCAAGATGATAAACGGGATCAACAGCGCGAAGCGCGCCCCATAAACAGTCTTGAGCCAATACTGGAAATTAAAACCGATGTCCGAGGCTTCGTAACCCTTGACCCGGTTTACCAGGGTGTTGGTAATCATCACCGATGACAGGATCAAGACGCCTGGTACCGCAGCGGCCAGGAATAGGGTCGAGGCTGAAATCCCGAGTATAAGACCGATGATGATGTATGATATCGACGGAGGGATAAGCACACCGGTACAGGCGCCGGCCGCCACCAGTGCACAGGCATATCCTTTGGGGTAACCCCTCTCGACAAGTCGGTGGATGGTAATACGACTTATGGCGGCGGCATCCGCAGCGTCAGACCCAGAGATACAGGCAAAAAATCCGCAGCCGAGCACAGTGGATGTCCCCAGGCCCGCTCGTTGCCACCCCATGGTGGCCTCGGCCACATCGAGAAGTTTGTTGGACAGTCCCGTTCGCACCAGAACATCACCGGTAAGGATAAAAAGCGGCACGGCGATGAGTGCAAAGGAATCTACACCGTCGAACAACGCTTCTCCCATCAGCGTCGGAGGAAGGACCCCGGTTGTCAGTAGCATTATGAGCGAACCGAGCCCGACGACCACCCAGATGCGGACGGCCAGCAGAATCATAATCACCATGCCAATCAGCGGCAGATAAAAATCCCAGCCGAGGCTCAGCGTCTGTTGCTGCATCATGTATTGATACATTGTTTCGTCAGCTCCTAATCAAAAAGTTTGTTACCCTCAAACACCGGTCGACCCGCTTTCAGGTCCTTCCAGTCACGCCGCATGGACTGCAGCAGGCGGACGACCATCATGCAAAAACCGAGGGGAACGGCGGCGAGAAACCATGCCTGGCTGATTCTTAGCCCATGGGTGACCGAACCGAAATGGATGGATGTCAGCACCGATTCCATGGACCAGTAAATGGCCAAAACGGCAAGGATCAACGTGACGATATCGCCGAAAAAGAAAAGAACGCCGCGCATCCGCTCGGAAAAAAGTGGAAGGATGACATCGATACGGATATGCGCTCGCTCTTTGATGGCGGACGAGGCACCGATCCAGGCCACATAGATAAACGCATATCGGGCAATTTCCTCCGCCCAGATCGATGAATAGGAGAGCAGGCTTCGCCGTAGAACCTCCATGAAAACCGTGATCACAATCATGGCGTAGAGCGGTAGCAACAGGTAGCGTTCGCCATTTTCGTCTATTTGTTTTACCACTTTGTTGAATTGCATATACCATCCTCGGATCGCGTCATCGTCGGCGGGACGTCACCGTGCGTGCCATCGGTGGCCTCCCGCCGACAGGTTACGGGCGGCTATATATCGTGGACATAAAAATTGTTGAAGGTATTGGCCGCTTCTTCCAGCCTGGCGAAATTGGCCTGGGAGCCGACCAGTTCCTTCTTGATTTCATCCCATGCTGGGAGCTGCGCGCCGGCTTTGGCCACCCACATCTCCTTTTCCCCGGGAGTCGGCGCGTAAAACTCGACCCCTGCCCGGCCCAACTCCGCCATGGCATACGCACGGGCGGCCGGAACCTTGGCCAAGTTCTGGCGACTGGTCAATTCACTGGCAAACTCGATCCCCTCCTGGACATCCTTAGGCAGGCTCTTGAACCACTTCAGGTTACAGGAATAGACTTGGGAATCGGGTACGGCGGCATTGAAGGTAACGCTGGAGAGAATTTCCTTGAAGCCGAACACCAGAAGGGCCTCCACACTCGGATCGAGGGCATCGGCCACGCCCTGTTTGATGGCCGAGGAGGTTTCGCCCCAGGCCACGGGCGTGGGGTTGGCACCTACCAACTGATAGAACTTCTGGAGAATTTTGGAGCCGGGAACACGGAACTTGATGCCTCTCAACTGCTCCGGAGTTTTAATCGGCCCTTTGACCCCATTGCGAATGGCAACCGTCCGGGGATCGATGCACACATACCAGAGCGCCTTGAATCCCTTGGCTTCGATCTTTGGGTTGATCTCGTTCTTCCAGGCATCTGAGGTGACCAGGTTGATGAACTTCTGGTTTTCACCGCACCAGTAGGGAACGTTGATCACGTCAGCCGCCGGGGCAAAGGGGGCGAAGTTGGAAATCGAATGTTGAGCCGCCTGGATCGTTCCGGCCTGAACCTTCTGCACAAGGGCACTGCCGGCGCCAAGCTGTCCTCCCGGCGCAAGTTTGACATACACCTTCCCGTGGGTGGCATTTTGGATGTTTTCCTTGAAATCCAGTTGCATGATTGGATAGGTACGCGAAGCTCCAAGGATGTATGCCGTGGCGACGTTCATGGTGTACTTGGATCTCTTCTGACGGTCCTTTTCCTCGTTGGCCGTCATAGCCATGGCCTCTTTGGATCCAATCGCTCCTGTTGTCAGCGCAACGGCGGCGGCGGTAAAGCCGAATTTGGCGCTAGCCGCCATGAAATGACGACGTTCTTCGGATTTAAGGCCTTTGAGTTCCTTCTTTTCCATCATGGTTCCCTCCTAATTTTTTGTCTGGAGTTCGGGTCAACTTCTTCACCGCCTCACGATGCAACGCGGCGACGATAAACGCTACAGAGGCGGCAAGCAGGATCAGGAATTCGCCGACGTTCCCGATGTGGTAGGTCTTCCATCCGAAAACGATCGTTGCTTTTCCGAGCAATACGTTAACGATGTATGATCCGAAAAAAACACCGAATAGCGTCACTGCGATTCGATCACCCCTGCTGAAAGCGGTGGTATTTTGCTGATTCATCATCAGTTTGCTCACCCCTCGTTGAATGGCCTTGGGGGGGGCGGCGTATCCCCCTGATATTAGTTATGGGTTGATCGGTGAACCGGCCCGGGCTACGACCGGTCGGTGTGGACCGGACCGGCAGATGTCAATATTCACCGTAGTATTTGCCGCTCAACCAGCGATCAACGGCACACCGGCTAGGCACCAGGTGCTTGGCGTCATTTATGCGCTTTCGTACAGTTTGGTCAGCACGAATTCCTCGTGGCCGAGCACTTCCTGGGCCGTCAGGCGGCCTTCACAGGTGCGAATCAGCATATTGAGGAGGCTGTCGCCGGACGCATCCAGGGTCATTTCACCTTTGAGAATGGCAGAACAATCGTAGTCGATGTGCTCGACCATATCGGAAACGGTGCGCGGATTGGCAGACAGTTTGATTACCGGTTCGATCGGGTTGCCGATGATGTTACCTTGGCCCGTGGGGAAGAAATGGGCCACGAAGCCGGCTGCTGCCCACAGTGTCACCGCCTCTGCAGCGGCGCTGGAGGTATCCATGTACCAGAGTCCCTTTCCTGTGGGGGCTTCGGCTTTGTCCAGAACGCCCACGTAATTGATGGTCTTGCCGATCTTCTGCAGGTTGCCGAACGCTTTTTCCTCGATGGTGGTCAGGCCGCCGGCAATATTTCCCTTGGTCGGCTGGGAGCCGGACAGGTCATCGGTTTTGTTGCGATCAATCATGTCCTGGTATTTGTTGAAAACAGCCATGAATTGCTCGCCCACCTCAGGGGTTGCCGCTCGCTCCTTGCAGACCATCTCGGCGCCGGTAATTTCACTGGTCTCACCGAAGCAGCAGGTGGATCCCATCCCCACTAGTTTTTCTAAGGCGTTGCCCACGGTGGGATTGGAAGCCAAACCGCTGGTTGTATCCGATTCTCCACACTTAACGCTGACCCAGATCTCATTCAGGTCGCACGCTTCACGTTTCAATTCGCTGGCCCACTGCATGTATTCTTTGGCTTTCCAACTGGCCTGTTCAACCGTTTTGATTTCACCTTGTCGCTCTATAGAAAAACCGGTGACAGGTTTGCCTGTCTCGGCTATGCCGTCCACAATGACATGGGTCCAATCCGGTTCGATACCAACGACCACAACAGCCGCTACGTTGGGGTTTGAGCCTATGCCGATCAGGGTGCGAAAGAACAATTGGAGGTCCTCTCCAAACTGAAGTCGACCGTAAGCATGGGGCAATGCTTTGCAGCCTTTGACGTTAAATGCGATTTTTTCGCAGGCAGAGTTGCTCAAGTCATCCAGCGGCAGGATGATGACGTGGTTGCGAATACCGACGCGTCCGTTTTCACGACGATAAGCCATAACTTTCGGATTGCTCATGATTACCACCTCCTGGTTTTTAAGTTGTGTGTGTGCACATGTTCGCCGGCTTTGATTTCGTCCACAACCCGCCCGATATCAGATCCGTATTTAATGACCGCAGCATCCGTCTCAATATCTGCGAGAGCGATTTTATGCCCCAGCGGGATATCGTTCTGGGTTTTCATCTTCAGATCTTCCTGGCTGTCCATATACAGCCCCTGGGCCACTTCACCGCTTTTGATATCTACGGTGGCAACGCCAACGTTATCGGTCTTTTCGTGAACCAAAAATTGAATCATGTCAGGTCTCCTATCTTTGAGTAGATGATCCCATGGGAAGCATTAAGGTCGCCATGGGGGTTGAAAAAGAAATCGTCAAAAGGCATCAGGGATGCCAATGGGTAGCAAACTGTTCTTTTGGCCAAAGCAAAATAAATGCCAAAGAACAAAAATTTGATATCGCTATAGATTACGGAGTGTTGAGAAGTAATCCATTGCGAATCTAACGGATTACGAATGCCGACTATTGAGCTTTGTGCTCAATAATCGGCGCACATCCGTTAGAATAGTAGTTGATGGTGGAATACCAATTGGTTAGGAGGGCACGAAGGCGAGTTAGAACTTCAGATCTAAGTGTTTCTTGGTATAATCCTGCCATAGAAACGCAGTGTTTTAGGTGTTCCATCGCTGTGCTTAATAATGGGCACTCTAAGCCGGGGTCATGTAATGCTCTACTGCAGCCGATAGGGCTCTGTGTCTCTTTTTCGCTGTCGGCAAACAAAGAGAAGAAAATGAAAAGAGCTACTTTACTTTTACGGCAATGTTTACAGGTGGATAAACAAAGGACGATAGTCTGGTTGAGGTCAGAGCAAAAAGGATTGATTATCCCGGGTTAATTCGACCAACACAAGGCCGGGTAAATGGCCGGAGAACTGGCATATAATTTGCTAAGTTTCCACAATAAATATTGAACCTTGAAAAAATCACTGGGTCTGAAAATGCTAAAAATTGATGAGACTTTGGCACATAGACGAGTCTGCCGCGCAGTAATTTTGATGTGTGCAAAAAAGGCCGGCGCTAACTGTAAAAAAAACTGACACTTCCCCAAAAAAATTGACATCAAATAGCCAAAAGTTTTTGAAGCTACGGAAGAAGTCCCTCTCTTGGGTACCCGTTGCAATCAGGATTTGAAAATGAACAGATTATGAAACTGGAGAAAGTTCATAATAGAGAAAAAAGTGGCATGCAATGGGATGCCGCAACGCGATACAAATTACTCTTGCGGCTCAACAACGACATTGTTTCTGCCTGCACTAGGCACGATGTTTTTTTGGCAATCGCGAATTCATTGAAAGAAATTTTCCATTTTGATCGATTGAGCATCCACATTTTTGAAGAAAAGACGAATACTCTCAGCTATTTTGCCGAAGCGGAGGGTGTAGCGCCTATAGAAATCAGCGAAGATATCAGGCCTCTGGCTAACTGTGCCATTGCCAGCACGGTTATACGTTCCGGACAGCCTTTTATTATTCCGGATCTCGCAACCCGCAATTATTGGCAATCGGTAAAAGCATTGCAGGCCGCCGGGTTGCATACCACGATGGCCTTTCCGCTAGTCGTTCGAAATCAGGTCAAGGGAACCCTGCACATAAGCTACGTCCGAGAACCCGAGCATTTTGAGGAAATAGTTGCGTTTTTAACCGAGGTCTCTTCGCGCATTGCGATCGCAGTAGACCACATGATGATCTATACCCGGATAAGAGATAGTAATAAACGGCTCAGGAGGCAGAAAGAGTTTTTAGAATCTCAATCAATATTCGGCCAAAAATTAGGAGAATTTATCTATTCAAGCCAAGCTATGGCTGCGGTGATCCAAAAGGCCAGAATGGTGGCTAATTCAGATATCTCCGTCGCCCTCAATGGTGAAACCGGAACCGGTAAAGGAATGATTGCGCAGTTTATCCATAAGTTATCAAATCGAAATGGCGCTCTTTTTGTTAAAGTAAACTGCCCGGCCTTGAACAGCGCGCTTTTTGAAAGCGAACTTTTCGGTCATTCCAAAGGTGCTTTCACCGGCGCACAGACAAGTCGGGTAGGCAGATTCGAGATGGCCGACCAAGGCACAATTTTTCTGGATGAAATTGGTGAATTAAGTATCCATCTCCAGGCGAAGCTGCTTCAAGTCCTTCAGGACAAGATGATTGAAAAGGTGGGTGAAAGTCATCCGAAAAACCTGGATTTCAGGTTGATATCGGCGACGAACAAGAACCTTGAGAAAGCTATCCAGGAAGGCTTTTTTCGTTCGGACCTCTATTATCGATTGAACACGTTGACAATCAGAATTCCGCCGTTGCGTGAACGCAAAGATGACATTCCTTTACTGGTGGAGAAACTATCTGCAGATCAATCGGCGGAAACAAATCTATCGCCGCCAAAATTTTCAGAGTCCTGCATGAGAGTCATGACAAATTACCCCTGGCCGGGCAACGTCAGAGAACTCAAGAATGTTGTAAAAAGGTTGATTATTCTTCGTCCCGGAGAGGTAATAACCGGAACTGAAATAAATAAGCAACTCAGTGGACTGCGCAATACTGCCTGCCCGAAGCAGATGACACTGGCAGAAGTAGAACGCCAGCACATCATTACCACGCTGAAGAGTACCCGGGGTGTCGTTGGCGGTCCCGAAGGAGCCGCTGCTATTTTGGGCGTTCCTCGGCAAACACTGCAATATAGAATGCGCAAGCACAACATCTTGGCGGGCAGTTTGGATAAGGATAAAACAAGTTTGTCGCCAATGCATGTCTGACTATTTTTAAACTATTCCCAACCCTTCTATTGGTCTTGCGACGTTTTTGGGAAAACCGTCAGTTTATCGAGGGCTGGCAATGCTGCAAAATATACTTTTTCCTATTTGTTTCCTTGTTGCTCTGGGAGCCCTTCTCAGGAAAACCGGCTTCATCAATGCGCAATTTGTTAAATCGGGCACTGAATTCATGTACCGTCTCTTGCTGCCGGCATATTTTTTCTTGATCATTGCCGGAGGAAGAAAATTTACACTATTTGACTGGAGAGTATATACAGCGGCGGCGACTTCAATAATGATTATTTTTTTGGCAGCCCACCTGTTAAATTACATTTGTAAAATTCCGGATGAGCTATCTTTTGCTTTTACAAACAGCTGTTACCGATTTAATGTGTTCCTTGGCATTGCATTTATCTTCTATGTGTTTAATGAAACAGTGATGCATCAGTTTTGCATTTTCCTTCTATTCATAATTCCAGTCACTGATATTTTTACAGTGATCGGCGCGAGGATTACACGCAAGGAGTCCGCGATAAACGGCCTGAAATTAGGTTTATATTTTAAGTTGATATTTTTGAATCCTATACTATTAGCAGGGTATTTAGGATTATTGGCATCATGTTTAGGCATTTCATTTGGCGGCTATTTAAATCAAAGTATTAAAATGCTTGCTGCAATCATTTCCCCCATGGCCTTAATTCTTACTGGTGGGGCGTTGATCCACCCTCAGGTTAAGAGTCTGAGTGAATTATCTGTAGTTGGAGTCGGGTTGAAAACGATCGTTTTGCCCGTATTGGTCTATTTGTTCTTACAGCTTTTAAATTCCAAAGCTGCCGTGTTTCGAACAGTGGTTCCTTTTTTTGCCTTGCCGTTGATGTTAGATAGGCCGATTGTTAAGTCGGCACATACCCTCCGGCATGACAATACCCTACCATTCAGTATATTGTCTGTAGTCATTTCCTTTATGAGCATTTCGCTTTGGTTGATTTTATTGCCAGGGTAGAACGATGCGGCGCCATCCGATACAGCGCGAATTAAAAATACGTACCTATAATTGTGACTTGTGAAGGACAAGCAACGGGCCTTGCGATATGCCCCGCCTGACCATACACAACAATTATTTGACGATTCTTACGGACCGGGTGCGGATGGCCCGTTTCCAACACCACTGCATATAGAGATCTTTTAGCTTAAACAGACAAGCTAAAGTTTCCATGTTTCTTTTATGAATAGGGAATCCTTAATCATTAAAAAGAAATATTCTATTCAAATATTCTCAGTACAGAAATGGAGAGAGTGGAATGGTTTTCTCACAGGTCGAAGAAAACAAAAGAATATAACATGAGCGGGATGTTGGGCAGAAAGTCCAACATCCCGCTCTTGATATGTCTAATTGGTGGGCCGTGAAGGAATCGAACCTTCAACCTACTGATTAAGAGTCAGGTGCTCTGCCTAGTTGAGCTAACGGCCCAAATGATTGCCGGTAGGCAACCGGGTGTGCTTCGTAACAGCTTTGCCGGGGGATGTCAAACGGTTTTTCTTTTCCGTCTGTTTGTCATTAGACGGGTTTGTCGCGGCGTTCTTTCCAGCGGCGCGCTTTCCGGCGTTCCTTCTTCCAATCCTTGGCGCCAGGCTTGCGGCCCCCGGCTTTTCCGGACCCAGGACCCTGCGTCAGGCGTTCCATATCCACCGTGAAACTTCCGGGTGTTCGGGGCGGTGATGGCGGGGACGCAGCGGTTGTGCCCTCCGGTTCGCGGCGCCTGATGGATTTGGGCACTTTGGGCAGGCGGCAGCAGTCGGGCGGCACTTCGGCCGTGAGAAAGACGCGATCACCGAATTGTTGGAACCCATGTCCCCGCTGGAGGGTATTTTGGACATGCACCGTGACGATGACGGGTTCGGTATCCCGCCGCTGTCCGACTCTCTGGGCAAGGTCCCGGGTGGCCAACAGGACCACCCGGCCGGTGTGTCCCTGGGGACGCAATCCATATTTTTGCGTGGTTTCGTAAGCCCGCCGGCGGACAGGGGTGTAGAGCAATTTGGGGCAATCGGCTGTTTCCCGGAATCCATCCAGCTGGGACCGGTCTGCGGCCCGCATGAGGTGCCCCTGTATCTCAAGGACAGGTTTTCTCAAGTGGTAGGACAAGTTTTCCAGGTGATGGCCCCGGACGGCATGCCAACCCTCTTCATGCAATGCCTTGAGCACATCGGCGGTGGGGATATAGCCTTGGGCATTGGTGACCAGACCGAATTCATCGGGATGGCGCCCCGTCAGGTAGTGAATGAAACGCGCCAGTTGTTCGGTTTTCTTGAGATCCATGGTGTCTCTTTCGGTGGCATGAATCGAAAAAGCAGGCTATGCCAAGGGGTCGCTTGACCCTGCGGTGTCGATTTGTTAAATTTTTATGCTTATTTATACAATGCGCAGCCTTCGACTGACCGATGATGCCGGTCCTGTTTGATAATGCCAAGCGCCATCGGCAGCGTTACTGAACATCCGGTGATACGTCCATGTCAAGAATCATTTCCGAATGCGGTCCTTGGATTTGGCTGGCAAATCACCGCCGAAGGGACGGACGGAGGCCCATGGCGGGGGCAGGCGTGATTCATTTTCCGGAAGAAAGGGATTTCCAACCATGAAAACCGATCGTTCGACGACGCTGTTTCAGCGTTCCCAAGCATTCATCCCGGGGGGGGTCAACAGCCCGGTCCGGGCCTGTAAGTCCGTTGGCAGTCTTCCCCGGTTTATCGACCGGGCCGAAGGGTGTCGCCTGGTCGATGCGGATGGCAATACCTATATCGATTATGTGGGCTCCTGGGGGCCGATGATACTGGGGCACCGCCACCCGGCCGTGGTCCAGGCCATTTCCGATGTGCTCGCGCGGGGCACCAGTTTCGGCGCTCCCACCGACCTCGAACTGGAACTCGCGCGCCGGGTGACCGAAGCGGTTCCTTCAGTCGAGATGGTCCGGATGGTCAATTCGGGCACCGAAGCCACCATGAGCGCCATCCGCCTGGCCCGGGGCGTGACCGGGCGGGACATTGTGATTAAATTCGACGGCTGCTATCATGGCCATGCCGACACCCTTCTGGTGGACGCCGGATCGGGCGTCGCCACCTTGAATATCCCGGGCAGTCCCGGCGTCCCGGCGTCCGTTGTCCAGCACACCCTGTCGCTGCCCTATAACAGCCCGGAGGCGGTCCAAGCCGTCATGGCGGAAAAAGGCGGGGATGTGGCGGCCATTATCGTGGAGCCTGTGGCCGGCAATATGGGCATGGTGGCGCCCAAGCCCGGTTTTCTGGAAACCCTGCGGGAGGTGACGGCGCAAAACGGCAGTCTGTTGATCTTCGATGAAGTCATGTGCGGGTTCCGCGTGGCTTACGGCGGCGCCCAAAGCCTGTACGATATTCGCCCGGACCTGACCTGCTTTGGCAAAATCATCGGCGGGGGCATGCCGGTGGGGGCCTATGGCGGGCGGCAGGATATCATGGGCCAGATTGCGCCGGAAGGGGCGATTTATCAGGCGGGAACCCTTTCCGGCAACCCCGTGGCCATGGCTGCGGGGCTGGCCACCCTGGAACAGTTGCGAAAGCCCGGTGCCTACGAAACGTTGGAGAACCGCTCGCGACGCCTGGCCGAGGGGTTGGCCGAAGCCGCCCGGCGCAACAGGATACCGGTGTCATTCAACCGGGTGGGCTCCATGTTGGGCATGTTTTTTACGGATCAGCCGGTTGTGGATTTCGCATCTGCCAAAATGAGTGATCTGGACCGTTTCGGGCGTTACTACCGGCACATGCTGGATGCCGGTATCTATCTGGCGCCGTCCCAGTTCGAAGCCGGTTTTGTATCCCTGGCCCATGATGACGACGCCATAGCGCAAACGCTTGAAGCTGCTGACGCCGCGCTGGCGACCCTTTCCGCGTAAGGGGAGGGCGGTTATCTCCAATGATGGGAGAAAATGAAATGGGCGTAAGGAGTTGGTTCCAAAAACTGTCGCTCGGCCAGAAGGATCTTTACTATCGCATGATTCTGGCCTTCGGCCTGTTTTTTCTGTCGCCGCTGGTGGGATTCCTTTACTTTGCCTACACGTACGATCTCCTTCAGAATCCTTACACCCTTTATTTTTTGCTGAGTTTTTTCGTGTTGTCGCTGGCCGGGTTTTTCATGCTGCGGCGTCTTTTCGACCAGATCCACAATGTCTCCCGCGATGTTGCCCGCAAGGTGGTGACCGGTTTCCACGTCGACCAGTTGACCACCGGTAAAAACGAACTGCAGAACATTGTCCAGTCGGTCAACGCCATCGAAAACCAGTTTGGGCGAACCTTGCATCAACTGGAGATGAAAGCTTCGGAAATGGCCATCCTCAAGGAGCTTTCCGAGCTTTGCTATGTGACGTTCGATCCGGAAGAGATTCTCTATGTCACCCTTGAACGGGCCCTTTCCCTGACCAAGTCCGATATCGGCTCGGTGCTGGTTCTGGAAAAAGCCGATGCGCGCTATTTTACGGTCAAAGCCAGTATCGGCACCGGCCGGCATATCAAAATCGGTGACCGCATTGATTTCGAAACCAGCATCGCCAAATATGCCGTCATCAACAAATCCCCCCTGGTTGTGGAGGACGTGGAGAAAGACAGCCGTTTTGGCCGGGCCAACCTGGCCCAATACGGTACGAAATCTTTTATCTGCATGCCCATCAAAACCAGCAAGGAAATCGTCGGCGTGGTGACGATTTCCCGACGGGATGGCGCCCGAACCTACACCCATGATGATGTGGAGGCCCTGACGCCTTTGCTGAGCAACGCCGCCTTTTCCTATGAAAATCTTCAATTGATTCAGCAGAACGAGGAGAACGGCAGGCAGTTGAAGACGATTGAAAAAGTCTTTCGTATCATCAATTCCAGTTTTCGCGATGCGGAGTTGCTGCATGCCATTATGGCGGAAATCAAGGCCATCATTCCGTTCACCATGGCGACCGTGATGACCCTGAGCGAAAACAGGGCGGGGCACCTGACGATTTATGAAGTCCTGTCGTCAGGACCGAACCGGATTGCGCGCGGCAGCAGTTTCCCGTTGCAGGGGACTGTTTTCGAGCGTGTCATCCGGCAGGACGCCCTGGTCTTCGTCGATGACTTCCGTCAATTGCAGCATCCCGCCGAGCGCCGGCTCATGGGGCCTGAAGGCAGTCGTGCCGGCGTGGCGGCCCCCTTGCGGATGGAGGGGGAGGTCAAAGGGGTCTTGGCCATGGCCGGGCCTGACGATGCCCTTTTCCGTGAGCGCAAGGAACTCATCGGTTGGATGGCCAATACCCTGGCCCTGGCCATCGAGCGCAGCAACCTTTCGGCCGCTGTTTTCAAAAGGGACCGGGAGTTGGGCAGCATCAAACAAATCGGAAGCGCCCTGGCGTCCTCCACCTTTGAAATGAAGCAGGTGCTCAAGTACACCATGGATATGATCCGCGTGATCATGAATGTGGAGGCGGGTTCGCTGTTGTTCCTCAAAGGGGATGAACTTAAATTTGCCGTGGCCTTCAATACCAAGGTGAAATCCAACATGACCCACCCCATTCGTCTGGGGCAGGGGATTGCCGGCTATGTGGCTGCCAAGGGCAAGGCCATCATCGTGAATGACACCAACCGTTCGCCGCATTTTTTTTCCGGTGTCGATCGTTCGACCGGATTCAGCACCCGTTCGGCGCTGTGTGTGCCCATGATTTCCAAGGGGCGGGTGATCGGTGTCATCGAAGTTCTCAACAAGATCAACGGTGATTTTACGGCCGGCGATGAAGATTTGCTCCAGTCGATTGCTTCCTCGGTGAGCATTGCCATCGAAAATGCGCGGCTGTACCGTGAGACTGTTTCCATGGCCGATCACGAGCGCAGCATGCGGCGCATGTTCCAGAAATTCGTGCCCAAAGAAGTCCTGGACCGCATCCTGCACGGATCGGAAACCGAAAAAACCGTTATCGAGGAGTTGCGAACCCTCACCCTGCTGAACCTGGACATCCGTGGATTTTCACTTTTATCCAAGAATATCGGCCCCCAGAAGACCGTCTCCCTGCTGAACCGGTTTTTTACCCTCATGGGGGACATTGTTTTCAAACATCACGGCATCGTGGATAAATATCTGGGGGATGGATTCCTGGCCATCTTCGGGGCTCCGGTTGCCAGCACGCGGGATGCGGACAATGCGCTGACCGCGGCCCTTGAGATGCGGCGGGCCCTTAAACGGGCCAACCAGATTTTTCGCAAAGAATTCGGAACCGCCATTAATATCGGCACCAGCATCCTGACCGGCGAGGTGGTGGTGGGGAATATCGGTTTCGAAAAAAAGATGGACTACACGGTGATCGGCGATGCGGTCAACGCCGTTTTCCGTCTCCAGGATTTGACCCGCTTTTACCCCGATGGGATTTTGCTTGGGGAAACCACCCGCCGTGCCTGCCGTTCCACCTTCAACCTCATGCGCATTGACGAAATGCTCGGCGATTTGAAGCTCTATGCGCTGCTGGATGAAACCAACGAAGAAACCGCCCGGGGAAAACTGGTGGAGTTGGCCCAGCCGGGCCGGTCCTGACCCATCATGCGACCGCGGCCAGGACCAGTCGAAGATCCATGACGTTGGTGTTGGTGGGGCCGGTCAGCAGCAAATCACCCAGCCGTTCAAACAGGGGATAGGCGTCGTTCTCGACCAGGTGGCGTCGGGGATCCATACCGCAGCTGCGGGCGCGGGAGGTGGTATGACCGTCCGCGATCGCTCCGGCGGCATCGGTCGGGCCGTCCGTGCCGTCCGTCCCGCCGCTGAGAATCACGATATTTTTCGCCCCCGCGATGTCCAGCGCGGCCGACAGGGCAAACTCCTGGTTGCGCCCCCCGCGGCCGCCGCCCTTCAGCGTCACGGTTGTTTCGCCTCCCGAAATGAGGCAGGCCGGGACCGGGGCCGGGTGGCCCGTGGCCAGGATCTCCCGCCCCATGGCACCATGTACCCGGGCCACATCCCGTGTTTCCCCTTCCATCAGCGATGACAGGATCAGGGTGTGGTAACCGCGGGCTTCAGCTTCCTTGCGCGCGGCCTGGACACATTGGCGGTTGCTGCCGACGATGAGATTCTGGGTGCGCGCGAAGCACGCGGCCGAGGCTTTGGGGGATTCCGGGATTTCCCCGGCGACCCCCCGGCGCAGGTGATGGATGACACGCTCCGGCAGGCGGTCCCGGATGCCGTAATGGTCGACAATGGCCATGGCATCCTGGAAGGTGCCGGGGTCGGGCACGGTGGGACCGGAGGCAATGATGTCCAGATCGTCGCCCACCACATCGGAGAGAATGAGGGTGCAGAGATCGGCCGGATGGACGGCCGCGGCCAGGCGTCCGCCTTTGATGGCGGAAAGATGTTTGCGAATCGTATTCATCTCATGGATGGAAGCTCCGCAGGACAGGAGCACCCGGCTGGCCGCCTGTTTGTCGGCCAGCGTCAGTCCCTGATCCGGCAGGGGCAGCAGGGCGGATCCGCCGCCGGATATCAGACAGAAGACAAGATCACGCGGACCGGATTCACGGGCCATGGCCAGTATCTGTTGGGCGCCGTCGCAGCCGTTTGCGTCCGGGACGGGATGCCCCGCTTCAATAAGGCGTACGTTGCGAAGGGGCGCCAGGTGGTCGTACTTAACGGTGACCAAACCGTCTTCCGCCCGATCTTCCAAAAGCGCTTCCAGGGTCCGGGCCATTTCCGCCGCGGCCTTGCCGGTGCCGATGATGCGAATTTTTTCATAACGGGACAATTCGTAGACTTTGGATCCCACGTGCAGGCGATCGCCGTCCCGGCGGCAATGGGCTCGTATGGCCGGATCGGGGGCCACGGCGGCAAGTCCGGACTGAAAGATGGCAAGGGCGTCGGCACGCATATCCTGAAGGGATTTGACCGGCATGGTGATTTTCTCCGTTGGGTTCAAGGCTCAGGGCATCTAAACGGATCTGTCGGGCAACCTATCAACCTGAAGGGGGTTTGACAATGGACGGGAAATGATTTCGCCAGACCGCCACGTATGCAAGATGGGGCTAGTTCTTGACATCCCCCACGCTTCCACGTATGGCCATACCATGATGTTAATTCAAGGGCTTGGGTAGGCAGCAAACGCCCATCCTGCCGATTGATTGCTTGTTGTGAAAGAGAATCGCCTGATGACAGACTACCCCGAATCGCTGAAAGGCCAGTTTCTCATGGCCATGCCGGGTTTGCTGGATCCGAATTTTCATCAAACCGTTATTTGCCTCTCGGAGCATACCCGCGAGGGTGCCGTCGGTATCGTGATCAACCGGGCCCACCCCTCCCTGCGGGCCGAAACCATTTTCAGCGAGCTGGATATGGCGCATCAGACCGACATCGGGCAGGCCCCGGTCTATCTGGGGGGGCCCGTGCATGCCAGTGAAGTTTTCATCCTCCATGGCCGCCCCTTCGACGCGGCGGTCAGCCTGGAAATTACCCCCCACCTGGCCATGAGCACCACCCGGGAGGTGCTGTCGCGCATCGCCATGGGCAAGGGGCCGGAAGCCTTTATGATCAGCCTGGGATGTGCCGGCTGGGGACCCGGTCAGCTCGAGGCCGAAATTCAGCAAAACGCATGGCTGACAAGTGATATCGACGAGGCCATCTTGTTTGAGACACCTGTCGGAGACCGTTGGGAGCGTGCCATGCGGAAGTTGGGGATTGACCCGACCCTGTTGATCGATGCGGCCGGGCATGCGTGAATTGGGGTATACGGCCAGGCGGTGCAGAACGCGTTATTTTTTCTGGGATTTGGTTTTGTTTTTGGGCTTCTTTTTTTTGAGACAGGTTTTATCCTTACGGACAAAGGCACACAGCTTCGGATTGTAGTATTCCTTGCAGTTGAGAGGATTATACAGAGGACATTCCGGATGCTTTTCAGACATGGGGTCGATTCCCTTTGAGCTTCTGGTGTTTTCAGCAGTCAGCGTCGTTTTGGTAACATAAAATCGTTGATTTTACAAGCGCTTATGTTTTTCTCCATATACAATGGGCCCTTTTTCAGCCGTTTATCTTGCCGTGTAAATCGTTTTGACAATCACCTTAAGACATTGTAATCATTGGCCGCGCCGGGACAATCGCCGCCCACCGGACGATGGATGGGGCGGTGCTCATCCCTGCGGTCTCGTTTCCATGGATTTCAGCAACCACATTAAAGGCAAACGGCCATTCCGGCTGTTGGTGACACCGATACAGCATGCAAGCATACGACGATCTTAAAAACGAACTGATCGATCTCACTCAGGAATTTGCCGCCTTGATCGAAAGGGCCGGCACAACCAACGGCCTGGCCGGGGAATCGCTTCAGAAAAGCCTGGCCTCCTGTCAAACGATCAAGCGGCAGTTGGATGAAGAAACCATCCGGGTCGCGGTGGTCGGCCCCATCAAGTCCGGCAAGAGTTCCTTTGCCAATGCGCTTCTCGGCGGCGACTACCTGAAACGGGGCGCCGGGGTCGTGACGTCTTTCGTCACCCGGGTTCATTGCGGCACAGATCTCAAAGCCGAGTTGCAGTTCAAGACCTGGGATGAAATCAACGAGGATATCGAACACGCCCTGGTGTTGTTTCCCTCCCTGGACTGGCATGCGGAGGAGGGCGGCTTCGACATCCGCCGGGATGCGGAGCGCCGCGCCCTGCAGCAGGCCCTGGATGCGCTCAACCCCGATCAATTGCTTTCCCGCGATGCCCGTAATGCCAACAGCGTTCTGCTGTCCTCCTACCTGAAGGGCTTTGAGCGCGTAAAGGACATTCTGTCGTCGACCCACGAAACCATCTGTTACGAGGCCGACCGGTTTGCCGAACACCGGGATTTTGCCGGCGACGATGCCCTGGCCGTCTATTTGAACGACATTCGCCTGGAAATCGACAGCCCTCATCTAAAACCCCACATGGAACTGGCAGACTGCCAGGGCAGTGATTCGCCGAATCCACTGCACCTGGCCATGATCCAGGATTATCTCCTGCAGACCCATCTCCTGGTCTATGTCATCAGCAGCCGCACCGGGCTGCGGCGCGCCGATATCCGTTTTCTCTCCATCATCAAGAAGATGGGGATCATCGACAATATGCTGTTCATCCTGAACATCGATTTCAGTGAACATGATTCCCTGGAGGATCTGGAGCAGCTCGAGCGCAAAGTCGCCGATGAACTGGCCCTCCTGCGCCCGGAGCCCCAGATATTTTCCCTCTCCGCCCTGTTGAATCTCTTCCGGGCCCAGCCCGATCAATTGTCCGCCAAGGATCGCCAGCGTCTGGAACAGTGGGAAAAAGACCCGGACCTGAAGGCCTACTCCGATGGGGAGACCAAGCGTTTCCTGGCGGCCCTGAAGGACAAGCTGATCAATGAATCCCTCACCCTGCTGTTGCGCAATCACGTGGAGCGCCTGCTGGTCATGACCGCCGATTTGAGCAATATGGTGGGGGTGAAACGCGAACTGCTGCTGGCGGACGAATCCAAGGCGGTGGAGATCGTGGCCCGCATCATGCGCAACCAGGATCAGATGGCCCGCATCCGATCGGTGATCCGGAGCACCCTGGAGGGCAGCATCCGGAAGATTCGCAAGGAGCTGCGCAGCGATGTGGACCGCTTCTTCGATCCCCGCTCCGGCGACATCATGACGGCGGTGGTGGATTTCATCCGTCGCTACAACGTGCCGTCCTGGCAGGAGCATCTGGACGGCCTGACGGCGTCCGGATTTGCGAACACCCTCTATCAGGTCTTCCAGGAATTCAAGCAGGCCCTGGACGGGTTTATCGCCGAGTCCGTGAACCCGGAAATCTTTCATTTCGTGCGCGAACGTGAACAGCGGATTGTGGACTATATGCACGATGTGGCCGGTCCCTACGGGGCCATGGTGGAAGATGCCGTCCATGATTTCCAGAAGACGGCGGAAGATCTCGAAATTTCCCAGCCGGTGAACAACGTGCGCCACCAACCGGCCCTGCCGGGGCTGGAAACCATTCGTCAGGCGGCCGGCCTGAAACTGCCGCCGGCCGGTGCCGCCATGCGCTATTCGGCCAAGGTTAAAACCGAAGCCATCATGCGCCTGGGGGCCTACAAACTCCTGCGGGGGTTCCGGAAGCTGATCCGCAAGCCGGTGGCTGCCGATCGGCGGGAAGAAATCCAGGCCCTCAAAGACGGCGTCGAACGGATGAAGAAGGAAACCGAGCGTTCCGTGCTTTTCCACTTCAAAGACTACCGCGAAAACATAAAATTCAGATATATTTTTCAAATGGTGGAGTCAGTTGCCACGCAGATCTCGGACGCCCTTCTGGACCGGTTCCAGACGTACGAGGACGATCTGACCCAGATGGCCGAATCGATCGATGCAACCCAGGCGGACAAGAGTTCCCGGGCGGATGCCCTGCGGGAATTTGCCGCCGGCACGGATCTTCTCTACCAGCGGGCCCAACGCCTGCGGGATGCCGTCGTGCCGCATTGAAGGGGCGGGGTTGCGCCTAAACGCCCACCCGTCGCCACCCGGCCGCAATGCTGTTGGCAGACCTGACCTGCCGCAAAATCAAGGGAGGTGTGTGCATGGCGTCCAGGAAGACACGCAAGATCGCGGTAGCCAATGAAAAGGGCGGCGTCGGGAAAACGGCCACCATCGTCAATTTGGGGGCCGCCCTGGCAAAAGGGGGCCAAAACGTCCTGATCGTGGACATGGATCCCCAGTTCAATGCCACCCAGGGCTTGGGGGTTGCACTGGAAGATGTCACCCATTCGGTCTATGACCTGCTGCAGGACGCCCCGGAGATCGATTCCCGCGATGCCATCGTGCCGACCCCGTGGCAAGGGCTCGATTTATTGCCCTCGGTCCCCGACCTGGCCGGTGCGGAAGTCGAACTGGTGGATGCGGAAGGGCGCGAGAACCGCCTCAAGGAGGGGGTGGCCGGCATCGACGGCCGTTACGATTTTATTCTGCTGGATACCCCGCCGAGCCTGTCCCTGCTGACCGTCAATGTGTTCGCCTACGCCGATGAGGTGCTGGTGCCCTGCCAGACCCATCCCTATGCCTTCGGAGCCCTCAACGAGCTTTTCGATACCATCGGTGCCATCCGCCGGGGAATCAATCCGAAGCTCAAAACCACCGGTGTGGTGGCCACCTTTTACGACCAGCGCACCCGGGTCAGCAACAACACCCTGGAACGCCTCAAATCGGATGAGCGCTACGGGCCGTTGCTCTTCGATACGGTGATCCGGTCCAACACCACCGTGGCGGAGAGTGCCGACGTGGGCAAACCGGTGGTTTTCTACCGTCCGGGCAGCTACGGCGCCCGGGATTATATCCAGCTGGCCGAGGAACTGGCAGGCTGACGTTTGACCGACCCGGGGTGATGTCTCCAATTATTTCTTCATAGCCGAACGGGCACAAAAGGAATAGGGCCATCGGATCGGGGCGGATCCGTGGCCCTCTGTTTTTGGTTCTCAGCCCGAATAGTTCACGCGTTTGCGAGGTCCATTGGGTGGCATCAGGGGCGCTGCTGTACGAATGCTCCCGAAAGCCCCTGATAACGCGGGCAAGGGGCATCTCGGGCGCGCCCGCAGGGTGAAATGTCCGGGTTAGCGGCGCTGTCAGGATAGGTCGGTGCCGGTCAAGCGGGCCAGGTTGTCCCGGGCGAAGCCGATGCCCGGATCGATTTCCAGGGCCATGCGATAGTAGCGGATGGCCTCGTCGTTCCGGCCCAGATCCCGGTAGTTGGAGGCGATATTGGCGTAGTCGATGGCAGAGCCGGGGTCCAGGCGGATGACGGCCTCGAAACTTTTAATGGCTTCCTCGTGCTCCTTGAGCTGGAAATGGCAGAACCCCATCAGGTTGTGGAGGTCCGTGCGTTCGTCGTCCACCGCCACCCCATGCTGCAGGACTTCCAGCGCTTCCCGGTAGCGGCCGAGGTCTTTCAGGCACACCCCCATATAGGATAAAATACTGGCCCTGTCCTCCGCCATGGGCTCCAGCTCCAGGGCGCGCAGCAGGTGGGGCAGGGCAGCGTCCGGGCGGCCGGCGTTCAGGTGGCACAACCCCATGTAAAACTTGAGATAATAGCGATCCGGCAGGAGGGCATCGAATTTCGCCAATTCGGAAAGGGCCTGTTCCGGCGGCTGGTTTTCCACCACCAGTTTGGCGGAAAACATACCCACGCTGGTCCCCTCGGCCCGCTCCCGGAAATGGGTTCCCGGCACGATGGTGTAGAAGGCCGGTATGCCCAGCCGGGGGTGCATGGTGTTGATCACCAGGACTTCCAGGCCCCTGCGGTCGAGGGCGGATACCAGGTTTTCCACTTCCACGCGGATATTGTCGTCGGAAAGATCAGGCAGGGTGGCGATATCGACGCTCGTGGCCGGATTGATGAGAAATCCGGCCTGATCCAGGCGGGTGTATTTGGGCAGGCCGCTGGCCACGTAGTTGGCATTGGAATTGAAATCACCTGCCAGCTGGGCCACTTCGGTCAGGGCCCGGCTCAAGGCCTTTTCAGGACCGGGGGTGGTGCCGGCCGTCCACACCAGTTCGCTGGATTCGGGAAATGTGGTCGGATCGTATGCCATTACCCCCACCGTGGGAATCCCCATGTCCATGGTCATATCCTGCACGTAAAGCTGTATGCCGTTTTTTTGGTATTTCTGCAGCATCTCCCGCACCATGGCATCGTCGGCTGATTCGGGACGAATACCGGGCATCGGGGGCGGTTGGCGGCTGGCCAGGGAAGACACGTGCCGCTCGACGATTTCGCAGATCCCCTGGCTCAGGGCCTCTTCCTGGCAGTTGCCGGCGGAGGGCCCGTTGAATTCGTTGATGGCGTAGAACCAGTCGAAGGGCACCAGGACCTCCCGACCGGCGGTCAGGTTCCAGGCCCGGGTCCAACGCATGGGGATGGTCTCGAAAACCCTGCAGGCCGCGTCCTGATCTCCGGTGGTGTCGTGGACCGACAGCGCGATGGCGTCGAAGGGCAGGGCGTCTTTTTTGAGATTGGCAAAGGTGTCGACAATGAAATGGGACGGATCTTTGCAAAAGCTGAAGAAGCTGAAACGCTCCGCCAGTTCCATGATGGCGCTGGCTTCGGCCTGGGCCGGGCTGGCCCCCTTGCCCATCTGTTTTTTGTTGCCGATGATTTCCCGGGCATCCTTGCCGCAGACGCTGAAAAATACCGGAATATCGAGCCGGCCGTTGTCGATCCGGACGGTATGATCCAGGATGTCCAGCTGGGCGCCTTGCAGCCGGTCCCGGTAGGTGGCGATGGTTTCCTCCGGGGACATGATTTTGTCCTGGTCGTAGGTGGAGGTTTTATAAGCGTCCTGCAGGGTGATTTTGACGTCCGTCATCGATGGGACTCCTTTTAATTGGTCCAGAAAACCTGGTCCTCTGGGCCAGGTCAGAGATAATTGGCTCCGCCGTAATCGTCGTATAGGAATTCAGGAGCCAGAATCCAGAAGTCAGAATAAGGTTTTCGCCTTCGGCGCATTCGATCTTTTTTAAAAGACGGAGCGAAGCGACATCAAAATCCTTCTGGCTCCTGAATTCTGACTCCTGACTCCTGACTCCTGACGCCTATTGTCTCTCGTGATTGGAGCATCCCCCCTTTCCAGGGGGAACCCAAAACCGAGTCCTCCGGGCCTGGATATATACTTGATAACGATGCTGCGCTCGAATCATTAACAGCTGCAATACTGTCAGCCCGAGGGCTTCAAGGGCTGCCGGGGCCAATCCTGACGCCGATATACCGCCGTGCAAAAGGCCCATAGGGATGCCCTAAAAGGTTGCGCGGGTGTGTAAATCAAAAACCTTGGCCTGACAAGGTTTTTTTTGAATTGATTCCTGCGGTTGGATCTGCTAAGACAAGCCCCGTTTCCCGTGGGGATGTAGCTCAGCTGGGAGAGCGCAGCGTTCGCAACGCTGAGGTCGAGGGTTCGAATCCCTTCATCTCCACCATCAATCGTATAGCCTAAGGCCGATCCATCAAGGGTCGGCTTTTTTTATTTTCCGCTCACGAATCGCGGTTTGAAGACAAGTTGGCGATAATAGAGCCGCATTTCTCATCCATAGAAAACAGCGAAGGCGTACCAAGTTTCTTAAGGCGAGTTTCATTGCGAAGAAGAACGATTAGTGGGGCATGTCGCATCCGCCATGGACCGCTGCGTCCATGTTGGCGAGGAAATCTGCTGCCGCAATGTCCAACTGAGGGGGATTAACCCGGATATTTCATGAAATTTTTTCTACGCAATAAATTTTATGCCAATATTCAGGGGTATCAAAACTATATGGCGAATGATTTTCAGGTGACACGTTGTACCCTTCGTCGATTTTCGAAATCATCGATAAAGTTTCACCCTGCGGGCGCGCCCGAGATGCCCATTGACCGCGTTATCAGGCGCTTGCGGTACATGCGTACAGCGGCACCCCTGATGCCTTGTCAATGAACATCGCGAACGCGTGAAATATCCGGGTTAGCGGGGTTTGGGGGGTTGGTCTATATTCTAAAGGTGGCGGGTGGCTACCAAACCGGATGACCGCCTGCCCGGTTTTGATATCCGTTTTCGTAAGCGCTCAAACACCAAGCCATTGCCGGGCTTCCTCGACACGCCTGAAGGTTTGAACCTCAAAGGGCATATTCTCCATTTCCGAATAGGCCTGGAACATTCTGCCAATGCCATACTCAAGCGGCTGGTCATAAACAAAGGCGGTTTTGCCACCCCGGCGGACTTCGGATATCCGACTCACGATAGCTGCAATTTCCTTGAGTTGGTCGCCCTGGATTGCAGAAAGATCGGCTTTGGTGACATCCCAAAGGATATGAGACGTTATCTGCCCCTCGTAATACTTGACGCCCCAATCTTTCAAATCGTCGGCGGTTATCGCCCCCGATACCGTTACGAGGGTCAGGTCTTTATCCGTTTCAAAGATTGCCGAAATGGTTCCCATGGTGTCCATTCGTGAAATTATGGGGTTGATCGGAACGCTCTGGGCACTGCGTTAGCCCTTTTAAACCGTATGGGGCGTGCCGGTCAATGAACAGGACAAAAATCATTTATGGACGGACACTATTTAAAGCCCTGACCGGGCCGATGTTTAATCTTCTGCGGAAAGCCATGCAACGGCGGCATCGTAGTCGAAAAACTGTTCGAGCCGGAAACCCTGGACATCCATGCAGGTCCTGAAGCGTCTGGCCACTTCGATTCGTTCGGCCGTGTTCGGGATGAGGATGGCGATCTTCTTGTCGAAACCGGATTTGTATTGGCCGCATTCCGCCGCAAAGGCCATCAGATCCTGCATGTCGGATTGAACGGCGGCATCCCGCAGGTCGACCAGGATGTGGCGGCCCTCGTGGGAATGGACGGCGATGGACAGCTCATGGATAAGGTTGAGGGTGCGGGTGCGATCCAGCCGTCCGCTTTCGGTTTTCTGGATGCATCCGCCGATTTTGTAGATGGTGGACCCGGTGACCATTTGATCGTTGACGCCGAGCCATTCCTTGGCTTTGGCAAGATCGCGGAAAAGGCGGATTTCGAGGGCCAGTCCGGTCATTTCCAGGTAGGTTTCGAACATTCGCCCCAATCCGTAGTCAAAGGTCTCCTTGAAAACGAAGGCGGTCCGGCCCTGTTCGCGTACTTGGGCCAACCGGCTGGCATAGCGGGCCAGATGGCTGATATCATCGGTGCTGATCGCGGATACGTCGGATTCGGTGAAATCCCACAGCGTCAGGGGGGTGACGCCGCTTTCGTAGTAGCTATCCAGGCAATCCTGGAAATCGGCCGCCCGCATATGGCCGACCACCTTGAAATAGGTCAGGTCGCGGGGGTGGTCGTAATTGGTCTCAATTTTTCCCATGGTTTTCCAGTGCCGCCTCAGGGTCTCCGGTAGAACGCAGAATTAGTATACCAGTTGATAAGCCTTAATCCTATCAGTTTTTACCGCCGATCGCTTGAGGGTGAAACCAAAATCCCGGCTTGCGGTTCTGTGAAGATTCGGTGATAGTGGTGGCGTTGAGCAGACAATAAGAGACCATTCCAGGATACCATGGGCATTAAGGCGGATTTCATTGCGGCGGAGCGGTTCATCGATCGGCTGCGCCCTGCCGACCGGCAAAAGCTGCATCGGATCTGCGGAGAAATCCAGGCGGCCGAGACCGAATTATTGAACCAGGCGGGGCCTGCCATGGATCGCTGCATCAACGGCTGCGAGGGGATCTGCTGCCGCAATGTCCAGCTGGGGGCGATCATCGGGGTCTGGGATCTGGTCTACATTCTCACGGCGGCGCCGGATTACCGCGAGCGGATGGCGGCCTGCCTGGCGAAGGAAGTTCCCCTGTTTGCCGCCGACTGCATTTTTCTCGCAAACGGGGTGGGGCCCTGTATCCTGCCGGCCACCGCCCGGGCGGAGGTCTGTCTGACCACCTTCTGCAGTTCCACGGACGTCATCGCCCCGGAGATCCGGCAGGTCAAACGGAAATTCTATAAACTCGGCTGGTTCATAGCCTCCCGGAAGCCCCGAATGGCGTGGGATAGTCTGCTGCGGCTGTTGAGGCGATGGCTTAAAAATCCGTAGAGACGGTCCCCTTCGGTGTGGAGGCTTTATATGGGTTTATCCCTCCGGCAAAGTCGCTTGCATGGGGCCGCTCTTTCTGTCAATGATGGGCATTCACAATGGGTTCACTTTATAATCAGGGAGGAGGGCGCGCATGTCACGATTCGATCAAACCGCGTGTATCTGGCCGCTGCTGGTTTTTGCCGTCAAAAACCGTCGGGTGCTGACCTATGCGACGCTCGGCAAGCTGATTGGCGTGCCGCCTGCCGATCTTGGACGGCTGCTGGAGCCGATCCAGTCCCATTGTATCCTCAAGGGATTGCCGCCGTTGACCAGCATCGTGGTGGACGCCCGGACAGGATTGCCAGGGGAGGGGTTTATCGCGGCCGACAACGTGCCCCAAGCCCAGGCCGAGACCTTTCGTTTCGACTGGTATGGGGTGCCGGTGCCGTCCCGGGAGGATTACCGCGACGCCGTGCAGCAGCTGCCCAGCCTGGGGCTTTCCCTGGCCGCCCTGATGCGCCAGTCCGATTCCCGGGAACCGGCCTGAACCATATCGCGTTTCCCACCGAAAAGTTCGGTTCTTCTCCCAATTAGTTGGGAGAAAGGGTCCAAGGGGTATAGGATTCAAGTGGCCAAGGGTTTGTTCTCTGGAGATTTAATCAGAGCTTTCAGCATTCGCTCGATTGGCCCAATTTTCACTGCTAATTTTGGAAAACGTTTCGATACGTTATATAGATGCAAACAAAGCGCATATGTTTTTTGCCATACTTGCCATTCTTTGTAATTTTTTAGTATTTCACCTGGATCCTTGACCCCTTGACGCCTGGAACCCTTATGATCCCGAGATGCCCAAGCGGTAATACCCTGTGACCCAATTGCTCATTTGCACCAACTATTCGGGAGAAGACCCAAAAGCTCTAACTGGAGACATCCACCGCGCCGGATATGCGACGCACGGTGGCTTCCACATAGGCTGGATCCTCAACTTCCAGTGTGATCGCCCCTGACGGGCACACCGACACGCACCGGCCGCAGCCGCGGCATTCCGGCCCGATAACCGCCCGCCCGTCTTCGAACCCAATCGCATCCACGAAGCAGACATCCTGCCGGCATTTGCCGCAGCCGGTGCATTGGTCGCGGACCACGTGCACGGAAACGCCGGGCATGCGTGTCAATTTGGCGCTGATATGCGGCGTGATGTCGGGCAGGATTTTCCACAGGCAGCAGCAGGGGCAGCAGTTGCAGACGGTCAACAGACGGTCCGGCGGGCCCACGTTGAGCCAGACACTGTCGAGCTTGTTGCGGCCGATCAGGTGCACCAGACCCAGTTCGCGGCAGCGGCGGGTATGGGCCAGGGCTTCCGCCTTGCTGACACGCCGCCCGAATTTGGGGTTGATGTCCCGGGCCGCTTCCCCCATGAACAGGCAGCCCAGTTCCACGGGATAGGTCCGGCAATGGGAAGCGTCCCGGCAGATGCAGAAATGCATGATCCAGTGATAGCTGGCCTTTTCGATGAAGTAGTCCAGCACCTGGGAGGGAACGGCTAAATCCTCCCGGGGGGCGAGGCGTCGGTTGACGGGGATGACGGTGTCCCGGGGAAGGTACATGATGTCGTCCCCATCGAAAAGCATACGATCGATCAGTCGGCCGATGATCGGTTGGTGGGACAGGCGGGCCAGGGCGAAGCGTTGGGCAAAGGTGCGGCGGATGAGGGTCTTGATGCCGTAAGGACTGGCCATGGGCGGTTTCCGATTCTCCCGGATCATGGTGCGGGCTTAGTGGCAGCGAATCGTTGACGTGCGGGCCGGGTTTCGATTATAGCGCTATCATGCCAACCATCGAATATACCTGTCAACACTGCGGCCACCGGTTTACCCGCGTTGCCCTGCGGGGGGAGGAGATCCCGCCGCTGCCGTGCCCCCAGTGCCGCACCCCGGATGCCCGGCCGGCCAAAGACGCCGCCAGCCTTTTCGACGGCATTGCGCCCTTCAGCAGCCTGGCCAAAGATACCAACTGAACGCGCTGACCCGCGGCCGGTCCGGCCGCCTCATTCCTAAGGCGAATGAACGCCGAGTATATATCCGGGCCCGGAGGACCCGGCTTTGGGTTCGCCCTGGAAGGGGGGATGCTCCAATCACGAGAGACAATAGGCGTCAGAAGACAGAATTCAGGAGCCAGAAGGATTTTGATGTCGCTTCGCTCCGTCTTTTGAAAAAAATCGAATGCGCCGAAGGCGAAAACCTTATTCTGACTTCTGGATTCTGACGCCTGAATTCCTAT